>Ga0105237_10000004_pt1 | contig 447763 bp, 720 predicted proteins | sample KBSC24metaG_FD_81520 | JGI IMG/M metagenome (GOLD analysis project Ga0105237, IMG submission 81520) | Corn rhizosphere microbial communities from Kellogg Biological Station, Michigan, USA - KBS C2-4 metaG | ecosystem: Host-associated > Plants > Roots > Rhizosphere > Soil | place: Michigan...
CCAAACCTTCTCATGCCAACATTGTTTTTGTTTTGGCGGATGATTTTTCCTGGGATTTGGTTCAGTACATGCCGCATTTGCAGCAAATGCAAAAAGATGGCATCACTTTCCAAAATTACTTTGTCGCCAATTCTTTGTGTTGTCCTTCTAGGGCAACTATTTTCACTGGTCAATTTCCACACCACACTGGAATTTATACCAATGTAGGACCAGATGGTGGCTTTGTTAAAGCTCTGACTAGTAATCTAGAAGATCGAATGTTTGCATCAACCCTACAAGGTGCAGGATATTCTACTAGCATGCTAGGTAAGTATCTGAATGGATACAATCCTCTGAAGAATCCTCCTCGTCCTAATTGGGATAACTGGATTGTTGCCGGTTATGGTTATAATGAATTTAACTATGATTTAAGTGTTAATGGTACAATTGAGCACCATGCTGCATTGCCTGAGGATTATCTGACTGATGTACTATCTACTAAAGCTCAGTCACTGCTTAGCAATGAAGATCCATTCTTTTTGGAATTGGCAACCTTCGCGCCGCATGCTCCATATATTCCGGCTCCGCGGCATGCTGGTCAATTTGGCACACTGATGTATCCACGCACGGCTGCCTTTGCGGCGCGTCCTAAAGATACCGATCCCATCTGGTTACAGGTAGTGCCAGCCTTGACAGATAACAACATTACATATATTGATCGTGAGTATAAGTTGCGAGCGCGTTCGGTTCTGGCAATCGACGAAGCACTAGCTGCCTTGCGCGAAAAATTACCTCCCAACACCTACTTGTTTTTCAGTTCCGATAATGGGTATCACATGGGAGAAAGGTCAATGAAGGCAGGCAAGCGCACGCCTTATGATTTCGATATTCGTGTACCTTTGATTGTTGTAGGTCCGGGAGTGCCAGTTGGAGTTAATGTAAACGAAGTCACTCAGACTATTGACTTGTTTCCGACCTTTGCTGACATTGCTGGGGTGGCTATTCCTGCTACGGTTGATGGGCGCAGCCTATTGCCGCTCTTGCAAGGGGAGCATCCACCCTGGCGTAGTTATGCTCTGGTGGAGCATCATGGGGGACCACTTGACCCTAGTGATCCTGACGCTTTAGACGAAGAGATTGGTGGTCCTCCTACTTATGGCGCATTGCGTTATGATAATAGCTTGTATGTAGAATATTCCAATGGTGACGTAGAGTATCATGATTTGGCAACCGATCCACTGGAGCTTGACAATACAGTAGCAGCTTTGCCAGTTGCCAAGAAAAAAGCTCTAAGCTCCAAGCTAGCAGCTTTGCTTAACTGCAGTCCAGCAGATTGCTGGAATGTTTCTACCAAGTAACCCATCGAATAACGGAAGGAAGCGTATAGCATGAGCCGAGACAATTTCATTGTTCAATTAGATAATGCTTTAACTCTGCTGCGGATGACGCAACTGCGGCACAAAATGACAGGTCCTGAACTAAGCCTGTTAAACCTAGCAGTTCATCATGCCATTACCAAGATTGATCAAGCGATTGGTCCTCCTGGTTTCGATACAGCGGCAGCATTTGAAGAATTCTTCGGACGCCCTTTGGAGTGAGAAGTTTAAGGAGACTGGAAACAGTCTCCTTTTTCTTTTTGTGGCTGGTGGTATTGTCTTTGCATATTGCATGACTCATGCCACATACCGACAAATACCTCCCATCTAATAACGGTAAGGAACCACTAATTGATTCTAGCTACTAAGAGTTAGCCTTAATAGTAGTTAGAAGTTGTACCATATGCTAACTATATGGTGCCCCATCTAATAACGGTAAGAGACACCAAGTAAAAACATGCAAAAAGAATACTTCAAAGACATCGTAAGTAAATTGCCAGCCGAATCTTTTGCGGCTGAAGAGTTGCTTGTCATGGCAAGGCATCAATATCTGGAATGTGCTAAGGATTGTCTTAAACCAGGACGCGGCAAGAGTGACAATGAAGTTGGGTTTTATGCGCTCGAAGCTGCCATTCAACTACAAGAAACTATCGATGTTTTATTCTGGGATAAGAAAACTTCCCATCCAGTAACTGGTTAAAGTATTAGTCATGGCTGCTAAATGCAAAGGTTACAAGTTTGCGGTTGAATGTTGTGCTTTCAACGATGAATCTGCTGAGACAGATCTTGAAACCATATCGCAAACCATTAGTGTTAGTTTAGTAGCCGATTTGTTTGGAATACCTGCCGAAAAAGTAGCCGCTGCTGTTTTGAAGGTTCGCAATAAATCGGACAACTGGATCGATATTGGATATGAATAATTTTGGGTATCTACCTTAAGAAAATAACCCATCCTTTAACGGATAGAGATATTGAATATGAGAGATAATCAAATCGCAACAACTGAAGATGGTAGGATTTCCATTCCAGACGTTCAAATTTTCCGAGTAGAAAATGGTTGGAAGCCGGTACCACTACCAGGCTACAGTTATATTGTGGCGGTAGTTAATATGCAAGGTACTTGTATTGGTTGGATGAAGAATCCCAATCCCATCTTTTGACGGATAGATATATCCTATATGACAATCTCTAGTGATATGAGTCGAGAGTGGGAATTGGAAGGTAAGCTGCATAGAACAGCAGGCGATGCTTTTCGGCAATTAGTGCCATCTAAAGGCGGATGTTTGGTAGCAGCCACTGATGTTTATCTCCTGGCTCTTAAAACAGAGTTGCATAAGTGGATTGCTGAGATTGATCAAGAGTTACAAGAACGTTGTCAAGAAGAGAGCGACAATGAGTTTGGATGAATTAAAAGAAAAGATTATTGCAACAGCTTTGGAATGGCGATACTTGGATGAAATCGAGCCCATTCCCAGTAACAAGCCGGGCGAGAAACTGAGGGAGCTAGCTTTTCTACTAGATGAATTGAATGAATCCCATCTTATAACGGATAAGTCATAACAGTTATGAAGTCTTTCAAAGTTGCTGCCAAAGAAGTGAAATGGTTGACTGAGCCAGCCTTTGCTAGCAAGAAACGAACCGTGACAATTGAAGTCTCGGAAACCGTTAGCTTTTATAATACCTTCTGGGATGGTGGTAGTAAGAATACTTACAGGGCTGTTCGTCTGCTAGACGGCAAGGTAGCTGAACTGGAAACTGGTTCAAGTCCTTGGGCGGCTATTGCTGAGGGCAAAAGCATGACACTAGAGCCCGGCATTGCCATCGTAGAGGAAAGTGTTTTCTGTGGTAAAATAATGCCACTCAGGATTCATTTGCATCCTTCTAATATCACTCCCTTTCTCAAGGAGTAATTCCCATCTTCTAACGGCAGAAGAGAATCAATATGACAGAGCAAGAAATTTTAGATATGTGTGCTAAATATACTACGGTTGACAATGCTATTAGGTTGTTTAATAGTGGTCTTTTAGACACTATGTCTACTGCTTTGCTGAAGACTTGCCGTTATATTCGGTTTCAAGATGGTCATTATCGGGCGACACATGAAGGCGTTCTAGCTGGATTGAAATTTAATATTCAGATTCAAAAGATTGGGATTTGATTATCCCATCTAATGACGGAAAGGTATAACTATCATGGGTTGGTCTTGTAGAGCAGAAGCCGGAAATACTTTGAATGCGTGGCAAGATGCTTGTTTTGCCCAAACTGGAATGGCTAATGTCTTTCTGAGTAAGGGAGGTAGCGAGCGCAATCAATTTGCTGGTGGTTCTAAGTACATGTTTGAAGTCTCCAATAAAGAGCATCATGATGGCGCCATTACTGGCAGCATTCAGCGCTTCGTTGATGACACTCACGTAGTTAAAGCTGGTAGCTTTCGAATTGAACCAGACGGCACTGTGAGTAGGGCTCCTGCCTTTCTCAAAGCTATCAAGGGAAAGCTACTAACTAGAAACGGTATTGGTTCTGGTGGTCCCATCTAATAACGGAATAAACCAATTAGTATGAGTTTAATAACAGAACTTTCTTCTCTGAAAAAAGAGATCAATGAAATTTTCAATTCTAATATGTCATGGGAATTGAAGTATGATTTGATCTTTAGCGAGAAGCTTTCACAACAAGTCTTCGAACTAGTCGATCTGGATTACTACGATCCTGATACTACCTATGAGGAAGACGTTACAGCTTTTGTCAAAGCCCTTAATGACAAATGTCAAGATCTATCATGAAAAAAGAAACCTATCAAGCCGCCCGAAATCGTTTGATCCAAGAATTCAAAGACTTGGGATTTGTTGTCAAGGATACTTTAAAGGTTCCTCAAGTGGAATTGCCTACTGGCGAGACCCTTTTGTTCAAGGCACAAGCTGTCTACACCAAAAGCAACAAGCTTTCATTGTGGGTTGACATTCGTGGTATGAGTGCTAGGCAGCTAGCTATTAAAGCTGGCGTTCTGGTATCTACCTTGAATTGGATTGATGGCACGTCTCCTTCACTTAAAGTAAAATAATGTGTTCTAAATTATTCTACCAATTGGTCTGGAATTCCTTTGATGCTGCATTCAAAGAATATGTGTGGCATCAACACCATGCCAAACGTGATCATTGGCAATATTACTATCTAGGTTGTTAATCCCATCTACTAACGGATATACACATATGAATATGGAACTAACAATTCAATGTCCTCTGTACCGAATTTCCTACCTACTATGTAGTGCCTTTGAAGGCGGAAGTAATTACTGGTACTCAATTAATTCCGACACTCCTCCACCCAATGGCGTTGATCTTTCCGCCTTTGACGGTCATTGGGACACAGTATATGCACATGTGCATTATCCCTTGTGTGCGGGGGGCAGCCTCACCATTAAAGATATGGAAGATAACAACAAAACCTATACTCTATCTTTGAAAGAAATTGAACACGGGCTGAAAGTCTTCGCTGAGAAGTATCCTCGCCATTTTGGCAATTGGCTGAGTGAAGATGATGATGCTATTACTGGCGATGTATTCTTACAATGCTGTCTTTTTGGTGAAGCTAAATACTAATAATCCCATCTTTTAACGGTCTATACAGGTATAGTATGAAACGTCTTAATCCCGACAAGATGCAAGCTGTAATTGAAAGCCTACAAAAGTGTGACGATTGCAGCAATTTCGCTACAACCAAAACTGGTGTTTGGGATTGCGAAGAGCACAATCTCTGTGACTTTCATTTGAAAGAACGTCGTACGGCACTTGTTGCGCGCTATGGTGATTCTTCCAAAGGAGATTGGGAAGTAGAATACCCTTATGCTAATGCCTTGCGCGCCCTATTTAATGTAACAGAGATTCCAACTGTTATTCATGACGATACTCCCATCATTTAACGGATAGAGATTGATACTATGAAGATTGAACAATTCCTATGGAAAACAGTTGTTAAAACTGGTCGAGAAGCTGACTTACTATTGCAACAACAACTTGTTCGTATTGTTAGTCCTAGCAAGACAACTGACGGACCAGGTTGGGATCGATTAGCAGAGTTTAATGAGGTTGTAAAGCCAACTGATACTGTCATGGTTTTCGACAAGAAAATTGGTTGGCAGACTATCAATCATCCCTCGGAATAAATATGTTGAAATGTATTAAAGTAGCTGATTACAGGAGGATGCCATTAGAAGTACGTACTTCTACTCTCTGCTACTTACGTGATTTTTTTGGTGCGCCAGTAGGAACCTACTACATGAAAACGGTTCCAGGTCCAGCTGACAATAGTAGCTATCCTGCTTTAGATAATTGGTTAGTATCAGAAGGAGCCTTGTTAGGTGAGCCAGTTCTGATTAAGTTTGATAAGGTACCCATCTTTTAACGGATACAAATAACAAATATGCTGACAAATTATCACAAACAAACTTGGCGTGGTAAAGTGTTCTTTTGGGCGACCTTACCACTAGCAATTGTTATTGTATCAGCAATGGCAGTAAAAGATCATTTCAATCGAGAATAGATCCCATCTGCTAACGGACGCTACCATTTGATATGACAAGGTTCGCAATTAAGAAGGGTGACAAGTTGATTTGTCTTACAACAACTCGCACAGACGGAAGCACGTTTAAGTGTTTCTATCTTTTCGAAACGGCAGCTGATTGGAATCTGTATAATGCATCTGGTAAACAGAAGTCTAATGTAGTTCGCACCTATGAAGAATATGATGGTGAGAGCACTGTAGTTACTAACAATGGTGATTGAATTTCCCATCTAATGACGGAAGTTATAATAGTTTTAAGATGCCCGAAGAAAAAACAGTTGCGCAAAGGTTTGCAGAAAAAGCCAATCAAATAAATCTTGCCAAGATTGCAAGGGAAAAAGAATCTGCTGAAGAATCTTACAATAAGATCTTGAATCTTATAGAAGAAGAATCTCAAAAGGGCGAATATAAACTTGCCCTTCCTCCTAATTGTAATCCATCTTCTTTTCTTCGAGAAAGAATTTGTAGTGATGGATTTGATCTTACATGCTTTGATAAAGTGTGGATTATTTCTTGGCAAAATAAATAATGAAAAATATTTTACGTACTTTTCATCATTGGGTAGAGCGCCCTTGTGTTGCTGTAATTTATCGACAGAATCGTGCTCGACGTGAAAGGCAAGACTTTAAAGCGCCTTGGTGGTTTTCTTTAGCATCCAAGGTAGAATTCAAGCTACGCTATCTTTACAAAAAATCTTAATCCCATCTGATAACGGAGTCAACCAGTTATTATGACTAAAATAGTTAGTATTTATAAATGCCAAGATGATACATTTAAAGTAGATCTTTCAATATCTTTTCAAGTTATTACTAATGGTTATTTTACTCCAGAGCAAGATGCTACTTTCAAAATTAGACACTTGAGGGGCTTTACTCAAGAGCAAGCGGAATCTATTGTAGGCTTGGTAAATAGTTGTTATGACATGGGTTATGTGCAAGCTCAACGAGACCTTGCCAATCGTTTAGGTTTTAGGTTTAAATAACCCATCGGATAACGGCGTGAGATAACAAACGAGTCTTGCAAAAACCAAAGGAAAACAAAACTGTCAATGAGTTTTAATCAGCAAACGGTTTCTAGACTAGGTGTCGCTAATCGTCCGGGCGACTATGATGCCAAAACCTTTATGGCAAAGGGGCGGCGTGCCAAAGATCGAAACGAGCAAATGTTTGCTATCAATGGATATACTGTCGTCTGACTGCTATTCGAAATGATTTGAGTTTACTAGTTAAGTAAATATTACAATTAAATACTAAGCATGACATGTAGGCAGAGTCTTTAAACGCCTATTGTCTCAATAAGACATAGAGGGTTTGGTGATCTCCCAAGAGTGAAAACACCATTTTATTTCCCATCTTTTAACGGATGTATGCAACAAGTATGACTAAGAAAGAAAAAATTAAGTTTCTTCAATCTCTTGTTAAAGATCCAGATATGCTTGGACATGCACGCCAATCAATTGAAGATCATTTGATTGAGTTTCGTGATAGGAGAATTTCTCAACCGTTTCGTGGCAATGGTCTGGTTGTTAGGGAACCTAACGGTAAACCTTCTGATATTATCAGACTTGGTACGGAAGATGCTGTTCGAATTGGTTTGCTTGCTATTATTGAGAAGTTAAATGGTTAAGACAGTTCAACAAATTTTGTACATGACTACTTACACTCCCAGCATTCGTTCTGAGGTAGATGGCTGGACTTTTGAATGTGGTGATGTTGATATGGATAAGGTGCTTCAAGATCCCAACATTCATGTTGGATTTTTGAAAGGTTGGGAGGCGGGACTTTATTATCATCCCAAAACTCCCGCCCATGCTTTACGATTAGGTTGGAAGCTTTTGGCTCCACCAGAAAAATTTGACATGGGTTTAGAAAAATATCCTTGGGGTTGGCACTGGATTATGGTTAGGGAAGTAGAAACCAACATGCTAGGTGCTTATAAATGAAATATACTTTAATTGGTGGAATTACACTTAAATCAAACACTGGCACTACTACGTATACTGGTCTAAAAGTAATTGGTAGTTCTTACACCGAAAATGGAATCAAAGATTTATGGAATAAAAACTATGAAGCTTGCGGTGGACTACTGCTAGTGCTAGATGCTGAAGGTCGAGAGACTTATCCAGAAATCATCTATGATGCGATTAAACACAAAGCAGCTTATCAAATCGAATCTTGAACTAAAGACCCTGAGCTTAAACAGTTCGGGGTCTTTTTTATTTTGAGGTATGGTATTGCTTTTGCATAATGCAGCAATCGTACCACCACCTACCACTACTTACAAAATGCCACACTGAAACTATTGCTAGTGAAAAAGTGTCTCCCATCATCAAACGGCTGACGGCGCTATTTGCAACACAATGTCAGAATACCACACTGACAACACCCTTACCTCAGGAATATGTAATGAAAGTTTTTACTGACGAATTTGTAAACGCTGTTAAAGGCAAACTGGAAACTCTTCCGGATGGTGATTATTTGACGCGAGAGAAGCTTTGCATTGCCATTAACGTTCCAGCAGTGTATGCCAATGCCATTAGCATGTTGATGGCTCAACCGGAGTTTAGTGGTTTTGAAGCCGTCAAGAGCCGAGGCATTCGACGTAAAAAGATTCAGCCGATTGCTGCTGAGTAATTTTGCTACAATAGCTCCCATCACATAACGGAACCTATTTCCTATCTAAAGGAGATAGGAATGTGAAGATTAAAATTCCGTTTTACAATCGTCTGGGTCAACAAGTAGCTGAACTGGACCACGACATTGGTCGTGGTTTTTTCTTAGTTGAATTTCAGCAACCATTACAAAATAGGGAAGTAAGAATTTTCCCTTATAAATGGGAGATTACCGAAGATAACGGGCAAAGCGCTGCTGGAGCTTTAAAAGAAGCTCTCCGCTTTGCCTGTGATCTGCAAAAGAATTCCCATCCTCAACGGATGCTGATGCTTAATGTTCTTGGAGATAATCTCCGAAAGATAATTCATACACTTCATAGTAGGAACTAATATGCAACTTCCTCCTCTAATTGATTTTAATTTAGTGTTTGTTCCTTTTGCCAAAATTCATTTTGATGTAACGGCTAATTGCATTGATAGTGTAGTTTACATCTTTGGAATTAGAGTGGCATATTGGGTAGCACTTAGGGAAATTTAATAATGAATATCGATCCTGTTCGAGAAAATCTATTAAAAAGTTATTCTTCCAGAGAATATGGAACTTGGGAGATTTTGGGCGAAGATCCTAATTGTGATTTTAGTGGACCTCATAGTCAACCACGACTAATGATTGTAACTGGAACTTATCACAATGTGATAGAATATGCCTTGTCACTCAAAGGATTTATCCAGTGGGGTACCGGCGGATCTATCAATAAGATTATAGCGAGGCTAGATGTTGATCATCTTTATTCTGCTGAAGCTGCAGAGCTAAAGAATAAAAAAGCAAAGCTAGAAAAAGAATTGGCTGAAATTTCTTCCAAACTGGAAAAGATTTACAAAAAATAATTCCCATCTATTAACGGACGTGTGTCTCTTAACATGAAGAGTCAAGTTTACAGCATCTTAAGCGGAGAGCAGATTGAAGTTACTTTCCCAAGTACTTTAGCTCCACCCAGTAAGCATCCATTACGTCGCCATTCTGGTGTTATCGTAAAGAATAGTCTGACCAATAAGATCGAAACTGGAACTATTGTCTCTCACTTGACACTAAGTGAATGGTCAGTAGTCAATGGCTACCAAGTTATCGACTATGGGCGTACCTATAAGGCTCGTCCAAGTGAAATAACACGGTTGTTTTAACCGCAGAATTTAACTGCGCCGCACTTACCCATCCTATAACGGACCACAATAATGAATGTATTATTCGATAATGCCTGCGGTAAGTTTCATATTTGTGCTATTGAAAGATTCAATGGTGGAAAGATTAGTGAATGCGCTGTAATCTATCGATATGGTGCTGTAGTACTAAAAGAACTTACCTTTCCTCCGGAGAAGAGCCAGGTTGCAATCGATATTGCTTCACATATTTTTGATGCGATTGAAACATATCATGATTATGTCGTCTGTGATTTTGCTGACAGTATGTGACCCATCAAATAACGGAATGATTCATAAGTTATGACACAATTTCATCGTAGGAGTGTTGGTAACTACCAAATTGTAGTAAAAGAGGATACTCATGGCTATCCAGTTTTGGAATATGGTTATGGTGAAAATCCAAAACAACTTCGCCACTTTCATAAAAATGAAATTGGAACTGCAGTAGACGAAGCTAATTTCATTGCAGACATAATTAAAGAATATCGTAGTAATTTAGTAAATCAAATCGGAAAACTGTTACAAGAAGAATATATTACTAAATTGTAATCCCATCAATTAACGGATGAATATTTAAAATGAAATTAAAGAATATCTGGAAAAGAATCAAAGATTATATTTTAGATGTTAAAGCCACTTGGGACTACACTACCAATGAAGGTGGGCAATTTGGGGCAGCAGATATTCCTGATAAAAATTTAAAGCAAGAAAAAGAATCATAACAAACGAGTAAATTTGATATGTCACGTCGTATTACAGAGCTAGCAGTCATTCAAAAACAAGATCCTACTCGTCTTAGAATCCGAACCGTTGAGACGGAACGACGGAAGCAGGTTAAGTCTCGAGCCCGCCGTAAAGAAGCTTGGCGCAAAGATCCCATCAATTAACGGCAGAAAGACATAAAACAGAAGGAGAAAAGAAAATGCTGAAATATCTAGTAATCGGTCTGGCAATGATTGGCAGTGCATATCTTCTGATGGTATATGCCAATCCGCTCTGGCAAAAGGTAGCATTCACCACAAATCTAACCGGGGCAGTTTCATATGCCACTTGTGTTTTGATTGCTGTTGCGTGTTTCCTGTTTACCAAACTTGCCACTAAGTAAAAATAAACAAGACTCTTTTGGGTTGAACCTAACTAGCCACTACATAGCAGTAAATCCTTATTAGGTTGCTACAAGTAGCAAGACAGGCAAGTCAGCTGGCATTAGGCTGTAAGAGTGTGCTCTAAACCCACTATTGTAAATTACATGAAATTCAATAATAAAACTCACCTTTACGATCCTCAGTGTACTTGTCACGCTTGTTCTCAATTTGAGATTAGCTTGAAAGACATGATTCAAAGGGAACGGGAATATCGTCCTCATTGGTCGGAGCTGGGACGACCCGTATCTGAAAAGACTTTCAAGAAACCCATCGCTTAACGGATAAGACACTATGATTGAACTTGGAAAGAAAGTTAGGTTTGAATACGATAACAATTACTACGCAGGTATTGTTATTATTATCAATCATGCATTAACAAATTGTATTGTATCTAGTCTTGATCCTATTTTAAATAATCCTGTATTTGAAGCTTGCCAACTAGGCGATCACGTAGATAAAAGTTGGTGTGGTAATCATTTTGAGTGTGTGGATAATATCTCTGATTACCATCATAAGTGGCATGGTTGGTTTCAAATGGGTGATCTTGAAGTTGTTGAGCCTCAGGTGTTTTCTCCACGCACAGACACTATTGATGGTTGCAATTGCAAGACTTGCGGTCAGTTCACTTTTATGGCAGCCGCTAATCAAAGTGATGGAACCTTCAAGTGTTATTCGTGTAGAAATAATCCAATTCGAACGTACTACTAATTCCCATCCATTAACGGATTGAACTAAATAGTATGACTGAATGGAATAAAGAAAAACTCATCAATCTACTTACAGTCAATGATAAAGCTGTAGAGCTTGCCATTGTAATTATCTACAATCGCCAGACTTTAGAGGAACAATCTTTGGAAAAAACTAAACATCACAATGGAATTGGTTTCACAGGATGGCACGCTAGTCTAGGAACCTATTACGCAAAATGGATTTTGCGAGGTAAGTCTCTTAGTGGTCAGCAGCTAGCCAAAGCTCGTAAGATTGCTTTGAGTTATACGTCTCAGCTCTTGGACGAAATTAAGAGCAAACAACATCATGCCGCTCTATAGGGCGGAAGTCACCTAGTCAGTTGAGGTTACCCGAATAAAAAGGGGGCTATTGCAATAGTTGCCGATGAAACTGGCTAGGTGGCGGTACTAATTTCCCATCAGATAACGGATAAGATAGTGAGATAGAGATAAGCTACTGTGGTGGAACTGGCATACACAGTTGATTTAAAATCAACCGCCGTAATTGGCTTGGGGGTTCAAGTCCCTCCAGTAGCACTAAAAAAAGTAAGTAACATGAAGGATAGCAGTAGGCACAAAAATGACAGCGCAGATTTTCTGTATGGTGCCGCTTGGTGCATCATTGGATGCCTGAGCATTCTGGCAGTGTTGGCTGGCATTGCAGTCTGGTTTAAATAAAACAAGTTCAATCTTCCCATCAGATAACGGTGGTAAGCAGTAAGATGTAAGAGCGGCGAAGACGACAGGATGTCGACGAAGTCTCTCGAAAATAAACAAAAACAAAAAACAAAGGAAGTAACAAAATGGATCTAAATAAGTTGGTTGTGCGTAGTGGTGGTTTGGTTGATGTGACTGCGACTCTCAAGGCTTGTGGTGAGGCTCTCACTGCTGCCAATACGGAAGCGCAAGAGGCGTTTGCTGCGGTTGGTCCCGCGGTTGATGCGGTGTTTGCGAAGCATGCTGGTAGCAGCATCAATATGCCTGCTATCGAGTCATTCGTGGTTGCCGAGCTTGGCACTTCGCCTGCCAAGTATAAGGAGACTGCGGAGTTGGTTTCTAACTACGTTCGCGCCAATGCTGGTGAGAATGGTAAGTTTGAAATCCGCAAGGGTAAGGGCGGCGGCGTTCGCCTCCGTGCCACGGCTGCTGCCGCGGAGTAATCCGAGCAGAGGTTAGATCTGACTGTATACTGGAAGATCAAAAACAATCCGCTGGACATAAGTTCTGCAGGCTGAATTAACAGTGCATGAGACGGCAACGCCTCATGGGATGCTAGTGCAGAGATTACCTATCAACGTATTAGCGCTAAGGAGATATTAATGCAACATAAAGTTATGCACGTTCGTGTAGAAGATATAGCAAAATTTATTGCTGAAATCAATAAATTACAGTGTGTTGTATTAATGGTAACTCCATGTACAGTTGAAAGTCTTTATAATAAACAAGACTATATGACAGTAGAATATAAGCAACCATAAATTCAGCAATCTAATTCTAAACATTAGAGATTCATATCTAGACGATAGTGGTAGCACTATAAAATGAAATTTAAAATTGAGTGTGTGAACGCGGATACTATCACCAAAGGTTCTCGTATGTTCAAACAAATTATGCTTGAACTATGTATTAGAGAATCCAACAACTGTGTTGGTAGTGGTCTGGGTGGAAATAACTTTCAGGCGTATGCTCTTATGGATATGTCTCATACCTTGTTGGAAGACACGACAACCAAGCTGTCTGTTCAAGGTAAAGAAATGCAGTGGAACCTTAACTGGCTTGCTACGGCAAAGGCGGCTGAGGTTCGGCAAGAATTGAATCAAGTCTTTGATTCAATGCCGGAGCACCATAAGCTTAAGGCATGTGCCATGCTTGCACTTATGCGTGCAGGTAATCTTCGGCAGACCTTTCAAGAGCATAAGGATCAGTTTCCTAAACTTAAAACCTTTATTGATAAGGGTTATTATTCTGATTTGCTATCAGATAAACTATCTATTGCAGATAAACTAATTGTTGCTTGCATTCTGTGTCAGGAGTTGGCGGCAGAGTTAGATGCCAATAATGAAGCTAATGTCGATAAAGTGGGTGGAGCATTATCTGATATGCCTGATATTGTGATTCTTTTATCTGTACGGTTGTTTATTCAGATTGGCAGATTAATTAAATTTAATCTAGATGAACGATCTACTTGGGCACCATGGCTCATGAACATCAATAGAAGTGTAGATAAATAATACATGAATAATACATTTCAGATTAATGAATCCTCTCACATAGAAATTAGTGATGGATTCATTCGCATTAATAATTCTGTGGGTAATACAGATATTAGATATGAAGGCAACTTCGCACTCAAGCAATTGTCTGAGTGCCTTCAAATAATTCTGGAAGCTCCCACAGCTAATAATGGAAAATGTTTTAGCAACTGGGAACATGGCATGTCAATTGCTATTGAGTTTATCGACTCTGACTATTGCAACATTTACCTGTCATGCGAATACGTGTATATCTGTATTAATATTAAAAGAGATCTGCTACCATCTTTGACACAGTTTTTTGCTAGTCCCATCCTCTAACGGGTCACTGTATCTTTCTATATGCGCACAATCACCCACGTAGCCATCCGCTTTCAAGGACAGATTTGGTCACTGCCTAAACCTAATCGACATAACGATGTTATTAGGCTTATTGGGACAACGCTCGGAATTAAGTACGTAGACGCCCGCAAGCGCGACCAGGGCTTTCTAGATAACGAGGGAAATTACCTCACTAGGAAGGAAAGTCTTGCTGTAGCTATGGCTGCTAATCAGCTTACAGCTCGTGCTACTGGTCATAAGTTAGGAGAGCTTTACTCGGAGGATGTTTGGTGAATATGGATCCTGAAACGTTTGCTAATAAGGTTTTATCAAGAATGCCTGAGGCTTTTTATCGGGCAGAGAATTGCGACCTATAAGAGCTTCTGGCGTTCAAGAAAGACCTAATGAGAAAGCAAGCTCAAGGCTGGTCATTGGAAGATGCTGTAAGGTACATGCGATGTACCGAAAATGCTTCTCCTGATTTAGATGAAGAAATTGCTTTAACTAGAATGTCTCAAATTGAAGCTAAGTATAAATGAATAGATTAGAAGAATTATTATTTGAGTATGAAAACTACTTGAAGTATTCACGTAGTTATTTAACCGATCAAGCTCGACAAAATCAATTGAATTTGGTGAGTCGACAGATTGCGGATCATTTAATTAAGATTAAATCCATCAATTTGAATTTAATCAAATCAATAAAAGACAAATGAAACTTACTAAGAAACAAATTAAATTAGTAGATGAATTATTAACAGCTGAAGCTAATCTATTATTAGCGTTTGGCTATGTTAAGGATAAACGACCAGGTAATTTCTGGCTGACGCCAGATAAGCAAGGCAGTCTGTTTATGTCTAGTGCAATGGAAGAGGTAAAGTCTTTACTGTCGGATGACATCGACATGCGACGCAAAGGTATCGTTTAATACATACTCACGTACGCGAACGCAGGCGTGTGTTTGAAAGGCTCCTTAAGGGAGCTTTTTTTGGCCAAAATTAATCTCCCATCATCTAACGGCAAACGTGTACCTAATGTCCACGGCGTGACATCATGACACAGACAATCTTTCCCCTGTAGCAACAATGAATAGTCAGAACTACTGACGTAGCAATAATGACAAGAACTCCCATCCTTTAACGGAGTAGTGTATTTATTGAGAGTCAACGGCAGCGGCTTCCGCCTCCGGAATGATTCTCAAAATGAAACTATAAAAGGAGTGATTGCACATGATTGATCTCAATAAGGTAGTTGTTCGTAAAGGTGGTTTGGTTGATACTCGGGCTTCTTTGGCAGCTTTCAAAACTGAGCTGGATTATCTAACTCAGCAAGAAAAATCTGAAGCTGTTATCTTCGAAGATGCCGCCCACGCTGTCTTTGATTCTCAACCAGGCACCTCTATCCCGATGCCAGCTCTCATCGCTCATATCGTCAATGCTATGGCTGCTACGCCAGACAATTGGTCTGAACTAGCGGGTAGGGCTCGAAACTATCTACATACTAATGCAGAGGGTGATAGGTCAGTTTTTATCATCACTAAAGGTAAAGGCGGTGGAGTTCGGCGCCGCTCGGATATTCCAATCGAACAAAACTAAAGTACAAACAAAAGGTTAGGTGGTCTCCATAAACACCCGCTTTCTTATTGTGGTTTAGGTGTTATGATCCTTGGCTTATATATGTGAGTCTAAAAACACCTTTTAAAATGAAAACCAAAATACCTAAAACGCCCCAAGAAATTATTGATATTCTTCATTCTATCAAAGATGTTAAATTTGAAAATGGAGAAGTGTGGGTTAAATTTCAAGAAGAATCAACCACATTTTCTGATGGTTGGGAACCTAATGCTGGATTTATCTATAATTCATTTACTAGAAATCTTTTAGATCTTATTGAAGATGAGTTAAGTAATTCGTCACAATGATTATTGCCGACTGTTCAGACCTAGATCCTATTAACAGGAAAATGTATTCTGTACAATATCAGGATAACAGTTATTGGTTTCGACCAGTTGGTAATCGTACAGATTTGTGGGTGGCAGTCAAAGACTCCCCTGAGAACGCTGAGTATACCAGATATTCTCTTCAAATAAAGAATAAGATTTATTGTGACTGTGAGGGGTATCGGCGAGCACATAAGTGCCGACACGTAGAAATGTTACAGGAAATCAAAAAGCAATTTAAATTATGAAACTAGTAAAATTTCTTTATAATATACTATCAACTATAGTAATAGGTCTTGTGATTTATTTTGGTTTTATGATTGGGGTGACTTGGTTTAAAGCAACCAATCATGTTTTTACTTCACAAAATGTAAATGCTGCTGAAGTTTGGTGCCGTGAAATGAAGCTGGAGTGTCAGGCAGTTTACTGTCAAGGTCCGGGAAAATTTACTAACTGTGACGTTAAATACAACAACGAAGTTCACTCATTGAATTGTAACACTGAATACTGTGAGTTAAGAAATGGAAAATAAAGGAATTCCCGTTTTAGGTTTGATGCCTGGTTGTCATGCTGAGCGGGCTGGTGTCAAGGTGGGCGATCAAATTGTTTCTGTCAATGGGCAGGAAATTAATACTTGGGATGATTATGTAGCGGCTAGTGCCCTGCGCAATCATTCACGGACAGTTGTAGTGGTTCGTGAGGGCGTCTCACTTGAAATTGAAATGGTTGTGGGACCTCCGGTCTCAGAAAGGTCGTCAAACTAAATGAAACGTTATATTTTATTGGCTGCAGCTTTGAGCTTGTTGGCTTGTACAGCTCCTGACATGTCAACCGAAACCTTACACAAGGCAGGTTTTACCCAAATAACAACTGGAGGCTATGCCTTCTTTACCTGTGGTGATGACTATACTTTCAGCACTAAATTCTCTGCCAAGAATCCTAATAAGGAGTGGGTAGATGGCGCAGTTTGTTGTGGTATTCTTAAGGGATGTACTATCAAGTTTTGAGGTAAAATTAAATGCTTACCATAATCTTATTATATATGACGGGGTTATTCCCACTAGGGATTTTTCTTAGGATCCTAAATAAAAAGGGAGCTGGCTTTACAGCTAATAATTGTTTCTTTTATGTTTTATTTAGTTGGTTGGGATTTTTTGCTTTAGTATTTATGTCGATTTGTATCGTAATAGCGTCATTATTTTACAACAATAATTATCTTAAAAAGATTGGTAAATTTCTTTTTCTTTCCGATGGATAAAAAGATCATGCACAAGCGTGCGTGAGTGCGTATATTTACACGCCCCTCAGTGAAACTAAAATAGCAGTAAACAAGCTAGTTTGTTATTCATGCGATTTAACATGACGAACATTATGCCCTGCTTGTCTGTCTGCATGACTTAGTCTAGTTTAAATATTACCAGATTGTCTTTGACAGTTTAAACATCTAACATTAGAGTTATCTAATATTGTTTGTAATTCAGTTCGGGGTATAGCTAAACAATTTAGTATAGACTTTTGTTGGCAGATGTAATCATATTCTAATAATTTGATGTCATCAATTCCACAATCTTGACAGCTTTTTCCGATTAAACTGCCAATAACAAAGTTTTTGAAATTGATAAATTTTTCCTTTAATAAATCTTTAGGCTCTATATAGGTAGTAACTACAACTGGTTTTTTTATTTTTGAAGGCTTAAACTTAACTGGATTGTCTGGTAAGACATTATTATCTAATAAGTCTTTTTTTGTAATAAATGACTCTTCTACCTCGGGCAGCTTGACTGGCTTTTTATTCATACATAATATGTATTATTATGGTAAAAATTATTTATTAAAAATATACTAGGTTCCCATCTTATAACGGCGGGAGAAAATGATTATGGCAACCAAGAAACAAATATTTGATTCCATCATTAAAGAATTGGATGAACTTATTCCTCCTTTAGAAGAAAAACATCAGAAAGTTTATCGAGCTAGATTGGACTCAATTGATTTTGATGATGAGAATTATCTATGTTCAGTGCAAGATAGTTTAAAAAATCAAATACTTATTGTTAATAAGTTAAAAAATATTGTAATTAAAAATTTTAAATGAATTGTCCAATCTGTAATACAAAGTTAACAGTAAATACTAATGCCACAAATGTTTTTGGTTACAGATCCATTTGTATGGCATCAATAGGTCATACATTTTATTTTTATTCCAACACTATGTTTGAATTATATGCGTGGCATACTAATGCTAAAATTACCATTAGTATTAAAAGGGATGGAAACAAATGTTCTTATACTATACTTAACTGGGGTGGGTGGACTCCCCTTCATATTATAGAGTTGGATGAAATAAATTCTACTATAGAAAAGCTTGCTAAACTTAAAGCATTTTACTAAAATAAATAGGAATTAAATGGACCAAAATATATTTATAAATCATTGTCAGGGAGCCTTAGATAATATTAGGTATAATATTTCTAGATTAACTGATAGATATATTGAAACTGAAGATCCTAGTTGTTCATATACTGAAGCAGTGGCTCCATTACTTAAACAGCAATTAGATATTTTAAATCTACTTAAAGATAGTATTAAAGAATAATTTGCTGATAAATTAAATGTACAAGACAGAAGTTAAAGACATTAAAAAAGATAGGCATACTCAAATCTTTATTGAAGTAACTATCAACACCGAGATCACTAAAGAATACAGTCAGAAGATTATCATCTATAGTGGTCCCGATAATGCTATTGCAGATTCAATCCGTAGGGATTTAAATCTCCCCATCACATAACGGCAGTAACACTCAACTTACAAGGTATATAAATAAAATACAAATGACTGAACGTAAGACTTCTTTTAAGGTTTTTATCAAAAAGGCTACTACTACATCTGCCGCAGAAGGTTTTCTGGCGCAGTATCGAGAGTATTTAACTACCGGGGAAGTTGCATCAATTACTTCTCCAATCTTAGCCAAAATTGACAGTGGTGCCTTGAGCCCCCAAATTGGATTAGAAGAAATTACTAATGCAGTCTTTGCCCATATGATGGTTCGTAGTCTTCAAAAGGCTGAAGAAAGCATTAATAAGGCAAGTGAGCCTTCGAGCAGCAAGCCGGTTATTGCCAAGATTCTTTCTGCTGATGGTACAGAATTAGAGTCTGGTTCTTTCAACTTACATCAAGATGCTGAGCGCTGGGTTGACAATCGCTTGTACTCTGGTTATCCTGGCAGTCATGGTGAAGTAATTCATACTAGGATTTTAATCAAAGGGGTTGCTCAAACTACCTTTATTACTCGTGAAGATTCTATTGCCCGTATCTTGCGAAAGCCAAAGAGCGCTGCTACTAAGAAGCTTGGAGCAGCATCAGGTAAGATTGGTTTTGGAATTAAAGCTAAGCAATCTCATTCTCATTTTTCTCGCGGCTAAGACAGAATGTTTTCTAAACAAGAATTAAAAGAATTTACCAATTTTAATGCTGTGGCTTTTGATTTATTAAGAGTGAAATCAAGAGAAACCAAAACTCCAGTAAGTTATTGGTTATGTATGAGTGATACGTTAAAGCAAAAATGTCGTCAAGACTTTTTACAATGGTATCAAGACCAAGGATTTAGTGGACCTTCAGACTCTATTGAAGTTGTTGTTAATTCATTACCGGTAAGTAAAGCGGTAGGCAATTGGGTTATTATGGAAGGTCTTGCTAAAGATGCCAGAGAGAATGGTGATGCGGGCGGATTCTTCATTGATATGTAAGATATCATGTTTAAAAATAAAACAGATTGGATTTTAGTATCAGTTGTATTGGTTGGTATAGGTGTAATTTATTTTAAAGCATATACTAATCCTAGTAATTTAGTTAGATTAAAAAATTGGTTTAAGTAAAAGGAATTATAATAATATATCATGGGCAGTAAAATCAAAGGTTGGCATAACAAAACGCCGAAGGGCGAGAAGCGACGTATGTTTGAAGAATCATCAAGTCGACGTCCCAAGAATAGAGATCGCGATCGTAAGTCATTTGATAATAAACGGGTAGATTATTTTCGTAATGAAAATAATGATCCTCAATGGTAACAAATGATTTACGCAGAAGCTATCAAAATTCGTGATGAATATCTACAGGCAGATTCTCCATATATCATTGCCGCCTATGCTACCAATAAACAGGGAACTGATAATTGGTTTGTAGATGTTGTTTGGTTTTATGCTCATCGCAATGATGATCAATATGATTTTGAAAAGATAGGTTATCACCAATGATACTTCTACTATTTGTTATGTTTGTATTTATAGTAACTTTTATTATTCGGCAAGGACGTTTACGTTAAAAGTAATGTCCTGGTGGCAACGTCTTAAACTAACAATAAGGATATTTTTAATTATGTCTAATCCTACTTGGGATGATGAGAATTGTATACCTGGTGCTATTTGCTCTGATTGTGGGGCAGATACCATTATTCGCTTCTCTATAAAACCTAGCTATCCAAAATGTGATGGATTCTGTGATTGTTGTGGTTGTCCTTGGGTTAAAGGAAACCGTGGTGAGTCTAAAACTCCTGATATCTGGGACGAAAAAGATGTGATTGTTTTAGATTATTTTAAACCAACTTTGACTCTTGTTTCTTCTCAAAAAGAAGTTAAATCAGAAGTGCCGGATTTGAAAAATTCTATTGCCAATATTTTTCCGGCAGATTATAATGAGTGTAATATTTGTGGCTATGATCATAAATATGATGCGGCTCCTGCTGCCAGAAAACATCAATTATAGTTTGAATTTATGACATTAAGCATTTGTCCTTATTGTGGAGATTTATTAAGTAAAATTGCAGATTCACGTTGTAATAAATCAGATCACAGTTTCTATTGGCATTCCAATAGTTATTGGTGGTTAATGGATACGACCAATCACATTATTGTAAATGGATATTCTATATATTATTTCTCTAATGAAGAAAATATAATATTATTTGAGTCCAAGAAATCTATAGAAGAGGCAATTGCTATTTTTAAATCTGTTTTAAAAATAAAAGCATTTATATAAGATGGAAGCTCCTAATAATTGTCCTTATTGTTTTGAGTTGATTAGCCCCTTTTTAGAGTGCGATAAATCGGATCATAGATTTCATTTTAACTCAAAAGACAACTGGTGGATTTTACATAGAACTAGTAGAATAATGGCAAATGGACATGTTATATATTATTCTGGAACTGATTCTGTAGTTAATTTAATAATATTTGATTCTGTAAAATCTATAGAAGAGGTTACATCTGCCCTTAAAAAGATTTTAAAATTAAAAGCATTTATATAATTATGTTAAAAGTATTTTTCATTCATGTTTTTTATGGGCTTGCTATAACTTTAATAGCGTTAAGCTATTATCTTTACGATCAAAATTATCAAAAAATGCATGAATGTCATGAACAGAAAAAGTAGTAAACTATGGGTTATTCTAGCTTTAGCTGCTGGATTTTTACTAGGGCATTACCTACGCGAATCCTGGCAGTATTTAGAATCCAAGGACAATAAAATAATTTATAAGTAAATCGGAAGTTTTAACAAACCTGTAGAGCTTCCCATCCGCTAACGGATGAAGAGATAAGATGTAAGATATGAATCAGCGTTACCGGTTTCCGGGACGGTATGGTAAATATCAAAATAAAAGGAGAAATTAAAATGAATCTTTCTAATGTTGTGGTGCGTAACAAGAATGGTGCTGTGGATACGAAGGCTTCGGTTACTGCTTTTAAGGCAGAGTTGGATAGCCTTATTGCTGCGGAAAAGACTGAGAGTGCGGTATTTGAAGATGCGGCTCATGCTGCGTTTGATAAGTACCCTGGTACGGCAATTTCGATGCCTGCCTTGTGTGCAGCAATTACGGTTGCTATGAATGCGGAGCCTGTTAACCATGCAGCTCTTACTGAACGGGCTCGTAAGTACATTCAGAACAACTCGGTTGGTGAGAAGTCGATCTTTACCATCACTAAAGGTAAGGGTGGCGGGGTGCGCCGTCGTTCGGATATTCCGGTCGAGAGCTAATCCAAAGTAGGTTAGGTGGTCTCCCAAAAACACCAATTTCTATTAGTGAGATTACATCAACAAGTTTGCAAACTTGTTTCAATCTAATAGGACTAATCAAGCAAGTAATCATACATATGGTACAGGCTATATGTAGAGATCGACAAGTGCTAGCATCTAATAATGCTGTAGCATAACTATAAATATCCGCTTGATAATAAAAACCTGCTTAATATTTAGGTTTGGTGTTATTTGCCCATGATTTAAGTTTAAATCAAAAAACACCTTTTAATTAAAATCGCCTAAGGATTATGGGTGAAAAGTTATTAACGTAAGTAAAATAACGAAGATCAGTAATATATTCAGAACTGGAGCCTTAAATATTTAAGGCAGGAGAGAAGTTAACTGATAAGGGTAGCTAAAGTAATTTGGAGTAAAACAATAGTAAAATAATTGTTAGCCAAAGATGATTAAATCATTTAATTATTAGAACGATAATTATCACAGTGTTCCTCAACCTTGTTTTTAAATGAAAAGATTATATATTCTTTTGTTTGCAATTTTGTTAATCATTATCGCAATTGGCTTAATGGTTTACTTTAAACCAGTCAGCACAGATGATCTAACAGACTTAGCATTAAAAGAATACTTTTCATGTGTTGAAGAAAAACATAATGAAAACCTTTGTTTAAATGAGTCTTCAAAAGTTTATCAGTTTCTTAATAAATTAGATGTTGAAGATAAATTAAAACATCCTATCCGAAATGGATTTGGAGAAAAAGAAGAGTTTAATAGGATTGCTAGTAAATGTCTTGCCACTAAAGAATGTACAACTTACTCTTGCTTAAACTATCAAATGGATTTATGTAAATGAATCAAGAAGAGTTATTTTTAGAAGATGAAATTATATTCTCCTATCATGATTATACTGGAACTATTTTTATAGTAGAAGGTATTGGGATAATCATTATTAAAGAATATGATCTCCAAAAAAATCTGCTACATATCGCAGTAAGTTTTACCTCAGAAGTTTCTGAGAATTGTGATCAGTGGACCTTACACTCTTCCTTTGCCCAAGATAAATGGATGCAAAATACTCCTTATCGAGAAGTAGTAAAAGATATTTCAAGATTTTTTGAGTCCAAATGTATCTGGATAGACGCTTATGATGTTAAAGGTTTAAAAAATAAATTATTAAAAAAGCAACCTGAAGGTTCTAGCTGTAAGTGTTGCAGCCAATATTTTCATTATTCTATTCCTAATCAATTAGATAACACATTTATTTGTTATTCTTGCACTAATAACCCACTAAGACAATATTATTAAAATGGAAGAAAAGATTTTAAAAGCCAAAGAATTAAAAGATCTGCTATCTAAATTAGCAAGATTAAAGGGTCAAATGAGCGTGATTCCTTTTGATAATCATACTATTGTGGGCGTCTTTTTAGGGCATGGTGATTTAAGGACCCTCTTTCATCAAGAGTCTTTTCATTCTTATGAAGAAGATCCTTCCAAATGTAACCTTTCCGTTTTGAGGGGATTCTTTTCTTTACCAGAAATTGAAGACAGACTGGCTAAATTATGAATATACGACCTATAGCTTTATCTCTTTTCTTATATAGTTGCACTCAGAATACCTCTGTAGTAAGCGCTAATGAAGTAGAAAAAGAACCAATTGCTAAGGTATTTCAAACTTTAGAATCTGCTCAAGAAATTAACGAAAATACTTTTACTATAGTGCTTGACAGTTGTATGTTCTTTTGTTTAGACGAACAATCTGAATGCACTTGTCGCTGTAATGTTGGCGTTAATAAATTAAGAAATGTGACATATAGTCATAGTTTAAAAAACGTAGAGCAATGGTATAGTTATCTTGACGAGTGGACCTTGTCTCAGAGGGAACTAAACGACTGTAAACCATTGTAGATGAAAAAGTTTATCTTAAAAGAATTTAAATATGAAATAAACAAATTCTCTTTAATGGTTGAACAATACGTATCATCTGATTTTAAAAATATTGTTGAGTTTTATATTTGCGGCAAAAGTATTTGGATTGGAGAATATTCCAATTATATTAAGGCTGAACAAAGATTCTTAACAATCAAAAACATTATAAGAAACTTAAAGATTAAATTTGCAGATTTAAATCCAGAAGAAATTAATTCTGATAAGATAAAAGAAATCAGCAAAGAGTTTCTAATTGAATTTAGAAAGATTAAATAAATGAGTGAGTCGCTGTATAATTTTAAAGTTGGTGATGAAGTTTGGGAACTAAAAAAACCGGGATTTTATGGTACAGTTTTATCAGTTTTTGGAGATGATGTTTCTGTTCTTTGGAAAAAAGATGGCAATGTGTTTTCTAAACGGTATTATGGTGGAGATGGTATTAGACCAAGATTTTTAAGAGATAAACCATATTCTGTAGGTGTAATGAGACATACTCACCCTATTAATAAGTAATAGATTTATTCTCCGCCGGTAGCTCAGTTGGTTAGAGCGGGGTCCTTATACGGCTTAGGTCGGGGGTTCAAGTCCCTCCTGGCGGACCAATTAAAACAAAAATATGAATCTTTATCGTTGCAAATTCCTTCTTGTAGATTATAATAATCTTGAGTCTAATATTTTCATTAGATCTCTAGATGAAGAAACTGCCAAGAATAATGCAAAAAAGATATATGAAAATACACTGCAATCTCGTGGTATTGCAAAATCTAAATATGTTCAAATCGTTACATTAAGCTCCGATCAAGAGTTATTAGAATATCAATCTAATATGAAGAAGAGAAATAACTCTGATAAGAGTCTTAATTAAATAGACTCTAGTGTTATTATGTGCCTGAGTAGGGAGAGATCCCATCCGCTAACGGTAGTGTCACGCTATAAAATGAAAAACATTCTTCTAATTTCAGTTGTGACGTTAATCGGTTGTAGTGGTGCTGCCTTTACTGCCGAAGAAAAATCTGCTACAACCAATATGCATCAAGCAGGCGAAACTTCTTCTGGAGAAGCTGGAGATAAAAATACTGCCGGGATGACAGTTGGCGGTTCCAATTCTGGAGGAACTAATGATAATGGTGGTAATAATCCAACTGGTGGAACCAACCCAAATAGCGGAGGAATGAATCAAGATGGTCTTTCCGGCACCACTAATGGTGGTAGCAATATTGGTGGAGCAATTATTGCAGACAATGCTGGTTCTGGTGGCGAAGGTGGTTCAGTGCCACAGGAAACCTGCAATCCTTCTAGCAAAGGTTTTGCTTGTACGATGGCAGTATTTACTTGGGAAGGTAATTCTACACCAGCTCCTAATGCTTGGGAGTGTTCTGAAGTCACTAATGCCCCTCCTATTTATCTTGAGCAAAATTCATTAGGTAATAACATTCGTCATTGTACAATCCCTTCATTCCCCTCATTTGGAAGCTTACCAAATAATCTTTGGTGCTGTACCGATCATTAAAATGAAATGTACTATTCAGTGGATTGATGCAGATGGTGAACCGACTCCAGATAATAATGAAGCTGTAGCTTTAGTTAGATGTACTGATACAATCAATTGTTCTGGTAAGAAACACCCCATTTGTCAGCATCATTTAAAAAGATTAAAATATTTAGATAATTGGGAGATGTTCCCTCTAGAAGATAAATAATGTCTGTATGGTTTCTAGTACTAATACTAATTAGTTTATGTATGCTATACATGTGGATTAGAAGATTTCCTATAGATGAACTTGAGTGGGTATTAGCTATTGTATTTACTCTAATGTGTCTTTCTTTGTGGCAAAATGTAATAATGGAATGGTTTAAATAGAAAAGAATTAATTATGGAAACTAGCAGTTTATTGGTTTATAATGAGGTTCCTGATAACGTTTATTTCTTTATTATTCCAGATGAAGATTTAGCCATTCATCCAGAATGGGAGAAGCATTTAAAAGCTGCCTGCCATAAAATTATTAATGTTGATGATAACAATGCTTCTATGCTTTGGCTTTCTGAAGCGGTATGTTCCAAGCCAGAGTATTGTGTCGATCCTTCAGGACAAGATTGTTGTTGCCTTTATAAATATAAGGTAGAGCCTGAAGGGCAAGCAATCACTGCTGTTACTGGTACTATTTCTAAGGTATTTTATTCTGGATTTTTCCTATGAATAAAACATATCTTATGAATTGTCCTGGTTGTCAAAGTCAATTTGAAGTAGATTCTATCTTTACTGTAAGATTAGGCGATTATTTTTCTTGTTCTTGTGGTAAAAAACTGTTTGTAAAATCTTTAGGTAATCCTCTTCAAATGGAAGAGGTAATACCACCTAAGTTTTCTTCTTTAAAAGAAAAGAAATAATTTAAAAATCTATGTTAGATTTATCTAATCCAAGTAAAATCAGAAAGAAAGATTTACTTCAGGTTGCTAAATCTAATCCACAAGCTATTAAACGTTTAACTATTTTTTTTAAAATTAAAAACCGAAGGTTATTCGGCAAGACAAATTGCTAAACTTATTAATTGGTTATTAAATAAACGTATGGACTTTAAAAGATGGTAAATAATTATGGCAAATATTGAAGATAAATTTATGATAAAGAAACAAAGGGGGCGCAATTTATTCAAAGCGATTGGTACCTTTTTTGTAGTAGCAGTATTACTTAGCGGAAGTTTGGTATGTGGACTTTTATATGTTCTATACCATTTTTTGATCAAACTTTGGTAATTTATCTATATGAATAGAACATTGGTTGGAATCTTATTTACTGTTGGTATTGTTACTACTACTTTATCAATTATAATTAATAATCTGTTAATGCCAACATGCGGTGCTTTTTTATCATGGTGGGTAGGAATAATGATTTCTATGTTACTATGGTCTTGGGCATATTCTATACTAGAAAATAAATTCCCATCTAAAGATTAAAATGAATAATATTTTTGTTTTACAAAAAGAGATAGACGATCTAAATAGGGAAAATACTCTCTTAACAAATCGTCTGGCTAAAGCTACTGATGATAGCTCCAAATTGTTTCTTCAAAATTTAATTAATTATAATGAAGAATCAATTGCTAAATTAGTTGACCTGCAAAATGCACAAGCTAAGTAATCGTTTTAATTCAAAAATATTATTTAATAGTTTAGCAACTATTACTCTTATTTCATTTGTAGAATTAACTTTAATACTTGGAACGATCAAGTATTTATCCTATATACTTAATTAAATTTAGGAGTTTCCTCCCATCATATAACGGCGGGGATCCTATATTTAAGGAAATGAATTTCTTGATTAAGAATCAATATTAATTCATATAAGTAATGAAGCAATTTCTATTAATTCTATTGGTTGTATTTGGTGCCGGCTATATGAATAGCTGTCAGGAGTATCACTCTCCACCAGAATTTCAACCTGAATATGAAGAGCCTAAGCCACATATTCAATTAGAACAGCCTATTAAGGTGCACCTCTACTATAATCGGGGACGGGCATAAAGATGGCTTTCCGCTGGTTGTTGTTGCTAATGTTACTAACAGCAGCCTGCGGGAAAACTGCCCCTAAATATCCTATTAAAGAACCAATTAAACAAGAAGATAATCAAATAAAACCAGTACTTGCTCCGCCAGCCAGATATGGTAATAAGATAGTTTAATGTTTACTTTTACAAAATTAGATTTTGCATCCACTTTACCATTAATTGGTGAAGGTAAGAGAAAAATTGTAGTCCAAACAGAGCACGGAATTATTAAAGTTAGTGCTAGTTCCAAGAGATTAAATTGTTTTTCAAAAAATCATGCCTGTGTAACTTGTTATAGAAAAGGATCTGTTTTTCTAGTACAGTCTCATAAAATCAAAAATGTTAATGCTTGTAAGTGGTGCATCCACCATAAACATTTTACTAAATGTCATTTAGATACTCCACATATTAATATGTACCATGTAGAAAACAATGGTCAATTAATCTTAATGACAAGAGATCATATTATACCTTCTTGTAAAGGCGGAAAAGATACTCTTGATAATTTACATACCATGTGTAGTATTTGCAACACAAATAAATCATACTTTTCTTTTGAAGATTTTGTAAAACATGGTTGCCAAAACATGGAAAAATTGTCTGCTGCTGGACATATTTAGCAGTCGTATTGAATAACCGCGTTAAGGTATTCCGTTGAGGCGAAACTTGAACGTCTTTTAAACGAGAACAAAAAGACTAAATGTAAAGTATTAGCCTTTCTGCTACCTACGTAAATAGGGTAGCACTAATTTTTAACATGAAACTACTAATTGCTCCCATAGGTTTACTTACCAATAATATATTTACTGATAATGCTTTAATACTAGAGGCTCGTTGGCTATTAGCTAATCGCTATCAATGGGAAGGTCGATGTATTGAAGCTAATAAAGCTTTTAATAATAGTGGTAGATTCTCTATTGATGAGCTATTAGAAATTTGGGATCTGTATAATAAGGATATGGAAAATCGTTCACGTCGTGATTACTACATTATGTCAAGACTGGATCTGGATAATTGGGGGCTGGAGACTACAGACTGATAAAGTCCAGCCAAAGTAAAACAGAAACCAGAAAGAAACATCCCATCATTTAACGGTCGGTACCTAGTTATCAAACAACGATAAACAAGGAAACATGACCGTGACTAAGCAACATTCATACGACATTCAGTGGTGGACCCTGGTCAGCAATGACAAGGCAGTTCAGAAAGCCATGATTGATCTGTATCATCTGCAAACTAAAGAAGAGCAAAGTCATCGTAGAACCACTCAAGCTAATAGCAGGGGATTCTCTTCGGCTCATGCCAAGGTTGGTTCTATGTTTGCAGAAAAATTGATTAATGGTCAAGAGTTAAGTCAAGAGCAAATTGAAAATGCCCGCCGTATTGCATTACATTACGTAAAGCAAATTGCGGAACTTCACCAGGAATCTAACTAAAATGAAATCATTTTTACTTATTGTAATTGGGTTTACTATTGGTTATTTTATTAAATCAAATGGAACAGTTTCTCAAGTTACTTATAGTGATAAGGGAAACAAAACTGTAATAACATCTTGTGATAAAGATCAACAATGTATGATCAATATTGGTCAGCAATGTGAAGATCGTGGATATAAGATTATCAAAATTGATCATGATGATATGAAAACGATCATCAGCGCTGAATGTGGATTAGAAAATAAATTTAAATTATTTTAAAATGAAATATTCAGAGCTTGATTTTAAGGGAGGAATTGTTACGTATGATCTTTATAGTATGTACCCAGATGAATCAGAACACTTTAGTAAAGGTTTTCTTAGCCAAGATCTTTTAGTTATAAATTATGGTAAATTTACAATAGATCTAGGTCACTATTATACCTGTTATGGTATCAGCATAATTGATAATTCAGAAAAAGAATGGAAACCTTTTTATACTCTTAAAGTAATAGAGCACGAAAAGATTTTTGATTCTCTTCAAGAAGTTATTAATAACGCTGAAAAACTCTTTAACTTGAAAGCTTATATATAACTTAATGTTATTAAATAAAGTCTACATCAGACACAAAGAAAATTATCCAGATGACATTAATACTTTTAATGCTTATCAAGGGTTTTATAATCTAGGTGTAGAAACTGTTCCTTTTTATGGGTTTGGTGATATTGTAGATCTGAAGGATTTGGGTCCAGAAGTAGGCATAGTAGGATTTATTGGTGATGTCTGGGAGGCTCTAAGACTATTAAATAAACCCATTCCTAAACCTTTAGATTATCCAGAAGAGTTAATGCCATGGCTAGGTCGATCTATCCGTAAAAGTACTATTGGAGAAATTAGACAATCCAAGAGCAAATGTTTCATTAAACCAGTTGCTCATAAACTATTTACTGGATTTGTTTGGGAAGCATCAGTTGGTGATAGGCTATCCATTGCTACTCAAGAATCAGATACTGAGGTATGGGTATCAGATGTTGTTTCATTTGTGAGTGAATATAGGTGCTTTATTCAAGATGGTGAAATTGTTGGAGTAAGATTATACAAAGGTGATTGGTCCAAAGCTCTTAATAAAGATACTGTTATTACTGCAGTAAAAGCTTATTCAAAACAACCTCGAGGATTCTCTTTAGATTTTGGTGTAACAACTGAAGGGCAAACTTTATTAGTAGAAGTAAATGACGGATTTGCTTTGGGTTGTTATGGTCTTTACTGTATTACTTATGCTAGATTGATAGAAGCTAGGTGGCAAGAGCTAATAGGATGTAGTGATAATTTGCCATAAAGTTATGGCAAAAGATGACGAACGCCCAACGGATAGACCAGCAGAATATAGCGAAGTATTTAAAATTATACCGCCAATAACTGTTAAAGGAAATACTTACAAAGATGTAAGTCACGATCCTATTAAACAATCTTCTCAAACAATGGAGTTGTATAATAGGTGGCTAGAGTTATACCATGGTTTAGAAGACTCAGATAGATTTTCAGCATTAGAAATGCTGGATGTATTTTGTGATTTAACCTTAATTCAAAAGAATTTAATAATAAAATTAATAGAAGAATTCTATAAATCCAATTCTTTAAGAAAGTAATTCCGTGCATTTAAAACTTTATAAGCAATTAGAAAAGCAAACCTTACAGTTAGACAATCATGGCGATGATTGTATTGCTGAAAAAATTAGAACTGTGATGGATTACATTTGGCGGGAACGTCTTTCTAGTGCTGAAAAAAATGAGCTTAACAATCGTCACTTACCGGTATTAAATCGAGATCGTTCTTTTGAAGATACTGGTTTTGGTGACTAAGATGAGACTTAAGGTTCCTTTTAAAGTTTCTAAAAGAGAAGAAGCTATAGCGGCAGTTTCAAAAAGCTATTGGAAATCTTTAAAGAAAATAATTAAACAAAAAGAATATGTAGAAGCAGTTAATAAACTTTTTGAACTCAATAAGTTATTTAGAAATAAAAATGAAAAATAAATTAGCTGTTAAGATATTGGTTGAAGTAGAATATGATCTTAATGATGATAAATCATATGATTTAATTACTTCTTTAGAACAAAGCATAGATAATAATATGCGTAAAATTTTACAATGTTCTAGCGATGATGGTCCTGAGCATGCTACTGCTGATCTTAAGACTTGGTCATATTCTATATCATCAGAAGATATTTAAATGTATATTATAGTGATTATATTAAATATAATCTTATTAAGAACTGTTTATATACTTGGTTGGAAAAAATGTTATAATACAACATTTCTACCTTTATCAAAAAATATCCGTAATCTTCATAATAAACACATTGAAGATATTTCTGCAGTTTTAACTGAAATCAAAAATATTGAATCTATTATAAATAAACAAAATAATATTAATAAATAATGCATATCATACTAATAATTTTGTTTTTAATGTTCTTTATTGGTTCATTAAGAATTGTCTATGTTCGTGGTATTAATAAAGGATGGCAAAGCTTTTATAGTACGACATATTCATCTATGTCTCGTCATATTAATCATCTTCATAATGAACGCATTAAAATATTAAATGATGATCCTATAGCTGCTAATAAAAGAAATTTACAATTAGCTATTGATCTGGCTCGTTTTAAATTAAAAGCAAAAACTTTAGCCATTAAATATGGGCGTTTAAATAAACAATGTAATCAACCATTACATAATAGTGCGTTCATGATGGAAGCTGCCCGCTCTTTTATTATGAGTACTATTACAAATAATACAGAATAATATGCTGTAAGCCCCTTCCCATCGAGTAACGGGGGAGTCTACGATGAAACTCGCCTGAGGATTGTGGGTGAGAAAGTTATTAGAGTAATCGAAATAACGAAGGTCAACGTCGTTCAGAACCGGAGCCTTAATATTTAATAAAATTAAGGCAGGAGAGAAGCAGATTGACAAGGGCAGCTAAGATGACTATGTTTCTCTTAGAGTAAAATAATATATTAATATTATTAGCCAAGAATGATTTAAATCATTCAGTTATTATTTAATAATAACTATCACCTAAGGGACCAGCTTCAGTATCGCGCAGTATAATCATCCTCGGTTAGGAATTAATGTCTCTTATTAAGAATATTTTACTAGCTATTTTACTTTGGATATTTGCATTAGTATTTTATCTAATGTTAGGTTTCTGGATGTTAACTGGTTGGTTAAGAGATCATGGTCCTAAGTTTACTAAACCACTTTTTATTTGGTTTGCCGGTCCTGCAATGCATAAGGAAAAATCATGAACGAAAAACAGCGAGTACCAAGCCCTAATGAACGACAAATCGAAATTTGGAAGCAATGCTGGGATTTCTTAGGTGGCACTAAATTGTGGTCAAGTGTTTTAAAGAAATGAATAAGCTAAAACATTTACTTAAGACGTTTGTGTATACTTTACTATTATTCTTTATAGTTGCAGTATATTTTTATATGATAAACTTTTTTCCATGGGTCGCAATAGTTATTGGTATAACAGTAATATTTTGTCTTGCCTGGTCATTTATTTATGTTGTATCTAAAAACAAATGAAAAAAGAAATTAAAAAATTATTAATTGCTATGTTTGGGGCGGCATTTTTACTTGCAATAACTATATTATGTACAATATTCCCTGCATTTAGAATTATTGCAATGTTTTTGTTGTTAACACTTCTTATTTATGTATTACTAAAATACAATGAGCATGAAGATTTAAAATAAATTTAAAGAAACTATTTATTCGAAAATTAATTATAACTGAATCGGTATAACCGAGTGCAAAGGAACAGTTGAAATGTCAAATGAAAATCGTAATTCTAATGGTCAAGTTGGTGAAGGTACTCCTAGCAAGCGTCTAAAGGGACGTTGGCACAAAGAAGGTAAGGGTAAATCTTTACGACAGTTTGCTCGCAATCTAATGAAGGCGGGCGATAAGGATGCGACAGATTGGTTTGCTGCTAAAGCAGGAGCTATGAATCTGTCACGTTCAGATAAGAACAAACAACTGGCAGCTGCCACTAAAGCAGCTACCAAAATGAGCCGAACCAAGGGAAAGAAGTAAAACATGTCAAATAACTTAAGAGATGAAATTAATGAGACTTTGGAGCAATTAAAGGTTTTCAGTAGGAAATTAGCTAACACTGTAGATATTTTAGAGAAAACAGCTAATGCTCCAGCTGCTACCAATAACTCAGCAATGGATTTAATTTCTGATTTAAAGAAGCATCAGTGGGTAGAAAAGACTAAGTTCAGCACGGCACTAACGGGCGTTCATAAGTCTTTATTTCGTGATGCTAATATTAAGCTTGCTAATAGGATTGCAACTGAACGAGAAGCTTTAGCTCATCGTAATCCCATTAAGATTTCTAAAAAGAAAATCGAAGATTAATGAAATCTGAAATTACTTATGATGATTTTGCTAAACTAGATATTCGAGTTGGTACCATTACAAAAGCAGAAAGAATTCCGAAGAGCAAAAAACTTCTCAAATTAGAAGTTTTCTTTGGTTCTGAAATTGGTAGTCGAACGATTTTGGCAGGCATTGCTAGTAGTTATGATCCTGAAGGAGCCGAAGGATTAAAAGTAATGGCGATTATTAATTTAGCCCCGCGCCAAATGATGGGGGAAACTTCTCATGGAATGTTGTTAGCAGGCATGACTTCTACTAATGGATTACAATTGGCAGAATGTTATGGAGCAGATGACGGTGCCGAAATCGGATAATATAACCTTGTTACAAATTATTAATCAACATTATCGTTTATCATTTATATTATTATTAGTATTTATGATATTGATTTGGCGAATAGTTGCCAATATCAGGGTTATTTTTGTAGCATTTATTAATCGAAGAAAGCCATATTATCACGAAGAAGAAATTGAAGATGACTGAACAATCAATTTTAATTAGATCTAATGATAAAAAGATTTTCAAAGTAAAATTCTTATCACATTGGTCATCTATCGTTTCAGATGATGGTGAGATTGATACTGTAAAACATTTAGGCGGGTATGAGTACGTGTCTACAAGTAAAGGTTTTACTTATATTATCAAGGAAGAAGAATGAATAATATAAAGATATTGTTTTTACTTTTACTCACTTCATGTGAAGTACATAGTGCGCCACAGCAACAATCAGCAGGCATTTATTATATGGGACAAGTAAAACCCAATCTTGATTTATATAGATTTCAAGATGAGTTTGATAGTACTATTACCTGCTATATAGTTGAAGGTAATAGGTATGATACATCAATTAGTTGCGTAAAGAATTCAGAAAAGGTTAAGTAAAATTTATTCCTACTGCTGTAGGAGAAAGTAAGTGTGAAAGAGATATGTTAAAATTTAATGCATTTTATCAAGATGATAAGGTTATGTATGTTGGCTCGCAGCTCTCTAAAGAATTGGGAAATAAACAAGGCTGGATTATTAGTCAGATCAAAAATGAGCCCGGAGTTTATGTAGTAGAGTTTGAAGGCGAATCATACATTATGCCTGAATCATCCTTAACCAGGTTTAAGGTTACTTCGAAAGACTCTGGTCCAGAGATTCGACAAATTCGCAAACGTCATGTAGAGGATGAATAATGACTATGTTTAAAATTGGAGATGAAGTTTATTGGGATCCAGATTGTGAAGATCCGATTAGTGTAGAAAATTTAACTAAAAGATCAATTGATCAGCTGCGATCCGGAACTATTAAATTTGTTAATGAAGGCGAAGTTGGTATTGCTACCCAAAGTAATCGCATCTATTTGGTAAAAGTATGTTACGTTTGTTCTGCTGAAGACGTTAAATACAAAAAATCTTCTCTTGAAGAAGAATACAATAAAGTGCAAAAAGAAATTGCAGCACAGATTAAAGCTGGTGTTGATTTAATTTATCAAGCCGAAGCTAAATTAAATACAATTGGCTGTAATATTATTGATGATTATGATCTTTCTAGACCTGTTAGAGGAATGATTGATCAGTTGGGGTGGAGCTCTTCTTCACTTAGTTGTTAATGAAAGTTGTTAAATCATTTGTTACCAGTCATGATAATGGCAATCACTTTGCCGTTATACATGATCTATGTGCTGGTCGATCTAATGTCTATACAGTTTTTGTATGGCGCGTAGGAAAGACTGCCAAAATTATTGGTAAGGAATTAGATTTAAAACTAGCTACAAAAATAATCAAATGTTATCCAAAGAAATATGTGTCAAGAACACACAAATAAAAAAGGTACAATATGTTTAAATGTCAGGTTTCCAAAAGAATGTCATTGCCCGGCGAAAAATGTAATAAGATTGTAGTGGCTCGCCGCGACAAAGTATATACTGGTTGGTTTCGTAATGAGGAAACTAACAAGTGGGAAGAGCGCGAAGTAGGGCGGGGCTGGGAAATTGTTAAAGAAATTAATGCTGTAGATTCTGGAGTTGAACTTTGGAATTCTTGGCCAGAATCAGAGCGAGCATTATTTGTTAAACGATTGTCTTCTGGGGGCTAAATGAAATTTACATTCCATTTACCTGATGAAACTGTCCTTAAATATTTGATTGAAGATGTAGAGGCTATCAGAAAAGAATCTGAGGTTAAGCTTAAGAAATCAATCAGCTATTTAGGAAAAGATAAGGCAGCCGAAGTTGCAACTTATTTTTTCGGATCTAATCCAGAGATAGAAAACCTAACAAAAACTCTTTTAAAAGATCTAAAAATTATTCCATAAAATATTTTTATATCTATAAATTGTAATTAAAGTATCCAAATGACTACATATTCTCAACAAGATTTTTTTCTTCATGAAATTAATGAAGAAATTTCTAGATATCAGCAGGAAATTTCTTCATTAAAAAAGAAAATTCTTGAACTAGAAACTGAGTGTATTGGTCTTTTATTACAAAAAGAAAACTATGAAGAGCGACTTCGCCTTTATAGATTAAAGAAGGGTTTGCTTTCTGATGGATCACCAGAATAACGGAATAAAAAATATTATAATTTCCTTACTATTTGCATTAGTAGGGTTATCTATAGGTTTAATTTTTGGAGTTCGATTGGGTTTAACTACTATTGAGTTGAATTTTAAAAGTAATTTAAATAATCTTAATTCTAAAATTGATAAAATTGATGAAGCTCAAATTAAATGTTATCCTCCAATAATTCCGTTTCCATTAAACGATTCTGATTTAGAAAAAGAAAATCCTGTTAAGCCCGAGAAAAAGGGACAGCCAATTTCATTGTGAACAATTAAGATGTATTTTTCATTAGAAATTGAATCTAATAGTGCTAATAAGTTATCTCAAGCTGAGATAGCTCAAGCAGTATGGGTTATTGCTCAAAAACTAGCTGAAGAACCAGAGTTGCCTATTGGTCCAACGATGGCTCCAGTTATAGATAGTAATGGTAATACTGTTGGACATTGGCTTTTAAAAAAGTAAATACCATGTATTACATTATTATCCAAAATGGAATAGTTTTTGAAGGGTCCCTTAAAGACTTTAGAAAAAAATTTTATGACTATCCTGATATTTGGTCTGATGAAAAAGTATTATCCCATGCTAAAGAGTGGTCAGAAACTAATGGTTGGACTTTTGAGTCTAACTTATTAAATTAATATGAATTACTTAAAACCTATTGAGGTGCGAGCTTTAAATGCATTAGCTGCAAGAAAGCAAAATGGTTGCAGTTGGTGGTGTACTTTTTTAGATGATGCGCATATAATGTGCAATATTTGTCAGTGTATTATATTATATACTACATTACGTTCTCATGCTATGGATCATTTAAAAACGATAAAATCTTTTCTATAAATTAATGACCAAAACTAATCGAACTTTTTTATCTAATGAAGAATTATCAATTCTAAATGCTTTAGCCTATAGAAAATCCATCCAAAATAATTGGTGGTGTCATTTCGTTAACTTCGATAAAATGTGTCCAAATGATGAATTAGTTTGCCACATTTGTGATAATAAATTTGTATTTTGTAAAATACAAGAGCATGGCAAACAACATATTCATGAGTGTAATTTAAAAATTTTTATTTAAAGTTTTATGGAGTTTTCACCGGCGGCCAAAAAGAAAGATAGAAATATCCTAGCTACAAGTGAGTGTCACTGATCATGACTGAGTGGTGTAAACCCACTAGGCTCCACCAATTTTACCATGCTAAATTCATTAGAATATGATACTAATTTACCTCCATTTATTGAGGTAATAAATGAAAACATTGTCAGGAAACATGCTAGTGCTAGCAATGAAGATTTTCTTAAGATTAAATCTATAATTGAAAAATATATTGCTGAGCCATCAGAGCAAGTAGTAAATGTCTTATTCTTTCAAATAAAAGATACATTTAAGTTTTTTAATAAAACTTATGTTAATTACTGCTATGATATGAAACGTTTATATAAATTATCTGAAGAGGAAAGAGATATTATTCATTCTGCTTCAACAAATTTATGTTGCATGTGGGAAGATGATGTTCCATTAATTAAACTTGGAAAAGAAAAATATCCCAATTTAATTAAATTATTAAAAGAAATTATTCATGATAATGAATATCATGATTTGCATTCTTATAATATCTTAAAAGACTCTGATGGCTCTTATAAAATTGTGGATCTGGAAGGCTTTGTTTAATGGAAAAATGGCAGCATTTTCAATTAGATGAATCTAAATGTATCTGTCAAGGCGAGGGGTGGGCGATGTTTGAGGATTCTCTTGAAGAATGCCCTATTCATTTTGATGGACAATTGCATCCCGATTCTAAAGCTCTATTATTAGATGATATAATCAATCTCCGAGAAGAAGAAAGAAAATCCAAAATTATTTGGAAGATCAAACAAAATTTAAAAAACATTTCTTGTCTCGAAAAAGAGATAACTGCCCTAAAATCTGAAAATATAAAATTATATAATGATATGTTGCATAAAGCAACCACTGTAAAAATGAAAGCTATAAAGATTGTAGATAAATTACTAGTAAATAAATAATAAGGCTCCCATCATGTAACGGCAGCAACATCCTTTATTTAAGGTAAACAAATGTCATTTGAAGAAATTACTAATAATGAATTGGTTATTAATCTGACCCCAATAGATTTATTAATTCATGCTCGTCATTTATATTTATCTGCAGCTAAAGATTTATTAAAGAGCCCTGCTCAAGGTGATATGAATCTTGGTTTACAATGCGCTCAAACTGTTGAATCCTTACAGCAAGCAATTGATATTGAACTTTTGCCATATGAAAACTCATAATATTGATAATTTTTCTCAGCAAGAAATAGAAGAAACTTTACAAAGCCTTGTTAAAAAAGGATGCATAAAAGCTATAGATAATAATGGAGAAATTACCTATGAGCTAACAGATATCGGAGAGGCTTTTATTAATCATTCTGATTCAGATCCATCTACTCAAAATTAAAACTTAAATCTTAGGTTCTTTACTATAAGTAAGATATCAATTATAGTAAGTGGTGATTTAGCTAATTGCCATAGTTTATTAATTAGTTTCTAATTAATAATTAGCTTAAGCGGGTTCCAATAACTGTATCAATTGGAGGCGCTGGAATTCCGTCTTATAATATCCATAGTTTTTTCGTCGTCTTGTTGTCTAGATAAAAACAAGCTTCTTTAGCTCCGTCTCTAAGAGCGAATCTAATCTAAGAGGGTATTTGTACTATAGTTATACCAAACCTAAATCAATAGAGGCTCTGTCTTGCCAAACCGACAGCAACATAATTACTACTTATCTGTTGTAAAATAGTTAATTCTCGTTCTATGATTAAGTTGCAACTAAATCATTTAATCTGAGTTATAAGTAGAAATTTTATCCCACTTTAATGTGAGGTTTTATGAAAGATGATGACAAAAATCTATCTATAGAAGAAGTTGATGCATTAATTTTTCTTTCGAAGAAAAACATTTCTTCTTTATCAAAAGAACATGCAAATGTAGTAAATAATAGATTTTGGGCAACCACTGTTTCTGCTAGTGATTTTTATTGTTTTATTTGTAATAAAGATATTAAATATACAAATAAAGATCTGCGCTTTCCAGCTGCACAGCATGGCAGAGAGCATCTTAAAGATATAAAAGCGTTCTTATGATTTCTAATGAAGAATTAAAGGCTTTAAATTTATTAGTAGTACATAATAAATCTACACCTCCTGAATATAAAGTTTTTGCATCTAATACTGGTGCCTGCGCTACAATATTAAACTACGATGATTTAAATAAATGTGAAATTATTTGTCTTGTTTGTTTAACCTCATTTATAATTGATCCATCAGATCAATCTGAATGGCAGAAACATCTTTTAAGTCATTTAAATAAAATTAAAGCTTTTATATGAAATATTTAGAATTAGCTGCTCGGATTGCGCAAGGTGCCGCCTGGCATGAAAAACATTTTTTATTGGGAGCTGTTGCTATTCGTAACGACGGAGCTATAGTAACAGCAACAAATATCAGAACTCAGAACCGTGAACATTCGGCTCATGCTGAATTTAGATGCCTCCGCAAATCAGGTTCAGGTTCTGTACTTTATGTGGCACGTATTGATCGTTTTGGCGAATGGGCTATGGCTAAACCATGTGAACTTTGTCAATCTCTTATTAAAAATAAGAGAGTAAAAAAAGTTTTTTATACCATCTCTCCAAAAGAATTTGGCGTAATGGAATTATATTAATTAGGAGTTTGTATGTCATTAGAAAGTGAATTTCAAAAAGTATATGAAGATAACATAATTTTAATTAGAGCTAAAGTTGCCCAAGCTTCAAAGATTCTAAACGAAGCTATTTCAATCGCTGAGGAGCATGGTATTCCATTTGACTCTAACATATCAGAGATTGGTCAACAATATACCCCAGAATCTTTTCATAAAAAGTGGAACTCTTTAGATGATGAGAAGCTGGCTGAGCTTGGACTTTATATCTATGTTAGCGAATATAATACTGGCTGGGAAAACAGCGCAATATGTTGAGTCTATTATGTCTAATTTAAATTCAGAATTCGAAGCAATACAAGAAACAATTACAGAAAAAATAAGAAGTGCACAAAAACTCTTAGCAGAAGCCTCCAAATTAGCAACTGAAAACAGAATATCAGTTGATAAGGGTGATGCAAATAATCTTATGGATTTAGTTAATGATCTTCCTGTTTATGATTGGGAAGAATCAGAATATGAAGATTCTTGGTCTAGTTCAACATTGAGTTGTTAATATGATATTAATTGGAAGTAGAGCTTTAAAACTTCGGGCAGGTTCTTTATTTGTAAGACAAATAAGAGACTTTGACTTTGTCTGTACTGAAGATGAAGTTATGAACTGGCTAAGCAAAAACTTATCCAAGTTTAAAGAATTTAAAGCTTATTCATTAGAAGGCAAGCACGATAAGTATATCGTTGAGGGAGATTCTATTTGCGAATTTGAATTGGTTAAACCAAATACTAGCACTGAACTATTAGTTAAATTGGTGGAGTCTGATCCGGATACCATTGAAACTTCCTTTGGTTTACTGCCCAGTTTAGATATGCTATTCACAATTAAATCTTCCCATAAGCACTTGAAGAATAGCCCGCATTTTTGGAAGAACCTGAGTGACTATCACTTTATGAAACGATTGGGAGCGAAGGTTCGACCGGAATGGCAAAGCTTTTTAAAGATGCGCGAACGCGAAACCTATAATTATTTGCATCCTAAACTTAATCAAAGCAAGAAAGACTTCTTTTCTGATGACGGTTTGACCTATACTTTTGATCACGATACGATTCATATGGCTGTAAAGCTTTATGATAAGCCGGCTTATTCTTATTTTAAGAAAGATGATGCCGAAGTAGAGACTAGTAAAGAAAAATTTCTTGCATGTTCTCATGATATTCAAATTGCTTCTGTATTAGAAGAATCAGCAGTTTTAGCTATTGAGCGTTCATTGGTGCCACACCCAGATATTCTAACTCCAGAACAAGCTTGGCGCTTTGCCTTTTCGAAAATATGCAGCAGCATCGCTTCCGGATGGTGGAGGGATTTTGCTTATGAAAATGCTCCAGAAATTGTATCCAAATATCCAAAAGATTACTTTGAAAAGTTTCAACAAGGACTTTCTAGTGGCTTAGTGAAGCCTCATCTAAGCTAATGATTTGTCCAAGTTGTTTTGAACAATTAAAAAAATATACATCAACATCATTAAGTCTTTATTATCAATATTGTGATAGCGCTATTTGTAAACAAAATAGTTTCAGTATACAATTTTGGGATAAAAATAATCTTAATATTTTAAAAAATGGAAATGTTATATATTCAAAGCAATTTGGAAAAACAGATCTAAATTATAATTTAGACAGTAAAATTCTAATTAATTTATATAAAATACTAAATAACAAAGCTTTTCTTTAAAATGCTCTGTCCAATTTGTTTTCAAAAATGCAGCAAAGTACCAAATGAATATGGTATAAATATAATGTATGATTATTATTGCTATGGTGATAGTCATATAGATGGATCACTCATTGAGTTTGATAATGAAAATAATTTTGTAGTTAAAAAATACAACTTAAATAAAATGTATTTTGAAAATACATACCGTATGGAAAATGGTATAGGTAACGGCACTATAACTAAAGAAGTTGAATTAATCATTTCTAATTTGACAAAGATTTTTAAATGCAAAGGTTTTATATAAGATGTTAAATTTAATTGCTATGATACTTGTGATCTGTTTACTTCTAGTAGATATATTTCTAGTCGAATTAGAAAACTTTGGATGGATTACTCTTTCGATAATTTTTACTGGTGTAATTATTTGTGATTTCAAGTTATGGGGGATTCCATATTGGATAGCAGCAAATCTAAAGTTATGTATTGGATTTTTTGTCCTTTACTTTGTAGTCGGCGTGCTTTGGTCCTTTATCAAATGGTATTCTTATTTAATTAATTATCGAGATCAATTCGCAACAATTAAAGATAATTTTATTTTTAATAAAAGGAATCTTATTGAAAGTCAATATGAGTGGGCGTCTGCCAATCACATTGAAATTAATAATAAAATAGTTTCAAAAGAAGTCTTGCCTTTTGATTTCTATGCGCATCATAATATATTGGATAACTATTATGCTCAAGTAAAAGATGGTAAAAAAATCTATAATGCTTTCGTTGAATCCGAAGTAGAGTATAAAGAGTTTTATAAGCCTGTAGCAGCTAGTAATAAAGGAAGAATTGTGGCTTGGATCTGCTATTGGCCATGGAGTTTGGTTGCCACCATTGTTAATGATCCCATTCGTCGTTTAGTAGAATGGATCTTCCGATTCTTAAAAGAAACCTATCAAAAAATGTCAGATAAAATATTTGCTGATTTTCCAGATAAAAAACGTTATTAATGATTTGTCCCATTTGTTTTCAAGAATTAAGACTATATAAAGGTGTACCTGATTCAAAGGTATGTATCAATCACGATATATGGTTTTCTTTTAAGAGTAAAAACAAATATCGCCTTATAAAAGGAGATACATTAACAATTGAATATGAAGTAGATAAGGGATCTATTATTATAAATAATGGAACTATACCTGCCGAAGTATTAAATAATTTAGATAAAATTTTAAAACAAAAAGCATTTATATAAATGATTTGTTTTCAAGAGTTAGGATCGTATCAATACGTACCTAATTCAAAGATATGTGGTAATCATAATTTTACCTTCTGTTTTGTTAATATTAATAACTATTATTTTATGGCAAATCATGGATCAACCGCAGGATGTGTATATGAAGTAAAAAATGGTAAAGTCACACATCATGATGGTAGTATATCTTCTTCAATATTAGAGAACTTAAACAGGATTTTAAGTCAGAAAATATTTATTTAAATGACTTTTGAAAAAATTATAATTGAAATAAAAAGAATTCATAGCATATCAACTAATAAAGATAGCAGTATTTTTATTACATATAAAGGCACCAGTGGTGGAGTTACTAAACCATGGAATATTAAAATTGATACCAAAGAAGCGGATGGCACCTCTGAAATAGAGGCTGCCTTAAATCTTTTTAATATAGTAAAAGATGATTTATCTGAACGAATTAAGTTTATGGAAAATCAAGCCCGTCAATTAAAAGAAGCATTGAATAATAGTTCTAAGGCAAATTAATGTGTGATGAATGTGAAGAATTTACGACCGGAGTTAACACAACCAGTCATTATAATTTTACAGTTGTTCACAGATTAAACAAAAATAAATCACACTTTCATTGCCTATCTGGTCCAGCTATCATATATTATGACAACAATCAAATTACCACTAGAAAGTGGTATATTAATGGTAGTTATGTTCTTGTTTCTTCTCAAGAAGAATTTGAAAATAGTAAAGAATACAGAGAGTGGAAGCTAAAGGCTTTTAAATAAATGTGTAATGAGTGTGTTGAAACTAAAATAAACGTTACAATATTATTTCCTAATAATATTCAGGATTATGATACTGTAATAAATTATCATCATATTAATAAAAATAAAATACATTGGCATTGTTTATCGGGTCCTGCCCGAATCTTTTTAAAGAACAATTCAATAGTTGGTAGAGATTGGTATATTGATGGTAAACTTGTTTTAACAGACTCTTGTCAAGAAGAATTTGAAAAGACTACACAATATAGAGAGTGGAAGTTAAAAGTTTTTAAATGAGTTCCAACAGAAATTTATACTCCGTTACAGATCAATATAGAACTACTTGGTATGATGGAGACATGCTTCATCGAGAAGATGGTCCTGCTATTATTAATACTGATGGTTCCAAACTTTGGTATTATAATGATCATTTACATAGGAATGATGGTCCTGCCTCAACACATCCTGATGGTGATGAAATGTGGTTTACTCATGGCAAACTACATAGGCTAGATGGTCCTGCTGTCATTTTTGGTGGAATTAAAGAATGGTGGATTAATGATGAACAAATTAACTGTTCCTCTCAAGAAGAGTTTGAGAAAATTTTAAAACTAAAAATATTTTGGTAAGTAAAAGAAAGAGCATCATCATGGGAGATTGGGCACCACAAGTAGTTAAAATAGAAAAAGTTGTTAATCATCCTAATGCCGATGCATTAGATATAGCAACAGTACTAGGAGATTATCCTGTTATTGTTAAACGCAATGAATATAAAATAGATGATCTGGCATGTTATTTACCAATAGATTCAATCGTTCAAGATACAGATCAATTTTATTTTCTATGCCCCAAAGCATATGAAAAATATGAAGATGATAAAGGGAACATTCAACAGCGACAAATGGGTCCCAAATACTCAATTGGGTCGGTTCCAGAGAAGTATCGTATTCTTAAAGCTAAGAAGATTCGTAACGTGTATAGTCAGGGCATGTTAGTACCATTAACTAATCAAAGTAATCTACAAATTGGTGACTCTGTAATAGCCTTATTAGGGCTGAAAAAATGGGAAGAGGAAGAGGAAGATAATATTCCTAACGCTAAAAAGTCTAAAGGAGCGAATGCAGCTCCAGCACCTAAGGGATGGTCTATTCCATTCTATGATATTGAAGGGCTCCGTAAGTATATTGCTTGCTTAAATGCTGATGAAGAAATTGTTTTAACAGAAAAAATTCATGGTAGCAATGCTGCTTTCTGTCATGATGGTGAGAAGTTATGGGTTAAATCTAGAAATTTCTATAAGAAGATGGATGAAGATGATCCATGGTGGGACATAGCCATTCGTTATGATTTAGTTAATAAACTATCTCAATTCCCTATGAAAATCTTTTTTGGAGAATTATATGGAAATAATAAAGGGTTTCGTTATGATTGTGAGTTAATTAATGGTGCCATGCACTCTAAGATTAAATTCTTTGATGTATGTGATGCTAAGACCGGTCTGTACTTAGATTATGACGATTTTGTTTCTATTGTTAAATCTGCGGGATTAGAAGCGGTTCCCGAATTATATCGTGGAGTTTGGAAAGGTAAAGAGGAAATGTATCCTTATGCTGAAGGATTAACTACTCTGGGCGGCAAACATGTTAGGGAAGGTTTCGTATTACGTACCACCAAAGAGCATTTTGAGCCTAAACTTAATTCCCGTATGGTTATAAAATTAGTTGGAGAAGGATACAATTTAGTTAAATAATAAATTTAGATGAAAAGGTTTTATAAATGAATTTAATTATTACTAAATGTTTAGATAGACTAAAATTAGTTACGTTTATTAGACATAAGTTAACTAGATATACAATTCTTCCAAAAGAGGCTTTTTATATAGCAGATCATTTGCCATACATAAAAGAATGTTTATGGAGAGATGAAGCCGATCATTTGGCTAATGAATTAAATGGCATTGCCGAATTTACTATTGAACTTACTCAAGAAGAAATTAATCATAAATTGCAAGAAGATTTTTTAAATAAAAAATATACTGAAGCTCAGGAATTTTATGATTCCTTATCAAAAGAAGACCAAGAAAAAATAGATTTATTAATACAAAGAAATCAGCCAATAGGGTAATCTTAATCCCATCGACTAACGGCAGGGATCCTTTTAACAATGGAAATCGAAGAACTAATTAAGCAGTTACCAGACCACTGGGAAATGTGGACTGCTGAAGAGTGTAAAAACATCTGGTCAGATAGTTGTAGAGAATATGATAAGCCTATCTTTCTTCGTAAAGATGGATTGGCTCGTATTTATTTTTGTAGCCAACCCAGTACTGATTGTGTCTTTTCAATTGCTTTTGACTATCATTACGATGGGGAGTGTCGCGGCACTTTAGAAGAAGCTATTAGATATTCTGATTGGTATGTAGAAGCTTTCCCATTACAATTTAATACATGTGTAAACTGCACCAAGAAAGCAGTTTGGTATTATGAACCGGTTTCGGAGGGCTCACTTAACAATAAATATTATTGTGATGATTGTGTTCCCACCAGAGGTTGTAACTGTAATATTGATTCTGATGGTCATGAAGAACTACAAGAAGTTAATGGTATTTTAAAATCATTTCCATGTTGTGAGTACCGATATGACATTTATGGTTTTCCTGTAAATGAAAATTAATTATAAATAATTATTTTGACCTTGTCTTCAATTTTAAAAAATGCATGTTATATTTATAAGCGAGGGGAAATATACCAATTTAAAACAAGGAGAAAAATTATGTCAAATAAATTAAAATTATATAATCCTTTTGCCTTATCATCTTTGGTAGATAACACTTTAGATGATTCATTTTTTGGATCATTCTTTAAAATAAATGATTCTTATAATAATGTTAAATTTTATACTCATGATAAATCATTAGTTATAACAATTGAAGCGCCCGGATTTTCTGAAGAAGAAATTAAAATTTCTTTAAAAGGAAGAGTTTTATCAGTCAAAGGAGATAGTCTTTACAATGGAGTTCAACGTTCCATAACTCATTCCTTTAACGTACCCAACGGTTATAATTTAGAGGGTTCTTTAGAAGCAAAGTTAGAAAAAGGAATATTAACAATTAGTCTTCCTCATGAAAATATAGAGCCTGTAGTTGAGCCTGATACTAAAAATATACCAGTAAAATCTGTGTAAAATAATTTAATTAAGATAATAGGGCAGCATAATTAATTACGCTTCCTTATTTTATTATAAGAAGAAATCAATGAACATTTCAGAATTTGAAGATAAAATTGAGCATCCTAATCATAAAAAAGAGTTTAGAAAACTAAACACTTTAAGTAAAGATAAGTTGTTCCAAAAACTTTATAATGATAAATTATTATTAAGAAATAATATTTATTATAATTATAATACTCTGACTCAGGTAGTAGATAATATTGTTAAAGATATTTATTCTTCTATTGATGAGATTATGAAAAATAAGGAACCTAACGAGGAAGTATTTTTCTTTTTAGATAATAACGGACCTTATAATTTACATTTGATTTGTTGGAAACATTCCAATACTGTAGAATTAGAGACGATATATAAGAAAGCTGTGAGATATACTAAATTAGGATCATTGGTGGATTAAGTTGAAAGAAGGATGAACCGGCGATCTATTATAGGCGCAAAGGCGAAGTAGCTTATTTTTATAATGGAAAAATGCATAGAGACAAGGTCCTGCTTATATCGATACTATTAATGGTGTGCGTTATTACCAACATGGAAAACGTCATCGTTTAGATGGTCCTGCTATTGATATGATTAATGGTATAAAACTTTGGTTTTATAATGATATCCAAGTTAATTGTCATTCTCAAGAAGAATTTGAAAGTTTAATAAAGCTAAAAGCGTTTTGGTAAATAATGAAAATTGTTGCAGTAAGCGATACTCATGGCACCCACCGCCAAGTAGATTTAAGTAATATTGAAGCTGATACTCTAATAGTAGCTGGAGATATTACTAATACGGGAGAACTATCTCTTATTGAAGATGTTTGTGATTGGGCAAGCAATCTTCAATTTAAAAATAAAGTTTTAATCTGTGGTAACCATGAAGTCGGAATCTCGGCTGGACCTAAAAGAAAGAAAGCTATTAAATTATTAAAAAATCATTTTACTTATCTGGAAAATAGCTTTGAAATGATAGATGGTTATAAGTTTTATGGATCTCCTGCAACTCCATATTTTTGTGGTTGGGAATGGAATTATAACCGAGGCATTACTATTGCAGAACAATGGGCAAAGATTCCGCTGGATGTAGATGTTTTGATTACTCATGGTCCTCCTTATGGGGTTTTAGATTTAGTAGAAGATAATATATATAATGTGGGCAGAGACTTACATCAAGGGTGTGCCGACTTAACTAATAAGTTAATGGAACTAACTAATCTTAAGGCGCATGTTTTTGGGCACCTTCATCATAGTCATGGACTTTTAAAAATAAATAACACTATATTTGCAAATAGTGCCATATGCAATGAAAATTATCAGCCAATTAACCCACCTCATATTTTTGAGATTTAATATAATTATAAATATTTTTCCATTTTCTTTCTAATAATATAGAATAATATTTATTAATATTTAATATTTTAGCTAAATCAATAACATCTTGTTTTCGGCGCACCCTAATTCTTTTCCATTTGTTTTTAGGAAAGAAATATTTAATAGATCCTTTAAATCCCAAATTTTTAATTTGTTGTTCATACCAATTCATAATCAAGTTATTACCAACAATATCTATGTCATAATGTTTATTTAAAGTAAAATTAATATGACCATCAGCATCAAGTAATCCTAATAAAAATGGTTTTATATATTTTTTTGGTATAATAGGCTTTACGGGGTTGTAAGTCTTATTAGGAACAATTCCATATTTAAATAAATTTTTATCTATTCTTTTAGAATAAATATTAAGTCTACAAACTGTATTATTTTGATAATATTTTATATTTGAATAATCTATATTCAGCCAATCACAAAAATTTTGCAATATACATACGTCCTTTATATTTAAAGAAATAGTAATTATTTTATTATTTCTATTCGATATTAACGACCCATCACCTAATACAAATCCCCAAAAATAATATAAATTATCGCTCTTTTTTGTGAAGAAATTTTCATTATACTTTATTCTAAAAGAGGAAGGATCTCTAACTTTAATTTTATTTTTGATCAAAAATTGTTTAATAGACCATCTGCTGACATTGTATTCAACAGATAATTTTGTTAAAGTGACTCCCGAGTTGTAATCATTTAATATTTTATTTTTGTTGTTTTCCAACAGTTGCATGAATACATACCAAACTATTGATATACATTAATAAGATATAATATTTGTATAAACAATATTACTCGTAATTTTTGAGATATAAAGAATAGGATAATAAATGCTTTGGCTAACTTCAGATAATCATTTTTTTCATGACAAAATTCGGATCTATTCTTCCCGCCCATTCTCTTCAGTAGAAGATATGAACGAAGCATTAATTAAGAACTGGAATCAAGTAGTCCAACCTAATGATGAAGTTTGGGACTTAGGAGATTTTTCATTCGGTAATTATGAACAAACCTGTTCTATTCTTAAACGTTTAAATGGTAAGCATAATTTTATTATGGGTAATCATGATAAAATCATTGCCAAAAATAAAGAAGATCTACTTAAGTCTGGTTATTTTCAAAGCATACAGGATTACAAACATTTAAAGTTTAATAATCAAAGTATAATTTTATTTCACTTCGCTTGCCGCGTTTGGGATAAATCACACCACGGGTCCTGGCATTTGTGGGGACACAGCCATAATAGTTTACCACCATATGGTAAATCATTTGATGTAGGCGTTGATTCTACAGTTATCACTACAGAATATCGTCCCACTTCTTTTGATGAAGTAAAACAATACATGGATAAAATTGAAATTAAAGTAGTGGATCATCATGATGGAAGTAGGATGTAATTTATTATTCTAAATTAATGAAATACTAATAATAAAGAATATTGTTAATTGCTTTGAAACAAGGGATTAACAATGAAATTCAAATCTTATATTAAACACAATAGATTTAAACACTCTACTGCTGGAACCAATTATACTCCAAAACAACTTGCTGCCTTTTATGGCTTCCCAACCAACGCTAAAGGTACTGGAAAAAAGGTAGCTGTTATTGAACTTGGCGGAGCTTATAATCAAAAAGATTTAGATAACTACTTTCATAGTTTAGGTTTAACTGTTAAACCAGTTGTATTTCATTCTATAGATGGTGCTCAAAACATTTCTGATGGACCTAATGGAGCAGATGGTGAAGTTATGCTTGACCTTTGTGTAATTGGTGGTATGGCTCCTGAAGCAGAGTTACATTGTTATACTGCTCCTAATACTGATTCTGGATTTTTAAATGCTATCAAACAAGCCATTGCAGACAAAATGGATGCCATTAGTATAAGTTGGGGTGGTCCTGAAGACTCATGGACCTCAGCTTCCTTAAAAGAATTTAATGATGTATTTTTAGCTGCTAGTCAATCCGGAATTACAGTAACTGCTGCTTCTGGAGATAATGGATCTAGTGATGGTGAATCTGGAAAACATGTAGATTTTCCAGCAAGTTCTCCTTATGTTTTAGGTTGTGGCGGAACATCCTTACCTAGTACAAGTCCAATACAAGAAGTTGTTTGGAATGATGGTTCTGCTGGTGGTGCTGCTGGTGGAGGAATAAGTTCTGTATTTACAATTCCTACTTGGCAAACTAAAGCAAATGCTCCAAGTACAAAGTATCGTTGTGTTCCAGATGTAGCTGGGGTTGCAGACCCAAACACAGGTTGGATAATTATGGTAGATGGTCAACAAATGGTTATTGGTGGTACTAGCGCTGTTGCTCCTATGTGGGCAGCATTATCAGTTTGTTTGAGTCAAGCACTTGGAAAAAATGTTGGTTTTATAAATCCAACCTTATATTCTTTGGCTGGTTGGTCAAGAGATATTACGTCTGGTAATAATGGAACTTATGTAGCTAAGTCTGGTTATGATTGCTGTACTGGCATTGGAGTTCCAATAGGTACTAAGTTGTTGCAATTATTACAAGCTCCTGTTCCTACTCCTACTCCTACTCCTACTCCTACTCCTACTCCAGTTCCCACACATAGTTCACATACCATTACAGTTACTGGAGATAACGTTACTGTTACAGTAGATGGAAAAAATATTTAAATTCTAAGTTAATAGAAAGATATTTTTACTTGAAAGAGCTTGAGCTAAAAATATATCTAGATGATGAAAGAAAATCACCAGAAGGTTGGATTCAGGTATTCTCTTATCAAGAGTGTATTAATATGCTTTGCCAATTTAATCCAACTAATCTTTCTTTAGATCATGATTTAGGTGAAGAGAAAACTGGTTATGATGTAATAAAATGGATTGAACAAAAAGTATTTAAGGATTCAAATTACCAACCACCTATTATAGTTATTCACTCTGCTAATCCGGCGGGTCGGCAGAATATGGAACGAGGCATCAAATCAATTCAGAAAATCGTAAATTCAAGGATGTGAACTGTCCCATTTGCCATAAAGATGCTCTATATTGTTATGATGATAAAAATTATAATAAAGATCATTGTTTTGTATATGGAAGTCATGATAATTGGTATTTAACTATAGATTATATTAAGTTTAAAACTACATTAAATATGATTGGGTATATTAATGGCACTCCTTATATTTGTGGAGAAAATGATCCTGAGGGCACAGATATCTTAATTAAAGATTTTGATGTAAGTGAAGCATTTAATATTTTAATGAAATATAAAAATTTAACAGTGTTCTTATGAAATGCCCCTATTGTCATCATAATATCTATTATAGTATTCAGTGTGCTGATTCTGAACACGAGTTTTATTATGACTCAATAAATGCTTGGTATCTTATTATTGCCGGATATAAATTTAATATGATTGGGGCTATTAATGGTAGATTTTATCTTGGTTCAAATCTTTACTTAAACAAAGATGTTACTATTAATAAATTTAACATTAATGATGCTGTTAAAACAATGATCAAACTTAATAAATTAAATTGTTTTATATAATATGAGTACACTTATTTATGAAGGACAGATTTTATCTGAGTGGAAACCTGATGAGGGGCATGGTTATAATTGGGTAAGATATGAAAATAAGACTCAAAGTTTTATTGGATTAAATTGTGCAGATGGTATATTATATGACCTCTATAATAAAATAGTAACTGAATCAGATCTTCGATGGAGAATATTTGGTAGAGGATTTTTACAAAAATGTGTAGACCAATATATTAAGATTTATGGATATCAACTATATCGTTATGGTGAATTAGATGAAGTCAAAAATAATATTGATAAAGTTTTGATTTCATTCCCCAAATTAAAAGTTTTTATATGAAGTGCCCTTATTGTAATCTTGATACTGTAGATAAAACTTTACATTTATCTTGTAAAGATAATTCACACTGGTTTGTCTTTACTAAAGGAAAACCCAATTATTGGTTCTTACATATTGACAATTTGCCAATATTTAACCAAATTGGACGTGGCGCAAGTGGATTTTATATAAAACATTTAATGGCAGAATTTATTACTAAATTAGAAAAAATAGATATCAAAAAGTCTAAAGAAATATTAATTAAGTATAATAAATTAAAAGCATTTATATGAAATGTCCATATTGTAACAATAAAACTAAAAATGTAATTGATCAATTACATTGCCAATCAGATACTCATTGGTTTGTTTGTGTTAAAAAACAGCCTAATTATTGGTATTTGCAAGTGACAGGTTTGCCAATATTTAACCAAATTGGATTGTGTAAACGCGGATATTATATAAGAGGAATAACTGATAATAGTTTTATTCTAATAGAAAAAATAGATATCGAAGAATCTAAAGAATTTTTAATTAAAAAAAATAAGCTAATAGCATTTGCATGATTTTAAAATGAAAAACATTAATTGTATTGTTTGTAATAAAGAAATGTTATTTATCCGAAATAGAGGTTTATTTGGATTATATACTTGTGAACTAGATAACCATTATTTTGAAGTAACCGCTGAAGATTGGACATTTATTTTACAAATTGATAATTTGAAAATAAAATCTTTAGGCTATATATCAGGAAGACCTTTTTCATTTGAAATGAATAAAGGTCAACCAGGTATTCCTTTTGAATTTAAAATGTCTGAAACATATACGACTTTATTAAAGATAAATAAATTATTAAGCTTTATGTAAATAATTTAATCAATATAAGGAAAATTAAAATGCAAGAACAAGATTTTATTGGGTTAACTAAAAAGGGTGCACAACAAAAAGCTGAACAATTAAACCTAATTTTTCGGCTTATAAGAGTGGATGATAAAACAATGTTCAGTTATCCATCTGATACACGAAACGATAGAGTTTGTGTGGAAATAGATAATGGTGCCGTAACTATTGCTAAACTACAATAAGTATAATATGTTCTTAACTGAAGAAATAAAAAGCAAACTTACACCTGAACAATTAAAAATTGCCCAAATTTGGGAGGCGGAAAACATTAAACGAGACAAATTAATGGATCAGGTAGAAAAAGGATCCTTATCTTTATCTGATGCATTAGATCTAATGAAAGATATGACTCCTGAGTTTTGCGAACATAATAGGTCAATAATGGGAATGTGCTCTGCCTGCGATGAAATTGAAAGAATTATTAATCCAGATGCTTTTAAAGAAGAAGATTAATATTACATTCTCATTGTAACCATCCCATCAGTAGACGGCACTCAGCAGTTAACTGACAAGATCTTAATTTCTCTTTATCGAGATTAAGTGGTGGAGGCGATTGATAAGATCGCCCTAAGGTTAAGTGGTCTCCTTAAAACTCTATTTTTAAATATAGACACTATTGTTTATATGCGTTATATCCTTATCTGAGGTATCAGATGAAATATTTATTAGCATTATCAATTTTATTAATTACAAGCATTACATTAGCGGCTGCCCCTTTAGATAGAACTATCTTTTCTTCTTTAGAGCCGGGCAAATCTAAATCATATGATCTTTCCATTCCAAAAGGAAAAACTTCTATAGCTGTCTTGCAAACAGAAGAAAGCAATGAACAAGTTTTTACTTGCGTCTTTTCTTCAGACGGTGAAGTGGGTTTAGAGCAAAAGCATGTTGCTAAATGTTTGGGCAAAATGGATCTAAAAGAAGACACTAAAGTATCTTTAAAGATAACAAACGCTTCTAAGAAGACTGTTGATTTTCAAATTAAACAATTTACTACTAAGCATTAAATGATTACTTTCGCTATTACTGGTAGCATCGCAACTGGGAAAAGTACAGTTACTTCAACTATTAGAGATAAATATAATATCCCTATTGTTGACGCTGATGTGATAGCTCGAGAGGTTGTTGAAGTTGGTAGACCTTGTCTAACACATTTAGTACATGCTTTTAGTGATAAAATTTTAAACCAAGATGGCACTTTAAATAGAAAGTATCTTGGTAATTTATGCTTTAATAATAAAGATATTCTTAATTCTGTTAATAGGATAGTAGGTCCCTTTATTAAAGAAGAATCTTTTAAACAAATTCAATCTCTTCATGAATCAGGACATTATTTAGTAGGATATGATAGTGCTCTTTTAATTGAGATGAAACTACATACATTATACAAACCTATAATAGTAGTAACTTGTTCTCCTGAAACTCAACTGAATAGGTTAATGAACCGCAATAATTTTTCTAAGGAAGAAGCTATGGCAAGAATTTCTTCCCAGATGAGTCTTAGTGATAAGGTCAAATATGCTGATCTTATCATTAATAATGACAGTGGATTAATGGAACTCAATTCAGAGATCTATTCTGTTGTTAATAAATTAAAACAATTATAACGCCTTACAAGGCAAGGAGGTTTTAATGGATCTTTTTACCATTAAAATGGCACTTTCACTAGCATGCTCTGGTCTACCTACTCCTTCGGTAGATGCTTATGCTACTGTAATCTACAATCAATCTGTTAAATTAGAGCAAGACCCTCTAATTACTGTTGCTATTATTAAACATGAAAGTAAATGTGTTAGTAGTATTATATCTGATGACGGATTTGATTTTGGGTTAATGCAGATTAGAGCTATGTATTATGGCGGTCCTTCCGTTAATTTGCTTAATCCTTGGGTAAATATTACAGTAGGTTCTTATTGGATTCAATCAAGCCAAGACTTTTGTCATAAACAATTGGGAAGAGAGCCTGCTGCAACGGAATATTTAAGTTGTTATACTGGCGCTTGTAAAACCAAAGGTAAATGGTGTCAACCAACTAAAATGTCTAGAGATATTGCAGAGTATGCTGCTTGTTTACAAGATAACTTATCAGTAAAGATGTCAGTACATAATTGTGACGCCATCTATCTTAGGGGAATGAAAATCTAAAAATATGATAATAGATTTATGTGATTTTCTAAAAGATAAACCACATATTTATGTGTCTGATTATAGCATAAACTATGGAAATAGTATTAGGTTTGTAGATGATAATGTAACAGGATTTCTATTTAATATAGAGGTCGGTGATAAATTTATTATTGAATTGTTTAAAAATCCTAATAGAGTAAAATATTACGGGTACCACATAATAATCTGGGATCATGAAAATGATTCTTCTATTTATGAAAAAGATAATATTACAGGCTCTTTAATCAAAGAGGAATTAATCAACTGTATCACATATTGTGAAAAATATTTAAATTTAATTGTCTTCTCATGAATTCATTTTTACAATTAGATTGTGGAAAATATCCATATTATTTAGCAAACTATTATAATTATAGTATTAGTTATTTATTAGAAAATAATATAGAAGGCATTGTTTTTAATATAAATTTTCATCAACATAAAGTAAGTGTAATTTTTTCTTATGAAGAAAAATTATATGCTATATATTGTAGTACTAATAAAATGGTTGTTAATATATATGATTGTTATTCATTAAAACAAACATTAAATAAATGTCAAGAGTTAATTAATTATTATACTAGAATTGATAAATTGAAATCATTTTCATAAAATTATGTTTGATAGAGAACTGCTTAAAAAAGAATATTATTCTAAGTTAAATCTTAATGGTGGAGAATTATATTTAAACTCTTCTTTTCAAAAAGATTTTAATAAATATTATGGATATATGTCTATCGTATATAAAAGTTTTAGTATAGAGGTATTAAGAGTTCCACATTTATTTAAAATAAATAACTTCAAAATTAAAGTTTGGGATCATACAAAAATATATTATAATCATTTTGCGGGAGATTATTATAAGTGTCATTTAGAAATTATCCATATACCAAAATCTCATTTATTAAATGAGCTTCAAAAGCAAATTGATTTCTTTCATAGAAGATATATTAAACTAGCAGCTTTTACATGAGTGATGTTTTCAAAAAATCATATTATAATCTTTTAGATTTAAAAGGTGGCAAAATAGATATTTGTGACTTTAACATTAAATATTTTAATAACTATAATAATTATGTTACCATACTAAATATTAATTATGAAAAATACTATATATCATTAACTCATCAAACGAATATGATCTTCGCAGTTCATACTTTATTTTTTAATTCTTTTGATACTCCTAGTAGTACTTATAATGTAAACAAATATAGTGTACTTACAACATTGCAAAACACTATTAATTTTAATTATAAAAAATATATAAAACTGTCAGTATTTACATAACCTATGAATGAATTAAAAGTATTACAAGATCAAATAATTAATTTTAGTTTCGATAAATTCAATTGATCAACGTACTTATACTAAAAGTATGTTCATTGAATATGAATTATTTGCTTTATATTTTGTATTTGATGAATTAAATAATTTACTTAAAGCAAATACGGCTTATATTTCAGACTTATATCATTATGAAGAATGGACAGAAATTAAAAAATTTTCCTCCATAGAAGATATACAAAATATTATAGATGAATGATTATTTAATTAAATTTTCTAAATCATTAAATTATCATAGTGGACATTTTAGTATTATTAGCAATAGTATTTATGTTGATTCTCCTAAAAAAATTTTAGATTATAAAATATGTTTTAATTTTACGAATAAAACAATTTTCATTTCTGATTTATATACAAACATAAAATGGACTAAAATTAAAGATAATTTTACAGAAAAAGATGTGCAACCAACAATAGATTTTTATTATAATTATTATAATAAGTTACAAAAACTAAAGTCATTTATTTAAAAGGAATAACAACAATGAAAACTCGCATTATGTATCTACGTGACAATAACAATCCACAAGGCAAAGGTAATCCAATTGGATGCCTAGCTATTGATGTTCTTAAGGGACAAGACAATCGAATTGCTATTAACTACCAAGTATCTGTACTGCACCCTACCGATGTATTTGATCGTAAGTTAGGTCAATTAAAAGCTACTAGTAAGTTAGATGGTTCACCTATTTGTGCCGATGTAGTCTTCGAAAATGACATTTCAATACATCAAGTATCTTCTATTGTTATGAACCATTTGGTTAGTAATAAGAAAGTTCCAACGCGGGCGCGCAAAGCAGCCGCTCGTTGGCTAGTTAATGCTAATAATTTAGTTACAAAGTAATAAGAGAACTTCCCATCGTATAACGGTGGGAAGCTTCTTTTTGTAGGATAAAATGAACTCAATCGATTTAATTACAAAAATGGGTGGATTGTTTGCAATATTTACATTTGTTCACTTCTTGGTGGACTGGATTCTGCAAACTCATGCAGAGGCTATGGCTAAACATAATAACTGGAAAGTTAGGGCAAGGCACTGTGTAATCTACACAATTGGCTTTGTTCCTCTAATGTTGATATTAAAACTGTCAACATTAGAATTTATGTTTGGTCTTAATATTCTTTTTTGGTCTCACTTCATAGAAGATAGTTATATTCCTGTGTTTCTATGGGCGAAATATATTCGCAAGCCTCCAGAGATGAATGCTAACCCTAAAGAAGGTTTTATACAATTTGTATCTACTCCACTAGGAAAGATACTAATGATTGCTGTCGATCAAATTATTCATTTGGCTTTTTTGTTTCCATTAGTTTGGATGTCTATTAATTAAATTTCGGAGAAATATAATGAGCAATACTCAACACATTGATGATTCGTTAACCAAGATTCGCGCTATTTTTGAAAAGGCTTCCGATCGTATCGAAGCTTTGCAACCTGGGGAAAAGATTCCTGCTACTAAGTTAGCTGAAGATTTAGCTAGTGAAATTGGTATGACAGGCGCAAGCTTATATCCTACTTTACGTTTCTTATTTGAAAGTTATCCTGGAGTTACGGTTACTCGTGGAGCACATGGAGGCATTAAGAAACTTTAATTTCGGGCCATATTTTTTCATGTTTTATTAAACTGATAGTGGCTTCAGAAACTGAAAATTGTTTAGCAATAATTCTATTTTTGACGCCACTATTGATTAGTAATTTAATTTGTTTAACATCATCCGATTTAAGTTTACCTTTATTTTCTTTCCATTCTATGGTTTGATGTTTTCCAAATTGTGAATGTCTTTCTCCACTTTGAGCTTCAGATAATGCTTTTTTGTGTTCATCACTAAAAGTTTTACCTTTACGTGATTCAGACATTTTCTTTTTTGATTCTTCTGTATGTTTCCATCCAGAAATTCCAGAATTGGATCTACCGCCATTTCCTATATTATAAATTTCAATATTATTATCCCTAGCATTTTTAATCTCAATCACTTCTAAATCAAGCGATTCTTGTTTAGTTGACACTGTATGAATAATTTCAAACTTAAAATTATCAATACTATATTTTGTAATAGCTGCATGAATAATATGAAATTTGCCAGGATATTTAGCTTTGCCGCCACGCGCAATTTTACGATGATCTAAAAATCTTTGCTTAGGATCTTTAGTCTCACCAACATAAAATTTACCGTTGATTAAATTTGTAATTTTATAAACATAAAACATATCAACAATTTGAGACTTTTTGTAAGGACAAATATCTAATTGCAAATTATTTCTCTAGAAAATGCACAAGTTTCTATTAACAGAATAGATTTAATCTTTAAAGATTTTAAAGTAAACTCTAAGTTTCTTCAAAAAGAATCATTAGATGATAGTGCTTTTATCTTTGTACTAAAGTACAACAATTTATTTGGCATAGATGCCTATGTAGCAAAAGATTATTCAATTTCTATTAGATTATTTCATTATAATAAATTTACTCATGAGCTTGTAGATTTACAATATGTGCCTCCATTTCATATTATTCCTGCCTTAAATGAAGTAATTAATTTTAATTATAAATATTTTGAAAAGATGAAAGTTTTTGCTTAATGCTGGATCTTAAAGAGGGCGGCAATGTTACTGTTAATAAAATTGATGTTTTAGTTAAACATAACTTTATCATTAATGATTTAGTTCTAAGAGAACTAGAATCAAATAGTGGTCAGACTTATATTTTCTGCATAAAATATCCTACATATTTTGCCATTGATTGTTATTTAGATGTAAATAATATGATTAATATTAGGACATTTGTTTATATAAGCCCCTCTAATAGAACTGAACTTGACAGATCATATAATATAGAGTATAGTTTTATTGGTAAAAAATTAGTAAATATATCTGAATTTATTCCTACATTAAATTATATTATAAACTATAATCATAAAAAATATTTTACATTAAAAGCATTTGGATAACATTCAATGATCACTATACTAATATTTTTATCAATAGCATTTGTTATGTCGCCCATTTTATATAGTGCATTATGGGTAACTAATAATAAAAAACCTCATGTTTCAGGTAATTCCAAACATGAAAAAGTTAAGGATGATTTGGAATCAAATTGTGCCGCTGTTGTGATTGATATTGATAATAGTCATTCACATAACAGTAGCCATAACTGTAGTCACAGTTGTAGTAGTAGTCACTAATTAAGGAGATATTGTATATGTTATATGATGAATTAGAGGAAGCCTTAGATGATCTGTTACCAGCAGGATATTCAATTTCTATTAATCGTCGGGGCGAAGTTGTAATCTTTACTAATTGTCGTAAGGATGATGATGGAGAATTAGTTTCTATGGATGAAGAAATAGATGAAGATTCATCTTTTAACGATGAAGATACTATTCCTCTAGAAGACGAAGTTGATGAAGATGAATGAATGGACATTAATTAAAATATTAATGATCTTATCATTGACATTAACTGGATGCAGTACCATGTATTTTAGTCCAGTATCTTGGTTTAAATATTATGGACATAAGGATCCTGAGACATCAGCTACTGTGTATGGAGACTGTACTACTGATGCTCAGTGTGAAGAGTTAGTTCCGGGTCAAAATTATTTTTGTTACAAAACTACATCTTATGTAGGTCAATGTATTAATATAGTGGAATAATGTCAGATATTAATTCGATTAAAGACTCTTTAGAGTTTGCTTATAATAAATTTTGTGTATCTAAAAATTTTGATAAAAAAATCAAATCCGCTACAATCTCAATTAGAATGCGAACTGAAGACTTTAAAATTCTTCAAAAATCTTTTAAAGATACTAAGGAAGCGCATTGGCACTTTATTGATTTGCCTAAATCATTTTTTTCAGAATTTGAACAAGAAGTTAAAATAGAAGAATTTATAGTTCATAAATCAAACTATGATGAAGGTATAAAAAATTGTCTCTGAAACAATGACAGTATTTATTGATTTCTTTTTTGAAGACGGAGAATTTAGTCATAGAAATTTTGATTCTTCTAAACATAATACTCCTATAGTTACTATTTTAAACAAAGAAGATAGACATGCGTTATAATTTAATGTATGCCTGTTAATAGAAAAAATAGAGTTACAGTAAAGAAAAAGATGTTTAATCGTAAAGTTTTCACCTTAAATAAAGGCGGAGTAATTTCAAGTAAAATTTTACTTGATGATGAAAATTTTCCAGCCGAAATAATTATATTAACTGATGGCGAGCAAATAATTAAAAATAATTCTGCAAATGGTTGCACTTGCCGGAAGTGTGGTAATTTTAATGAGTACGCAGAACCGAACCAACAGGATGGAACTTTTGTGTGTTTTGGTTGTAAAAGTGGATTATAATATGGAATAATGTGATATATAATTTACATTAGGGAATAGAGTAACAGGCAGCTCCCCATGCTTTGAACATGGTTTTGCGAAAGCAATAGTGTAGGTTCGAATCCTTCTTCCCTAGCCACTATGGTGATATGGCGTAACTGGCAGCCGCACAATACTTAAAATATTGCGTTAATTCGTGGGGGTTCAAATCCCTCTATCACCACCAACATTACCTATTTAGGATTTTTATTATGTTAAATGAACTTCAATTTCTTGATGCTTTAAAAGCAGCCATTATTAATGGTAAGTATAATTTTGTTAAGCAAGAAACTGAAAAATTAATAAATACTTGGCAATTAAAGATTTTGGATGCCGCAAACAAAGGAAATAAATCAGTAGATATTTTCTTGGGAGATAGTGAGCCACCACAAGTTTATTTAGATGGAGCCTTTAAATTCTTTAAAGAATGCCGTTTACAATTATCTTATTATACAAATAATACTCCTAAAAATCATACACATTATTATGTTAGTATAACATGGAATTAAATATGTCAGATTTTTATAAAGAAATCATTAATCTTACTAAAGAATCTAAGGCGTCACAATTAAACGCTTTACTATCATCTTCTATTATTGCAATTAAAGATCATATTAAAACTGCTGCTCTTCGCGGAGAAGATGATATTGTTCTAGAATTACCGCATCTTTCTAAAGAAATTAAAGAAGAGTTAGCTCATCGATTTTATAAATTGGGATTTAATGCCTGTGTTAAAAAAGTAAATTTAGAAGCTAATGCCTACACCTATAATGATCCTATAGGTAGATTTGAAGCTGATTGCTTATGTATTAACTGGAAATGAAAAAGACTAAACCACCACGTAACAAATTTGTCATAGCTATGAAGAAGGGGCGGAAAGGTGGTCCCATGAAAAATAAAAAAGACAAACGTAAATCTGGTAAGAATAAACAAAAAGATTATCTTAAAGATAATTATTAGATTTAGAAAATAAAATGCCATATTCCCTAATCGTTGTAGATCTACAAAAAGAATTTACTGCCGCCAATAATATTTCCACCATTAATGCTTGTCAAAACTTATTGATCCAAGCTATGGAAGACAATGCAACGATCATCTTCTTAGAGTTTATTGGATGTGGTAGAACTATGGAAACCATCTATGATTTGGTAGATAACTATTATAATATATATGTTCTAAAGAAACCGAGCTGTGATGGAAGTTCTTATATTAAGAAACTGACAGCAAGTTTTGAAATACCTACCATGCACTTTAAAGTATGTGGTGTTAATACTGATGCTTGTGTATTAGATACTGTCTTAGGGTTAAGCCACAGTTATCCAGATGCAGTAGTTGAAGTTATTGAATCTGCCTGTAATTCAGATTTAGATCATAACAAAGCAATAAGTATAATGGAAAAGAAAAGCAATGTTGTGGTAACTAACAGACGAATTATTATAGAGCACGACACACTTAGAGTAGCTAATGTCAACTAATATTTATATTATCATAGCGACTATTCTTTGGGGAGTGGGAGCCATTTTTACTAAGGTAGGCGCTAACAATTTACATCCTTTAATGTTAGCATTAGTGGCAGAATTGTTCTATATAATATTTGTACCTTTAGGTATTTGGTTTACTAAAACTCCAATTCAAATGAACACTACGGGATTTATTTTTGGATTTATTTCGGCGGCATGTGTTGGGGCAGGGTCCTTAGCTTATTACTTTGCTTTGCAGAAGGGTGCTGCGGGCACCATTGCAGCAGCAACAAGTGTATACCCTGTGTTAACTTTAATTATTTCCGTTGCAATTTTAAACGAAGAAATAAGTTTAAGAAAAATAATTGGCTGCCTTCTTGCTATTATTTCTGTTATTATTATTTCAAAATGAAATGTCCTATTTGTCAGAAATTATTATTAACTAATATTAATGAAAAATGGTGTGAACAAACCGTTTTTACTAATGATAGTGCAAATTTACATTATGTAGTTTTTAATATTAAAAATAATAATATGGCTTTATTTTTTAAATATAAAGATCATTCATATGAATTTGACTATTTTTCTTCATCTCAAAAAACAAATATAACATATTATATGGGCAAAACTACTCATGATAGTGATTTTTATTTAGGGGAAATGAAAAATCTAGAAGAACTCTATAAGGCAACACTTAAGTATTTAAAAAACAAAGCATTCTTATGATAATGAAATGTCCCTTTTGTAAAGAAGAACTACAATTAGGTATAGAAATATATTTTTGTAATAATGATAAATTTATTTATCATGATGTAAGTTTTAATACAATAACAAAAGATATACATTTAGCATTTTTATCAGAAAATAAAGAAATAGAATATGAATTTGAATATCTTTCAGATAAAAAACTTGTAAGTCTATTTGTGTACTCTAACAATCCAGTTACAAGTTTTCTATCTTTAAATTTCGGGGAAATAAATTCTTTGGATGAATTTTATACTAAAACAAAATCTTACGTCAAAAATATAGCATTTCAATGATTGAACAATTAAAAACATTATACAACACTTCTCCTCTTGCTTCTAACTGGATTAAAGAAAATGAACCTGATCCAAATCTTATTTATAACAGTGGAGTTGGGCATCAAGTTAAGCAAGGAATAGCATTATCTAACTTAGTTAGGTTTGATTTAGATGAGCCTAGGGTGGCAGCCACTCATAGAAGTAAATCTTGCATACTTCCAGTCTTAATGTTTAAGGTTTGGCATTATGATAATGGAGGTGCCTTTTGCTTTATAAGAGATAATTTTCATGATGTCAAGCTATCAGTAGTATCTGAGTTTCCTATTGATATTAATTATAATTATATACATCATGAAATGTCTCAAGAAGAATATGATGCTGAAAAGAAACGCTGTATTGATTATGATAATAAAGGAACTCCCAGATTAACTGAAGATGAGAAATCTGGAGATGGTTGGATAAATGGTTGGTCCGGCAATAAAATTATCAGGAAAGATAATAAGATTTGGAAAGCCTATAACGTTAATGAAGTGTATTGTGAAGGCATTAATAGATTAAATTTGCCCAATGAAGTCTTTCGACCTTATGAAGAAGGTTATGATATGTTTACAATTGCGGCAGGATCTTTTGCACATGTTGCTTATTTATTTGAACATCTTCAAAACGAAATACAACATAAGGTTTATTTAAAATTAAAACAAATTAGGGATCAAAATGATAATCTCAAAAGTATGTGAGAAAATTTCCAAAAGTTTGCCAGGTATAACTATTCGTTTGCCAAACCCTAAAACAAAAATTAAACAAGATTATTTAAGTCGTTTCTATTTTTTCTTAGCTGATCGAGATTTTGGAAACATATTCTTACATCACTTTCATAGTTCAGATTTAGATGTAGGTGAAGGTGGATTTGGATTATTACATAATCATCCATTTTCCTGGTCATTATCATTTGTATTAGTCAATGGTTATTGGGAAGAAAGATTAAATCCAGACCAAACAGTTTCACGAAGATTTGTTAAACCATTTTCTTTTAACTTCCTATCTCGTAAAGATTTCCATCGGGTAGACTTAGTTGATGGTAAAAAAGCTTGGACTATATTTTTTACTGGTTCCCGTTCTAGTCGTGGCAGTTGGGGATTTTATGATAGGATAACTAAACAATATAAAGACTTTACCACTTCACCTAATGCAATTAAATAAGGAAATATAATATGTCTACATCAAATTATAAAAGCAGATTATTAAATCCATTCTATCTAGGAATTTATAAGGATAGTCGTGAAGATTATCTTACATATGTTGTTTATTTAAACGTCGCAACTGAAGAGGAACAAAAAGAGTTTAATGAAATATTTCGTGCTAAAGTATTAGCAGCATGGAATAAGCATATTAAGGATTGCGATAAACAAAGAGAAGAACATCAATCTCATATTGAACTTCAAAAGAAAGAAATTATTAAGTTAAGGCAACTTGGTCGTTTAGATATGGCGAATAAGCGTGAAGAGTTTGTTCTTCTTTTAGAAAAAAAAGAATTTCCAGGTTATACAACCTGGAGCTATAGATCGTTTGATTTAGGTTGGGATTAATATATTTGAAATATAAATGAACTGCCCCTTTTGTAAAAAATCTCTTATAAAAGAACCTGGCGGATATTTTTGTAAAAAAAACAAGACGCATGAATTTTCTATAGGTAACGATCCGTCTTCTGTAAATGATGAACCATATTGGCTTTTATATATTCATGAAGATAAAATTCAGATAGGGAAATATCCAAAGGGTAATTATATTACTTTTAGAAATAGAGATGGCTTTGGTGGAGAAATAATTAATATTGATCCATTTTCAATAAAAGATTCCCACTCAATTATTAATAAATATAAAAAGTTAAAAGCCTTTTTATAATCGTAATTATATATGACATTTAATATATGCCCACTTTGTCAATCTAAACTACCAGATAAGGGTGTAAGTTATTATACTTGTTATGATAATAATCATGTTTATATTTATACTGGTGGTAATAAATGTTGGTATTTTAAAGATTGTAGAAAAAACATTAGAGTAGGTAAAGATCTATATAATTATTATATAGTTTTTGATAAAGTATCTTTTGGTAAAAATAATATGATAACATTACAACCTTTTAATGTTCAAGATTCTATGGAAATAATTGATAAATTTTATGTTAGATATCAAAAGCTGAAAGCGTTCACTTAATAAAGGAATTCATGAATTTTAAATCACTACTATCTAATAAATGGTTTTTAGCCGCAACATTTTTCTTAATTTATACTTGGCTAATAAACTGGAAGTTTACCATAGTATTAATGTGTTCTATTGGCTTCCATGAGTCTGGTCACTTATGGGCAGCTAATAAAAAAGGTTTATCCACTGGTGGTTTTGTTTTTATTCCATTTTTGGGAGGCTTAGCTGCCATCACAGAAAATTATAAAACTTTTGCACAACAAGCCTATATTGCTATCATGGGTCCTATTTGGGGATTAACTTTAGCAACTATAACAATGTTATTAGGAATTAGTCTGTCTAATAGTTTTTTAACAATTACTGCTACTTGGATGGGAATTTTTAATTTATTTAACTTAATACCCGTAACCTTTTTAGATGGCGGACAAATATTAAAAACAATTGTACTTTCTCTTTCAAAGATTTATGGATTTACAATAATAAACTATTTAACAATAGTGACTGCTGGAATATTCTTTTATTATATTCATTCCCCTTTAATTATCTTTGCCACTATTATTTCAGTTCTACAAAATATAGTTGAAGCTAAACAATATTTAAAGTCTAAGTCTTCTTTACCTAGAGATCTAACTAATAACCAGATGATTAAAACTATAATAAGTTATGTGTCAACAATAATACTATTAGTTATTATTATATGTATTGGGTTTACATATACTCATATATTTACTGGTCATTATAGCTTTATTGTTAAATAGGTTTGAAGCTATGAGTTAACTTATATATATGCTACTCCCCTATAGATCCCCTCAACAGATGTCGAGAAAAAGTTCGTTTAATTTTTAATAATTGATTATTTAAAGTTTAAAATATCATACCCTCAACTTGTCTCGTAGCCGCAGATATAGTACGTAACAATAATATAAATTAGTTTATAATTAGTAATAAGGTAAAAATGTCTATTGCAGATCTCTTAAATAAAAAGGTTCGTCTCTTCGTATTTGCCACAGGAGCGGGGGCAGGAGCCCAGAAAACATTATGGGACATTCCTGGATGTTCAAGTTTTCTTGTAGGAGCTGGATTTACATATGATACTAAACTTACCTCTAAGATAATTGGATATACTCCAAAGCAATTTGCTAGTTTAGATACAGCCGCTGAATTAGCTATGGCAGCTTATATGGAAGCATATGATCCCACTCTTAAAGATCATGATACAATTGGTATTGGTCTTTCAGCTTCTGTAGCATCAACTGTTGCACATAAGGGTGATCATAGAATACATTTAGTTGCAATTAGTAATAAAAAAGTTTATACTATTTCCTTTATTGTTAATAAAGGAACTGGTGAGCCTCAGAGAAAAAATGATGGTGAGATTGCTGATCGTCTTATTATAGAAACTATAAAGGGCATTACTAATGTAAATGGATTAAGTGGTTTGGATTCATTTAAATATATGTATAGTGGTTCTTGTTATGTTTCTAACATAGTAAGTGATGAAAATTCTAGTATAGTTAAAGATTTATTATTACAACGTCCCTTCTTTAAATCTGATGGAACTAAATGTTCAACCAAAGATTTTTTTGGAGAGGTGACAGAATACCCAAATTATATTTTTTATCCTGGTAGTTTTAATCCGCTGCATCATGGACATTTAAATGCGGCGAAACAATCATATAAGACAGCAGTTCATTTAAATGATAATGTTGAAGGTGTAATATTTACTACTTGTATTAATCCAAAACATAAAGCAGAACCAACAGTTCCAGAGTTACTACAGCGTATTAAACAGATGCGAGGACATAATTTTCTACTTACAATGGATGACCCACTCTTTATTGATAAAGCAAAGATGTTTCCAGGGTCTATGATTACTATTGGAACTGATGTATTATTATCTTTGTTTGACCCTAAGTGGGGAGTTGATGCAGTAGAAATGCTAGAAATATTTAGGGAAAACAATGTTCGGTTTCTAGTGCAGGGGCGTTTAGTTGATGATAAATTTGTTTCTTTGCGAAATGTTCGAGATCAAAATAAATTAATGCAAGATAATAAATACTATAAATTATTTGCGCATGTAGAAGGTAGGGTTGATATTTCTTCTACTGAACTTAGAAATAAATGACAGATAATCCAGAAATAGATGAGTATGGAATTAAGCGATGGTTTAATGAAAATGGTGAGTTACATCGTTTAGATGGTCCTGCAGTAATTGGACATGGATATGAAAGTTGGTATGTTAATGGAAAAAGACATCGAGATAATGGTCCGGCAGTAAGCATTGTTTATGAAGATGGAGTTCTTTGCCAAGAATGGTATATAAATAATCTTCTACATAGATTAGATGGTCCCGCAATTATTGATGAATATGGTCCGGCTTGGTATGTAAATGACAATAAAATTGAATGCTCCTCTCAAGAAGAATTTAAAAAGTTACTTAAATTGAAAGCCTTTTGGTAATGAAAGATTGGAATGAAAAAGCCGCCAAGAAATGGCTCTACCTTGCGGCTATGGATATAATTTCTGATGGATTATATGCTGAAGGTGGAGAATTAATTTATTATTATAAATTTAATAAGAAAACAATATCTAGAGAATATTTTATCTTTATTATTAAAGATGTTCTTAGTTGGGACCATGATATGATAGAAGATGCAATAGAAGAAGTAAGAAAGTTAGCTTTATCAGCCTTTATTTAATATGGAAAAGCAATCAATATATCCTTGTCCTATTTGTCAACAACCAATGACAATTATTGGGCTTAATAATAAAAATAAAAAGATTGCAAGTTGTGGGCACGTTTTTTCATTTAGAAAAACCAAATCAGCCAAGATGCTAGATCGTAAATACATTCAAACACCATTTGGGCTAGAATTACGAAAGTAATTTTTAAATTTGACAAACGCCAAATCATGGCAATCTTTCGGGCTCAACATACAGGGAATTAATTATGAAGCATAGTAAAACAATAAATTTGATTTTCATTAATGCATTAGCAGCATCTATTTTGGGTTGTAGTAGCTCTGAAGAAGTTAAGCACTGTGTTGATGAAAATGGTGTTGTAATTGATGAGTCTAATTGTGATCAAGGCAACCCTCATTACAGCCCACATTTTCGTTGGTACTATGGTGGCGGATTATTTAATAGGGGTTCTAGAGTATCAGGTGGAGGATATCATCCTCTTTCTGGTCATAGTTATTCCAGCCCTTCTCATGGCTCATCTTCAATTACTCGTGGTGGATTTGGTAGCCTTGGTCATGTTAGTTCTGGTGGATAATTATGCAAAGAAAAAGTATTACAGCACGTTCTAATTGGGAAAAAACTGTTGAGTCACAGGGGTTTCTTTTTCATTCAGTAGAGGGACAACCATATTGGGACGAGTCTCATTACTATGAGTTTACTTCGTCCGAAGTAGATGAATTAGAAAAAGCCACCAATAATTTGCATGAGTTATGTTTAAATGCAGTTCAGCACGTTATTGATAATAATTTATATTCTAAATTATTTATTCCACAACATGCCATACCATTAATTGAATCCTCTTGGAATAATGAGACTCCTGCTATTTATGGTAGGTTTGATTTATCTTATGATGGTAAGTCTTCTCCGAAGATGTTGGAATATAATGCTGATACGCCTACTTCTCTATTAGAATCAGCAGTTATTCAATGGTATTGGTTGAAAGATCAGTTTCCTTCTTGTGATCAATTTAATTCCATCCACGAAAGATTAGTAAGTAAGTGGAAAGAATTAGGAGATTATTTAAATCCTGGACCATTATATTTAACTGGACTTGATATGATTGAGGATTATATGAATCTTCAATATATGGCAGAGACCGCCAAGCAAGCAGGATTAGAAACTAAAGACATTAATATTGTTGATGTTGGTTGGGATTCTAAAGATAAAAAGTTTGTTGATAATGAATTTTATTCAATCACTAATGTCTTTAAATTGTATCCTTGGGAATGGTTATTGAATGAAGAGTTTGGTAAAAACATAGGCGAATGTTTTGATAAGACTTGTTGGATTGAACCCCCATGGAAAATGATTTTATCCAACAAAGGAATTCTTCCTATCTTATGGCAACTAAATCCTAATCATCCTAATCTATTACCGGCATTTTTTGATGATAAAAGTGTCTTGTTGAATAAGAGTTTAGTTAAAAAGCCGTTTTATTCTAGAGAAGGTGCTAACATTTCCATTGAAGAAAATGGGAAAATCATATCCAGTTCTGATGGTGAGTATGGAGAAGAAGGATTTATTTACCAGAAGTTTGCCCCATTACCTAACTTTGATGGCAATCACCCTATGATTGGATCATGGGTTATTGATGGAGTATCTGCCGGAATTGGTATTCGAGAAGATAATAGTTTGATTACAGGCAACCTTAGTAGATTTGTGCCACATATATTTAAATAATTATAGAAAGAAAATAATATGAAAAAAGATTTAGTAAAATCAATAAAATCCATTTTAAGTAACGGTCAGCCTATGAAACTTATTAATATTTATAATAAGATTGTTGATGAGGGTGATGTAACTTCGCCTAACACATATATGTCAACTTATCTTGCATTAAGAGAAAATATTCATCTATTTGAAAAAGTATCTAAAGGCTATTACAAAATTAGAGATGAAAAAGAAACTAAAGCTTTTTTGCAATTGAAAAAAGATCCTGAAGAAGCTTTAGATGAGATATACGATTTTGTTAGCAAAAATCCAAACAAAACACCAACAGCTATCCATCAAGCTATTAATAATAGTGGAACCTATATTAGTTATAAGTCGGTTTGTCATCATTTAAGAAAAAATTGCTTTACAAGCAAGCTAGATAAAGTAAAAATTAATAAATATACTAGTGTTTATTCTACTGAAGAATAATATGTCTTTAGATAAAGTTTATCGTATAAAGTCTGTAAGAGAATACAATAGTTACGGTAGTAGTAAAAAATTTAAATTTAAAATACAAAGAAGAGTAAAATTTTTATTTATATCCATTTGGGTAGATGAGTTATCAGACACTTATGATACAATTCAAACAGCAGAAAATTATCTCAAATCTTATTTAGAAGATAAACATTTTATTAAATACTTTTGTATTATAAGTAATTTTTCTGTTTTTGATGGCGAGACTTTAGTTGAATTAGAAAAGAAAACTAAATTAAAGGCATTTCTATAATGTACAGAATAGTCTGGGATCCTGAATATCATTATATTATACAAAAAAGATTTTTATATTTCTTTTGGTATACAATACGATATGATGGTGCATTATGTATTTCTTATTCGAAAAGAGAGCATGCAGAAGAAGTTTTAGAAAAATATATTGATAAAAAGAACTTGCAAAAATCTGGAATAAATCCAGATATAAAATATTATTTAAATAGTAATAATAAATTGTTATCTGGAGATACTATTAATGAAGTAAATAAAAAGAGTAAGTTAAAGGCATTTTTATAATGTATAGAATTAGTTATCATCGAGTATATAAATTTATAATAGAAAGAAGATTTTTATATTTTTTCTGGATTATAATACGAGATCAAGAAGGGAATTTTGGCTGGAATTACCCTACAAAAGAAGAGGCAGAAAAGGATCTACAAAAGTATTTAGATTTTAAAGCTACTAAAACAGATACTAATGTAAGTTATTATATGTTTCACAATAGTAAGTTGCTCTCTGGCACTTCAGTTAAGGAAGTAAAGAAAAAACGTAAATTAATAGGATTTTTGTGATAGCAACCAGTTCTTCTAAAGAAGTTTGTATTTATAAAGCTTTTGAGTGTAAATCATTATTAGAGTTTATGTTTTGTCTTAAGGAAGAATTAGTTCGTGGAATAACTTTTATATCATGCCTTAGAAATCAAGTCTCATGTGACTCAGAATTAGATGCCATATTAAGTAATGATCATTTTTACCATGTTACAGAAGATGGGGTGGCATATTCAATATTAGATTATAATTATTATAACGGTTTTCTTTATAAAGAAATTCGACTATTAAATACTGATAAATTCTATCAATTTATTAAGGATAATGCTGATCGAATCGATAAGCTATATAAAATGAAAGCTTTTATATGAACACCAAAAATATAGTTGAAGCAAAGTCTATGATAGAGTGGTTGTGTTTAATTGCACATGAATTTATTAATAATAAAGATTTAACGATAGATACAGGGCTTATTGATTTGTTATATCCTAAATATTATTATATAGAATCAAATGATAAGATCATAGCAATACCAAAAAAGCTTCATAATTGGAAGAGCATTAAAGATTTTGGGTTAGATATTTCCGATGCGGAATATGATTTAATTGCATTTATTGCTCGTAATTGTGAAAAGCTAGATAAGATTTATAAATTGAAAGCCTTCATTTAATAATTTATTTTTATAAAATGTCCCATCATTTGACGGCAGTAATTGGATAATTACAACATATTAATGTTTTGCCTTCGTAGCTTAATGGATAAAGTGCGATTTTTCTAAATTCGAAGATATAGGTTCGAGTCCTATCGAAGGTACCAAATGAATTATGATGAAGCTTTTTTAAAGTTTAAAGAACAATATTCATCTCATCCTCGTGTGATGAAAATCATGATGGAACAATTTGGAGGAGATGAATTTTGTGTACTTTATCATGACAAGCATGATACATCTTCACCCATTTCAGTAACCTCGTATGAGGGGTTTCCAGACTACTTTCGATCCATTAGTCAGCAAATTGCTGAATATGAGATAGGATTATTATAATGCCTTTTCACTTTTGTATTGATGAAGCTATGATGATAATGGCAATGATTCCTTTTATAGGAATTTATTTTAAAAAACTTCACCTTTGGTATCATACCAAAGTAAAACATCGCAGTCATGATGGTCCCAAATGAATGATTATTACAACTTATTAAATACTTGTGCTAAGCCTGTTCCTGGATTAAAGACAAAAGCTATTGCTTTTTATGATGATTATAATTATCCGGTTTATTCAGAAGATACTTTTAAACCAGTAACTCAAAAAGCTAAATCTATTATCAATGGTATTACTTTACTTGAAAAGATAGATTTAAACAAATATGTTTCTTTAAGAGAGAATGTTGGAACAAAAGTTATTTGTTCCAGACTCTTAGAGCTAATTCAAGATCCAACAGATATTTCTCATCTTCCAGCTAAGTTCTGGGACGTGCATTTTCCTATCTTTGCTAGACCTTGTCCTTTAAAGCCTCGTCATGGATTCATAGATAGCAGAGTTATTTCGACTAAATCAGAATTAGAGAAATTACTTTCGGAAGTTAAATCAGTAGATCCAAAAGGCGAAATCATTTTAATGCCTTTTATTAAAGCTGATTATAATGCTATCTTGTGTAATAGCGGATACTTATCAATTGGTCCTGGTCATGACGGAGCTACTGCCGGCAATAATTCAGTTTCTTTTCCGGTAGCTCCAGCTAAAATTACTCAAAAAGTAAAGTTTAAATCTGGTTTGTCTTCAAAATCAACCGTTTTTATTGAGGCTGTCTTTAAAAAGCGTCGTTCGGCAAAACGTTTTGATTATGAATATAGTGTTAATAAATCATTTTTTATTACACAACTACGTGGTGGTCCACCAGTTAGTGCGATGAATGATTTTATTCCAGAAAGAATGGATGTTAAAAAAGTAGTTATTCCACATAATAACTTATTAAAATGGGAGGCAGAAACTAAAAAATTCCCTAAAGGTACAGTTGTGTATGGTAAAGGTCATACTTTAGCTAGTCATGCAGCTATTCACTGCGCCATTAATAAAATACCGTTTATTACTTCTTTTGAGCCTCATGTTGGTGACAGTATTGCTCCTACCGCAATTAGTAAAGTAAAGTTTAATAAACAACAATTTTTACGTGGAGTTACAGCCGCTTTAGTTTCTAAAGTTAGTAAAAGAAAAATGCTGCACTTTGCAGCAGTGATACTCCATAATTGGAACTATCTTTCTACTTCAGAACATTCATCTTGGTTATTAGGCATAGCATCAGTTTATCTTTCGAAAATTTTATGTGCCTTATCATATGGTGAGTATCGGCATTGCCATGGAAAAACTTTAAAATTTAAGAAGATTAAATCTTCCCGAACTAGAGGATCTATTTACTCTACCGTTATGGATGAAAAATCTTTTAGTTATTACATTAGAAATGCTTATAAAATTAAAAAAGAATTTCAATCCAAAGCCAAATTTCGTCGGGGCTATGGTGGTAAGTTATGGGCAAATGCAGTTAAGCAATCCATTAATATCTGGAATACCATTGCTCTTATTCAAGATTCTAAAAACCTTACAACATCAAAAATTAAAAGCCTAATTAGTTTAGTTAACAAATCTATTAATTTAGTTCATAATAATGGTTGGTTATTTAATAAAATAAGTGACAAATCGACTATGACAAAAATATCTGAACAACCAGGTCTTTCAGCGCTGGAATTAGCAGATGTATTTTATGAGCATTTACAAAAAGTAAATTCTACTAAAAAATTAAAACCTTTAACTAAAGTAAATCTTACAGAAAAATAAAATGCTTAAATTTATGAAGACCTGCAATCATCAACCGAAAAAGATTTTTTCGCATGATGGAGTCAATTATTATTCTTCAGATGAAGATAATGCTATTTCATTTGACGGAGATTTAGTTGTTAATTTAACTCAATCGCCAGGGATTAGAACATTATCTGGTGCTTATGATATTCCCGCCTTATCTCCGCATTTGATACAACTACCTCCAGAAATAGTTCTTGGATGGATAGATATGTCTCGACCTCCAGTTAAAAGCTCTTTTTGGACAGCTTTACATCTTTATTGTAAAAATAATAAGTATAAAGATGTATTGTTCCATTGTGAGCATGGTCATGGTAGAACTGGAACCGCACTTTGTGCAATGCTAACGGCTCTTAAGCACACATCAATTAAAACTGCTATTGAGGAAGTCAGAGAGTCTCATTGTCAATTTGCAGTTGAAAGTGAAAAACAAATTGAGTATCTTTTATTATTAGATAATGAATTAAATGGTAGGCTTCTTCCAGAAGAGGAAGAAGATCTTGAGAAATTAGTGGATAGTTTATTGCCACCCAGATTAATTAATCGTTCACTAAAAGGATAGATAATGTTAACTTTAAATATTTCAGATACAGATGTTACAACAGGATCGGTTCCAATTACTTGGTGTTTAGATAATGAAGACATCAAAAATATTATGGAATCATTTGATAATGATCCTATTGTTCTTATTGTAGTTGCTCCGCAACAGAGATATTCGGCAAGAAAAGAAATAAGATATATTGTTCCATTAAAAGATTTAATGACTTATATTTCTTTTAAAAGACCTGGTCCTAATAAAATTTTCGCGGCAGTTCTTGATATGGATATTAAAACTGCTCGCGATGTATTCCTACGAAAATATGATAGGGAATATTTATCTCATGCCCTTAATTATGAGGGAACAAAGATACAACATTCTAAATTTAATGAAACATCACTAGATGTAAATGTGCCAGAGGAAGCCTTTGCTCCAGAACCACCACAATGGGAAAAAGATTGGGTCCTTTGGTTGGTTAGTGATAAAGGTTTAGATCAATGTGATTTTCGTAAAAGAAAGATTTTTGCATACACATTACAGCCAATCATCTTTGCTTTAAATTATTTATTTAGAGCATTGTTGATCTTTATTTCTGCCTCGCTTTTGCTTGAAAGCTGTAGTCTTAAATTATTAACTAAACCATTACAAAATAATCTTTGTGATTCTTTTGATTTATTTTATGAACGCTGTTTAGCATTTGGTGAAACTAGGGAGTCTGGTTGGAAATTAACAAATCAACACTCTTGTACTTTTAAAAATTATACGTTGACTTGTTGGTATAGTTTTACTAAATTTGGTGGATTACTATTTTTACCAGTATTATGGTTATGTGTTTTTGCACTTTATCATTTCTTTGGGGCGCATGTAATTATTAGTCTTGGCATTTTTTGTGCCATTAATATATTTTTATTGATTTTAGTGGGAGCATTAGGTACCTTGGTAGGAAAAATTGCTTGGACATTTATTAAGCGTGATGTTAAAGAAAAGACCAAGAACACTGACAATGTTAGTAAAAACAAAACCTTTTTTAATAAAAAAGAAATTGAATATATTGCTTGTAATCCAGTTAACATGCAACCATCTTATGTGAAAGTAGAAGCCTTGCCTATTCAAAAGCGCTCAATTAAATTGCGCTATCAACAACTTAAGTCCAAAATTTGTCGTCCATTTCCAGGATAATCTTATGTTTGCTTTAGGACATATTCATTTTAAAAAATATACTTTGTATGTAACTTTGCCTGTAATCTCTGAAGTAAAAGAATATCAGCAAGGGGCTGATAATCAATCATATTATGAAGTGCTCTTATCAAAGAAGGAGTTACTTCAAGAAGGATCGACCATTCCAGTTACACAACTGTATAATTTTTATGTTGATATTATGTCGGAACCTCTTTTAAGAAGTGTTATGGAGGTTGATGAAAAACTTCATCCAATAAAGGATTTTACTGATATGGTTCAATATCAAGCTTATTTGGATCGTAAAAGTAGTTCTCAACCTTTATACAAACTATCTCATAAGAATGTAACTATGTTAATAGGTATGCTAGAGGTATTAGACAAATAAAATTATAAATTATTTTAGGCGCCTCCCATCGTCTAACGGCAGTAATATTATAATATAGACTTTAAGATAAGCTTTATTAATCCCCTCCTTTTTCTAATAGAGCTTATCTTAATTATGCTATTGTGGTGTAATGGCAGCCACGTATCGCTTAGAACGATATGTCCGTAAGGACGTAGGGGTTCAAGTCCCTTCAGTAGCACCAATTTCAAATGAAGTATTCAAAAGAATTACTATCTAAACTAGTTTCTGAATGTACTACTGTTGCAGAGCTAATGAGAAAGTTAGGACTCCAACAATCTGGAGGAACACATTCATTTTTAACTAAAAGAATAAAATCATTTAGTATTGACACATCTCATTTTGTTGGTTCTGCTTTTAATGCGGGACTAAATCATGTAGGCGGTCCAGAGAAACTATGTTCAACAGATGTTTTAGTCCTAGATAGGCTTAACGGTCAAAGAGAGAAATCTTTTAGATTAAAGAGAGCATTATTAGAATCTAACATAAAAGAAGAGTGTGAACAATGTGGTGTGAGTACTATTTGGAATAATAAACCAATTACACTTCATATTGATCATAGAGATGGTAATGGTCTAAATAATTGTATAGAAAATTTAAGGTTCCTTTGTCCTAATTGTCATTCTCAAACGGACAATTATGGATCTAAAAATATTGGAAAATAATGTCAGAAGAATCCCTTATAGAAACCCGTCGCCAGAAGCATATTAAAGCTAATGGTGGAACTTACCCCATTGCTAATGATAGTAATTCAATTGATGATATCATTGGGCATAATTTAATTATGCGGTTTAAACAACCAGAATCTGACATTAAAACAACTATCTGCTTCTCTGATTTAGAAGGAGAAGAACTCGTTAAGGTTCATGGCAGACTAACCAGTATCAGAAATACTGGCGGCATTACTTTTCTTAAAATTAAAGATAATACTGGTGCAATACAAATAATTGTTTCAAAAAAAGAATTATCTAATTATAAAGATTTAGCTAATTTAGATTTAGGCGACATTGTTGAAGTCGAAGGTAAAGTGGTTTTTTCTAAGACCAAAGAATTATCGGTTCTTATGTCTAGCTGGATCTTATTGTCTAAAGCTATTAGACCTTTACCAGAAAAATATCATGGCATTACAGATGTAGAATTAAAATATCGCAAGAGATATCTAGATTTAATTTGTTCGGATGAGTCAAGAGAGATCTTTAAATTAAGGTCACTTGTTATTTCTTCCATAAGAAATTTTTTAATTCAGGACGGTTTTATGGAAGTAGAGACTCCAACATTAAATATAGTTAATAGTGGGGCTAATGCCAAACCATTCCAGACACACCACAATTCTTTAGATATGGATCTTAATTTGAGAATTGCTCCGGAGCTTAATCTCAAGCGATTAATTGTGGGAGGATTTGATAAAGTATTTGAAATTGGTAAGAATTTTCGTAATGAAGGGCTGTCTACTAGACATAATCCAGAATTTACTATGCTTGAATTTTATGAGGCTTATAGTAATTTTGGTAATTTAATAGATAAAACAATGCGGCTTTTCAATTATATTGAGGGTGATTTAGAAACTTACTATCAAAGTAAACCAGAAGAAAAAGTATTATTTGATAAATGGAAAACTGCTCGCCCCTTTTCTTTTTCCTTTTGGAAAGAATTACCTATGTGGGATTTAGTACTTCATGCTTGTAATAAAGCAGAAATATTAATTCATCACGGAATTCATCCTCTAGTAAAAGACAGCCCAACAGATGGTGCTCCTTTATTAGAAAGAATTAATTTAAATAATGAAAGATTATTAAAAATTGATTGGAAAGATTTGTTAGACAAATTAAATCTGGAAAAAGATAATGGTCAAATAATAGGATTATTATTTGAATATCTTGCTGAACCATTTCTTACTGAAGATTATAGAACTGCTGATGGTACACATTCTTTGCCAGTCATTGTAACGCAATTCCCCACAGAGCTTTGTCCTTTAGCCAGAGCTTATGATAAAGCCCCAACATTATGTGAGCGTTTTGAGCTTTACATAGATGGCAAAGAAATTGCTAATGCCTTTCAAGAACTTAATGATCCAGTAGAACAAAGAAAAAGGTTTGATGAACAGCTAGTAAGCAATCAAAGAGATGCTATGGATATCGACAATGATTACATTGAAGCTTTAGAATATGGCATGCCTCCAACTGTTGGTTTGGGTCTAGGAATAGATCGTTTGGTAATGTTATTAACTAATTCATCATCCATTAAAGATGTAATTTTATTTCCTACAATGAAGCCATTAAAGTAAAATAATTATGACTGAAATTTTATTAGCAAAACCAAAATTATCTTCTGATTTTATTGATTCTTCCGTTGGCGAGCCTTACATTATTCGCAAGCATCTCTTTGATATGTTTACATGGGACGAGGATGTTGGAGCTGTTGATCTATCATATCCTTTTCCTCAAGGATATGAGCCGTTAGTTAAGATGTTGGAAGATAAACATCAAGCTCCAGTTATTATAACAAATGGCGCAAAACAAGCCTTGGGTGGGGCTTTTTACTCTCTACAAAAAATGGGTAAAATTAGAATGGGAATGAGAAAGCCATATTGGGCACTCATTCCTCCACTAGCAGAAATGCATGGAATTGTTCCGACTTTTCCAAAACAAGATGTGGATTGTCACCCAAATTTAACAATAGCTAAATTTAAGGATGACTTTAATCCAAAAGATTTAGATAGTTATTTATGTATAAATCCTAACAATCCTGATGGTTGGGTATCAAATGATATAGAAAATTTGTATTTATTATTTGAGAGTCACAAGATTCCATTCATATTTGATGGCGCTTATTATCATGATATGTATATGCAAGGCACATATCCTAAACATAAGCAACTTGGTGACGTTCAAATTTATACTTTTTCTAAGTCTTTAGGTTTATCTGGACTTAGATTAGGGTACGCTGTTTGTCATAATACAGAGTTTTATAAACACATGTCTGCTTATATGGAAGCTATGACAGTTGGAGTATCAACTATATCTCAAAGATATCTTTATAATTTACTTCAATCTATGAATCAGGATCCGGAACTAGTTCGTTCTTTTGAAGAAAGATGTTTTCTTTCTTTGTTAGAAAACAAAAAAGAATGTTTAAATATTAATCCGGAAGTTTTGGAATTGCCAAGTAATTTTACAGATATTCCAGGAATGTTTGGATGGTGTAAAGTAGGACCTAAAGCTGATTTTAATAAAGCTAAAATTCATTTTGTTGGTGGTAAGTTATTTGGTGCTGAGGATATGATACGAATAAATTTAGCTTTTGAAAATCATGTAATCAAAGATATTGTAAATAGATTGAATTCATTATGAAATCATTTGTAGCTGTTATTACTTGTCTAACTTCAGAATATCATAAAGCTATTTCTCCATCTTTAATTACTTTAGGCTATGAAGTATCAGCCGGGGCAGCGTCTGGTAAAATATCTGTTGATAAATCGGCAATTTCAACTATAGGTTATTTATTAAAAATTGAAAGTAAAAATGCTAACCAGGTTCGTGATGATATTAAACAGATATGTGATAGTAATAAAGTGTACTATTATTCTTGTGTGGTATTTCAATTATCAGAATCTGCATGGTGTCTCGGAAACATAGAATGTGAAACAGATCCAACGAGAGTGTTACAATTAAAAGCATTATGGTAAGATGACTAAAATTCCTTATGATTTAATTGCTATTGAAGCAGATAAATTAATTACGGAAATGGTGGTGTCTCCTATGTATGAACATAATGTTTTTTATATAAAATATTTATTTTATCTTAATGCTTGCGGGTGGACTGATAAAGAATTTGATCGTGAAACTCTTCGAAGAATAGATTGTTCTTGGGAGGAAAGGTTTTTAAATTAATGATTATTGTTATAATACTGTTGATGCTTTTTTGCCTAGCGGGTTTTCAAATATATCAAAGTAAACCTAAGCCAACTAAACCATTAGTTAAATTTAAAGTTGATGATATAAGTGTCACTTTATTTTTTGAAAAGGGACAAGAATTACATAAAAAATTTGAAGGTAGAGTATATAAAACATGTTATCCAACAGCGCACCGTGTGTTTTATTATTACGAAACTGTTAAAGCAGAAGATACTATGTTGCGCTGGTTACAGAAAAATAAAGAAAGCGGATTTGTTGCCATTGATGATTCTACTCTATTACCAGTAGAACAAATTACTAATATTAATATAGATAAATCTTCCAGAGAAATTGAGTTAGAAGCATTATGAAAATTTTGTTTATTATTATAATTCTTTCTGCATTTTATTTTATATTGATGAAATCAGGAAAATGGAATCAATGAAACAAAAAATCAGAACCATTCCTAATCTAGCTGATACTTCTCCTGCACATCTTTCTGCTATAGAAAAAGGATTAGAACATTTTGGATCTTGGCAGTATAATGTAGAAGATAGATTTAAATCTTTGGCTCAAGAAGAAATTAAAGCAGAATTAAGGCGCACAGCTTTTCCATATGCTGTATTATTTGAACACCTCATTGGAGATTTTAATTTAGGAACTGGTATTAGAAATGCTAATGCCTTTAATGCCAGAGAAGTATTTTATCTCGGAAATAAAAAATGGGATAAGCGAGGAGCTACTGGAGTATATAATTATACTGATATCACCTTTCTATCTACCATAGATGAAGTAATAGAGTTGCAATCTAAATATACTTTTATTGGAGTAGATAATGTTCCTGGAAGTATTCCGCTAAATGAAATAGAGTATCAACCAAACACTCTTTTTGTTTTTGGAGAAGAGGGGGTAGGTTTAACTCCTGCGATGCAATCTTTTTGTAAAAACATTGTTTACATTAAACAATACGGATCAGTAAGATCTTTGAATGTTGGAACTGCTAGTGGTATTATAATGCATGATTTTGTCACCAGATTCAAACCACACAATTTATAATTTTAAAAATAGGCAGCCCTTGACAATTTATTTATAGAAATAATGTTATAGGTGGCAATTATGCCTAGTCTTTGCAATGCAGAATAACTGTCTGCTAGTGAGGTTTAAGCTCATGAAAACGGGAGTAGTTACCCGAAGAAGTAGCCGGCTCGGCTGTTCCAAAAGAACAATAGTTTGCTAACAAGGATAGCGATACAATTATCATAATAAGTCTTATGAAAGTCAAAACGAACTTTTGATATAAGTAAGAACTAAAAGGTATGTAGAAGCGGAACACTTAGATACATAGGAATAAGGTGTAACAGCTTTATTCCGCTGAAACAAGTTAAACCGTATCCGTAATTTTTAATATGTCCAAATTAATATATACAACAATACTTTCATTTATTACGCTATACTTACTCAATGCATTATGGCTCTTTGTGGTATACAAATGTAATATATTTCATTTAGATTTTGTATGGGGACCATTTGGTGCTCTAATTTTATTCCAATCTGTTATGATTGGAATTGGTCGTAGCATATAGGTTTAATATGAGACACGCTGCTGTTATGTTAATTATAAACAGAGAAGGTAAAATTTTAGCCGTTTCTCGCCGTTATGACTCATCTAAGTTCGGACTTCCAGGCGGCAAACTTGAGGAAGGCGAATCTACCTCTGATGCTGCCCGAAGAGAAACCCTAGAGGAAACAGGAGTAAAAGTTACCGCCTGTGACTTAATTTATACTAGAGTTGAAAAGAAACATAATGATAGTGGGGAAGATTTCAATACACATTGTTTTTATGCTACTGAATTTGATGATTCAGGATTAGTAAAATCTTCAGAAGAAGGAACGGTAAAGTGGATGAGTTCTTCAGAATTAACTTCTATGGAACACGGGGCTTTTCCGGATTATAATTCTAAAACAATAGAATCGTTTAAATTAAAATACCCAGAGATTAAAATATCATAATAAAGTTAGGAATAATTAAAATGAAATTAAATAGTATTGTTTGTGCGTTTATGATTGCTACTTGCGCTATTACATCAACTGGTTGTGGTCTTTTAGATCAAGGTGTGCAAAAATATGACACTTTAGTAGATAAAGATGAAAAGTGTAACCAGGCTTGGTCAGACTATGAGGCACAATTACAAAGACGTTCTGATATGATTCCAAATTTAGTAGCTGTTGTAAAAGGTTCTGCTGCACATGAGCATAGTACTCTTAAAGATGTAATTGATGCTAGGGCTAGTGCCACTCAAGTTAAATTAAATGCTGATGATTTAACCGATCCAGCTAAGGTTGAAGCATTTAAAAATGCTCAAGCAGGTTTGACGGGCGCGTTAAGTAAGCTTATGAGCATTCAAGAACAGTATCCAACACTTCAAGCTAATGCTCAATTCCATGATTTAATGATCCAAATGGAAGGAACAGAAAATCGCATTTTGACAGCACGTCGAGATTATAATACATCAGTACAAAGTTTTAACTTAGAGTTACGACGTGTTAGTGGAAAAGTGGTTAATCCATTGACTGGCAGGGAATTTAAACCACGAGTTTATTTTTCTGCTGATGCTGATGCTAAGACCGCTCCCAAAGTTTCTTTTGATAAATAATATCTAAAAATGATATACGTAATAATGTATTTTCTATTTATGATATTTTGTTGTTGGCGAATGGAGTCCAGATAAATGACATTTTTATTATTTGTACTAGCGGTAGTGGTATTGATATTAGCAATACGTTATGGTTTTGTTGGTATCCTATTAGATATATTCTTTGCCATTGTTACTGGCGGAAGCTCTTCTGGTAGTTCTGGTAAGAGTGGAGGAAGTGGATTTGGTGGAGGAGATTCTGGGGGATCTGGTGCCTCTAGTGATTTTTAATTGGAGATTTAAGATGAAGAAAAGTATTTATACATTAATTGGTTTATTAGCATTATCAACTTTAGGTTGTTCAAGTGAAGAAATTCCAGCCGCTCATAAAGGCAGAATGTTTGAAAAGACGGGCGCGCTCGCCTTTTATAGTGGCGAGGTAGGTTTTACAGGACCTATTCTTGGTCCAGGAACGCATTATACTGGATTGTACAATGAACTTAAAATGGTAGAGTGTGCCCAAGGAACCAAAAAAGAAACGCTGCCATCCTTAACAAAGGATGGAGTACAATTTAGCGTGGATGTCTATACAAGATTTTCTGCTAATTGTGACGATGATGCTGCATTAAAATCTATCTTAGATAAGTTTTCTCCTGGATGGACCGACGATGAAAAGCACCCAGAATGGAAACATGTAATCTTTGGTGTTCAATTATATGATCAACTAGCTCGCCCAGCTCTTGGTTCTTCTGTCAGAAAATCAGTATCTCCTTATATTGCTAATGATATTAACAATAATCGAGAAAAGATATTTGATGAAACCACCAAATCATTCTTAGACGATATTAATAATCAAAAGCCCAAGATGATTAATATCTTAGAAATTAATCTTTCTAATTTAGATTTTCCTGATGAATTAGATAAGGCTAACGTAGCTCGGGCGGAACAAGCCGTTTTCAAAGATAAGGCTATTGCTGAACGTGAGAGAGTAACGGCTGAAATTGAAACTATGAAAATGAGAAAAGATTTAGCCACTAGTGAATCTAATAATGAAGCAGTTCGTATTGATGCCCTTGGTTCTGCCTATCGTCGCAACCCAGAATATGTTCAATTAGAATCTATTCGGGTAGCGGCTGAAAAAGGGAATTTAATTATAGCTCAACCAGGGACCGGGCTAATCATTCAACATAAGTAAAAAATATGAGATTTGTTTTAGAGTTTGCGGTTTTAATTGGTATTGTTACTTTAATTGTTTTCATAGTTAAAGTATCATATGCAGCATGGTCTAAAAGACGAGATATAATTGCCAAAAAAGAAGAAGCTATGTGGCAGGATCTTCGCCAGGCGTTAAGTAATAACTCTAAACAAAGATTAGAGGACTGTCTTATATTACATAATAAAAATATTCCAAAAGAAATAAAACCAATAATTCAATCTAGAATTGATGATTTAGCAATTAAAGAATCTGATGATAAGGCTTTAAAGATTATACATTTTACAGATAAATAGGATTTAAATAAATGAAAAAATATATTTCGTTATTGTTCGCCGTATTAATTACGGCTTTTACGGCAAATGCTATGGCATTTGCCCCTCCACCTAAACCAGATAATGGTTGGTACATTGTTGATCAGGCAAATAAATTATCTGAAGATCAAAAATCTAATCTCAATAAAAAGATTGATGGTATTAATAAAAATACTAAGAATGAATTTGCTGTTTTAATTATCACATCTATGGATGGAGATAATATTGAGGATGTGGCTCAAAACACCTTTCGTAGTTGGGGTGTTGGTAAAGCCGGGTTAAATAACGGAGTATTACTTGCTATTTCAGTAGGTGAACGTAAGATGCGTTTACAAACTGGCAAAGGGGTAGAGGGTGATTTACCAGATCTTAGAGCAAAAGATATCTTAGATCAAACTCTTAAACCACATTTAAAGAATGGTGATTTTTATGGAGGTATTGATGCGACTATTGATGCAACATCTTCTTTTCTAGAATCACGTGCCAACAAACAAGCTTCTCCGGCTCCAGATTCTCAAGAAAGCCCAGTATCATCTACTACAGAAAATTCTAGTTCTGCTGGTGTTTTTCTCTTGATTTTATTTTTAGGTCTTGGAGGTGGTGGTTTATTTTTCTATTGGCTTATTCGTCGGGCAGAGCGTAAAGAAAAGGAAGCTAGTCTTCGTGATTGGCAAAAAGAGCAAGACATTTATAATAAATACGTTCAAAAACAACAAGATATTATTAATAAATATGCTGCTGATGTTGCTAAAGCTAAAAGACAAAAATCTGCTGCGGCACCTAATATTAATCATTCCGCTGTTAATTCAGTTACTGCTGGTACAGTAGCTGTCGCTGTTGTTGGAACATCCGCCGTAGCAGCTTCTCATTTATCATCTGATGATGAGGTTAAAAAGCGCAAGAAGCGAGAAGCTGAACAAGCCCGTGAAGCTGAAGCTGCATCTAGAAAACGTCGAGATGAGGAAGAAGCAGCTGCTCGTAGACGCAGAGAAGAAAGTTCTTCATACTCTAGCTATGATTCTGGGAGTAGTAGCAGTTATGATTCTGGTAGTAGCTATGACTCTGGTGGTGGATTTGGTGGAGGAGACTCGGGTGGGTCCGGCGCCAGCAGTGATTGGTGAAAATTTATGGTAAAAGTAATTTCTAAAAAACCAGTTTCTTCTAAGAAGTGTATCTGTTCTAATTGTGGATATAAACTAGAGTATACTATAGAAGATGTTAAACGGCACGACTATACAGATTATGCCGGTTATTCTGATACATATTACTATATAATTTGTCCACGTACAAATTGTAATAACAAGAATGAAGTAAAGCAATATATTGTTTAAAAGATTAGGAAATTGTTAATGGATAATAAAAGATTTTTAATACAATGTGCCGGTAGAAATGCATTTGATTTGGCTATGAAAGTAGCATTTATTACTGAATATGATGACAATGATCCTAAAATGAAGGTCTCTCATTATTTTGAAGATCCAGAAAAAGGATTAGTCTTTCTTTGGTCTGAAGATAAATCGGTTAATTCTATTAAATTACCAGTTGATTTGAATTGGGAAGGTGCTGCTAATCTGGCGTGGCAGTGGTTACAAAATCAGCCAAATGAAAAATATCAAGAAGATCTTGATCATGCTGGAAGTAATAGTAAAGGATTTAGAGTTTATAATGAAGCTTGGGGACATATCAAGTCACATTATGCTGTTGTAGGAATAGTTCCTATTTGGGCTTGGCACGGGAAGTAATAATGGAAAACCCAGCAACGTGGAATCAATGTATTAGAATATTAAATAATAGTCTCAATTATGGAAATGATTCTATGTTAACGACAGATAAAGTTTTATCAATTTTAATTAATAATAATTTTCTTATACCTGAAGATAAAAATAATCAAAAAATTATTGATGCTATTGACAAGTCTATAGCAAGTCATCAATATGCTATTGATAATCAATGTTGCGGGAATAGTATTGGAAACATAATTTATTTTAATTTGAAACCTTTAGGTGTTGTAGAATAACTAATGTCGAGATGGCGAAAAGGTAAACGCGGAAGAATTATGGGTATAATACATAATTCATCTGGGAAACTGTAATTATACTACATAACCCTTGCAGGTTCAAGTCCTTGCTCTCGACACCATAATGAATAAATATGATAATGAATATTGGTCAATAATTGAAGAGGCTCAACTTTATTTAAATATAGATGTTCTTAATTATGCTAAAAATAATAAACATGGAGTTTTTTATCTTTATGAAAGTCCATGGACCGGAGAGCTAATAGCAAAATATGAAGATGATATATTTGAATTCCGATATTATAATGAATGGAAATATCTCATTAAATATAATAATGAGTTAATTTTTGAACAAGAATTAATTAAAAGAATAAAACTTATTGCCTTTATTTAAAGTTTGTTGTTGAAATGAAAGATATTTGTAATATGCAAATTAAAATGTTTAAATCTAAAATTCATCGTGCTACCTTAACTGGAGCAAATCTCGAATATGAAGGATCAATTAAAATTGATTCTGATCTTTTAGATGCTGCTAATATACTTGAATATGAATCAGTTTATGTATGGAATATTAATAATGGTAATAGGTTAATGACATACACTTTACGAGGTGAAGCTGGTTCAGGCATTGTAGAATTAAATGGCAGTGCTGCCAGATTAGGTCATAAAGGTGATTTAATAATCATTACTACCTTTGCTGACATGACCCCCTTAGAAGCTAAAGAATTTAAACCTACTGTTGTTTTAGTAGATTCTTTTAATAAAGTTAAATCTATATCAGATAGATCAGGCGGATTAACATGAGCAATAAAACATCTAAGAAAAAGAAAGCTCCCAAGAAAATTAAAAGAATTGACGAAGATAATCCTGAACATTTTGAAGAGAAAATATCAGAACAAATTAAACAACAAGATAAAGTTCAAACTGAAATTATAATAAATAATGGAGTAGTGATAGTAAATCCCGTTTACAATCCACTTGATGAAAATAAATAAATCATTAAATGCAAACATTAAAACTTATTCAACTTAATAATTGTCTAATTAATTATAAATTAGGAAAAGAAATTGGTTGTGGGGCTGATGGACAACTATTTGAACTTGCAGACTTTAAAGATAAAGTAATTAAGATATCAGTAATATTTGATTTAGATTTTATTGGTAAAGATGTATTAAATAATAAATATGATGCATTTTCTAAAAACCTAAGTTATTTACAACAACACAATACTATTTTTGCAAAAGTCTTTGATTTTCAAAAGATTGGAATCTTTAAAAGATTATTCAATAACATAGATCAATATTATTTATTACATTATTGTGTAATGGAAAAATGCTTTAAGCTTACTGAAGATGAGAAAAAAGTATTTCATACAATTATTTCTCATGAAGATCGTGGAATAACAAAAAAATTTTCAACAGAAAAAATTGAAGAAATATTATTTGGATTATCGCGGGGGCTTGACTTTGATTCTAAAAAGATTAAATTGTTTTATGAATCAGTGATGACATCACCCATTAAACATTTAGATTTGCATCCCAGAAATATTATGAAAGATATTAATGGGAATTTTAGATTAATAGATTTTGACCGAATTCAATTGGAGATTACATGAAAGTTAATATTACATATTTAAAAAAACTAGTTGATCAATTAGAGACAGAGTTAAAGACGTCTGAAATGGATACTGGCACCGCACTCTCTAAAGAGGCTCAAGAAGCGCTAGAACATGAAAAACTAATTGCTTTGAATAAGGCGGGTGGCGTTTGTATGGGCATTTATCAAGAAGCTATAATGTTAGTCTCTGATATTCATAAAGTAGTAGCATCATCTTTTGGTCCTCCAAAATCATCAAAGGATGATGTTGTAGAGACTTTGTTGGGCTCCTTTAATAAATCATTTAAAGTTAATGGCGATAAAAATAATTAGGAGATTAAAATGTATTCAGCATCAAAAAATGATATAAAGACTTTTGCACAAAAAATAGAGATCTTGGCTAAAGAGGTTTCTTCTACCATTGATAATGGTGGCGATGTATTAGCGGTGGCTAACAAATTAGTAAGTAATAGTAATACATTCGTTTTTGTTTTGGGTGAAGTGTATGCCGTAGACCAGTTAGCAAAAAATACGCCTACACCACAAACAAATAAAATTTCTACGGTTAAAAATTCTAACTATCATAATGTTAGAGACAGTTTGGGACGCTTTAAAAAAGCATAATTTTATATTAAATATTGGAGTAAAATCATGAGTAACAATGTAACAAGAGCTACAGAAAAGTTTGAGAGTATTGCTAAGGCTACAGAAGATGCCTTAAATAGTTGGAGCGGTGAAGGATGTTTACAGTTTCCAACCTTATTGGGAATGATGGCTGTAAAATTCAATTGGGATGAACAAGAGGTTCGTAAAAACGATCCATTGATTAGGTTTTTTATTAGAGAGCATGATGATTGGCACGTTACTCGTGGTGCTCATGGTGGTATCATGAGAATGTCCGAGAAACAGAAGAAAGAGCAAAGTCGAGTGGCTAAGAATGCCGCCAAAGAAGCAGCTCGCGTAGCTGTCGAAAATGCAACAAACATATCAACTACCTCTGAAACACAAGAGTGAGTTGCCAAAAGGGACGTGAGAAAAAACTCACGTCCCTTTTATTTATCTGATATATGTAGTGTGAGGTATTTATGAGTTCTTTATCTAAAATTTTAATTGTTAGTTTACTGTTTTGTACGGCATCATGTACTTCTTGTTCTAAGAAAAATGTAACTGATCCACCAAAACCATTACCCACTTCTACTGAGACGGTAATAGTTCCTCCAGTACCCACTACACAATTAGTAGAATCATATCATGCAAGTGTAACTGTTCCATTACTCTTTCAAGACCAGCATAAAGATACTACTAATGATCCTAATTATAGGCTTTTTGCCAATATGAATGCTAATGAATTACTTTCATTAGATGCTGAGGCGTTTTCCTCTTCATATGAAGAATATGTATTAGAGGCTATAAGATTTATAAAAGAAACTGGCGGCACCATACAATCAGCCAATTCTGTAACTCTTAATGGACAGAAAATGACATTGATAGAATCTTCTAGGGAAGGTATTGTGGCTTATTTTTGGGTAACAACCAAAGATGGGTATGGTTATACTTTTACTTGTGGTGGAGAAGAAACATCTTCTACTATAGAAGATACCTGTGCGATGCTATCTACGACTTTTCAAATTAAGTGAAAACATGGAAAATAGAGATGGCAGTAGTTGCTATCATTCTTTTATTGGTTAATTTGTTAACTCATAAATTATTTACCATAGAAATAATATCTGCTGTTGCTGTTTTGTTGACTTTCGGTTATGCCCAAATATCTAGTAGATTAAGTGAACATCAATCTATTATAGAACAGCCTACGATAGATTGCTATCGCAAACTTATCCTATATTATATAGGAAAAGAGGTTTGCTGGTTTGGATATTTTTTATTAACTAAATCTTACTCTGCTTTAGTTGGTGTATTAGTATTTCTCTTATATCCGTTATGGAGGAAGTACTATAAATCATGAAAGTAAAATGTCCTATTTGTGCGACTTGGTTAACCAAAAAATCAAGACGTGATTATTGGAATTATGAAAAAATATACACTTCATTAATTTGCAATCATTGTGTTCAAAAACAAGGTTACTTCTTTAAAGTAGATTTGTGTGATAATAATGAAGAAGATTTTTATTTATCAATGGCTATGTCTTTTGTGCATAAAAAATATTATTGTAATGGTAAAATCGTAAATTACAAAAACAATGATATAGATATTTGTTTTTATGTATTCGGCATGCCACATGGTAATTTAAAAGATATTACATATGAGAAAAAATTTAACTTTAATGATCTCTGTGATAAAAACATAGATATTTTAGATTACAATGAAGTATATTGGCTTTTTAAAAAAGAGGCTCGCAGGTGGTCTAAACTACAGGTATTTTCATAATGGATAAAATATTGTTAATAGATGGGATGAATCAAATGTGGCGAGCTAATACTACCTTTGGTCCGCCAATCAAACATATTCAAATTGAAGATAAATGCGCTTGTAAGTCTCCTTGGAATGTTACAGATAACTTTTGTTATGGGGAAAAATATGGTGTAGTTTTTAATTTCTTTAGAAATCTTAGACCATTAATTGAATTATTTCAGCCCAATAAATGTTTCTTTGTTTTAGAGGGTCATCCTCAATTTAGATATGATTTATTTTCTGACTACAAAGCTAATAGAATTATCAAGACTGCTTCTGCAGTTAAACAGGAAATATTTGATAAATTTGAAATTATTAAAACACTTATTCGTTATTTGCCAATAACAATAGTCAAATCAGATAATTATGAATGTGATGACGTCATTGCAACTCTGGCAGAAAATTTAAAAGATGAAGATGTTACTATACTAAGTAATGATTCTGATTATATTCAATTATTGCAAAAAGGATATAAAAATCTTTGCATTTATAATCCAATAAAAAAAGTTGCTATGGAAGCTCCATCTTATCCTTACGTAGCTTGGAAAAGTTTAGCCGGTGATAAATCTGACAATATTCCCTCACTGTTAACACCCAAGAAAGTTATAAAATGCATGGAAGATCCGACAGCTTTTCAGGCGTTCCTATCCAGCGAAGAGAATAGAGCAAATTTTAATATTAATCGTCAACTGATAGAGTTTAGGTCAGTACCTGAAGAAGAAATTTCTTTTGTTGAAGGTATATCTAATTTTGATGCATTACGTAAAGAATTTATCAAAATGAAATTTGACACAATAACAAATGATAAAAGTTGGGAAAAGTATATTAATACATTTGATTGTATCAACTTATAGGAGTATAAATGAAAATATTAAATATTAAATATATTCCGTTCGAGCCTGTTAAGCCTTCTCCGCCATTAGAGTATATTAAAAAATATAATCCTATTGATGTGGGTTATTATGAAAAAGAATTTACCATTGCAGATATTGAAAAGAAATTACCTCCCAATATCATGTTGAGCGATGTAATTTTTGTTCTTGAATCTTCTTATGAAGATGATAGTACTACTATTACTACTACTTCTATTTTTTATCTTACTAAAATTAAAAATCCCAAATACGAATCGGAATTGAAAAAATATAATAAAGAAATTGAAATTTACAATAAAAAATATTCTAAATTTCAAGTAGAATTAAAAGAATATGAAGAACAACAAGCCGCGAAGCAGCTATTATTGGAAAGCCAGGCTTTACAAAGAGCAGAGAAAGAATTATTGGCAGCTCAGCGTAAAGTAGAAAAACTTAAGAAAAAATTAAAAGTATAAATGAATATATTTATAATTGGATTACCACGATCAGGTCGCACTACAATTGCAAAAGAAATTTCTAAGAAATTAGGATATACTTATGTATCAAGCACTGATTGGATTAAACAAACTTTTAGATTGCAAAATCCAGATGAACATGAGCAGTCTTATGTGGAAGAATATCAAAAATATGTTTTTGATAGATTAAAAGTAAATCCAGATCTTAATGTAAAAAATATTGTAGATACCATGGCTTGCCAGAAAGATAATAATTTTATTATTGATGGCATTAGTTCCCCCCGAGACTTTGTTAATTTATTTGACTACAATAAAGATATTGTAGTTATTTTGAATAGAGTTGATAACGAACATTATCATAAAGATTATGATGGTATCTTTATTTCAGCCGTTAAAGATTATTGTTTTTGGTTAGCTGCCGCCGAATTATTAGAAAAATCACATTGGCTTGAATATAATTTTAAAATAAAGGGAGAGCCTTTAGATATTGTTAAACCTATGGGGGCAAAAAATTCTGTTTTCTTGGTCAAGAATATTAATCGAGTTATATCTCACTTAGAAGAACAAGTGAGGAATGTTGTTAAATTATCCTAATGATTTTATAAATAAAATTATTTGTGGCGACTCAATTGAAATAATGAAACAGATGCCCAACGAATCTGTTGATTTAGTTATTACGTCACCACCATATAATCTTAATATAAGAAAAACATATGCCAATACTGCAAAGAATTTCAAAGGCAAATGGAATAACTCTAAATTACAATTATCTGGTTATGATTCTCATTTAGATAATATGCCGGAAGATAAATATATTGAGTGGCAGCAAAATATTCTTAAAGAATGTTTCAGGTTAATTAAAGATGATGGTGCAATATTTTACAATCACAAATGGAGAGTTCAAAAGGGACTTTATCAGCAAAGATTAGAAATTATACAAGGATTACCATTAAGGCAAATTATTATCTGGAAAAAAGCAGGTGGTATTAATTTTAATGAAGGTTATTATTTGCCAACATATGAAATTATTTATTTGATAACTAAGCCTAAATTTAAAATTGCTAATAAATCATATAAGTATGGTGATGTTTGGGAAATACCACAACAAAAAGGTAGTTGGCACCCAGCTCCATTTCCTTTAGAAATACCTAAACGATGTTTAGAGTCTACTAACGGAGATGTAATTCTAGATCCTTTTATGGGGTCCGGAACTGTTGCTGAGGCTTGTATTAAAGCAAACAAGAACTATATAGGAATTGATATTTCTTCAGAATACTGTACAGAAACTGAGAAGCGACTTAGCTCAATCGTCCAACCCAGTAATGTGCAAATTATTAAGTAATTCTTGAAAAATCTTATCAGCATACTCTTTTGAATCTTGAGTGGTTGATTGATTAGCTTTATCAATTGCATCTTGAGCCGTTTTGTTAAGTTTAGCTTCCTTAACAATTTTATTTATAATATTTTTCTTGTTCATAGTAATCCGCCTTGTAAGTGATTTATAATTTTTGAAGTTGTTTCAGTTAATGGTATAAAGAACTTAACTTGATTATATTTAGTATATAATTCATTACCATACTGTATTAGTTTTTCTATTTCTTCTTTAGGGCTATCAGCATTTACAGATAATATTTCATTCTTAAAAATTAAAAATTTACTACTATGTTCAGCATATACCCTAACTTCATTTTGTTGTTCTGCATAATTATTCATAGCCTTATTTAATTCTTTGGTTGTCTTTGCTAAATATGCAGTATCATTATTTTGTTTAGCAACAGCCACATTATTTATCAAATTTTCAAATAAGATATTTTTTTCGGACATTAATTTTCGTATAATTGATTTTTTTATTTCATGTTTTTGTGTAGCAATTCTGGTTTGCAACTGTAAACATAGCCCTTCTAAGTTATTTGATTTTTTTATTTCTCTTAGTTTGGTTGCTATTTCCTTATTTTTATTTTGTCTTTCAATAAATTTTGGATGATTTTCTAGCTCTAAATTTATCAGCTGTAATTCTTTTTCTAAATCTTGTTTTTTTGCCGGATCTATTTCGTTTTTTAAAAGTTGTAAAACTATTTTTTTACGATTTAATAATTCAGATCCATCATAAAACTTTGATAAATATTTTCTTTGTCTTTCTTTTGCTTTAGAACGATATAAAGATCTTTTATTAGGATCCATCATAATTTTTTTATATTGTTCTTTTCTTTTATCTATTTTGGGCATAAATTATAATTTGCTTTGCAAATAGCTAACGATTTGAGATGTTGTATCTACAACAGTTTTAAAAAATTTAACTTGTTGGTAATTCATACAAAGTTCTTTGCCATTATCAATTAGTGCTTGCACAGCAGGTTTAGCCTCTTCTGGTACGCCAGAATCTAACCAACCTAATTTATTTAATTCTTTAACTTGATCTTTGTAAGCTTTGAATTTCAAACTATGTTCAACATATACTTTAACTTCATTTTGTTGATCGGCATATGCACTCATTGCCTTATTTAATTCTTTTGTGGCAGCTGTTAATGCTACAGTATCATTTGCTTCTTTAGCTTTTTCAATAGCGTCTAATTGTGGCTTAAACATAGAATCTTTATTGGCTAATAATTTATCAGTTATACTTTGTTTTACTACAATTTTTTGAGTGGCTATTCTTTGTTGTAAATGAGTTAATAAACCATCTAAATTACCACTTTCTTTAACATTTCTAATCTTTGTAGCAACATCCTTATTCTTATCATGGCGTCTTAGAAAGTCTTTTTGTTTTTGTAGCTCTTGATCTATTTCCAATAACTCTTGTTCTAGTTTGTGAGTCTTTTCAACACTAGTTTCATTTTTAAGCATTCTGATAATCAATTCTTTACGAGCTTGTAAATCAGTACCAGATTTAAATTTTTCTAAATATTTCGCTTGTCTTTCTTTAGCTTTAGTACGATAAATTCCTTTTTTAATAGGATCATCCATTATATCTCTGTATAATTTACGACGAGATTCGATATAAGAACGATATTGTGGATGGTTAGGATTTAGTTTTTTTAAAGCCATTAGGTTTTCAAACCAGCGTTTTTTAGCTTCTAAATTTTGTCTAACTTTATCTCCAGTCCAAGTAATGTTTTTGTCGCCCTTATCAATGCCTTGTTGATTAAACTCTTTAGCTAATTGGGCAGCTTTCATATCAGAAATTTCAAAGTCTTCACCAGCAAAAGACTTTAATTTATTAGCGGCATCATCATATACTTGTACTACAAAGGTTAAGAAGTCGGCAGGATTAAAGTTTTCGTCCCATCCTTGTTCTTCTGTTAGATTAAAGTATGGATTTTTAATGATTCTTTCTAATCTTTTTTCTAGAGTTGTTAAGAGTTCACCAGCATCTTCGAAGTTTTCTGGGTCTAAATGTTCTGAATCTGTCTTAAGAGTATTCATTAGCTCTTTATATCCAGACATGAATGTCTCAAATTGTTGAAACAGCTCTTCATCTCTAATATCATAATCTTCAGATTTGGTTAAAATATCTGCAACTGAAGCTGCTATTTTAACCATATGATACTCAAAATGAGCATCAATGGAGAATTTTTCTATACGATTGACAAGTTGTGCTAGTTTATCCATCTTCACCTTTAATTCAAAAGTATTCGATTTTATTACCTAAGATGATATATCATTTGTATGAATAAAACAATAAAATCTCCTTATTCTTTATTTGGAGGAAAATCTAAAGTATCTTCTATAATTTGGGAAAGATTAGGTGAAGTTTCTAATTATATTGAGCCATTTGCTGGAACTTTGGCGGTTTTATTAGGAAACCCTAATATTCCAAAAATAGAAACAGTTAATGATATAAATTGTTATATTGCTAATTTTTGGCGAGCTGTTGCTGCTGAACCGGATAAAGTAGCAAGTTTTGCAGATTACCCATTAACACAAACCGACTTGCATGCCCGCCATAGATGGTTAGTTTCCAGCACCAATGATAATTTTCGATTAAAAATGGATACAGATCCTGACTTTTATGATGTAAAAATTGCAGGATGGTGGTTATGGGGAATAGGCGCATCTATTGGAAATAATTGGTTAAATTCGAAGGGGTTAAATTCTATGCCTTTATTGTCTTCCGCAGGGGGAGGCATTCATGGATTAACCAATAATATTGATGACTGGATGCATCAATTACAAAAAAGAATGCGCCGAGTTCGGGTAGCATGTGGCGATTGGAAAAAAATACTTACTCCATCTATTAGCTTTAATAACAAAGGATTAACTGATAAAGATATAACTGGAATTTTGTTAGATCCGCCATATGATTTTACTTCAAGATCTAAAGTTTATGATAATGATGAAGATATTTTTCTTAATGTAGTTAAGTGGGCTGTTGAAAATGGTAGCAACCCTAGATTAAGAATAGCTTTATGTGGTTATGATGGAGATTGGGGAATTCCAGATTCTTGGGAGAAATATAACTGGAAAGCCAATGGCGGGATGGCAAACCTGGGAAATAAACAAGGCAAACAAAATGCTAATAAAGAAGTAATATGGTTTTCTCCTTTTTGTTTAAAGTCAGAAAATGAAATTATATAATAACTTAAAAAAACATCTTAATAAGTCTAATCTAGAATTAACTCAAGATATGGCATATTATATAGCTCTTGCCATTAAAGAGTATTTGCCTAGCTTTTACGAAAGAGCTAAGAAATCTGATTGTGATGATTTAAAGTTAGTAAAATATACTGATGCTTTAGATTTAACTGAAGAGGAAATTATAAAGATATTAAAGTATGCTGGTAAAATTGGAAATTTAAAAGCTTTTATTTAAAGATTATGAAACTAAAACAAGGTTTTTCTAAAACAAAAATAACAAAAGACATGTATCCTATGTTATTATTTGCTATTAAGCAAGTATTGCCAGAATTTTATAATGCATGTTACAGTAGAAGAATGAATGAAACGACTATAATTTTATTCGCCTTAAACGAAAGTATTGATGAAATATCTTATTATAAAATAATTGATATCTGTGAAAAATATAAATCTATGCAGGCATTTTCATGACATCAATTAATAAAATTTTAGATTACAAGGCAATAGATATTGTAAAAAATTACCCAATTCTTATTTTAGTTATTAAAGAAATTTTTCCAGACATATATGACAGCAAGAAAATAGAAAATTGGTCTGACTTAACTATTATCTCTTATATTTTAAATTTAAAAATAAATACAATTACAGTAGGCAAATTTCTTTTGTTATATGATAGGTATCAAAAATTTTATGTGTTTAGTTAAATGAAAATTAATACATTAATGTATAGTTGTGATTGGGAAGTTTTATTTCTAGCAATTAGTCAAGTGTATCCAGAAATGGTTATAGAGGCTAAAAAATATTTAGTTGGAAAATACGGACATTATATTTCAAATGAAACTATTATTGGCTATTGTGCAGTACAAATTGACTCTAGTTTAGATTCAAAATTAGTTGTTGATGTCTATAATAGATTATTGAAGTTAAAAAGTTTTACTTAACGGGCACTTATATCGATGAAGAAAGAAAAATTATGCAAGTAATATATACTGGTGAAAAAATACCTAAGAAGATAACGAAATCAATATTTTTGGCTGGACCATCTGCTCGTCCTGGACAAGAAGATGAAGTAGCTCATTGGCGTCATGATGCTATTAAGATCTTAGAAGATAAGGGGTTTGACGGAGTAATATTTAGTCCAGAAAATAGGGACGGTTCTTTTGGTAAGGATTTTGATTATGATGATCAAATAGATTGGGAAGATGAGTGTCTTAATATTGCTGATTGTATTTTGTTTTGGGTTCCACGAGATTTATCACTAGATTCTAATGGTAATTTGAAATTAGGAGGACTTACAACTAATGTGGAATTTGGCGCATGGTGTAATTCTGGCAAAGTATTATTTGGTGCTCCCCCTAAAGCAGATAAAGTAAGATATTTACAACGTTATGCTGATACCTATAATTTAGGTAATTATGAAAATTTAACGGAACTATTACAGGCAGCTATAGATAAATTGGGAAATGGCGCTGAAAGAAATGAGGGGGAAAGATATGTTCCATTAATGATTTGGAATACTCCATCTTTTCAATCTTGGTATACAGCGCAAACTAATGCTGGTAATGTCTTAGAGACTGCCAAATTATTATATTCTTTTCGACCCGGGTTTAAAGACTTTGTATTTCTCTGGATTCTTAAAGTTGAAGTTTATATTACATCAGAAAAAAGAAGCAAAACAAATGAATTTGTTCTCGCCAGAACAGATACATCTTCTGTTGTTATGTGGTATCCAGAAGGTGAATCTATTGAGGAGAATTTAGTTGTCTTAATAAAAGAATTTAGATCTCCAGCATCTACGGAAGATGGTTTCATTTATGAAAATGCCGGCGGATCTTCTCATAATCCAAAAGAAGATGCTTTTGACACTGCTATTGAAGAAGTACACGAGGAGACAGGGCTTATGATTGATAGTAAAAGATTAAAATCAATGCAATCTAGACAAGTCTGTGGAACATTATCTTCTCATAAAAATTATTTATATTCTTATCAATTAAATAAAGAAGAATTAGATTGGCTAAAATCTCAAGATGGAATTGCTCATGGAGTAGAAGAAGATACGGAAAGATCTTTTGTTACTATTTCTAGTGTGGGAGAAATATTGCAAAGCACTAATGTAGATTGGGCTAATTTGGGCGCTATATTATCAGTAATAGTTAAAAATTAAATCTATTAAAAATAACATATGTATTTATGTTATTTGATAAAAGCAAACATGTTTTATTTAGATGTGAGTCTTGTGGAACAATTGTGTCTGTTGATTTTGAAGACGAAGATGATATTGAAAAGTTAGATGAAAATAAAATTGTATTAGAGTGCCCTTGTGGGGGAAGTTCCGAGATTTTAAGAAATTAATTTTATAAATTATTAAGATATTGACAATATTGGCGAGCACCTTAAATTAGAGTGTGCCTAGATTATAAATTTACTATTACAGAAAATTATATGACTAATAACTCTTTCATAAATGAATTGTCTCAGTTGCGCCCTAATTCTACCTTTTTAGTCCTTAAAGGTTATCGAAATTCTTATTCTGAAGTTTCAGATTATAATATAGTTTTTAATGTTAATTATCAAAATGCATTGCAGAAAAGCATTAATTTTCTACAAAATTATACGCCCCTTTCTTCTTTAGAAATTCAAGCAAAAGATGAATTAATTGCTAGTTATCAAAAATCTTTAACTAAAATGGAAACAATTCCATTTGAGGAACTTGAAGATAATTATCTTCATTTTAAAGATGATAATGGAGATTATATTAAAGGGGTAAAGTATCATTTGAAATCTGATACTATTCATTTATATGGATTTGTGGTGCATAAAAAAATTATTATCCCAGGCAATTACCCCCAAGTTAATAAAAGGGAATTAACACTTGTTAAAGATAAATTATCTAAACTAACAATCGTATCAAAATTTAGACAATTTAAGATTGTACCAGAACAATTAGATTATATTAAAGTTAATAAATTAACAATATTTCCTGAATGAGAACTATTAATAAATCTACACTTGACTCTATTAAAATAAGGGTTGAAAAATTTCTTAATAAAAAAGATATTTTATTTTACGATTATGAAAATATGCGAGAAAATATTCTTTTTCTTATTAAAGAGAATGCTGTTCTTAAAGAAAAATTATTTGATTTAGAACAAGAATTGCCTGATGATAAACGTTGGGAAAACATTTTAGCTTCTAAATTAGAATTAGCATTTTTAGAAAATGAAGCTAAAGAGTTCTTTGAAATAAATAATTCTATCAATAATCAAACATATACAATTATCATTCAGAAAAAGTTTGGGAAAACACCTAAACAACTTTTGAAATCTTCCGAGATTCGTCGTTTAAAAGCAATTAGAAAAATTGTAAGCTTACAAAAGCATATAATAGAATTACAAAAAACTTGCACCGATTATAATAATCAAATTGGTGCTTTGACAAACATTGTAAGCAAACCTTTTCAAAATGATGAGTCTGTACGATTATCTCGACAAATTGTTGAGGCTGCGCTTCTTAAAGCACAACAATTAGCACATTCATTTAATACTCAGTTCATAAAATATGAAACTGTTAAATTACATAAATCATTTACAGCATCTTATTATGAAAGCTGGCGCCGTGCTTCTGACGCAGAAAGTCAAGTAGAAAAGTTGAAAAACGAAATTAGTAAAATAAAAAGAGTCATTTTGCAAAAGAAATATCCATTCTGTCGGATATATAAAGGAAGATTAAAGAAAAAATAATTTTATTATTTGCAAAACCTTGACGGCAATATACAATGATTTAACTTGTTTGCCTCACAATTCGTTGAATTTATTTCAAATATAAAAGGAGATTGATTATGGTATCTAAAAATTTATTTAAGTCTACAGGTTCAGTTAAGAAAGCAATTAAACCAGTTAATGCTGTTAATAATGCGGGCGGTGTGGCTTATACTATGGATGATAAGGCTGCCTTAGCGCAACTTGCCATGACTGGTTGTTTTAATGGAACTTATTATGTTGATGCTAAAGATCAACTTAATCAAGTTGTTGCTCTTGCTAATAAGCTTCCAGTAGAGTTCGTGGCAAAGTTAGCAGTATATGCTCGCCAAGAAGGTTTTATGAAGGATATGCCTGCAGTATTAGCCGCAGTTGTTGCTAGCAAAGATACTGTTCTTTTATCCAAGATCTTTCCAAAGGTTATTGATAATCCAAAAATGGTTCGTAACTTTGTACAAGTTATTCGTTCTGGAGTAACAGGCAGAAAAAGTTTGGGAACCCGTCCTAAGAAATTAATTCAAAATTATTTGAATTCATTAACTGATGAGCAGTTGTTTAAGGCTGATGTAGGTAATAGCCCTTCATTACAAGATATTATTAAGTTAGCTCGTCCTAAGCCAGCTACTAAGAATCGCTCTGCTTTGTATGGTTATTTGCTAGACAAGGAATATAATCCAGAAGACTTATGTTCCTTGGTTCAAGAGTTTGAATCTTTCAAAAAAGAAATGAGTTTGGATATTCCAAATGTTCCATTTCAAATGTTAACAGCTTTGCCATTAACTGATAAGCATTGGAGCAAGATTGCTGAAAATGCAACCTGGAATCAAACCAGAATGAATTTAAATACTTTTGCTCGTCATAAGGTATTTGAAGATGCTACTACTTTAAACCTATTGGCTGAGAGATTAGCTGATTCTTCACAAATTGCAAAAGCAAAGGTATTCCCATATCAATTGTTTGCTGCATTTAAAAATGTAACTGCAGATGTTCCTAAGAAATTAACTAATGCTTTACAAAAAGCAGCGGATGCTTCGCTGGAAAATATTCCAGCTATTGAAGGTGAAGTTCACGTTTTAGTTGATGTATCAGGCAGCATGAGTAGCCCAGTCACTGGTAATCGTGGTTTTGTCACTAGTACTATGCGTTGTATTGATGTAGCAGCCTTAATGGCTTCTGCATTAATGCGCAAGAATGAAGATACTAAGGTATATCCATTTGATACTAGAGTTCATAATCATTCATTGAATCCAATGGATTCAGTGATGACTAATGCGGCAACTCTTGCTGCATTTGGTGGTGGAGGAACTGATTGTGGTATGGCGTTAGAGAATTTAAATAAGCAGAAAGCCAAAGGCAATCTTGTTATTTATGTTTCTGATAATGAGTCTTGGGTAGATACTACTCCTAATTCCTATTATTCTCAAAGAGGTACTAAGGTAATGGAAGAGTGGAATAAATATAAAGCTCGTAATCCAAAAGCCAAATTGGTTTGTATTGATGTCACTCCTAATAAAACCACTCAAGCTCATAATAGAGAAGATATAATCAACATTGCAGGATTTTCTGATCAAGTATTCGATGTTATTGCATTATTCCAAAAATTTGGCAATAATAAAGATCTTTGGGTTCAAACCATTGACTCAGTAGAAATGTAAGCAGGTATATGCAAATGAAAATTGTTGAGCATAGATTTGGAAAATATACAGCTCATGAGCCGCAAGAATGTTATTTTGCCGTAGTGGAACCAAATATGGAAGATTATCCGCCCGTACTTATTTTTATTTCAGATAAAGAGACTTGGGATAAAAATAAATATACTGGGGATGTTAAGTTTGAAGACGGAATTCTTCCAGAAGAATTTGTGGAGTGGGTAGAGTCTGTTTATGAATCAAATTCTACGTCGCAAGAAATAAAAGAGGCTTTACTAAAAGTAGGCTTTACTTATTGTCAAGAGATGGAGTCTTGTATAGAAGAGTATAATTAAACTAATGAAAACCATGTTGTTTGAAAAAACTATTAATTTAGTTAAAACTTTAAGAGAAACATTCACAACTCGATGTTTACATAATCAAAAATTGCCCCTTTTTAGTTGGTTACATAGAAATTCTAGTAACTTTTCGAATGAAGAGTTTGAAGAGTTTTGGAAATTTTTAGTAATTTTATTTAAATATAAATATAAGGATATGAGCTTATTTTATGAAGCAGGAGAGTCTCCATTAGAAATGTTTGATTTTAGAGCAAACAAAGATCAAATCAATGACTTTATTTCTTTATTAGAAAATAAAATTAATAAATTGAAAGCTTTTATTTAATGATTAAAAGAAATGGTATTGAAATTAAGACTGCCCAAGCTCCAAATATAGTAGCAGCAAAAGATACTTTAAATATTCTTAAGAATAAAAATTATCTTGTTAAAGATAAGATCATAGATATTTCAGTGGCATTAGATAATTCAATTAAAAATACTAAGTTATATTTGCCAGAAGATTGTTTTAATAGTAAAAATAATTTAATTAAACCTACTATAGAGGTAACAAATGAAACTACTACCTCTGCTGGGTTAAGATTATTAAATAGTGGTTTAGAAAATATTGTAGCTTTGAATTTTGCCTCAGCTAGAAATGTTGGGGGCGGATTTTTAGCGGGGGCAGTTGCCCAAGAAGAAGATTTGTGTCGGTGTTCTGGATTATATCTTTGTATTAAAAGCAAACCTATCTTTTATAATAAAAACATTTTATGTGATGATACTTTCTATACTAATCATATTATTTACTCACCCAATGTTCCTTTCTTTCGTAATGATAATCTAGATCTTTTAGAAGAGATATTCCACATTTCTATTATTTCTGCGCCCGCACCTAATGTTAGAGCTATGGAGAATGTTGATGAAGATAATTTAAGAAGCATATTAGAAATAAGGGCAGCTAGAATTTTACAGATTGCTATTGAAAATAATCATGAAAATATTATCTTAGGAGCTTGGGGCTGTGGTGCTTTTGGTAATGATTCTAAAATGATAATTGAGGTTTTTCAAAAGGTATTAAATAGATATCCTCATTTCAAACATGTTTGTTTTGCCGTCTTTGATAATAAAATAAATGCCCCTATTTTCAATGCATTTAAAGAAGCATTTGAAAATAATGAATGATTTTAAAGTTGGAGATTTTGTTAAATTGGCACTTGTAGCTAAAGATGTTATGCCTTTAAATTATTCTCTGTATCAATTTAGTATTGGTAAAATTACTCATATACAATATCATGTGATACAACAATGTAATTATATATCAGTGTGTTGGTCTAATGACACCAGAACTTATGTTTATATGGATAAACATTTAGTTAAAACAAATTTAAAAGCTTTCGTGTAAAGGAAATATTAAAATGAAAATAGAAAATGATACAGAAATATATGTTCCAAATGAATGTTACTTTGGAATTGATGAAAGTGAAGATTATCCAACGACCGTTCTTATTGTGAATAAAGATTATTGGGATAAAAATCAATGTACCAACGAATCTATTGGAGATCAATCGTTTGAATCAACTATTATTCCAAATGATTTTTATAATGTTATGGAAGCCACTTGGGAAACCCAAATGCCTATGGAAAAAGCCAAACTAATTTTAGAGAAATCTGGTTTTACTTTTAATAAATCATTATCTGAGTTTGTAGCAGATTATGTATGATACCACAAGAATTTCATAATAAAGCCATAGAAATACTTACAAAATGGAGGAAAACTCCTTGTATGTATGCTTCTGATTATGAAGCTTGGATGACTATGGTTCTTGCAATTATGGAATTTGTTGATGTAAGAAATGAATCTCCTGGATTTTTTAAAAAACATATAGGTACTTATGGTAATTCATATCTAAATTTAGATAAGAAATTAGATGATGAATGGGCTCATAAAGTTATAGATGAAGCAATTAATATTATTAAAATAAATAAATTAAAAGCTTTTATTTAAATTTATTTTAAATAACTGAAGATATATTTTTTCTTGCACTTCATTGGCAAGAGGATATTTATGACAAAAGAAAATTATACATTAGTAGGCGTAGTAATAGATCGTAGCGGGTCTATGAGTTCATTAGTTTCTGATACAATTGGTGGATTTAATTCCCTTTTAAAAGAACAAAAAAACGAGCCTGGACAAGCTTCTGTTAGTTTATGTTTATTTAGTACAGATTATAAACTTACTCATTATGATGATATTAATCAGGTTGAAGAATTAAATGAAATTTCTTATAGACCAGGTGGTGGTACTGCACTATTAGATGCTTTGGGTACTACAATTGATGAGATTGGAGTTAGATTAGCTGCTAAAAATGAAGAAGATAGACCATCTAAAGTAATTATTATAGTGATTACTGATGGTCAGGAAAATTCATCTAGAAAATATTCTAAAAATAAAATTAAAGAAATGATTTCTCACCAAGAAGAAAAATATAATTGGTCATTTACTTTTATTGGCGCCAATATGGATGCAGTTAGTGCTGGCGACTCTATTGGGTTTTCTGCCAATAATTCTTATAATTATTCCGCTTCCGCTGGTGGGACTCAAAAAGTATATGCTACCATGAATAATTCTTTAAAAAGAGCTAGAGTTATGGGAAGTGGCATGAAATCTAATGAATCCTTATTTACTCCAGAAGAGGCGCAAAGCTTATTAGATTCTGATAAAAAGGTGAAAGATAATGCAGAAAATAAGTCATAAAATATTAGTGCTATTTCTGTTGTGCTTTGGATGTTCTTCTGTAACTTCTACTATAAAAGATCCTGTAACTACCAAACATTCTTTACAAGTAGATCGAATATTAAATAATCCAGAAGCACCACACCTGGCAGACCCTTCTTCAGAAGCAGAAAGAATTTGTATAAAACAAGGTGGCAGAATTATAGGTCTAAATCATAGTTCTTTTAATTGTCAATTAGATAATGAAACTATTTTTTCTTATTATATAATACCCATTTCTTCAGATGAAAGTAAGATTGTTGGAATGCGAGTTTTCTTTCATCATGATAATGGTTCTTTATTACAACTTGCCACCCAAAAATTTGGACAACCTACTTTATGGAAAGATAATGTTGCTTCTTGGTATAATGAAAATAATGGAGTAGTTATGTCTATAGAATCTCATGATAAAATCACTATTATCAGTTTTTATATTGCAGCGGCATTTATGTAATGACAAGTGAAAAATGGGTCGCCGGAGAAAATAGTATTTTTTGGTTTCTGCCAGGAACCGATCTGTTACATCGTATAGATGGTCCAGCTATAGAATATTCTCATGGTGTTAATTATTGGTACTATAATGGCATTCAAATTGACTGTCAATCTCAAGAAGAGTTCAATCGTAAAATTAAACTCTTAGCATTTTTATAGGGGTTTATATGGATCCAAAATGGAAAAATCCTGATTTATCATTAGGTGAGCGATGTGTAGCTTTTGCAGAAAATGAAATGAATAATGGAGTAAAAGAAGATAAACCTAATTCTTTTACTTCGCCCCGATTAAGAGAATACTTTGCCATTTGCACTCGTTTAGTTAATGGTAAAGAAGTTTCTATGAAAAGCTTTACTGCTGGTAATTGGTGTGCCGCTGGCGTCTCTTTTTGTTTACATGAAAGTCTATTACTTAATGAAATGGCGCCTCATGGTTATCGTTTAGGTGTAGTTGAATTAGTAGCAGATATGCAACACAATAAAACTTATTTTACTATTGATGAGGTTCGCAAAGGACTATATACTCTTAAAGTTGGCGATATTATTATTTTTGATAGAAGCAATCCTAATAAACCAGAAACTCAATGGTTTCGTCATGTTGGAAGAATTTATAGTGTAGATGGTTTGGATTCTTTTAAATGTATCTCTGGTAATTCTGGGGGACAATGGAGAATTAGTTCTCATAATTTATCTCAAACTAATTTGTTAGGGTTTGGTTATTATCCAGAAAAAGCGGCTCCTACAACAGTAAATCCAGTTCAACCAAGACAACCATTATCATTTGATAATGTTGATATTTTATCTCTTGCCCCCTTAGAAGATTCTGGTAAATTTATTTCTCAAGGGTTTTTTGATAAATTTTTTAATTTGTTTGGAAATAAATCATGATTGATATTGAAGATATGGTTGAGCAATTGTATCAAGCTTCTTTAGATCAAACAAATGTTTCTAAAGAAAAAATGCGTTTAATATTAAATTTAGCATTACAAAAGCAATGTAATAATAATTTAGATATTATTTATAAATATCTAAATCAATGGAGCGCAACTAAAGTATTAGGCTCTGAAGATAATGATCCGACCTCAAGATTAATTAAATTATTGTTCAGTTTAATCACTGATGATATTAATGATGAAGTTAAAGAATATGGAAAGCTATCTGTTAATTATAATATAAAATAATATTGCGATGGATCAAAAAGATTTAATAATACAAGAATTACATAATATCATTTATAAATATGGCGTCAAAGCTTTAATGGAATTTGAGTCTAGGTTTCCGTGTGATCAATTAAGTTGTGTTAAAGTTCCATATAATCATATTCCTAACAATTCAAAATTCATAGAGAGAAATTTTGGATATGGAATTTTTGTTTGGCAAGGAATTTCTTATAATGATGCATATTTATTTAGAATTCAATCATATGAGAAATTTTGGATCGATTGGAATCAATTTAAACGTTATCTAGAATTATTAGCATTTACATGAAGACTAAAAAAGATATTGCAGATTTACTTCGACCTATGCTTGAAAAATATGGAAGAGAATATCTTGTTAATTTTAACTTATTGATTAATAACGTTACTTGGGACGGCACTCTTAGTGAGTATGTTTCTATTCCTTTTAATAACATAAGTGAACACAGAGTTAATTGTAGTTCTTTTTTAGAGCTTAAACAACATATTAATAATTTAGAGATGAAAAGAACTTGGGGAAATTCGTGGACATATATTGAAGTTCCATCTGATTGTAATGATTTTTTTCATCTTAGAATTGATGGTGTTGAAAATTTTTACATTAAGTGGGAAAAATATCAAAGATACTTAAATTTGAAAGCTTTTATATAATGACAACAGAAGAAGATTTTAGAAAAAGTTTATCTTGTATTATTGAAAAATTTGGTCCAGAACATTTTAGTGTTATTTTAACAATTGCACAAAATTCAAGCTTTTATTTTAAAAGTAAAAATATGTTATTAATACCATTTAAATCTAATTCTTCGTTTAAAAGAGTAAATGTTAAATATGAGGAGTGTGCCGCTGTTGTATGGAAAAATTATGCTAATCATAAATATTTTCCATTTCCTCCAGATTGTGATGATTGGTATTGTATGCTTGGTGATTCTTTTGAAAGTATACTAACTCTGTATAATGTTGGTAGCAAAATGATAAAAATGAAAGCTTTTATATAATGACAATTGGAATATTTGCTGGCAGTTTTGATCCTATTACTTTAGGGCATTTAGATATTATAAATCGTAGTTTAACTTTTTTAGATAAATTAATAGTGTTAATAGCAGTTAACCCAAATAAGAAAACCACTTTCTCTTTAAATAAAAGAAAATCTTTAATTATAGAGAGTCTTTTCGAAACATCAACGAGATCTGCAGATGTTATAGTGGATTCATATGATGGATTGGTTGTTAATTATGCTAAGTTACATGGAGCTTCAGTTTTGATTAGAGGTGTTCGTACCTCAACAGATTTTGAATATGAAACTAATTTAGCTAATGGTAATAGATTATTAGCACCAGAGATTGAAACTGTCTTTATACCAACTCGTCCAGAATTATCTGTAGTATCTTCTTCCATGGCTAAAGAAATTAATAAATGGAATGGTGATGTATCTAAATTAGTTACAGTTAAAGTTAAAAATGCTCTGAATGAAATTGTGAGTTTAAAATGAAAGTTAAAGAATTTAATAAAAGAGATAAAGCTATAGGTACTTTAGTACATACCACAGAGTATATTTATAGTGTTATTTACCCTTTCTTCCAACCAGGTTTTTGTGAAGGCGTAATTGATCTTATTAAAGATACTAAGTATGTACATATAATTGTTGATAATAATTTATCTAAAAATAAAATCGAAGCTATTGTTGAATCTGATTTTCAAGAAGAAAAAGAATATATTGTAATTGAAACCGCCGATTAATTTATTTTTTAAAATAACGGGCGTTGACAACAAGTAAGTCGGAGTTATAATATGCCTTGTGCTAAGCAATGATGATTTATTGGGATTAGAGGAATCAGTAGCTATTAAGTTATTAAAAGATTCTAATAGTTCTTTTAGAATTACTAAGAGAGATAATCAGCATTATATTGTAACTCGAGACTTTAAACCAGAAAGATTTAATTTAGAAATTAAAGATGCTTTAATTGTTAAAGTAACAAAAGGATAAAAATCTAGGAATAACATGATATAAATAATACGTATTTGTTATTTTAAGTTTATGGGGAAGTAGCTCAGCCGGCCAGAGCGCTTTACTGTTTTATAAAACGAATAGTGAAGAGGTCGATGGTTCAAATCCATCCTTCCCCACCATGAATCAAATGCAGATAAGATTACATTTAACAGTTAATTAAAAAAGCATCTTATCAATAATTTGTTGATTCATTTAATGCCGTAGTTGGACAGTGTGGTGAGTCCAAGACGCTGTAAACGTCCCGGTAAACTTTGTAGGTTCGATTCCTACCTGCGGCACCAAAAGATAAAGCAAAGTAATTTGCCTTGTTATTTGACAACTTAATAGTTATGTATTGGGTAGTAATGTCAACCTGGTAGACGCCTCCGTTTGGATCGGAGAAGTTGCGAGTTCAAATCCCGCCTACCCAACAAATATAAATGATTTCATATAGTTAGCAAAGCCAAAGTATTTGGTCAACAAAGTATGGTTTGAACTGTTATATATTCTGTATGATTGTCATACAGAAACGATCTTTTTCTTTAGAAGAGTTAAGAGAAATATTCAAAAGTTCATTGTCAAAGCAAGATGTTGCCATAAAGTTAGGTTTTACTTATAGTAATGGGAAAGTTTATAAAAAAATTGAGAAACTTTCTATTGAATATAATTTATCGACGGATCATTTTGATCCATTTTTAAGTCAAAGATTAAATACAAAATTTCCTAAAATAGAAAAAGAATGTCCTATATGCGGTAATTTATTTGAAACTAAACATGGACATCGTGATGAAAAAATTACTTGCTCAATATCATGCTCTAATACTTATTTTGCTCCTAGTAAACACACTGAATTATCAAATTTAAAAAGATCGTTAAAGCTTTTAAAAAATTCAAAAAATGAAACTGTCAATATAATAAAAGTTCGTAAAAAACGTAAAAAGAATTTTAAATTAAAAGCTGTTGTTTTATATATTAAGTCTTGTGAATTTTGTGATTATGATTTTGAAACTTATAATAAAAATAAAAGATTTTGCAATATATCATGTCAAATCAAACATAATTGGGAAGATCCCAATTATCGTATTAATATTATAAATAAAGCTAATGAAAGAGTTACAAATGGAACCCATAATGGGTGGTCATCAAGATCAAAACTAAAACCTTCTTATGCTGAACAATATGTTATCAATCTTTTAGATGAGTTAAAAATAACAAATATTACTCGAGAATACAAAATTAACAAATGGTTTATTGATTTTGCTGATATAGATAGAAAATTAGCTTTAGAAATAGATGGTAAACAACATGAATTACCAGAACGTAAGGCTTCGGATCAAGTTAAAGATCAATATTTAAAAGATAATGGTTGGACCATTTTAAGAATAAAATGGAAAAAGATAACAGCAGAATTTAGAGAAGAATTAATAAAAGTTTTGCAAAATTTCACAAGGATCATATAATGAATTTTAAAGATGCTCAAGACAAGTTTGATAATGAAATTAAATCAAAATCAACTATTGTAACACATAATAAAAATGCTGTAAATCAATATAGATGTTTCGACGCTGGTCTTGTCTTAAGAACGTTAAGACAACTATCTATTTCGAATCATATAGTTGATTTATATAATTTTTTTACATCACATCCATTTAAAATTAATAATACTTCAGATTTAGATAATTTAAGAAATAAAATTAAACTTGCAAACCAAGATTTGAGTAAATTTAGGGAGGTGGAGTTTAATTCTTATAAAGTAATAAATGAATCTTTGATTTTATCAATTGAAAAAGATATAGAATTTATTATTTCTTCTTTTAAAGAATTAGAAAAAGCTCTACGTGATATACAAGATTCAGAAATTTAATATTACAACATTAAAGGAAAACACAACATGAACGAAATAACTGATTTAAAACCGTATTTAAAATATAACAATGGCGTGGTTACCGTCTTGAAGGTATTAGCCTTCCCATTAAACTGGGTAGCTGATGTATTCGAAAATTGGAGTCGCAAGCGCACACAAAAGAAATGTGAAAAGTGGCTATCTGAATAATTTTATACTACTAGAGTAGTATTCTTTTATCTATACTGGTTGAGTTACCCAGCTAAAATATAAACTTCCAGGCACGGTAGCCTGGTTAATCAAAACCGATTTATAGGCTTCTAGCTTAACTTTTAGAGCAAGGGACATAAAGAGTCCCGTGGATCTTGGTGTAAATCCAAGGGAGCCTGCCATTTATTGCGGGGTAGAGGAGTATGGTTATCTCACCAGCCTCATAAGCTGTGGTATACGTGGGTTCAAATCCCACCCTTCCGCAACCACTGGATGGTGGTTACCAAATCCGCAAAGGGGTATAGAAATATACTCGGAGGATTGAATCCACTATTATGCAATTCTGGTATAATGGCATTACTGACTCTAAAAAGAGTATCACTTACAAAGAAACCTGTGAGGCTACCAGGAAATTATTGTAAGAATAACGCCTTGCCTGGCGTAGATGTTGGTTCGATTCCAACGGATTGCATTAAGTGATGTTTGATAAGTAATCACGCCAGAAACATGATTTATCATGTTTGCCCTGATCAGCCTGGTAGTTAGGTGCAAATCCTAAGCATCACAACAACTGAGTTTATATGCCCGAATCCCTATATTGGTTAAGACATATAGACAATAGTCCGGTCTTAGGCTACCATTAAGGAGTAATCCTTTTAGAGACCACTGCTTCGGTGTGGGCAAACCCGGCATTTAGGTGGAAAGCCTAATAAATTTTGCTTGATTAAATAGTTTCTTGCTACAAGATCAACGGTGTACAACGAATCTTGCTATTTAATTGGGAAGTCTTATAATTGTGGACTTGGTGAAACAGGTATAAGGCGAATTACGCTCGATATTGGATAAAACTAACATTGGGCGCCATGAATCAAATCCGTATAGGAATACATTCGGAAAAAATAAATCTTATACACTACTTGTTGATTCAATTATTGTCGATTAGCTCATCGTTAGAGCGCCCGGCCGTAAGAGTCTGGAGGTACTAGGTTCAATTCCTAGATCGACAACCATGTAACAAATGCCAGGGCAGCATTACATTTATTGGAATTAAATCCGATGAGGCTCGACTCCTCTTAAGGTCCGGTGACAGGCAAAACATGTTGCTCATTATTTGTTGTTACAAATTTTTGACAGTATATCTAAACTGTATAGTGTGAGTTATGCGCAAGGGATAATTACCTAAGTAGCAACTATAGGTTTGCTAGTTAATCCTACACATGAATCAGAGTTAACCTGAAAACTAGCACAATGCGAGTATGGCATAATGGTTGTGTCCCATGTTTCCAACTTGGTTATCTCAGTTCGATTCTGAGTACTCGCTCCATGCCCACTAACTTAATTACATAAAAGTAAGGTTGTCGGGGCGCCAAATTTACGTTCTGGTCGTCTAAATAATTAGGACATCTCCGCGAAAGGGGAAGATATTGGAGAATTACCAATCTGGAGCGCCATAAGTTAGTGGCTGGAAATCATTTAAGCGAGTTCAAATGCAATAACAGTCCGCCTAATTGCTCGTATATTAGGTAACTTAATTTTATGCCCCTGTCGTCGTAAAAAGTCAGGACATCTCCAGTAATAGGAGAAGATGTTGGAGAATTGCCAACTGGGGGTGCCAAAGGCAAGTAAGGACCAGGAAGCCTTATGAGCTGCTGGTTTTTCATATAGGGAACTAGCCTGGTTAGTCCTATATGAGAACCAACCAATGTCTTTAAATAAAGAAATTTATATAAGGACACCATGATTAATTTGTGCAGCTGACTTATATTGGATTTCGCGATCTGATATATGAGTGCTGGAAAATACGGAAAGTTGGAAAACTGATGCACACCGTATAAGTTAACTAAATCACTAACTGTTATTATCTACGCGAATAGATAAAAACAAAGTAATTAGTTAATTATAATTAATCAAAAACTTTAGCAAATGCAGTAAGGATTACATTGGTTATAGTCAATCGAAAGATTGATGGTGGGTATCGATTCCCACAGTATCTTTACAAAACTTGTTGCTATTATTCCGAGGTACGTCTAATGGTAAGACACGCGGCTGTGGGAACTATAGGTTAATAATAAGTCCCGTTCGATTCGGGCAGTTCCAAGAATAACCGCGCGGTGGTAACACTTTGTAGGTTCGAGTCCTACCCTCGGAGCCATTATATTAAATAAAAGGAAAGTACTATGCAAGTTCAAATACATCTTTACAATCAATCCAATCCTATTGTGTTGGAACATGTAACTAATGCTTATCAAAAAGGTGATTTTTATTGTGTTATGTTTGCTAGTAAACTAGTTCAAAAGTTTCCAATTCAACATATATTTAGAATAATAGAAACTCCTTAATGTATGATTTCAAAATTAACAATCAAATCTTATGGAGTGACAGTAACTCTTCCCAGTGAAATTCTAATTTTAGAAGATTGTATCTGGGCTAAAACTGGTGAACATTTAGCTTTAGGAAAAGACAAAAATATTATGGGTAATGATTGTTTTATTGTCCTTAGAAAAAACGGAGTTGTTATTTCTGGACCTTCTCCTTTAATTCATTCGGTTGGAGCAAATAGTTTAATTTATCAAGAGTGTTCGGTAGAAAAATATTATAAAATGAAAGCATTTTTGTAATGATCAAATATGTTGATGATAACGGTAAAGAAAAAATTTTACCTGAAAAAATAGTTATACTAAAATGTCCTGATAGTTGGCTTATTGAGCCTGGAGATTATATAGAATTTATTCATACATATTATCTTCATATGAGGATCTCCAGCTTTGAAATCAAAGTTTTAAAAGGATATCATAAGAATAAAATATTTGATTTACTCTTTAGTCATTTATCTAAGATTGAATATGTAAGCATAGAAAAGTTTGAAAAACTAAAGGCGTTTGTTTAAATGGAAACCAAGTGGATTTTAGTAACACAACAAAACTCTGTTTACTATAATAAAATCTTAGAATTAAAAGAAGGTTGGACATCAACCATTTATAATGGGACTATTGTTTGGTTTATTGAGTCAGTAAATGGTCAAGTTAGACATTATCCGGATTGGTTTGAGTTAAACGATTTGCCAACACATACAGTAGTAACAAAGGATGCCCTTAATTTATTAGCCTTTTTATAAAAAACTTTAGATGAATGCCGCAATGGAATACATATACAACCGATAGCTGAATGTCGCAAGACATTCAATATCTCCGATTTCATAAAAGAGATATGAACCAACCTAAAGGAATTCCTATAAGGATAAACTATGTGACTGACAAACTTGAAGCCAGTTAAAGCTCAAGTCCTCTATGGTATTATTAGGATAAGATATACTGTGCTATTGGATAAAATTAATCGCACTTTCTATTGCATTCTTGTCATCTAATTAACTTTTCATTTAAATGAATGCCGATTCGGGAATACATTAAACACAAAGATACTGCAGCATGTGCCAGGCTAATCCACATGTACCTTAGGAGTACTCAGGGTAAAGTGTACCGACTTCTCAATCACCTTTGTCATTTAACATGAATTACTTAAAACACACATTAGATAACGGCACAGTATTAGAAATACCAGAAGAATTTATGGTATTAGATAATTTACCATCAGAAGATCTACATTACAAAGTAGAATTAATTCTTGATTTTATTAGAGGCTGGGTATTTAAAATAACCCATATAAATGGTTTAGAACTAACTCAATATAAAGAAGATCCAACATGGATTTGTTATTTTAGTCCAGAAAAGATTTTTAATAAAAAAATTATACCATGTTCACTTGAAAAATTTAACAATATGAAAGCATTTTTATAATGTCAAAAGAAGAAAAACCATTATCACCTTATGAGATAAGAAGATTAGGTCATTGCAAAGAAACAGAGCAGTGTGTTGATGATCTATATTGTAATTGTCCTTGTTTACCTTGTTCTAAGCAAGATTGTTTTAGACCAGGATGTAAATGTGGTAGAACTCATCCATATAAAAATTAATGTACTTACATATCCATGATAAAGATGTTCCATCTTCTATTTTAGTTTTAGAAGACTCAAAAACTCACACCATTGAAAAGAATTCTCATTTTGTTTTTAGAAAAATTAAGTATAATGAATATTGTGTTGATTTTTTTAATGGTAAAGATAATCGTTATTCTTATGCAAGATATTCAGAAGATGATTTATATCGTATGTTTTTTGATGGCAAATTAAAATATAAAGAATTTTCTTTAGCCCAGTTTAATAAAATAAAAGCATTTTTATGAAATATTATATTATTGAGGATACAGTAGTTCCAAGTGAGTTCATTATAATTCATGATACAGATTTATGTAGAATTTATAATATTTATCCAGAGTTTAATAGAAATATTTATACTCATAAGAATTTTTTTGATTATATAAGCTACGATCTTGATTATAATTTTATTTCGATTGCTACCATGCCAGGCAGTCAATTACTAAGTTATATTGATAATAATAAGTTATTTCCAATAGAAAAGTTTAATAGTTTAAAGGCTTTCTTATGAAATATATTCAAACTGCTAAATATAATTATCCAGAAGAAATATTTGTAACACAAAGTTTCTTTAGACACGAGTGGACTAATAAACACTTGGTATTAAAACAATATAATGAATATGTATTAAGTGTATTTTTAATAAATGGGGAAGAGCCCTCACATCCAATGGCTATTACCAATAATTTCATTCATGAGGCTAATTTTTTAGAAATGTCTTTAGAAAGATATTTAAAGATTAAATCTTTCTTATAATAACTTGATATATAGTAATTCATGCCTTCATCGTTCAATGGTAGGACGCTGGATTGTCACTTCAGTAACAGCGGATCGTAACCGCTTGGAGGCGCCATTATTATCCGCTATGAGTCTCTTGGTTGAGCTGAAGGTTCTTATAAAGCTTTTGGACAAGTTCAAATCTTGTATGGCGGACCATGAGGAATATTCCTCACTTTGCACATGGTATCCATGTGATAATTTAGGAGCACTCATGTTAGATAATAGAGATGGTTATATTTGTCCCGATCAGCGTGTTGGATTTAATAATCATTCAGGTTTGAATTTTTCTGATATATCTTCAGAAGAATATCGAATTTATGAATTTGAAAGCGGAAGATCAATCTTAATAAATAAACCATTAAGATTAAATGTCTCACCAAGTGGTGGACATAGGGTATTTGATGAAGATAAAGTATCTCATTATATTCCTAAAGGTTGGATTCATCTTAAATGGAAAGCCAGAGAAGGTCAACCTAATTTTGTGAAATGAATTTATCAAGCAATAATATTAAGTTATTATTGCTTTGACTATGGACAAATTAGATAAGGATTACATTTTATTGGAAAAACAAACATCTTTGTCAACTACTTGTTGTCCATTATGGTACATAGGCGAATCTAGTGAACGCAAAACCCTGAAGAGGTTTGGAGCCCAGAGCGTAACTTGGGATGTACCACCAAGAAAGGTAGCGCCTTTCAGCCTGCTCACATGGACGAAACTGTGACGTTCCCTCTTGGCTGTATAGCTCAAGTAGTAAAAGGGACAGCCGGTTCACCTGGTTGGAAACGGTGATAAAGTCATCTAGTTTAATGGTAAAACGCCATCACATTTATGTGCCGGCGGAGATCTGGGTTCGAGTCCCAGGATGATTTCTATGAAAACAAATGCCCGTACAAGGATTACATTCATTATAGGAACGTGAAGAAAGTTCGATTCTTTCCGCAGCGACCAAACTAAAAACAATTGCTGCGTGGTGTATTGGTTAACACACGAAAAAAACATCTTTGTCAATTTTTGTTGTTTTCAATTATTTAAATAGGTGAAACATGAAATGTAAGATTCATCCAAAATATAAAGCCATATATCAGCCTAGGAAAACTAATAAGTTTCCAGACGGTTGTATGGAATGTATTAAAATTTTTAACAAAAAACATAAAGTTTTTCTCTGTACAAGGAATCTTAGTAAAAATAATAATTTGCTTTTTAAAAAGGGTAAACATTATCAATTTATTTGTAAACAAAAAGTTATTAGTCATATGCCTTTTTCCAAATCACCGTATGATTATTTAATATATATTCGAAATGAAAGAGGGGATTACTCTTTTTTTAGTAAAGATAAAAATTTTCCTTATTTTTGGATAAAAGATTATTTCGAATAACACTATCGACCTCTAGCTCATTTGGTTAGAGCGACCGCCTGATACGCGGTAGGTGCGGGGATCATAGCCCCGGGGGTCGACCATTAACAATATAATAATTTGAATTAGGAACTCTATATGTGGACAAAAGAAGATCAAAAAAAATCAGACCAAGCGTTTAGAGAAAGACGAAGAGCGCGTACACATATTGAAACGCCAATCAGTAAAATTTGTTCTGGATGTTTAATAGATAAACCAGCTAGTGAATTTACAAGAGACAAAATCTCTAAAGATGGTTTAAAATTTCATTGCAAAACTTGTACTAAAAAAGAAGGCGATGCTTAGAAAAACAAAAATTGGTTTAAAAAATTGTTACATACCGCAAAATCAATTTCGAAAAAATATAATCTTTTATTTGATTTAGATGAAGATTTTATAATTGGTTTATTTAATAAACAAGATAGAAAATGTTTTTATCTTGGAATAGATTTAGAACCAGCATTTAATAGAAGAAAATTAAATTCTCCATCATTAGATAGAATAGATTGCAATAAAGGATATACTAGGGATAATGTAGTTTTATGTTCACAATTTGCCAATTTAGGTCGGTGTGATGTTCCTTTTGAAGAATTTAAAAATTTTTGTAACAAATTATTAAATAATTAATATATTGACACTATTGGAAGGATGGTTACTATGAATACTAGTTATTTTCAAGTTTGTAAATGTCATTGTCATATTTCTAAGAATGTCAAGCACATTATGGCTTGTTGTTTTAATTGTAGCATTTGTGATAAGAATATTGTAAATGTTTATTTTACTTCGCACAAAAAAGCATGTGAAGAAGAAAAGAAGCAATTATTAGAAAAAATAACAAAAGAATTTAATGAAAGCACAAATAAGGATCATGGCGACAACAATTCATGAATTAAAAAATTGGTTCTTAAAGGGTAAGACAAAGGGAGCTACACATATGATTATTGTTTGCTCTACTTTTGATTGGGAAGATTTTCCAATTTATGTTATGCCAAGCCAAGATGTCAAAAAAGAATTTGATTTACAATCTAAAAAAGAGATGCAAAAGATAATGGAAGTTTATAATCTTAATAAAGATATTAGTGCTCAATTAAACCAATTTCGAACAATGGAGTTTTAATGGACAATTTAATGTCAGACTTAAGACAGTCAGTAGCTTTATTTAAACACTCTTTATCTTCTTTTATTTTAAAGAAAGAGGTCTTTTCCATTGTTGATGGGTTGTCGTATCAACAATATTGTTTACAAGAAGCAATCTTTTATTTAGTTGAAATGGAAAGAGCCGCAAAAACCTTATTGCATTTATCATTGAATGATCAAAAACAAATTATGTTTTGGGCAATTCAAATGAGAGATGAAATGCAAAGAATCTTAAAAAATGATTTTCATACCATTTATGAGATGTTTTTGACCGATAATGAGACGAGAGTAATTAATGCGTATTAAGATAGAAAAAGCAAATAATAAAGCTAAATGTCGTGGACTTAAATGTAAAAAATTACCAGAATTTATCAATCGTAAAGGTAGAATAAGAAAAGACACTAGTTGCGCTGTTGTTAGTATAGCTAGTGCAGGTGGTGGAGCTACCGCCTTTTATTGTAGAGATTGTATTGATCAAATTTATATGGATATGAAAATGGCTTTGGATCCAAAATTATGGATATTTAAATGAGAAATATTTTATATATTAAAGTGGAGCCTAATCCTGGTGGTAATGCTCCATGTTATTATAAAAATTGTAGTAATAATCCAGATTTAATAAATAAAGATGGTTCTATTAAAACAGGAACTTTAAGAGCTAGAATAGAAAATTCTTTCTACTGTAAAGAATGTATTCCGAAAGTTTATAAGGATTTATGCTTTCAAATAAAGAGAGAATTAGATCCTAAGTTGTGGGCATTTAAATAATGGGTTCGTCGCATAGTGGTATTGCACCTGGCTCTTAACCAGACGTAGAAATGCAACGTCGGTTCGATTCCGACCGGACCCACCAACATATTAAATATGGGCTTATAACTCAATGGTAGAGTAGCTGGCTTTTAACCAGTTAATCAGAGTTCGACTCTCTGTGAGCCCACCAATCCAATTAGGAGATTTATTAATATGATTGATTCATTAAAAGATTTAGAATTAGATAAAATTGATTTAAAAGCCGAAGATTATTTAGAAAAAATTAATTCTATTCTTCAAGAAAAACTTGGAGTAGGATTTAAAGAGATCAAATCTCCTTTAATAGACTATGTTAAGTCTCATGCCGAAGAGTTATCATTATCATTTCCTAATATTGCGCCCCATGGTGACTATAGTAAAATGATTGAGGATAATGATGGTATGTCAAATTTTCTAAAGTCTTTAGAGAATTTAGATGATTGGAAAGTCTTATCAATAGATGAAGATACTAAATTTAATTTATTAAAGTTTTCTTTCGTATCTATAGCAGTAGATGATGGTGATTCCTTGGAAGGATTTACTTATCTATCTAAAGATGGTAAAATTAAACATTCTTTTGCTCAATATGTCGGATGAAAGACCTTACTGACGAAGAGATTGCAGAAGGTTGCGTCATGACAAGTGATGGGACAAAAAGATGGTATAATAAGGAAAACATATTGCATCGTTTAGATGGTCCTGCCATATTGTGTACCAATGGCAGTTATGCTTGGTATAAAGATGGTAAAAGACATCGTTTAGATGGTCCGGCTTATTATCTAAAAATCGCTTATAAATCATTAGAAATTATAAAAGAGTGGTATTTTGAAGGTAAAAAAATAGAATGTAGTTCTCAGGAAGAATTTGAAAAACTAATCAAACTAAAAGCATTTTGGTAAAACATGGTAAATGATTTAAAAACAAAAATAATAAACTTATATGGCGGACCAGGCGTTGGTAAGAGTACTTCTGCAGCTTATCTTTATTTTTTATCTAAAATAAATAAACAAAATGCTGAATTAGTTCGAGAATATGCCAAGGATTGGGTATATCAGGACAGAAAGATTGGTCCCTACAATCAAATATATTTCTTGGGAAAACAAATTCATAAAGAGAGTTTACTATATGGAAAAGTAAATTATATAATTACTGACTCTCCCATTATGATGAGTGTATATTATGCTTATCTATATTGCGAAAAGGACTTGGCTGATGGAGTTTGTTGTGCAGCTGAAGCTTTTTATGAGCAAGCCAGAAAAGATGGTCATCAACATATCCATGTTATGTTAAGTCGAGCACATCCTTATGATCCTAATGGTAGGTATCAATCTGAAAAAGAGGCGGTTCAAATTGATAATGGAGTTAGAAAACTTTTGTCAGATTTAGATATTCCTTTTATAGAGTGCAAAAGTGACGAAAATGATTTATCTGAATTAATGATGCATTTACAAAAACTATGAGAAAAAATTTTATATTAGAAACATTATTAGAGAGTGGGGAAGTAGTTTGGAAACCCCGCGGCAACTCTATGACTCCTAAAATTAATTCTGGAGATCAAGTTTTAATAAAATCTTCAAATCAATTAATACTATTAGTTGGTGATATTGTGTATGTTAAGGTAAAGAGTAATTATTATTTGCATCTAATATCAGCAATTGATGGTGATAGATATCAAATTTCCAACAATCATGGTTTTGTAAATGGGTGGGTTCATCGAAATAATATCTTTGGAATATGTATTAAGATAGAAGATAAAGTTCTCTTGAATGGTGAAGATTTAAAACTTAGAGAAGAAGCATTTACCTCTGAACAAAGTAAAGCTTGATATAAGATTTAATGTTCAGTAGATCTTAAAAGTTAATTTAGAGTCCAAATCTAAATCTTCTCGAATAAATTTAATGATATATAACTATGGGGCTGTGATATAATGCGATTATGTTGCCCTTGCAAGGCAAAAAAATGGGTTGGATTCCCATCAGCTCCACCAATTTATTATAATAATTAATCCGTCATTTCATGATATATGAATTGGTCATGAGACCATTATTAACAATAAACGCTTACGGTTCTGTAATTGACAATAGCAGAAAAAATTATGCTGGAAATTATACTGGAGCTATGGGACCTATAGGACCTACGGGTCCAACAGGTCCAACAGGTCCTATAGGGGGCGCTTTTATCTCAGCTTCTATACCAGCTATTGCTACAAATTCAACATCCGGTGCCTCTCTTGTTTGGAATGGTTCTGGAGCTGGATGGATCTCCTCATATATTTCTGGAGCTACTGCCGCTTCAGGATACGGAAAGTCTCTAACTCACGTGAATCCTTCAACTTCTGTCTCAGTTGGACCCAAATATATTTCTATATTAGGTGGTTCTTTTTATAAAGACCAACCAGATGATTATCCAAAATACCGAAATATAATAAGCGGAAGCTTTATCAATAAATAATCTTTCTACCATAACTAATGGTAATAAAAGAGAATAACATCATGCAACTTAATTAATCTTTTAAGGGAATAAGTGTGATGTCTAATAAAGCTATAGAATCAGAAGATCTTCCAGAATTAGAGTTGATTGAAATGGACAAGCATTCTGAAGAAAAAATAAAGAGAATAAACAAAGACATTTTGGGATTACAGACCGAAAGTGACTTAGTACTTTTTAAACATATTCCAGAAATAGTAAATAAATTAGATTATTTATCAAATAATTTTAATATTCTTAGAGACGATCATACTGATACTAATAGATTAGTACGTAAGATGTATTATGATCAAATACCATCTTTACATTCTAAAATAGATAGTCTGAATGATAAGTTAGATCTTCTTTGTAGTAAAATAGATAAGTTAATAAACAAATGATAGTATATTTAATTATCTTGATATTGGCAATAGCTACTTCGATTTGTGCAGCAATGTATTGGACTGTTAAAATTGAGTTAAAACATTTACAAGATAATTTTCAGATTAAACTATTAGCCAAACATATTAGTTTAACAAGAGAAATAGAATCCCTTACTAAGATTAGGGCTAAGGAATTAGATTTTACTGAACTAGATAAAATCATAGAAAATTTAAGAAGGCTCCACAATGGATAATGATCTATTAGAGCGCGCGCTCGACAAACAAGAACTTTTTGAAAAGTCTCTTTTAGAATTAAGAGATATTTCTTATGCTCTAAAACTAAGTGTAAACACTCAAGAATTAGAGAATAGATATTTAAAGCAATCTGTAGAAGAGCTTAAAAAGATTCTTGAAAAAGAAGCAGAAAAAAGAGAACAAGAAAAACAGGCAGCTAAATCATCAGCTACCACAGTTAAAACTGCATTAATTACTGGCATATTAGGTTTTATTACTGCTACAGTAGTTGCAATTATTTCTTTGTTCAAACATTAATAACTATTAAGTTGTCATGCCAACACAAAAAGAAATATTAAATTCTTTGCGTTGCCCAATTTGTCAATCACAAATTGATGGAGTATCTTATTCAATAAGATTTTATTGTGCCCAAGATCAAAAACATTATAATGTTTGGATTAAAGATGGTAAATTAAAAAAAGAAACTATTAATCTTTATGATTTAAAAAAATTATTAAAGTATGAATTAACGCAGACTTATGAGACTAATGGTGTTAAAACGATAATTATATTAGAAAATATTGATGCAGAGGGTAGGGAAATTTTCTCATTTGAGGAAAATTCTTATACAGCTAATCTTGCTTTATTTGATTTTAGAAATTTTAATTATGATAAAGCTATAAATAAAATAAAAACATTTTTAGTATTTGGATAATTTGTCTCTTAGGAGAATGTCATGTCAAAGAAAAATTTAGCCAGAACAGCCATAGAAGGTGGTAGGGTTAACACTTGGGAACGTCGCCATTCCCATAATCAAGAACGCAGATCAATTAGAGAGTTTTGTCAAAAAGTTTTGATTGATCCAGAACTAGCTGAAGAAATTGATATTGAAGAAAAAGATTTAATTTGTAAAGAATTTCATGATAAATTAAATCCAATGTTTCGTTGGCTTCGTTCTAAAGTAGGTCAACCTTGGTCAGAAGTTCGTTCAGAAATAACTAAGAAATTTGATGCTCGCACTACTGCTGGGCGTCATATTTTATATGACCATTTGTTATCTTCTGTTAATGATACTCAAAGTGGTTTTGATCAATATGGAAACATTATCGATCCTACTATTGAAGTTATTGGTAAGAGAAAAGAAATTAAATATTATTTTGGTCGTCCTTATAATGAATTTTATGTTAATCAAGAAGGTATTCTTTGCAAAGTTATTCGAGAAAAATATCCTTATGCATTTGTTACAGAAATTGAATATAAAGAAGCTGGTGATTGGTTAAATGGAAGAATGATTGTAGACAAGGGTGGCGTCTTATTTTGGTGCTGCCCGATGGATGGCATTTGGAAAGCTTCGTGGTTTGACCCTAATGGTACTGTTCCACAATCTTATAAATTATTCTTGGGTTATTATTTATTTGATAATGGCTTACATAAAGCTCCCGGATTTATAGGCTTTGACTGGGAAGAGACTTCAAACTTTACTGGCAAAATTCATAGTGATTACTGGAATTTAATTGAAAACCCATTCTCTTTTAAACAAAGAGGCTCATTATCTGAAGATGAATTAAAATTCTTTAAATCACTAAAGAAAAAGTTGCAAAAAGATATTTTAGACTATACTAAAGGCAGATGATTATTTAGTTAAATGATATTTATTTCTTGTTTTTAATCTATTTCTAATGGCTGTGCCATGAACTCCAAGTTGTTTTGCTACTTGCTCTATATTTGATAATTTTATCATCTCAATTAATTTATCATCATTTGGCCAATTTATTTTAGTATTAATATTTAATTTTTTTAATTTTCGTTTATCAATTATAGGAGATTTTTCATAAAAATCAATAATATTATATGCTAATTGCTCTTTTCTTTTTAAGCTAAGTTGCGATTTATCATAATAAATTAAAGATAAAAATTTATAAGCATTTTTTCCAATAACATATAAGGAATAACACTTATTTTTTTGTATGATTGGCTTGTTATCAACAATATTTGGTTTTGATTGTTTTTTCTCAGTTATTCCGGCTTTTATATTAATTGATGCCAAATAATTTTGAATTTTATTCAAGAAAATTAAAGAAGATGAAGTTAAACTACAAACTCTTTTAATTGATGTTTTATTTTTATATATTCCTATAGATCCATCACCATCAATACATCCTCTTAAAAAATCTCGTATATATATTTCTGGAATATTTGGGAAATCAATAATTAATGTTTTTCTAGGAAAACAGCCATGGCTAATTAACCATTGAGCAATTTCATTGCGTATTATTCTAATTCCATAATAATTTTCTTTAAATTTATGTAATTTGAGATTTGTACCAATAATATCTTTAATAGAATTAAGCCAGTCTTGATCGCAAGAACTTATTTGACAAGCAAATGTGTTTTTATTGTTTTTATAAACACACCCATCAGTATAAAACACTCCTAATAAATAATAGGAAATTTCATTTTCATTGTAAAATATGTTGTAATTATAATTATATTTTATACTCATAACATGAGATATATCACCACTAACTATTTTTATCACATTTTTATATGTCTTATGAGGATAATTTTATAGTTTATGGACCATATTTATCTAAGGATACTGGACGTAAAATAGTTATTGTAAAATCTAAAAAAGATGGTACAAAAAGAACGATGACTTATCCACGATGGTTACTTGAAGTTCATATGGAAAAACCATTAGATTCTGATTTAACTGTGGATCATTGGGACTCAAATCATACTAATGATTCTATTGATAATTTTAAGTTATTTCCAAGATCTGAACATTCATCTAATGATACCAGACGTGTTAAATTAGTTAAATTCAAATGTAAATGGTGTGACAAAGATTTTGAAAGAAGTCCCCGTCTTATTAGAGATAAATCTAAAAAAGATAAAGCCGGACCCTTTTGTTCTAGACCTTGTGCTGGCAAATATAGCAGAAAAGTACAGCTCAAATTAATTGATCCAATGGAAGCTCAGCCCATGATAGAAAGCGAATATTATAAGAAAAAATATGCGTCAGCCATCAATGATATGGTTGATATTTATATTGATTTTTGCTGTGATGTTTGGGAAGAATAAATTAAAATATTTGCAGTCTTGACTTTTATTATTTACATTTTATATTGATGACATGGAAAAATACAATTATACTATTAGAGATAATTATTTATTATTTTGGCACAGTCACTTTTCAAATTGGTATCCAGCAAATTTTATAATTGACATTGCTGATGTGGGTACCATGAGATTTAATTGTGCCGAACAATATATGATGTATATGAAGGCAAAAACTTTTGATGATAAATCTATAATGTCCAGTATTATTAATACAAATGATCCAAAAGAACAAAAAAGACTTGGTAGAGACGTTAAAAATTTTAATCCGATAGTTTGGGACAAACTAAAAGAACCAGTAGTATATTATGCATGTTTGGCTAAGTATTCGCAGAATGAAGACCTTAAAAAGGACATTCTTGATACTAAAGATTTAATCTTAGTAGAAGCATCACCTTATGATAAAATTTGGGGAATTGGCATGGCAGAGAGTGATCCTGATGCTACTAATGAAAGTAAGTGGAAGGGTCAAAATTTATTAGGCAAAGCTTTAATGAAAGTAAGAAATACTTTGAGGTCTAAATGAAAAAAGATAATTTAAATAATTTTTTTAAAGGTTGGACGATTGGGAATATAACCCCAACACTTATCAAAACTAATGAATTTGAATTTGCTATAAAAAAATATAAAGCTGGAGATTTTGAAAATTTACATCATCATAAAATTGCCCAAGAAATTACATATATTATTTCTGGTGAAGTTGAAATGAATGGTGAAAAATTTGTCGCTGATGATATTATAATTATTGACCCCAATGAAAGCACCGATTTCAAATGCTTATCAGATTCTATTACTGCAGTAATTAAATATCCCGGCGCCAATAACGATAAATATATAGATTAAAGAATTAACTTTAATTTTTTAAAATTTTGTATTGTTGACAAAATTTTTTTAGTGGCTAAACTAGTTGCGGTAAAAAGACTAAAATGTCTAAAAATTATTTTAATTGGAGTCAATTATGAATCAAGAAGTTACATCATTAATCAAAAATATTGAAATTGTATTTAGTGCTACTGAAACCAACTTACAAGCTATGAGTGTTGGTGAACGTATTCAAATGAAAGATTTAACAGCTGCCGTGGGGCTAGCTGTTGCAAAAGATCCTAAAGATATTTTGCCTTTCGTAAGCTATTTTGTCCATAACACCTCCTTAGCTTATGTTAGCCGAGGTAAAAATGGCGGAATCATTCGTGGAGCCAAGTCAGTAAAGAACGAATCAACTCAAACAGTTTAATTTAACTTTATAAATTATTACTTGAGGCTGGACTTGTTCCAGCCTTTTTATTTAGAGTTTTGAAAAAAGGTTAGAAAATTATGAAAGAACACAATTATTTATTTACAAAATATATTCTACCAAACTTAGGAAAAAAACAAGATGATGTTTTTTCCATACTAGAAAGGGGGCACCCAGGTTTATTAGTTTATTTTTTAAATAATCCATCTATTATTATAGATGAAACGGAGCACTTTCCCGTGTATGTTCCTACTATTATTTCTAATAAAGAAGATATTTTTAAAATTATTAATAAAAATAATATTATGACTGATCAAATCATAGATGATGATTTATTGCCTAAATTAGTAATAGCTTTACCATTAGGGTTTAAATCAGATAAAGATGGTTTAACAGAAATAAAAAATAAGTTAGTTGAATGGTATAATTTAAATTATTCAGATAATAATGTACAAGAATCGAATCTTGTAGATCCAGTGTGGATAAATAATAACATTACACATCACAACAACAAATGTTATTTGTTAGCAGCAATTAATTTTTGTCAAAAATTAAATAGCTCATTGTCTGAAAAAGAATACTTACGTAATTCTATTAATACTTATTATGATACAGAGATTAATAAAATTCAAAATACATTTTTATTAGAAATGGGTTTAGATAAATCAACTTTTAATAAAAGCCATTTTGAGATGATAGAGGCTTATAAATTATTAGACGCACACCCAATTTTTGGAAAAAAGAAAAAAGATTTGAAAGACAGATATGATGTAATGTGCAAAAGTTTATTATCAGAAGATGATAAGTTTTTGATAAACCAATTATGGGCATTGAGTAAACCTATAAATATAATGGTTGTTAGACAATTAATTAAATTAGGAAAAATAATTGAATGGAATTTAGATGATTATTTTCCGGCAGATTATTATGAAGATTTTTCAGTAGATAATCTCGAGGTGCAGTTTCCTGATGGTCATATAGAATGTAGAACTGGTGAATTACAAAATGAAAACAATTGAAATTATTGGGGGCGGAACTATTTCACATGTTAGAAATCATTTAGCATTATGTGCTCCGGCTTATGGCAGCACCGCAAAGAAATTAAAAAATTATTTTCACAATAAGTTATTTAACAACCGAGATTATCCAAGTTTAAGCGATGTAAATTTGCATTTGACAAAAATGGCAGGTGGAGATTTAGAAACCAATGAAGATGTGTCTAAGTTGCTAGATAAAATAATTGCTAATCCAGATACAAAAATTGTTATTTTTAATCCAGCTTTAGTTGATTTTCACGGCACTATTACTCCAGATAAAGAATGGAATGTTGATTGGGAAACCAACACAGTATCTGGTAAATATGAAAAAAGATTACAAACATCTAATGGCTCACAGCTAATGTTACTGACGCCATCAGATAAGTTAGTTTCCAAAATTCGTAAACATCGCAAAGATATCTTTTTGGTTGCCTTCAAAACAACCTGTGGCGCCACTGAAGATGAGCAATTCATAGCTGGTTTAAATCTATTAAAATCAGCTAGTTGTAATTTAGTTTTAGCTAATGATACTAAAACTAGAGTTAATATGATTATTACTCCTGAGCAAGCAAGATATGCTGTTACTACAGATAGAGATGCCTGTTTGATAGAATTAGGTGAAATGATTCTAGCCAGGTCACTTTTGACGTTTACTAGATCCACTATAGTAGAAGGAAACTCAGTAAGTTGGAGTAGTAATGAGGTTCCAGATTCATTAAGAGCAGTAGTCAATCATTGTATCAAAGAGGGTGCTTACAAGCCCTTTAATGGATCCACTGTAGGTCATTTTGCTGTTAAGGTAAATGATAATACTTTCTTAACCTCTAAGAGAAAAACTAATTTTAATAATTTAGATAAAATAGGTTTAGTGAAGGTAGAATCTAGTGGTCCAGATAGTGTTATAGCTTATGGAAGTAAGCCAAGCGTGGGTGGGCAGTCTCAGAGGATTGTATTTAAAGATCATCCAGAAATGGATTGCATCGTACATTTTCACTCTCCTTTTAAACCTAATGTAGCCTTATCTGTAAGGTCCCAGAAATTCTTGGAATGTGGGAGCCACGAATGTGGAGAAAATACTTCTAAAGGCTTAGTAGAAGCTTTACCTGGTATTAAATGCGTTTATCTTGATAAACATGGACCTAATATTGTTTTTAATCGTAACATTGATCCACAAAAAGTTATTGAATTTATAGATAATAATTTTGACCTAAGCCAAGCCACAGATGAAATAAATAGACCGCCTACTGTATTGTCTTAATATAATTTTTTATTTAGATAAAACTTTCTATATCTAGGTATAGAGGTACGTAAATTTATCCTTAGCTAAGAGAGTGTGATGAGTAAAAAACTCGAAATAGAAAGAAAGTACCTAGTAAAATTTCCAGCTTCTTGGTCTGATTTAACTGCTTTATTTGATCAATTAATTGATGTTAAACGTATATCTCAAACCTATTTAAAATCTAAAAACGGAGAGCCTTCGGCACGAGTTCGTCGTACCTTGCAAGGACTATCGGGAGATACCGAGGTAGTTTATCATTATAATCAAAAATTCTTTGTTGAAGATGGAATTAATGATGAATTAGAAAAAGAAATAACCAAGAAACAATATGAAGAATATTTAAAAAATCCTTTACCAAATAAATTTACTTTAGAAAAAACAAGGTTTGTTTTCTGTTATAAGAAACAAACCTTTGAATTAGATGTTTTTAAGGGACCTTTAAAAGGATTAGCAATTTTAGAGATTGAGCTTAAAAGCAAAGATCAAAAAGTAGAACTGCCTCCATATTTAAAAGTTATTAAAGAGGTAACTAGAGAGAAAAAATATAATAATTTTTCTCTTTGTGAAAAGAAATGACTCAATTAGATAGAGTGCCAAAGATAATTTTTGATTATTGGAAATCATTAGAAAGCACAGATAAATTGCTTGGAACCCGTACAATATTTACGGGCATTGAAACTCATATATTATTTTGTTTAGTGAGGAAAGGTAGCTTTAATCAAGGACGTACACTTGCTTTTGATAATTCTAAAAAAATAATTTATTATTGGGAAGATCGGTTGTTCACAGAACAAGAATATATTAAATTAATTAAAATGAAGGCTTTCTTATAAATATAATTTACTAATAGCCTGATATAGTTTTACATGATCCGATAGCTCAGTTGGTAGAGCAGCAGTCTGCAAAACTGCAGGTCGAAAGTTCAACTCTTTCTCGGATCTCCAAATGGAAGATGAATTGACTAGGCGTCAAGCTAGTTTGGAAAACTAGTCGTACCTGTATAGGTATTTGGATCGAGACCAGCTTCTTCCGCCAACAATAAGGAATTTAAAATATCTTTTATTTGATTCCATCGTATATTTTGTAGTTTTTTGTTTAAATATTTGTCAGTCGAACAATCAATTTCATATAATTTTATATTTTGTTCTTGGCATTTATTTCGTTTCTCTTCATCTAAAATTTTAATTTTATCTAACTTGTCCTGACCATATATTGGTTGATAATGAAATATTCCATTTATTTGAATCGCAGCTCTTAAATCTGGAAAATAAAAATCTAGTTCTGAACCAATGGCAATCTTGTCATTACAGATAAAATTAATTTTTGAAAATTCATTTAAAATATTTTGTTCTATAATTTTTTCAAGTTTAGATCTTCTAATACCATATGCTTTATTTTTGTTATTGTAAGTAGCTGCACATGACTTAGAACAAAAATTGTGTTTAGTGTTTTTAATTTGATTTTGTTTTTTTACAAAAGTAACATTACATTGTTCACAATTAACTTCTATTTTAGTTGTATTGTATTTTGCAAAACAACTCCGAGTACAAAAGAAGACTTTATTAGTTTTCATTCCTTTAATAAAATCTTCTTTTTGTTTTGGATGTTCTATTCCACAAACAGTACAATTAACAAAATAACATAATCTTTTTCTTCCACTTATTATAGCTTTTCCTATTTTATACAACATAAATATATTTATATCATCAGATCATAGCCTCTCTGCAAATTTTGCTAATAAGATGATATAACAAATATGGAAGGTAAATCAACCGGGGTGTTGACCTAGTCTTGAAAACTAGTGGCTCTTTTGATAGAGAGTGCGTTTCGATTACTGCTACCTTCCTCCAAATATTAAAATTGCGTTGAGTGGATTAAAACGATCATCCGTGCAGGGTGATGGATCTGAATAGGTCTCGAAAGTTCGAATCTTTCATTTTAATATTTATGGAAAGTAAATTAGAAAGGTTCTAAGCCTGCCTGCTAAGTAGTGCGTACCTTATGGGTATTCGTTTCAAGTACGATGCTTTCCTCCATAGTGCTCTTCCAAGAAAGAGTGTTAATATGGGTTATATTTTTTATGTTTTATTAGGCGTTATCTTATATGGTATTGCTGCATTTACTAGAAAAATAAGTGTAGATCATATTAATCCTTATCAAATACAATTGGTTTCTTGTTTACTTCATGCGCTTCTTATTCCTTTATTTTGGTATTTATGTTCTGGAATCAAGGGATTAAATGTTGTAGGTGTTACTATGGCTAGTCTAACAACTGTCTTAGGAATTGGAGGAGGAATAGCTTTTAGTTATCTTCTAAGAGGGAACGTCAATGCAGGAGTTGTCTCTGCCATTTTAGGATTAAGTCCCATAGTTACGTTTACAATATCAATGATAATTTTTCATGACAGTATTTCATTTTGGAAAATGATTGCTTTTTTGTTGGCTCTTTTGAGTGTAATTCTAGTAAACTTTTGATATAATTATATCATTACAGGTGTCTGGTGTAATGTGTAGCACAAATGCCTCCAAAACATTTAGTCTCAGTTCGATCCTGGGGTCACCTGCCAAATTTTATTATTTAATTATAGCTTGACTTATAATTTATAAGTATTATACTATTTATTATTTGAGGATTAATGTATGACTAATGAAAAAAGTATTGAAGAATTAAGTAATTTATTATCAAAAAATGGTTGGTTTGATAGTGTTAGAGTAGATTCGTTTGGTAAAATGGTGGTATTTGTACACTATTGTAATTTAGATGTCATGAAATCTATTCCAGATAGATTTGAAGGTAAACAAGTAGTTTGGCAGTATGCTTCTTCGAAACCAGAAATAGTTAGATCAAAATATGCGACTACTTATAAGTCAGATTACAATTTTGTTCCTAGTGTTACTCAGCTAATAAATATACCAAAATACATCGAAATAAATCATCCAATAAATGAAGATAAAGAATTAGATATTAATTTTTTAATTAGTGAATTAGATAGATTGGAAAAATTATGTGGATCTAATATATTACAAAACATATTTTACGAAGTCCATGATGGTAAGAATGCAGTTACTAATTTAAAAACAAATTTTCCAGAAATATATGATGATATGTTAGATCTGTATGAAGAATTTGGGTTTGATATCATTTACGGTGAGTTGGATGGATAATTTATAATGTCTGATAAAAAAGAAATAAGAAGAAAGTTTAGAGATGTTTGTTTAAAGAGAGATAAATTATCTTGTGTTAAGTGTGGCAAGAAAGCCAAATCGATGGAAGAAGCATTAGAGATTTTCGATATCCACCACATAACATCACGAAAAAACATGCCTCACGGAGGATATTGTTTAGAAAATGGAATTACTTTATGTAAAGATGATTGTCATTTGAAAGCTGAAGAATTTTATTCTACTGGAATAGCACACCCAGGATTTTCAATAGAAGAATTATATAATGCAATTGGATCTTCTTATGAGTTAGCGGTTGCTGCTAGTGAAAAAATTAAATGAAACATTTTAAATTATTTCAAAATACATGGGGGCTAGAATATATTCCATCTGAGTTTTTATTAAAAAATGATTATAGCGGGTTATTAGGTAATAAACATATTGTCATTGATGAAGATCCTGGTATAAAAAATTCTTTTATAATACAATTAATTAATGGTGATAGTAATCTCATATATGAAGAATATAAATATTATGCTTTTAATAACTTACATTCAGAGGACTTTCAGGAAATGCCATTAGCACAATGGAAAAAATTAAAGGCATTTTTATAATTGCCAATATTATAACATTAGTATGGACCTTAATTATAGGAGGTATAGATTTAAAATTCACAAACTGTTTAAATAATTGATTTTTATGGAGTTGCACAATGAATGCACTAGATTTAGGTACTTTAAGTTACTTGCACACTGAAACAGTTGATTCTAATGAAGAATATAGTATCCCATTAGACATATCAGATATTATTAATATTTGCAGAGAGTATAATAGTTTAGGATGGCAAATTCAGAACCAAGTAGAACATATCCTTGAAGTTGGAGTAGAAGAATCAATTAAAACTGGATTTGTAAAAAAAGAATCTTTACCACATATAAAAAACTTTTTAGTAACAATTAGATCTAACCCTTTATTAGGTGATGCAGTAAGTCAAGCTAATGATTGTATCAATCTTATTTCTCAGTATCAATCAGAACATAAAGTTGGTAATATAAATTAAAGTAAAATGGAAGTTATTGATAAGAATACAAATAATTTATACGTTATAAAACGTCGTCTAGCAGATTTAAAAATGTTAAAGTCTGGACACTATGAATATGCTGTTGGTGATTTTTTAATACAAATTTATACTCATCGAGTGCAAGAGCAACCTAAAAATATCAATATAGTTTCTTGCAATGTAGTAGATGTTATTTTAAATGAAAGAAAATCTCAAGGTTCATATTATGAACACATTAGAATAAGTGACGATCTAAGATTTAAAGATTATAAACCAATTCAATATGAAGGTTATAATCATTATGATTTAAATAAAATGCCACTTATTAATTTGTGTGAACTAATAAAATATTTGCATAAATTGGCAAAGCTGTCTGTTTTTGTATGAGGTAATAATGTTTGTTTTACTCATCTTTCTTATTATTGGGTTTATAGTTACTAATTTATTTGGGTTTGTAGTACATTGGGCTTTACATAAAAAAGAAACCAAGATGTTTAATCAAAGCCATATGGCTCATCATGAAAAGTTATATCCACCTGAAGATTTTTTTTCGGATGTTTATAGGGAGGCAGGTGTAGATGCCACTCCTAAATTTTTTATTATTTTAGCTTTGCCAATGTTATTAAGTGTAGTTTTATTGTGGTTAGTTGGTGTTATATCACTTGTCATCTGTATAATTGTTATATTGGAAATGATTTCTATTGGATTAATAGATAATTATTTACATGATGCCTTTCATATTAGGAATCATTGGTTATGTAAAGTTCCAATTTTTAATAAATGGTATAATAAATTAGTTAAGTATCATTATCTTCATCATTGTGATATGAATACCAATTATGGTATATTTAATTTTATGTGGGATAAAATCTTTAAAAGATTTTGGAACAAAACAGACTTTGAAATTCCGGATAAAAAATAATGAAAAATATAATAATATTATCATGCATGTTGTTAAGCGGTTGTCACAAATGCGCTTATGGTTATTCTTCTGCTTGTGGAGCTAATGATGCTCAAGATCAGCAACAACAAGATCAAGAAAATAAAGATAAGCCAAAAGAAAAGGCACCTTCCATTGGTTGGCATTAAATGTCATACATTAAAGAAAAAGTTTTAGAAGATATTTATACCAATAGTGCTGTGGGCGAAGAGGAATCTATTGAGTATTTATTAAAAGATTTTCCATACATACCGAAAAATTTACATCTAATAGATGAAATTTTATATGATATTGATTGTTCAAAGTTAAATGGTCAAATGTTATATCAATTGGTTTTTGTGATGTCTCCATATTTTAATCATCTTAAAAATTATTCTTACTTTTATAATAATATAGTTACAGAGGCTAAAAGTAGAGGATATTCTGATACTAGAATTCATAGATTATTTTCCAAATATGAAAAAGGATCTGATGCTTTATGGGATCCAGAATATAAAAGACCAAAAACATATCAAGAGATAGATGCGGAAAAATTAGAGCAAAAAATTGCCTGGGCAAAAGAAATTAAAGATAAAGATTTAGAAAATATTTTAACTTCTTATAAAGAAGAAAAAGATAGAGATTCATATGATAGAGCGCAATCTCATGCAGAAGAAGTTTTATATGGAGACGTTGAATATATTAAAAAAATAGCAATGACTTTAAGAGAAATGGCTGCAAAATTAGAATCATCTGGTCCTCATCATTTAATTTATGCTAAGTTGCCGAAACTTCCATTGTTTGGTCCAGATTATGAATTTTTTGAATCTGCAGATCTCTATATTAGTATTGGTTCTGGGCACTTTATGGGCGGATAATATTTATGATATATCGATTTAAAGATGAAATTAGTTCAGTGAAAATGGATTATATTATTTTTTTTCGACAGAATGAAGTTGAGATTGATACTTCGGCTTATGTAAGAGTTTGGATTAAACATCATTGTAGTAACACCTTTAATATAAGAAATCAAATAATAGATTGGGAAAATATTGATAATCAAATGATTAGTGTTAAGTGTCAAGAGTACTGCGATAAAATTCAAAAATTAAGGGTGTTTGCTTAATGTCATTCATAATTGGGGCAGATGAGTGTGGTTATGGTGCTCTTTCAGGACCTTTGGTGGTTTGTGGAGTAAGAGCATTAGAAAATTGGTTTATGCCAGGATTAAAAGATTCTAAAAAGTTTAAAACTAATAAATCCAAAACTGCCCATCAACAAAGAACAGACTTAGCAGATAAACTTAAAAATCTTGCTAAAGAAGGATTAATAACTTTTTCTTTAGTGGAAAGATCAAATACACAAATAGACAACTTGGGGGTTGCTACCGCTTTAAAAGATGCATATATAGAGGTATTTAATAATTTATACAACGAAGATGACAGAGTAATTGCTGATGGAACTTTAAACTTTAATTCATATAATCTTTCTTTTAAAGTAGAATCAATAATAAAGGCTGATGATAAGTTTAACACTGTAAAAGCAGCATCTATTATAGCGAAATCCTATAGAGATGATATGATGTTTAATTTGCATAAAGATTTTCCAATATATGATTGGATTAATAATTCTGGTTATGGTAGTGCAAAACATTTAGAAGCAATAAATAAATCCGGACCATGTAAGTTACATAGATTCTCATATGATCCGATGAAAAGTATGAAATAATCTAATATTTAGATATATCATTTATTACGCTGATAGCGCCAGTTAGGAAAGGCAGTGGTTTCATAAGCCGCTTATTAGTTGGTTCGAATCCAATTATCAGCACCAAACTATATGCCTCGTTAGCTTAGAGATAAAGCGTTTCTTTTACACGGAAAAGATCGTTGGTTTGATTCCAACACGAGGTACCATTTAAGATAAAAATATGTTTGCACAAATGAAATCTAAAAGACATTATAATATTCCATGCCCTTGTGAAGACAAGTGTTTGTGTCACAAGCCTCAAAATGAAAATTGGAGATATATTATAACAACATTAATATTGTTATTAATTCCTATTATTATCTTTATAGCAGGAGTCGGCATTATTCGCTCTGCGAGTCAACAAGTTAGATTAATAGAAGTAAATGGTAAAATGTGCGAAGTTCATTTTAAAGAAATTAGCAGAACATCTACTGGATATCCAATAGGACATGATGAGGCGGTTTGCAAATGATTCAAAAACAATTTTATGACTTATATAGAACTTTAAAAGAAGAAACTAAATTCTTATCTTTTCATGATACTGATAATCCACATTTTAAAAATTTAGTAGCATTAGGGGATGATATTATTCCTTTATTACTAAATAATTTATGGGATAGTTGGTGGGCAATTGTAGCACTTCATTATTTATCCAAAGGTGATTTAACAATTGCCGAAGAAGATTTTGGTAGATTTGATTTAATTTGTCAAGCTTGGTATAATTGGGGTATCCATAAAGGATATATTAATCAATAATTTGATATGTAATATATGCGGGTGTCTCATAGTGGCGATTGAGTCAGTTTTCCAAACTGAAAATAAAAACACCGAAGGTTCGAGTCCTTTCACCCGCACCAAAGACGAATGCAGATAAAATTGAATAAAACATTAATGTTTAGAAAAAATTTTATTAAAGCCTAGTCGTCTTAATTATAATTATGAATTATTCTAATTTATCAGAAATAGAAGACTTAGTTTATTCTCTTCCGCGTCAACCTGTTTTTTCAGATGATTTTACTTTAGCACAAGGCGCTTTTCAACCAATCATAATTGATTCATTTGAAATTTATTTATGTGCCAGTGAATATAATAATTGCTCCCCACGTGATTTTTTTGATTCATTGCGCTTATATGATACAGTTCAAGTTCATATTCATGAGAAAATTCTTAAAGAAGATCAAATAACAATAATAACTCCCAGCATAGATGAGAGATTCAAATTTTTTGAATGGAAGAAATATTTTAGTTATGAAGATAGTGGAAATCGTACACATCCAAGTTATATCGGCTCTAGAGTTCCATTAAAAACAATTTTTCAAATAGTAAAAGACATTAATAAACTCACTCACCTACGTACCTTTTTTTAAAATTACGCCCCTTGACATGTAATTTTAAAAATTTATTTTGTTTCCCGCAGAGGAATATATTATGAGCACATTAGAATTAATAAAACAATTACGTGAAATTACACAAGCAGGTATGAAAGATTGTAAAGATGCCTTAACTGAAACTAATAATGATCTAGAAAAGGCTATTGATTTAATCAAAGTTAGAGGCAAAAATATTGTTTCTGCCCGCGCTGGAAGAGTAGCTGCTGAAGGTTTAGTAGAAGTTAGTCCAGTTCCATATACTAATGCTATGGCTATGTTAGAAATCAATTGTCAAACTGATTTCGTTGCTCGTAGTGAACAATTTAAAGCAGCAGCTAAAATTGTTATGCAAAGCTTACTTGCCGCTACCGTTCTCAATAAAGAGTTTGATGTTAATGATCCTTTAGTATCTGCTGCAGTAGAATCAATAGTTTCTACCACAAAAGAGAATGTGGTTATTCGTCGTTGGTGGGTTGAGGAGGTAATTGACCCTAGTGCCCAAGTCTTTAATTATGTTCACCCCGGTTCACAGTTAGGAGTAATATTAACTCTTAAGGCTCCTGCCGTAGAGGCAGCAAGCGACCCAAGATTTGTTGCATTGGGCAATGATTTAGCTATGCAAGTTGCTGCTATGGCACCAATTGCGATTTCATCAGATCATCTTCCAGAAGATATTAAAGTTCGGCAGCAGGCTATTTTTGAAACTCAATTAATAGAAGCTGGTAAGCCACAAGCAGCTTGGCCAAAGATTTTGGTTGGGAAATTTAATAAGTGGTATACGGAGTCTTGTCTCTTAGATCAAGAATCAGTTGTCGTTCCAAAGACCTCAGTTAGAGAGGTGGTTGCTCAAGTTGGTAAAGAATTGGGTGGAGAAATCATAGTAGCCACCATGATTAGATGCCAAGTTGGAGAAGGTTTGGTAAAAGAAAAGACTGATTTAGCTGATGAGGTTGCAAAATTAATATGACAAATAAACCTTCTAATTTAGAAGAAGCCTTCTTAGTTCTTAAAAAAGAACTTGATCCAGCCGATCAAATTGAAATCATGAATATGCCAAAAGAAAAACTTTGCAGATTTCATCATGGTTTAGGTCGATGGATTAGAAATAATTGGGAATTATGGAAAGGTGGACCAATGACAAAGTACTTTAATGAACTGGGCATCCACCATGCGGATGATATGTCAGGAATTATTATTGAGAGTTTTTGGCATCATTTAAAAAATGAGCCATTAGATTTAGACAATCAAATTAAATATTACCAAGAGTTTTGGGCTTCACAAGGTGGAAAATGAGTTTAGATTATCATACAGTATTAAAAGAGATGAAAGAAAGTGTTGGGACCAGAGATCCTGTAGAGTATTTTGATAGGTTAACTGACTGTTTAACTCTTCTATTTGAAAAAGTAGAAAAGTCATCAGAAGATAATTATAAGTTAAAGATGCATCAAGCGTTAGCTATTAAATGGGATCCATTCTTGGCTCGACAAATACTTGCTAATGAAATTTCTGAGTTAAGAACAAATAAAGAAGTTTTCTTTAATGAAATAACTGCCCTCAAAAAAGCTTACTCTGAAGATGTAGTAACTCAATCATATGAAGCTTTTTGTAGTTTTTGGAATGATACTTTGGGCTGGCATCCATTTATAGGTGCATAATGGAATTTATAATTGAACCTAAAGACGGATATAATCTTGATGATATCTCTGCCAAATTATCTGAAATGAAAATTGCCCATATAATAACAAACACTAAACATGGAGTCACTGTAATAAAAGCTGATATGACTTTTGATGAGGTGTGCGATTTAAAAGATATGGCTTATTGTACTCATGAGGATATGAATGAGTCTTAATCTTGGTAAAATATCTTTATAAGTAATAAGCAAACATTAATTATATATTCCAGATTCGTCTAATTGGTAGGACAAGGGATTCTGATTCCCTGAATTTAGGTTCGAGCCCTAAGTCTGGAACCAACAATTTAAAAATTAGCATGAAATCCATCGGTAAATTAGTATATTCTCCAAAAACCCATCTTGCAAACAGCGATCGATGGCTTGTCTTAATGGCAGATGATGAGATTTCTAAATACTACAGATATTTATTTTATAAGGAATATCCTTGGCTTGGAAAACTCACAAGACCTGTGTGGGGAACTCACGTTAGCGTAATACGTGGAGAAAAAATTCCAAATAATCATTTGTGGAAGTTAAGAGCAAACGAATTAATTGAATTTGAATATGAGCCCGGTGTTCAAGATAATGGTGAATATTATTGGCTTAAGGTTAAATGTGATGCCTTATTAGATATAAGATCAGCATATGGTCTAAAAAGATATCCACAATTTGGACTTCACCTCACCATTGGAAGAACCACTCAATGTTAGAATTTCCTTCATTTAATTTATATTTAATACGTCATGGTCAATCTGAAGCCAATGTTGATCCGGATAAAATGGGGCAAACAGCAGAAGTTCCTCTTACCAATTTAGGAAAAGAACAAGCCACCGCTCTAGGAGAAAAATTAACTCAGGACGGAGTTTTCTTTGATAAAGTTTATTCTTCTCCCTATGATAGGGCAAGAGATACTGCGATTATATCTGCTTCTCATTTTGGAGAAATTATTTTTTGTAATGATCTTAGAGAGTATGATGCTGGTGATTGGAAGGGATCTTCTAGAAAAGAAATCATTACTAACGATATTAAGCTCTCTATGAATTATTTTACTAATGGATTTGCTCCACCAAATGGCGAATCTTTAAATGCTGTGGAGAGAAGAGCCTCTAAATGGTTGGATGAAACAATTTTATTTAATCAAGAGATAATTGCTTTATCAAATAAAAAATTAAATGAACAAAATAAGTTATTAGATATTGCGGTTTATTCTCATGGAATGACTATTAAATGTTTATTGCATTATATAATGGGTTTTGATAAAAGTATCACATGGAAAATTGCAATAAATAATACTTCTGTATCTAAATTAACTTTTGATCATGAGGGGTGGAAAGTTCGTTATATTAATAATTGCTCGCATTTAAAGGATAATTCATTTGTCAGATCATGATAGATTAAAACGTATTCGTCAAAAAGTAATTGAGAGAGATGGTCTGTTATGCTGTTATTGTGAAGATCCTTTATTAAATAAGGATGTTACTATGGAGCATATTGTTCCTGTATCTAAACGTGGAACTTATAATACTACAAACCTAACCGTAGCTTGTGCTCAATGTAATAATAAAAGACAAAATATTCCGTTTTTTCAATATTGTAAAAATTATAACTGGTCCAATTCTAAATTAAAGAAATATAGAAAACTTTATGATGCTAATTTAAAAATTAAGGTGCTTAACATAGCTAAAGAGTTTTGTATTAAAGATCCTAAATGTGTTGTCCCAAATGATATTATAGATGCTGCTAAGGCTATTTTAAAATTAAATAGAGATATAGATTTGAAAAAATATTTAATAGCCTGCGATATGTCTTTATATAAAATCTATAATAGAAAAGAAATTAAATTTAATTTTGAAAAAATTATTCAGCTTATTGAAAGCGAAACCTTCTGATATATTCTTGGCAAGGAGTTTATAATGAACGTTAGACCAATTAGAGATTTAGTAGTTGTGACAAAAGAAGATGGCGATAAAGTATCTGCTGGAGGTATTCATTTAGTTGCTAGTGTAGATAAAGCCTCTGTCGGAACTGTTTTGGCTGTAGGATCTGGTTATCTTTCCGAGAATGGCACAATTGTTCCATTAGAGGTTAAGGTAGGAGACCGCGTCACATTTAATAAACAAGGGGCGCAAGAAACAACTATAAATGGTGAAGTTGTTTATTTAGTTAGAGAAGATAGTTTGCTTTGTGTATTAGAATAAAATAACAGTATTTGAAAGATAAAGCCACCTTTAAGGTGGCTTTTTTATTTTTATTATGAAAAAATATGTAAATTGCGATTGGTGTATGAACTGGACTTTTGAACAAAAGCTAGAAAAAGATTGCGGTTTGTGCAAAAATAAAAGACTAGTTCCTGATCCTAAAGAGGTATTATGTAACAATTGTGGAAACACAATGTGTCCTGTGGGGAGCATGAATAGGCAAATTCCTCATGGATTAGTTAATGCTCGAGTGGTAGGAGGGTTTGATTCATATCATTTATTTGATACCACCAGTTATACTTTTAATTTATGTGAATTATGCCTTAGAAATTTATTTATGAATTTTAAAATAAAACCATTAGTTGGAGACACTGATCTTTCTGAAGAAGATATTGGAGAATCTTCTTGGGATTTAGATCTTAAATCGTATGAGCATAGACTTTGGGAAGATAATGGCGGACCTGAAGCAGCTTATAAAAACGGAAAATGTAATTTTGAAAAAGATTGTAATAACGATGCGGTTTATTCTGAATATTTGAGTGGAGAGTTTACAATGCGTTGTTCCTGTAATGCCCACAAAGATTTGAGCAATTATCGTTATAATAGTGAATTAAAACCATTTATACCAAATAATTTAAAAGTATTCATATGAAACAATATCCTTCAATAAAAACTATGAATAGAGATAATTTCCCTAATGGACATTTTATTTGTCAACAAAAAATTGATGGCTCTAATATTAGAGCCGAATGGAATAAAAAGAAAGGTTTTTATAAGTTTGGTAGTCGCACTCAACTTATTGATGCATCACATAAACCTTTAGGTAAAGCGATTGCTTTAATTAAAGAAAAGTATGAATCTGATTTAACAAAGATCTTTATTGATCAACAGTATCAAGATGCTATTTGCTTTTTTGAATTTTATGGACCATCTTCGTTTGCTGGACTACATTCTGAATCAGAAGAGCAAACTGTAACATTAATTGATGTTAATCCTTTTAAACGAGGCATTATGGAGCCTAAACAATTTATAAAATTGTTTGGACACTTAGATATCCCAAAGGTCCTTTACCAAGGAATAGTTAATTCTGAATTATTTGACGCGGTAAAGCAGTCAACTCTTGAAGGCATGGGTGAAGAAGGTGTGGTGTGTAAAGCTGCTAATGATGGCAAAGCAAAAATGCCAATTATGTTTAAAATTAAATCACAAGCTTGGCTAGATAAACTAAAAGAACATTGTAAGGGTGATCCTAATTTATTTGAAAAATTATCATAAATATGATAAAAAAGATAAATAATGATATAATCTATGAAATTTATGATATATGTAAAGTTGAGACTTTATTATTTAGGAGATAAATTATGTCAAATTATTCTTTAGAAGTGGTTAGCAGATTACCAGAATTCAGTGGTAAAACTCTTAAAAAACATCATGTTGCAGGTATTGATACCATAGGTGTTTGGGGCAATGAGCCCTTTGAAATTAAATTTAAAAATAAATCATTTGAAACTGTTCAAGTAAAATTATCCATTGATGGAACTGATATTTTAACTGGTGATGTTGCCAACACACAAGTTAGCAAGGATATGTGGGTAGTTAAACCTTATGGCGAATTAGTTCTTAAAGCTTGGCCAGAATCCTATAATGGTGGGGCTCAGTTTGTATTTACTCATGCCGGTAATGCTGTGGCTACACATACCCATGGTGATGATTCTAGCATGGGAATTATTGCTGTTGCAGTATTCCGTGAAGGGCATAAGGAACCAGAGAGATTTGTTGAAAAACATCACCACCATTACTATAATTGGTGGAATTATAATGATTATTGGTGGACTAAACCAAATTATTATGATAACTTCAAATTGGGATCTAATTATATTTATGGTAGTGGAATTTCTTTTAATTCCAATGGTGGCGGTGATACTTTTAGTGCTTCTTCTACCGCATCAACGGGAGACTTTAGTTGTTCTGTTAATAATGTTGGCGGCGCCGTTATGGATTCAATGGATGTTGCTTTAGAAGCTTCTGCAGTTGCTCCTGGAGTTGGTGCTGGAGATTATGTTGAGCAAAATATTACATATACTGCTGGTCTTAAAGATCCATATTTTGCTGAGACTTTAAGAGTTAAATATTTGTGGTGGGATCACTTAGTGGCTCAATTAAAAGAACATAATATAGCAGCAGAACATGCTTCAGGTTTTCCAGGAGATATGTCACGTGGTATTAAGTTGGGCAAAACTCCAAGATTAAATACTGCTTCTAATAAAAAAATAGAAACTGCTTATGCTAGATTTTAATTAATGAAAAAATCAAAACTAGAAAAAATAGAAGAATTATATTGTCAATATGATTTTCTTAAGCTTATCAGCAAGTATTGGTCCGATAACAGAGAATATAATAACGAAGCTTTACAACTAGCAGTACGACTTAATTATTATGATACGGTAGCAAGTATTCAACAAAAAGTGTGGGATATTTTCTATCACAAATCTTTTAGAGTTATTAATTTTAGAAATGGTTCTAAAATAGTTAAATCTTTTTCTAAAGAAGATGTTATTAAAAAAATTGGCTCTGTGGATACATATTTAGATTTTGCAAAGAAGATTAAGGAAATCTTAGATGAGTAATAAAGTAGTTATTGGATATTTTCCTAAGGAAATATGTTATATTTCTTCTATAAAAAGAGAAATTGGTGTGGGTTGTGAATGGGATATGGATCATGGAGCCAATGCTAACAATAAAACAGAAGAGGTTGTTCCTGCTTTTCCTGTTGACAACAATGATGAAAAATCTCTTTTAACAGCCAATAATTGGGCTGTATCAGATATTAGAATGCAATGTCGACAAGAAACAGATAAAAACAAACACCCTCTTCCAACAAAGGAAATTATTGATAATAATTCTATTACTGGTATTAGACTTTTAAGTATTGAACAACGCGGTAATGGCGGAAGAGCTTATAAAGCATTAGTAAATAATTATTTAGTTGATGTTAGAGAAGATGTAGTTATGGATACTATGCTTCAAGAAGGAATTGAAGCTGGGGGAATTTTAAAAGGCGAGTTTGTGTGGGCAAAATGTGGTGCCCAAATGAAATTAGTCCGCAAGGGGTCTGAATTATATAAATTAATTGCGGAATTTGAATCCAAAAAAGATAAAAAACCAGTATCTAAAAAGACACTTGAAGTAGGCGGAATTTATAGGACCAAGAAGAAAGAAAGTTACATTTACATTGGCAATATAGATTCAGTATCTTTTTCTTTACCAGATATTAAAGTGGCGCCTTATTGGGACAGTACTGCTAGTCAAAAATATGAAAATGATAATAGTTGTCTTGCCTTTACTAAAAAATCTGTAAAAAATAGGATGTTGTTTTATAAATTATACAATAGCGAAACTCTTGAAGAAGGTATTAAATTGCTTTTGAATCCTAATTCTTATTACAGGTTTGATGTGAAACAATCTCATACTCTTATTGAAAAAATAGATCAAGTAGATTTAGATGAAAATATTATAAATAACTTATCTATTTGTTTTGCTAAGATTGTAAAAGAAAGAATACTAGAATATACTGGACATGTCAAACAGAAAAAATATGTTAAACTTTCTCTTAGAAATTTAGCTAATTTTATATGTTATAACTCTATTTATTTAAATATGTATGAGTCAAAAGGTCAAGAAAAACCATTGTTTGATGTGCAGAAATATTTACTCTTTAGTTAAAAATATTTTTTAAAATTACGAACAATTGACAGTGATTAAGGGCGTTGTTATAGTACAGGATAAGAAGATTTTATAATTTAAGACTCAAGGATCGAGTTTTTATAAACTTCATGTGCTCCGGCGAGGAGTTTTGAAATAAAATATCAAAACAAATTATAGGAGTTTATTATGAAAATTAGTAGTGATTTAGATTTAAAAATTATTAAAAAAGTAGAATTTGCGGCAGTTGATTTCATCTTTGATGCCTTGCACGAAGCATTTATGCCTAATGGTTTAAAAGATGATGAGTCTCCTCCAGCAAATTTTCTTGCTTTATGGACATTATCTTTATCTTGTTGTGGCTGGACTGAAGAGGAATACTGGGAAGAACAAAAGTCTCAATGTACTTGTAAAGATTGTGGTGGACCTTTAGTAGAAGTTCCGGCAAATAATTCTGATATAGATAAGAAAGCTAATTAAGGTAACCAATGAAATATTATAGCTTATGGTTACCTGTTTTTAAACAAGGTGATGATTTGGGATCTCATTTAGTTGATGGAGAACACCCAAGCAAAGCGTTTATGGCATTAGCTGAGCAATATAAATCTGCAGCAGAAATATGTGAAACTGTTGCGAATTCTATAAAAAATATTAAAAATGTTTCTGTAGATGCTTGTACACATAGTATAAGCATATCAACAAATAGTAAAAAAATTCAAAGTTTGATTGATTTAGAAATAATTTCAGAAGAAAATTTTGAATAAAATAATTTTGGTGATGGTTGATTCTATCACCAAAATCCATAACAATTCCCGGAGAGGGAATCTTTAAAATAAATACATTTTAGGTATTGCTCCAGAGAGGGGTTTAATCTTCTTTTGGAGTTATAAATGGCTAAAAAATATTTCACTCAAGTAGGTGAAAGGTATGGTTCTTTATTGGTGATTGAGTCTTCCCAAAAAAATTCTAAGTCTTTAGTAGAGTGTATTTGTGGTATTAAATTTTGGGCAAACAACCGAGATCTTTATAAAACAAAAAAATATTGTGGTAAAGTAGAATGTAATCCAAATTATCATGGCATTGTTGGAAGTATATTTGGATATTATAAAGTAAATAAAATATTTCCAGATTTTAACAATGCAAATTTAGCAACTTGTGAATGTACTTGTATTTGTGGAAACATCAGAAATGTACATTTAAGAATTTTAATTAAAGGAAAAGCTAAAAGTTGTGGATGTATGTCTCATATTTTAAAAGAGAAAACTAAACCATTAATGCCGCCAGAAAAAAGATTTTTAACTGAAGTTATGAGGTCTTATAAAAATGGGGCTGAAATACGTAATTTAGATTTTAATTTATCAGAAAAATATTTTAAAGAGATAATAAATTCTAATTGTCACTATTGTGGAATTAAACCTTCAAATAGATTTTATGTTAAAAGAAGGCGCGACATAATTGATTTTTATTATAATGGTATTGATAGAAAAGATTCATCTTTAGGTTATTTTGAAGATAACTGTGTACCTTGTTGTTGGGAATGTAATAAAATAAAAAACTCTATGGTATATGAAAAATTCGTAAGCTGGATAAACAGAATAAAAAATCACTCAATAACTTGATATAAAATTATAGCTTTCCCTTAGTGAAAGGGATTTAAAGCTTAACGCTCCAAGGAGGAGTAAATATGAAAAATTATAAACATTGTATTTTTATTGGAAAATTTTCACCATTTCATAATGCTCATCAGGCAATTATGGAAGAAGCGTTTAATATTGCAGATAATCTAATTATAGTTATTGGTAGTTCTAATACCTCTCGTACATTAAGAAATCCATGGAATGAAACCGAACGAAAAGAAATGATTGTTAATTCTTTATCGGATGATAAAAAAAATAGAATTTCTTTCATATTTATGAATGATTATCTTTATAATGATAATTTATGGACACTTACTTTACAACAAAAAATAAGAGAATCTACTAACTATTCAGAAGACAAAGATGTAGCACTTATATCTTTTGAAGAAGACAAAGCGGCATATTTAAAGTCATTTCCACAATATTCAAATATTAAATTTAAATATAATGATGATCATCATGCACATGATTTAAGAAATAGATATTTTACGTATGATGTGTCTTATGAAAGACATTTGCCTGCCTCTTCTAAAATGTTTTTGAAAGACTTTCAAAATTCCGAAAATTTTAAAAATCTTAAAGAAGAATTTGATTATATAAGAAGATATAAGTCTGCTTGGGAAGGTGCTCCTTTTCCTCCAGTATTTGTAACTGTTGATACAGTAGTTTTAAAATCAGGGCATATTTTATTAGTAAAAAGAAAATTTAATCCTGGAAAAGGTTTGTTGGCTTTACCGGGCGGCTTTATTAATCAAAGTGAAAAGATTGAAGATGCTGCATTAAGAGAATTAAAAGAAGAAACTAAAATATCTGTAAATATCCATGATTTAAGAAAATCAATCGCCGAAATGCAAGTTTTTGATGAACCATTGCGATCTAGTCGTGGAAGAGTTGTTACTCATGCATATTTGATTGATTTGGGCGTTGGAGAGTTGCCAAGAATAAAAGGGTCTGATGATGCTGCATTAGCAACATGGATTCCACTTAATGAAATATTTGGTAAAGAAAATCAATTCTTTGAGGATCATTATCATATTATTTCTAGCTTTATAAATAAGTTTTAACCAAATTCATAGTGAATGAATGATTGGTAAATTATACAAGGAGTATAAAATGACAAAAGTTATTACAAGAAAAGAAGACCTAGAGCATAGTAACGTTACTGATACTGATAGTTACAAGTTTAGCCATTATGTTTTATATGGTAAACGCGGAGTAACTAAAATGTTTAGCTACTTTGAGTCACGAGGTGGAGAATTTGAAACAGCCACATTAGCTGGATTACAAGTATTTTTACATCGTTACTTATCTAAAGGATTTACATTAAAAGACATTGAACGGGCAGAGATTCTTGCAGCTAAACATGGGGTTCCTTTTAATAAAACCGGTTTTACTACCATGTATCACAAATACAATGGACAGTTTCCAGTTGTTATTAGAGCCATTCCTGAAGGCTTGAATATACCAACTTCGAACGTTCTATTAACAATTGAATGCGATGATCCAGATTGTTTTTGGATTGTCAATTGGCTGGAAACACAACTTTCACGTTTGTGGTATGCCTCTACTATTGCTACCACCAGTCGAGAAGCAAAGAAGACATGGAAAAAGATGTTGGACTTGTCTTCTGATTTTCCAGAATTAGAAATTGAATTTAAATTACACGATTTTGGATCGAGGGGCTGTACTTGCTTTGAACAAGCAGAAATGGGCGGTATGGCTCACTTGTTAAGCTTCTTTGGATCAGATACTCTAGCTGGTGTAGAGCTTGCCAATTATTATTATGACTGTGATATGTCAGGATTCTCTATCTGTGCCACTGAACATTCTACCATGACTATTTCTGGTCGTGAGAATGAAAAACAAACATTGATCGATTGGGTGACTGAAACCTTAGTTAAAGCCCCTACTATTCCAGGCGTTCCTAAATTATCTGCTTGTGTGGGTGATAGCTATAATATTTATAATTTCGTAGAAATGGTTTGCAGTGAAGAAGTTAGAAGTTTAATTGCTGGATCAGGTGGTACATTAGTAGTTCGTCCAGATAGCGGAAAACCTTCCGAAGTTTTGCCTAAAATGTTAGAGTTATTTGAAAAGCATCTACCTACAGGGTCAGTTACAACTAATACTAAAGGGTATAAAGTATTGCCTTCCTATCTAAGAATCATTTGGGGAGATGGTATTAATCGTCGTTCTATGAAAGATATTTTACAATTAGTTGTTGATTTAGGTTGGAGTGTCTCTAATATTGCGCTAGGATCTGGGGGAGGTTTACTTCAAGATGTAAATCGTGATACTCAAAAATTTGCTTTTAAATGTTCTTATGCAGAAGCTAATGGAATAGAGCTGGATGTTCTAAAAGATCCAATCACTGATCCTGGCAAAAAGTCTAAAGCTGGTCGTTTAGATCTAATTCTAGACAATGGTGAATATAAGACTGTAGCTTTAGCTAAAGGACAAACATATCATCCATTGTCGGTGATGAATGTAGTTTTTGATCATGGTGATATTGTTTATCATACTACCTTTGATGAGTGTATGGCAAGGATGGCATTATGAAAATTCTTAAAGAACCTGATTTAACTTGGTCACACAAATTTACCTGCAATAAATGTTGTGCAGAATTAGAGGCTGAAACTACAGATTTGCATAAAAAACATTATAGTGGCGATATGAGAGAGCCATCTTATGATAGTTATTATGTAATCTGTCCCAGGTGTCAAGAACAAAAATGTATTCCTGAAAATGATATTCCTAAAGCTGTTAGGAATAATGTAAAAACTGTAGGTAGTTCTAGTTGGTAAATGCTTCTGATATTATTAAAACGTTTGATTTACAAAGATCAAACGTTTTAACTATTTTCCCTTATGGAAGTCGTGTCTACAAAACGGCAAATGAAAAATCAGATTATGACTTTATAGTTATTTTTAAAAACGATACTGTAAAAGATGAATTTGCTATTACCAAAAACAATTTATCTATCCATTGTTATAATGAATCATCTTTTCAAGATCTATTAGATAGACATAAAATATCTGCTTTAGAATGTTATTTTTTACCAAATGAATTAATCTTATTGCAAGATAAGAAATTTAATTTTTCATTACATATAGATAAGCTGAGATTATCTATTAGTGAGAAATCGTCGCATAGTTTTGTAAAAGCTAAAAAGAAGTTTGAGGTAGAGAAAGATCGCGATATTTATCTTGCAAAAAAATCTTTATTTCATTCTTTAAGGATTATTGATTTTGGAACACAAATTGCTAGTAAAAAGAAAATTGTAGATTATACTTCTAGTAATCATTTGTGGGAGGATATTTTTACTGATCCAAATGAAAGTTGGGACCCATATAAAGAAAAATATCAGCCTATTTTTAATTCTTTGATGACGGGGTTTAGAAAGTTAGCGCCAAAATGAATTATTACAGACGAATAACATTGCCTAGCTTGGGAGGAGGGGCAAGTTATATTTATGTGGACGACTTAAATAGATATCATCGAGAAGGTGGTCCCGCTATTGAATGTTGGAATGGAGATCGCTTTTGGTTTAAACATGGTAAGCTTCATCGGTTAGATGGTCCCGCCTCAGAGTTTGCAGATGGTAATAAAGAATGGTTTTATCAAGAGGAAAAAATTCCATGTTCTTCTCAAGAAGAATATGAAAAGTATCTTAAATTAAAATTGTTATGGTAAATATTAATGATAGAGTCAAGCTATATAGATACTATAAGTGGAGAGCTTTTATACTTTAAAACTGGATATAGAAACTATCAAGAATATTTTAAAGATGAATACTATAATATTCATCATAGAGTTGATGGTCCTGCTATTACTGATGCTGACGGCAATCAATGGTGGTTACAAAATGGCATATACCATCGATTAGATGGTCCAGCGGCTGAATTTGTTGAAGGACAAAAGGAATGGTTTATAAACAACCAACTACATCGAGAAGATGGTCCAGCCATTATTACAGCTGATGGTGATGAGTTTTGGTATATAAATGGTAGTCAAATTAATTGCAATTCTCAAAAAGAATTTGAAAAGTATCTTAAATTAAAAGGATTTTGGTAAGGATGTAAATATGACATTAGAAGCAGATTATAAAGAAATTTGTAAAAAAATACAAAAATTGGAAAACACTACAAGTACTAGCGCGTCTGATTTTGTAAAAATGCAAAAAAAACGCCTCTGAAAAATGGAAATCATTACAAAATGATTCAGATTATAAAAAATTAAAACGTCAGAAATCTGAAATTTTTTCTAAATTAAAAGATAAGGGACTTTCTGAAAAAGAAATTCAAAATATAAATAATACGTGCATGGACAAATGACTATCAATATGTGGCGATCTATACATGTCTAACAAAAAATTTACAGATCAAGAAATTATAAAACTTCATAAAGAATATTTAAATCTTAAAACTTTATCTATACTAGCTTTTGCAAAGATGAAACAAATATCCGCCTCAGCATTAAGGTCAGGTTATTTGAGATTAGGGCTAGAAATAATATCACAATCAATAACACGCCGCAAGTTTCCGATTAATGAAAGTTTTTTTGAAAATATTGATTCTGAAGAAAAGGCTTATATTTTAGGGTTTTTGTATGCTGATGGTTGTAATTATGAAAAAAATCACAAAATAGAAATTAGTTTAGCAAAACAAGATAAAGACATTTTAGAAAAAATATCTAAAATTATTTTGTATGGAAAAATAGATGTAAAAGAATATGAAGATAGAGTTGGTCTTTATATTATAAATAATAAAATTTCTTTAGATTTAAAACGCCGAGGTTGTGGGGAAAGAAAAACTTTTACTTTACAATTTCCTTTTTTATCAAAAAATTTAATTTCTCATTTTATGAGAGGGTATTTTGATGGTGATGGAATGTTAACTATTAATGAAAGAATATTTTTAAGGTGCAAAAACAAACAAAAAAGCGCCGAATTTTCAATCACTTCAACTAAAGAAATGTTAGATGAAATGGGAAAAATAATATCAGATTTAAATGTTAACTTTAAAATTAATAAACGTCACAAAGATAGAGAAAATAACAATTTTACTTTAAGAGTTTTTGGAAATCAACAGATTAAAAAAGTATGTGATTTCTTATATAAGGATAGCTCTATCTATTTAGATAGAAAATATTTAAAGTATCTTGAATTAGTTGAGATGTCTAAAAGCTTTAGAAAAGAGTATAATTATGTGTAATGTATTGGTTGGAGGCTGCATAGGTGATGCTCTTGGAATGCCATTCGAAACAATGTTAATCAATAATCCATTATTGCTTGATTGGAATGGATATGATTTTTTACCTAGTAAATATCACAAATTAAATGCGGGTAATTATACGGATGACGGGCAAATGATGATTATGGTGGCAGAATCCTTAATTAAGAATGGCGGATTTGATCCAGATGATTTATCTACTAGATATATGAATTGGATTTTTAGTGGAGAAGCTAGAGGTTATGGTAAAACTACTCTTGCAGCATTAACAGCAATTAAAGATGGTAAACATTGGAGCGAATCTGGCATTGTAGGTTCCTTAGGAAATGGCACTGCTATGAGGGCGTCTCCTTTTGGAGTTTACTATAGAGACGACTTTAAAGCACTGATAGCTGCTGTTAAAATTGATAGTGCTATTACTCATGTATCTGAAGATGCCGAAGCTGGAGCTTTAGCAATTGCTTTAACAACCGCTCTTGCTGTTAATGGTGATACGGAAGACCTATTAAATAAGATATATGAATATTTACCAGATTGTAAATTAAAAAACACTATTTATAGTTTAGATTCTCTATTGAATGGTGATGTGACGGCTCCACAAGCTTTAAGATTATTAGGAACTAAAGCCAATGTACAAGAAACAGTTCCATCAGCATTATATTGTTTTCTTAAATTTAATACTTATCATGAAGCGGTTGTTGCTGCAATAAGATCTGGCGGGGATACTGATACTACCGCGGCAATTGTAGGTGCTTTATTTGGAGCTAAAAATGGTTTAAAAGGAATTGATCAAAAGTTTTTTGTAGTAGAAAATTTTGACAGATTATTGCAATTAGATAAACAATTATTTGACAGATCTAATTTAATGTTTTTTCCGAGGTAAGATGAAAAAGTTAACCATTGAATTTGATAACCAAGAGGCTCTAGATAACTTTGCTAGCTGGCTGTGTAATTCTGGCGAGCAACATTATTGGAATTATATGGAAGTTTCTGAATCAGAGAATGATGGAGATATTACCGTTACTTCTTTCCATTATCATGGACCAGAAGATGAAACTAAAGAAAAAAATGATCCATCCAGATATGGTAAATTTATGTGCGATAATATAATAAGAACTACAATAGGAAGGTTAGATAAGCAATAATATGGGCAGTTTCAATGAAACCTGTGGAATTTCACAATTACCAATTAGTTATGGTGATAAGGTAAGAGTTTTTATTTTAGCAGATACCAGCAAACTACATTATCGTCAAGGAAATGGCGGTTATTGTAATTCTGATGATCGTTGGACTCCATATGGATTAAGCTTTGTTGGTAAATATAATGATTATGGCAGTGTAGAAAAAGTAAAAAATACATATACGTCTAAATTACTTTTTAATAATATTATTTCTAATATAGATCAAAATTATAATGAAGAAGAATGTTGCCCTCTAGATTTAACAGATCCTAATTTGGGATGGACTGACATTGTTGATTCTATTTCTCAAGAAGAAATAAAAATGAAAAACTGTACTTTGGGGGTGATGTTTGTATTAGAAGATATTTATCAAGCCATGATTTCTATGAATAAAATAATTGTTTGTCGAGATAAAGGCGGCTGGGCTTATGAAAAATTGAATAATTTTTTAGATCTTGATATGGGCAATTATCTCAATAAAATCAAGGATGACGTTGCTAGGAAACGTGATTTAGAAGAAAAAATTGCAAAACTTGAAAAAGAAGGAAATAGTACTGCAATTGAGATTTTAGAGTTAAAAATAAAAGTGGATCAGGCTTTAGAAGAAATGATTGATGATTATAGTTCAATAATTGAATCTACAATAAACAATTATAAATCTAGGCACTTTTTGTTGTACAAGAAAGCTTTGATGGATTTGATTGGTAGTGGTAAATATTTAAACGATAAAAATATACAACTTATTTGTTCACAGTTAAAAGAACATGTTCAGTTTTGTCAATCTCTGGATTCCTTAAGGAAGGGATGGATGCCCCAATTTGGCAAAGGCAGTCAAGATTGTAACTATGAGGCGCATTTAATTTTAACATCTGCTATTAATAATTTTTGCAATAAAAAGAACAAAGAATATGATGAAGAGGGCGGAATTTATTCTGAATATGAATTTTCTAAATCTCAACTAGAACATAATGAAAAAGAAATGAAAAGGCGCAAGTTGCTTGCCTTTACCTGATACATTTGGAGAATAATGCAAAAAAAGTTTCCTCCCAAAAAACCAAATAATTCACATATTATTAAGTCCAATATTAAACACAATTGGTCAGATTATCAAAAAAGTATTTTTAAAAATATAGCTAAAGATGGTGGTCATTTGATAGTAGAAGCTTATGCTGGCAGTTCTAAAACAACTTCAGCCATTGAAAGTTTCAAATATATTCCTAAAGGAAAAAAAACTTTAGCATTAGCTTTTAATAAAATTATTCAAGAAGAATTAAAATCTCGTTCACCCTCTTATATTGAGTGTTTTACATTTCATAGCCTTGGTTTTAGAGCCATTAAACAAAAATTTGGAGCTGTAGAATTAGATGATAATAAAGTTTTTAATATTATTGCTGAATCTTTAGATAAAAAAACTCAATTTGATTTAATCAATAATATTTGTGATACGGTAGCCTATTGCAAATATACATTATCAGATACCCCTAAACAAATAGAAGATTTAATTCTGAATTTTGGAATTGATACTTGCGAAATGGATGATGAAAAATTTATCAAATTAGTTATTAATACTTTAAGTAAAAACAAATTAATATCTAATAAAATAGATTTCAATGATATGTGCTGGTTGCCTTTTGTGCACAATTTATCGTTAGGACAATATGATTATGTTTATGTTGATGAAGCGCAAGATTTAAATAAATCACAATTGGTTATGGCGCGTAAAGCCAGTAGAGCTAGTTTTGGTAGAATAATTGTTATTATGGATCCCAATCAGGCTCTTTATTCTTGGAGAGGCGCTGATAATACAGTAGTAGATGCTCTCAAAAAAGATAATTCAACAAAATTTTTACAATTACCAATATCTTATCGTTGTCCCAGACAAGTTATTAATTTAGCTAAAAAATGGGTACCAGACATTACTTGCCCAGATACTGCTCTGGAAGGTGAAGTTGTTGATATTACAACAGATAAAATGTATGATATTGTTAAACCGGGCTCATTCATTTTGTCAAGAACTAATGCTCCTATGATTAAAATCTGTATGCTTTTAATTAAAAGAGGAATTAAAGCAAATATTCGCGGCAGAGATGTTGGAAAGCAACTTAATTATCTAATCAAAAAATCAAAGAAAAAACAAATACCTGCATTCTTAAAATGGTTGGAAGTGTGGAAAGATGAAGAAGTAGAAAGACTTTTATCTAAAAAAGTTAATACGGATAACGTATTAGATAGGTACGAATGCCTGGTTTCTTTGTGTGAAGATCATAAAACTTTAGAGGAAGTTTCTGAAAAGATCGAGCATTTATTTGATGATACTGATGAAAAAAATATAGTAATTTTATCGTCGGTTCACAGAGCTAAAGGATTAGAAAGAGATGAAGTTTTTATTCTCAGATGGACCTTTAGACAATGGTTAGATGATAAATTAGAATTTGTTGAAAAGCCAAATGAAGAAGCTAATATTGCGTATGTTGCAGCAACTAGGGCAAAAAAATCTTTATATATTGTTAGAAAATCTGTGGCATAAATTTATAAAAATAGCTGAGCTTGACATTTTAATAATTAATGATTAGGATATTGTAATGGAAATTCAAGAAACACCAGAAGAGATTGCAAAAAGGGCTTCCCAAGAGGATCCTATGATTATGTACTTAATTGTACGAGAATCTTTGGAAATGAGTATTGGTAAAACTGCTGCACAATGTGCTCATGCTAGTCAAATGTTAACTTTAAAATATATGGAGTTTTTAACTAACTCAGCAATTAAAAATACGGGCTGGAAAGAACAATGTCTACTTTTAGATTTATTCAAAGATTGGCTAAATTCAAGTTTTAGAAAAGTGGTACTTAAAGCTGATGAAAAAGAGTGGATTAAAGTAAAAGAAGTTATGAAAGATAGTATGGTATTAGTTGTAGATGCTGGTCTAACTGAACTTCAGCCTAATACCGAAACAATCATTGGGCTTTGGCCAATGAAAAAGAGTTTATGTCCTAAAGTTATTAAAAAATTACAAGTATTAAAGTGAACACAGAAACGTATTTTACATATAACGTTACATTAGGTGCACTTATACGTAAAACGATAGTTTATCAGATTAAAGTTGGTGCAGCCCAACACAGAATAAAATGTGAAGTTTTAGAAAATAAGGGGCTTCTAAGTTCAGATTTTCAATTTCTTTTTACTGGGGAAGAGGCTTATATGGCAGCATTTAAAGTTGCCCTAAATAATTATATCATGCAAATTTCAGATTAAATAGGAAATAAATGGGGTATCATGTTGCGTTAATTAAAAAGGTGTTCTTGGTAAATCTTCTAAAATTCAAGAAGAACTAGATGAATTAATAGATGCAGAAACCCAGAATAATAAAATACTTGCTATTGTAGAGTTATCTGATATTTATGGCGCATTGGAAGCGGTTGCAGAATCTTATAATTGTAATATGGAAGATTTAAGAAAAATGTCTGAAGCCACTAAAAGAGCATTTAAATCTGGACACAGAAAGTGATTAATTATCGTTTAATATCCGCAGCTATTGAAAAGTATCAAGATTTAGGATACACATTTATAGATGTTCCATGGGTAGCTAACCAAGAAGCCATTGATATAACTTTGCCTCCAAATAAAAGAGCTTTTATTTTAAAAAATAAATTTTTAGTTGGATCTGCTGAACAATCCTTCTTACATCTAATATTAAATGGTAAATTACCAGAAGGAAAATATGTAGCAGCCACTCCATGTTTTAGAGATGATATAGAAGATGAATATCATCAAAAGTATTTTTTTAAAGTTGAATTAATAAAATATTCAAAAATTTATCAATTTGATCATTTTGATTTAATTAATGTTGTTGCTGACGCTAATGTTGTACAAGCATCTTTGTGTTCTAAAAAAATAGAAGCAATAAAAACTAATGAAGGTATTGATTTAACAATCAATAATATTGAAATTGGATCTTACGGCATTAGAAAATACAAAAATTTTAATTGGATTTATGGTACTGGATTGGCTGAACCGAGGTTTTCTAAATTAATATGAATATAAATTTAAATAATGTTAGCCCTTGTCTGGACACTAGAATGGTCAGAAAACGTTTAGAAAAAGAACGTTTAGCTGCTAAATTATTAGAAGCACGTAAAATAACCTCTAAACTATTAGAAGACAATCCTGACGTTAATGTTGATTTTGTTATTGATTGTATTAAAAGTAACATTTTACCTACCATTCGATGCGCCGAACAATTAGGAATTAGCCCAAAATCTTTTCTTCGTTTAAGAAAAAAATATAATATTGATCCTGTTTCAAGCATTGCAAAAAAAGATAAACCTAATAAATTTGCAAAACATGTATCATATAAGGCTATTAGAAATTATTATAGTGTTTACCAATTAAAAAGAATACCTCAATTTGAGATAGAACTATCTCAAAAGCGCGCAGGTAAAGCCTTAAAACTATCTAATAAAGTAGAATGGCTTGCTCGGGGCGTAGAAGATAACGGAAAACTAAAACCTAGAACTGAAGGTTTAGTTAAACATAACATTTATGTTAGCTATCTTAGCAAAGAAGATAAATATAAGGTTACAGATTTTAATAAAAGAACAAACATATTGTTATCTAGAAAAGAAGTAGATAAATTAAATTTACAATATTTGAGATTAAAGGCATTTATATAGAATGATGAATAAAATTAAGTTTAAAATAAAAGAAGTAAAACCTAAGATATTTCTGGCAGAATTTGAAGATTCTTATGATATGTGCATGACATTTTGCCGATATCAAGAGTTTTATGAATCACCTAATTCGCAATTTAGAAATCATAATTTTAAATTATTTGATTTTATCAAATGGTATTCTAATCATTATAGTAAGGGAAATTTTACCTATGCTACAGATTGGAGTGGGTTTAATGTCCCCAGCAAAGTTTTGCTTAAATGTTGGCTTGGAACCGCTCAAGATTATACTTGTTATGATAGTGTTATGACAAGCATAATTGATAGTATTCATGACAAGCTTTTAAAAAAATATGGAACTATAAATATAGATTTTTATTTAATTGGGGCTCAAAAAGGACGTAGTAATACAGTCAAGCATGAAGTGGCTCATGGTATGTTTTATTTGAATAAAAATTATAAAAAAGAAATGTTATCTTTAGTTAAAGCGTTAAAACCTAAATTTAGAAATCAGTTTTATAAAGATTTGCAAAAAGTTGGTTATAGCAAACAGGTTTTACCAGATGAGGCTCAAGCCTTTTTAGCTACAGGCTGGAGAAACTATTTTACAAAATTAAATGGGGAAGCTGCTCCATTTATTGAAGTATTCAATAAATATTATGAAAAACAATAAAATGTTGAAAATTATAACATTACTGTTATTGTTAACTGGTTGTCAATCAAATCATGAGAACAACCAAAATCAGCAATTGGGACCTATTAAAGCAGAGGTTTGCCCTGAAGTTCTAGTAGCCAGTCTTTCTAAGGAAAGCTTATGTAGATGGCAAGTAAAATTTTCTCCAAATGGGGGTGCTGAAAAACAGGTAGTGGATACTATCATGAAATCAAACAAAAGTATCTACATGCTATCATATTCTTTTACATCCAAGAAAATTGCAGAATCTTTAGTGTATATGAGGACCTTAGGCACTGATGTCCAGGTAATATTAGATCCTTCTAATGAACATGGAAAAGGTTCAGAAATGGATACGCTATTAAATAGCAATGTTGAAGTCTATATAGATGATAAACATGCTATTGCGCATAATAAGGTTGTTATTTCTAATAGGCAAAAAGTATTAACTGGCTCATTTAATTTTACCAATGCGGCGGAAAAGCATAATGCAGAAAATTCTTTATTATTAGATTGCCCAGGATTAGCAGAAGTATATATTACAGAGTTTGAAGTTCATAAGTCTCATTCTAGAAAGATTAGTCGATGAATAAAAAATATTATGTTGTTTATTATACTTGGAACTATTATGCCGGGAAAAGCGGACCTTATGGGGAAATAATAGAAGAACATCCTTTGAACTGGGCTCAAAAAGAGATCCTAAAAATTAGAAAAATAAACAACAGCCCAAATATGACAATGACTGTATCTTTTTGGTCAGAATTAGGTGAAGATTATGTCCAATAAAATTTTTGAAACAGATCCGGAAAGATTGGCGCATTTAGACCTACTTGCCGACGCTTTTTATGAAAATTTAGAGCGTGGTGAATGTGAATATGGTGGTTGGGGTTTAGACGATAAAAGACCTTTTGGCAATTCATATGTTTGTGGAGATTTGGCAGAAATTGTGGGGATTGAAATACCACCATATGAAGATAAAAATTCATATAATGAAGTTTGTCAATATTTAAATGAATTATATTCTGATTTAGGTAGTTATTTAAAATTTAAGTGGGAGCAAGGAAAACAAAGTGTCAAGTAAAGATTCTTTAGGTGATAGAATGAAAAGTTTTGAGGACTGCTATAGGGTTAAGCTTCCTCAGCGTATGCCCGTTGTTCTTCGTATTGACGGAAAAGCATTTCATAGTTATACCAAAGGATGTAAGCGTCCTTTTGATGACAATCTTGTTAATTGTATGAATGAAACGGCTAAGTATCTTTGCGAAAATATTCAGGGAGTTAAAATAGGATACGTGCAGTCAGATGAAATTTCATTATTATTAAATAATTATGAAACGCTAAATACCCAATCTTGGTTTGATAATAATATAATTAAAATGGTCAGTATTTCTTCGGCTATGGCTTCTGCTAAATTTACTTCTATATCAGATACTATTTTTGGTAAAACTAAAATGGCTATGTTTGATAGTAGGGCTTTTATTTTGCCAGTAGATGATGTTTGTAACTATTTTCTGTGGAGGCAACAAGATTGTACAAGAAATTCTGTACAAATGTTAGCCCGAACCTTATATTCTCATAAAGAATGTAATAATAAAAATAATTCACAGTTGCAAGAGATGTGTTTTCAAAAGGGTATCAATTGGAACGATTGTCCTACACAACAAAAACGTGGCAGATGTATTATTAAATCTGAATTTGTTAAAAACAATGATCCAGATTTTGTTCCGCAACCTGGAGTGCATTATTTAGAACCCCCACAAGTTATTAGAAGAAAATGGATAGTTGATAATGAGATTCCCATTTTTTCTGAATATAGAGATTATATAAACAATTTAGTAAAAACACAATATTAAGAATTCATCTTCTTTATATCTGATTTTGTTTTAATTTTATGACAACCTTTACATAATACTCTTAAACCAGAAGTATCACAAAATAATCTTTCAATATATGAGTCAAATGTAGTAAATTTACCAACTGGTACAATATGATCTACATTTATATCTTTTCTTCTTGTTGGTTTTTTACAAATAGCGCAGGTATAAATGCCATAGGATATTTTAGCGGCATTTAAAGCAGATTGGCGTTGTTTACTTCTGCCCCAAGTTCTTCTTAAAGCTGCCTTAATATAAGCAATTGTAGTTTTTCTCATTTATATATAATATAACAGGAGATTTAAATGGGTGTTGATTTTTATGCTTGTGAAAATTGTGGCGAGACTTATGCAGATTGTGGAGACTATTTTTCTTGCGATTGCGGATGTAACTTTTGTTCTACTGAATGTGGCAAATATGAATCCAGAGAGCCAACAGAAGAAGAACGAGAAGAAAATGATTATGATGAATATGAAGAAATAAAATCATGTATATTTTGTCGTTATGAAGCAGTTACAGATAGACAAGTTTTATTGTTTTTATGTAAAAAATATGGTATTCTTGAAGAAGATGCTAACAAAGAATGTATAGAAGATTTAAAAAATGGAAAATAAAGAATCATTTCAAAAGCGTATACAGCCTTATTTCTCGCCATCTATTCAGCTGGATATTAAATTAGCCTATGTATTAGCTAAATTTGGTCATCGAGCTCAAAAGAGAAAAGAAACAGACAGTGATGGCAATCCAATTAGATATTTCGAACATGTTAGAAGAGTAACAATTGTTTTAATGGATGATATGAAGATTATGGATGACACCATGATTAAAGCCGCTCTATTACATGATGCTCTTGAAGATACCGCCGATCTAACTCCAGAATTATTAGAGCATTCTTTTGGATTAGAAACAGTTCAAATTATTAAGTTATTATCTAAATGTCCCAAAGAAGGCTATCACGAAAGGCTAGCTAATTGCCATAATTGGAAAGTCTTGGCTATTAAAGCCTGTGATAGATTAGATAATTTAAGATCGTTAATAACACCAGGAACGACAGTAGAGTTTCAAAAGAAACAAATTAAAGAAACTAAGGAAATTTATAATCCATTATTTGACAGTTTGTTAACTATCTGCCCGACTCAATATAAAAATAATATTCAATGGGTGCGTGATGAAATTAGAAGATTAGTTGAGCGATATAGTGTTATGATAGAACTTAAAAATGACTTGTAATTATTGATTTTAATAAAATAAATGGATTCAATAAATAATTTAGGTTACCAACATTAAATGGAGTTATCATGACTTGTATCGTGGCTATCGCAGATAAAAGTGGAGTATATATGGGCGGAGATAGTGCTGGAGTTGGTGGACTTTCTATTACTGTAAGGGATGATGTTAAAGTCTTCCATAATGGAGATTTCCTAATAGGAGGAACCACCTCTTTTAGAATGTTACAGCTATTACAATATAGGCTTAATCCACCAAAACAAGGTCATAAGCAGACAGATATGGAATATATGGTAAATGATTTTATAGATGCTGTTAGAAGATGTTTTGCCGAAGGTGGTTGGGGAAAAGCCAGCGGTCATGATAATAATGAAGGCGGTAACTTTCTTGTAGGATACAATGGTGTTTTATATGAAATTTTTGGAGATTTTCAGGTAGCTAAGCCAAGCTTGCAATACTCTGCTTGTGGGTGTGGAGAAGATTTGGCATTAGGATCTTTGTATACTTCTGTTGGGCAAAAACCAGAAGCTAGATTGAAGAAGGCTCTGGAGGCAGCCACCCATTTTAGTGCAGGGGTAAGTGCACCTTATGTGTATCTTAAACAACTAAAAGTCAAAACAAAAAAGTAAGACGTCTTGACAGCTCTGCTGCCAGCCTTATTGTGTATCTACATAACTTTCACAATTTTATAAATTGCAATTTAACTGCTTTGCACTTATCCAGCCCCATGAAAAAATTAGAAAATTTGTATGGCGACTTTCTATATGATACTGTCAAAACCAAAAATTCTTTGGAGAATTTAGTATCAGACGCTGATACTTCTATTAGAAAAGCCTATTACTGTGCTTGTAATATGACCGCCAAGATGTTTGAGCTAGCTAAACAAAATGAATGTTCCAGGTCAGAATTAAAAAGAGCATATAGTAATCTTAAGAAGATAGAAAAAATTGTAGAATCCTTTAAGAAAGACTTCAAGAGATAATATGAATAGAATTCAAGAATTAGCATCTAAGATTAACCAAGCTCGTCTAGACTATTATAATCATCAGCCTACTGTTAGTGATCGTATATTTGATGCTTGGGTAGATGAATTAAAAACACTAGATCCTCAAAATAAGGCAGTTACTGCTATTGGTGCTCCAATTGCGCCCTCTGAATGGAAGAAAGCAAAACACCAAATCCCTATGGGATCTCTAGATAAGGTTAATTTGCCTGCAGAACTAACGGCATGGGTAGATACACTCCCTACCAATGGTAAACTATTAATTACAGAAAAATTGGATGGTCTTTCCATTGAAGTTATTTATGAAAATGGTAAATTAATACAAGGCATAACTCGAGGCAATGGAATCGAGGGGGAAGATATTACAGTTAACGTTACCAAAATGAGCGGCGTACCCTCTCAATTGAAAGATAAGTTTACTGGCTCTCTGAGGGGCGAGATTATTATGAAGAAGAGTGTTCATCAAAAGCATTTTTCAGATAAAGCAAATCCTCGAAATGCTGCCTCTGGAGTAGCTAAGCGTTTAGATGGCATAGGGGTAGAACATTTGAATATCTTCTTTTATCAAGCTTTAGGAGATATCGAGTTTCAGGCGGAGCAACAGCAATTTGCTTGGTTAGTTGACCAAGGGTTAACAACTCCGCTTTGGTGTTTAGTCAAAACTGCCGATGAAGTTAACAAATTTTGGAGAGATTACCAAGATACTAAACGAGATAAGTTAGATTATGATATTGATGGATTGGTTATTCGTCTTGACAATTTAGATGATCAAGCTGCTTTAGGTGATAAAGATTTAAGACCCAAAGGCGCTAAAGCATTTAAATTTGATAATGAGACTAGAGAATCTGTTATTAGGGATATTACTTGGCAAGTAGGCAATAGTGGAAGAATTACTCCCGTAGCTACTGTAGATCCGGTAGTGTTAGTTGGAGCTACAGTAACAAGAGCTAGCATATACAATATGTCTTATATTGAAGAATTAGGATTAGATATTGGGGCAACTGTTCTAGTTGCTAGAGCAAATGATGTCATCCCCAAAATTGAAGAATTAATTAAAGGAACTGGTACTATTGCTGTTCCTCCAAAGAATTGTCCAGAGTGTGGGGCACACACTATTATGAATGGTGAAAATCTACAATGTACTAATTCTGAGAATTGTCCTGCCCAAATAATTGGTCGTATTAAAAACTGGGTATCAGAGCTAAATCTTTTAGAGTGGGGAGATACTCTAATTGAGAAATTAGTTAAATCTGGAAAAGTTAATGATGTGGCTGATATTTATAAATTATCCATTGATGATCTTGCTAATTTAGATAGAATGGGCGAGAAGTCAGCCAAGAAATGCTATGAAATTCTTTGGGCTAATGCCGAAATTCCATTAGAAACATTTCTTGGAGCATTAAGTATAACCATGATAGGCGCTAGTACCATTAAACTTATTATGAATGAGGGGTGTGATACTTTAGAAAAATTTGGTCAGCTTAAAGCAGAACATTTTGAGAAGGTTCCAGGAGTGGGTCCGACTAAAGCTAAATTTTTAGCAGATGGTTTGTTAGACAATCAGGTTTTGATTTTGGATATATTAGATGCCGGAGTCAAGATTAAAGATAAGGTCGTTGGCAAATTAACTAACAAATCCGTATGTTTTACTGGAACCATGCAAACTAAGCGAGCTATTCTTGAAAAAATGGTACAAGATGCTGGTGGAGATGTAAAAAGCTCTGTTGGTAAAGGTTTAACTTATCTTGTAATTGCTGATACTAATAGTACAAGCTCTAAAGCAGTCAGTGCCCGCAAATATGGAACTAAACTTATTTCTGAAGATGAGTTTTTGGATTTAATAAAATGATTGCGTATCAAAAATTTACAATACCAACTAATGTTATCTTTTTGAGATCAGCTAATAAGATTGGAATGTCATTTAACTTTTCTTCTAACATAGAAAAAATAGGAATAGAGTGGGATGTATCCATTAAAAATGGTTCTTATGTCAGTATTATTTCAGAGCCAATAGAAGTTGATCATCCAAAATATGGTATACTATCAGTAATTAAAGTTAAAGCTGATGTAGCTGCCGATTATCATACTGTAATAAAAGAATTTTGGGTCCCTATAGATTATTTGTACGTCATATGATCAACGGACTCAAATATATTTCTAATTTTATATCTCAAGATAATGAGTTGCAGTTAATTAATATTATTAATAAGCAATTGTGGTCATTAGATTTAAAAAGAAGAACTCAGCATTATGGATATAAGTATGATTATACTACTAAGAAAATTGATCAATCATTATATTTAGGTCCAATACCATTATGGTTAGAAAAATATTGTTACAAGCTTGTAGATGATAAGCATTTTAGCAAATTACCTGACCAGGTTATTATTAATGAGTATCTTCCAGGGCAAGGTATTAACAAACATGTGGATTGTGTTACTTGTTTTGGAGATACGGTAGCTTCTTTAAGTTTAAATTCTACTTGTATCATGGCTTTTGAAAATATTCAGAACCATATGGTTGGTGAAATGGCATTGGCTCCTCTTAGCTTATTGGTATTAAGTAATGAAGCAAGATATCAATGGCTGCACTCTATTCCTGCTAGAACTCAAGATATTATAGCTAATCAAGTAATTCCCAGGACTAGAAGACTTTCTTTAACATTTAGAACGGTTTTATTATGAATAAATTGCAAGTATTGAATTCTACAATTGATTCTTCAGTCAATTTTGTTGAAACACAACTTGTGGGATTTCTAGAATCCCGCTTTGTTAGAAAGTGTGATGAATATTTTATTGCCTATTTATCTTCCCAAACGGGATGCAACCGTCTCTGTTCCTTTTGCCATTTAACGGCTACTGGTCAAACATCATTTACAGATTCTAGTCACAATGATTTTGTGGCACAAGCTATTCAGATCTTTAAACATTATCGTAAAGAAACTACCAAGGCAAAATGGGTTAATTTTAATTTCATGGCAAGAGGAGAGCCTCTAGCAAACAAAGTGCTATTGGAATCAGGTGATGAGTTATTATCTAAATTAGGGCAAGTAGCTAAAGAAGAAAATTTGCCCGCCAAGTTTAATGTTTCGACTATAATGCCAATAACACTTAAGCGCCCACTATCTAGTATATTTAATTACATACATCCTACTATTTACTATTCATTATATTCTATGAATGATGAATGGCGAAAACAGTGGATGCCTGGCGCTATGTCTCCTAATCAAGCATTACCAATGATTAAAGAATATCAAGATTTGTCTAAAAAAATAGTAAAAATTCATTATCCATTTATTTCTGGCGAAAATGATAGTGAAGAAGATATTCATTCTGTTTGTGATGCTATAGTTAAACATAATTTAATGTGTGAATTTAATTTGGTCCGTTATAATCCATATTCAATTGAACAAGGAAAAGAAAGTTCTAAAGAAGTAATAGAAAGAAACCTTAATATTTTTAAGAAAAGACTTAATTTCAATAGTAAGGTTCAAATTATAAAATTGGTGGGTCCAGACATAAAAGCATCTTGTGGTATGTTTGTATGAATTTAGATTATAATCAATTAATGTGTTTAAAAATAAGTGCTAATAAATTATGGAACACTTATGACATATTTCATATTGAAGTATATCCAACATCTAAGATAATTGATTTACATATAGATAAATATCGAATAGGTTTTTTATCGCAAGGTATCTTTAATATACGCGAAATCGGAATCGGAAATAATTCACACTTATTTTCTATGAAAAGCGAAGGATTTTCATTATTAAATGAGTGGGCTAGTTTTACATCCGACTTTTGCTTTTTACGATATACAGAACAAAAAGCAAGACGACGTTTAGATAAATTTTTTAAAATGAAAGCTTTTCTATAAAATTAATAGAAGTTATAGCTCATATTTATGAGCCAACAATTTATTATCACACCAGAAGTTTTTGAGAAATGTACCACCTTCGCTAAAAAATCAGTTTCAACTAGTTCTGACAAATATGCTAGAAGAAATCAATTTGATGTAGAAAAAATAGTTAAAGACATTCGAAATGGAAAAATAGGGGAAGAAGGAGTTCATTCCTTATTATTAAATAAATTCCCTAAGTTACTCCCTCCAGATCATAACATTTATGATAAAAACAATAAATCTTGGGAGCCAGATTTAAAAGATGAAGCTTCAGATATAAGAATTGCCGTTAAATCTCAAGATATTGAATCGGCAATTCATTTTGGAGAATCATGGGTATTCCAGTTTGGTAATGGTGGGAAATATGATTGTGATACTGGAGTATTTAAATCAGTAGACGATAATCATTATGTAGCTTTTGTTGCATTAAATGTTCCCAAAAGAAAAGGTGAAATCAAAGCTATTGTCAAAGTTCAATGGCTTCATGATAATAAATTATTTAAAGCAATGCAAAAGCAAAATTTACGTGGCAATAAGGTTGCAGTATATTTTGAAAATTTACAAAAACATGAAAAAGATTTATGGCAAATTTAATAATAAATTAATTTATAGTGAAGTGCAGTCCGCTTTAAATCTATATGGCTCAAAATATCTTCGAGATTATGAATTGAAATACATGTATTCTGGAAAGTTTTGTTTCCTTTTGTATGATGTAAGAGAGAATGTTTGTTTTATAAATAAATCAGACGCATTTATTAATGGCACCGAAGAAGCCAAATTAAATGGTATAAAATTAAGGACTCCATATAATGATTATTGGGCTTTACGCGCTCCTGCCAACGATGATGAATTTTGGAAAACATGGAATGAATTTAAAAGAATTTTTAATTTAAAATCTTTTTGGTAATTATGAAAGTACAAACTCCATTTCGCTATCCAGGGGCTAAAAATAAGCTCTTACCAATTATTGAAGAATATTTAATTCAATTAGGTATTGAACAACAAAGTAAGTTTGCTGATGTTTTTGTAGGTGGGGGTTCGGTTTTATTAAGAGTTGCCGAAAAATATCCTAATATAGAATTATATGGCAATGACAAAGATTATTGGATAGCTTCTTTTTGGCAAATTGTTTCCAATAATGATAATTATAAATTATTTGAACTATTCAAGTTAATGGACCAGCCAGTTACGTTAGAACATTTTTATAAATTACGTGAGACGCCTCCATTAAGCGATATTGAAGCAGCCTACTACGCCATATTTTTTAACAGAACTTCTTTCAGTGGAATATTATCTTCAGGACCTATAGGTGGAAAGAAACAATTATCTAAATATACAGTTGATTGTCGTTGGAACTTAAACAAACTTAAAGAAAAAATTCTTAAATGTCACAATTTGCTTAAAGGAAGAACAACCATTGATAATTTAGACTATATTAAATATAATATATTAACATCTACTGATTGTATTGCTTATTGTGATCCTCCCTATTTTATCAAGGGAGATATGTTGTATTCAGAAAAAATGTCTAAATCCTGCCATTTGGCACTGGCAGATATTCTTAATAAAAGAAAAAATTGGCTATTATCTTATGATGATGACCCCTACATTAGAAATTTATATAAAAATCAAAATATAGTTGATCTTGCTACTAGATACTGTATAAATGGTGAGAAAAGTTCTTGGCAAAGTAAAAATGAGTTATTAATTTATGGTATTTAGAACTAAAAATTATGTAATTGAAAAACTAAATTATTACGATACCAGAGTTTTTAAGCTAAAAAATACACATGGATTCAAAATATATTTAAGGCATCAAGATGCATTAAAACTAGATTGGTTGGTGGTTACTAGTTGGATAGATTTTGAAGACTTATATTGTTTTTCTTTTCAAGAAATAGATAAGAAAATAGATTCTATTTTAAAAATGAAAGCCTTTTGGTAAGAGATGTATACGATTGCTTCAGATTATTATATAGACTATAACGTAATTTTTCGGTCTAGAACTGTTGTAGTCAAAGAGCTTAATGGAATTAATAGGCATCTTGTTATTTTTTGTAGAAATTATTGTTTATCTATCATGTCAAACAGTACTTGTTATGTTTATTATCTGGGACCAGGATTTAAAAATAATGAATTAGATAAGGAAATACTATACTTTGAACAACAAACAGGTTCAATATTTGATAAATTTTTAACAGCTAATAATGGAATTATACAAAGTTCTTCCGAAAAGAAATGTCAAGAAGCATTATCTAAATATTTAAAATTAAAGGCATTCATTTAATAATATGTCTCGATCTTGATGTTCCATCAATAACATTTTGCTTACTTGAAAGTGGTCTTAAATTATTCAAATCCCAGCACCTCTTAAAATTATCATCTTCCATACTTGTATAAGGCAAATCTGATTGAGGAATAATATGATCTATTTGCCAAGTCCAAGTAGATGAGTCATTATCATCCCAGGTCTTTAAATTATATTTACCATGATTATTCCAATTCATCCAAGACTCAAATTGCTTTTCTAAATGTTCTTTTAAATCTTTAATTGTATAATTTAAGTAATTAACAACAGATTCATTATTTTTACTTGAATTATTTTTTTTGAGTTCACGGCGGCAATACACACTAATTGTATGTTTTAATTTTATAAAAGGATCATGTTTCCTTTTAAAAGCGATTTTTTCATTAATACTAATTTTATTTATATTTCTATACTTTTTAACTTTTGATTTAATAGCATCTTTATTATTAGCATATCTATCTTTTTCTTTTGCTATTTTATTTTGTCTAAACTCAATATTTGTTAAATATTTTTGAGCAGCTTTTAATTGAATATTTTCTTTATTATTAAGGTAATAAGTTTCTTTTTTCTTTTTTATTTTCTCTTTATTATTATTTCTATATAGCTTTCCTCTTTCAATAATTTTATTTTTATTTTTGATAGCATAGTTTTGATCATATTTTTTCTTTGCAGAGCTATTTTCTTGACGTTTAATGCGTAAACAATCTTTACATATAGAAGAATATTCTATAATATTATTTCTATTATGTCTTACGCTTTTATTAAATAGTGTTATATCTTTTTCTAATTGACAATTTTTACAAATCTTGGATGTTAGCATATGTTTTACCTTATAATGATTTTAGCAATATATAGTTTATCTTTCTTTGTAAGAAATAGTTCTGGACCATTTGATATTTTTAGCAAATTAAGATCAAAGCTATTAAAAAGCTCTAAATTAGGCATATTTTTTTATGAGTTACTTTCTTGTCCATTTTGCGTAGGCTTTCATTGCGGCTATGTAATATATATATTACAATGCATAGATTTTAAATTTTCTTTATTCATATTGTGGGGCTTAGCAGGATCTACAGTTGTAGCTTTTTTTGACTCTTTATTTAATAAATTGTCTCCCCCTTGACACGCAATTTTTTAAATTTATCTTAACTAAACTATGGGAATAGAATACACACTAGCAAATCACGAAAATAAAACATGCTTTGAATTGGGAAAAGGTTCATGGTATGCTTTATGCGATCATAATGGAAAAGGTGATGTATGTCTGCTGTATGAAGATCAAATTTATGATGTAATTATTAATGAAATTTGGGAATATAATATTGCAACTAGCCTTTCTACAAAAGAAAAGAGTGACTGGATTGAATACTCTAAGACTCTTTCAAAAGAAATTTTCAAATTTATTAATAATGTTGATCCTTCTAGAATATCATTAACTAATGACTCTGATGATTCTACGTTTGAGTTAAGACAAAATGGTTATCGTTGGGTGGGCAGCAGATATGTAGAAGATGACTTATCTCTTCTTAATCGTCATATTAAATAATTATTTATAATATTTCAGCATATATTATGTGAAATATTTATTAGCATTTTTATTATTATTGCTGGCTTGTGAGACGCCACGTCCACAACAGCCACAAGTAGTATGTAATAAAGATGCTGTTTGTTGTTATAAAGCCAATAAAAACTCTTCTGTTTGTATAAGGTATGAAAAACAGAAGAAAATAGATTCAACATTTATATATTTTCAATTTAAACAATAAGGTAATATACTATGGTAGATAAATTAGTAGCTTATTCGGCAGGCGAAGAGCCTTCATTTCCAAATGATTATGATGTGGTTAAGAGAACTACTCTTAATTTTACTGACATTATCAACAATAATAATAAGTATTACAATCTTGAAATTCAAGTTGCCAAAGATGGTAGCTCTCGTATCTTTACTCAATATGGTCGAGTTGGTGGTACTGCAGCAAAAGAATACCGTGTGGCAGCAAATCAACCTCACGCAGAAAAAGAAGCCGAAAAGATTATCAAATCTAAAACTAAAAAAGGTTATGTCGAAGTCAAACTAGTAAAAGCTGATGTTGGTTCAGAGCAAGGCAAATCCAAAGTTGATACAGCTGCCACAAGCGTATCTGTGGATACCCTAAAGAAAATGGGCGTCAAAGTTCAAGAAGAAGAAAAAAGCAAACTTCATCCAGAAATTGGCGATTTAGTTAGAACTTGGTTCGGTGTTACTCAAGAATTCATTGAATTAAATCTAGATACCAAAAAGTGTCCGCTAGGGCAATTATCAATTGATCAGATTGATAAGGCTAAAACTATTCTTGATGAGGCTAGAACTATTATCCACGCTAAGTCTGTAGATGTTTTAGAGCTTAATAAGTTAACTAATTCATATTATAGCAATATTCCTCACAACTTCGGTTATGGTAAAATCAATGCTGATGTTCTTCGTCTTGATAATGACGACAAAATTAACAAAGCCTTCGATATTCTAGATGTTTTTGCTGACGCTAAGAACGTTCAAAGTGTTATTTCTAAAAAATCAGCGGTAGATTCTCAGTATTCTACACTTAAAGCCGATCTTTCATTCATTGATCCAACAGATCCTATTTGGAAATGGCTTGATACTATGTTGCATGAAACTCGTGCTAGCAATCATAGTAGCTTAGGCAAGCTTAAGACGCATAAGATTTACAAGGTAAATCGTCATGATGAAGAAAAACACTTCCTTAAGAGTGCTGAAAAGATTGCTAAGGAATGTGGTAAGCATGATCCCTCTTCAGTTTATGCTAAGTTAGTTAAATCTCGCCCCGACCTTTCTAAGGATTTAAGAGATCTGTATGCTAAAGCAAACGTTTCTCCTGGTTGGCATGGTACTCGTAGAGCAAACATGATTGGTATTACTACTAAGGGTCTATTAATCAGACCTTCTGGTGTAGTTCATGCTGGCAGCATGTATGGTGACGGTGTTTACTGGGCAACTAATAGCACCAAGAGCATTAACTATTGTGACGTTCGGGGCTCCTATTGGGCTCAAGGCACTAATAAGACGGCTTATTTATTCTTGGGAGACGTTGCTTTTGGTAATTACAAGTATGCTAATGGCTCTCACTATTACAATAAGAAGAGCATTGCTCCTTGTCATTCAGTTTTCGCTCAAGGTGGTAAGAGCGGAGTTCTTAATGACGAGATTATTACATATACGCCATCTGGTCCAGACCAACAACATTGTTTAAGATACATTATTGAATTCGAAACCCAAGCCAAATGAAAATTGGATTACTAACTTTTCCACGATTAACTAACAATTTTGCAGCAGGAAGACCAACCCTTCTTGCTCAAAAACTAGAACCATCAGTTCTGTTCTTGTCTCCATCTTTTGGGGAGCTTGTATTCTTAGAGGACAACAATCCAAGATCAGACATTGATTTATATCTATGTTCAGTATATACTCGTGGATTAAATGAGTTTATTAATTTCTCAAATCAAGTAGGTAGGGATAAAGTTATTGCTGGAGGATATCATCCAACAGCACTTCCAGAAGAAGTATTACCTTATGCTCATAAGGTGGTAACAGGATACTGTGATAATATTGATCAAATCATTGATGGACCAATTGGTATATCTAAAGGTTCTTTTGGATTTACCAAGATGCGTCGAGATTTAGTCGATATGACTACTATGAAACAAGTATATCCGGACATTTACCCAGATGATATTTGTGGCTCTATGGTTTCTTCTGTTGGTTGTCCTTATGATTGTGATTTCTGTTCTACTCCATCAATGTCGGGCAGAAAAATGAAAACTGCTACATTAGAATATGTAGAAGAAGAGATTGAAGATCTTTTAAAACATAAAGCAACTACTGTTTTTATTAGAGACGAAAGTTTTGCTACTCATCCAATGATGACAGAAGTAGCACCTTTATTTAAAGACAAGTTTAAAGTCTTATATTCTTTCGGTACTAGTGGAGTCTTTGCCAAAAGACCTGAGCTATTACCAGTTCTTAAAGAGAGTGGTTGGCATTCTCTAAATATCGGTTTAGAGGATGTTGGGGTTAAGTACCGAAAGAATATTAATCTTAAGCTGGGTGTAGAGAATATTAGGCGTAATGGTCTCAATCATGTTATGTCATTTATTGTCAATGATGATGGCAAGACCTTTGAAGAGGCTAAAGCTAATTATTATGCCTTATATGAAGCCTTTGTCGATCTAAAGCCGCTGCAAGTTTGCGCTAACTTTCTAATGCCATTCCCTGGAACCAAAATTTGGGAATCATATAAAGACAGAATCTCTGAAAAAGATTTTGATCGTTTTGATTCTAAGACCCCTATATTTACTGATGGTTCATTTGCTGAATGGCATAAGCGAATGTTAGTAGCAGTTCAGTTAAAGTACTACTTAAGTGATTCTTACAATAAGAATGTAAGAGACTTTAACTGTGGAGACGTTCTGAATCTTAGAATGTTGGAGCTACAAAAAGAATTTGGTTTAGAGGATTTGGCTTGGGACAAGTTGTTGGAGATAAATCCATGAGTGAAATAGCAGTACAAGAATTATTTCAGATTGTTTCAATATGTGATAACTCACATGTTAGTGTTGCTAACGATAAAAGACAAAGTTATTTCCGCCAAAAGTGGGATGCTGTTGAAGCGTTAGTTAGAATGTGTAAAGAACAAAATTTAGATTTTGAAGACTTTAAAATAAATCGGACGCAAGTTCTAAACTGCGTTAGTAATGGTGGGATTAGGTATTATTTTAAACTTGAACCATTTTATGGTAGTATTAGGTAAAGGAATAATATGGGAATTTTTATCTTTAATGATTCTGTAGTGTTTCACAAGTTAACTTCCCTTAAAATAATTAATTTAGTTCTAAAAGGATTGCAGGACAAATATCCTGTTAATGTTTTGCCAGAGTATTCTAGCGAAAAAGATTTCTATAAATACAAATTTAAAGAGCCAATTAGTGATGAGCTTTTAAAACAAGCCTACATTTACCTAGATAAGTATAATAAAAATGCCTAATAATTATAAAACAATGAAAGTGTTTGATTGTCAGTGGAACCCTGGCATGCCCGATGATGTAAAAGATTCGTTCTTTAGAATTTTCGAAGATAAAAGATCTAATGATGTAGTGGTTGAATACACTATTGATGGCGAAAATTTTGAAGATGAAGAAGATGAGTGGGCAAAAGACAGAAGAAAATTAGATGCATGGTTAATTGCAAATGGCGCTAATCCTCCGCCAAACAAAGATGAAGAGGGTGAAACAGTTCTAATTAAGCATTGGTGGTAATATTTACATATTTTGTCATGATGATATATGTATAATTAAGGAGATTAATGCCATATCATCAAACTAAAATGTTGAATATTACTAGAGAAATGCTTGAAGCAGATTATAAAGAATTAAATAATTTAACAAAAATTGCCAATAAGTATAACGTTGCTAAAGGAACAATAATCTATTATTTTAAAAAATTACAAATACCATATGCTTTAAAAGTAAGAAATTATGGTTGTGACGAATATTTTTTTGAAAGTGACAACGAATTGTCTTTTTATTGGGCAGGTTTTTTGGCTGCTGATGGCTGTATTTCAGACAGAAAGACTGATAACAGTAAAACATTGTATTTGCAGTTAGCAGAAAAAGATTTAGATCATCTTCTTTTGTTTAAAGAACATATTAAATCAAATCATCCGATTAAAAATAAATTAGTTAAAAATAGTTTATTAAATCCAAATTGGAATGATCAGGTTATTTGTCGTATTGGGATAGGCTCTTTGCCATTAACAAAAGAGCTTGAAAGATTTAATATTTTACCTCGTAAAACTAAAACCTATGATTTTCCAAAGTGGCTAACTAATCATTTTATGAGAGGATATTTTGATGGTGATGGCTGCCTTTATAGATTAAAAAATAGTAAAGAAACAGATCAATTTAAATTATCAATTGCTGGTAATTTGAGTTTTTTAAATAATTTTGGAAATATTATTTGTAATAAATTACTTATAACAAATAAATCTATTAATTCTAATGGAGCTATCAATGTTTTAACTTATGGTGGAAATAATCTAACTAAAGTAGTTGGAGATTTTTTATATAAAGATGCTACAGTTTATTTAAACCGGAAATATAATTTATGGAGAGAGTTTAATGATTACTATAATTCAAGGAAATTTACTTGAGGCTAAAGAAAAATTTTTAGTACATCAATGCAATTGTACGAGTCATTTTGCAGCTGGAATTGCTGCAAGCATCTTTGAAAAATTCCCGTATGCTAATGTTTATGCAAATCGCATGGAAGAAGATATTCCTGGAGATATAATTATTTGTGGAAATGGAAAAGATCAACGATATGTTGTTAATCTCATGGGACAATTTTATCCGGGCGGACCACATGATAATATTATAGATAATGAGAAAGCAAGAAGAGATTATTTTTATAAGGGTTTATTGAAATTGGCTAAGGTAAATAATTTAGAAAGTGTTGCTTTTAATTACCGTATTGGTTGTGGGATTGCGGGAGGTGATTGGGAATGGTATAAAGGAACTATTGAAAATTTTGCTAAGTTTGTATATGAAGATCAAGGAACTCTAGTTTCTATTTATCAAAGAGAAGGCGATATTTAATGAGTACTCCTGTAACATTAAAAGATGGTACAATTAGGTATTTTAATGAGAAAAAACAATTACATCGTGAAGATGGTCCAGCCATTATTTGGTTAAGTGGAGATAAAGAGTGGTTTTTGAACGGCAAGCGGCATCGGCAAGGTGCACCTGCTATAGAATTTGCTGAAGTCAAAGTTTGGTACATTGATGGTAAAAAGCACAGAGAAGATGGTGCTGCTGTAGAGTATAATGAAGAATCGCTAAACCAATATTTTTTGCGTGACAAAGAAGTTAAAGCCAGCTCTCTTATAGAGTTTTTAAGCATTGTTAGATTTAAAGCATTTATATGATTAAGTTTTATACCTCAGCAGAGCCTTATGGTTATTTAAATAATTTTAAAAAATCACCCATGTTTATTTATGGGCGTTGGTGGAAGAATGTTGAAAGCGCCTATCAATCACAGAAAACTCTTAATTTTGAAGAGTTTAATAAAATTCTTTCTACTAAACATCCTCGTGAAGCTAGAGATTTAGGACAATTGGTTCAACTTCGTGATGATTGGAATGAAATTAAGATTCCCACTATGTATGAATGTGTGTTAGCTAAATTTGTTCAAAATCATGATTTTAGAGAAAGATTATTTTCTACAGGTATTGAAGAAATTGCAGAAGATTCTCCGGTAGATTATTTTTGGGGTTTAGGTGCGGATGGTTCCGGAGAAAATAATCTTGGTAAGATTTTAATGATTGTTAGAGATAAATTAAGAACTTCAGAATATTTTGATCTATTTAAGAAAGAATAATAGTTATGGAAAAAGAAATAGCTAAGAAATTAAAAGTTGGAGATAGAGTTGCCGCCTTTGAAGACTATAATGGAGAACTGACTTCTAAAATTGTTAAACATGGAGATTGTGGTTTAGCTTTAGGAACTATTGAAAAAGTTCTTATTAAGAATAAAATAACAGTTCGTTGGGATGATGTATGGTTTAATACATCAAAATATAGTGAAACAACTGGTGAAATTACTGGATATGATGCAGTAGATGTAAATATAAGTCTTCTTTTCTTACCGAAAGAAGCTAAACAGAAAATGTCTGTTATGGAAAAAGAATATAAAGTATTAGTCAAGCAAGCAGCAGGTAAATTAAAAGAAGCTTCAAAATTAATTAAAGAAGCAAATAAAATTGCAAAACAAGCCGGAACCGATAACTTATGTGATATGTATGAAGCAAATGATATTTTAATGAGCACTTTAGATTCTTGTGGATGGCAAACATCATCCATGGGATGTTAATTTAAAAATTTAAACCCCCTTGCGCATCATTTTAAAAAATTTATGATGTAGTAAATCCAAGATTGAACCATATTAAAGGACATTATGAACCTACAAGATTTAGTATTAGAAATTGTTAAAGACTTTATTAATAATGACAAACTGTTTACAGCATTAGATATTAGCAATGTCGTAAAACAAACAATGCCTCACGCCCGCCACAAAGAAGTTCGTGATATAGTAAGAGAATTATGGAAAACTGAAATTGAAGTGAATAATTATGATCGTTCACCTATCCAGGTAACGCTAGCTAATGGCTCAACTGCTGATGCTCTTCTTTATCATCCATTGTCAGCTTCTTGGGATTTGGATAATCTTTACAATGCACAACAACGTCAAAAAACATTTAATCAAAATGTTACTGCCCCCACTGCCGTTCAGACAGTTAATGGTACTTTAAGTAAGTCTGATGATGGAACACTAACAGTAGTAACAACTCCGGCTGCATCTTTGCCTGTTGTAACTCCTTCTGTAAACCCCGTTAATACAAGAGATCTTTGGGCTCAAATGTGGCAAACTCAACCATCTTTGTTTCCAAGAAAATAATTAGATTACATTAGTTGATTCATCTGGACCACTGGGCGGTTCTTGATCTTCCACCATTTTAGATAATTCATTCTGATGAATAATCTCTAATGACGGATTATCTAAAATGAATTGTTTTAAGGCAGGAATTAAAGTTAGAAAATGATTAATACTAACTACTTGTGGTTGCTTTAATTTTTTAGCTCCATACAAAAGGGTTTCATTCTTTTCCAAGTGTTTTTGAATTAGAAAGTCTAAATTTTCTAAAATTGATTTATTAGTTTTAGAATTTGCCCAGTTGATTAGGTTTAAGGTGCCAGGATATGGATCTTGAGGATCTATTTCTTTATAAAGATCAATAATCTGTTGATATACCTTACCAAACAATTGTCGTATGTCTAAATGCAAATGTTTTTCTTTGATTAATAATAAATCACCAGACATTTCATTAATAATAGATTTAAGCTCTCCTACTTTATCATAGTAGAAAATTTCAAACATTTCTTTTTGTTTTTCCATTTTATCATTATCAAAATGATGTTCTAGAAATTTATTAGCTAATTTTTGTATTAAATTATTAGACATTTTGTACCCATTTATTATATTGAAATATTCAATATAAATTAATTTTTATTAAAGGAATCATGGTAACATATAACGAAGCCAATCAGTGTCGTTTATTGATGAAAATGAAGCTATTTAATTATAGTTGGTATGATAGTAGTGAGGTTCGATCTGGTAAAGACGGATGGACAGTTGTTATTTTTGTTAAGGAAATTAACAAAAAAGTTAAGAGATATATACCAAAAAAAATAAAAGAAGTTTCTGTTAATATAGAAACAGTGTGATATATTAAAGCTTTTTCGAAAGAGAAATTTATGCGTATACTTCATATAAGCGACACTCATGGGAGTTTTGTTCCCTTGTATGGCAGTTTTGACATCGTGGTCCATTCTGGAGATTTTTTTCCAGATCCTCCAGGCAATCCTCCATATAAAGATCAAGTAGGTTTATGGCAACTTGATTGGTTAAAAGATAATATGTTATTTTTTAAAGAATGGGTCCAAAATCATCCATTTCTATTTTCTTTAGGAAACCATGATCATGCCGATCCTTTTGAAATGGAAAAATTATTAATAGATAATGGCATTAAAGCTATTTGTTTGCATGATAAAATTAATAGTTTTGATAATATTAATTTTTATGGTTTTCCTTATGTTCCTTATATAAATGGTAGCTTTGCATATGAAAGAGAAGTTCCGGAAATGTCTGTGGAAGTAGAGAGTATGTTAAAAAAAATAAAATCCTCTTACGTAGATATTTTGGTTTGTCATGCTCCACCTTATCAAATATTAGACTTATCTTATGATCAAAGGCATTTAGGTAACTCTGTTATGTCTAATGCTCTTTTATCTAAAAAATTATCTCCTGATAATAATGGTCCAACCTATTATTTGTGCGGACATATACATCATTCTCGTGGTTTAAGTATGATAAATAACATGTTATTTAGTAATGCTGCTGTTTTTCAACAAATTATTGAGGTTTAAATGAAAGTAAAGCCTAAAGAAATTTTAGTTAATTTACCCATAGTATTATTATTTAAAGATTATCATGAAATTCCAGCTTTTGCAGCCGATATTAATACTATTATTAATGGAAAAGTAAAAGTAAAATATGAAGAGTTAGGTTGTTTAGGCGGGCAATATGTTGGGATTTTTTACCTTGATAGGTATGGAGAATTTCAACAATTAAGAGAAGAATTTAAAACAGCTATTGAACAAGAAGAGATTAATAATTATAATGAACAAAATCGCAATATTTAAAAAATCAACAGATTTAGATAATATTTATGATGATATTTATGATAAATTATTGTCTCAAAATAAGTATATGAAGTTCAATCCTATAATGAAAAAGATTGCAACTGTTTTTATAGAAAATGGTTATGAAAATACGGAAACTTGTGCAAATTTAGGCGGTATTCTCATTAAAAAATCTTTAAAAGTTAAAAAGCCAGTATATTTAGTATATGGGAAAAAGAGCAATACTTATGCTTTTTTTCTTGGTAATTTATCTGCAATAAAAGCTCTTTTATCAAAAGAGTATGAAAAGATTAGTTTACAAACTAATCTAAAGAATGAAATTAAAACAATTTCTAATTTAGATGCCGCCATTTTAGCCTATTTATCTTTAGTTCCAAAGCCAATTAAAGATTATTCTATATTAAATTTCTTGTCAAAAGACGTTTTATCTTTAGGACAATGCTTACTGGATATTAAAGGAAAATATTCAAAAGAAGTAAAGAAACAAGCAAATATTTATCGTGAGTGGGCTATTTATAAAACTGCTTCTAGCTCTAAAAGAAAAAATTTAAATTTAAGTTGTATTGTTAAATGATAATTGCCTTTAGCGGTCATAGACCAGATAAACTTCCCAATAAGGAAATAGGTTATAAAATTCCTAATCCTGTCTATAATTATGTGTATAAAGAGATACAAAACAATTTAATTTCTTTAAATCCAACAAAAATTATTTCTGGAATGGCTCTGGGAGTAGATCAATGGGCAGCTATAATTGCTATTAGATTAAAGATTCCATTTGTAGCAGTCATTCCATTTGAAGGACAAGAATTAAATTGGACAGTCAAATCACAAAAGATTTATAATCAATTGTTATCTCATGCCAGTGAAAAAATAATTGTATGTCCTGGTGGTTACGCCGCTAATAAAATGCAAATTAGAAATGAATATATGGTGGATAATTGTGATACATTAATTGCAATTTATAATGGTGATAAAACTGGTGGAACGGCTAATTGCGTAAATTATGCTAAGAATTTAAATAAAAAAATTATTTATATAGATCCTACTAAGGCACCTAATATTTGAACATTAATTATATTGCTGAGGTGGTGGAATTGGCAGACACATCTGTTTCAAAAGCAGACGCTAATGCGTAAGGGTTCAAGTCCCTTTCTCAGCACCAAATTTTAATTTAGAAAGTTATTTTTATTATGAATTTATTACAATGGATTAAAGCTCGAGTTGCTCCAACAGCTAAAACAGAAGATGTTATAGAAATATTTGATTTCAATAGTGTTTACAAAAGTAACAAGGTTATGTCGGAGTTAAGAAGATTAACATTAGGATCTTGGTCAGGTATGAATTATGAACTTGATAATCTTTCTATTTTAGCTAAACAAAGAAAAGTTAAAGTAAAAGTTATTACTGCTAAAAGGCAAAACAAAATGGTGGGTTGGGCGCTTTTAAGTAAAGAAGATTCTAATTTTCCATTTGAAAGAAGTAATTTTGTCAGCAAACGTGATGGTGCTTTATTTGAAGTATTTGTAGATCCAAAACATCGTCGTACTGGTATAGCAACAGCTTTATTAAAAAAGGCACGTAAACATACTGGATCTTCACACTTATGTGTTGCGCCACATGATCGTAAAAGCAATGCCTTTTATGATAAGCACAATATGTATAAGCAAAAAAGACTTTCTTATTAAATATCAAAAACTTATCTACTAATAAAATATAATATTTGTTGAATTAATAATTATTTTAAAGTGATATAGTTAGTTCACATTATGGTGGTCGTGGTGTACTGGTTTGTGCACATCTGGTTGTGACCCAGAAAGTGGCGGTTCGAATCCGCTCGATCACCCCATAAATTTTAAATGGTCCCATAGTTTAGCGGCACTGAACATCCGGCTTTCAATCGGAAAGTGGCGGGCTCGACACCCCCTGGGATCACCAATCTTAATTTCACAAATATTAATTCATTATGAAAATAGAAAAAGAAGTATACGATTTATTTGATAATGGTGCTGCATCTGTATTAGTAACATGTAGTGTAAAAAGTACTTTGCCACAAGATTTATACAGTGTTCATCTAATAGTTGTTAGCAGAATAATTGATGATGGAAAAACTGTTCATGGCATTTTAGATAGAAAACAAATTGAGATAGTTGAGAAAGATGATAATTTTGAATCGGTTAGATTGAGAGCTGATCATGATAGATGGTTTTAATTAACTAATATTAAGATATAAATAAACATTGGTCCTATCGACTACTGGCTAGGTCAGAACTTTCTCAAAGTTCAGAAAGGGGATCGATACCCCTTAGGATCACAAAATAATATTATGTCTCTATAGCTCAATGGATAGAGTTGCCGGCTTCTACCCGGTCGATGAGGGTTCGAATCCTTCTAGAGACACCAAATATATCCTCGCCAATGGATGGTTATCTGTCTACGAAACAGATCAAAGAAGGTTCGATTCTTTCCGGGGATACCATATTTAATATTGGAGATTATTATGTTAACAGCTGAAGAAGCACGTAAATTAACTGAAAGTGCTATTAAAAATAGACAAGATAAAGAAATTATTTTAGTAAATGAAATTTGCAAAAATCTAAATGATAGAATTTCTGAAGCTATTAAAGAAGAAAAGTTTACAGTTCAAGCAATGGTTGGGCAATTAACACAATACCAGTCCACTAAACTTGCTTGTTATTATCAACAGCTTGGTTATGACTGTAGGGTTACTATTCAGCGTGGAGATTATAGTTGCTATATTAGTTGGACTAATTCAAAAGGTATGGATATAGGTCGATAACTTTATATGAAAGTAGTTAATATTAATTTTGATCCATATGACATATATATAGGGAGAGGATCCAAATGGGGCAACCCATTTTCCCATATACCTAATTCATCAGCTCCTTATCCTGTGGACTCTCGAGAGGATGCTATAAGAGCTTATGAAGATTGGATATTTAACCAACCTGAACTATTGGAAGCTGCTAAAAGAGAGCTTAAAGGCAAAGTGCTTGGATGTTTTTGCAAACCAACTTATTCTTGTCATGGAGATATTTTGTTAAAAATTGCAAACTCAGATTAAGGAATGAATGAGTTTTAATAGACCATATTTTATAAAACAAGAAGACATTACTAGGTGGCAAAAAAGTCTAGATAGTGATCCAAGATTAATAAATGTGAAAGGCATATCAGCATTAACAGAAGTATGTTATGCAAGTTTATATTTATCAGAAGAATTAGAAAAATTAAATTGTTCTCCGGATTTGATTGTTAGAATACAATATACTGCTGGTGTTATGTCATTTGGTAGAGATCCTTGGGAAGTTGCTTTAATGTTACTTGACAAATTTAAAAAACAAGAATTAGAATTTGAAACAGACTCACATTCATTAAATTAAATGAAACTTCAAGATATTTTTCCAGATTATGGTAATGAACCAAAATGTTTATACTGTAAAAATATTTTAACGCTTCTTGGACACATTAGCTCCAGAGATTGTACAGAATATTTTTGTAATGTTTGTTTTGAAAGCTTTGCTGTAATACATAATACGGAAGAAGATAAAATATTTTTCTTTTCATTGAAAAATAAAAACATATATATTGATTTAAAGGTTTGTGAATTTTGTGTTATTTCAGACTCTAAATCTCTCAAAACATGGATCCCTTATGTTAAATTTGACTTTAATGATAAGGAAAAATTAGACAAAAAAATAAGTACATTATTAACATTTTTATAATTTAACCTAATTTACAAAAATTTGGGGTGTCATTTTTAAAAAATAACACCAATTGACATTAGAAATTTCGAACTTAAATTACGCTTTACCTATCTATGGAGGAAAAACATTATGGAATCAAAACAAATTGCTACTTCGGATTTTAATTTAGAAAAACTTAATACTAAAGAATTGGCGGAACATGTAAAGGGAACGATCCAAATTGGTGGCAATATAGGAATTTTCGGCAGAAGAGGAACTGGTAAAACAGAAATTTCTAAACAAGAAATTAAAAACGCGAGCTGTTCGGAGGTTTATATGAACTTGTCCGTATTAGAGCGCGTTGATATGGGAGGCTATCCTAATATCATGGCAGCACAACAACAGAAAAGATTTGTGGATTTCTTATTGCCAGGTTTCTATGAGGAAATGATGGAAGGAAAAAAGCCCGTTGTGGCTCTATTGGATGAGGTAGATAAAGCCGATCCTAGTTTGTGGGCTCCCTTATTGGAGTTTACACAATTTCGTTCTATTAACGGAAAGAAATTGCCAAATCTTAAAGCTGTCATTATGACTGGCAATTTAGTTTCTGAAGGTGGTTCGCGTCCCAGCCTACCATTACTAGATAGAGCAGAAAAATATTTAGTAGAAGCTGACGCTACTAGTTGGCTTCAATGGGCAGGTAAGTCTGGATTAATTCATCCATCTGTTACTGCCTATATTACAGATCATCCAAAGGATTTGTTTGGTGCTGTTGACCCGGAAGATCGTTATGCGGATCCTTCGCCTCGTGGCTGGGATCGTGCTTCACAAATCCTCTTTAAGGGAGAGTCTGCTAATTGGGATTCAGGTATCTTAAATAAAAAGGTGTGTGGTTGCGTAGGTAAAGAAGCGGGCATTCGTTATAGCAGCTATTATGAACATTACATGGAATTGCTCCCAATGATTGATGACGTGTTCCGTGGTAAAAATGTTAATGATAAGTTTCAATCACTGGAGCCAACTAAGAAATTAGTGTCTTGCATGATTACTTGTGCACGATTGGCTAATCAATTGGATGAGGCATCACCAGACAAATTACCAGAATCTGTTAAATTTGTTGGTAAGTTCTTACAAAAAGTGCCATATGAAAACATTTTGGTTTCAGTAAGAAGCCAAATTCAAATTGAGAGATTAATTAAGTTTTCTCTGGATGATCACCCAGATTGGGAAGATCTATTAAGCAAAATCAACAAACAAGTTGATAGCTAATGGTAGTGGGCTCTCTGATATATATGATTTGGAGATTAAATGAAATTTTCTAAGATAATTGGCAAAATAGACGACAAATTGATTCATCAGGCTGAAGAAAAATTATCTACAATTTTCCTAGAATTAGGAACCAGATATAATAATGAACATGTTGGAACCGGAATGGGCGGAGACCCGTTAATCTTCGGTCTAATGTATCCAGTAGAACATATTGCTACATTTAATATTCCTACTGCCGCAACTGATGGTAAGAGATATTATTGGAACCCTAAGTTTGTCTTAAAACAATCTAAAATTGGTTTAAGAATTATTTGTGGTCATGAAGCCTGGCATGCTCTTTATATGCACCCTCAAAGACGAGGATCCAGATTACCTAAATTATGGAACATTGCTGTTGACTACATTGTTAACGGCACTGTTATGGATGATTTTAAGGCAAGAAAAATGGATCCAAAAGAAATGTTTACAAAACATTTGGGAAACTATAAAACCTTAGAAGAATATGCTGAATTGCTTAGAAATCCATTTAAAGATCAAAAATTGATTGATGATGCTCTTGAAGAGCAAAACGCTCCTAAAATAGATTTGCCCAAAGCAAATGAAGATAAGGAATTAACTGAAGATCAAATTAAGGAACTGGAAAGACGTGAGAAGAAAGATAGATTCTTCTTTGCCGATCCGGGTCTTGATGAAGAAATGAGACGTCCAGAAAAGATATACGATTATCTTTATAATTTATTACCAAAGTGTCCAGAATGTGGTGCCATTGGATTTTATCAAAAGCCAAAGTCTAAACAAGATAAGAAAAAGGGCAAAAGTAAAAAGGGAGAGGGTGAGCCAGGAGACAAAGGTTCGCCATCTAAAGATAAGGGCAAGGGAGACGGTAAAGGAGAAGATCAAAATGATGAACACGATCATGGAGATGGTAATCCTTGTAATTGTCCAAACCATTCTGGAGATCAAGAGGGTAATGGTCAAGGTGGAGGAGATCAAGACAGTCAAAACCAAGGACAAGGTTGTGGTCATGGTTGTGGAACTTGCGGTGATGGTATTGATATATTCGGTTTAGGCGGAACTGTTGATGATCATATGGATACTGAAGAGTCAGAAGAAAAACTTGCTAAAAGAGTTTCTGATGCAATGGAAGCTGCTCGTAAAATGGCAGGACATGTTCCTTCTTCATTAGAAGACGAATTGGGACTTTTAGTTGCACCAAAAGTTACTTGGCAAGATTTTATTCGTACCAAATTAGTTAAATCTAGAGCTGGTAATGGTCGTAACGATTGGACAAGGTTTAAAACTCGCCCAATGTTTAGTGGATTATTAGTTCCAAAACGAAAAAATTATCATGCTGATTTTGGATGTTTATTAGATACCAGCGGCTCTATGAGTAAAGATGATATGGCATTTGGATTGTCACAATTAACTTCTTTAGATGAAAGATCTGAAGGAACAATTGTTCCTGCTGATGCTCAAATTTATTGGGATAAAGCTACCAAAATTAAGAAAGCCAATGCTGAAGAATTATCTAAAGTAAAGGTGGTGGGTCGTGGAGGAACTATGTTTGCTTCATTTTTTAAAGATTATGAAGCAAATATCGGTAAATGCGATTTTCTAATTGTAGTTACTGATGGTTGGTTATTAGATTCTGATATTGCAGAAATGGTTAATCCTGGTGTTGATGTAATTTGGCTAATTACTAGCGCCAGTTCCTTTAATGCTCCATTTGGAAGGGTATTCGATCTTAGATCAATATAAAAAATATAATAAATTAGAATTGAAGGGAGCTCAAAAGCTCCCTTTTATATTTTGAAAGATTTTAATAATGAAACTAACAGAACAGCGTCCTAATTTAGAAACATCTGGGAATTTGAAAGAACAATTTTTCTCCATTCAAGATCAAGGAATGATCTTTGATATTTTGAGAAATAAAATGTATTCTGATCCCATTTTGGCAATTTGTCGTGAGATTTCTTGCAATGCAAGGGACGCCCATATAGAGGTAGGTAAAAACAATGTACCTATTGAAATCACATTACCTAATGGACTAGAACCATTTTATAAAATTAAAGACTGGGGTCCAGGCATCAGTCCCGATCGTATGTCAAACATTTTTATAAAATATACTGCCAGCACTAAGCGCAATGATAATTTACAAACTGGCGGGTTTGGTTTAGGTGCAAAAACTCCATTTTCATATAGTGATACTTTTACTATTACTACAGTACACAATAAAATAAAATATAATTATGCTTGTTTTATTGATGAAACAAAAGTAGGAAAGTTAATTCTTATGGGTGATGAGTCTGTTGAAGAAGAAAATTCAACAGAAATTGTAATCCCTATTAAAAGAGATGATTTTAATAAATTTGTTATTGCTACAGAACAAAGCACTCGTCATTGGAAAATCAAACCAATTATTAAAGGCACCAATTTAGCTTGGACACAATATAATTTTTCATTAGAAGGAACTGGTTGGAAGATTGGTGCTACCAAAAGCGTGAATAGTTCTTACTCTTATAATGATCCGGTTAAATATGAACGAGGAGTAAAAATTTTAGTTGAAGGTGTTGAGTATAATGTCTCAATGGAGGCTTTGAGAAAATTTACTAGCACTAAAATTATAGACGCTTGTAAAGGATATTTGTTTTTATATTTTAATATTGGTGAATTAACTCTTTCAGCAAATAGAGAGTCAATTTATATTGATAAGTCAACTGAAGATAAAATTACAAAGAGATTGGATGTAGTGACTTCAGAAATTATCAAAGTGGTTAATAATAAAATTTCTTCTTTTTCATCATATCACGAAGCAAATAAGTATTTTTACACTGAACTTAAATCCACATTTAATAATCTAAATTTTTTAGGAGATTTAAATTGGAATAATATTAAGCTTTATGGTCCAGATATTGATGTATATAGTGCTGCAATAGTTACAGAATTTTTTAAAACTAGAACACGTCGTGGCAAAGATCCTGATAAGATAAGATTTAAATCAAAGGCGTCTCATATTTTAAGATTAGATCCTGAAATTTCATTATTTTATAATGATCTTAAGATAGAAAATCTTACATATAAGCATGTAAAACAAGCTTTTGAAGATGGTGCCAAAGTAGTTCAAGTTATGGAACCATGTTCCGACAATTTTAGTGTTTTAGAACAAAAATATAATTTAACTGGTATCGGATGTAAGATGTTATCAACAATAACATCAGCGACACCTGCTCAAAATAAAGTAATTACAGCAAATAAACTTTTAGTTTTTAAACTTTATCCGTCATATTATGGTCCCAAATATGAACAGATAGCTTTCTCCGAAATTAAAGATGATAAAAGCAAAACTAAAGTATTATGCTTTTTTGAAAGAAGTGATAATGTCTATGGTAAGCAGCACAAAAATATTTGTCTTAATGGCACTAAGTCTAATTATGGAGATAAACTATCGTCTATTTTCCAAATATTTAAAGATGAAGCCTCTTTTTATTCAATTCAGAAGGATACTGATCCTGCTAGAATTAAGAAAGATTTTGATGGGTTTGTGTTATTAGATGATTTTATTAATGAAAAAATTGTTAAATCTAATATGGATTTTGTAGGAATAAAGGCAGTTTCTAATTACTTTAATTATTCTTATTATAATGATTCTAATTATAAGAATCAAAAAACAGATGATTTACTAAATATTATAGACGACAAATCTGTTTATGCTAAAAGGGCTATTGCAAATAAAAAGATTCTTTCTTTGAAAGAAAAACACTATATAATTCCTTTGTATGAACAATTATGTTCTGTTATTACAGATAAACAAATAAAAGATTGGTGGAATGCTCATCCTGAATTAGATTACAAAAAAATTCAAGATGAGTGTAATAAAAAATATCCATTATTAAGCTATAACATAGAGCATGTTGTAAGTATAGAACATATCGCACAATATATTAATTTCATTGATTCATTATAATTTAGGAGAAATATTATGAAAAACAAATTTTCGTGGGCTATATCAGATAGTAATGTAACGGTTAATTTTGAGGGGAAAACACATATTGTTCCACTTCATGAACCCTTAGCAAAAGATTTAATTCAAGCTTTAAAAGAAAAGCGCCTGGAAGATATTCCAAATCTCATTTCAGTAGCCAAGAGAATTGAAAAAATGTCTCAAGGTGAATTTATTGTTCAAGATGGAGTTATATTGGTAGATAATATTCCAGCTCCTAAGGTGCTTAGTGATAAAATTTTGAATTTTTCAAATAGTGGTTTGCCATTCGAACCATTGCTTAATTTTGCTAAAAAGGTTCAGAAAAACCCATCTTTTAGAGCCGTAAATGAATTATATTCATTTTTGGAAAAAAATGACCATCCAATTACAGAAAGTGGAAATTTCATTGCTTATAAAAGAGTAAGGGGTGATTTTAAAGATATTCACAGCGGAACATTTGATAATTCTGTTGGGAAAACTATATCTATGCCACGAAATCAAGTTAATGAAGATCCAGATCAAACTTGTAGTCAAGGATTACATGTTGCAAATTGGTGGTATGCTCATACACAATTTGCTAGCTCAAATTCAGATACTGATATTATGTTGGAGGTAGAAATAAATCCAGCAGATGTAGTAGCTGTACCCAATGATTATAATAATGCTAAAATGAGAGTTTGTAAGTATACAGTTTTAGGTGTTGTAAATTCGGAACATTCTAGTGATGTTCAATTAAAATATTCAGGTGTGGCACCTTCAAATGATATATTTGAAGGTAATCCTCATTTTGAAGATGATTATCCATTTGAAGATGAACTAGATGTTGATGATTTAGAGTGGTAATTAAAAATAAATTATATTGATGCCAACTAATTTATTGATATAAATTATGTATGGTAATAAAGTTAGAAAACATAAATCCTAAGTTTAGAGAACAAACTGATTTATTATTTTTTGGAAATAATCTGAATTTAGATATAAATAATTTTATTTTATTATTACATAGTAATTATATTCAACATTCAGAATATTTTTTTGATAGATTCGTAAAATCTTGTGATATTTTTTGGGAAAATAATCAAGAACTTTGGTTTTATCGATTAAATTTTATCTTTTCTTTACAAGATAAAGGTCTTTCTAAGAAAGTTTCTTCTTTTTTAGAAAAAAGAATGTCAACCTTAATTCGTCGCAAATTTTGTATTTCTCCTAAATATGATGTGGAATTTTTACATTATTTAACTTTATGTCAAATTAAAAAAAATAAAAATGAAGCTTTAGATTTTGCCTATAATTTTTTAGAAGAGTTGCCCTCTATATTCAAAATAGATAGTACTATTGAAGTCATAAAACATTTTATTCCTTTATTATATTCTGGAGTAGAAGATTATGCTGTAAGTATTTCTAAAAAAATAGATAATTCTTCCAAGAATTTTGTAATACTTAAAGCTTTAGAAAAACATGGTGTAGTTTATAATAGAAAGTATCTTATAGATTTAGCAGGCAATCTTTTAATTGAACGAGGAAATTCCGATAAAAATAAAAGATTATTTTTTGCTTTAATTTCTGATTCAGAAATTTTGATTGGTTTAAAATCAAATTTTTCCTCTTTACATAAAAGAAAATTAATTGCATTTTTAAATCAATGCGATCATACTTTATTAGAAGATTCTCATTTTAATAATATTAAAAATATTTTGGAATTAGATTGTTCTTTAGCGGAATCAGTAATTAAAATTTATATTAGTAAATTATATTCACGACAATATACTCATACTAAATCTAATGCTGATAGATTAATTAGATTAATAAAGAAAGTTTCAATTATTTCTCCTAGAATAGTTTTTTCTTGTTTATCTGCTAAAAACAAAATGAGTGATATTAAATATATGCTTCCATATTTTCCAGAAGTAAAAAATATAGCGGCATTCTTATAATTAGAAAGTTTAAATTAGGTATTTAAAATGGGTTGTGATATTCATTTTTATATTGAACATTATTATAAAGATAAATGGCATTGTGTTAAGGAACCATCAGAATTTCGTCCTGAATGGGATAAAGATCCAAATATTAGATGGTATATAGGCAGAAGTTACCATTTATTTGGATTATTAGCGGGCGTTAGATCAAATGTATTACCAACACCAATTGCTCCAAGAGGATTTCCTGAAGATGCTTCAGTTTTAGTTAAAAGAGAATTTAAAAAATGGGGTAGTGATGCACATACTCCATCATATATTCTTTTGACTGAATTATTAGATTTTGAAAATATAATAATAGATCAGCCTATCTATTTAAGCCCTCCAGAATATAAAAACTTTTTGAATAATTCTAATAATTTAGACATAAATTGTTTATATGAACGTGACGAAGATAATATTATCTCTTTTCAAGAATTAGAAAAAATAAGTAATTTATTGGCTTTTACCAATGATGATACGTACTTATATAAATATGCTAAAATTGATAATGTAAAATTACCACTTATTAGTTTTATAAATAATAATGTTATTTGGAAAGATGTAGTGCCAAAAATGAAAAAGTTAAATAAAGATCCATCTAAAGTAAGATGTGTTTTTTGGTTTGATAATTAAATGACACACCAATTATTTGATATAATTTGTAAAAAACAACCCTATTTAAAATGGGTTAAACAAAAAACCGTATTGTTAGTTCGTCATGGCAGCCACGCTTATGGAACTAATACCGAATCTTCAGATGAAGATTTTAAAGGAATTTTTATTCCTCCCAAAAATTATTATCTGGGAACTGTCCATAGAATTGAACAGTTGGAGCTAAAAGCTCCAGATCCAGATTGTGTAATCTATGAACTTCGTAAATTTTTTAATCTTGCTATGGACAACAATCCTAATATTATTGAAGTATTGCATACTTCTCCAGAAGATCACTTATTTGTTGACGAATTGGGCGAGATGATTTTAGATAGACGTAATGATTTTTTATCTAAAAAAGCGAAACATACGTTCTTGGGTTATAGTGTTAGTCAACTTAAGAGAATAAAAACACATAAAAAATGGTTAATGAATCCGCCAGCAAAACCACCCACTCGTGAGCAAATGGGTCTTCCAGATTCAACATTGATTCCACAAGATCAGTTAATGGCAGTGCAAGCCGAAATTCAAAAAGAATTAGATAAAGCTCAATTTGATTTTATGGACAATTTAGATGAGCCAACTAAAATTGGCATCAGAACAATTATGTCTGAAATGTTGGCTGAATTAAAAATCACCAGTGATGATCATTGGATGGCAGCTTCTAGAAAAATTGGGCTTTCTGATAATTTCATAGAAATAATGAAGAAAGAAAGAGAGTATACTTCTAGAAAACGTGAATGGGACCAATATAATAATTGGAAAGCTAATCGCAATCCAACACGAGCAGCTTTAGAAGAAAAATATGGATTTGATTGTAAACACGCTTATCACTTGGTTAGGCTAATTAGGATGTGTGAAGAAATTTTAACAACTGGTAAAGTTATTGTAAAGCGCCCGGATAGAGAAGAGCTTCTTTCTATTAGAAATGGTGCTTGGTCTTATGAAAAATTAATTGATTTTGCTGAGTCCAAAGAGAAGAACTTAAATGAACTGTATAATACATGTAATGTTATTCCTAAAGTTCCTGATAAAGAATCTTTAGATAAATTATGCATTCAATTAATAGAAAAATCTATTTCTAACTATTCAATGTATTCTGTTAAAAAGAAATTTTATTCTATGATAAGATAAGAAAAATATCTCTCCGTAATAAGGCATAATTTTATGAGTTATATAATCACCATCTCTCCCAAAGCCGCAATAGAGATTAAGAAAAAGTTAGTGGAACGTAACTCTTCAAATTGTCATATAAGATTGGGAGTGAAAGGTGGTGGTTGTTCTGGATTTTCATATGTTCTTGAATATGAAGATAAAGAACCATTAGAAACAGATCTTTTATTTTTTTCGGAAGATATTAAAATTGTAGTTGATAAAAAAAGTATTTTATATTTAAATGGCACTCAATTAGATTGGGAAAATAAATTAATGTATACTGGATTTAAGTTTGTTAATCCATTAGAAACCTCAAAATGTGGTTGTGGACATTCTGTTAGCCTTAATAAGGAAAAATTATGATTCATGGAATTTATATAAAAAATAGACCCAAAGGTTCATGGCAATTAGTATCCATTGCTATTTCTGCTGAAGCAGTGAATCAAGATATACATAAAATAACTAAACAAGCACAAAAAGAAGGAAAAACAGATATCCAAGTTGGTTTTCAGATTTTTGAATCTGAATATAATATTCCAGAGTTTCTTAAAGAATTAAAAGAACAAAAATTAATCTATAATTAATGCAAATTTCACTGTTCTATCAATGGTTTAAAGACTTTAAACCACTTTATAATTATTTAGAAGAGAACCCTAATGATGTTATGTATTTTGATAACATGTTAGAGGTGTTTATTAATAAACAAAATATTCTTAATTTAAATTCAATATTATCTACTTTTCAAAATAAAAGATATTATATTGGTAGTACTTTTAAAGAACATTTGATTCAATTTTTTGTTAAAAACGATGATGAAATTTTAGATTTAGCAATAAGTTATTTTTTAAGTTGTCAAGATAAAGAATATGCCCTCTTATTGTTAAACGAATTAAAAAAGCAAAATCATCATAAATATTTTAATTATATAGATGATTTTTTGGCTCTAGATGATTTTACTGATAATTTTGTTATAAATAATTTTCTAAATATTATAGAAAAAAATCATAAATATATAATTCGGCAATTGCTTATCAAAAAGCAATTTATCTCCTTAAGTAACTATATACAAATTTTGGTACCATCATTATCTTCTTTTGATATTTCTTCATTATGTCAACAAATAGCTAGTATTAAATATTATGAAGGTCAGCATTTGCCAAATAATGACTATTTTTCCTTAATTCTCAAAATTTTTTACAAGTCTTCAACTTTTGATCATTATAACTTTAATTATTTGATCAGTAATTATGATAGGTTTCAATTTTCTTATTATCTAATAAACTACTATCATAATAACATTAACTTATTAAGTAAGTGGGGAACATATTTAAAATATTATTTTGAATATGATTATTTAACTTTTGAGGACATGATTCTAGATAAAGTTGATGGATATAACTTGGTTTTATATAGTAAAATAAATTATGAATGTTCTAAAAGAAAATTTTTAGAAAAAATATTATCGCTTAAAGATCAAGATTTATTAGCTAACTTTGTTAAATATCATAGTGAATTTCAAAAATTATTACCCTTATTGTGATAAGCTTATGTAAAGACTCATGTTATATATTTATGTGAAACATGAGTAATGCACTAAATCTTTCAGAAATAAATCAAGAAGAAGCTCTTAAGCTAGGTAAATTTTTTATTAAATCACGTCAAAACTTATTTCTCTTTGGCAGACGTGGAGTGGGTAAAACACATATAATTTTACAAGCAGCACAAGAGTGTAAGGTAAAAGTAAATTATATTAATTTAAGTGTGGTTGAAAGACCTGATTTAGCTGGTTATCCTGATATTCATAGTAGTGGAGACGTAGTAACTTATAAATCTCCACAATTTCTTCCTAGATTATTAGAAGATGCTGATCCGGATAGCATCATCCTATTTGATGAAGTAGATAAAGCCCCCATTGAAGTTACAGCTCCATTATTAGAAATCTTACAATTCGGTAAAGTTAACAATAATAAAGTTAATGCATTATGTTGTATTCTTACTGGAAATTTAATTAATGAGAATTCCTATTCTAATCAAATAAGTTCTGCCCTATTAGATAGGGGCGCAAAATATGTTTTATCATTTAATTTTGACAAATGGGTTGAATGGGCAAAAGATAATCAAATTAATGATTTAATTTTGGGTTTCTTAAAAAACAATATAGAATTTGCTTGTGGTAAAATTGAAGATTCTAATTATGCAAGTCCCTCTCCAAGAGGTTGGACATTAGCATCAGAAGCTTTGTTAAAAGCCAAATCATTAAAAATTTCTGATATAGAAAGTATAACTCAAATTATTTCTGGATTTGTAGGTAACGAAGCCGGTCTAAGATTTAAAATATGGTATGAGAATTTTAGAAGGTTTGAACCATATATTCATCAATTAATTGATACTGGATCAATGTTATTCAATTTTAATGAACTATCACCTTCTGAAAAGTTAATATTTTCTATTTCAGTTTGTTATTATACTAAAAATAAAGTATTAACAAACAATCGCAAATCCAAAAACAGATTTGCTGATTTAGAAAATTTATGTAAGTTTTTTAAATCATATGAGATGAGTGAAGAGGTCAAGGTTATGGGACTCAATAATTCATTTGACTTTAATATGATAACTAAAATGAAGCTATACGAGTGTAAAGAATTTTTTGATTTATTTAATCAAATAACTGAAAAATTACAATTCAAAAAATAAAACATTGTCCCTTGACACTTATTTTATAAAATTTACCTTATAAACATCGAGGATAAATGAGCGCATTGAATCACATTAATGATAATAATTTTGAAGCAGAAGTGATAAATTCTGAAGTACCAGTTTTAATAGAATTTGGTGCAGTGTGGTGTGGACCATGTAAAAGACAATTGCCAATATTAGAAGAATTTGCAGAATCTAATAAAGACTCTGTAAAAGTATTATCTTTAGATATTGATGAGTCCCCAGTAGTTACTGGTAAATTTAATGTAAGAGGCGTTCCAACCCTCATGTTATTTAAAGATGGCAAAAAAGTTGGAGTTAAAGTTGGCTTAACAACCAAAGCTGGATTAGAAAATTTATTAAAGGAAAATTTATAAACTATTTTTAATAAGTTAAGCCAAGAGCAAAACCAGCTTTAAAGCTGGTTTTTTATTTTGGAGTAATAGTATGTGTCGTGATTGTAATATACCAAATGGAACGTTTTTCATTGGTCAAAAAGTAAAAGTGGTAAAACCTATTAAAGGTTGGTTTGATTTTTCTATTAAACAAGAAATTCCAGTAGGAACTATTGGTTTAATATTTAAAATTGAAAAAGTAAGTGTAGATTTAGAAGATGTAGAATATACAGTTAAATTTGTATCAGAATTTGATTATGTAAAAATAAAACATAAAGATTTAAATAATTTGTAAGAAAGCAAAATAATAAATGTCAGAAGTTATAATTGTTTGTGGTTTTCCTTCCAGTGGCAAGAGTACTGTAACTAAAAAATTAGCAGAGAAAGGTTACAGTATCTTAAATAGAGACACTGAAGGTGGAACTATTGCACAATTGCTTCCCAAGATGGAGGCTCTGTTAAATGATAATAAGAATGTCATATTAGATAATCTATTTCCTACAGTTGAAAGTAGGAAGCCATTTATTGATTTAGCAAAAAGCAAAAATGTAAATATTAAATGTATTGTTATGAGTACAACTATTGAAGAAGCTACTTTTAACTTTGTACAGCGTGCAATTGGCATATTAGGTGAATTTCCTACACCAGAGCTTATTAAAAAGGCTAAACACCCCAATATTTTTCCTCCTGCAGTAATGTTTAAATACAAAAAAGAATTTGAAAAACCAACTGTTGCTGAAGGTTTCTCAAGTGTAGAAATGTTTAAATTCAATAGAATTGACGATCCTACCTTTACAAACAAGGCTTTAATTTTAGATTATGATGGTACCTTGAGAGAATGTATTGGAGGTAATGGTAAATATCCAGTTACTAAAGATCAAATTGAAATTAAATCAAATAGAAAAGCCATTTTAGATAAATATAAATCTGAAGGTTATTTATTATTAGGAATGTCGAATCAGAGCGGAATATATAAAGGTGATTTGAGTGATGCAGTAGCTCATGAGCTATTTCAACATACTAATAAACTATTAGGCATTGATATTGAGTATAACTTTTGCCCTCATCAATCTGCGCCAATTTCTTGTTATTGTAGAAAACCAATGCAAGGAAAATTTGTAGAGATGATGTTAAAGCATAAGCTTGATCGTAAACAATGTAAAATGGTTGGAGACTTTACGAGCGATTCCACTTTTGCGAAAAGAAGTGGCATCGAATATGTAGATCAGGCGGAGTTTTTTAAATGAAAAATAAAATAATTAATCAAAAAATGAATTGTGATATTAGACTTACCAGCATAGAATATTGGAAAGGTAAGAATATTTTAATTCCAAAAAATTCTACTTATTCCTTAACTATTGATTATCCATTTAGTATACCAGGAATTTTTAAATTACAAACAAAAAAATCTGTAGGATTAATAGAACTATTAAAATTTATTCATAAATGCTATGAAAAACAATATAAAATAGCAGACAAAGACGAAGATAATAGTTATTGGCACGGAATAGAAGATTTAGTTATTGAAGGTATTAATATTAATCATAAAACCAAAAAAATTACACTGTATATTGGCTCTTAATAACAAATATAACTAAATTTTAGATTTCTAAAAACAATTACAAAATTATTTAGGTAAATAATATGCCTGTGATAGATCCAGATTATCAAAATACATATTGGAGTATTGAGTCAACTGATAATACAGTTAGAATTTGTTTACATCAAAGATTTGATATAAATTATTATACCGGACTAGAGAAACTTGAAAATGATGAATGGATTCATGTTACAGGCTCCAGTCGTGGTCATATGCAATCTAAAAGTAAGGCAATGCAAAGGGTTCAACATATATTAGAAACTTACACAACATTTAGTTAATATGAAAAAATCTGATCAAACCACACCACTTCTTAATTTGATGTCTTTACCTGAACATTTTAAATTTATGGATAGAAAAATTATAGAGGAATTGCATATTAGACCGGCTGGCATATCCTCGATAGAACACCATAAACAAAAGCTGGGAAAACAAAAATATTGCTGGTCAGGCTTTGTAAAACATTGGGTTTGGGAAAGTGATGCCTGGAGGGTATATGTTAGCAGTGAAGGTTCTTCTTTTGAAGTTTTAGAAAATTTATCTCCAGAAAATGCAATCGTTGCTTGGAAGGATTATTACTCTAAAGTAAAATCAGTTCCAGATTCTGTTATCGATAACTTTATGAGTAAGATGAAAAAATGAGAATTAATTGGGAAATATTTTTTGGAGCCTCTTCTCTTGTAGAAGCAATAATAGAATTTGCTTATTTGAATCATTCTTTTAAAGAATTTAAAAACAATTGTTATCCTAAAGAATGTAAAGAAGTAATTAGCAAATTAAAGCATAAGGGTTATAAAAAGAGTAGACGTTCGGCTCGAGAAGCTTTAATTCGTCGAGGATATAAAATTAAGACTAAATGGGAATTGGTATATTATGATTAAAATTATATTAACAGTTGGGATACCAGCAAGCTCTAAAAGTACCTGGGCAAAAGCTGAGGTTGCTAAAGATCCAGAAGGAACCACTCGTATTAATCGAGATGATTTAAGAAATATGATGTCTAACTATCACTTTTGTGATGCTAATGAAAAATTAGTGACAGAAGCCTCTGATGCTATACTACGTTCAGCTTTAAAGAAAGATCGTAATATAATCTTGGATGAAACGAACCTTACGTCAAGAAACTTTGATAAGGTTTGTGATATTGTAAAGGAAATGAATATCCCTGCTATGGTGATGGAGAAAGCCTTTTATGTTGAACTAGAAGAGGCTTTACTCAGAAATTCTAAAAGAGAAGGGACCTCTAAGATTCCAGAAGATGTTATTCGTAAAATGTGGAGGACTTCTGGTGGAAAACAACATAAATTTTATAAGCCTAAAGTTGAAGTATTTCAACCAGAAGATAAAAATGAAGTAATTTCAGCTCCATCCTACGATGTAAATCTTCCAGATGCTATTATTTGTGATCTTGATGGTACTTGGGCATTATTCAATTCTATTGGTAAGAATGGCAAAGCTGTTATTAAACATCCTTCTGCTCATTCTAGAAGTCCATATGATGCCTCTAAAGCTGACAAAGATGAAATTAATGAGCCCGTGCGCGACATTGTAGAAGCTTTTTATAATAAAGGCGTTAAAGTTATATTTTGCTCGGGACGTGAAGATTGCTACCGTGTACAGACGGAGGCGCATATTAAAAAATATTCTAATATTAAATATGAATTATTTATGAGAACGACAGCTGATCAGCGTAAAGACTCTATCATTAAGAGTGAGTTATATGATAAATATATTAAGGGAAAATATAATATAAAATTTATTCTGGATGACCGGTCACAAGTGGTTTCTCTTTGGAGGTCCTTAGGGCTTACTTGCCTGCAAGTGGCGCCTGGCGACTTTTAATCAATGTCACAGCAATTCATTATCTTCCATGATCCAGAATATGATTCAAATAATCAAGCCTATGGTTATTATATAACTGGCGTACTTCCCATTAACAAATTTATAGAAACTTGTCTGTTTGATACAAATGCACCTTATTCTAATCAAGGTTTTTATGTAGCTACTACAGAAAATAATAAAGTTTGTTATGAATGTATAATACAAAAAGATCCCCAAATATTAAATATTCTTAATTTTATTGTTACTGGCAATGATTATACGGCAAAAATAAAAAAGTTTGAATTGGGTATGGATGAGCTTAGGCGCATTACTCCAGTAGCTGATCCTTCTGCAAGAAGATGCCCTATTTGTAAACAAAAGAAAGCATATAAACAATCTTTTGATGGTTATTATGGTTTTAAATGCAATGAGTGTCATATAGGTTATATTGGACCCGGACAATTTTATTACAATGGTAAAATATATAATCCGATCCAAGCTGGGAAGATTTTCAAAATGAAGGCGTTTAAATAAATGAAGCTTTTAGTTCAAGAATTCTTAGAGACAAACTCTTTTTACGATCTACAAATTAAGCATGGTGTTTATGCTACATTTTCTAAATCAGGACATAAATTCTCTTTAAACTATGATCAAATTGAGGCTAAAGAGAACGATCCATTAGCTCAAGAGTGTAGAGGACTAATCTTGTCTACTGGAAAAATTTTAATCGGAACCATTGATGAAAATGGTAAACCTAATAGAGCAAATTTAATTCCTGGAGTTACTTCTATAGTTGCTTTTCCTATGAAAAGATTTTTTAATCATGGACAGGGATCTGCTGCCCAAATAGATTGGTCAGATCCCAATTTACAGGTTTTGGAAAAGCTTGATGGGACTTTATGCATTTTATATCATGATGTATATTTAGATGAATGGTGTGTTGCTACTCGTTCGGTGCCTGATGCTGATATTATGTTAGATAATAATCTTTATACATTTAGGACTTTATTTGAAAAAGCATTAAAAGAAACTTCAGATTTGTCTTTTCAACACTATTGTATGAAACTAAATCCGACCTCAACTTATTGCTTTGAATTAACTACTCCTCTAAATAGAATTGTAGTTAAATATGAAGATTATCGTCTTACATTACTCTCAATTAGAGACAACGTATATGATTTAAAAGAAAACCCTATCTCTAATTCTGTCTGCAATTCATTGTTTGGAGTCCCATCTGTACAGTCTTATTCTTTATCTGATATAAATAAAATTGTTGATTGGGTCTCTTCTTTAAATCCCTTGGAACATGAAGGTGTAGTTGTTTTAGACTCTAATTTTAATAGAATAAAAGTTAAAAATGCTAATTATGTAGCTTTCAATAAAGCAAGAGATATATTAGGTTCATCTGAAAGAAATTGTTTAGAATTAATTCTTTCTGAAAAAGATGATGATGTAATGGCATCATTACCACAAGAAATTGTAGATAATCTTTTAAAAATTAAATCTAATGTTGTTAAAATGTTTAAGGACTATGATTTACAATATCAAAATCTTTTACTTGAAAGTAATGCAATTAATGTTGGAGATAAGAAAACTTTTGCTATTACTTTACAATCCAAAAAAGATTTATGGCAAACTCCTTTCTTTCATATGTATGCTGGTAAGAGCAAAAATATGAAAGATTTTATTGCAAAATCAAGAAAAGAAGGGACTTGGACTAATAGTTTATTGGATAATATTTTAGATATTTCTAAAAAATATAGTGAGTAATCATAATATTATAGTGCATTGAATTACAATAATGATATATAATATGTATGAACAAACTTTTGTTTGAAAGTGATTTTAGCTCAGACTCTTTAAGATGGATTAAAATTAGAGAAGAGAAAAAATTAAATAATTTTTCTAATAAAGAATCCTTTGATGATTTAAAGGTTACGATTTTAGAGCATCTACAAGAAGAAATTATAATGGCTAAGGATACTGCATTAGCGTATTTTTTTGCTTGTGACTTTTTATATAAAATATATAAAATGCAAAAAGTGATTTTAGATAATGGAGACGCAAAATATGCTTTTTTATTTGCTCAAAACATTAAACATTGTGATGTAAAAGCATTACAAAATTTAGTTTTAAGTTCAAAAAAAACCAAGTATATTTGTAAATTTGCTTGTTTTGTTAAGAATGCAGATTTACTTTCTTTAGAAAAAGTAATTTTAAAATCTAAAAATGTTAAATATGCTCATATGTATTTAAAACATGTGAAAAATGCGAATGTTGCTAAGTTTAAAAAAATAATTTTTAATTCAAAAAAACCCAGATATTTATATGAATTAGCTAGGCATTTAAAGGATCCAAAAGAAATATCTAAAATTGAAGATTTAATTATTGAATCCAAATCTTTTACTTACATGAGATTATTTGCAGAAAAAATAAAAACAGCTAATGTTGATAAAATAGAGACGGCAGTATTACAATTAGATAATACTTTAGAAATTCAAAAATTTGCCAAATATGTAAAGAAATCTAAAATGAAAAAATTCTTAATTGTTAGTTAATGACAATCATATTTTTTACAGAAATTTTCAATATCGGTTTCTGTAATTTTATCGGCACCCATATCTATTATAGGGTACATTAAAGTATCAGGTTCATCTGTGTGTTCTAATCCAACTAAATGACCTAATTCATGTTCTACGACAACCTGATAATTATTCATGGTCATTCTAGTGGGCACTAATTTAATATATGGAATCATTCCATAATTTTTACAAAACCCCAAAATACTAGGTCTACCTGATGTGATATCTAAAGCAATAATTTCTGGATCAATAGAATCTACTTTAAGAATTAAAATTCCTTTTTGAAGATCTACCTCTCTTTTTGTAGGTAAATTTATAATGGTAAATTTAACTTTACCATGAGTAGCTTCTTGCCAATCAAGAGCCGCATTAGAAATCATTTTTATTTCTTGTTCATTAAATTTAAAATCTAAATATAAAATTGAATTAAATTCAGTTGGTTGTGTATATAATTCTTTATGTTGAATTAAAATAAATACTTCTTTACAAAATATCGCCAAAATAATAATTAATAATATCTTATAGAAAATTTTCAAATTTATCCTTCTTTCGTTTTAAAAAGAAAAATGCGTTATCATAAAGGTAGTGATATATTTTATCAATCTCTATTTGCTTATATAAGCAAATAACATATCCCTTTCCTTGATTTCTTAATTTTACATTAATATTATTATTTAATAGTATTTTGTAAATTTCTTTTATAAATAACTCTGATCCTGAATATAAACTCCAAGATTTATTTTTCTTACCAATATACATACAGCCATCACCATCAAATACTCCCCTAATAAAATCTTTGTGAAACTCTTTATTTATTAGTGGAAATTGTAAAATTAAACTTTTCTTAGGTACACAACCTAAATTTGATAAATCTTGACACAACTTCCTACTACTAAATCGCACTTTACAATATTTATCATTTTTAATAACTTTAATTTTTTGGTTTGATTTTAATTCTTTTTTTAATTCTTCTAAATGATTTAAATCTTTAACTGATAATTCAAATATTAATTCATCAGAGCTATTATAACAGTCTGCCATACAAAATCCCAACCAATATGCCTTATTAGCATTATCAATTATTTCAAAATAATCTTCGTTCAAATCGAATTTTTTTGTTGCAAATTTACTACAAGCCAATGAACAGTATTTTCCTTGACCCCTTTTTTCATAAGCTAAATTTTTTAAATAAAATGGATTCTTACATTTTAGGCAATATCGTAATCGTATATTTTTATTACACTCTTGTGAACAATATTTATTCAAATTTTTATGAAAAATTCCACAATAACACTGCCTCATATCACTGATATATAAATATTAGTAGAACACTACATTTAATTATGAAATACCCACGAACTTATCATTTAACATTTTCACCCGGCTGTACAAATGATGATAAAAAATTAGAAAAAAATGATTATTTTTTAAATACAAATCTTATTGTATCTGAAAAATTAGATGGTAGTAATTTGTGTTTTACAAAAAATGATTGTTTTGCAAGAAGCCATGGATCATCTCCAAAACACAAATCTTTTGACTTAGCAAAATCATATCATTCACAAATTGGATCTCAAATACCTGACAATTTATTTATATTTATGGAATATACTTTTGCAAAACACTCTATTTATTACAATAGCTTAGATAGTTATTTTCATGTTTTTGCTATATATAATGAATTAACTAATAACTGGTTATCGTGGGAAGATGTAAAAAACATTTCAGTAAACTTAGGATTAATAACTGTCCCTGTGTTGTATGAAGGCAAGCTTTCTACAGAAAAATCTTTAATAGAATTAAGTAGCAATTTTATGAGACAAAAGTCAGTGTATGGTCAAGAAATAGAGGGATTAGTATTTTCTACTACTAATGAGTTCTCTAATGATGATTTTTGGAAAAATAAAGCAAAAATAGTTAGAGCTAATCATGTTCAAACTTCTGAACATTGGAAAGACCAGGTAATCATTAAGAATAAATTGCTTTCCTAAACCATTTGCTTATTATAAATAATTTTCATGTGAATATCCAGATATTGCGTAGAGGGGAAACAAAAGGAAATTACAATGAGGCGTTTTCATTTCGAAAGAATAAAAGACGTAAGTGGTACGAGTGGTTGTGGAAATGTAGCTGATGGTGTGTTATTTGACGATGGACAGGTAGTTGTTCATTGGTTAGGTTGCCATTCTAGCATAAATGTATATCATTCATTGGAAGATGTAGAGTGGATACATGGTCATCAAGGTAGTACTAGAATAGTATTTGATGATCCAGAAAAGAGTTTAGATAAAGGTAATGAAAGTTAAATTTTTAATAATTAAAAAAATAACGTTAAAATTACAAATAAATGTAAAGTATTGTGATGAATAATACAGAATATCGTACTATCATTATTGGTGATATTCATGGTTGTTTAACAGAGTTTAATAATCTTTTAGATAAATTAAATTACAATCCCAATACAGATAGGGTTATTTTATTGGGAGATCTAATTGATCGAGGACCCGACTCTATTGGTGTACTTAGAACAGCCAGACAATTGAATTTAGAATGTGTTATGGGCAACCATGAACATAAATTCTTAAAATGGTATAAGTCTTTTGGTACTAAAGTTAATTTTTATGATGAAAAAGATTATTATAAACAATTAACGCAAGAAGATATTGATTATATTTTCAAAATGCCGAGCTATATACAAGTTAATAATTTTATTATTGTACATGCAGGCGTAAAGCCAAATTTATCTATTGATAAACAAAGTAAAGACGACTTGTTATATTTAAGGTATACTGATAAAAATAGAAAATTTATCTCATTAAAGAAAGTTTTTACTTTAGGCAAAGAAGCAACTGATGCCCATTTTTGGACAGAATTTTGGAAAGGTCCGGAATCAATTGTATATGGTCACAATGTAAATTCTTTAGAAACTCCTTTAATTGAAGAAGTTTTACCTGGAATTTTTTGTTATGGAATCGATACAGGCTGTTGTTTTGGTGGTAAATTAACTGCTTTTATTTTAGAAACAAAAGAAATTATACAAATTAAATCTGAAAAAATATATTATCAGAGTGGTTTTAGTTGAGGTTAAATGAAAGTAAGCAAATCATTAAAAGATATTAGTGAGTATTTGAAGCAAATAGAATATATTACAGAAAAAGTAAATTTTATAAAAAAAGAAATTCCTGATATTAAAGTAAAACTTTATACAAATTGTATTTCTTTTTATCCTAGATTTGTGGCTGAATCTGTTAATCAAAATTATACTGGATTAGATTTTCATAAACGTTATGATACATTATCAGTAAGCCCATATCAAACAGTTGATTTTTCTTTTAACAATAAAATTGAAAAAGTAAAAATACATTCTAATCCAGGAACAAGTAGATTGGTGTATATTACTCGTAGATATGATAATAAATCTGGCATTATGTTATATCAGTTAAATTTTTCAAAGATGACAATTAATTTTGAAAGAAATCAATTTAACAATTCGATGTTAAATAATTGTCGATTAGAAATTTTAAGTTTTATGAATAAACATTCAAATATTACAGTAAACACTAAGCATTTGGATCCTAAATTAAAAAACTTAATGGCATTTACATAAAGGATAATATGATTTTTTTGGTTTGTAAATTGTGTAATGGTGAATGTAATATTATAGCTAATGAAAGGGCTATACATAAAAAGATTAAATGTAATAAATGTGGTTTCTCTAATGTTATAGAAAGAAAAGAGCCAGAAATTGTGATTATAAAAAAGAGAGTTATTACATGAAATATTTAACTTTAGGTTCTTGTTTAAAACAAGAAGAATCTTATATGGTAGATTTTGTTAAATTGCATCGTCATCTTGGGGTTGAAAAATTTGTATTTTTTGATAGAGAATATTCTCCACTTACAAAACTTTTAGGTAATGAACCTGATATTGAAATTATTCATTTTCCTGATATTCCACAAAATATTCATGCTGAAGGATGGGCGCAGCTAATTAAGTATAATCAAGGTAAAACTAAATGGTTAGCTTTGATTGATGCAGACCAAGTTTTAGTTCCAGTCAAAAAAAATGATATTAAAGAAGTTCTTAAAGATTATGAATCTTACGCTAGTTTACAATGCAACTGGCATACCTTTGGCTCTTCTGGAAGAATAGAAAAAGGTGAGGGATCTGTATATGAAAGATTTTTAATGAGAGCTAAAAGCCAAGAAGGAGTTAATAATCATACTCAATTTATCTGTCAACCAGATAGAACCTTGGCAGTAAGGACACATGACCCTCATCATCCTAGGTTGGCTCAACATGAAGTATCTGTTAATACAAATCATGTTATGATTAATAATAGTCCTTTTAATATACCCCCGCTTCATGACTCGATGTATGTAGCTCATTATATTAGCAAATCAAAAGAAGAATGGGCTATCAAAAATGCTAAAGGCAGGGCAGATATTTTTGGCGATAAAATGCCTTTTGATTTATTTGATAAGCATGATGAATTTTGCAATGTTGAAAAAGAAGATCGTGTCTTAGATCTTTGGAAAGCAGCTAATAATATCTAATATAATTAGGGGGACATATTTCTTCCCTTAAGGATAATATATGATTTATATTGCTCATAGGGCAAATTGCAATGGACCCAATCCATCTAAAGAAAATCACCCAGATTATATTAAAGAAGCATTAAAAAATGGTTATCATGCTGAAATTGATGTTTGGTTTGTTGGAAATCAATTTATTTTAGGACATGATTCTCCACAATATGAAGTTGATAGATCATTTTTATCTAACAATAAAATTTGGGTTCATGCTAAAAATATCGAAACCTTACATATGCTTGCTTCTTTAGGTAATTTAATACATTATTTCTTTCATAATACAGATGATGCCACTATAACATCTAAAGGGTGGCTTTGGACTTATCCTGGTAAGTTAGTGGGACATGCTAAAAGTATAGTTGTAATGCCAGAGAGAAATAAAATTCAACCAAGCAATTTATATTTTTCTGGTGGTATTTGTACAGATTTTCCAGAAAAATATAAGAATTTAAATCATAAATAATTTACTCATTTAAATTGATAAGAATATTGTCATATTAAGTATGAGGAAACATGATTAAAGGTTTGTTTTTCGATTATGATGGAACTCTTTGTCACTTAGTAGAAGCTCACTATGTGTCATTAAATCAAGCTATTATTGAATTAGCGGGTGAAAAATTTATAATTTCAAAAGAAGAGCAAGATAAAATATTTAATGGCTTATCTACTAAAACCAAATTAAAAATGTTGGTTGAAAAAAAGAACTTGCCATCAGAACTAATTGAAGAGATTAATAATTTAAAACAAAAATATACAATTGATTTTATTGAAAATAATATTTTTGAAAATATAAATCTAAAACAAGATTTAGAAAGATTAAAATCAGAAGGATATTTAATATATTGTGTGTCAAATGCAATGTATCAAACCGTAGAACTCGGTTTAAAAAAACTTGGCATATATAACGTTTTTGATCACATTATTGGTAATGATAATATTAAAAGACAAAAACCAGCACCCGATATTTATTTACAAAGCTTTTTACATGCATCTTTAGATCCTAAAGAGTGTTTAATCATTGAAGATAGTGGGCATGGTAGGGAGGCAGCCCAGCGTTCAGGAGCTTATGTTTGTACAGTGGATTCTGAACAAGATACTACTTATGATCATATTAAAAATACTATTAATAAAATAACGCCTAAAAATAAAAAATGGATTGATAATAAATTAACTATTGTATTACCAATGGCTGGATTAGGTTCTAGATTTAGTATTATGGGTTTTACATTACCTAAACCATTAATTAATGTTAATGGTAAGCCTATGATACAAACCGTTGTAGAAAATCTAAATACTGAGGCTCAATATGTTTTTATTGTTCAAAAGGCTCATTATGAACAATATAATTTAGGTTACTTATTACCATTAATTGCAAAAAATTGTAAAATAGTTCAATTGGATGGTTTAACAGAAGGTGCAGCTTGTTCAGTTTTAAAAGGTAAAGAATTTATAGATAATGATAATCATTTATTTATTATTAATTCTGATCAATTTTTAAATTGGAATAGTTTTGATTTTTTTAATAAAATGTTAACATCAAAAGCTGATGGTGGCATTTTAACTTTTAAAAAAGAAAATGATCCTAAATGGAGTTATGTTAAATTAAATGAAGATAATTGTATAATACAAGTTAAAGAAAAGCAACCAATAAGTAATATGGCAACTATTGGTGGATATTATTTTAATAAAGGAAGTGATTTTGTTGAGGCGGCTGAAAAAATGATTGAAAATAATGATAGAACTAATAATGAATTTTATGTTGCACCAGTTTACAATTATTTAATTGATCAAAATAAAATAGTTATTCCTTATGAAATTCCTACTGATGCTTTTTGGGGATTAGGCACACCAGAAGATTATAATATATTTTTAAATATGATTAATGAGAGAAAGCTTATAATTTAAATAATTTGGTGTTAAATGAGTATAATTAAAACAATTATTGATTTTTATGGATCCGATTTTATGAGATTCAAAAAAGTATTAGATATTGGCTGTGGGCATGGTGATATTAGTGGAGCCTTATGTAGATTAGGTAGTGATGTTACTTGTGTTGATGCTAGACAAGATTATTTAAAGATAATTTCAAAAAAATATTCTAGTATTAAAGTAGTTAAAGCAGATTTAGATGGAACTTGGCCATTTATTGGTAAAAAATTTGATTTAATTATTGATGTTGGGCTTTTATGTCATTTGAGAGATTATGAGGCTCACCTAAAAGCTATTTGTCAATCTACTACACATTTAGTATTGGAAAGTGCCGTTTGTGACTCTAATGACGCTTATAGGTGCGTTTCTGTTGCCGAGAACCCTAAACTTAGTAATCTTTCAGCAAATGGATTAGGATGCCGCCCCAGTGCCTTAGCAATTGAAAGAATATTAAAAGAATGTGGTATGAATTTTAAAAGAATTGATAATTCTAAATGTAATTCTGGAAAAAATATTTATGATTGGATCGAATCTAATGATGAAAGTATTGATTTAAACAAAAGAAGAATTTGGTTTGCTATTAAATCTACCACTGCAAGTAAACTTAACTCTGTAAATTTTATTAATAAATCTTCAGTTCCACCTCCACCAATAAAAGGTTTTGTGCCTATACTTAAAGACAGTAAAGTACCTGTAACTCATTCTAATACTATTAGTGCTAGCCCCAAACAATTAAATCCACAACATAAAATATTAAAGGTTGCTATTTGCTTATCTGGACACATGAGGACATTTGAAAATAACTTTCAAAGTTTCAAAGATAATATTCTATCTAAATATGATTGTGATGTATTTATTCATACTTGGGATATTATGGGTTCATCATTTAGATTTACTGATAATAAATTACATTTAGTAAATACACAAAAATATTTAGAGAAAATAGAATTATTTTATAACCCTAAAAAAATCGTTATTGAGCCTTTTAGATTGTTTGATTTAACACCACTTATGAAACAAAGAGCGGTTCATGGCAGAGATGCAGGCGGAACAATTAGTATGTATTATAAAATTGAGGCTTGTAATAATCTTAAAAAAGAATATGAAAAAGAAAATAATATGACTTATGATTGTGTTATTAGATACAGATCTGACCTACATTTAGATCAACCTTTTCCATTAACTACTGGCACTGACTTATCAGCTATACATGTTCCTATGTATGGAAATTTTGGTGGAATTAATGATCAATTAGCTTTTGGTAATTCTGCCTTAATGGATATATATTGCTCGCTATATTCTAATATTGAAAACTTATTACAAAATGGCGCCAATTTAAATCCAGAGAAACTTTTAATGGCTCACGTTAATTCCTATAATATTCCAATTATTAAAGATTATATTAAATATAGTATTAGAAGGGCTAATGGTATGGTACAAGATAATATGTTGTTAGAGCGGGCATTGGGATTCATTAAATGAAAATAGCAATTTGCTTATCAGGTCATTTAAGAAAATTTGAAAACACTTTTCCTTCTTTAGAAAAATATTTTCTTAGTCGATATGATTGTGACATTTTTATTCACACTTGGGATAAATTAGGATATCAATCCAGATTTAAACATGATTCAAGCATTAATAATACTGAACATAAGTTAGATATAATTAATTTATCATATAAGCCCAAGAAAATAGTTATAGAATCAAGTGATTTTATTGAAACTTTAAGAAAAGAATCTGTTTCGTATGCACCATACTTATTAAATGAGCCAAAGCCACCACATCATATGGCTTCTATGTTTTATAAAATCTTTGCATGTAATGAACTTAGAAAATATTATCAATTAGAAAATAAAATAGAATATGATTGGATTATTAGATGTAGAAGTGATTTATTATTTCATGGTAATATTAATCTTCCAAATTTAGATATTGAAAATAAAATATTTATACCGCGTTCTATTTTTCATCCACAATGGTATAATGATCAATTTGCTATTGCTTCCCCAAATAACATGGATATATATGCATCTTCTTATTTTGATATTCCAGAATATTTTAAAATAAAAGAAGAATATTTTCCGGAAAAATTTATGATGTGGACCCTTAATCGTAAAGGTTTTTCGGCAGAAGTTTGTGACGGTCATTTTAGTATTTTAAGGTAATTTTATTATATTACACTATGGGAAATAAAGGTCGTTTTAATATTTTAAAAAAAATAGCTCAAGGTGCTATTAATCAAATGGTTACTGATGAGGTAAATAAAAATAAATCAGTAGCAGGATCTCCTACTTCCTTTACAGCCACAAATGCTTATCCTACTATAATTCAAGGTTTTGGTGCCAATAATATTTCTTGGATTAATGGATTGTCTAACGTATTAAATGATGCACTTTATTATACTAGTAATGGTCAAATTGATTTAAACTGGATGAAATCTAATAATTTTAATGCAGGTTCATCACAAGTTCCCTCTGAAGATTTAAAAAAAATTATAGCTTTTTGTAAAGCGGTTTACAATTATTTATATACTAATTTGGGACAAAATTTTACCCATTTGTTACCTAAAGACCAAATATTAGAAAAAGTTAAAATTTTAACTAATAATCAATCTTTAATTAATTTACCAACTGTAACTAATAATGGTCAATTAAGAACCAAAATTGGTGGTAATTTAAAAACAATTATTCAAAATTATTTATTGCAAATAAAATAAGTCAGTTATAGAGACTATAAAATGTCTAATAATACTCTTAAAGACCGCATTGAGTCTTATCAAAAAACTACAAATTATACCCTGCTTAACAAAGTTCCGCTAATAATTAATGTTAATGGTAAAAATTTTTCAAAAATTACTTCATTATTAGAAAAGCCTTATGATAGTAATTTTGCTGAATGTATGTTTTCTACTGGATTAAGATTATGTAATGATATTGAAGGTATCGTTTTTGGTTATCAACATAACGATGAAATTACTTTAATTATGCGTAATAATCAAAATGATGATACTATTCCTTGGTTTGATAATAATCTACAAAAAATTTGTTCAGTTACCTCTGCTATTGCAACCATGCATTTTAATGAATGTGCTTCTGAAATTAAAATGAATATGTTGGGAGATCCAATATTTACATGTGAAATATTTCCAGTACCTACAGTTGCAGAGGCTATTAATACTATGGTGTTTAAGCAACAACAAAATTTTCTTAGTTCTCTTCATTTTGCTTGTTTATACGAATTATTAAAAACTCATGATAAACACACTATTAAAGAAATGTTATCTGGATTAAGTTCTGATGAAAAAATTGACTTATTAAAACAAGAAGCTAAAATAGATTTTAATAATTATCCATTACCATTTAAACGAGGAATAGGTTATTATAAGGTTCCTAAAATAGTAGATGGTAAAATGAAAGCTAAATGGTTTCTTAATTCGGAATTGCCAATTTTTACTAGAGATCAATCTTTTTTAAATAATATTTTAAAAAATGGGATGGATATTTTTAGAGAAAATGGTTTGTAAAATTTAAAAATAGTTTGACTTGACGAAACTTTACCAGAGGTTATATTATAGGCATAACAAAACATTTTTAAATACGCTGATTTAGTATAGTGGTATTACCCCGCCCTTGTAACGCGGTCACAACAGTTCGATTCTGTTAATCAGCTCCAATAGATATTGAGAATAAAGAGTAATGAAATGTAACATTATTCTCAACATTTCAGCAATATCTAATACGCTGTGGTAATTCAGTGATAGAATCCCTGCATGGTAAGCAGGTTGTCGCGGGTTTGATTCCCGCCCACAGCTCCAAATATTATAGGAATTATAATGAATTATGTATGTTCAAATTGCGGACATATTTGTGGTAAAGACACTCGTATGGGTGTTGATTATTATTTAATATGTAGTTGTAGTTCTAATAAAATTTGGATTGATGATGGTAGAGGCGGATATTATTCATATTTGAATGATGCTCACCCAATACCTGCTAATCAATTTAAAAGCAGAAGTTAAATTCTGTTGTTACGAATATGGGATCGACATAGTTTCGACGTGGTTTGAAGTATTGAATTGCAAGTCCCTAATTATTGTCAAAGGGTAATATAAACAATAAACGTTCAAATGCAAACGACAATAGCATTGCTCCATTAGCACAAGTTGCTTGATGGATACCTTGAGATGAGATATTTTTGGTAATCAAAAAGGTATTAACCCACTAAAAATAGTTCTTAAATTATCTATGGATTTAAGAATAAAATAAACATTAGATAGCCTGTAAAGCAAATTTTACAAATGTTGTTAATTACATTCTTAATTAACTAAACTTGTGAATGATTTTCAATATGAATTATCACGGATTCCGGGGCAGTACCGGACGATTCCACCAAATAAGTAAATATCATCATGATTAAAATTGTAGATTGGTTGCAACCATTAATAGATTGGTTTTGGGATAATAGAAAAACCATTTTATTACAAGCAGAATCTAATACAGAAACTCTTGGAGACTATTTTGGTTACAATATTTATTATCCTAAATATGGCGGCATTCCAGAAGAAATTTATAAACAATTATCCGCAAAGCATTTAAGTACTTTAAATGTATGGACCGTTTATTTATTACAAACGACAAAAAACAAAAAAGAATTTAGTCAATCATTAATGAATGAATTAACCAATTATACTGTTATTGTTTAAATATATTTTTAAAAGTATCAAAGAAATTATTATTTGAAGTATCAATAGGTTCAGGATCACTAGATAATTCTTTAATAGTATTTTCAAAAGTATTATCATTCATATATTTGTTAAAATAAAAATTCATTAATTTAACGTAATCAGCTTCAGATGCAGTATAGTAATAAGCTAATTTGAGTAAATGAGCAAAGGCGGCAGGATTACCAGACTCAACAGCGGACCATGCACTTTTAAATCTATTTGTTAGTTTTTCAAGATAAAAGAACGCGCCTTCTTCTATATTTTCAAATGATCTAAACCAAGCTCCAGGATTTTCAGGATCTAAAACGACACGTGTTCCATTAATAATTTCCCAAACTCCAGTTAAGGCACAATACTCAATAGTTTTATTAGGATCATCTATTGCTTTTATATTTCCCAAATTAAAATTCCAACAAGATTGTCCTTCTCCCGTTTCCACTCCCCATTGAGAATATAAAACGCCAATTTGTTCTTTTTTTGGAAATGAACCAAACTTATTTTTCCAGGCTATAGTTACTGATTTAATATAATCATTTTTAGTAAATTTTGTTTTTATGGCAGGGACTCTTTTTAACATTGCAACCTCTTCATTAAAGATATGGAAATATTAACTGACATTTTTTATGATGAAAATGGTTTAGCAAAAATATTCTATATAGAGCCAGTGTTTGGGTGCTCTAATGTTAAATTAGCAACAGGTGTTTATTATTTATATAATGAGCCTTATTATAATAGAAAAGTGTATTTTCTGTTAGGAAAACAAATTAATTGTAGCTCTAACGAAGAATTTGAAAAAATTTTAAAGCTTAAAGCTTTTATGTAATATTGTTATATATAAATTAGGAGAAAATTAAATGTTATAGAACGATCTAATCAAAGATATGCAAAACTGCTTACAAACACAAGGGCAGTCTATTTATCAGCACGGGCTCTCAGTAAAAGAGCATTATTTTGATTTATTATTTATGTTAAAAGAAAATACCGCACTTCCAGGATGGAGGTTACCAGAATGGTTTTTTCAATATCGAGAACAAATATTAAATATATTATTGCCCGAAGATATTGTTAAAGAATATCTTATATTTCATGATTGCGGCAAACCTTATTGTTTACTAATTGATGAAGAAGGTGGTAGACATTTTCCAAATCATGCAGATAAATCTTATGATATTTGGTTAAAAGTGGGCGGCAATATACAAGCAGCTAAACTTATGAAAATGGATATGTTAATTCATAAAATGAAGGCTGTAGATATTGACCAATTTATAAAAAATCCAGAAGCTATTACACTACTTTTAAGTGGATTAGCTGAGACACACTCTAACGCTAAAATGTTTGGAGGAATAGAATCAGAATCATTTAAGATTAAGTGGAATCAAATTAACAAACGTGGTAAGGTTATTTGTAACAAATTATTTAATACAAAGGAAAAATAAATGTCGTAGATTCAATCAAATGATAAATTATATGTTGTGACTCGTGAAGATATTTCAAAAGGATATCAAGGAGTGCAAGGTATACACGCAGCAATTCAGTTTGCAATTGAACATCCTCAACTTAATAAAGAATGGTTTGAGAAATCTAATTATTTAGGATTTCTATCTGTAAATAATGAAAAAGATTTATTAGATTTGTCTCAAAAAGCATTAGAACTAGGAATTGAGTTGTCTATATTTAGAGAGCCAGATATAGATAATGCAGTAACTGCAATAGCCTTGGCGCCAGGCAAGAAAAGTAAAAAACTTTGCAGCAAACTAAATTTAGCTATGAAAGAAAAATAAATTTATGCGTCAGTAGCTCAATTAAAGTGAAAGTAGTACATTAACGTGATGTATAATAAATGAGTATCTTAAGACCGAGCAGTCCATATTTAATGGAAAGGATGCAAGTGCAAATCTTGCCTGGCGCCCTATATTCTCCTGTAAGTTCAGCGGTTAGAACTATGCTCCCTAAAAGCATTGGTCGTAGGTTCGAATCCTACCAGGAGAGCAAATGGTTTGTTAGCTCAGTGATTAGAGCAGAGGATTCTAAAACCTTTGGTCGTGAGTTTGAATCTCACACAAACCACCAATGAAAAAGTTGCTATTAGAAATAGAATTGATACCAGCATCTTCATGGTATAGCAACGTCAGATCAAACGTAACTAAAAAGCAATGGGATATTATTAGAAATAAAGTTTATTCTGAAGCCTATAATCTTTGTCAAATATGTGGTGAGCAAGGAAACAAGCACCCAGTTGAATGTCATGAAATGTGGGAATTTGATGATTTTAAATTAATACAAAAATTAATAGGAATGATAGCATTATGTCCAATGTGTCACGCTACTAAACATTATGGTTTATCAAAAATACAAGGTAAAGAAGAGATAATTTTTAATCATTTTATAAAAATTAATAATATTGACAAGGTAGCGGTAAAGCACTACATTGATTCTGTTTTTAAAATTTGGGAAACACGTAGCCAAAAAGAATGGGAATTAGATATTTCCATATTAAAAAACTATGGAGTAGATATTTATGAATCCAATAATTCAAAAAAAGATAGAGTTGTTAAAAAATCAACAACAAAAAATAGATGAAGAAAAAGCAAAACAAGAACAAATTAGACGACAAATTGAATTGAAAAAAATAGAAAGCAAAGTCCCAGAAGCCAAAATTTGGGTCGAAAACTTTTTATTTGATTTAATAGCCAAAGAAGATTTAAAAATAGATGATTTAAATAAACATAGATATAGAGATGAACATCTGCCTAAGGAATTAGAGTTGTTTCATATCCCTGATAATATTCCTATCGAATCTATAGTTAAAGCAATTAAAACTTTTAGTGGTCTTTATGTAAGAGAATCTTGGCAACCTGCCACACATGATATTGATGGTCCTAGTTATCCAGCATATATGGCATATTATGTTAGATGGTAAAATATGAAAAAACCCAGCCCAATTAAAACTATAATATTTAGTGCGCGACAAATTAATGATTATATAATTAATCTTTATAATGTCAATGGTGACCAATTTTGGGATTGGTTTTATAGTGAATGTCGATGGGGAGAAACTAATTTATTATCACTATCAGAGGCAGATAATGAATATGGCTTTGAAGAGCCACTTTCAAGTTATTTTAAATTAATTAAATCAGAATTTTCTGATCAAGTTGATGATGAAGAGTGTTTGGAGATCAAAAATGATCTTTAAAATAATTTATTTTTGTATATAAGGAACATTAAATAAGAATGATTACTAAGAATAGAGTTAATTTTCAAATAAAAGTGTTGCAAGTTAGATTGATTGATAGTAATGGAGATAATGTTGGAATAATTTCAACACAAGAAGCTCTAAAAAAAGCCAGAGAACAAAACTTAGATCTTGTTGAAATTAACTCTAAATCATTGCCGCCGGTTTGTAAAATTATTGATTATGGTAAGTTTAAGTATGATGAAAAAAAGAAACAAAACGAAGCTAAAAAGAATCATAAAGTTCAAGAATTAAAAGAAATTACTTTTCGCCCTACTACTGATGAGAATGATTTAAATCATAAATTGGCTTCTGCACGGAGTTTTCTTGAAGAAGGCGACAAAGTAAAATTTACTATTAGATTTAGAGGTAGAGAAATTGTTCATCCAGAAGTAGGTAGAGATAGAATTCTTTGGTTATTAGAACAATTAAAGGACATAATTGCAGTACCTCCTCCAATTTCAATGGAAGGGAAATTCATGTCGGTTGTAGTAATGCCAAGTAAAAAAGGTAACTAATGTTATATTAACTTGTATGCAAGTTAAATCAGGTATTATTCTGGCTGGTGGCACTGGTTCAAGATTGGCTCCATTAAACTCTCTATTTAATAAACATTTAGTTCCAGTTTATAACAAATTTATTATAGATTATCCTCTGGATACATTAAAAAATTTGGGCGTAACAGATCTGACAATCGTTTTAGGAGGAGCTCATTTTAGTCAAGTGGTTTCTCACGTAAAAGATGGCAGTCATCTTGATATGACCGTAAATTATGTTTATCAAGACAAGCCTATGGGTATTGCTCAAGCTGTTAATTTATGTAAAAAATTTGTTAATGAAGATTTTGTTGTAATTCTTGGTGATAACATTTTTGAAAAACCTGTAAAATTAAATCCTGAACAATTAGAAGGTGCACAAATTGTTTTGCATAGTCATCCAGAATTGTATCGTTTTGGGGTGGCAGGAATTGATTCTAATAAAGACGTTAAACTTTTAGTAGAAAAACCAAAGCAACTCTCTAATGATTTGGATCACTATGCAGTAACTGGTTGTTATAAATTTGATTATAATTTTTTTAACTATTTCGATAATTTAAAACCAAGCCCTCGTGGTGAATATGAAATTGTTGATATTATTAAAAAATATTTAGAAGATGGAAAGCTTCATTATACCTTTGTAGAAGGTATGTGGAGTGATGCTGGTACCCATGAATCTATTAATTTTGTTAATAATTTCTTTTATAACAAACAAAATGGATCGTTATAATAACATTCGTGATTGTTATTTTTATTGAGGTAATATGAAAATTTTAACTTTGGGTAAAGGCTTTGTAAGTGACCATTTACCTTATTTATCCATTTTGGATAGATTAACTCCAGATCCTAAACAAATAGAAAAAATTATAGACAGAGATAAGCCAGACATATTAATTAATTGTATTGGGCGTTGTGGTAACCCAAATGTGGATCAGTGTGAGTTAATTAAGCATGAAACATATACTGCTAATACAATTATTCCAGCTATAGTTGCTGAGGCTTGTTATAAGCACAGTATTCATTTTATCCACATCGGCTCTGGTTGTATTTTTTATGGAACCTCACCTTCTGGTGAGGCTGGTTGGAAAGAAAATGATTTTGCAAATCCAGAATCATATTACAGCAAGACTAAGTATGCGGCAGATTTATTAATTGGAAGTTTACCTAATACTTCTATTTTAAGAGTGCGAATGCCAATTTCGGATAAAAATCATCCAAGAAATTTGCTTAACAAACTCAGAAAATATAACAAATTAATTGATATTCCAAACTCTATGACATTTATGTCAGATTTTGTAAAGTGTATCGATTGGTGTGCAAATAACCATAAAACTGGTATGTATCATGTAACTAATCCGGGAACATTAACTGCCGCCCAAATTATGAGTGAATATAAAAATTATGTTCCAGAACATAATTTTGAAATAATTAATGAATCTCAATTAGGATCATTAACTGTAGCTAAACGTTCTAATTGTATACTTAATTCAGATAAGTTAAAAGCTGATGGTTTTCATATGACATCAGCAGAAGATGCTCTTAAAGCATGTATGAAAAATTATATGAGAAATATTTAATTGGAGATTTTATGTCTAGCAAAAATGTAATTATTGATTTAAAAAGCAGAAAAGATAAAGATGGTGCCACTTTTTATGTAGGCAAAGTTGAGGCTCCAGTTTTAATTGATTGTTCAAAGGGTGTAGTGTTTTTAGTTTTTGTATCTGATAAAGGTGAAGAACAATTACAAATAGCTCCAATGGATGAAAAAAATTCCGGGGATTAAATATTGTATGACTCAACATTTTGAAGAATTATGGGAAAAATGTGAAAAACTCCACCAAGAAGCGGAAACTTCTATTTCTGCATCTTTAATGGAACTAGATTTAAAATTCAAACTTTATAAAAATATTAATGATCAAGAATTTACAAAAGAAGAAGCTGAAGCAATAAAATCTCGCATTTTGGGCGAGATTTTATTAACTATTACTAATATATCTTTAGTTGACAATATCAACGTATTTAAAGCGCTTACAGAAGCACTTCAATTTAGAAGCATTGAAATTTACACAGAAAAGTATAAATAATTACGCTACTTGCTTAATTGCATAACTAGCACCTGGTAACATATTTCTGCTAGCTAAATTCTCTACTGTTTTTTGAATAGCTTTGAATGCGGCATCAGAAGCTTTACCTGGTACAAATTGTACTTTAACAACACCATCAAAAGCGGCATCATTAGATGGATGAACTTCTAAAACACCTACTAAAGCTCTAACAGCTGGAGGTAAGGCGCCTAAGATAGTTTCAGCTTCTTTAACATTTGGGTGAACTGGAGCTGGAAGTTCTTGTGCGGGAGCTTGTGCTTGGGCAAGTTTGATAAGAATTTTTTGTTGATTCTCAGCAATCTTTAATAATTTTTTTAGTACTTCTTGGTCACTCATGTAGATATTCCTCAATTAAAGGGTAGTTTTTACATCCAAATCAAACGATTTAGATTTAAGATTAGGGTCTGATTGAAATTTAGTTGTTAAAAATGCCTTAACATCATCAACAACACTCTCTGATAATGGTGTTTTAGTGGCAGGTGATAATGTAATCATAATCTTAAAATTATTCTGATCTATTTGCTCTAAAGTGTGATTTTCTTTAGCAAATACTCCATTATTAACCAAAAATAAGGCAATGGAATTTTTAATAAAATTACTTAAATATTCCATATCATTATTTAATTGAGACAATTTTATTATTGTCTTTTGTTGCAATTCGGCAATTTTTATAAGTTTTTTTAAGATATTTTGATTATTCATATTATCCTTTTAGAACTTGCTGTAATAAATAAACAGCCTCTTCTCTTTTGCTAGAAATTGACATAATCATATCATCTAGTCCTAATGTTAGCTTATCTTCATCATCAAAACAATTATAAGCGTCCCTGGACAATTTAATAAAATCTTTCTCAGCTGCTAAGGACATTTCCACTGGAGAGCCTTCCAGATTATTATATTTTGACAGAACCCTGTTTAACAGTTCATTTTGAAACTCATAGTCCAAACAGTCATTACCAATAAGTCCTAAAAATTTCTCAGCCGCTTCATCTAAATTTTCTAATACAGATTTATAAAGTCTTTCAAATAATAAATGATCACCATAAAAACTAGCGCCTTTGGTAGTCCAATGATTATTTTGATGTATAATAGCTAAACTTTTAAGGGTAGCAATATACAAAGCTGCAACTTTATTACATTTATCCATATTTACTTCTTTAAAGAAAATTCAAAAAGATATGTTTTTATTAGTATCTTAAAGTAAAATTGTTTCTTTTAAACCATATTGATCAACTTCTTGGGCATAAACTTTATTATTAGAGCTATAAATATTGCCTAATTGCATTGAATAATTATAAAACTGCGGTTCTTTTTCAGTTAAAGGATTGTTACTTATTATATAACCATATGCTCCACCATATGATTTATGCCAACTTTCATTGTTAAATAATGAAACAAAACTAATTTCTAAATTATCTTGCAAATCTTCCTTTTCCATATTTGGGGTTAACCCGCCCCCTACAATAACTAAATTAAACTTATTAATAAATTCTATTATAATTGCATTTGGCTTCAAATTAATCCACGTTCTTATTTTTTCTGGAAGCGTAATATCTAACAAGGCTCTTAAATCAAATTCTCCTACATTAAATATCCATTTACTATTAAACAAATCTATTCTTTTATTTAATTCTTCTATCCTTTGATAAGGATATAATAAATTACCATTTATAATAATAAAATCATAATTAGATTCCATCTCTTTAATCTTATCAAAGATATTAACTTTGTCATAAATTGGTCCAACAACTAAAACTTTATTTTGACATTTTTTAATCGTAAGAATACCCATAGTTAAAGAAGATATAACTATGTCAAAATTTTATCTTTCGTTAATAATTGTAAAAAATTAAACGAACTTTTTCTCGACATCTGTTGAGGGGATCTATAGGGGAATAGGTGTTATATACGATCACATGAAGAAAACTAAAACCATTAAGTCATTTTTCTTTAAAGGTTATACTCATAATGAGACTGTTAATATAATTAACAAAGAACTTCCTATAAGTTTAAAATATAATGAAGATTTAATTGATAGAATACATTTTAAATATCCAATATTAAACAAAACTGAAATTACTATAATAGTCAAATTGATATTCGAGTCTATAAGAGAATTAATGATATTAGGAAAAATACTTAATTTTAATAATTTATTTTTTGATACAAAATTTCATTTCTTTAAATATAGAAAAGAAGGTCGTATATTACCTGCACTAAAAGTAAAAATATCTACTCCACCACCTATGAGGAAAAATGTTTGATTTTAATGATTTAGATAATAATGAACCTATTGACAATATTAAATTTAATATTACAGATATTAAAGATAAAATTCCAACTCATAGTTCTAAAAAATTATGTGAAATGATTGTTGTTGCAAGATATTTTGGTTTACATTCAGATTTAGATACATATTGTATGGAAGAATTAGCCTCTAGAAGATTGAATGGTGATTCTTTTGATTTTGAATCATATATTGAGGAATCTACTAAAGAACTTCCAGTTTTAGATTTTTCTCCCAGTGGTTTTGATATAAGACAAGTATTAAATCAAGCAATGAGTATTAAATGAATTTGAAATTAACTTCAACTATAATTGAACATATTTTTTGCAGTTTGTTAATGATAAAATCTGATTTTATCAAAACTGTAGGTGCTAAATCTCTTTTAGATAAAGATTTTTTATTAGATCAAACTCTTAATTTAAATGATAGTGTTAATAACTTTTATAATAAAGTTTGGTCTTGTCAATCCGAGATTTCTGGTAAAAAGATATTTTTATTAGTAGCAGATTGTAGTTTAGAAAAAGATATTAAAGAATATAGTTTAATAGTTAAATTAGAAGATGCCCCTATTTATGGTTGTTATTTAGTTTTGAATGAAAATTATAATTCAGATGCTTTAATTGCCTGTACTTTAGACGGTAAAAATTGGATGGAATGCAATACCTATTTGCAAGCCACCTTTTTAGCTGGGATGGAACAAATAAAGGAATTAAATAGTAATTGGAATAAAGTTATTAATTATGAGCAAGAATTTAATTTATTAAAGTCATTTTTATCATTCCACAATTCTATATATGGAGAAATTACTGATGAGAGGTAAAAAAATAGATAATGAATTTTTAACTGAATTCATAACCTTTTGTTCTAGTAATAATAAATGTTTACCGCAAGAAATAATCAATGAAGCTAAAAAAGAAATTGAAATTATTGAGCAAAAAATTAAAGAAGTGGAATCTTTGAAGATAAAAAGATCAAAACTTCTTGATGTTATTACTATATTTAATTCGGAGAAAAAAATTGTAAAACAAGATGATTTAAATCTATTACAATATTTTAATATTGAAAATCAACATATTTGCAAATTTATTTGTGATTTATTAACTGATAATAGTTTTAAAATTAATGAGATTAAATCAGATATTTTTTCTCAAAATGATATTTTATATTGTATTAAACAATTATTAGAGTATAAAGTAATATATAAAGTTGATGATTGTATTTTGCGCGGAATAAAATATAATGAATATTATAAAGTGGTTTTAGGAAAGTAATGCTTGTTGCTATCTTAGGAAATAAAGATAAAATATGTTTATTAGATTGTAAGTCTAAAATTAATAATATGTATTATGCTATTTGTGGTAAAGACTATGAAAAACAAACTCATACATTATTTTCTTTAGATCAACAAATTGATAATATATGTTCTATGTGTAAAAAACATATAAAAGATTTGTATGGATCAAATGATAATGCGTTATATTATAATATACAACAACAAAATATAATTAATTCTCATGGAGAATATCAGATATTTTTATCAAAAACTAAAAGAAAATTAAATTTATTTAATATTTCCATTAATAAAATAAAAAGGATTTATGAATCAAGATAATGTTAGTAAAAGAGATTTTTGGAAATTTGTTAATTCTAAGTCTCATAATATTCATTACTATCATATTGGATCTATAATAAATATATTATTTGAAGAAATTGCTGAAGATTTAAAAAATGAAAAATTAATTAAGATTCATAATTTTGGAGAAATTTCTTTACAAAAAACTAAACCAAAAAAATATTTCGATGTTAGATATCAACAGGTCATGCAATCAACAGGTTCTAAAATATTAAAATTTTCAGTAGCTTCTTTATTAAGAAAAAAGTTATTTTCTTTTTTAGATCTTGACAAAACATTCCAGGATGCTTACGATGAAGAGGAAAAGAAAACCTAGACCAATATTTTTTGTTTGTACAGGAATTAATAGTACAATAAATGAATTGAAAACAAAAGCTATTCAAGCATCGTCTATAGACGATGCTGTTATTTTATTTGATAATGAATTTGGATTCAAACCTAAAGATGTTTTAGGTCCATTTTATAAAAAACAAACTAAAGTATTAGAAAATACTATGTCAATTAAAATGTCTACTAAATGGGAAAATGCAGAATATAATGGTTGGAATGTAAAAGCAAACTTTTTGCATGAGCCTAAAAATAAAGCTTTTCTACTATTTAATAGTAGAGTTGATGGAGAAAATTTACAAAAACCACAAGGTATTACTATTGTACCAATTTATGATTTAAGGATATTAAATGTTAAGTAAATCGTTTATTAAAAAAATTAAAGAAACTTTAATTAAAGAAAGAAAAGGTCTTTTATCAAAAACTCAAGTAGATTCTGATATAGAATCAGTGGATCTGGATGGTGATGAGACTGATGAAATTCAAGGCGCTATGTTAATTGAAATGCAAAATAGAATAGCTTCTCGACACGCTGAGAAAATTTCTCAGATTGATAATGCGTTGCAAAGAATAGAAGATTCTAGCTATGGTATTTGTGATGATTGTGAAGGAGATATTCCTGAAAAAAGATTAACTGCAAATCCTTATTTTTTAACATGTGTATCTTGTGCTGAAGACAGAGAGTTAGAATTAAAGCAAAAAAGGAATTAAATTTGAATACAATCATAACCGAAACTACTGAGCACGGTGAAGTTCCGATTGACATTTATCAAAAATTATCTAACGATAGAATTTTATTTTTGACAGATTTTATAGATGATAAGGTTGCAACTGACATTTCAGCTACTCTCTTATTAAAAGATGCAGAAAATCCTAACGCTAAAATAACTATTTTTATAAATTCTGAAGGGGGTGATATTAGAGCTGTTTTTATGATTTATGATACTATGAATATGATCTCTTCTGAGATAGAAGTTATTTGTTTTGGAAGTGCTATGAATGAATCTGTTATCTTATTAGTTGGAGGATCTCCAGGTAAACGATATGCAACTAAAAATTCTATAATAGCTGTAGGACAATTAATTGCTCAATGGGCAAAAAAATCTAATATGGTTGACGCTACCAAAACTTTAAATCAAGTTACTAAAGATAATAAAAGAATGATGGAAATCTTAGCTAAACATAGTAATAAGAAGATAACACAAATAATTAAAGATTTTGATAGGATTGTGTTTTTAGAGCCTGCAAAAGCTGCTAAATATGGGTTTATTGATGGTATAATTAAATTTGGAAAAAAATAAGGATTTAATGAAAAAAATAGAAGAGCATTCTCATAAAGAACTTGAATCTAATTCTCCTCATTATTATGATACTTATATAAAAGCTGCTAAGAGTAGAGTGGTTTTCTTTTCTGATGTTGTCACTAAAAAAACAGCGGCAGATTTAGTTGCAATGTTATTATATTATGACAATATAAGTCATGAAGATATATTTTTGTATATTAATTCGCCTGGCGGAGATGCTTCTGGATTATCATGTATTTATGATATCATTCAGATGATTAAATCACCAGTACGTACTATTTGTATGGGAAGAGCTTATTCGGCAGGTGCTATTTTATTAGCAGCTGGAACTAAGGGAAAGCGTTATGCATTTAAAAATTCTCAAATCATGATTCATGGTATTCAATGTATTTTTCCAATGCCAGGAGAAGATATTGCTAACTCTAAAAATTATTTTTCTTTTTTAAAGGACAATGATGATAAAGTTATGAAAATTTTAGCAAAACACACTAATCATCCTTTAAGTAAATTGAAAAAGGATTGTGAACAAGATTTGTGGTTAACTGCTCCAGAAGCGCTAAAATATGGAATTATTGATGATATTCTTTGATAATATCAATAATTACCTATTCTTTAGTAATGAAGAAAATTGCCAGAAAACCATCTACCGATCCAGCCCAAGAGAAATTAAGGCAAGCAAAATCTCTATGGAATAAAGATGTTTCGCTTTTTATTACAGATTTAATAAATTTAAAAAAAACGATGAATGGATGGCCATCCAAATTTCATATGGAAAGATCTTATATTAAGGATCCAATTCCAGCTGATCCACATTCTATTTTAGGGGTTTTAGCATCTGATTTTCAAGAGTTAGCACAAAAGGGCAACTCAATTATTCAAGAGCAACTTGAATATTCTAAAAATAGAAGAAAAAAACAACCAAAACAAAATATTATCTCTACTCAACCATCTTCGACAATTGATTTATCTCAACAACTTTCTGCTGCTAGTTTAAATTTCAACTTAATTGCAGAAGGATCAAATACTGTAAGTAGATTTTTTTCTCGTTTAAAAGGACCTTGGTTTGGTGATTCTTCTGAAGTTAGAATAAGAAAATACAGGCTTTCTATGCTAAGAGCTTGTACTATTTTAGAAAAAGACTTAGAAAAGTTTGAAGCTACTATCGTAGGTTCTTCTGGAGAAAGTATTTTTGTAGGAAGTAAATTATTACATCAAATTGAAAATCATTTAAAATTTGTATTAGAATCCTTAAATGCAGTTTCTTTATTAGAAAACAATGTAACTAATTCTATACCTGAAAGTTCTATTAATAATGAAATAGATCAGGCAACCAAAGCAATTACTGATTTTCGTAAAAATTATGCTAATTTTAATGATTTAGATGCTTTGTTAGTTAAACAATTTTCTAGTTTAATTTTAAAGTTTTTAGCAGATGATTCTGTAAAAGAGGCATTGGCTCCAGAAATACTTAATATTTACAGATTAATAATATCTGATATTAATAATAAGAGAGGAACCTCTTTTGATAATCTTTCAGATATTATAAATAAAAAAGCTAATTTGCACGTCATTGCGCAAAATTTATTAGATAAATGGGTTGGTAAATTAAATCATAATATTAATCCATTTGATAAAACTTCGGCATTAAGATTAGATGCCGCACGTTTAGCTAGAGATGCCATTAAGTTGCTTGATAAATTAATGAATTCTTTAGAAAAAGAATTAGATGCTAACCAAATTAAATCACTGCTATCAGAAATTAGTAATAAAATAATTATGATTAAAGCAACAATGAAACCTCTTGAAGCCACCATTCAAGGTAAATTATTTGATCGTACTTTTGTAGATTTATTACAAGATAATAGATTATCAGGTTATGATTCAAAATTAGATAAAAAAACAAAAGAAAAACTTGAAAAGATGATTCAAACCAAAAAATTTAAAGATTTAACAGAGATGTATTCTAAAAAGGGATAATATGAAAAATACATATGTATTTATTAATAATAATATTTTCCCTTCTTTATTAGCAGAATCAGCTCAAGAACAAGAACAAGGATTAATGTTCATTGAGCCGCCAGCACCAATTATGACATTTGCTTACAATACACCTCGTGTTAATAAATTTTGGATGAAAAATACCAAAGCCCCTCTTGATATTATTTTTTGTTGTAATGGTAAAGTTATTGATATTTGTTATGGAGAGCCATTTTCAACTAAAATATTAGGTCCAGATAAAAGTTCAGATTTAGTTATTGAAGTACCTTCAGGAACTGCGGCTATAGCAGATATTAAAATCGGTCATTTAGCAGGATTAATTTCAAATATTTAATATTTTTAAAATTACAAGCACTTGCTTTTATTTTATAAAAATCTATCATAACTTAGATTTTCCATGGAAACTATAGATAAAATTAATTCATTTAATAAAACATTACAGTCGTTTAAAATTAAAGCAATTTGCGTTGCTTATAAACATATAGACAACTATTTCTATTATGATATTAAATTAAATCCTAGCACTAAAGTTAAAGATTTAACAAAATATCTTGATGAAATTTCTTTAAGTTTACAGGCGCCGTGTAAACCTAGCATTAAAGTTATACATAATAAAGGTATAATAAGATTAGAGTTTGCCCAAGTGAGAGCTTCAAGCCTTAATTTATTTGACTTATTTACTAATACAAATATCCCAAGAGGAGACTTAATTTGTTTATTAGGTCAAACAGTTGATGGTAGAAAAATGTGGATGGATTTAACACAAAATCCACACTTAATTGTATCAGGTACTACCGGTTCAGGTAAAAGTTGTTTATTGCATAACATTATTGCTAATGTATTTAATTATTCTGGAGCAAAACTTTTTTTAATGGACCCAAAGAATATTGAATTTTCAGAGTATGATAGAAGAATTAAAGATAAAGTGAATGTAGTTTATTCTTATGAAGAATCTTTATTTATGTTAGATAATTTATTAGAAATAATGGAAACAAGGTATTCTCTTCTTAGAAAAGGTAAAAACATTACAGATTTTCCATATATATTGCTTATTGTAGATGAATTTGCAGATTTAATTATGCAGGATAATGAAGATCAATTTTATAATAAACTTTGTCGTTTAGCTCAAAAATGTCGGGCAGCTCGAATTCATATAATTTTATCTACACAAAGACCTTCCGTTAATATTATTAACGGAACAATTAAAGCTAATTTTCCTGCAAGAATAGCCTGTCGAGTTGCCAGCCAAGTTGACTCAAAAGTAATATTAGATACTGGTGGTGCTGAAAACTTATTAGGACAAGGAGATGCTCTCATTAGAGATAATTTTAGACAACTTGAAAGATTTCAAATAGCATATACTACTCCAAACGAAGTGTGTAATTATTATGCATAATGATTTAAACGATGTTGATATTTTAATAAATAAATTTTTAGTTGACAGACAATTGGGGCTTGTTACTCTACATAAACTTTATTTTAAAAATGATAATTATAAATCTTATCGAGTTTTTATTGAAGAATTGTTTTATGAATTACAAAATACTTGCAAAGTATTTATTAGTAAAAATAATTGTACAGAAGGTTTAGAAGATTATTTATTTTATGCCGCTAATGATTTTTGTAAAAAACAAAACCCTCCTTTGGTCAAAAAAAGTAAAGATTTTATCTGTCCTGGTTGCTTATTTCTAGGAAAGCAAAATTTATTAATTAATCAATCCGATTTAATTTGCCAGGAATGTCTTGATTGTTATAAAAAAACAGATGATCCAAAATGGATAAAATTTTTTACTACATTTAAAAAGCATGCTAAAATTGGATTTAGGTGTATTGATTGTAGTAGATTTATACCCCAACCTTTTTCTAAATCTACAGATATAATCTGCCCATATATAGATTGTTTATTTGTTGGATCATCAAACGATCTAAAAAAAATGATTCATCCAAATTCAGATTCTAAAATAGAAAATTTTAAAACAATTAAAGAAAATTTTCATTTAAATAATGAAATAAATGTATTAGATAATACTGAAATTTCAGAAGAGATGAAGTTAAAAATTAAAACTATTACAGAAGTAATAGATCAGCAAATAAGCGCTATTCATTGGGATAGTTTTAATTTTAATGTTAAGCATAAGTTATTTGCATATCAAGCTTTTAAAAAAATAATAGAACAATGTCCTATAGAAATGTCTTCATATTTATTAGAAAAATCTCGTTCAGGAGGGTTTCAACATAAACTATTTCAAGAATATGTTTCTATTTTAGAATCAAATTTACCACTTATTTATAAAAAAAATAATGAAGTGTTTAGTATTCAGAGTTTGCTTGATTCTAAATTATCATTATTTGATGGAATTTCTTCTTTTGAAGGACAAATTAATAACAAAGGGGTTATTAAAAATAATACGCAGGAAATATATATTGGTGGTAGAAAAGCTTCTTATGTTAAACCTTTTTATATTGGTAAGTTATTAAATGTGGTATTATCAGATACTGATGAGCCAATTATGCATTTAGTTGAGAGTTATAGTTTTTCTAGAATAAAATTAACTAGTATTCCAAAATCTTTAAAAGTTAAAGTCTCACATTTAAGAATTGCGCCTCATTATCAAATGGGAGCAATGGTGTATATTAATAGAGCTAGGACTCATATTATAGATGAAGTAAATTATCTATTAAAAAATCAAATATGAAAAAATTTTCTTTACCAAAGATTAAAATAAAAATTTCTAGCTCTTTTCCTGTACGTACATTATGTAAATATTGTTTGACCGGTCCAACTTATTATTTTCGTGTTTCAAAAAAGAAAATTAAAAGAAAACCAGATAATCAAATAAATTATAAACATTATTCGACACGTTTAGAGCCTGATGATTTTATTATAACTTGTCGTAGTTTAAAAATAAAAGATGTATCATATTCAACAAATTTTATTGCATATAATCCAAAGATACATAGACAAAGAAAATTATTAAGATCAATAAATGTTGATGATATTTTATATTGCGAATGTTCTTTAACTAATTGGGCATTTAATGTTTCTTCTTCTAAAGGTAGAAAAGAAATTGAACAACGAAAATCTAAAATAACATTTGATAAAAAATTTACATATTAATTTTATGTAATTTTTCTTTCACTTGTGATTCTATTAGTTTAAAGTTATCTGCAAGTTCTTCAAATAATTTCCATTGTTTATTTATTAATAAATAACATGAATAGTAAGATGATTGAGCAATTATATCATAATATTCTTTAGAAGAATATTTTAAATGATTGGGGGCGAAAGTATTAGAAAAAAATATCCAATCACCTATATTTTGATAAATAGAAAAATTATGTTGAAGTTTAGCTTCAGCATATAATAATGTGATACTATTTTTTGATAAATCAAAAGTGTTGGATTTATATTTATCATATATACTGATGATATAGGCTCTAGTGTCTCTTTGACAATCTATGTCTGATAATATTTCGTTGAAAAAAGAATTTATATTATTATACGAAACAAACATAATTAAATAATTTAATATTAGTACATACAATATATTTAGTAAATAGGTAATTAGCAATATGAAAAATTCAAAAACTCTTATAATTGTAGAATCTCCTGCCAAAGGACAAAAAATACAAGAATATCTTGGTAAAGATTATATAGTAATGGCAAGTAAAGGTCATATAACAGATTTGGCTAAAGGAGGAAAACATGGGCTTGGTGTGGATATTAATAATGATTTTAAGCCTCACTATGTTTTATCTGACGATAAAATAGATATTTTAGATGCTTTATTGGCTGCTTCTAAAAAAGTAGATCGTATTTTTGTAGCTAGTGATCCCGATAGAGAAGGTGAAGCTATAGCTTGGCATTTGGCTACTAGATTGGCAGATACTGGAAAACCTATTAAAAGAATGGTTTTTAATAAGATAAAAAAAGATTTATTACAAAAAGCTGTTACAGAAACTCGTGATATTGATATGAATCTTTTTCATTCTCAGGAGGCTAGAAGAATACTAGATAGACTAGTAGGATTTAAGGCATCTCCATTTTTAATGAACTTTTTTGGAGCCAAATTATCAGCTGGTAGAGTACAATCTGTTGTTACTAAAATGGTAATTGATAGAGAGAGAGAGATTGAAAATTTTATTCCAGAAGAATTTTGGACAATTCAAGTTAATCTTACAGATAATGATGGTAAAAAGTTTACAACAAAATATATTAATAAAATTTTAGATTTAAATACCGCTAATAATACTAAAAATCTTCTTGATGAAGAAGAATACATTATATTAAATGTTTTGGCAGAGGAAGAAAGAAAGTCACCACAGGCACCATTAGTTACGTCAACATTACAAAGATTTATGTCTAAAACAGAAGGTTTTAACGCTGAAAGAACTATGAAGGCAGCTCAGTCATTATATGAGAATGGATATATTTCTTATATTAGAACTGATTCTGTTAGAGTTTCTGATGAAGATATTTTCGCTGTTCGAGATTGGTTAACTCAAAATAAAATGGGAGTTCCACAAAAACCAAATGTCTTTAAAAATAAAGATTCTGTTCAGGATGCTCATGAATGTATACATCCAACAGACTTATCGTTACAGCCCAATGAAGATAATTATGCCATTATTGATACTGATGAAAAGTTAGTTTATAAAGCTGTCTGGAACGCTTTTGTAGCTAGTCAAATGTTGCCAGCCATATATGATACACTTACTGTTATTGCTCATCCCAAATCTAATTCTAACTTAAAAGTTAAGGCAACTGGAAAATCATTGAAATCAGAAGGGTTTTTAAAATTATTTGTTTCTGCTGATGATGATAAAGAGATCTCTAAGATAGAGATACCAAATCTTAAAGAAGGTGCCGTTGTGTTTCTTAAAGAGAAAAAAGATTTAAAGATGGAGAAAAAAGCAACGCAGCCTCCGCCTAGATTTTCTGAAGATAAACTAATTAAAGAATTAGTTAACAAAAATATTGGCAGACCAGCTACTTATGCAGAATTGTTATCAAAAATTTGCTCTAGGAATTATGTCGAAAAAAAGGGAAATGTATTCCATGCTACTGATCTAGGTAAAAAGATCACAGATGTATTGACTCAATATTTTTCATTTATGGATTATAATTATACAGCAAAAATGGAGCTTCAGTTAGATGAAATTGAAAATGGAAAAGTAGATCATATTGTGATGTTAAAGAAATTTTACCCAGAATTTAAAGAACAATTAGATAAAGCTTATCTTAATCAAGGTGGTTTTTTATGTGAAAAATGTGGATCGCCCATGATAACAAGAGATACAAAAGGTGGGAAATTTTTAGCATGTTCTTCTTATCCTAAATGTTATAATACTAGAAATATACAATAATAAAGAAGTTTATATAATGAATAAAAATCAAATAACGGAATTCTTAACTAAGAGCACTATAGAATCTCAAGAAAATCTAACAAAGGAAATGTTAGAAGAAATTCTATCACCTTTAGATCAAGAAATGATCTATAAGTGTGGGGCTCATCTGGTTCGACCAAGGGAAAGCTTTTTAGAACTAATGAATTGGGTTGAAATTCAGTTTAAGAATAACTTAAAAGACATTGAAAACTTAAATAAGTTTGTTCATAATAGAATTATAATTGATGGACAATTTATTGCTTTTGCCAAACAATATGGAATAAAAATAACTTGTTTATATAAAGATTCAATTATTTCTTGGAAAACTGATAGTGGGCACGAAAAATTTTTCGCACAGGGCGTTTTTAAAATTGAATATAATAATTGTGAATTTATTCATGCAGCTTTGTTTCATAAAGGAAATCAAAATGAAGATGAAGTAAGTTTCTTTATTTTAACTTCCTCTAATAATTTTAATGGCTATCTAGAATTAAGAAATAAATTTGATGAATGGGTTCAAGAAAGAGATCGTGGTAACCTTAATATTAAAGTAATAGATGGAGAAGATATTCCATATACTAAAGATTATGGTTGGGAAGATTTATTTTTACCTGATAATATTAAAACAGAAATTAAATCTATAGTAGAGAATTTCTTAAATTCTAAAGATTTTTATGAAAAAAATAAAATTCCATGGAAACGTGGCTTGCTGTTATATGGTAAGCCAGGTAATGGTAAAACTTCTTTAATTAGAACAATTATATCAAAATATAATTTTAAGCCAGTTACTATTTCATCTAATGCAAACGATGATACGGTACGAGAAGCCTTTTCTTATGCTGAAGAACAAAGTCCAGCTTTATTATATTTTGAAGATTTAGACTCATTATTTGATAAGGTGGACGTTTCTTCATTTTTAAATTTGATGGATGGTATTGCTGCCAAAAATGGACTATTTGTTATAGCTACGGCTAATGAGGTTCATAAATTAAAAGCCTCTATTACAGACCGACCTTCAAGATTTGACAGAAAATATGAGATACCGTTACCAAATCAGAAAATGGCTCATATATATCTTAAAAAGTGGTTTGGAAAATTATTTGACGACTCTTACTATAAAGAGTTATCATTAATTTCAGAAAAATATAATTTTTCATATGTTTATTTAAAAGAACTTTATATATCTGCAATGTATGAGGCTCTTTCTAGAAATAGAAAAGCCCCTACTAAAGCAGATGTAAAAAAAGCACTACTGTGCTTAATTAAGGATAAAAATATTTTGAATAATAAAATGTTTAATACTTCAAAATATTTAGAGCAGAAAGTTAAAAATAGGTTAGTTGATATTTATGAATAAAGATAACAAAAGTAAGAAACCCTTTAAAAGAGATTTGAAGGGAGGTGAGTCTGTTAATCCAAGTAAGTTTGCACATATTAAACCATTGCAAGCTCGTCCATTAGAAGTTAGAGTTTATAACAATAATTTTGATAGGGCATTAAAAGCATTTAGAGCTTTAGTTCAAAAAGAAAGAGTTCTATCTGCTTATAAAGATAAGCAGACTTATGAAAAGCCTTCTGATAAGCGTAGAAGAAAAAAGAATGAGTCAATTAGAAAAATGAAAGAATTAGAATTTAAAAATAAGAATTTTTTCAAAAATGACTTTTTAGATTAAAACTGGAAAATAATGAACAATATAAAGATTTATAAAAACAAGTTAAGAAATATAAAAGATAATTATCAACCTCCTGTTCCACAATATCAAGAGCTAAATATAGAGCCTATGGAATATAAAAGTGGTATTGTTCCACCTAATACTCCTATGATTAAATCTCAAGATGTTGCAAATAGAAATAGACAATTTTCTATAAGAGAAGATAATGTATCTCAAGTAGTATTACCTAATATCAATAAAGTTCCACAACAAACCTGGAGTTCTCTTGATGGGGAAATTATTGATGATGTTTTTGATCAATCACATAAAATGATTGATAATAATTTTTATATTGAGGAAGTTGACCCAACAAAAGAAGATAATGATCAGAGTTTTATTTCAATTGTTAATGATTTAAAAAATGATCATTATCTTCTTTTTCTTTATGGAGAGGCTATATGTTCAGGTCCAGTAGAAGAGATTGAAACTGAAGCCCGCGCGCTCATTTTTGGTGAGCACGTATTATGTAATGGTGAACCAATCTCAGAAGAAAATATAGTTGTTTTGAAAAAAATACAGATTAAAGTTGGAGTATTTTTACAATAAGGAGTGTTGGAGTGTCAGATTCTAGAAAAGCAACTGATGTATTATTATCGATAGAACAAAAATTAGAAAAATTAATTGAATTATTACAAAATAATAATTTATCCGATAAAATATTATCAAATAAACTTAATACTGTGATAAGTTCATTATCGGAGAAGAAAAATTCATCTCCAATATTTACAGCTGAAGCAGTTAATATATCTGTACCTTCAACAGTTCCTGTTGTTGCCGAAGAGGCATTACATATTAATGATACTCCAGCAAGTAATGGATTTAGCAGAACATCAAGATCAGAAACTTTTGCGGGAGATAATTCTTATTTCAAAAAAATTGACAAGAAAGAAAAGTCTACAAAAATGCCTATACAAATTCCTAAAGGAGATTATGTAGAGGTAATTGTTCCAACACAAACAAATGAAGTTCAACAAACAAAGGTTGTAACATCAACACCTGCGACAAAACTAAATACTAGTAACGTAGTTTCTGTTGTTCAAAGGGTAGTTGATAAAAATGGAAAATCATTATTTTTAGCTGATGTAGAAATAATTAATAAAGATGATTTGCAGGTTATTCAAAAATTAAAGACAAATGCTACTGGTAAGTGGATGTGTTCTCTTCCGATAGGACAATATAGTGTTCTTATTAAAAAAAGAGATCATATTACAAAGCAAATAGTAGAAATAGGTCAAAATTTAGAAGTTAATGGGAGTTCTAATCCATTGGAGCTTCCAATGGCTATAATTAAATAAATATTCTATATTAAATGCTCTGATATATAAAAGTTAGGAAATATCATGAGCAAAGAAAAATTCCAGACTATTGTGGCTGATCCGGCTTGGTCGTTTTTAGATTCTCTTAAAATGTCAGATGTCGCTCGAGGGGCGCAAGCCAATTACAATACCATGACAATTTCTAGGATTAAAGAGCTGCCTGTTAAACAGGTTTCGGATCCTAATGGAGCCCTCCTAGTTTTATGGGTTCCTTCTTCTTTACTGCAAGAAGGATTAGATGTTATGAAAAGTTGGGGATTTATTCATAAACAAACTTATATTTGGGTAAAGCATAAAAAAGAGCCATTATTATCTTTATTGAAAAAATTTGTTATTCAAGTTAATAATAACGGTTTTAAAAAAACAATATTAGATATTTCTAAATCATTTAATTTAAATGATACTTTAGCTTTTGGTATGGGTCGTCTATTTAGACAAACTCATGAAATTGCTTTAGTGGGAATTAATAACAAAAATATTTATAAATTATTAAAAAATAAATCTCAACGATCAGTATCTTTAGATGTAAACATGAAGCATTCTAAAAAACCAGATCATCTCCAAAATTCATTGGAAATTATGTTTCCTGATACCAATAAATTAGAGCTTTTTGCTAGAAGAAAAAAAGATGGTTGGACTTGTATTGGAAATGAAGTTTGCAATGGAGAGGATATTTTTATATCTCTCTCAAAATTATTATAAATTATAGACACTTGACTTTTAAATTTTAAGGATTTAACCATATATTATGTCGAGAAAAACTTTATTATTAAGTGCTGGATATGAAGTAATATCTTTTATTCCAGAGAGAAAAATGTTTAAGCTTCTTTTTAAGGATAAAGTAGAAGTTGTATCTGCATGGGATATTAATATTAGTTGGGGACCAGATAAAATTAAACACCCTTCAATAATAAGATTAAAGAATCCTGTTAAAAGACATTATTATAATTCTAATTTTAGTCGTAAAGCTTTAGTTAAAAGAGATAGATCTACGTGCCAATATTGTGGCAGAAAGCTTACTGCATCTCAAGTAACTATTGATCACGTTGTACCAAGAGCCCAGGGAGGCATTACTTCTTTCACTAATTGTGTAGTTTGTTGTCAAATATGTAATAATAAAAAGGCAGATAATACTCCAGATCAAGCAAACATGACTTTGTTAAAAAAACCAACACATCCTTCATTTTCTTCAGCGTATTATGTGGCAGATCCACAAGATTATTGGCATCAGGATTGGGATGATTTTTTAGGAAGAACTTAATGTAACTTATTAATAATAAACGAATATTTATAATATTTTAATGAATACAGTTTAATTTAATGAATTAATGTCTTAATATCATTCAATATTTACGAATACTAATTAGTCTCTTTGATATATAGGACTGATCATGAGCCAAGAAAGCTGTAACTGTATAGTATGTGCTAATGAATTTAATGTAGATGAACTAGAGAGCATTGCTGCGTCTAGTTATTTTAAGATTTGTCAATCTTGCCTTAATAAATCTGATCCTACTGATGATTATCGTCAAGCACGTGAAATTGTAGAAGCTTATTTTTCTGATCCAAAAAAGCTATTTAAAGAGGCTCAATTAATTCTTGATACTTTGAAAAAATAATTATAATAAATCTATTATAATAACATACTCTTCTTCATCTAATTCTTCTTCATGTTTTATAGGATAATAAATATCTTCTATATATAATGGAATTTGTTTAAATTCTTCATCTTTATTTTTTCGTAAATGAATGGATAGATTGGAAGCATATTATTAATATTCTAATATTAATAAGTTATGCTATGTATTGGTTGTAGAAAATTAGTTTTTCAATATACAAATAAAAATTGTTTACGTTGTCATGGATCTGTAAATAATTCCATTTACACAATTTGTGAAAATTGTTCGTTAACTTCTAAACAGTGTGCTGCTTGTTTAAAAAAAATTCAAAATTCAGCCTCGATAAAACATTATTTTGCTGGTTGCAATGCTTGTAAACGATAAAAATAAGGTGTGATATATAAATATTGTATGATTATTACGAATAATGAAGCCGCCCTACGTGTAAAATGTAAAGATGTTTTACCTGAGGAAGCGGGAGAATTAATTGATCTTTTAGAAAGAGAATTAACTAATGCTAATCGTTTAGGTAAAAGTGGTATTGGTTTAGCTGCACCACAAATAGGTATAGCTAAAAAAATTGCTATAATTAGATTAGGTAATAAAGATTTAAATATTAATTTAGTTAATCCAATCATTAATAATGCTTATGATTCTAGAATTTTTAGACAAGAGGGATGTTTATCTTTTCCGGGTAGGGTAGAAGACACTACTAGATTTAATGAAATTCATATGACTAATAATTATATTTATCCTCAAAATTTAATTATAACAGGATTATTATCTGTAGTTTGTCAACATGAAATTGATCATTTAAATGAATCATTGTTTATGGATCATATTTTACCACAGAATAAAAAAAATAAGGTAGGACCAAATGATCAATGTATTTGTGGGTCAGGTAAAAAGTATAAGAAATGTTGTCGAGGATTAAATGAATAAATCAGATATTACTAGCGATGTTTTAATCGCTGATGCTTTATTAAGAGTACAAGCATTACAAAATCTTCTTATTAAAAAGGGTCTTATTTCGAATGATGAGTTTCAAGAAGAAATAAAATTAGTGTCTCGCACCATTCTTAAATCAGTTTTAGAAAAAGCAAATGTAACTGATAATCTAGATCGTTTAATTGAGGACTTAGAAAATATAAATAATAAAAAATCTACAGATAATTAATGTTGTTTTTAACATCAGAAGATGAATTAATTTTACAAGAAAAATTACAAGTATTGTATTTTTATGCATCATGGATGCCTTATCATAAAAAAATGCAAACTATGATTTTTAAGGTAGCAAAAAAATATCCAGATATAGATTTTTTTGCTATAGATGTGGATTATTTTAAATCCTTTATTAAAAGATTCTCAGTAGAGTCAATCCCAACTGTTTTGATATTAAATAATGGAAAAGAAATAAAAAGAATAAATGGATTAGTTTTAACTTCAGCTTTCAAGAGCGCTTTTGCTGATATATGTAAAAATTAATACCATTGTACTAGGAGATTTTATGGAAGTTAAGGAATCAAAATCTGAAAAAAACAAAACTGTTGCAGCCAAAATTTGGGAAGAAATTAAAGATAAACAAATAAATATGTTTGCTTTACCCAATCAAACAATAAGTAATTATTGTACTCCTACTGCTATAGAGCCTAGTAAATGTTATTTAACATATACAGTTACTGCACTTTTACCAGCCTTAGAGGCTTCTTTAGGTGATAAGTATAAGGTTGAAATGGCTGGTAGATTTTTAACCGTTTCTTATGCCAATTCAATATAAAGGATTATTATGCCATTTGATGAAGAGGATGAGGAAGTTATAACTCCCAAAAAATCTGGATTAAAAAAAATTAGCTCTCAAAAATCTATTTTTGAAGGAATGGCTAAAAAGCCTAATCAGAAAGACTTTGAAAAACAAGTAAAAAATAGTCAAGAAAAATTATCAGGATATAAGGCTGAAGCGGCTGAATTATCTAAAAAATATATTGGACTTTTACAAGATAAAACTTTAAAACAAAATAAAAGTTTATTTACTCGTCAAATGGAGCAAGAGTTAATTGCTGCTATGATTCAACTAGCAGTGACTATTAATAATGATCCTGATGAGCAAGAAGGTATGGGATCATTAAGTTGGATTACATTATTATTAAAAGTTTGTTTATCTCAAAATATGAAAATAAATGAATTAGAATATAAAGTTTCTAAATTAGAGTCATTTGACAATGTTAAGCATAATGGATAAATTATTATGATATCTAAGCAGATGTTATTATCCCTTATAGCTGAAGAAAAAGAAAATTATAGTAAATATTCTCAATCATGCGCGAATTATCAAACAGTGGAAGATCCGATAGTGAATGCCAGACATCTTGGGAGGATGGAGGTTTTATTGAAACTTTTACAGGAAAAGAGTTTTATCAAAACCTAATCAATCAAGCCAGTCACGTTGCACTTTCTCAAGTTCTTAAATTATACAATATAAAAATTATTACTGGTAGTAATAAAATTACTTGCCCTCTTAAAAACCATAAAGGGGGAAAAGAGCGCACACCTTCTTTTCAAATATTTTTACATACTAATACTTTTTATTGTTATGGTTGTGCCTCACATGGGAATAGCGTAGATTTTGTATCTAAAATGGATGGTATATCTAAAATTAATGCCGCCCAAAAAATATTATCTTTATTTCAAATAAATTATGACGAGTCTTCAGTTTTAAACAACCAAGATTTAGATGTTAGATTGGATTTGGTAATAAAATTTTCTGAATCTGTTAGAAAATTTCGACATACTCATTTTGATAAAAATTCAGAAGTATTTATTGAAAAAATTTGTGAGGTATATGATCAGGTATATAATAAACACAAATTATATAATGATAATGAAAGTTTAGAATCAGCTATAGATAAATTTATTTATATAATTAACTCATATACACCATGCTACAAACTATAATTTTAGGCGATATTCATCTCGGTAAGGGATTGTCATATGGCAAAACATCTTTAGGATCTATTGTTAATAGTAGAGTAACTGATCAGTCTAATTTATTAGATTGGACATTAGAGCAGGCTATTACTAATAATGTTGATGATATTATTATTACTGGAGATGTATTTGAAGATCCAAAGCCACACCCAACACTTATTGCTATATTTTTTTCTTGGCTTAAAAAATGTGAAATTAACAATGTTTTCGTACATATTATTTTAGGTAATCATGATATGTTGCGAAGTGGTTCAATGTTTACGTCTTGTTTGGATGTTGTTAGTGAAGCAGATCTTTCAAACGTAACTGTTTATAAAAATATAAATACTATATTTATAGGAACAACGGCATTTACTTTAATGCCATTTAGAGATAGAAAATCTTTTAGCACTAATTCTAATGCTGAAGCTATGAGTCTTCTGAAGGACTCATTGGTTTATGAGTTGGCAGGAATACCTACTACTTATAAAAAAGTAATAATTGGACACTTAGCAATTGAAGGTTCTATTCCTGTTGGTGATGAAATTGATGATGTATCTAATGAACTTTTTTGTCCTTTAAATATGTTTGAAGGTTATGATTTTGTTTGGATGGGGCATGTTCATAAACCACAAGTAATGCAAAAGAAATCTCCTTATATTGCACATATTGGCAGTATGGATATTTCTAATTTTGGAGAAACAGATCATAGTAAGAATATTATAATCTTTGATTGTGTATCACAAGATAGTAATTTTAATAATATTGAAATACCAACTAGACCACTAAAAAAAATCACAGTTACAGTACCTAAAGATACTTTAGATCCAACACAATATGTTTTAGATGAAATTAAAAATAGTGGAGATGATTTTGATAAATCAATAGTAAAAGTAGAGGTGTCATTAGCTGATTCTGATTTAGAATCAATTAATAAATCTAAGATTGAAAAATCTCTTTTAGATCTTGGCGTATTTAATATTTCATCTATTTCTCAATCAAAAAAAGTATCTGTAATAAAAAGAGATATATCAAACAATATTGATACTAAAATGGATGTTAATACAGCCATTAAAGCTTATGCTGAAAAATATATTAGTTCAGATAAAAAAAGTGCTTTTATAGATTTATCTATGCGTCTTGTAAAAAAATATAAGGATTCAGAAAAGTGAAACCGCTTAGATTATATATAGAAAACTTTATGTGCCATGGCTCTAGTTTTATAGATTTTAGAGAATTTAATTCTGCTCTTATTGTAGGTAAAGTAGATAATAATGAATTATATTCAAATGGTGTTGGGAAAACAACTATTTTTAAAGCCATAGAATATGTGTTATTTAACCAAGCCGATGTTAATTTAGAAAAAATAATTAGAGATGGTTGTGATAGTTGTTGTGTTACATTAGATTTTATGGTAAATAATGTAGAGTATAGAATATCTAGAAGACGCACAAGAAAAAGTACAGACTTTTCTCTATATGAAAGAACGCCCGAAATTGGCGTAGAAACTGATGTATATCATCAACTAATTGATAACTCTAATGTAATTTATAAGCCTTTATCTATTGATAAAGATAATAAATTTTGGAAAGATAAATCTGGAAGCAGGGCATCTGATACAGAAAAAGATGTTGATAAATTAATTAAAGTTAATTATAAATCTTTTAGAAGCACTATTCATTTTATACAAAATGATTTTGGTGGATTAGCTACAGCAACACCTGAAAAAAGAAAAGGTATTTTAAAAGATGCTTTAAATATTATAGTTTATTCTAAGTTAGAAAAATTAGCAAAAGAAGAATATTCTATTTTATCAAAAGAAATTGATAAATCTAAAATAATTATAGATACGTTAGGCACGCCTCTTAAAGATATAAAATTGCTTGAAAATCAAATTATAAGTTTGGATGATTTGATTGCGCAAAAAACCGAATCATTGAATGAAGTACAATTTGAAATAGATAATTTAAATAAACAAATAAATAATCAAACAAATGTTCTTTCTAATTTAGAATCTAAATTTTCAAATCTTCTTTTAAAAAGAAAGACTTTAGAATCTGAAAAATCAAAATTAGAAATTTCTGTAAAAGAATATACTTCTAAAAAAAATAATGCAATAAATGCGGCAAATGATCTTATTAAAGAGATTAACATTCTTAAGGAACAACAATCTAAATTAATTGAAATAGATTTTTCACAGATTGATATTTTAACAGATTTATTAACAAATAAAAAACATAAAATAACAGAATTGAATTTAATTATTCAACAATCATTAGCCAAATGTGAAGAGTTGAAAGTTCCATTACCAAATGATAGTATTTGTAAACATTGTCGTCAAATATTAACCGAAAAACACAAAATAGAGTGTCAAAAGCAAATAAATAATGAATTAGATTTAACAAATATTTTAATAAAAAACTCTCAAAAAGAAATACAACAAATTAATATAGATGTTCAAAAAGATCAACAAACTATTAATTCATTAAATTTATCTAAAAAGCAATTAGAAAATATCAATACTAATATTTCTTCTAAAAATAAAGAAATACAAGATAAAAAAGTACTTTATAATGAATACTTAGAGTTGCTTAATAAATTTATTTCTGAATTAGCAGAAAAAAATGAAGAAATAATAAAATCTGAAGAAGAGTTAAAAAAATCTTCTATGAACGAAGCTGCTATAGTAAAAAATATAATATCAAATCTAAAAGTAAAACTTACTGAGACTAATAGTAACATTAATTCTCTATCTAAAGAGATAACTCAAGCCACTAGCAGTAAGGCTATTATTCTACATAATGTAGAACAAAAAAACAAAGATTCTTTAAAGATTAAAGAAATTCAATCTGAACTTTATAAACTTCAACAAGAATCAGAAATGTATCCTGAAGTAATACAAGCATTTTCTACTACTGGAATACCTAATCTTATAATTCAAAATGTTTTAGATGATTTACAAATAGAAGCTAATAATTTATTAGCTCAATTAAAGCCAGGACTTCAATTATCTTTCTTTGTTGAAAAAACAGTAGAGAAAACCAAAGATGTAACAGATACTTTAGAAATTAATTATCATATTAATGGTAAAGAGCGATATTATGAGCAACTTTCTGGAGCCCAAAAAATAGCTATTACTTTTAGCTTAAAATTGGGTCTTTCATTTTTGTTACAAAAAATAATTGGTACAGATATTAAATTTTTAATGTTAGATGAAATAGATCAATCTTTAGATAAAGCAAGCGTTGATGCTTTCGCAGATATTGTAAAGTTTTTTCAAAAAGATTTTACAATATTAGTTATTACTCATAATGATAGATTAAAAGATAAATTTTTGCATGCCATTCTCGTTGAACAAGATATAAATATGGTATCAAGCGCGTCGGTGGTTTCATCTTGGTAAGGAATATTTTATGATTAAAATAGCTATTTCTGGTAAGGCGAATTCAGGAAAAAATACTTTATCTAAATTGTTAATAAAAGAAATTCAAAGAAGAGATCCTAATTTTGATTATTACGTGCAGCAAATAGCTTTTGCTGATCCTATAAAAAAAATTGTTAAAACAATGTTTCCAAATGTGAAGAAAAAACATTTGTTTGGTTCTTCAAAGTTTAGAAATGAAATAATACCTAATGCTTATAAAAATGGAATACCTTTAACAATAAGACAAGCCCTTATTGATATTGGAACTTCTGCTAGAGAATATAATGATAATATTTGGATTGATCATTTAAAAGAAACACTTTTATTTGATTCAAATTATGAAATTGAAGGTTCAATATTTATAGTTCCTGATTTAAGATTTAAAAATGAATTTGATTTTTTAAAAGAGCTAAAATTCTTTTTTGTTAGAATTAACAGAAAAGAATCGCAATTGATTGATCATGTTAGTGAATCATTACAAGACCAAATAACAGATTCAAATTTTGATTATGTAATATCTAATAATGGATCATTAAATGATTTAAAAAATGAAGCTTTTAATGTAGTAAATAAATTAAATAAATAATAAGTATAATTTGGCATATCAATAAATGTCAGATGTAGATATTTTAAAGTCACAGTTTGTTGTTAAATACCATGAAATGGGTCCCTATAAATTCTATAGGTTCCTGATGGTTTATGCTTTAAATAAACTTATTTTGATAGAAAAAGATGATTATAAAGGTATTTTACCTAATTTAGAATTTATAGAATACCATGATAAGTTCATAATTTTGTATAGGAGAGAAGGCGAAGATGTTTACTTAGAATTAGCTAAGCTATTCAGAAAAATCGCTCATAAAATATATAGAGTTATGTTGAAGAAAAAAATGACTCCTCCTAGCACAAAATTTTTAACATTGGTTTAAATGGCAGTTATAAGCATCACTATCACAGCATCAGAAGAACAAGTAGTATCAGGTATACCTAGAAATATTGCTTTATCTTCCAATATTACATCTACTATATTTTATACTTTAAATGGAGAAGATCCTACAATTTTATCTGATATTTATATTACACCTATTTTAATACCAAATTCTACATTATCTATTACACTTAAAGTTTTAGCCACTAATGGTACAGATTATTCTCCAATCATTACTGAAATTTATCAAACAAATATTTTAGATAATGCTAGATTAGCACATTCTACTACAGATCAACCAACTGGATCTCAAGCAGATCCTTTATATCCATTTGGAACCGATGAGTCTCAGCCCGTTGGAATGTTTGTAAATACAGCTGGTATTACAGTAGACAATTCTATATTACCAACTTATTCTAATGCTTTTAACGCTGACGGTTATCCAGCAGCATTTACAAATGAGCCATATACTATTGAAAATTACAGTATTATTTACAGTACTAAAAATGCTCAAGGACAACAAGGACCAGGTATTGGTACATTGCCAGGAAATGTAACTATAGATGTTCCAGCTTCTCCACCACAAGAATCTGATCAGTTTAGCAATATGTTTGATCCTAGAGCTTTAGTTATTTTTCAGGATTTTTCTAAAGAAAATCCTGAAGACCCACCTATTATTAATAGACAATTTTTTACTTTAGATAATCCAGAACGTTCACGTGATGGTAATGCTTTTTATACTACAGCAATGGATGCCCCCGCCGCAACAGGCTCCTTTTTAAGGTCTCATTATAATCCAAGAGATGGTACTATAACTTATTATTATTTAGATACATCTACTAACAGATGGATCATTTCAAAAACCCCTTATAAACCAACAGGCACATGGGATGGTAATTTGGCAGGCGTAGTAAGTGGCGGTAAATCAAATGGTTCTCATTATGTCTATGAATGGGTGCCGTTTCAAAGAAGAGTTTTATTTTAAAAATTGTAAATATTTGTAATCATTTGTAAGATGTTATATAAATCCGTATCACATAAAACAAAATGAATTATAATGTCAGATAAAATAAAAGATTTACGGTTGTCGGTTTCTAAAACTAAAACATATTTAGATTGTCAAGCTAGATATAAATTCTCATATGTTTTAAAGTTGCCTCAAAAAGATAATACTTATACAATTTTTGGCAAATTTTGCCATAAGGTTTTAGAAGATTTTCATTTAACTTATATTAATGGTTCACAAGAAAAATACAATGTAACTATGTCTAAAGCATTTAAAGATGCTTTAACTGAATATAAAGATAAAATGACACCAGAAATGAAAAAGGAATGTTGGGACATTATAAATCAATATTTAAAAATTGTAACATATGATAAGAAAAATAATGTTTCTGCAAATGTTTTATCTTGTGAAAAAAGATTTGAATTTGAATGCGCTCCCAATCTTATTTTAAATGGTATGATTGACAGAATTCAATTAGATGATGATGGTATTATTCACGTGGGCGACTATAAAACAATTAAAAATAAAAAATATTTAAAAAATAACGATCTACAATTGCTGACATATGCGTATTATCTTTTTTCACAAGAATATCCTGATGCTGATAAAGTCAGGTGCTCTTATATCTTATTAAGACATGATTTTGAATATGTTACGTATGAATTTACTAAAGAAGAAGCTATGAAAGCAAGAGATTTATATGTAGATTATAGTCAAAGAATTTTAAGTGAAACAGAGTATAATCCTACTGTTTCAGCACTTTGTGCTTATTGTCCATATTTAAATTTATGTGAGCCTGGACAGAAAAAAGCAAATATATTTAATGGTGAAGTAACTTGGTAATGAGGAAAAAATGCAAATTGAAATAAAAGAATTGGAACCATGTAAATTATTAGTTAGTTATGAGGCAGATGCCGATCAAATACTAAATAAACGCGGAGAAGTTATTAATGTTTTTAAAAAAGCTCCAGTACCAGGTTTTCGTCCTGGTAAAGCTAGTGTGGAGGCAATTAAAAAACATTATCGAGATCAAATTGAATCTTCTTTAAAAAGGGCTTTAGCAGAAGATGCGTATCATAATACTTTATTTGAAAAAAAGATTAAACCACATGGTGCTCCTAAATTTACCACAGCAATGTTGAGTGATGGTAAATTTACTTGTGAATTTGAAGTGTTAACTAAACCTATTTTTGATTTAGCTCCATTTAAAGGAATAAATATTCCTCGCCCCGCCAATGTGCAAAACCCCGTAGAAATCACAGAAAGTATTTTACAAGACTTGCGTGTTCGTGGTGGAGAAATTGTACCATATACTGAAAATGATTTTGTTCAGGAAGGTGATAATATTATTTTAGATTATACTGGAATGATAGATGGTGAAAAACAAGATTCTCTTTCGGCTGAAGGTGAAATGTTAACAGTTGGTCTTAGTAAATTAAAAGAGTTTGATGATAATTTGTTAGGGATGAGCATTGGCGATACTCGTAAATTTAATATAGTAGTTCCTGAACATGGATTACCTTCTTTAAAGGGTAAAACTATTAATTTTACAGTTACTTTAACTATGGGGTCTAAGAATTTACTATGTCCATTAGACGATCAATTAGCAATTAAATTTGGAAAAAATTCTTTTTCTGAATTAAAAGAGTACGTTAATGGATTAGCTATTAGTAAAGCAGAAGATGATAGAAGAACTGCCTTATTAGAGTCTATTGTTAATCGTATTGTAGATGATAATAAGTTTGAAGTTCCACATTGGGCTTCTTTATCTGAAGCGCAATATTTGGCACATAAATCTAATGTTAATTGGGATACAAGTATTGATGAAGATAAAGAAAGATTTTTAGCTCTTGCGGAAAAAAATTGCAAACTTGCTCTAATTCTTGATAAGATTAGAGAAGAAGAGCCGGAAGCCCAAATAAGTGATCAAGAAGTTTTTGATATGATTAAACAAAATATTGCTAAATCAAAATCAGATAAATCTCCAGATGAAATAATTAAAGAACATTCAAAAACAGGATATTTACAAATTCTGTTTTCAAGAATTAAAGATGAACATACATTAGATTTTATTGTTAAATCAATAAATATTATAGAATAAAGGAAAATGAATAATGAGTAATGAAGTAATATTTCCAGAAAAATATGCAAAAGTATTAAAAGAACTTCCAGAATTTAAAGACACAGCAGATGCGGCTTCTGCTGAAGAATTAAAGAAAATTATTGTTACTTGTGAAGGTAACATTTATACCACCGAAAAAGCAAAAGAAGATGATACTAAGCTTAATGGGGCTAAAGAGTTAGTAAAAGAATACTCTGCTCCGTATCGAGACGCTATTAAAGTACAGACCACTAAAATTAAATATGCTTTGTTTTTGCTTGAGGGTAAGGGGGAAGACCTAGATCATAAGGAAGATTGATTTAAATGAAAACTGAAAGATATACAGTTCAAGCCTGTTGCGGTAAAACATCAGTTATTTTAAAAACTGATACTCCGCTAACTATTGAACATTTAAGGAAATTAGTGGAATTAGGATTTAATGAATCCAAACATTTTACACAAGCTGGTATATTATATGCCGATAATTCGGACTTTATATTGTCAGGACCTTTAGGATCTGATCGCCTACAAATTAAATGTAAAAAATCGGGATGTGAAGAAAAAATACCAGATTTGGAGGCGCAACTAGAAAAAATAGGATAAAACATGCCAAATAAGGTAGGTTCCATCAATAATCTTCGTAAGAAAGTAACTAAAACTCACGAACTTATTGCAGTTTCCTATCATGAGGCTGGTCATACTATTTTTGGACTATTAAATTTTATGAAGATTGGATCTGTATCTGTCTTTAATAATTCTAAGAGTTCTAGAGGTGAAGGTACTACTAATTATGAAGCGCCTTTTGATGATTCTATTGAAGATCCAATTTTATTAAATTATTGGATAAAATCTGAGATTGGTTTATGTTATGCTGGCACATGTGCCGAACGTATTTATTTTAAAATTATTTCAGGATCAGATAAATTACCTAAATTTTTAAAAGATGGTTCCGAAGATGATATAGCTTCGGCTTCATTTATTTTTAGAAGATATAATCTCGCTCCAGCTGGAAAAAAGAGATATGCTTTAAAACAAAAGATGTTAAAAGAAACTGCAATAATTTTAAAAAAATATTGGGATGATATTACAATTATTTCTCATGCTCTCTTTGATAAAAAGAGAATTTATTACAATGATATAAAGAATTTACTGTGCAAGAAATCTTCTAACAAAAATTTTTGGAAAGAGCAATTTAAAATAATTGATTATATTTCTGATAATGCAGGGCTTCTTGAACATAAAGAATTAAGAAAATTAATGTCACTATAAATTGTATTCCCTGATAATCACACAACATCTATATTTAGATGTTAGTGCTTTTTATAAGCCTGATGTGATGTATTAAAATACACAACAATAAGGAAAGTACTATGACTGATTTTGTATCTTTGCATAATCAAACTGATTATTCTATATTAGATTCTACTATTGCCACTAAAGATCTTTTTAAACGAGCTAAAGAGCTTGGACAACAAGCGATAGCCATTACTGATCATGGAACTTTGGCAGCAGCTTGGGATGCTCTAAAGGCTTCCAGAGAAACTGGTGTTAAGCTTATTATGGGGTGTGAATGTTATTTTGTTAATGATGCAAAAAATTTGGAAGGTAAGTTTAGACATATAATTCTATTAGCTAAAAATGCGATAGGTTATAGAAACTTATTAACTATTAATAAAAAAGGTTTTGATCAAGGTTCTTTTATTGGTAAAAGAGTGTATCCATTAGTCGATTGGAATTTGTTAGAACAATACAAAGATGGATTAATTTGTCTAACTGCATGCGGTAATGGAATTGTGTCGCAACTTTTGAATACTGGTAAAATGGATGAGGCAGAAAAAACACTATTAAAATTAAAAGATTTATTTGGAGATAATTTGGGAATTGAAATTCAACCAAATAATATGAAGCGTGGTGGTAATATTTACAATGATGAGATTGATCAGTTTTTTCTTAATAGACAATTAATACTCTTGGGAAAAAAACATAATATTAAAATTGTTCCGGCTTGTAATTCTCATTATTTAACAAAGCAAGATCATGAGGTTCATGATGTATTGTTAGCTATTGGATCTCATCAGCCTGTTTTTTCTAACTTTAGATTAAAATATCCTGTATCAGATTTTTATTTAAAATCGGGCGAGGAAGTAGAATCATTTTTTGCCAGAAATTATGATGCTATGTATGGAACTGGTTTTGCAAAAAGTTTATGTGACAATACTATTTATTTTGCAAATATGTGTGAAATGCCAGATTGGATTGATCCAAAATATTCTAATCCTTCTGGTAAAGAGTTACCAGTTTTTCCAATTACGGAGGAAGAAGATTATTCTGATTTTCTTATATGGAAAAATAATCAAACCGATGAAATTAAAATCTTACAAGATGATAACTTATATTTAAGATTTAGGTGTGCACAGGCATATGCAGTTAAAATATTAAATCTAAGTCCAGAAGATAAAAAAATATATGATGATCGTATTGCTGAAGAAATTGATGTACTAGAATTTCATGGATTTTCTAGTTACATGTTAATTGTAGCAGATTATATTAATTGGGCACGAAAAAATGATATTGCAGTGGGTGAGGGGAGAGGATCAGTCGGTGGATCTTTAATTGCTTACTTATTAGGAATTCATCAAGCAGATCCTATTAAATATAATTTAATTTTTGCTAGATTTCATAATAAAGAAAAATCTAGCTTTCCAGACATTGATACAGATTTCGCCCCTTCTGGTCGGGCATTAGTACAAGAATATTTGCGTAAAAAATATGGCGAAGATCATGTAGCTCATGTTTCTAACGTTAATACTATCACGCCCAAAGTATATGCCCGGGACATTTCAAGATCTTGTGAACTCGGTGGCTCTAGAGAAGATGCAATAAAGATTGGCAATGATGTTGCTGATTGTTTGCCGGGAGATATCAAATCTATTGAAGAAGCCTTAATTAAGGTTCCATTATTTACAGAATATGTAAAAAAATATCCACAATTTGAAAAATACAAAAGTATTTGTGGTAAGTTTAGAGCTTGGTCTACACATGCGGGTGGTATTATTATATCTGCTAGACCATTAACTGGACTTGTACCATTACGTCGAGATAAAGATGGCTCTTTAGCCTTAGAATATGATAAAGAAAAAGCAGAAGAGAATGGTTTGGTCAAGATGGATACATTAGGATTATCTACTCTTGATATTATTGGTCAAACAATTAAACTTATTAAAGCAACAGGAAAAGATATTACTCCATTGGAGGCTTTGAGTTATGATAGTTATGATGAAAAATCTTATGATTTAGTTTCCAAAGGCGATACGTTTTGTGTTTTTCAATTGGGAACTTCTGGCGGAACTATTGATTTATGTAGAAAAATAAAACCGAAATCCATTAATGATATTAGCTATATTAATTCATTAGCTCGTCCTTCTGCTAGGGATATGCGTGAGGATTTTATTTCTACCAAAGATGGAAAAAAGCCATTTAGTTTATTGCATCCAAACTTAGCTAGAGCATTTAATAATACTTTTGGTTTTGGTTTGTATGAAGAGAGTTTAATGTATCTTGCCCAAGATATAGCTGGGTGGACTTTGCACTCTGCCGATCGTTTAAGAAAACTTACTAAAGAAAAAGGAAAGAATCCCAAAAGGGCTCAACAATGGAGACTAGAGTTTATTACTGATTCAGTTAAGAATGGTGTAAATGAAGAAATAGCAAAACGTATTTGGGATGAAGTAGTAGAGAAATTTCAGGGTTATGGTTTTAATCAATCGCATTCCGTTTTATATTCTATGACTAGTTATAAGACTGCTTATCTGAAGGCACATTATCCAATTGAATTTTTGCTAGCTAATTTAATGGCTGAAGTTAAATCTAATGCCCCTGATGCTAAAGCTAATATTGAAAAAATTAAAAAAGAAATTAGACAACATAAAGTAAAAATTATTGCACCTGATATTAATAAGTCCTTGTTATCTTATACTATGGAAGGTGAAGATAAATTAATTACTGGATTAGATGCTCTTAAATATGTAGGCGAAGATGCCATTAATGATATTATTTTAAAAAGACCCTTTCATTCTTTTCTAGATTTTATGTCTAGAGTTGATTCTAAAAAGGTTAGAGCCAATACTATTCAAGCTTTAGCCGCATCAGGGTGCTTGGATGCTTTTAAAATTTCTAGAAAACATATGTTTTTATATTGTTCAGATTATCGTAAAAAACTTCAGGTTTGGATGAAAAAACATGATCCTACTAAAGAAGAATTTATTTATCCATGGACTTCTGAAGAAGATTGGACTATACCAGAAAAATATGCATTAGAAACATATTATTTAAATGAATCATTCGTGTGTAAGCCGCATGAAGCTTATAAAAATTTCTTTAATACAGATCATAAAACAATAAGAGATATTAAAAAAGCTGGAAATAAAACACAACTAGATCCTATTAATTGTATTGTTAGGAGCTTTTTTGAGTTTAAAGTTAAAAAAGAAACTTCTAAATATTATGGTCAATCTATGATTAAAGCTATTATTGAAGATAAAAATGGAGAACAATGTTCTTGTACTATTTTTCCAGATAGATGGGCTGATGTACAAAGACGCATTAAGGAAGTAAATAGTAAAGCGGTATTTGATGCGGGTATTGCATTAAGTTTTACTGGGACTACAAATATTTATGAAGATGATATTGGTGTTATTTTAAATGGACTATTTAATGTAGCAACTCCCCCTTCTGTTCCTTCTGATTTAAAACCTAAAAAAATAAACTTAAAACTTGCTAAAGCTAAAAATGGGATATCTACTGAGGAAAATATTATTGAGAATCCCACGGATCTCTCTAATTTATTAGAGAAAATTGAAGATGCCTTGTATGATGAAGGTTTAATAGATTTAGATGAAGAGACAAATGATTAATTTTATTTAATTATCATAAATATGCAAATATCTCATTTTGTTTTCTAATCTATCAATTAGGTGATATAAAAGATATCAAAGGAAGTTATGAAGACAATAAAATTAGCAGATTGGTGTGAAAAAACAGGTGTAAAATATTTGACGGCTTGGCGTTGGTTCAAAACAGACAAAATGCCAGTAAGAGCTTATCAAACTGATTCTGGTACTATCTTAGTTGAGGATGATGATCAACCAATAGTTGATAGTAAAATAGAAGATTCAGATACAAATAAAGCATTATCTTTGTTTTTGAAAAAAACTATAGAATATACTTCTAATAATTCAAGTGTTGAAGATTTTGCTGCTTTTGTTATTTCTAATTTTCAATTAAAATTATTAGGTCAAGAGCAGCCAAAATATTCTAGAAATAAACCAAAATCAGAAGAAGTTCAAAAGCATTTTAAAAACTTTATCCCCACAACTAAGAAACCGGAGCCATTTGTTTTTATTCCTGAACCTGAAGTGTGGGAAAATATTTCCGACAATTCTATAGGTATTAATGAAGAAACTACAGTTGCTAATGCAGAGAAAGTTGCTCATGAATTAGTAAACGCCCCGATTTCTATAACAGATAATTTAACTATATCTGTAAATGAAGTGAAAGACTTACAAAATCAAGTATCTGGTAATGTTAGTTTTGGGTCAAGTGGAACCTTTGGATCTTCAATATCTAATCCTAATTCAGATGCATTTTTATCTGGTATTGGGGTTAGTTTAACATATCCTGATATAAATACACAAAATTATACTTATTCTACTAATGCTACTAATCGTTTGTTAGGATCTTCCTTAGAAGAAAATTCTGTGTTTATGAATTTATATAATGCATTGCATAAACCAGGTCCCGGGCTAATTGAAAAGCCCAAAAGAGGAAGACCAAGAAAGAAAAATAATGATTAAATTTAGTTCTTTTAAACAAATTTATAGTGGTATAGTTATACGAACAGTTAATTCCATGTTACACCATTTAATTAAAATAAATAACATTGTTCATAAAGACAAGCAACAAAAATTAAATGATGCTTTAATGTGTGGAAAAGTTGAGTCTAACTATATTAAGAGTATGGATGAAAAGAAAAAGATTATCTTTAATAACTTACATGCAAGAAGTTTTTCTTTTTCTAAAATTACTAGAAAAATTCCACATGTTTATCCTAAGGTAAAAAAAGATGAAATGTAAATCTTGTGAAACTGAAATTAATCCTAAATGGAAGCACGCAATAGACACTAATAAGTGTCCATTTTGTGGAGCAGAAATTATGGATGAAGAGCTAAAGAATTTATTTTTAACATTAAGTTCTACTATTGATCAATTAAATAAATATCCAAATCAATTAAATGATTGGATGTTGTTAAATCATTCTTATATAAGAACAGACTCTCCTAATTTGGTAAGTTTTTTGCCAAAAAATATTATTGATAAATTAAATGATAAGCCAGAAGAAACCAGCATAATTAAGGTTAAAATTTCTGATGATAAAGAAGAGGAGGTGGAAGTAAAGAAAATTCAGTCCGATACAAAAACGGATGAATTTTTCAAAAGAGCCGAAGCCGTTAAACCCAATATTGATGGATTCAAGAATACCTCAGAGAAAACTCAACATCTTAAAAACATGGTCGATCAAATCAAAAAAACAGGCAGATTAAATCCTACTATTACAGAAAATGATATTGATGGTTTAGATTCAGATGAATTAAATGAATTATCTTCTATTAATAATTTTAATGGTGTAGATGATGATATTCCAGCAGCTGTTTTAGCTATGGCAAATTCCAAAGGAAATTCTCCATCAAATCATAAAGATTTGTTATTATTGCAAAGAATGCAAGATAAACAAGCAAATTCAAGAGAAAGTTTTGAGAATGGCGGAAACCGTGGAAAAGGTGGATTTTCTAGATCAGGATAATTATGACTACTAAAGAAAAAGAATATGATAATTTTTTTGAAATGATTTCAGATATTGAAAAACATGTAAAAGAACATGGTGGCAGCATTTTATTAAGTGATGATCCACGCACTTTAAGGATTGGGTTTGCTTGTAATAAAACTAATGATGAATGGCTTATGCGTATTATACATTTCAAAAATTTACAAAATGGAAAATTAGAAAATATTCATTATAACAATGAAACGTCTAATAAAATATTTAAATTATATGAAGCAGTGTTTTTTAATCGTAAAGTTAATGGACCTTTATTTTTAGAATGTCTGAATTCTGGAAATATAATAAAATTCTTAAATTTGAGATCCTTTATATGATTAAAATTATTAATAATAAAAGAGTTGATATGACGGCTGATGAATCTGCTATGTATGATAAAATAGTTAAATCTTATACTACTTTAACAAATAAGGGTGAAGATTTATTTATTGATTTATTTGAAACAGATGATCATGGAATTATTACTTATTTAAGACCTCCGTCTAAAAGACAAACAAGTATGGAAGTTTTTTTATTTTTAATGAGCTTAATGCAGCACCAATATTTAAGATTATTTCAATCTCAAGTGCAAGATATATGTGATCAAATGAAAGTCAAAATGGCTGAAATTGATGAAAAATTAAAAGACAAATAATTATTTAATAAGGAACACCATGAGTAATAGTGTAAGACTTGGTGATTTATTGGGAAATCAATTAGAAGAAGATTTTACTGAATTTGATCTAACAGAAATTCAACAAGTATTATCAAAACTTCAAATTGAAGAGGCAATAGATTTAGTACATGCAGAAATGTTACAGCAACAATCTTTAAGAGGAGCTGATATATTAACAGAATACTTAGGCAAAATAGTCAAGACAGTTGGCTACCTTGAAACTAAAGTAAACAGTACAAAAAATAGAGTATCTTTGGAGTATAGTGCTCCTGATGGATCAAGAACAACAGCCGATATGAAAAAGTGGGCAGGTGAATCTTCCACTGAAGTAGAGGCAGTACAAATCAAATTAGCAAAAGCAAAGGGTAGTAAAGTCGTACTAGAAAAAAAATATGATATCTTAATTCGTGCGCATCATCATTATAAAGATATTGCTGCCGGTTTAAGAAGAACTATTTTAGGATATAACCTAAAGCCAGAAAAAACGGCAGAGGGTTGGGAATAATATAGAAAATAAGCTGAAATAAAATATTTATCGTTGATAAATAATCAAAATAGCGGACTGTTATAAACTAGTATGAATTAAGTTCCCGAAGCGTGGAGATAAAATGTCAGATAAGTTAGAAGCCTTTTTTAAAAGTTATGCAGATTCAGACGCTCAACTAGATTTTAAATTTGCACATGAAACGATTGGGCAAAAATTATCAGTAATCCCCTCGGGCTCGTTATTATTAGACGATGCATTATCTTCGGGTGGATTACCTAATGGTAGATTAATCCAATTTTATGGACCTGCTGGCTCAGGTAAAACATTGATGGCAATGATTGCCATGAAACAAGCACAACAGGATGATCCTACCGCTCAGCAATTGTTTATTGATGCCGAAGGAACATTCGATCCTTCTTGGGCAGAGGCTCTTGGAGTAGATACTTCAAGAGTTATCTTGGTAGAAGGTGATACTGCAGTTAACGGTAGAAAATGTTTTGAAATGGTTTTGGGAGTTCCAAAAGAGGATGCCAAGACTCATATTTTAAAAGGCAAGTCTAAAGAAGGTATTTTAGATAAAATTGTTAGTGGCGAATTTAATATTAACATAATTGTTTTAGATTCATTAGGGTCAATCATTCCTCCAGGAGAAGATGTTTCTGCCGTTGGTAAAATGAACATGGCACTATTAGCTAGATTTTTAACAACAACTTTCCGTAAATTATCCTTAGAAGTTAAAAAAGCAGATGTTCCATTTATTATTATTAATCATAAAAAAGCAAATATGGATCCTTATGGAGTAGATCATTCCTTTTCTGGTGGTAATAGCTATGCTCACTTTTTAAGTGCTAACGTTTATTTTGAACCTGTTACTCGCGCCGACGCCAAAATTCTTGATGAAAAAGAAAATAAGATAGGGCAAACTATTCGGGCAACTATTGAAAAATCAAAATTTGGTCCTTGGCCAAGAAAATGTGAATTTAAAGTAGACTTTGGAATTGGTGTTATAGATCGTCACATTGAAGTTGCTCAGTTAGCACTGGATTATGATGTTGTCAAGAAGCCAAGTTCAGTTTCTCATGAATATAATGATCATAAATGGGTGGGTTTTGGTAAATATTGTGATGCGCTTCAAAATGATTCAGCGCTTTGTACAGAACTTGAACAAAAAATTTCAGAAGCTCGCGATCATAAGTTAGAGTTAAAGAGATTAGAACAACAACAAAAAACATTAAACAATTCTCTGGTTTCTTCTAATGAAGAAACGGCAGAGGAGACTCCAAAAAAGCGTGGAAGAAAGGCTGCCAATGTCGACTGATATTGCAATCAGAACAACAGTATCATTACCAAATGCTGGTGGATTATCTAAAAAACCTCCTTATTTGATAGAGTTAAGTGAAAGTAAAAAGAAACCATATTTTCTATCTTTAGATAGACCAGAGTTTCAAGGAAATTTTGTTCAAGTAAAAGGAGTCTATATTGATTCTTCTAAATTAGAAGAGCTTGAACGTGATGCAATAACATTTGCATCACAAATAGCTAAAGAAAATATTTGTGACATGATATTTCCAATACATCGAATTTTATCGATAAAAAATGTTGCTTATAAAGCAGCAAAAAACAAATAAGAAAGTGAGCATAATATGGCATCTAATAGTAAGAAAATTGTTCGTAGATCAACTGTTGTAAATAGTGTTGATAACATAGTTTATAATGGTGTAGTTAGTGTGGTAAGAAGTGTAAAAAAGGGTTCTGCTTGGACCGGCACAATGACCGATTTGAATAGCGCCTTGGTTTCTGTATTAGGAAGAAAGAGTTCTAATGTCTTACCAGGCTCTCCAAGTGCTCTTAGAGTAGTTTTGAATAGAGTAGTAAGCAGATTACGCAACAATAAAGTAAGTGTAAAGTTTGGGCGTACAACCGACCATAGTCGTACTCGTTATGTTAAGTTTTCACGCTAATCATTAAGTGTTAAATTAAATAATAAGTTCGTTTATGTTAAATAGATAAAAGTACTTTATGTACAATAGATAAAATAACGGAGAATAAAATGACAACAACATTCGGTGAAGTTAATTGGAGTGATGAAGTATATTCAGGTGGAAATAAAAAAGATTCAAATAAGGATCTTTGGCTAAAGTTAGATGAAGGAGATAACGAGGTAAGACTTGTTACCCAACCTTTCCAATTCTTAATTCATAAATATAAGAAAGATCCAAACGATAAAAAAGACTTTGGTCAAAAAGTTTATTGTTCTGCGGTACATGGCAGCTGTCCATTATGTGCACTTGGAGATAAAGCCAAGCCACGTTGGTTGTTAGGTGTTATTAGTCGTAAGACAAACACTTACAAAATATTAGATATTTCTTTTGCTGTTTTCTCAAATGTTAGAAAGTTAGCCAAGAATCCTAAGTGGGGAGATCCTACCAAATATGATATCAACATTGTGGTTGATAAAAATGGTGGAGCTACTGGATATTATTCAGTTCAGCCCCTTTCAAAGGAACCTTTATCAGCTGCTGATCAAGTAATTAAAGATAATGTTGACTTAGATGAATTGAAGAGAAAAGTAACACCTCCCACTGCTGAGATGGTTCAAAAAAGAATCGATAAAATCAATGGTGGAACATCTGCTGCACCCGTTGCTGCACAACCAGCTAAAGTTGCTTCAGTTGATATGAGTGATGATGAAACATTAGATACCGCATTTCCATCTTATGATGCAAATGCTTAATCTAAATTGATATTGTAATGAAGGGGAATGTAGAAATACATTCCCTTTTTTATTTGTTATATACTCTTCTATGAGTAAAATTGTTTTAGGATTTGATGTTTCTAGTACGACTATTGGATGGTGTGCTTTATCAATAGATGATAATAACGAAATTCATATTATAAAATATGATTATTTAAAACCTATTAAAAAGGGAACTATTATTGAAAGAATAGTAGATACTAGAAATAAAGTTCAAAAAATTATTGAAAGTATTAAGCCTGATCATATAGGAATTGAAAATATTATTCAATTCATGAAGGGGAAAAGTACAGCTAAAACCATTATTACATTAACTACATTTAATAGAATGATTGCATTATTAGCATATGACTATTTAAATAAGAGCCCAGAATTATTTAGCGTAATGACAATTAGACATGGTTTAAAGATAAATAATTCTTTTCCTAAAAAAGAAGATATGCCGACACTTGTGTCCAAACATTTAGGAATTACATTTCCTTACCAGCTTAATAAAAAAGGTAAAATAAAAGTAGAAAATTATGATATGGCAGATGGCATTGCAGTAGCCCTATATCATAGTTTAAAATTGGCTGGAAAATTAAAACCAAAAGGTAAGAAGGTTAAGAGGAAATGAATTTAGATCAAGCATATGAAACTTTAAATTTAACTTCTGATGCTAGCGAGGATGACGTTAAGAAGCGTTTTCGTGAACTTAGTAAAAAGTGGCATCCTGATAAAAATCAAAATAATCCGGAGGCTGAGGTAAAATTTAAAGAAATTAATTCAGCCTATCAAAGAATTACAAACCCAAGCGATAGAGAAAAATATCAAGACATGCCTATTGACAATCCACTCCATGGATTTGATTTTAGTGGTCTTGGAGGAAATCCATTTGGTAATCCTTTTCAAGCTCAACGACAACATTCCGCTCCACCTATTCAAATAACATCTACAATATCTTTTCAAGAATCTATATTGGGTTGTGAAAAAAATATTAAATATAATAGAAATATAAAATGTAACTCATGTAATGGGCAAGGCGCATTTAAAGTAAATACAGATTGTAAAAAATGTGGTGGCTCAGGCAGAATAACGCAAGCCTCCGGTAACATGATGTTTATTAGACAATGTGATTGTTCACTTAATCAAAAAACAAAAAAATGTACAGATTGTAATAATGGTATAATATCGAGCGAATCATCAGTTAATGTTCATATTCCTGGTGGAGTTAATAACAATAATATATTAAGATTACAAAATATGGGGAACTATGCTAACTCAATAGGTAATTTTGATCAATATAGTGATGCTTTTTTAATTTTACAAGTTGATCAAGATCCGGAATTAGTTTTGGAAAATGATTTTGTTGTATCTAATTTAAATATTTCTTTACTTGAAGCTTTAAAAGGAACAACCAAAACTGTTAAAACTGTTGTTGGAAATAAAGAAATTACAATAAATTCTTTATCTAAAAATAAAGAAGAGATAATTATACCTCGGGTAGGTGTAAACGGTACTGGAAACCAAAAAGTTATATTGAATGTTAATTATCCAGATAATGTTGAAACCCTAATTAAAGCTTTGGAGTAAACATGTTTTCTATGAGTTGTACTAATAAAGGTTGCTATCAACAAATGGAACCTTTCTTAGATCCTAATACTAACAAAGTATATTGCTCTATTTGTGAGGCTGAACTTACTAATGTAACTAACTTTACCAAACAACAATTAAAATCAAATAAACAATTTAGAAAAAAAGCAACTGTTGCTTTTGGTGTTAAGTGTAATTCTTGTGGAAAAGAAGACCGTCCCATTATTATCAGCAATGATATAGTTTGTGCATCATGTAAAAAACCGCTTACTCATCTAAGTGAGCCATTTAAAATTATATTGCGTGATAGATTAAAATCTAATGAATAATTTAGAAAAGATATTAGACGCCTGTAAATATTTATTACAACAGTATCCTGAAGCCGCCGCGTGTCAAGAATATTTAAATTCTAGAATTGATAAAAAAACTCAAGAAATTTTTCAATTTGGTTATTTTCCTTCAATTAATAATATTAAAGCAATTATTTCTTTGGTTGGAGAAGATGCTCTTAAAGAAGAAGGCTTCCTCTTTTCAAAAGAAATAGAAGATTCATTATATCCTAGAATATTAAATTTTTGTTATTTTGAAGATTATCAAGCTATAATTCCATTTAAAGATTGTTATGGTAATGTAGTTGGTTTAGTTGGTAGAACTATTTTATCTGAGGAAGAAAGAAAAGATAAAAATATTTCAAAATATAAAAATAGTTATTTTAGTAAAACACATCACATTTTTGGTTTATTTGAAAATAAGAAGGCTATTTTAGATAAAGATTGTGTTTTTCTAGTCGAAGGGCAGCTTGATGTTATTAAGGCTTATGAAAAAGGTTTTGATAACGTATTAGGTATTGGTTCGGCTAGTTTGTCAATGCATCAATTCTCTTTGATAACAAGATATACTAATAATATATTTTTGTTACTTGATGCGGATGAGGCGGGAGAGAAAGGTAGAAAAAGGATTATAAATAAATTTGGCAAATATGCCAACATCCAAAATTTTTATCTCCCCAAAGGATACAAAGATATAGATGAATATCTTAAGGTTATTCCTTATGAAAACATGGAATTACTTATTTCTAATTGATATATACTTGTTGTGTATAAAACTGCTTTGGCTAAACAATTTAATTGTAGTAAAACTACTATTAGATATATATTGTTGAGACATAAGGTAGAATTATAAAAGGAGTATTATGGAAAAGAGAAAGAATCGCTCAGATAAGTACCAGTACATACTATTAGAAACTGTATGTTCTAATGATATGATGGAAGCATTTTGTAATGAAGATTCCATATCAGCTAGATTAAACCCATTTGATTATAATGAAACTCTTATTGAGTTAGAAGAACAACTTAAAGTTGAATTCTGGAGAGTAGTTGATACATTATTAACTCCAAGACAAAAAGAAGTAATTAGACTTTATGCTGATGGCTATACTCAAATGGAAATAGCTAAAATGCTAAATGTGAATCAAAGCAGTATAACAAAAAGTTTGAACGGAAATGTAGATTATAAGAATGGGAAAAAAGTTTATGGCGGCGCTAGGAAAAAGATAAGAAAGATAATAGAGAATGATGACAAAATTAAAGATATCCTTAATAAAATGCAGGCTGCACGAGATGAAAAATGGTAAAAAGAAAGAAAAAGAGCAAAAACGAAAAGTGTTTGATATATGATCTTTTATGAAAAATTGTTCTTTATGTAAAGAAGAAAAATTAGAATCAGAATTTCCTAAACAAGCTAAAGCTCCAGATAAATTACATTATTGGTGCCGAGAATGTTTTAAAAAATATAGAAAAAATAGACGAGAAAAAGATCCTCAAGGACATAAAGATTATACAAATGCCCGGAGGGAGAATCGTATTTCCTGGCTTCAAGATCTGAAATCTAATACTCCATGTATGGATTGTGGTCAAATTTATGAACCCTTTTGTATGGATTATGATCATGTGCCTGAAAAAGGTTTAAAAATAAAACCAGTAACTCGTATGTTATTAGATAACTCTCCTAAAGAAATTATTTTAGAAGAAATTAAAAAATGCGATTTAATTTGTTTATTGTGTCATAATAAAAGAACATATGATAGATTTAATGAAAAATTAGGAGATGATAGAAAATATCGGGCACACCAAATCAGAAATATTAATATTATAAACGATTTTAAAGATAAACCTTGTAATATCTGTGAAATTCAATATGAACTATATAATATGCAGATTGATCATATAGATCCTTCAACAAAATTGTATGATGTTTGCGATCTTAAAAATTATAAAGAATCTACTTTATTGTCTGAGTTATCCAAGTGTCAAGTATTATGCGCCTTATGTCATCGTAGAAAATCTATTGAAGAGCAGCAAGATGATAAATATAATGTTGAAAGGCAGCTCGCACCCAAAAGAATAGAATTATTTTATGATTCTATTGCTAACACTAAAGAGTGTGGAAGATGTCATGAAATTAAAGATAGTTCATGTTTTAGAATTAATAAGAAAACTAAATCAGGTTTAGATACTTATTGTAAAGATTGTTTTAATGAGTATAGACGTGAAAGAAGAAAATGACTTTAATACCTTTTGGTCCATATAGGCTCCCCTCATGCGATTCTTTTGCTAAAGAAGTTGAAGAGGGTGGAATTAAATATACTAAGATAATTTATTCTGATGGTTGTAGTTGGTATGTAAATGGAAAGTTACATCGTGAAAATGGTCCTGCAGTTATAGATATGTGGAATAAAACACAAAAGTATTATTTAAATGGGGAAGAGGTTTCCAAGGAAGATTTTCCTAAAAAATTAAAACTTTCTGCTTTTTGGTAATATTTTGGAAAATATAAGTAGCTTTAATTATTAATAAAGCAGACAATATTATCAATATTTCTCTATTTAAGGTAGGGACTTATTAGGTTTACGGGAGAAGTAATGACAAAGTTTGCAGTCGATTACACAGGTGTTGAGAATAAAATCTATAAAAAAGCTTATAGACTTGCTGACGTCAAAGACCAACTTGAGACCGTAGCATTTGATATTGTTAGATTTAAAGATCAAGATAAAGGGGCTGAACTTTGGCAAGTACAAAGTGCAGATGATGGTGATTATATTGTTGCCATTTATGACAATGACGCTGAAGAAATGAAATCTGAAGCTGCTTGGGATGTTTTTGTTTCAAAAACAGCGGGAGATTTACAAATTTCTTATAAAGGTGAACCGCTTGTTAAGGTAGCTGCATCCAAATTAGGAATTCCGGCAAAAGAATTACATAAAGTTTCTAGCTATTTACCAACAAAATTAGCTGAAAATAAAAAATTGGTAAATGCTTTATTAAATCAATTATCTCCATCAGCTAAAAAAGAGGTATTACTTAAGTACCCAGAGTTAGTTTAACAAATAGGACGCTAAATGAGCCACGAAAAATTAAATCAACTAGTTGGTTTTATAGCTAAGAACCTGGATGATAATGAAAAATTAGCAACACCAGTTCTTGCTGCCAAATTAGCAAAATGTGTGGAAGCATTTCCCCATGATCAAACTGTTGGAGCAATTGCCACTGTTATCGATAAAATGGCAGTTAATAACACATTATTCATTCGTAAGGCTGATTTAAAGTCTCTTTATAATAAGCTTTACTCAAGAAATACTAAATTTGCAGAATTATTTAAAGATGAACTAGGATTAAAAGAGGAAGCTTCTTCTATTACTACTTATAAACGAGATGATGCTGTTGAAGTTAAAACTTATGAAGTTGCAGATCCGGTATTAGCAAACGCCTTAACTAGTGCTTTTGATAGTAGTGTTCCATTAAAAGAATATTCTCAAGTTTTAGCCACTAAAGCTCTTAAGTCAGTATCATCAACATTAAGTGGTTGGAATTTAAGACCAACTACACTTGATATAGAAAATGGTAATGATAAATTTTTTGTATTAAAGGCTAATTATGAGACTCCAAAGGGCATTACTAGCATTTTAATTCCAGTAGAAGTTCATAATCAAAATGTTGTGGAAGCATCTTTATTTATGGGGAATACTGGTCCAGAAGAATTAAACCACGTTAATATTAAGAATTACTTAACAAGTGGTGTCGGATTAAAATTAAAAGTTAGTGCAGCCAATGTTTTTGATGCATTAAATAATACTTCCATTAAAACTTTTGAACTTTCAGATGCAGAATTGGCATTAACTAAATTAAATGCTAAAAGAGAAGCTAATACAGAATTTTCTCAAAATCAAATTGTTGGTCAAGAAGTTGAACAAACATATAATGATGTTGTTCTTCCAGAACATCAAGACTTTACTACTTTTGAGGCTCAATTGGAGAGTCCTCATGGTCAAGCTTATTGGCAACATGGTGCGGCTGTAACCGCAGGAATTTCTTATTTAAATAGAGAAATAACTTCTTTTGGATTTAAAAACCCACAAATAGCAGTTGCTAAGAGTGATAAGAATACTGTTTACTACAGCGTAGCTGTTGATGGTGGAAGAATTGGATTTACAGTTCCAATTAAAATTGCCAATAATAAAGTTATAATTCCAACTATTATGTTATGTAATGGAAGTGTGGCAGCATTTGACGCTAATACAATTAATAAATTACGAGTAAATAATGCATCAGATTTTAAGGCGGCAGCTGTTGCTTCCCCACAATTTGCACTTAAACCAAGTGATCTAGTCAATAATATAAGAATTGCTCTAGCTGAAGGTAATCATTCTAAAGCAGAGGATGCTTTAAATGTATTATCTAATACTGGAGATACAAAAGCTTATGCGACTGGCTTTCAAATGTATTTAGATGGTTTAACTGGAAAAACAGCAGAAGTATCTACTGATAAAGAAGCTAAATGCTGTCTTATCATTAAGAGTGCTAATAGTCAACATCCAGTATGTGGTCATACTAATTTACCACTTCATAAGGTCTATCAAGATAAGCATGGAAATTGCTTACCTCTTTACAGAAGAGACATGGATGAGACCTATGATGGTGCAACATTCATGAACTCCAAAATCTTTGGATAATCATGAGAATATATAGATTAGCCACTTTATTTAATGTAAAATATAAATTTGCTGGAGATGTTGACAATCTTGAATCATCTCTGCGCAAAAATATTGAAACATTATGGAGATATCCAAATAGATTATTTCCAGTATTGAGAGCTTGTGCAGATTCTGGAGCTAGCACAGGTAAAGTTAAAAATCCACATGAAAGAAAAGCCATAGCTGGATTTAAATTTTGTAAAAGATTATTAGAATTAATTGAGATATTAAATAACAATAAAGAAAATTTTTCTTTAGGAGAAATTAGAGAGATATTGTTAGTAATTGTTAATTTAATTGAACAAAATAAAGATTTGTCTTTTAGTATTGAAGGAAAGCCAACTACTAAAGGAACCTCTGATTTAGTAGCAACTCAGTTCCCTCATGTTTCGGCTCTTATTTTTGAAATGATACCCATCATTAAAAGACGTGATATCAAAGCTAGAAATGATATGCAAGGCAAAGCCAGAACAGGTTTGTCTAGAATTTTTAGTTTATCTAGCACAATGTTAGATCAAATTAAACAATTAGAAGTAATGGCTCCAGAAAAATTCACTTACAATAGCTCAGTTGTTGATATTGACCAAGAGACTCCTAATAGATTTACTCCTCAACGAGCACCATTGGCAACTAATGATATTATTGATTTTATTAGACAGCATGGTGACGATTATGGATTATCTTCTAAAGAAGATTGGAATACTGTATTTGAACATGATCCGGTATTAAGGGAAGAAATAACTACCATTATTAATGCTTTAAATAGAGGACATAATCCAGAAAATGGATTTGCTGTCAAAAAAGAAATACAAGATATTCTACAAAAACATAAAGAGCTACAATCAACAAATGCTCATCTTTTTGAAGAAGTAGAATAAGGAGCACTTATGAGAATTGCAGAACTATTAAATTCTATAGCATCTTGGCTGGAAAGTCCAAACAATGAAGCTTTATTATTAGCAGAATATGACGAAGAGTGTTTAAAAGTTGTAGCAGAGTCTTGTGTTGCTGCTGCCACCGCTTTAAAAACAGCTGCCATTGAAGTTGAAGCTATTGAGCCTTTACCAAAATCTGTTATCACACCAGAATCAATAGAAGAAATTGCGGCATTAGCCTCTGCGTTAGATGCCTCAGGTGATCCTTCCCTTATAAAACAAGCGTCAGTATTAGATGAATTATTGCTTACAGTGGCATCTCCCCCAAATGCTTTGCAAGATAAAAAAGCAGCTCAAGATAAAAAAATTGATGAATTAACAAAAAAGTATCATAGTGCTCAAAAAGAATTAGATGAAACTCATAAAATTGCAGATTCTATTAAAGATATTGAAAAAAGCAATATGACTAAAGAGTATAGAATATTAGAAGCTCCACTTCAAACTAGAAGTTGTCCAGATCATAGTGGAGTACAAATGGCTAGGGTGGGAGATGATTTATGGCAGTGTGAATTAGATAAAAAAACTTATTCTTATTCAAATGGTTATACATTAAATGATGGAACTAAAGTTCCAGGTGGTGATGTTGCTAATCAAACTCAAGGACTAGATTATACTACACATTCAATCTTTGATACTCGTTCCGGGCGCTTACAAACAAATCAGGCTTAAATTTAAATAATATAATTATATCAACATTCATAATTTGATATATTATAAGTAATGAATAAAACAGCCTTAAAAAAGATAATTGAGCACCCCGACAAAGACGAATTTATTTCTAAATTAGTTATGGGGTTTTCACCCAAAGATGTTCATGATTGGCTAGCAGCCAAATATACCAATGTGAGCGAATCTAAATTTGTTATTTCAGAAAACAGTATAAAATCTTTTCAATCCAATTATTTGGATATTTATAATATTATTCAAGAAGATTTAACAAAAACACGAGTTGCTATTAATAACTCTGCTGAAGATCAATTAGAGTTTGCAGTTAATAATTCTCAAGCTTATAAAGATTTGATGGTTAAAACAGCCAATGAAGAATTAGACATTAGACAGACAGTCAAGAGATTATGTGTTGCTATTGAAACACGTTTGGGTCAAGTGTTTGATGAAATTCAAGAAGATCCAAGAAATATTAATACCAAAATAGATAGAATATTTTTGGAATATGCAGAGGTATTAGGTAATATTTTAGAAAAATATTATAAATTCACAGAGGCTCCCGCCGATCAAATTGTTCAGCATAATGTTACTTTACAAGTAGTAGATCAGCATATTTCTGTATTTCATGATGTAATAAAAGACGTTTTATCTCAGATGGATTTAGAGACTTCTTTGTATTTTATGGAAGTATTTAATGATAAAATGGCTAAGTTAAAACCACCCTCTCAGCAAGCTGTTATTCCATCAGAAGCCAGATTGGCAGAAGCCAAATTATTAAGCGAAAACATTAATAAAAAATTAAGCGAGTAAACATGTTTAAATATTCAAAAAAAAATATTAATGTTTGGGAAACTCCTGATAACGATTATAATAATCAATTATCTGTACCCTCTTCTGATGAGGATCTAATGTTATCATCAGAATTAGAATCAAAAATTGAAAATTTATTAAAATTTTTCAATGAAACTGGGATTAATTATGAAAAATATAATCCAGAAGATATTCCAAAACTTGATTTTAATAAAAAAGATGCCTATCCCAATTATCAACAATATATGCATGTTCCTGGACAACATGATACTAAAAAATGGTTACAAGCCGTTAAAGACGTATATTATAAAGAGAAAAATGGATCAGATAGAATCCAAGCTATACGCCAAACTACTGGTAGTTGGAACTTAATGGAAATTCATGATTTTCTTAATTGGCTTAAATTTTATGAAGAAGGTAATCACTTGAAATATAAAAAAGCACAAGTATGGTATGAAAATGGCACACCAGGTTATTTTTTACATATCAAACAAGATCCGCCAAAAAAAGAAGAAACTGCTATAAATGGAAAAGATATTGATTTTGCCCGTGCCGAATCAAATAATGAAATGCCAACTTCTGAGAAAAAACAAATTATTGAAAAACAAAGACATAAAATAATTGGAAGATTAGATTCGGCTGAAAAATTATTAAGATCCCAAGAAGGACAAATGTTTGCCGGCAAAGAATTAGAATCTTTAATGGAATCTATTTACAATTTAAAAAAGAAAATTCAATTAGTTAACAAATTAAGCTCTACAAATAAATTATATGAAGATATGATTATTCGTGAAGCTAATAGTTTGTATAAACGTGGATTTACTAAAGCTTATAATTTATTGTATTCTGTTGCAGAAGAGCAAAACTCTCCAAGTATGAAACCAACTGATAAAATACCAACACCAAAATCTCCAGGAATGCCATATAGTGCAACTGGTGATGTAGGTGGTTTACCTTCTGTTGGTCCAGGAATGCCTCAAACTCCTCCAGATAGTGCTCCTAATGAAATGCCACCCAAACCCCAATCAAAGGCTATAGATAAATTTTTAGAAAATTTAGATACTGCAAAAATCACTACTAAAGAAGATAAAAATGATAATATGGATGTAGAAGATAATTTGGAGGTTAATGATGAGCTGCTTGTTGCTGAGGCGCAAGAAATTCCCCCTGCTGTAAAACCAAAAGCTACAGTTGCACCAATTACTTCAGAAGTTCCTAAAAAAGATACTTCTTTAGAAGTTAATGAAGAAGATGTAGTTAAAAGTAAAGAATCTCCAACTGCATCTGCAAAAGATTTTGATAATATGATTGATGCGGCTTTTGCCAATTTAACAGTTGATGATGTTGTTCTTAAATTAGAAGATTTAGCTAAAATCTTTAAAACCAGAGAAATTTCTAGACAATTATCTATTGTTGATATGATGTTAGATAGTTTGGGGTTAGCTTCATATTTTCCATCCTTATCAGAAGCTCAAAATAAATCATTAGAATCTACCAATTATATTTCTACTCGTATAGAAGAGATTTTGTCTCAACTTCGTGGAGCAACTGTTACTAAAGAAATTGATTTACGTGGGGATAAGAAAGAAACTAATCCGGCTGTTGAAAATATTAAAAATGTTCTAAAACAAAATGAAGAAAAAGAGAAGGCTAGAAAAGAACAAAGAAAACAACAACAAGATGCAGAATTAGATAATGCAGGTTCTCCAAATAAAGAAACTCCAGAAATTGAAATAAATGAAGATTTAGCGGCACCAGCAGTTCCAGCACCAAAGCCAACTACTCCAGTTAAGACACCAGTTGTATAATGGATTTAAATGAAATTAAAAGAATTACTTTCTCAAATTACAACTGTACAAGAGAAGATTGGAGCATCTCCTTGTTATTTATGTGGCGGAGTTCCCAGAGATCGTTATTTAAATCATTTAGAAAATATTTCAGATATAGATTTAACTACCGGTGATAAAACTGTAGAATATTTATCACAAGAATTTACTACTGAATTACAAAAAAAATATAATGTAACCAGAACTGTTATGTCTGATGGACATAGTAGTATTTTTATTGGAAGTCTAAAAGTAGATTTTTCCTCTAATTATAATGTTCCTAATATTGATTATTATTTAAATAAATTATCAATTATAAATCCAACAGAAATGCAAAAAGAAATGTTTAGTAGAGATTTTACTTGTAATGCATTGTTATTATCTTTAGATTTAAAAAATGTAATAGATCCTACACATAGAAGTTTTAAAGATATTGATAAAAAAATTATAAAAACTTGTTTGGATCCTGAAATAACATTAACTAATAATCGCAATAGGGTTATTAGGGCTATTTATTTGGCTTGTAAATTAGATTTTACAATTGATGACAGTATTATTAAATATGTCCAATTGCATCCGGAATCTGTAAAAATATCTACTAATAAAGTGATGTCTGAAAAATTAAATGAAGCTTTTAAAAGAAACCCAGATAAAGCTTCGTATTATTTAACAAAAATGAATTTATGGAACTATGTTCCTATTACAGAAATAGTATATCCTTACTACATTGCGCATGTAAAAAGTGAGGAAAATGTCAAAAAATAAAAATCATGAATTAGATAAAGCTAGATTTAATGAGCCATTTTTTAAAAATTATAATTTATATGATACTGATGGAAAATCAGGTCCTGGTACTGGGCTTTATCAACATATGGATGAATATAAAAGCGTAGCTGATTTTTTAAAAAAGAAAAGAAAAAGAAAATCTAAAAAGGCTAATTTAAGAATTAAAATATTAAAATCATTATTAAAAACAGCTATTGATTTTCCGGTAGATGAATCATTTAAAGATCCAATTCAACTTGAAGAAAATAATTCTATACAAACAGCTTTGCCTATGGGTGGATTTGCTGATGAATATATTCCTGAAAATGATCAGGAGGACAAAATGCCTACAACTTTAAATTTTGGCGAAGATTATCAAAATAATGGTAAAGAATCCGAAACTATAGAAGATTTTTTAGAAAAAGTTAATCCAAGCGAATCTCCTATTTTAGGTTTACCTGATGGTATGGATCCAGAAGAAGAGACTGCTGATAAGACACTTAGTAATAGATCTCCAGATTATGGAACCACCGATTCTGGCAATAAATTATACGATAATATCTCTTTTTAATAAAATATAATTACTACATATAAATGCATAAGAATGAATAAGATTTTGTCTGAGGTACCATAAATGACACTAGAATCAGTTGCACAAGAATTAATAGTTTTAGAACCAGTAGCTACTGCTCCGCATAACATGTCTATGGTTCCATTAGAAGTAATGGATGAGACATTAGCACAGCCAATGAATATGAATTCATTAGAGGTTGATGAACCAGGAGAAATTGCTATTGTTATTGATGATTTGCCCGGCGCCCCCCGTGGAACAAGCGATCCAGAGCCACCACTAGAGGTTGTGGAAGAAGATAAAAAAGAAGACAAAAAAGATGATGAAAATGAAGCTCAATCAAAAAAACCAGAAAAATGGGATTGGTCTTCTAAAGGGTCTGAAGGATTTATACTTTGGGTAAAAGAAAGAATTGATGATGTCCCTAAACATTCTGGTTATGATACAGCAGGATTAGAAAGAGCAGTGTCTTATCTTGATAAATTAGATGCTGAAATTTCAAAAGCTATGAGATTGGATGTAGATGGTGATTTGGATGCCAATAAAGTTGAAGAAGTTCGTGCTCAAATTGAAAATGGCATTTCAAAATTACATGATCGTTTAGATAAAGTAAAACAAAGCAAGAAAAAGTCAAAGAAGAAAAAAGCTGAACAAGAAAATGCTTTAGTTAAAGAGGGACAAAAAATTACTGGTGTTCAAGGTGTTTTTGTCACTGTTCCATTATTAATTTCTAGAATTGCAAGAGTTTGTATTAATGGAACTGTTTCTGCAGGTCATGATATTGAGGATTTATATAAAAGACAAGTTGACAAGTATAAATTAACTGATCGTGAGCAGGCTGAGGTTCAACAATTATTATTCGATATGGGTTATCCAGTTCGTCAAGATAGAGGCTATATGGCTGATGAAGATGTTGATATGTCATCAAGTGATAATTTTGATTGGGCGGCTAATTACAAAGGTTAATTTATGTCAAAATATAATAGACATCAATCAGTTGTTTCAAAACACTCTGATGCACAACAAGATGAAGACAATTGGATTAATAAATTAGAAAAATCTTTAATTAAAGATGCAGTTCAATCACGTCAAGTTGATGATTATTTATTTCATCAAATAAATAATATAATGAATGGAACAAAGTCTAAATATTCAACAGTTGAAGAAGCCGTAGAAGATATGAAAGCTAGAAGTGGTTATAGCAATCATGTTACTAAAATGAATAAAGTTTCGGAAAATGAAGATAATAATAAAAAAGTTGCATCAGACTCTAATGAAGTAAAGTCTAAAAAATCATCTACACCAATAGTTATTCAAAAATGTCCACAAATTAAAAATACTTTAGAAAATTTTATAAGAGATACTAAAGGTAATGTATCTATTCCAGCAATTATTGAAAAAATAAAAAATATTCATGGTAAAGATATTTCTGAAGCTAAAGATTGGGATGAAGATAATTTTGTTAAATTAGTAAGTTATTTGAATTTAAGAGCAAAACAACAAAATCCTGCAAATTATGAAAATCATACTAATTTAGGGACGATGGATCAGACAATTAATGATGATGCAGACCCTTCAAATACAGATGCATTTCATGCACTTATGCCCTTCTCAAATTAATTTATTATATAATAAATTATTAACTTTTATTATGTGGACAATAGCCAAAAAATCCTTTAGCACAATTACAGTTATAGCATAGTAATTGATAATTATCTTTTGGAAAATTATTTTTTATTAACCATCTATAAAGTTTTCCACCAGTCCCTTGTTTAGTATTTTTTCTTTCTTTAGCACCATTATTATTGATATGATCAATTGTTAGAAATTCTATAGTATCTTCTCCACAACAAGCGCATTTTCCGCCATATTCTTTTATAATTAAAATTTTATTATTAAATTCATATATTTTTTGTTGATTTCTAATATAATCAGTATTATTTAAATATTTAATTTTTGCCCGTTCTTTTGCACAAATGTTGCACAAATACTTGCCCCGATTTGTATTATATTTTTTAGAATTATTTTCATTTAATATAATTTTGCAATCAATACATTTTTTATCTTCATTTTTCTTGTTACTATTAGTTTTTTGTCGCATACTAATAATTCTGCATAAGTAATAGAACTTTTGCAGAATTTACAAGATGGATAATAATTTATTTAATAGATTAAAAAAACAATTACTCAATCTAGATCCAGTTAGTTTTGTGGAGAATTATTTAACATTAGATGGAAAGCCATTTAGGCTCCACAATAATGGGTATAAACCCTTCGCTGACATATATCGTTACATTGGAATTAAAGCATTAGAACCAAATTCTAAGCCTGTTATTTTGGTTAAAGGTCGTCAGGTAGGTGGAACTACTATGGCTAGCGCCCTCGAAATGTATTTTATGGGCTCTGGTATATTTGGTATTGGTGATAAGCCGCCTATTAGAGTTATTCATGCTTTTCCTCAATTAGAACTTGCAGCAGCCTATTCTAAAACAAAACTTAATCCAATGATTTCTTCCTCTCTTCAATTAGAAGATACTGAGAAGAAGCCCGGCGCTAAAATTAAATCTATCATGCAATCTTTAATGGATCAAACTAGTGCCACCAATGATTCATTACATTTTAAACAATTTGTAGGCGGAAATCATATTTGGGTAGAATCTACTGGCTTAACTGGTGATAGACTTAGAGGTCGTACTGCGGATGTTATCTTCTTCGATGAAGTACAAGATACTAGCAGTGAAGCCATGGGTAATTCATTGAAGATTTTAACTACTGCTAAATATGGAAAAGCCGGCAAAGGAGTACAAGTATTTTTTGGAACTCCACGTCGTAAAGGTTCAGATTTTCATAAAATGTGGCAGGTTTCTTCTCAACAATATTATTATTTAGGTTGTCAAGATTGCAAAAAACATTTTCCTTTATATACTCCTGAATCAGATGAATGGGAAAAGATTTGGATTACTGGGTTTATTGTTAAGTGTACACATTGTGGTTGTGAACAAGATAAACGTGAGGCAGCTGAACGTGGCAAATGGGTAGCTTGTAAAAATCCTGATGATGATGACTGTCAAATGATTGGCTTTCACATTAATCAATTGTATATGCCCACTTTTACTAAAGAAGATATTATTAATGAAAAGCCCGGCATTCATCCAATTAACACTGATAGAGTATATAAAAATGAAGTGTTAGGAGAATTTTTTCAAGGAGACACTTCTCCAATTACTATTGAAGAGATTAGAGAAAAATGTGGTGAACCTAATCGTAAATTTAGAGCGTCAATTGCTCCTGGCGAAGAACAAATCGTAGTTTGTGGCATTGATTATGGTGCTAGAAATGACTTAGAACAATTAGCCAATCCAAATAAAGCAAAAGTTACAGGACAATCTTATAGTACAGCTGTTATTTTATCGGCAAAAGGTCCTAATCTATTATCTATTGAATTTGCAACAAAATTTAAAAGAAACGATATGGAAAGTAAGAAAGGCATTATTGATCAATTAATGAGACAATATAGTTTACAATTAACTATTGGAGACATTGGTTATTCTAATGATTTTTCAGAATTAATGCATACTTCTTATGGTGATAGATATTTAGTTTCTAGGGCTCATAATAAAATAAATGGTCATATTAAATATAATACAGAATTATTTCCTAAAGAAATTCAATTTGAAAGAGATCATTATATAGCCGAATTATATGCTTTAATGAAAAATGGAAATATTAAATTTCCATTTGGAGACTATGAGAAAATCGCGTGGCTAATACAACATTGCGCTAGTATGGAAATAAAGCCCTCAATTTCAAAATTTGGTGATCCTACTATACATTATATAAAGGGAGGTACACCAAATGACGGGTTTATGGCACTATTAAATGCGTATATTGCTTATAAATTTGTTTTAACTAAAGGATTTACTAATAATAATCCAATTTTACAACAAGTAGGTTTTCAAAATAAACCACTGATTGTGGCGGGTTATATTCCAAGAAGATTCTAACTATATCTGTTCATTGATATATTATTTACTAAGCATAGTAGGTAGGTATATTAGGAACGAGGAAAAATGCCTTTAGACAAAACTGGTAAAAAATGGATAGGACCATCAAATTCGGAAAATTATTTAAATAGTAAATCTGAGGTCCCACAAGTTAGTGCTATTATGGCAAATAATATTTCTCAATACAGAAAAGAAACTTTGGGAAAAGAAGTTGAAAGGGGATTATTTAGAGACGGTTCAAATAATGCTAAAACTTCTGATAATGAATTAACAGTTAATTCTAATGTTACATCATCAATTGGTGTGAATAAATTTGCTCAGGTAGTTAGTGGTGGTAGCGGAGGTTTTCGTGGTGGTATGGGAGATACTGTTAAACAAGGACCAGAGGTATATTCTCCGCTTTGGTTAAATAGTAATTTAAACTTATCTCGTGATAGGGCTATAATTAATGCATGGTGTAGAAGTTTTTATGCACTTAATCCATTTGTACATAATGCTATTAATCTTCATAGTACTTATCCAATTAGCAAATTAAATATTAAATGCCCAAATAAAAATGTAGAAAAATTCTTTAATGATATGATTGAAGAAATTGATTTAATGAATATTTGTGTACAAATTGCACAAGAATATTGGTTATTAGGTGAAACTTTTGTTTATGCAGAATTAGATGAAAGTAAAGGAAAGTGGAACCGTTTAGTTATTCAAAATCCAGATCATATGTTAGTTAAAGCAACAGTATCTGCACATGAATCTATAATTATGTTACGTCCAGATAACAATTTAAAAAGAATTGTTTTTTCTAATAAACCTTCAGATATTGAACAAAGAAAACAATTAAATCAACATATTATAGATTGTATTAAACGCGGTGGTGATATTCCATTGGATAGTTTTAATGTTTCTCATTTGGCTCGTAGAATTAGCCCGTATGAAATAAGAGGAACAGGATTACCAGTTTGTATATTTAGACAATTAATGTTATTTGATAAATTAAGAGAATCAAAATATGCTCAAGCTGATAATATGATTAATCCTTTAACATTAGTTAAAATTGGATCTGCTGATTTTAAACCAACCGTTGCAGATTTAGAGGCTTGGCGTCAAATATTTGAACAGGCACAAAATGATAAAGATTTTAAAGTTTTTACTCATGAAGGAGTAGATGTTACAAAAGTTGGAAGTGGCGCGGGCATTTATGATATTTCCGGAGATATTACTCAAATTATTAAAGAAATTTATGTTGGTTTGCAAGTGCCACCTGTACTAATGGATGGTGGTGCTGATACCACTTATGCTAATGGTGGCGTAGCGTTAGATGTTTTAAGACAACGCTATATGCAATTTCGTAATATGTTATCTGCTTGGTTAAAAAGAAAAATTTTCGCACCTATTTCTAAAATTCAAGGATTTTATGAATATCATAATGGAGAAAAACAACTTATTGTTCCAGAAGTAGATTGGAATCATATGTCGATTTTTGATGCGGGTGATTATATTCAAAATTTAGTTACTTTATCTCAAGGACAAGATGATCAAAAGAGAGTATCATTACATACTTTATATAGATCTATGGGTCTAGAATATCAAGATGAAGTTAGAAAAATTAGAAAAGAAAGCATTCAAAATGCTATTTCTAAAAAAGAAAAAATATCTTTAGATAATATGGATTTAAATTCTTTGAGAGCTTTAGATGATGAGGATGAAATACCAGAAGCAGAAGCTTTGGTTGGTTCAGCGCCAGGTGCTGTTCCAGGAGAAAATCCATTATCATCTCCTTCTGCTGGTCCAGAGGCTCCACCTAGTGGACTTCCAGGGTTAGATTTATCGCCCCCTCCCTCAACTCCACCTCCTGGTACGCCCCCGGCACCATAATAAAATCAAATAATTAGTATGTATAATATAGCATTATTTTGTTAATTGCGGACTATTAGAGGATCATCATGCAGAAAACTGCCCAAAAAAGAAGCATTCTTAATAAACTTAAAGAAATGAGCAATGTTAGTGGCATTGCTGCAGAAAAATTTTTTAATCCAGAATTTGAAAGGGTTATGAATAGTTTGCGCGCTACTGATGATAAAATCAGAGCAATTGCATCAGGAAAAACTATTGAAGATCAAGATCCTGGAGATCCGGTCTCATTAAAGGATTTAATTAAAGATGCTAAATCTAACTTAAATAGAAGAGAGTATATGACTGCTATTGCTTCTTTAGGACGATTTCATAAAAAATTATATGATATTAGTCAGTCTATTGATGCATTAAATGTAGATGTAGATCAAGTTCATCATGATTTTTTATTTAAGGACTTAGATGATGAACAAAAGAAACATCTTTCAGAAATAAAATCACGTTTTGCCATTGCTCGTGGTCATAGTTTAATATCACAAGCCGGTATTATGGATTTTTTGCATAATATTTCTTCTGAAAGAGGCAGAGCATTAGCGGCATGGGAAAAAAGATACCCCAAACAAGTATCTAAATTAAAAAAAGATACTGCTAATTTAATTTCTAAATCTGAAAGTATATTATCAATCATCTTATCTACCTTAAAAGAGATGGCAAGTGCACGTGCATCTAGAAAAGTAGATGATTATGTTAAATTTGGTGAAAAATTAACTTCTTTGTATAATAATTACGATAAATCTTTTAGAGATCATTATGTGTCTAATGTTAAAGGATTTTTAGAAAAACAAGAATTATTATCACCAAATAAAAAAATTGATAATACTGATATGGGTAAACAAGAAATAACCCCCAATTCTTCTGAAGTTCCTGATTTAGAAGTTTCAGAAGAAAATGAAGCTATTCCTTTAGTTAATACAAAATCGCCTAATACTGTGCCTGCTCCAGCCCCTGATTTTAGTTTAGAAGAAGCCTATGAAAATGTTACACAACCAAATTCTAGTGCATTTGCTCCACCAAAATTACCATCAGGAATGTCTGTGCCAAATCAAGTTGTAGTTCCTCCAGCTCAAGAAGATGCCCATGAGGATACCTTAGAGGAAGAAATACCTCCAGTTAAATCTGCACATCAAAAATTTATTACTTCATTGGAAACAATGTCAAATGAAAAGCCAGAATTACTTGCTAGTAAAATTCGTGTTTATGCTAAATCTATTCAAGAATCTGATTTAGCAACCTCTATCGAATTATTAAAATTAGCTAAATTAATTAAGGAGTAATAAATGGCAAAATTGGATTCCAATTTCTACCAAAAATTACTTCAGCTATCTGATAATGTTGGCATGAAGCCAGAAGACATTTTAAATGTTATGGCGGTGGAATCTAATTTGGATCCTTCTGCTCACAATCCTAATGGTCATGCATCTGGTTTAGTTCAAGTTATGCCAAAATTTCTTTCCGGATTAGGATTTCATGGAACTCCAGAAGATTTTAGAAATAGTTCTGCTTCATCTCAGCTTAATGTTGTTGAGAGATTAATTAAAAATATGATGAAAGTTAATGGCGGACCTTTAAATTCTGCCGCCCAATATTATGTGGGCAACTTTCTACCAGTAGCTTTGAAGTTACCAGGTGTTCGTCAAGGTAAAGCAAGTACTATTATTGTTTCTAAAAATCCCATAGAACCTCACTTACCTAATATTTCTATACAACAAGAAATGAAATTTTATAATGCTAATCCTGGATTAGATTTTGATCATGATGGAAATATTACTTATGGTGACATTCAAAATGTATTAAAAGCCGCCCAAAACAAAAAAAATTATCAAGATGCTGTAGCCGCTCTTAATAAATTTAGAAGCTTACCAAATGAAGATACTTTTAATCAATTAGCAATTAAAAAGCCACAAACAAATAATAAAGTAAATACTTTATTGGAAAATTATTTAAACTTAATTAATGCGAAAGAATATGTTAATATGAAAAAACCGGAGTATAATAATGCTGTTATCAAAATAACAGCAAATTCATTAAATGAATCTTTAGAATTTGCTAGAATATTATCACTGGCATTAGATGAGGAATTATCAGCTAAGGTTAGTATTCATTCTGATAATAATTTAGTAGAAGTAGAATGTGATATTCCAGGACCTACTAAAGATTCTTTTGCTGTAGCAGAACAATTAACAAATTCTTTAGCTGAAATATTTTTTGATGTTACCAAAAAAATTGGTGGAATCAAAATTAAAACACAATTAATTACCAATAAAAAGTCATCACATCAAGTTGTTGATTTGAAAACTACTGACGTTGAACATCGCAAATTTTTGTTAAAATTTGTTTAAGGAAAATATAATGCCTACAATTAAAGAAATTACTAGTACAATTGATGTCTTTAATGACAATAGAAACAAAACATTTGCGGAATTTATTGCAGAACTTCTCAAAGAAAGATTTGTTGAAATTTACTTGGGAGATTCTTTTGAGGAAATTAAATTAGAACAAAATAGTGTGGCTTATCCTGCTGTATTTTGTGGAAAAGTTATTGGTGCTTTTAAAGAATGTTTAATTGTAAATTCCTTTTTTCCTAATAAAGGAAGCAAACAATTAGGAAATATTATTTTTATAAATGAAAGAGCTATTAGATCTCTTAAAGAAATTGATGGTAATGGTACTATAAATGATTTGTTTATTAAGAGTGGATCGGAATCTTTATCAATTTATAAAGAATATGCTAAAAAATGATTAATACTAATGATATTTTAAAATTAGCTAGCACATATGAAGCAGTATGTGATGAATTATTAGCTATAGCCTACATTGTAAAAATGAAGGGCAAATATCGCGTAGTATCTGAAAAAGGTAAAAATTTAGGAGAATCAGACACTAGGGCAGGTGCTGAAAAAAGATTAAAACAAGTAGAATTTTTTAAACATAAAGATCATAATCAAGCAGATGATAAAGAATTAGATTTAACTGATATTGAAGAATTTTCTTATTCCGCTATTGTACGCAAATTAAGACAAAAAGCATCAAAAGAGCAAGTTAAATTGTTTTTAACTTTATATAAAAAACAATTTGATAAAGCAGTACGAGACAAAGTACAAAAGCCCGAAAAAATTGCATTACAAAATACCTTTATAAAATTTAAAAAAATAGTTAAACTTAAATATTCTAAAAAAATGATTAAAAATGCTGCCATTACTGAATTAGGCGATGCTGCTTCTGTTGGAGCCTATTTAGCTAATATTGTTAAATTTACTATTCAAAGAATTTCCCCCGAAAAAAGACAAGGTGCACTGGAAAGTTTAAAAAATAAACTTTATCATTTAAATGAAATAGAGCTATCTAATAAAAATTTACCAGCCTCAAGTTCTATGGGTCAAAGTATAACATTCGTTAAGCATGTCTTATTTAATCATGATGCACAATACATTCGTGAAGTTATAAATAATCTAGTAAGGAATTTATAATGATTTCAAAATTTCTACGAGTTGATGACGGTTTATACCGAGGTTCAGCTCCTAGCCCTAAAGATGTGCAAATGCTGCATGATAAATATGGGATTAAAAAAATTGTTAGTTTAGATCAAAATTGTGCAGATATAATTGCTAATACTTGTAAATTATTTAAAATTAAACAGGTTATAATAGATTTGAATGAATCTAAGTCCTCTTTATTAAATTTATTAAAATATGATTTATACGATCTTTTAATAAATGGGGGTCCAACATTTGTGCATTGTCGTCATGGCAAAGATAGAACAGGATTAATTTGTGCAATGTATCAATGTAAATATCAAGGTAAAGATCCAGAACAAGCAATTGCAGAGGCAAAAAGTTTGGGATTTGGTATTGGAGTAGATCCTTCATTTATTAATTTATATGAAAAGTTAATAAGATCATGCAAAACACCTACTGATATAAATAATTCGGATATAGTTTCTAATGTTAGAGAAGATAAAGGTGATAGTCGTGATTCTTACTTAGATGAGGCAGATAGATTTTCTATTGAAGCTTATTTAGGAAAAAATCTTATGGATCAAGATGATCCGGTTTATAGCACTATAAATCATCAATCACCTACAAGACAGGATAATGATAGGTTAATAAAAGAGCATATTTTAGAGGAAGATTATATGCCTCAAGTAGGGCAATATGACAATAGTGCGGGTATTGCTGGTGTTGGACCTAGTGAAAATGTAGGTGGATTTATACATGATTAATAGAAAAGCATATATAGTAAATATGACTTATGAAGTGTCAGATGCAGAAAAACTACAAGCATCTCGAGCACTTGTGCACTTTAATCATGTTTTAAAGTTATTACATTTATCTACTGATCATTTAAATATTATGAAGACTCCATTTAAGGATAATCCTGGTATGAGCGCGGATGATGTAATGAAAGCAAGAGCTGCTCTTAGAAGATTTAGAGATAAAGCTATAGAAAATTTTAATGATTTTAAACAAGCAGCATTTAAATGTGTTAATGCGATGCAAGATTTTTCTTTTGATACACAAACTATTAAATTAATTAAATCCCTTATTGCATCTATAGATGATTTAGAGAAAAATGTAAATAAATTTAGTGATTTATTTAATGATTTAGAATCAAAAGATTTTGCATCAAATATTGTAAAAGAAATTGAAAAAATTCAAAGTGATGGTGATGCTATTGAAGAAATTATTGAAGAACGAATTAAAAGACATATTCAAAATAATATCTTAGCTACTAGTTGGGTTGATTCTGTAGGAGATGAAATCCAGATGAAAATAGAGAAAAAAACACCTTTACTTTTGGATTTATATAATAAAAGACAAGATCAATTGAATGAAAAAGTAAAGGAAACGACTATACAAGGAGAATAATTTACCATACTTAATGGCAATAATTTTATATATAATTGTTGTTTAATCTGCTTTGCAGGTAAATTGTGGTAATAATTCATTATAATAAATAACAAGTTATGGTCTCTTTACTAGGGAACAAAAATATGGCTTTTATAAAGCATGGTGATGGAAAAATAATGTCTGTTGTAGAAACAGAAAATCTTACTGAAGAGCAAAAAGAAACAGCTAAGAAAATTTCTGCTAACAATAGTAATAAATCTATAGAATCCAACGAAACTGATAACCAGGACGCTGGGAGAAATTAATGTTTATAAAACTTGGTGAGTTAATAGAGATTAGTAGGATTGAAAATTCAGAATCCTGTATTCCTGCAGTAAGTGAACATATATTAAATGAATTTAAAAAATTTGCCACTAATTTAAAGAAAATCGCTCCTAAAGCTGAGGATTTTTTGTATTTCTCTGCTGTTATGATGCATGCAGCTGAAGCTGCCGGTATTAATGATGATGGTACTCCAAGATTAACAGTTGCAGGAGAACCGGTTCAAGTAGGTTGGAATAAATCTGGTGGTACTTGGCGTTGGACAAGTAATGATCCTAATGTTAAGCCCTATAGAAATTCAAATGGGGATATTTTTCCAGAAGAAGAATTAGTAAAGGCATATAAAAAGTGGGTAGGAAAACCTCTTTGCGTAGATCATAAATCAAGTTCAGTAGATCACGTAAGAGGTTTTATTGTTGATACCTATTATGATCGTAATTTAAAAAGAGTTATTGCTTTGTGTGCTTTAGATAAGGCAGGTTATCCACAATTAGCTAGACAGGTTTCTACGGGAGTATCTAACTGTGTATCTATGGGTACCGCAGTAGGTAGGGCAATTTGTAGTGATTGTGCCACTGTAGCCAGAACAGAACAAGATTTTTGTGATCATATGAGAAGAAAAACTTCTTATGGTGAAATTAACGTTGATCTAAATCCAATTGAACTATCAATTGTTGTAAATGGTGCTGATCCAAAAGCTAATATTAAAACCATTATTGCTGCAGCTAATACTTTAAATTCATATGTCGAAAGTAAAGCTAATGAATTAAAAAAGTTAACTGATAGACATTTTGTTGGAAAAATTACAGTTAGTGATGGTGGCGGCGTTAATAATAAAGTTTCAGAGATTACTATTGATTCATCAGATTTAAATAAATTTAAGATTGATATGGAAGAAGCTTTTCAAAAATTACAAGAGATTAATGCTTCTGTAAATAATTCTGGAAAAGATACTAATGATCTTGCATTTAATCAATCGTCGGGATCTATTGCGATGGAAAATTCCGCAACTCCCACAACAGATTCAGGATTGGCTCCACCTCACGAAAGATATGCTTCTGCTAACTTAGAAACAGAATCTATTAAAGAACTTCGTGAAGTTACAAAAGTAATTGAACAAAAGTTGAGTCAAATGAAAGTAAGCATAGATAAGTTAGCAAATTCAAACACACAAGAGGAAAATATGTCAGGATCAGAGCTTAATAAAAAAGGTTATTTTCAAGGAACTGAAGAGCCTAAACCAGGTCAAGTTCAATATCCAAAGGATCCAACCAATGAAAAGGTACGTGATTCTGAAGATAAACACATGTTAGATCATGATGTAGGTCCAGTTGATGGATTACATCCAGGAGATTTAGAGCGCAAAAAAATGTTAGCTCGTGCAGAAGCTGAGGAAAGAGCTATGCGTAGATCTGCTGTTGTTGATCTTGCTAAAAAGGCTTTAAAAAGTAAAGAAGCTTATTTCCAAGGCGGTGGTGGAGTAAACGAACCAACCCCAGGAAAAGTAAAATATCCTGCTGAAAAATTAAATGATCAGCTACGTGATCATGAAGATAAACAAATGGTAGGACAAAAACCATTTCCAGGTGTCGGATCAGTTGATGGACTTCATCCAAGCCCCGATTCAGCAGATGTTGCTGACGAAAAGAAACGCAAAGAATTATTGCAAAGAGCTTCATTAAGAGCCAGATTCGTTAAAGCTGCTAATAATGATGGAACTCAAAATGTAGGCAAGAGTGCTTGGGAAGTGTTCTTAGGTGATAAATTACTATTAACTGCCTCAGTAAATGATTTATCTGGTAATCGTGCAGAAATAATGTATGATAGTATTGCTACCAAAGAATTCGGTGCTAAATTAATTGAAAAAGTTAAAGTACAAGGCGCTGATAAAGTAAGTAGTTTAATAAAGAGTGCTCAAGAACTTCCACCAGCAGCTCCTGCAGCTGAACCACCAGCAGCAGCTGATGTTGCTGCTCCTCCAGCTGATGCTGCACCAGCCGCATCAGAAGATACGGGAGCTGAAGGTGATCCAAAAGCTAATGTAATGGAACTTTCTGAAAAAGTTAGAGATTTAGGATCTGATTTGGTTGAGGCTGTAAGAGCCTTAACTGGTGAACAAGCTGAAATGGGTGATTTAGAAGGTGGTATGGGAGCTACAGCATCTGATGTTAACTCTCTAAATACTATTAGAAAAGAACTAAATTCAGCTTTAACTGATGCAATGAAAGAAACTGTTGCTGAATTAAATCAACATAAAGAAGAGTTAGATTTGATTGCAAGCTTGTATGATAAGGGAGCTGTTTCTGCATCCAATGAAACATTGGTAACTTCTGTTACTGATGACGTTATAAATGATGCTAAGAAATCAGTTGCAGAAGGATTTAATTTACTAAGTGCATTTGTCAAATATGCTCGTGGAACTAAAGCAATTGTCAAGCGCGCGGAATTTGAGGCTGAACTTGATGCATTAGCCGAGGGAGAATCTATGAAGGATGAGCATGATAGTCACTCAAGTGACGATTTAATGAGTTTAATCCAAGACACTAATGCTGACTTGGATGCAGTTAAAGACATGATGGATGAAGGTTGTGATGGTGAATCTGAAGTATCTGATGCTGTTGATTCATTATCTGATGAAGTGGATGATAACAATTTAGATGCTAAACCAGAAGAGTTAAAAAATCTAGAAGTTAAGCCAGGAACCGAAGTTCATGTTGTTGCTTCTACAGATTATGATAGCAAAGAAGGTCGTACAGCTCTACGTGCTAAGTTAGCTGCTGATGCTCTAAAAATTAGTCCATTACTACATGATGCTCATCCAAAGGGTGGATTTACAACTGAGTTAGATGTTAAACCAGAAGGTGATTTAGCAAAAGTTGAAGATTTAGAAGAAGTTCATGATGCTATGATGGATGTTGCTCAAGCTCCACCAAAAGTACGTAAAGAAGCTGAAGCTATTAATAAATTAGTTTCAGAAGGTAAACTTGATGTTACTGATCTAGATGCATTAGTTGCTGAAGGATTAGATAAAGATGCAGTTTCTTATTATAAGAAATTCTATAGTCAAGTTGATGGTGGATCTGAATTTGCTAATGAACTTGTAAAAGAACATGCAAAAGCTGAATTAGAAGAACAACTAAATACCTTCAAAGTTAAAATGGCAAGAGCTTATGAATTAACTTACGATATGGTTTCTCGTGGATTGTGTCATGATGACAGAGTATCCATTTCAACTCAAGTTGAAGAGATCATGAAGTTTAATGATGAATCTTTTGACTCACTAAAGAGAGTTGTTGCAAAGCATTCTCCAACTGTTAAAGTTGCCGGTCGTATGCCACAAGTTGGTATGATTGGTTCTGGTGAAATTAATTCCGCAGAATCTGATGGTGACTTATTTAGTCAATTATCCTCTGCATTATCAACCTCTAAGAAGAGAAACTTTTAATTAACGGGGAAATATGAAAAATCAAAGTGTATCAGATTTCGTTGCTTCTGCTATGGATACTGTATTGAAGAGTGAATCTCACAATGCATTGTTTGGAACTCATTATAAAACTGCTTCAGATGAATTATTAGCTTCTGATCATAAAAAAGAAGATGAAGATTATTCAATGGCAGATGATAATGATGCCAAGAAAAAGAAAAAAGAAGAAAAAGATTCTGAAGAAGAATCATCTTCTAGCGATTCTTCTAGTGACTCTTCTAGTGCTGATGATAATTTTGCAGAAAATTTAGAAACTTCAGCTTTTGATGTAGCAATTGATAGTTTATTAACAGCTTCTGCTGCTTTAGATAATATCGGTATGGAAAAAACTGCTACCTTAAGTTTAAAACTTGCCTCTTTAGTTGTTGAAGCTAAGAAGAAAGACAAGGATAAAGATAAGGAAAAAGAAAAAGCTGCTAAAGAAAAGGAAAAGGCTGCCAAAGAAAAAGCCAAGGAAAAAGCCGCTAAAGATGCTCAATCAGCAAAAGACAAAGCTGCTAAAGATAAAGCTAAGGAAAAAGCTGCTAAAGAAAAAGAAAAAGAGAAAGCTGCCAAAGAGAAGGCTAAAGAAAAAGCCACAAAAGAAAAATCTAAGAAGTAATTCTTATAAGAGGTAATTATGTTTAAAATCGGCAGTCATGCAGATGATATTGTTAGTGAAATGGAAAAAGAGCTAAAAGCTCATCATGTTGAAAACACATATGGATTCAATAAACTAGCTAAGGCTGCCGATTATTTAAACTCTGCTGCTTCAATTTTTGAAGATGCTAATATGCCAGAAGTTTCTGATAAAATTACTGAAATATTAAAAAATTTGGCAACTGAATTAAATTCAAAATGAATAAAAAAGTGTTTGAAAATGAAATTTTAACCAATATGGATATGCTCTTGCAACCATCATTGGTTAAAGTTGCTTCTGCATCTAATGATTTAGGGCAGGCAGTTGAATATTTAAATTCAGCAGCTGAAATTTTTGAAGATTTAGGTTTCACTAAAAAATCAGAAGAAATTTTGCAACTTTTAGAATCTTTAGCAAATAAATCAAAAAATCCATTAAATATATCAGATTCACATACTAAAGGATTAACACCAGATAAACAAATAAAAAATTTGTTAGATCATGGTACGCAATTTAATATGGCGGATGATGGTAATGCATTATTAGAATTAGATGTTAATGATGCTGATTTAGAAGTGTTAGAAAAAGAACTTTCTGATATGGATTTTGAAGACGAATTATAATTATTTTTATTTAATAGACTGGAAAGTGTAATTTATACAATGTTATATCTAACTAAGACAACATAGTAGTGTTGTGTTATAACAAAGGAAAATACTATTCTTAGACTTATACAAACCGGAAATTCGTTACCTGTATCTTTTATATGTGATCCATCAGCTGAGTTTCAGCCAGGAATGGTAGCAGAGTTAGTAGTTATTGGTAATCAGGTAATGGCAACAGTTAGTAATGGAACTGCTCCAATTGGAATTATTGATGACATTAGAACAAAAGCCTTTACAAATGTTTCTTGGAATGAAGTAATTGTAGTTCCGGCAGCAGGCGTCGTTGGTCCGGGGGGAGTTATAGTTACTCCTGTTGATGTAAAAGCAGAATTAAAGAAGCCTAATATTATTGCAAATACATTTACTTCAACCGTAGATGTTGCATTAAATGCAACTAATGGCGTAATAACATTTGTAGCAGGAACTCCTTTAAATTTCGACTTAACAGGAACAGGAAGTCCTAATGCTATTAGAACAATTGTAAATTATACATATTATGTAGCTAATATTCCAGGAGATGATAGTACTTCTGGTAGTGGTAGAATTACTGTGTGGTTTCAGAGAATGTTTTTTCAAACAGATCAATATGAAACTAATCAGCAATATCCGGTTAGAGCTAATTTGTTTGTGAGTGAAACTGGATTTCTAACTACTAGAAAACCAAGTGAATTTCATCCGGCTGTTGCAATGGTAACTGCCCCACCAACACCGATGAATCCTATGATCGAGGCGATGTATTACTGAAAAATAGTAAGATAATAATCACGAATACTTTACTGCATATCTTTTTATTTATAATAAGCTTTCTATAATCTTGCATTATTATAGACAAAATCACTGTTTGAGGCACATATGACTTTTAAGCACGTTAAATTTGAAGATTCAGCAACAATGCGCTCTTTAATTAAAGTAGCCTATGCAAAGGGACTAATTAAAGACGATCCAACATTAATTAAGAATTCCTCTTTAGAAAAAAAAGCAGATTATTCTCCAAGTTTTAATTTAATGGAGAATATTATTAAGCTTTGTGCAGGTCTTAGAGAACAGGGCATGGAAAAATATGCCAATGATTTAGAGTCCAAATTTATGGAATATAAAAAGGCAAACTCTTTATATGAAACTTCTAAAGAAACTGGAGAGGATATTGTAGATCAAGCACATCCACAAGGCTCACATAAAGTTTCTGATGTAGATGGAGATGCTATAGTAGAAACTATTTTAGATCAACATTTAAAAATTGTTAATGTTGTTAATAAAAAACCAACTGGTAAATTGTCAAGTAACACAGATATTTTAAAAGCTGTTAAGAAAGTTGTTGCCCAACAATTATCAATTAATGATTATTTACAAAAAATGAAAAATAGTGCTAAAGCCGTTAATCAAGGCTTTCATAGCGCTTCAGTATTAACTAGACCAATAACTTTTGTTACAGGTGAATTATTAGATGCTGTTAATGATTTAAATAAAGACAATATTAGTTTTGAAACATTAAATAATATTTATTTACTGATAACAAACACAAGAAAAGAATTAGAGCCCAAATTAGGTGGTCTCACTGGATTAGAAGAAGATAAGTGGAGATTTATTGAACCACATTTGAATGAAATTCAGAATGGTGTTTATAAAATTCAAGAACTAATAAAAAATCCTCCCAAGAAAGAAGAGCCTACAGTTAATCCTATAATCGATGCATTTAATAAGCAAATTAATATAGTATTATCTACGCTTGCCACTTGGTCCAATATTGTTCAAACTGATCCTAGCTCTACTTCCGAAGAAAAGGCAGCAGGCAATAAATGGATTAATGATAAAAAAATTAGTATTATGAATTTGAAAACAAGATTTGATGCTTTAGATGATGCTTCAAAACTTGAAGCCCTAGATGGACAAAAACGTCGTTTACAAGAAATCACGGCAGAATTTCCTGAATTTAAAAAAACTTGGATAGACTAATGTCAAATAAAATAAAACTATTAAAAGAAGCAATAGAAAAATTAGCTGAGGTACCAAAGCGTGGACCTAAGCCAATTACAACTTCTATTCCATCTAAAGGAATACCAGCTAAACATCCTGGTGGTATTATTCCTAGTTCTCATTTTACTTCAAAAACAATAAATAACCCTACTGTACGAGAAATGCAGCTTTCTATGCAAGATTTAGCACAAGCTGTTATGTCTGATTCTCAATCAGCTACTATGTCTTTAAAAAATAAAGACGTATTAAATCCTGGCGCTACTGAATCTGTTCAAAAAGCAAAAAAATCTTTTAATGATTTTATTGCAGAACAATATATGGGCGGTTTAGATGAAACAAATAAAGGGGTTGAATGGAATAAAGATTCTAGTGTTGTAAAATATCCTGATAAACATCAAACACAAACTGATATTTATGAATTAGATGTTGTTATGAATACTTTAAGTAGGATTGGCTCTGAAAAAAGTGAATTTAAAGCTGATGGTAATTGGGACTGGAGAACAAATAATGCATTGAAAAATATGTTAGGATTTGCTTATGCTCTTTTACAATTAGAAGGCGATTTTGGATTAAGTAATACTGTTTATAATATTTCTAATTGGCAAGATTTTAAAAATATTTTATCTAGTTACCGTGTAGAAGGAAATAGTGTTAATTTAGATCCTCAAGATAAATCAGATAAGGCAGAAAAAATTACTAAACATTTAAAAGCTATCACTAGATTATATAATAATTTTAGACAACAAGTAATTGCCCGTCCAGAATACAGACCATTTATTGAAGGTAAGAGACCATTTGATCAATATGATAGTCATGGGTCAAATAAAGATACATTAAATGAAGCTGAGCAACAAATGGCAAAATCTGATGTTACCAAGGTTGATGGTATTTCTTATATTGCACCTAGATTACCAGACAAAAAATTAAATTATGTTCCATTAAAAGCATTAAGTAGTAAAGAAGAATATTTGAAATGGATGCTAGATTACGCAGGTGTTCCAAATGAGGAAACTGCTTGGAAGATATTTAACAATATTATTAAACCAAAAATTGAGGCGATGTAATGAGTTTTTTATATGAACAAGAAGTATTAAAATCACTTGCAAACGCCATTACCAAAAGGGCGCAGCAAAATGTACCTATTGGTAACGAAATTCAAGTTGCAAAAAAATTAGTTGCCAAATTAGCTAAAGAGGTTGGAGGTATACCAGAGTCTCCAAATATTTCGGCAGAAACTCCAACTCCAGTAGGTCTTAATACAGAAAATTTACAAAATATTGGTAACCTTCTGAAATTTCTTGATGATAATCAAATTAAGGTAGATGGTACTCGTGTAGCTTTTGATCAAGGAGAAAGTGAAAAATTACCAGAAGGAGAGCAAAATAAACTTTCTCCAATAACAATTAATGTTTCTAGAGATGCTGTTACTAGAAAATGGAATACTGCCGATTATTATGCTAATATTCCATCTTTAATTAAATATGTAACATACTTGCAAAATAAAGCCAAACAAGAAGACAATAAAGTACTTGGTGTTTTAATTGGCAAATTAATTGATCAAGTTAATACTGTTAAACCAGATTCTGGACTATCTAGAAATCCAAAATCAGTTCCTGGAAAAAATGTTAATGAAGTATCTGAAGATACCGTCATTGATTCTTTTGGTAAAAATTTTGATTCTAAAACTTTATCTGTTGATAATGGTGGTTACGTATTATATGCTAAAGATTTAAAGAATAAAGAATCTTTAAATGCTTGGATGATTAGTAATCCAGAAGCTCAAGTAATTACTTATGATAAAGCTGGAAGAAAATCTAGTATTAAATATTCTGATAGTCAAGTTGATAAATGTGTTATTATTAATGTTCTTTATAAGCGCGCTATTAATTTATCTAATAACTCCCAATCCGCTAAAGATACAGAAAAATATTCATTTTATGTTAAAAAAATACAAGAAATTGGATCTACTATTACGGGACCTAATGGACAAACCTGCAGTATTGGAGCTGAATATATTAGTAAACCAATTAGTAATAGTGGTGATACTGAATTAGCAGGATATCATACAAATAAAGAGCAAACGGGTCCAAATGGTAGTGGTAGCAGCGGAACTAATGTTACTGCTCAAATTGGTCGTATTATTTCTGAATTACCATTATCTATTGAAGATATTAATTTGGATAGAATTTTTAGTTTTACTAGAGAATTAAGTAATTTAATTAGTGGATCTCAAGGTGCTGAAGCGGCTGATCGTAATAATAGGATTATGGGATATATAAATGATTTAGGTCAAAAAATGGTTGCATTAAAAGGATTAACTAAACATAATGCGGCTATTTTCCCAACAAACATTTCAGCTCCAGAATTTGCTAGTATGTTAAAAAATCCTGCAAATTATCTTCCCACATTAGAAGGGTTAGCAACTATAGTTAATTTAGTTAGAATGATTGTTGCTGAATTTTATAGCGCATATAGAACACAAATTTCTGGCATGAGCGACCAATATAAACAATTATTACGTGGACAAATTGGAACTAATAGAGATGATAGTTCTATTTATTCTAGAAATATCGAAGATATTAATTATCTGAGAAATAAATATAATCAAGTTTTAAGAGTAAAATAATGTCAAGTAACAGTGAAATTAGATTTTATACAGATGCAATGATAGTTGAAACATTATTATCAGATATTGAAATTTATAAAAAAGCTGATGCTGGAACAATATCTCAACTTACTGATTCTGTTAAAAATTATGTTTCAAATCATATTGATCCAGAAGATCGTACTGGTAGTGTTCTTAATATGTTGGCGCCAGGTGCCATTTCTATGATGTTTAAAGCTATGGGTTTTGGCAAAATAGGTTTATTGTTTGGTTTGGCAGCAAGTGTATTCCATATTGATGTTACTGGAATTTTATCATCTATTTATGATGAAATTAAATCTTTATTATCAAGTGGTAAACAAATAACTTCTTCACAAATTGATGGTTTAGTAAATTCTGCTGTTCAATCTCGCGGCGGAGGAGAAGCTGATTTATCACAAATTCAAACAGCTTCTATACAAGAACAATTAAAAGATGTTAAATTTTTAAAAATATCTTTAATATCTTATGATAAAGATATTGTTAATATTGAAAAAAGTGCAGACTTTACAATAACCTCTTCAAGAAAAGATAAGACACTCAATATTTTAGGAAGAGTATTAAGCTGGGTCTTTAAAATTGTTCTGTCGAGTGGTGGATTTATGGTTGCGGGCGATGCAGTTAATAAATTTTTGGGTAGACCCAATGCTTTTGATGGAAGTATTAAAAATAATAAACCAGTAGAAAATACTGTAATAGAATCCATTCCAAGTAGCACTCAACATAAATTTCCTCTTAAAGAAGGATTTATAGATACTAGATATAATATTGGAAATAATAATTGGATTGAAAAAATAAATAATAGTAAGTCTAATATTGAAAATATGATAATTGGATTTGCAAAAGAAATTTATAATGGTTTAAATGGTCAAGAGTCTGTTATTAGAAATTCTTCTAAATTTCAAGATATTGTAGAAGAAATTACTTGGTATAATCATACTGTTGCGGGCGATCCAATTGTTTTTATACCAAAGAAATTTATTTCTAAAAAACAATTAGTAGATAATTTTATTGATGAAGTGGCGGCAAATTCAAACATTAAACCATCAAATAATTTACAAACAAACCTGCCACAAGGTGCTTATTTAACATAATAGCGCATATAAAGACATCTATTTGTCAACTATCTTAATGGTGAAAATTAATGAGAAAATCAGATATATTTGAAAGTTTTGTCAAAATAGCCGAAGAAAAGGGATTAATCTCTAAGGATGCGCCAGATAAAGCTAAAGCTGCCTTGGAAAAAAATCCTAGAATGTCAGCATTAACTGCTGATGACATTACAAAATTATATCATGTTAAACCTGATGCTCCTAAAGGCATGGAATATGATAAAAATATTATGGAAATTGCTCATCCAAATTCAGTTGTAGTGTCACCATCATATGATAAATTAAATGGATTAGTTGAAAACAATATAGAAAGACAAAATATATTACTTCATATTGTTAATAAACCAACTGATGGATTAAGCATTAATCGCAAATATGCCGAAAAAGATTTAGTATTATCTTTAGTTAGTTTAGGTAATCATTTAGACAATGTCAATAAAGAAAATTTAAGAATATTAGCAGATACTTGTTTAACACAAGTTGCTGAAAAAACTATTGAAAAAAAGGCTTTAGCTCCATTGGCTTGGGCAGTTTTAGTGGGAGTTCCATCTTTAATTGGAGCTATTTATGCTCAACAACATCTTCCAAATATTGATCATGGATTTAGAGAAAATCATATCAAATTAATATCTGAATTAGATGATTTACTAAATTCTAATTCAAATTTTGGTGTTGGCTCTACTTATACAAAATCATTTATAGATAGTGTTTCTGATTTTAAAAATAAATTAGAAGAATTTTATTCTTTATATTATAAGAACCAAGATATAATTACTAAATTAGAAACTCCAAAAACTGCTAAAGATCTAATTCAATTAGCATCAGAACCATCAGGTTCAAATGCGGTTCAGGCATATAATGAATTAGTAAAATCATTTGCAAACATCTTACCACTTATTAATGGTATGGAACGTAATTTTAAATCTGAAAGTTTTAAATCTAGGCAAGTAGAAGATAAGGGATTTATTACATCTTTGATTGATAAAACTGAAATATTACATGGACCTAATGGATTAATTGCAGATGATTTTCAAGATGTAGTTAATGCAATTCCTCCCTATAAAAAATCTGTACAAGAAATATTAAAAGTTTTTGCTGAAGCTCAAAATTTACAACATAAAGCCAAAGAAGATTTAGAAAGTGCTGCCACTGAATCTTCACAATTTATAGAGCCTTCTAAGTCAGTTACAGAAGTTGATAATGAGGCAGATGGCTTAGGTAAAGACCTAGAAGATCTGGGAAAAGAATTTCCAAATATTATATAAATTCTAGGCATAAGAGTATATTTAAGTAATTGCGCATTAATTTGCGCTAAATTTGTAAGTTTTAGGTGTAAGTTTATATTGCTAAAAATATTTAGCACAAATTAATTAGGATAAAATCATGGCTCTTAAACCACTTCAAGCAATTTTGCCATTAGGACAATTCGATGGCTATGACTCTACTACTCTTTCTCTTTTAGGCGGAGAAGTTGTATATTTAGCTGCTGTTACTAACACATCAGCAACTGATAAAGCAGCTTCTGACGTATTTGATGGATATAACCCAGTTACTACTCGTCCATGTGTCAAGTTAGCAACTACAAACGGCACTGCTGTTCGTCCACTAATGTTAGCTGACGAAGGTATTGCTGGTTATGGTACTCTATTTGGTACCGTTGTTGGTGGAACAGTAGGACAAGTATCTACTGGTGGTACTGTATTAGGACCACATACTGCTACAGGTTCTGGCAAGGTAACTTGTTGGGCACAACCAGGTTTGTATGCTGTTTCTACTGATGCAGTTGACACTACAGCTGGTGGTATTTTAACTACCAATACTGCATGTGTTCCAGGTACTCCATTGTACTACAACTCTTCTGGTAAATTAACTTTGACTGCAAATCAAGTTTCTGGTGCTCCAATAGTTGGATCTTTCGTTGAATTTACTACTGGTGGCTCTTTGGTATCCACTCCAAATAACTTAGTTGGTACATTCAATCCACCAGATGGTGCTTTGACTGTTAGTGCCCGCAGCTATACTTGGGCAGTATTGTTTTTCAATCCAAATCCATAATTTGAATTGATAAAGTAATATGAATGAATAAATAAAAGAGCGAACTTTGGTTCGCTCTTTTGCTTTTATAATAACAAAAAAATATAATTAAATTATATAAAGCCATCAATTTATTTTGATAGCTTTTTTAATTCCCAGACAAATTGGTATGTTTCGCCATAATTTCTTTTTTTTAAATTAAATCTAATTTCTGGTGAAACATGATCATATCCATTATTAAATTCTGTATTTTCTAATACATTTTGTAGATTTATTTCGTTTACAATCTGTAATCCACATTTTTCAATCATTTCTTTTAAAGAAAAATAAGTAAAAAATTTAATATGGGTTTTATCTAATAAACCAGTTTCCCTATAAGTGAATTTATTATTCCATAAGTCGATTAAGATTGCATTATGAGCTACATTTGGAATGGAAATCCAAATACTACCATTTTCTTTTAATAATGATTTGCTTTTATTTAAAATTTCTTCTGGATTATGCAAATGTTCTAGTACATCAGCAAATATAATATAATCTAAATTATTTATTCCACAATTATAAACATGTGTAAAAAAATCATCTCTTTCTAAATCTCCCCAATATTTTCCATAAAATGATCTATCTGCCCATTGAGAGGCTTGTTTTCCAGCTTTTTCATTATGTTCAACAATATAAACAGTACAATTTAAAGTTTCTTTTAAATATTTTGTCATTCTTCCATGAGCACATCCACATTCTAAAACAGAAGAATTAGGGATAATATTCTTTAATATTGTTGAATTAGAGTTTTCTGACCCCATATCTAACGTAAAATCGTACTGTGTTTCCATAAAAATTAATATAACTCATCTTTTTTTCATAAAAATAGTAATATTAAGTTATCTAATTAACGCACTTATGTGCAGCTGGCATTTTGCTGGCAATATTTCAAATAAATTAGTGGAGACACAATGAATATGTTTAACAGCAAAGGCGAAATGAACGCCAGCTCTTTGAAAGATGCTTTAACTCAATTAGTTAAGTATGCTTCTATCCTAGAAGAGAATATGCCAGCTAACGCAGGTTTAGCCGGTCAACCATCAGTTTCTGATGACAAGCGTGATGAATTAATCTCTCGTGCCATTATGACACAAGATGGTAAAGTTGCTTTAGCTCAAGCTATGGCAAACCCAATTCGTAAGAACTTAGATTACCACGGTATTGCTCGTAGAGCCTTAGTAGTTGATCCATTGCCACAAGGTGCAAATCCAACTTACGAACGCGATATTGACGTTGCTGCCGTAGTTATCTCTTCTAACGGAACTGGTCCAGAGTCTCGCGTATTCGGTGACCGTATCGTAGTTCCAGAATTCGAAATCTTTGCTAACCCAACTGTACGTATTGCTGAGGTTAAGAGACGTAGATTCAACGTAATTGACCGTGCTGTTCAAAAAGCTCGTCAAGAAATCATGGCACAAGAAGATGCTAACATCTTTGCTGCCTTAGATGCCGCTGCTTCTGTTGAAAATACTATAACAGACGTTGCTGATGCTGGTCTTCTAAAGAGAGACTTAGTTGAAATTAAGCAACAAATTGATCGTTGGGACTTGGTAACTACCAAGTACTTCATGAACATCTCTGAGTTCACTGATATCTTGAAGTGGGGTTCAGGTGGTGGTCAAGGTACTTCTGGTGGAGACTTCGATCCAGTAACAATGCGTGAAGTATTGCAAACTGGCTTGTATGCTCATATCTGGGGAACTGATATTATGGTATCTAAGATTGTCCCACCTGGCACGATCTATGGTGCGGCCGATCCGGAGTTCGTAGGCGTCATGCCAATTCGTCAAGACATTGAAGTCTTGCCAGCTGATGAACCAAAACAACTTAAATTAGGTTGGGTTGTTTCTGAGATAATAGGATTGGCTATAGTTAACCCACGTAGTGTTGCAGCAGGTCGTAAGTCAACTACTGTCGCTTAATAAGTTAGCTGAAATAAAGTAATTTAGTGAAAGGCACTGTGAAAATAGTGCCTTTTCTATTTTTTGTAATATCTTTTGTTATATCCTCTTGTTCCATCTAAAATTAATTTATCAGTTTCAATGTTTTTTAAAAGAAGCTCTTGATATAATTTATATTTACGATCTAAATATATAGATGCATCCATATATAACCAATCCAAAAAATGTGCAATTTGTCGATTACCAGATGAATTAATTGTGTAAACATTTTTATCTTTAACATCATTATAAGGTTCGCCAAAATTTATATTAGTCGCCCCAGAAATAATGTCTTTCATAGATTGACAAAACTCTTTGGTTGAAATTATTTTTAATGTAGTGGAACGAGTTTTCACATTGGTTAATTTTACCCCACCATCTCCATCAAAATAACCTCTAATAAAATGTCTTTGTAATTCATGGTTAGTCAGCCATTCTGGGAACTTTATAATTAAACTTTTCTTTTGTGGACTTCCTAACTCTTCTAATTTTTGACACATATATTTACTATTAATTGTAAAATAAGAATAATAAAAAATTTTTTCTATATCTTTCTTTTTTCTCACTCTTTTAATTTCTTTAATATGATGTTCAGGATTTTCTTTATAAATTAATTTTACTAATTTTTGTAAAATATCTTTATCTTTTTGAGCTAATTCTATTTTAATATAATTGCTTTCTTTACAATTGAAACCATCAGCATATAAAAATCCTAAGAAATAAGCCTTTTCTTCAGTATCAATATTATCAAAAAAATGTTCATCAATTTCATATTTACGATGACATTCTTCAGCACTTCGCCTATTAATGTTATTTTTTTCTAAATATCTTAAAATTAAAGTATTTTGAACGTTGAATTTTTTAGCTATTTTTGGAGCTGATAATCCCTGTTGGTACATTTCTATAATTTTTAATTCATCTTCAATTTGAATTTTCTTACGAAGAATTAGTCGTCTTTTAATTCCATTCTTTTTAAGAATTTTTAAAATACTATTTGGATGAATATTGAACTGTTTTGCAATAGTATCAGATCCTAAACCTGAAGTATAAAGCTCAATTATTTTTTGTATATCTTGTGGTGTCATTTATTTTTCCATAATTTCTATCACTACCCACACTATATATCTTATTATTGTAATGTTTTGACCAATTGTAATAAATCTTCTTTATTATTTTTTTCAGGAAATTTTAAAATCTCCGCATAACATTCATCTAATATTTTTTTAATATCTGGACCTTGTTTAATTCCAAAAGATATTAAATCATTACCATCTATTTGTAATTCTTTTCTAGAAAATATAGTCACTGACCTATACTCTTCTAAGATACTCTTTAAATCAATATTAAGCGCTTCAGTTAAAGTTATAAATTGACTTAGAGTGTACTCCCAAGGATCAGGCGCTGCATTTTTAATAAGCACCATAATTGAAATATACGTCTCCTTATCTACACAGACTCGAAGGTGTCCCTTTAAGGATGATAATAATTCTAATTGAAAAATAATTCTTTTAATTTCTTTATTAGACAATTTTAATGATTTAAAATCAACTACAGCATCATCAATAGGAATATTATGATACAATAATGCTATTTTGGTTTCTAAATCTCCGCTGCAGTTTTGTAAATCTGGTGGAAAATCTTCATTATCAAAACTTCCCATTAAAGAACGACAAACTAAATTAAAAATGCCAGTATCTTTTAAAATATTTAAACCGTAAAAAACATGTTTAGTCATTAAAGTTTTGCATAACTCATCTTTAATTCGCTCTTTAGATACCTGCCTTAAAGTTAACAAGTTATAACTCATTGCTTTGAAGGTTTTTTCTTCAATTTCATAACCAAATCTAGCAGCAAATCTTGCTACTCGCATGATTCTTAAACCATCTTCTTTAAAACGATCATCAGCCACCCCAACAGCTTTAATAATTTTGTTTTCTAAATCATTAATTCCATCAAATGGATCAATTAATTGATGAGAAATTGGATTAAAAGCAATAGCATTAATAGTCAAATCTCTTCTAGCTAAATCTTCTTTTATGTTTTTAACAAAAGTTACACTTTCAGGTCTACGACCATCTAAATATTCACCTTCAGTTCTAAAAGTTGTAACTTCAAATTGATTTTCTGTACCTTCTCCCATAGCAACGGTAATAGTGCCATGTTCTAATCCCGTTAAATAATGTTTTGGAAATAATTCCATTATTTTTTCTGGAGTAGCATTGGTACAAATATCCCAATCTTTGGGAATTTGTTGTAATAGAAGATCTCGGACACATCCTCCAACTATAAAAGCATCATATTTGTGATTTTGCAATATTTCACAAATTAAAGTTGCATTTTTATTTATTTTTTCAGGATTTATTTTTAAATTTTGCATTAGTACAACGTATATTTTATAAAAAGGCTGTCAAGAGGCACTTAAAAATACGGTTAAGCTAATAATTAAACATATTCTTGAGTTATTTGATTGGGTTAACTTAATGGCAAATAGTAATAAACACGGTAAACAAACCATAGCACAAGGTATACATGGCGCTATAGCATATGAGTATGCTGATGCGCCAGCTCGTTTATCTGCTACTGGATTTCAGCCAGAAGATATATACAAAATAGCTATTCAATTAGATGATAAATCTGTTTGGATTTTATATAGTATATCTCCTGTTTTATGGGCGGCAGTTGGATCTAACCCCAGTTTAGTTCAAGGTATCAGCGCTGGTACAACTCAAGCCCCAGGTCCAACAGTAGTTTTTTCTAATGTTAATGGTGTATCTTTTGGTGCTAGTGGACATACTGTTACCGCTAGTGTACAGCCAAGTGGTTTGGGTGGAATTATTGCTGGAACAGAAACAGCAACTAGTGGAACATTAAGTTTTTCTAATGGTAATGGAATTACTTTTGGTATTAATGGATCAGTATTAACTGCTAGTATTCTTCCTGGAGCCGCTGCTGGTATTGGTGCAGTTCAAGGTGGAACTCAAACACAAACATCTGGAACATTAGCTTTTGTTAATTCTAATGGTATTAGTTTTGGAATGAGTAATTCTAGTCAAATTACTGCAAGTTATACTGTTCCATCTACAGCAGGATTGTTGTCTAACATTAATGTTAGTGGTGGTACTACTTCTAATAATTTAAGTGCATTAGTTTTTGGTAATGGTAATAATGTTAGTTTTGGACTTAATGGATCTACTATTACAGCTAGTGTAGCTCCTCCATCTATAGCAAGTGTTAATTTTTCCGCAGGAACTACTTCCAATAATTTATCTAATTTAATTTTTAGTAATAGTAATGGTTTGTCATTTGGTCTTAATGGATCTACTATAACTGATAATTATACCGTTCCTGCTCAAACAGTTCAAACTCAATCTATAATTCAAGCAGTATATGATGGAGCCAATAGCATTACTACTGGCACTATAAGATTTAGTAATGCTAATGGAATTAGTTTTGGTGTTAACGGACAAACTTTAACTGCCTCACATAATGCAATTACATCTCAAACCAATCAAAGTATTGGACTATATGCTTTAGGAAATACTACTCAAAATTTTAGTACTACTTTAGATGCTCGTAGTTTAAGTTTTAATGGATTAGGAAATATTACTGTTGGTTATAGTAATGGCTCAATTCAAATTTCTGGAGTTGGTGGGGTTCAAAGTAATCAAACTGAAGGATTTTACGCTTTAGGAAATACTATTGGACAAAGTTCCAGTAGTACTTTTGATGCTCGTACAATTTCAATATCAGGCGTCGGCGATATTAGTGTTGGATACTCTGGTAATGCACTTGTAATTTCTGGACAACAAACTGCACAAACTCAAAGTAATGTGCAAGGTATTTCTGCAGGAACTCAAATCGGACGTACTGGAGATGTAGTATTTAGTAATAGTAATGGTATTAGTTTTGGCATGAGCAATAGCTCTGTAGTTACAGCAAGTTATACTGTACCTAACGTTCCTGCACAAACTAATCAAACCGTAGGTTTGTATGCTCTAGGTAATACAACTCAAAATTCTAGTACAACACTAGATGCTAGAACTTTAAGTTTTAACGGTCTTGGAGCAGCCACTGTAGGTTATTCTAACGGCAGTATTCAATTATCTGTTCCAGTACAAAGTGCTCAAACACAAAATGTTGTTGTTCCATCTGCCGGCACTCAAACAGCAACTTCTGGTACTGTGGTATTTAGCAATAGTAATGGTATTAGTTTTGGTATGAGCAACAGCTCTGTAGTTACTGCTTCATATACAGTTCCTTCAACTGCTGGACTAATCTCTAATATTAATGTTAGTGCCGGAACCACATCTAACAATTTAAATGCAATTACATTTAGTAATTTAAATGGAATTAGTTTTGGATTAAATGCTTCCACTATTACAGCTTCTTATACAGTGCCTAATGTTCCCGTACAAACTAATCAAACTATTGGATTATATGCGCTAGGAAATACTACTCAAAATAGCAGCACTACACTAGATGCGAGAACTCTAAGCTTTAACGGGTTAGGTGCAGCTACAGTAGGCTATTCTAATGGCAGTATTCAAATTTCAGTACCTACTCAGACTGCCCAGACACAATCACTTATTCAAGCAGTATATGATGGTGTTAATAGTATTTCAACAGGAACCATAAGATTTACTAATGCTAATGGTGTTTCTTTTAGTGTCAACGGACAAACAATTAGTGGTTCTGTAGCTGCTCAAACTAACCAAACTTTAGGTTTGTATGCTTTGGGTAATACATTTGGACAATCTTCTAGTAGTACTTTTGATGCTAGAACATTAAGTTTTAATGGGTCCGGAATCGCTTCTGTAGGTTATTCTAATGGAAGTGTAGTAGTTAATGTGCCAGCTGCTGGTGCTAGTATAAATGTTAGCGCCGGGACCACTTCTAATAATTTAAATGCTATTACATTTAGCAATGCTAATAACGTTACCTTCGGTCTTAATGGTTCTGTTTTAACTGCTAGTGTTGTTCCTCCGAGTGGTGCCGTCATTAATATCTCTGCAGGAACTACATCTAATAACGTTACAGCTTTAACATTTAGTAACAGTAATGGATTAGCTTTCGGTCTAAATGGATCTACTATCACAGGGTCATATACAGTTCCTACACAAACAGCACAAACTGTAGGTTTATATGCGCTAGGAAATACTACTCAAAATAGCAGCACTACATTAGATGCTAGAACACTAAGTTTCAATGGTCTTGGTGCCGCTACTGTTGGTTATTCTAATGGTAGTATTCAGATCTCAGTACCTACACAAACGGCTCAAACACAATCGCTTATTCAAGCAGTATATGATGGCGTGAATAGTATTACTACTGGCACTATAAGATTTAGTAATGCTAATGGAATTAGTTTTGGTGTTAACGGACAAACTATTACTGCCTCTGTTAATGCTGGTGGCAATCTTAATATTTCTGCTGGAACTACTAGTAATAATTTAACTGCAGTTACATTTAGTAATGCAAATAATGTTACTTTTGGACTAAATGCTTCAACTGTAACTGCGTCGGCATCTTTTCCTGCACAAACCAATCAAACCATAGGTTTGTATGCTCTAGGCAATACAACTCAAAACTCTAGTACAACACTAGATGCTAGAACTTTAAGTTTTAACGGTTTAGGAATAATTACTGCCGGATATTCTAATGGTAGTATACAATTATCAGCTACACAAAGTGCTCAAACACAAAATATAGTAGTTCCTTCTGCGGGTACTCAAACAGCAACTTCTGGTACAGTTATTTTTAGTAATAGTAATGGTATTAGTTTTGGCATGAGCAATAGCTCTGTAATTACTGCAAGTTATACGGTTCCATCTACTGTAGGATTAATATCTGCCATTAATGTTTCGGCGGGAACCACTTCTAATAATTTGTCTGCAATTACATTTAGTAATAGTAATGGAATTAGCTTTGGACTTAATGCTTCCACTATTACAGCAAGTTATACTGTACCAACACAAACTAATCAAACTATAGGTTTGTATGCTCTAGGAAACACTACTCAGAACTCTAGTACTACTTTAGACGCTAGAACATTAAGTTTTAACGGTTTAGGAGCCGCTACTGTAGGATATTCTAACGGTTCAATACAAATAAGTGTTGCAACACAAACAGCACAAACTCAATCTCTTATTCAAGCATTATATGATGGTGCGGCTAGTATTACTACAGGAACCGTTAGGTTTAGTAATTCTAATGGAATTAGTTTTGGTATTAATGGTCAAACAGTTACTGCTTCACATAATGGTATTACTTCGCAAACTAATCAAACAATAGGTTTATATGCTTTAGGTAATACAACTCAAAATAGTTCAACCACTTTAGATGCTAGAACATTATCATTTAATGGTTTAGGTGCTGCTACAGTAGGATATTCTAATGGAAGTGTACAAATTTCAGTTTCAACTCAAACAAATCAAACTGTTGGGTTATATGCTATAGGTAACACTACTCAAAATAGTAGTACTACACTAGATGCTAGAACTTTAAGTTTTAATGGTGCAGGAATTGCTTCAGTAGGATATTCTAATGGAAGTGTAATTATATCTGCACCTAGTTTTAAAGCCTCGCATTTTATGTATCCAAATCCAGCCTGGATGACTAACTTTACTATAAATGATCAAATGATATCATTACAACATGTATTTATTCCAAATAATATTACTGCTAGTCAAATGAATTTATTAATGGCATTATCTGGAAATACAAATTCTACCGGAGCATTAAGCATAAGTCTTGGATTATTTACTATGTCTGGATCTACTATGTCATTAGCATCTTCTAATTCTCAACAAATCACCTGGACATCTGGATCTCAAACTACCAATAGTTCAGTATTTGGAGGAATATCAGGAACAAGATATAGAACAGTTTCATTAAATAATTGGAATATAACTCCTGGAGATTATATTTTAGGTATGTGGTTTAGAACAACTAATGATGGTACCTGGAAAGCTTTCGGTCAACAAGGTCCAACAATTGTTGGTGCGGTGGATGGAAATGAAACTAACCATTATTTAAATGGTTATTCTATTAGTACATTTAGTTCTGCTATGATGAATAGCATTAATGTTACAAATACTAATTATGTTCGAACTGGTGATAATGCGTTACAACATCCAGGATTTATCTTACTCGGGAGCTATTAATGTCTGATAATTTTCAAGACAATGTATCATATGGCGCCTCTTCCTTATCAGTAAGTGGTAAAGCGGTAGTCGTGGGCAATAGTGGAGATGCTGGTGCCAAAAGCGTAATATTCAGTAATAACTTGGGTGCAGGACATTTTGTTTGGAATCCCATTGGTAACGCAACCATTTCATTGCCAAATAATAATGGAGTTATACTATTATCTTCACAAGGAATACTTTCTGTTAGTGCGGGTACCACACAATTAACTAATGGTCAATTAATTTTTAGTAATAGTAACGGTATGACATTTGGGTTGAATGGATCCACCATTACAGCAAGTTATACTGTTCCATCTACGGCTGGATTAATTTCTGCAGTTAATGTTTCAGCGGGAACAACTAGTAATAATTTAAGTGCTTTAACTTTTAGTAATAGCAATGGTATGTCTTTTGGTTTGAACGGATCTACCATCACTGGATCATATACTGTTCCTACGCAAACCAATCAAACTGTAGGTTTATATGCTTTGGGTAATACTACTCAAAATTCCAGTACCACTTTGGACGCTAGAACCTTAAGTTTTAACGGACTAGGAGCTGCTACGGTAGGATATTCTAATGGTAGTATTCAGATTTCAGTGCCTACACAAACGGCTCAAACTCAAAGTAATATTCAAGCTATCTATGATGGTGCTAATAGCATAAGTACTGGTACCATTAGATTTACCAATGCTAATGGTGTTTCTTTTAGTGTCAACGGACAAACAATTAGTGGATCTGTAGCCGCACAGACAAATCAAACAGTGGGTTTGTATGCAGTAAGTAATACTACTCAAAATAGTTCTACTACCTTAGACGCCAGAACATTATCATTTCAAGGCGCAGGCATTGCTTCTGTAGGGTACTCTAACGGATCAATTGTGGTAAGTGTACCTTCTGGTGGTGGAGGTTTAACAAATGTTAATGTTAGTGCAGGCACTACCAGCAATAATTTATCTAATTTAGTTTTTAGTAATTCTAATAGTGTTTCTTTTGGATTAAATGGATCTACTATTACTGCCTCTATTCCAAATCAAACATATTCATTTTCTGATTCTAATGGTATTGTTTGGGGAATTAATGCATCTACCATTACAGCAAGTTATAACTTTAATATTAGTGCTGGAACTACTAGTAATAATTTATCTTCCATTACTTTCAGTAATAGCAATGGAGTTAGTTTTGGACTTAATGGATCTACTTTAACTGGATCAGTTGCTGCTCAAACTAATCAAACAGTAGGTTTATATGCAGTAAGCAATACTACCCAGAATAGCAGTACAACATTAGATGCTAGAACATTATCATTTCAAGGCGCAGGCATTGCTTCTGTTGGTTATTCTAACGGATCAATCGTAGTAAGTGTACCTTCTGGTGGTGGAGGCATAACTAATATTAACGTAAGTGCAGGAACCACTAGCAATAATTTATCAGCTATCACGTTTAGTAATTCAAATGGAATTAGTTTTGGATTAAATGCTTCAACCGTTACAGCGTCTCATAACGGTATTACTTCACAAACCAATCAGACTGTCGGATTGTACGCATTAGGTAATACTACCTTTAATTCATCAAGTACTTTAGACGCTCGCTCCCTTAGTTTTTCTGGTTCTGGAAACATTACTGTAGGTTACTCTAATGGTAGTATTGTTATTGCTCAAACCGGTGGTGGTGGACAAAGCAATCAAACATTAGGTTTATACGCTTTAGGTAACACTACACAGAATAGTTCTACCACCTTAGATGCTAGAACATTATCATTTAATGGTTTAGGAATAATAACAGCAGGTTATTCTAATGGATCAATACAACTTTCAGCTACGCAGTCTGCGCAGACACAAAATGTGGTGGTTCCATCTGCAGGTACACAAACCGCCACTTCAGGAACCGCAATATTTAGTAACAGCAATGGTATTACTTTCGGAATGAGTAACAGTTCTGTTATTACTGCTTCTTTTAATGGAACTCTTAATTCTGTTGTTTTTTCTAACGCCAATAATATTACCTTTGGTTCGGCAGGAAACACTACAATAACTGCAAGCTATAGTCAATCAAATCAAGATATTAGTTTGTTTGCTTTGGGAAACACTACACAAAATAGTTCCACTCATTTAGGCGCTAACGTGTTGTCATTAAATGGACTTGGTATAGTGACTGCCGGCTATAGCAATGGTAGTATTCAAATTTCCGCTTCTCAAAGCGTAGCTACACATGGATTATATGCTATTGGAAATACTACAGGACAATCAAGTTCATCCACTTTTGATGCACGAAGTGTTTCATTTTCTGGGGCTGGACAAATATCATTAGGATATTCTGGAAACGCTTTAGTAATTTCTGGTAATGGTGGTGGTGTTGCACTTTCAGCAGGAGCAAATAGTACATCAACCGGAACAGTAGTATTTAGTAATTCAAATAACATTACTTTCGGAATGAGTAATAACGGTGTAGTAACGGCAAGCTTTAATGCTAACAATACGGCATCAACTTTCGTATTGGGAATTTCTACACAAGGAAATACATCAGGCACAACTGGTTTCGCTAATCAATCAGTACAATTAGTTGGAACAAATGGTATTACATTAAGTCAAAGCATTAATGGTAATAGTGCAACAATTACATTGTCTGGTGATGGTGCAACATTATCACAATTTGATCCTCTTGGCTCTAACACAATGGTGACTAATTTGACACTAGGTCAAAATTCTATTTATTTTGTACCATTTGACGTTCCTCAATATCTTAGTGCTTATCGTATAAACTTTTTCTTTTCTGTTGCAACTACTGTAACAGCATCTAATACCAATGGTGGCGGTGGTTATACACAAAGTGCAGCTATTTATGTGAGAGATACTGGAACTAATAGCACAAGAATGACATCACAATGGTCTGGTAGTTGGGGTATTAGCTCTACAGTTAGTAGCAATACACAAATAAATATTACTTATGCTAATGGTATTAATAATTCAACATCTGTATCTACTGCTAGCACTGGATTGAGCACATCAAACGCAACAACGTTTCCAGCTAGCAGTATAGGAGGATTTAGAGCAGTTCCATTACCAATTAGTTCAACCATGACTCCGGGTCGTTATTGGTTAGCGGTAGCAAATTCTGTTTCCAGCAATGCCAGTTATGCCGTTAACTGCAGCGTAATGCAATATACATTAAGTAATAATATTGCTTTTAGACCATTTGGAACATCTTCGGCAGCAAGCAATGCAAGCTTTTATGCTATTAAAGAGGGAATGGGCACATATAGTGCTACCTCTGGCGCTTTCCCTGGCACTGTAATATTAAATTCTGATTCTATTCGTGCTGGTTTAACTGCAAGTTTACCATATTTTAATTTTTCAGGATACACTACTGCAACCAATATGATTTAAAAAGGGAAAATAATGTTAATTACAATAAATATAACTTCATTCGCATATACATCTGATAATTCTGGGCAGATTGATTTTAGCGCTGACATCACTAGAAGTGATGATCCAAGTCATATTGTATCAATTACGCCTTTAACTGGCGGAGAATATACTGGTTGGGATTTGGAAACAAAACAACCTAAAGATACTTATAAATTAATTGCCGAAGCTTGCACTACATGTATGGATAATGCTTGGGGAAGTCTTGGAGCACAAGAATATAATTATGTATTTTTAGGTCTATCGATTAATGGTCCGCTCCATTTTTCAATTCCAGAATTAATTAATGGAACATTATAAATAATATAATAACACGTATCTAATAAATAATCATGGGTATTTCAATTAACACAGCCTCTTTTAATTTTACCGCTAAAATTCCGGGATTAGTGGTTTCTTCTAATGGTCGTTTTTTACAAACCACCTCAGGAACTCCAGTTTTTGTGTGTGGATTTTCTAGTCAAATGATCATGAATCGTTTAAATTTAACCGACATTAATACTTATTTAGATCAGGTTGTGTCTTATGGATACAACGGATTGTTGATTGAAATGATGTCACGATTGGTTGATTATAGTCCTGGAGGGCTTGCACCTCCAGCCACAGTAGATGGTATTCTTCCTTTTACCAAAAATGTTTCTGGTGGAACTTATGATGGTACTGCTGGAACGGCTGATTTTTCTACTCCAAATGAAACATATTGGCAACGTGTAGATGCTGTTTATAACTTAATGGCAGGAAAAAATATTATTGCTTTGACTTACCCTATGTCTTGGGGGTTTAATGGTATGGGAGCGGAAGGTTGGTGGCAAGATATGACCCTTTCACAAAATACCAGATCTGTTCATAATACATTTGGTCAGTTTTTGGGAGCCAGATATAATGCAACTAAATTCCCTAATATTTGGTGGCTTAATGGTAGTGACTATAATGGATCTACGACCGGCTCACCAGAAAGCGGAATTGGAAGGGCTTATTCTCTTATGCAGGGAATTATTACTGGAGGTGGCACTCAACTTCGTTCAGGTGACTGGCAAGCCCCTTCAGAAAGTTCTGATGCTCCATCAGATGGTAGTCAGGCTTTTGAAAATTATATACAACTTAATGGAACTTATTCTACAGGTGGAACACATCCCACTTTAGCTACTGATGGTCAGGTTTATTTAGAAGCTAGGCGAGGATGGAATTATACACCTATTGATGCTCACCAAGGAAATGGGGTGTCAGTCCCTTCAGCAATTCCATGTTATGGAAAAGAATATAATTTTAAAGGAGATACACAGGGAGCCACCGATACGACTATTAGAAAAGAGAATGGATGGGGAGTTCTTAGCGGAAATACTGCCGGATTTTGGTACGGTAATATTCCGTTACTTCAAATTACTACAGGTTGGCAATCAGTATTTGCTTCTGATGCTTCTGTAAATCAAGCCGGTATATTTGCTAATTTAATTAGATCTTTATCTTCTTGGCAATTATTAGTTCCATCTGAATTATCTGGAATGAGAAGACTTATTACTACTAGTAATGGTCTTCAAAGTGCTGGCGCCGCTTATGTTGCCGCAGCTCAATCTTCAGATGGACATCTTATGTTGTGTTATGTTCCTCCGAATGGATCAGGAACACAATCTTTTTCTGTAGATTTTCGTTCTATGGCAGGCACATCTACGGGTAGATGGTGGGATCCAACTACTGGAACATTTACCGCTATAGGAACTTTTGCTAATTCACTTAGTGCTCAAAATTTTACTACTCCGGGTAATAATAACTCTGGCGATAATGATTGGGTTTTAGTTTTGCAAAGTTAAATTATGATAATATACGGTTCAGGAGATATAATGAATATAATTTGCAAAATAAAAAATATTATCAATAACCATAATTTATGGGTAATTAAATGACTATTTCAATTGGAGGAAAGGGAATTGGGCATACTTCTGCCAGCGGTACTACTTGTAATGGTCCAGATACTGGCACTATCAATACTCAAACAACTGGATCAACTTTTGTTGTACATGTTGGTTGGTATAACGGTGGCTCTGCAACACCAGCAGTTTCTGATAAAGTTGGTGGCGTTTCAACGGGTAATTCATATACCCAAGTTGGATCAACAGTTAGTTTATCAGGTGATACACTGTTTCATACAGCAATGTTTGAGTGTGTGGCAGGGGCTGGTGGTAACACTCATACTTGGACTATTACATTTACAGGTGGTACACCCGCTCTTATTAGCACGTTTTTTCGTGAAGTTGTGGGTGGTGATACTAGTAATCCGCGTGATCAGCATGTAGCGTCTGAAGATAATCATTCTGCAGCTACCCCTTATGTTAGTCAGAATGTTACTACAACGCAGGCAAGTGAGGCGCTTGTAGCATGTACATGGACATATACTTCTATTGGTTCCGGAAATGAAACTCTTACATGGGGAAACAGTTTTACTGCCGATGCCCAGCAACCAGATAGTGCTGATTTTACGGGCGGTGCTGCATCTAGAATTGTTTCATCAACTGGAACATATCAATCTTCAGTTACATCTTCCGGGTCTGCAAATGCAAGCACTGCTATTTGCTATTTAACTACTTATAAGGAAGCAGGCGCTGGAGGAGGTAGTATTACCATTCCAACTTATAGTAGTTATGTAACCGCCTAAATTATAAAAATTAATATATTTATAATCAGATGATATAATATAAATTATGACAAACAAACCTCAACTTATTGTGCAAGATTTTGGTGGTATTAATAATCAAGACTTAGATGCTACAAGAGCCAGGCTAATAAAGGGTGGAAGCTGGAAAAAACAAAGAATAATTGTTATTTTACCAGCTGCTGACACTATTTCCGCTAAAGTTGCATTATCTCATTGGAATTTAGGATTTCCACCTAATAATGGGGTAGTTAGAATTTTAGCTCAAGGCATGGAAGTAGGTGATGCTTATTCAAGTGCTATTGATGGAATTTTAGCAGATCCTAATTTAAGTCAATGGGAATATATTTTAACTATTGAACATGATAATGCCCCTCCCTCTGATGGAGTAATTAAATTAATTGAACAAATGGAAACACATCCAGAATTTGCCTGTATAGGTGGATTATATTTTACCAAAGGTCCTGGAGGGGTAACTCAAATTTGGGGAGATCCAAAGGATCCAATTATTAATTTTAGACCACAGTTACCAGATCCAAATGGAGGATTAGTAGAATGCTGTGGAACAGGAATGGGATTTAATTTATTTAGATTATCTATGTTTAAAGACGAAAAGCTTCGTCGTCCTTGGTTTAAAACCCAAACTCAAGGAGGAGTATCTACTCAAGATCTATATTTTTGGTCAGATGCTAGAAAATATGGATATAGATGTGCCATAGATTGTTCTATAAAAGTAGGTCACCATGATATGGTGGGCACATTTGGAATTCCAGATATGATGTGGTAATATTTATTAAGGAAAGTTAAATGACAGAATTAAAATTAGATTTAGGATGTGGTAAAAATAAACGTGGTCCTGAATGGACCGGAGTTGACTCTTTAAAATTTGATGGGGTTGATGTTGTTTGTGATTTAACTAAAAAAAATAAAAAAGGCGAATTTTTGTCCTGGCCATGGGAAGATAATATTGTAGATGAAATTCATGCTTCTCATTTCGTAGAGCATTTAGATGCCGAAGAAAGAGTTCATTTTGTAAATGAATTATATAGAATTTTAAAGCCAGGAGCCAAAGCTAGTATTATTGTTCCTCATTGGAATAGCTGTCGAGCTTATGGAGATCTTACTCACAAATGGCCACCAGTTTCAGAATTTTGGTTTTATTATTTATCTGCAGAATGGAGATCAATAAATGCTCCACATAATGTGGATTATAAATGTAATTTTCAAGCCACTTGGGGATATAGCATGAATCAGGCTTTGTTAACTAGAAATCAAGAATATCAAAATTATGCTTTATCTAATTATAAAGAGGCGGCACAAGATATTATTGCAACTTTAATTAAGAGTTAAATATTTCTGTAATAATATACTGTCATATTTATTAAGGGTGTGTAAGTATGAGAGCATTGGTTTTATCTGGCGGTGGCGCAAAAGGTGCTTATCAAGCTGGCGCATTAAAATATATTTTAGGTGAACAAAAAATAAAATATGACATTTTATGCGGAGTTTCGGTAGGAGCCATTAACTGTTCTTTTCTTGGCATGTTTAAACAAGGACAAGAAGAAAAGGCGGCACACGTTTTATCTGAACGATGGCTTAAATTAGATACTTCTAAAATTTATAAAAGATGGGCTCCTTTTGGGCGCTGGCATGCTTTATGGAAAAAGAGCTTTTACGATAGTACTCCTCTAAAAAATCTTATTACTAGCAATTTAGATATTACTACTTTACAAGAAAATGATAAAAAAGTGTTTGTGGGAGCTGTTTCTGTAACTTCTGGAAAATATAAAGTTTTTGATCAGTTTTCTCCAAATTTTATTGAAGCAGTTATTGCATCTGCTTCATTTCCAGGAATGTTATCTCCAATTAATTTTGGTGGAGAGTTATGGACAGATGGTGGTGTAAAAGAATTATCTCCTATTACAACAGCAATAGAACAAGGAGCAGATATAATTGATGTAATTATTACGTCCCCTTTAAATAAAGTTAAAAAATTTGTGGAAAAACCTACCACAGTTGATATCTTAAAAAGAATAATTGATCTTTCTACAGATAGAATTATGACAAATGATATAGAAAAGGTAAAAATTCACAATAAATTAGTTAATGCCGGGCTATCTGATAAAAAATATGTAAAATTAAACATATTAAGACCAATATATAATTTAACTGAAGATTTATTGGATTTTAATCCACAAAAATTGCAAGAAATGCATGAAAAAGGTTATGCAGATGCTTCTTGTAATTATGCTATTTAAAATAATATAATAATGCAATATTTGTGCATAGTTTCAGGAGTTTGAGTAATGACTAATAGTTTTCCTGGTATAGGTTATATAAATTATGGTAGAGATCATAACTATTTTCAAAAATTTACTGTTTCTGCTTCTACATTTGGAGGACAGTCAATAGATGGTTACCAACCTATGGGAATAATTGATTTCAGTACTCAATATGTTATTTTTTCAGTAGAAGGTACTGCCTCAAAAGTAATTGAGGTATCATTTAATGGAAGTACTGTCCATTGTAAATTAGATGCAAGTGATTCTTCATATAAAACAATAGCTATGCCATATAGAGTTATATCCAAATTTTGGATGAGAGTTGTTGGTGGTGGATCAGCGGTTGTATCAGTTCAGGCGTGGTAAGATATATTTAAGTGTAAGATGAAATATAGTAAGCTAATTTTAGATAAGTGCGAGATTGAAGGTTGTAATGAAACCATAAATCTTCACAAACATCATATTATTGAACGAACAGAAATTAACACAAATAATGATCCTATGAATTTAGCAATATTGTGCCCCAACCATCATGCTTATACACATTCTGGTAGGCTACGTATTATTGGAGTATTTCCATCTACAAAATTACCAAATAAAAGAACCTTGGTTTATGAATTAGATGGCAATAAAAATATTGACATTGATCATGCATATTGTACATTTAATAATAAATCATTTAAAATTTATGGAGAAAAATAATGTCAGACCTATTAATTGATGCTACCGATCCAAATAATTTAAGCGGTAAGGTTATGCCTGAATGGGAAACTAGAAAAAAAATCCTTCATCATGCTAAACAAGTTGGTTGTGAAGGTGATATGATTCAATTATTTGAAAAAATTGATAAATTAATGAGAAATTGTACTAATGATAAAGAAAGAAAAGATATTGGTCAATATGGAAGTTATCAAGTTTGGAAATTATTGGGAGGTGGTGGAGAATTATATGTAGATGGTATATTAGTTGCAAAAGATGATTAAATGAAAAGCATTTATATAATACAAAATAAGATTTGGAGAATTTATGAGTAATGATAAAGAAGTATATCATGGAGAAGTTTGCTGGTTTGATCCAAAACGAGGATTTGGATTTTTACTATGGGAAAAAGAAGGAATAAAACAAACCGATCTTTTCGTTCATTTTAGTGATGTATCTTGCGAAGGTTATAAAACCCTTTATAAAGGACAAAAAGTTTCTTTTTCTTTAGGTCTAAATAAAATGGGATTGCCAAAAGCAACAGAAGTTCAAATTCTTAAAAATTAAGAACTTTTGTTAATTAAAGGTGGCAAACGATCTTGTTCGGCAATTTCTGCATTTTCATCCGCAAATTGCTCATCAGTTAAGTCTAATTCTTCATATTTTTCTTGTTTTATTTCAAATAATGAAGTGTGTCGACTAGGAATCTTTTCATCTTTTTTAAACGTAATGGTTGTTGCTTTAATGGTTTCCGGAGCAACAGAACGAACGAATATTTTATCACGTTTTTTATAAATGGAACCACTTTGAACAGATTTTTCTATTTCTTCAATAGTATAATGATAATGTTTATTATCTAATAAATTTATTGAACTAAAAGCCTTAATTGTTAGATTAAGATCGGCTAAACTAACATTTCTATTAGAAATATTGGTAATCCAGAATTCTTTATTTTGTTTTTTCATAATTAAATGTGTATATATCCAATTAATATTAGAGTATAATGTTGAGGATCCATGACACAGATACTATATCACAATCCAGGGCAATCTGTAACTATCATTTTAGAAACCCATGATTCCGATGGCTATAGGCAGGATGGATATTTATTTCCAGTAGTTGACAGAATTATTTTACCAAATTTAAATTTAGCAGACGATTATCCTCAATCTATGATTCAATTAGATACAGGATTATATTATTATAAATTTACATTAGGAACTGGAGCGTCTTCTTTTGGAACTTATATTATAGATGTAACTTATACTGATCCTGCCACCAATAATACTACTACTATAGCATATCAAGTAGTAGTTACCGCTGTTACAGGAAATTTTGGCTTTAGTTCCACAGCATGAATAATATTATTTACGCAACCCCTAAACAAATTTTAACTTTGTTCTTTGAAGTGTTTAACTCAAATCAAGAGAGAACAGATGCTCCCACAGATCCATTAATTTTAAGTATATATAATCCAAATTTTGATTTATTAGATGGTTATCCTGTTGCTATGACTAATATAGATGTAGGATTATATTCTTTTACATTTACTGTGCCACCAGGACCTTCTGCCATTGGTACCTATGTTATTAATATTATTTGGGAAGATCCTGATACTTTAAATCAAAAACAAACTTATTATCAAATTATTTGTAAATCTCCGCCAAATGCTGCCGGAGAATATAATGCTACTATTCCGCATTTATAATCAATATTTTAATATTTAATATGAGGAACTATGACAATAAAAGCGCGCGGCGAACTAATTGATGTAACAGATCAAGTTAATCTAACTGTACAATTTAAAGATGGTACAGGTGCGCCGGTAGATATGGATTCATTTCCTCAAGTCTCTATTATTCAGCCTAGTGGTTTAGTGGCTTTAGCACCAACATCAGCTGGGGTCGCGCATGTAGGTACCGGTAAATATTCTTATATTTTCACCGTTCCAATCAATGGTCCTTATGGTGTTTTTATGGATATTTGGACGGGTTACATTAATGGATATAGGGTAGAATCTACTTTTAATTTTGTAGTAGCACATACTCAAATGCCAGCTATAAACCAAGATGGTTATATGCATCTAGGGGATGATCCTGGCTTTAATTATTCACAAGTTGCTATCAGAAACATTAACAAACTAATTAAATCTTTAAGATCTAGATTAAATAGTGCTGGCAAGGCAAGATCTCTTGATTCATATGGAAATGTTATTTATGTAGATTGTGATATTTTTTCTGTGGATATGTTAACTACCTTTTTAGCTACTGCTTTATGGGACTTTAATCAAGTACCGTATTTCACATTTTTTCAATTTGATGATACTGACTTTGTAGAACAATTTGGAGAGATTTTAGTAGAAGGCGCTACATTATATTCATTAGCTTCTAAAGCTTTAATTGAACGTGGGCGTGAATTTCAAATTACTGATAATGGGTTGTCATTTAATCCACCAACTGTTAGTGAGTTGATGCAAACTCAATATAGTACTTTATTAACAGCATATAATGAAAAACTAAAGTATATTAAGAATAGTTTGCGTCCCGCACCTAAGGCCTTAGGTACGTTCAGTATGAATAGTGGAATCAACCCAGCTTTTGCGCGTTTGAGGCACTTGAGAAGTCGTAGGTTGTACTGAGGGCACGACGAATCTACTAATATGTTGATATATAGTTTATTATGAAGAAAAATAAACTATTATCCATTTTGACACCTGAACAACTAATTGAAGAATTTAAAAATTTAGGAACCGTTCCTAAAATCGCTAAAAAATATAATATTAATACTCAAACAGTTTATACTGCTTTCAAGTTAATAAATTATGATTGTAAAGTTAGGCAAGATGTCGCTTCTCTTGTTAGTAAAGAAATTTTACAAGAATCTTACAATAGATTAAAATCTTTAAAAGCAGTGGGGCGTGAATTAAATATTACATCTGATAGTATCAAAGACTACATGGATAAGTTTGGATTAGAATATAAAAAACAAGTAATCTATAATTGTAATCATAGTTTTTTCTCTTCGCAAACAGAAGAATCATTTTATGTGGCTGGATTTTTAGCGGCTGATGGATGTGTTAAAAATAGAAAAAGTCCAAGTCAAAAATATGGTTCTACTCGGCATGAAGTATATATTGGCTTATCAAAAAATGACAAAGAACATTTGTTAAAAATAAAAAAACTGATTGCGGCGGAAACTCCAATTAGAGATTATTTGGTAAAGAATTCTAAAAGAAATCCTAATTGGAATGATAGTTGGAAAAGTGAGATTTCAATAACATCTAAAGAAATGTTTGATGACCTAGCAAAATTTAACATAGTCCCACGTAAAAGTCTCATTTATACTATGCCTGATTGGATGAAAGATCATCCTTTAAAACATCATTTTCTTAGAGGATATCATGATGGTGATGGTAGCGTTTATAAATCATTAAGTAAAGGAAAAATAGTAGAACAATTATGTTTTTCTTTAAGAGGAACACAAGAATTTCTATTAATAGTGCGCGATATACTAGAGAAGGAGTGTGACTTAGATCATCGAAACACTCCAATTAGAATCTCTAGTGGACATGGTGTTTTAGAATATGGAGGCAATGGAATTGTAAAGAAGATTTGTGATTATCTCTATAGAGATGCTAGTGTTTATTTAGAAAGAAAATTTAATATTGTAAATGAAGTATGATGCTATAATTGATAAATATAAAAAATGTTTACTATGTAATAAGAAAACAAAATTTAGTTTTAGAATAAAAGGATATTCTAAAAATAATACTTATCGTGGAAGTATAAGATATGATTCTGTAAATGATAATTTAAAATACTTACAACTAAGTCCAGAACACAATAAAAAATATAAATTAGTAAAAAAATTACTAAATTTGCATATTTTCAATCCTACCGATTATTATAATAATAAAATTTCTGAGAAAAATTTTCACATTGAACAATATAAACTATTTATACATTGTCCAACGCATTCACATATAAAAAATGTAAACTACTATCCAGTTTATAATGAAAGTCATTTTTATGTAAATTTAGATGCGCAAACATATGATGGTGTATTTGAATATGAAAGCAAAGAAATAAATTATGTTTTTGTTGATAAAACAGCCGGTCCATATCCATGGATTAAATACGATTATGAGAATGAATTATTAACTATGAATAATGATTATAGTTTGTGGGGTAAAATAAATATTAAATTAGAAGATGGTTACTTTAATACTTTAAATGTTAAAACTATAATGAAAGATCTTATAAAAATTGAGAAAATTGATAATTCAAATTATGCCGCTTCAGAAGAAGGAAGGGAGGCTATATTCAAATATATAATTGGACAATATAATTATAAAAATCTTAAATCAGCTTTTAAGCTAAAAATATTCAAATAAACAATTTCAATTTACAAAGTTTTTCTACCTTACTTGGATTGTCTTTTATCCAATCGACAATTTTATCTAAAGCCACATTATCCACCAGTTTAAGATCATCTTCATTATAATAGAAAATTAAGCATTCATTATACATTGCGGTATCTGTTTCAAAATCAAAATAATAATACGTACAATAAATAGGTAATGAGTGAACTGTATTTAAATTTGACTGAATATGCTTATTGTCATCTATTACTAATTTTAATTTTAAAATTAAGTCTATTATAGAATAAACTCTAAGGTCTGTTGAAATAATAAGTTTTGATCTTGTAGGAATAATATTACTCATATAAATGATTTTAAATTTAAATATCTTTGAATTTCTTTTTCTAGTTCTGAGTTTTTTGTTTTATGATTAAGCCAAGCCAAAAATTCTTTATAGCCATCATAAGGGAAATGATCTTCAATTTCATTAATATAATTGATAGGTATAATCCACATTTCATATTTATTTGAATAGATAAATTCTTTATGATTCATAGCATATACTGTTGAATTATGAGTTAAAGTATTATTTCTAATATCAGATAATATCTGAGCTAATTTAAAATTCATTTAACAAAATACCTTTAATTTCATTATTCTTTCAAATTCATAAAAATTTTCTTTTATCCAAATTGTTAAATCATATGCTGCCCAAGAATCAAATGGTTTTAAATAAGGAATATCTTCGGCACGTTTTTCTTCAAAAGCAATAATTTTGTTATTTATTTTATAAAGAAAAACACCTGTAAGTTCTTTGTCATGAATAAAATAAAATTCATTAATTAGATAATCTGAAAGATTTCCGGTATTTAATTCTTTTTTTAAGAAGAAGAAAAATTCTGAAATTTTTTCCAATAATAAAACATCTTTAATAACTTTTTCTTTATTTGTTTCAACAATTATTGTTTTCATAAAAATGCTTTTAATTTATTTGTGGAATCTATTTCTTTTGAATGTAGTTTAATCCAATTAATTAAATTTTCTGCCGAAAAAGATATTTCAAAATGATTTGGCATATGATTTGGATCACAAAATGGATCTAAATGATAAATAATTTTGGAATCAAAACATTTATATCTAAATAAATGTTTCTTGCGATATTTTGGATAAAAAGAGATATGGTAATTATTATCAATATCTGATTTTATATCATTAATAAATACCCATAAATCTTTATAGTATTTGGTTTGGTATTTCATGTAAAGGCTTTTAATTTTTCAAATCTTGACAAGGTATCATGGTTATTTTTGACATATAAGTCTAATTCAATAACATCATCTAACGAAATTATTGGTAATTTAGGAAGATTAAAATTAGTAATTCTGGCAACTATATAAAAGCCTGCAGCATCCACATACCTTACTGATGCCGCGTCTGGATTATGAGATACCGCGCTCCAATAGCAATTGACTGAAATATTATGATCTAGTCTTTCTTTTATTTGAAGTAAAAGACTTAATGTATCAGTAATTATATCTTCTTTATACATAAAATATTATCGATCTTTTTGTCGACGCTCATGAGTTGGTGTTAAGTAACCATCAGGATCGATAAATGCTAATTTATAAAACATATTAATTTTATCAAATAATGATAATTTTGTTTGATGTGGAGGGGTTTTAACCCAATCATTTACTAATGCAGGCACATGAGTATAACCTAATTCTTTAGAAGCTGCTATACGATGAATTCCGTCTATAATGACGAATTTGCCGCCACCATCACGATGTGCAATTCTTATAGGATCTAGTGTTACTCCATCTTTCATTTTTTGTAACACTACATCATATTTTTCTTTACTCCAAATAGGCTTATCTTCAATGACAGAAATAGGTATTATATCAAAATAGTATAATCCCCATCCACCATATTGATTATATTCTTCTTGAAGAGCATCATCATCACCATTAAACATTTCTAAAAATCTTTTAACAGCCAAATCATCATATTTATAGTGACTTACTTGAGCGGTTTTATAGTAGGATTCAATTTTTGATATTAATTCAGCACGTTTTTCTGGTTTTTTTAATTGAAAATTGACGAATAAACGACTATCACCATAATCGCCGCCCCATAAAACTATATCTTGAACAGTAAATGTTATGGGATCTATCTTAAATTTTTTAAATTTTTCTAGCTCTTTATCATAAGCTAGTGTAACATGTGGATTAAAATCTTTAAAATTTTTTTTATAATCAATTTTTTCTTCATCAAATTTTGCTTTGAGCTTATCAGAAAGTTTATGAATATCATCACTTTCAACACGAGCAATAATAGGTAAAGGATTATCTTTATATTTAGGAAAGCTATCTACACAATTAATTGTAATAGTAAATGGCTCTTCTTTATTGACTACTTCATAAGTAGCTTCTAAAGCTTTAGAGACTTCAGTGATTGGCCAATTATCATCAAAACAAAGGATAGTAATATGGTATTCTGAAGGCGATTCTTTCACCCCAGGTACATCAATTTCCATTAACATTCTCCCCACCTCAGGGGCTATTCTGACACCAAGAAAAGCCATAATTTATCCTTGTTTTTAAATTAATTCTTTTCATTAATATGTCAAGTTATGCGGAGTATTTTTAAATAATAAAAATATTACATAAAATAACATTGTTGTATGGATAAACTTGTTTCAGAAGCAAAAAAAGATACATCTTTAACAATGGCTCAAATTAAAAAGCTGCCATTTAAATCTCTTAATCGAATGATTAAAAAAATGAGAGACTATCTTAAAAAAGATAAAACAGTGATTGAAATGTTTAAAAAATATGATGTTGATATTGAGGAAATAGATTTAATACCAATGAAATTTGGAAAATTAGATGTTTCTGCAAAAACAGATCATGGTGTTATTATTTTTAACTATAATTTATTAACAGATGGTGATTTTTTTAAAGATTTTTCTTATGGTGTACATGAGATGACCCATTGGTTGCAGCAAACTGCCAGGAAAACTGCTACTACTAGTTCTGATGATGGTGATTACTTACATAATAAATTTGAACAAGAAGGCTTTCAAAATCAGGTGGAATATATAGCTAACCAATTTGGCGATAATGAAGCGGAAAATTATGTAGATGATTTATTAGATCATCATGATAAAAAGGGTAAAGAAAAGAAAGAATTAGAAGACATTTTATTATCTAAAGTATAATATTACCAGTTAAAATTATAAATTATTGAGCTAATAAACTAGAATAACAGTATGGTTTTTTACTTAAATCCAGTTAGAGCCGGCTTAGATGCTGTTAGAAGTTTAGGTGATGGTACAACTTTCAATTTGAAATGGTATCAGGCATATCCTTCTAATAAATCTAATGGTATTGCTTATCATATTTATTATTCTATAAATAAAGAGGATGTTTTTACTGAAGGAGTTAAATATATTTCTATAGATGGCTCTTTAGAGGCTAACATAATTGATTTAGTACCGGGGCAATTATATTTTTTCTCTGTTAGACCTGTGGAATACATTCCACAAACCATGAATAATAGTCAGGGTATTGTTTTAATTAATAATAATGATATTGTATTAATAATTGATGATATTGATTCTCAATTACCAATTGCTTACGATAATTTGCGCGTTTATCCTACTAGCATTTTAAGATCAAATATTACTGATACTGATTTAATTATTCCTTTAGCTGATGTAGAAAATTTTCCTAACATAGGAATAGTAAAAATTGGAATTGAATTAGTTCAATATTCTAGTGTTGATAGAGTAAATAAAAATTTAGTTTTAACTGATTTAGATCAAAGAGGTTATGATAATACTCATGCTTATATTCATAATACAGATGGTTATGATGGGTATAATGTATGGTCACCATATATTAGTTTATTTATTTCTGGAGAAAGTACAACTTTTGATAGAATATTTATGAGTCAATCAAGATTTGAATATCCAAATTTTGCTTATACTACAGTAGATGGTTATCGACAAGTTACAAAAGATAATTTAAATACAGATTTATCTGCTAGTGATTCTGCTAATGTAACTTTTCCAACTTATGATTATGCGGGTTATCATAGAACAGATCCTGTTCAATTGTTAAATGGTACATGTGTTGGTAGTTATATTGGTGGAGAAATGGGATGTATAGATGGTTATGGTAATATTAATTTATTACGTGGATTATCTTTGCAAGATCAGAATAACCAAAGACAAGAAGTACTATTAACAGTAACTGGTCGTCCAGCTGTATTAATTAAAAGAGTACATACTGGCATACATTGCTCATGTTATTTAGCATCTAGTGAATATCAAGATGATAGATGTCCTTTATGTTATGGTACAAAATTTGTATTTGGATATGAACAATACTTTAATCCAAGAAGATCTGATGGAAGAATATTGGTAAGAACTAGTCCCGCTGATGATAGTGTAAAAATGTATGAAGCCGGTTTGGAATCTGAATTAAACTTAGATTTATGGACCTTAACAGTTCCGACTATTCATCAAAGAGATATAGTTGTTTTATTTGATGTTGATGATAATGAAGAATTTAGATATGAAGTAGGTTCTGTGACCAGAAATAATACTATTATTGGTATGGAAGGTGGTCAGAAATTTAAAGGTATGAGAATTAGAAAAACTGATCCTGCATATCAGATAAGAATTTTTAGAAATACCGCTATGTTTCCATCAAAATTAACTACAACTATTGGGTTTAGTAGTGGTATTCCTCCCCATACTCATGAAATTGTTATAAATGAGGGAATTTTAAGTACCAATCAAATAAATCAAACCACTAATGTTGTTCAGGGTCATTCACACCCCATAATTTCAGGTGAAGTAATGGAAGTACTTGGACATAAACATAATATTATTCTGGCTTAAGTAAGCAGTATAATAAAAGCTAATAAAAAAGTATAATAATAGTTTTAGAAATGAGAGTGAAATATGGCAGATCCAATAGTTCCTAATTTTATAGATGGTGTTGGAAGGCTAGCTACTGATAGGTTTTCTTATGAAAAACATATCAATGGCACTAGTGATAGACATAAAGCCAATCAAATAGATTTATTTCCAACAATAGTCATTGGAACACCTCAAAATAATGTACAAGATGCTATTTCAGCCATTGCTACAATTATTGGAACTCCGCCACCAGATGCTACCACAACAGTAAAAGGTATTGTTAAATTAGCTGGAGATATTGCTGGAACAGCCACAAATGTAGTAGTTACAAAAATACAAGGTAAACCTATAAGCTCATTGGTCCCCTCTTCAGGTGACGTATTGACGTGGGATGGTTCAACTTGGAAGCCACAATCTATTTCTGGTACCTTTACAAATTTAAATGTAACTGGAAATACTACTCTGGGAACTAATAGTAGTAATACATTAGTTGTTAATGCTCAAGTTACTTTATCTAATAACTTAACAGTTAATGGTAATATTGCATTAGGAAATGCTAATTCTGATTCTACTACAATTCAAGGAATTTTAACAGTATCTGGCGGAAATGTAAGTATTACAGGAGCTACTGCCGCAAATTTTGCATCCAATGGAAGCTTAACGTTAGCTGGAACCACTTCTACAGCATTAACATCAGGAGCATCTGTAAATATTTCATCAGGATCAACTACATCCATTAATGCCGCCTCAACTTTATCTATTAATAGTTCAGGAAATACTACTATAACATCTACTACGGGAGGAATAGTAGTAAATGCACTTTATCAAATATTTAATGCAAATATTCAAGTAAATAATTCATATAATTTAAGTTTAAATACAGGATCTTCATTTTATGTATATCCCGGAGTAAGTTTTACTATGAATTCTTCCATTGTTATGGCAGGATTCTCTAAAATTAATAAAAGATATACAAATGGACCAAATTCCAATTCCAATATTTTTCCAGCACAATATGATGTATTTTTTGGAGCAAATCTTACTACCAATAGACAATGGACCATTGATGAATCATTTGGTGCTACTTTGCCAGGAATAGATTTTGAGGTTGTTAATAATTCAATTTATACAATTACTATTTATGATCCTACTTTAACCACTCTTGTTACAATAGGATCTTCACAAGCTTGTACCATATATAGAGACACTACGCTGTGGAAGGTAAAATATAAATATAATATGGTATAATTTGGTAAAATTTATGACATATTAATTAAATCGCATAGTTTAAGGAGTTTTATATGGATACAGTACTTCAGGCACTATTTAGTTGGCAATTTGTTCTTTTTTGTCTTGCAGTAGCGGCAGTTACTTTTATTGCTAGAAAAATCATTGAATTTGTTTTAGACCATCCAAGCATTCCTGCCTCTAAATCTTCTAAGTTTTGGACAGATTTGTTTTTACCAATATTTCCAGTAGTGGGCGGACCATTGGGAGCTTGGTTGGCTCCAGGATACCCATATCCAGATGGATTATCAACGAGTTCTGGAAGAATAATATTTGGATTAGTTGCGGGTCTTTTATCAGGTTTAGTTTATAGAATTGCTAAGTCTTTTTTAGTGTCTAAAATTACAGGTTTAAGTGATAATGATGCCGAAACTGTTAGACAATCCATTAATAAGGATTAATAAAAGATGAGTAATGTTACAAAAATTTTTTATGTTTATTGTTTCCAAAATAAAATAAATAATAAAATGTATATTGGTAAAACATCTAATATAGAAAAAAGAAAAAAAGAACATGCTTTAGCAAATGGTGATTGTCCATTATTTCATAACGCTATAAAAAAATATGGAATTGATAATTTTAATTTTTTAATTTTATCAGAGCATAATACAGAAAAAGAGGCTTTAGAGTTTGAAATTAAATATATAAAAGAATATAAAACAAATGTTGATAAATTTGGTGATAAATTTGGTTACAATTTGACTGATGGTGGAGATGGTGTTTCTGGACATAAACATTTACCAGAAACTATAGATAAAATATCTAAGTCACTCAAAGGAAGACCAGGAACTAATAAAGGTAAAATATTTAGTGATGATGTTAAATTAAAATTATCTGAAAGTCACATGGGGCAAATAGGTTATTGGAAAGATAAAGAATTTTCAGAACAACATAAAAAAAACCTTTCTGATTCACATATGGGTCATCCTGGATTTTGGTTGAATAAAAAAAGATCTCCAGAAACTATAGAAAAAATTAGAAAATCTAATTCTGGTAAAATAAAACCAAAAATTTTATCCGAGGATAGTATAAAAGAAATTATAAAACTATATAATAGTAATAATTATACTTATAATCAACTGGCAATAAAATTTAATGTTGGAAAAACCACCATTTTTAGAATAGTCAAGAATGGAAACAAAAATGAGTAAATATCCAAATCAAATAGATTCAGATGTTGAATTACCAGTTGTAAATGATAATATTACAGAAATTGGTGCTGAGGCAATTAATGCTTTAAGAGAAGCTGTATTTAATATTGAGCAAGAGGTAGGATTAGGCGGATCAGGTAGTTCAGGTACAATTGCTGATAGATTAGGTGTATCTATCTTGCCTGATGGAACAATTAATCCATCAGCTATCATTTCTTTAGGTTTAGTTACTTTACCCATTACTAATAGTCAAATTTCAAATACAGCCGCTATTCCAGAGTCTAAATTATCACTAGATCATTCTACTGAAGATTTGTATAATAATATTTTAAATATAAATACAAATCTTAGTGCTGCAACTGGTTGGATTTCTAGTACAGGTGTTAAACTAGAGCCACATTTAGCTGGAGCAATTTACCGTCATACTTTATTTCAAATTGATGTTACTACAAATCCTGCACAATATTTAAAAAATAAATTTGAAAGCTTGAGAGATAATACCAACTCTTATACATTAATTAATGATATTAATAGTGAATTATTAACACATCAATTTAGTGATGGATCACCTATAGGTAATATACAAAATATTACTACATTTAATGGATCTATTTATCCTTCTAATTATGGACATACAGCAAGTGGAATATTTTTAGATACAGATCGATTTTCTACTATTCCTCAAACCGCTCAAGATCTCCAAAGTTTTGCTCAATTTGTGGATAGTTCTAGTATTTTCTTATATGGAACTAGAATTCAAAATCTATATACAAATGGTATCTCTAGAGCCTCTAGATCTTCTAGTTTAAGTACAGATGGATATGGTGTGCCTATTGTACCAATCACACCTGCTATTGCATATTTATTAAATACTGGAACAAGCAGTATACCATTTGATGATATTAATACTGGTGATGATATTATTGAATTAAAACCTTCTGCAAGTGATTTAGCTAATAATTCTTTTGATGAAAAATTTTCTCTAGTTAAAATTGGTGATATTATTAGGGTTAATTATGGTTCAATTGAAGTTGGATTTGTAGTAAAAGAGAAAAAGTATATTCAAAATGGTGGAAACAAAAAGTTTATAATTAGAATTGCTGGAAAAAATCTTTTATATACAACCTCTGCTGTTGTTAGAATTGATAGACCATTATATAATAATAACAAATTTGGTGTTTTGACAATTGCTGCTGCAAATAATGAGTTTTCTGAAACACCAAGTTTAATTATTGGTTCTCCTACTGGAGCTATGGCTCTCGGAAATGGATTTAACCCAGATCAATTAGATTCGGCTCATTATTTACTATATTTAGCATTGTATCCAACTGGTCATGCTGAAGATGGTTATGTAGTATTACCAGGAATTGATATTACAGGAAATGCGGGAACAACACCCGGACAATATACATTAGATTCAATTGTAGAATCTACAAATAATGTATTAAGAAAAGCCGGATATAATTATAGATTTATTTCTTATAGTTATCAGGGAAACTTTGGTATTATGTTAGCAGACTCCTATAATAATACTGGATTTTCTATTATCAATGCAGTGGTAGATGGCAGTGGAAATTATGATCAAATTGAAACAAATATTAATTTTCCAAATAATATAGTAGATGTATTTGTCAATGTAGATCCTTGCGGTTTTGGCGTAACTGGAGCTAATATAGCAAGTCCATTATATCAAAAAACATATGCATCTCCCGAATCAGCCATTATTGCTACCAAACTATTTCTTCCATTAAGAAGAAATAACTTTTATGTAAATGGTGGAGAAAAAGACAAATTAAGTTTAGATATTGGACAAACATTAGATGGTTATGGTGATGGTTATTGGTTTGCTAGTATTGTAGATCAAAATATTTATCCTGGACCAATACCCGTAGGTAGAGTGCAAACTACTTATAGAGTAATGTTAGATTTATCAACTAGTGGATTAAAATCCGGTAAAACTTTAGTAGTTCAAGGATTTAATGATTCTACAGTTACCAATTATGGTAGATTTATAATCCAAGATGTTAATTTCGGTTGCTATCCAAATGTTTATACCGATATTACAGTATTTGACGCTGTACATGCGGCTGGATTTTCTCCTACAAGTACCTTACCTTTAGGTTCTACGGTTGGATTATATTTTAATTATGATTCAGTTTCTTTTAACTCTGAAAGCGCGACCGATTCAGCTAGTGTAACACCTTTTAAACGATTATTTGAAGTATATGTAGATTTAGAGGGAAAAACTTTTACACATGAACGTGCTAGAATAAATGCAAGCCCTTCTAATTTAATTATAAATGGGTCTGTTCCATTATATGGATCATCAGAGTTAAGTAAATTAGAAATTATTGATGTTTCTCCTAAATTACGAGGATATCAGTTTGGTTCTGTAACAAAAATAACATTACAGGTATTTAGTTATGATGCAATAACTGGATTATTTAGCGGTAGATTATCTTCTTATGATGGTGTTACTCATACTAAGTTAGGACCAATTTCTTATGGTAAACGTGGAGAAATTGTAAGATTTTATGATGAAACCAATATTGATTATGTAGATTTAATGTTTGATATAAACACTATTGTATTTAATTTTACTAATCAATTATTGGATGTACAATTATTTCCAACATTATCTTTTGATGAAGAAATAATGTTGATAGCAAGTTGTCAATTAAATGATTTTACAAATTCTGTTTCTAAAATTAAAGATAGGCGTCAATTTGGAAATACTTCTGAAAAAGATTTAAGCACCTCAGCTCTTAATTATATTTCTGCCCCAGAAAGACTATTACACATTAATGGTGTAATAAAGGGTTTTTCATTAGATTCTACAGTTACTAATCCAAATAATGGACAATTATTTATTAGTGGTGGCATCGCTTTAGTTAATGGCAATTTTATAGATGTTAATCCGCAAACAGTTAACATTCCAATTATTAAAGAAATTAGTGGAATTTTATATGATATAAATTGGGCAATTTGTGTTAATGAAAAAGGTGAAATTCAAAATATTCCACTTTTGGATTATGATGCTGATTTACCAACACCTACTAATGAATCTAGATTATTTAATGCTTATAATGTTAATAGTGGCTCAACTTATGTTCTTGACTCCAGTACTTTTATTAATTTAGTAACTAATAGAAAAGATTTAGTTATACTTTATGTTGTTACTTCAACTGTTACTACACCTAGTGTTAGTATAACATTGAATGTAAAAGATGCTAGAAAATTTGTTTATAATGAATCAGAAAATATCTCTTTAACATGGGTACCTGGGGACCAAGGAGATAAAGATGTGTCTGGTCATTTCCAAAGTTTTGAAGCCGTATTATCTTGGATAAATAAATTTGGAAATAGAAATAATTTTATAAAAGTTAAGGGAAATTTTGATCTTGATTCATTAATTGATATGACTCAATTAAAATTACCGGTAACATTTATAGGTGATGCCGCCACTTTTAATGTAAATTCTAATATTGGATTTTATGTTAAAAAAGATGTGACTTTTGACAATATTACATTTAATTATACGCCATCTGGATTTACGAATACAGGAAATATTAATAGTGATAATGGATGTATTTTTAGTCGTACATATGAGGTTGGGGGAGCTGTAAGTAATATTACTATTAAAAATTGCGTCTTTAATAGTGGAGTAAATAATCATCCTCCATTTATATCATTTAGAGTAGCCTCTAATGAATATGTTGACTTAGTTAATATCATAGGAAATAAATTTAATGATTCATTATCAGTTAATGATGCAGCTATTGCATTTGTAGGAACAGAAACAAATTATTTTATAGCTAATCCATCACTTATTTCTAACATTGTAGTTGCAAATAATTATTGTGCACAAAATCAAGTGTTTTATTTTGCAAATTATTATTCTCCTTCAGGTAATAGCTTTTCTATTCCAGGTTTAACTGCAGTCAATGTTCAAATTTATAATAATAAAGCCGGCTATATTGCTTATAATGTATCTGGAAATAATAATTTTAATACAGATATAGAGGGTCAACAATTATTTTCTATTGAAAGAAATGATTTAATAGCTGTTGTTGGTCCAGTAGATGAGACAGGTAAAACCCCCGCCATTGTGGGTGCAACAGCTAATGGATTACCTAGTGGAAATGTAGTAATTTCAGATAACAATTTGAATTTTATTACATGTGATGCTTGTGGCGGATATCCAGAATATGATGGATATGTTGGAAGTTTAGTAATTGATAATAATAGATTATATGGACATAATTATACAAGCAAAATATATAATATATTTAATATTACTACATATACATCCGAATTATTTGCATTAACAGATAAAAATATTGCAATTTCTGTCTATACTAGAACTTATAATCCATACAATGAATCTTCTATTTCAGTTATTGTTAAAAATAACAATATTCAAGGTAGCAAGATTGATGGAACATATTATGGATATGCTGGAGGCATTAGCATAACCGGGTCTGCATTAGTTGCTGGTAATACTATTAGAGGATTAGTTACAACTTCTATTAGTGGTGTGGCACAAGGATTTGGTATATTCTTACAAAAAATTTATGGTCAAAGTTTATTTAGTAAAGTTCATCATAATTCTATTTATCGTAAATCAGAAGAGTTATTTGCTTATGTAAGATTGTTTGGTGTAGATGCAGATATAACAGATAATTTTTTTGATAGTTCTTATGTAGATATTGCTCATACCAATGAAGTAGTAGTTAATATAGAATCTGATACTGGAATTTCTGTTGTTGATAGAAATAAAAATCAAATAACCACGACTATTATTAATGGTATGGACTGGCAAATGCAAACTAATGGATATGATTTAGGTTCAGCTGCCACAGGATCAATAATTGGTCCTGTTGGTAATGTTATCATAGCCAGAAAACATAATAGAGATCCTTATGATTCTGTTTTAACTCAATTTGATTCATCTTTTTCTTTTAACTCCGGCTCTGTTTCTAATTTTGGTTATTTTGCATATTTATCTTTAAAAGATTATTTGCCAAAAGGGGTTACTATAATAAGTGGATCTGTTAATGTAGTTTGTGATACTTCTAGCGGTTCAAATGCTATTGATTTAACATTTGCTAGAAAAAAGACACATAGCGGATCATATGAAACATATACTGATACACAATCTTTTAGTGGTGGTTATGTTGCTGATACTATAGAAACATTAACTGTTAATTTAAATGCTTATAATTGGATGATGGATCCAAATGAATTATTTAATAATGTATTTATTGCGTGGGGAGGAACAGCTACTTCAGCAGCCACAGTATCGGTAGATTGTTTAATATTAAAATATAAATGGTAATATGAGTGCAAATAATTTTTTTAAAAGTGATCTATATAAAATATATAATATTATTCAAGCTTCAATGTTGGTGTATCCAAAAGAAGCCATTATTGCTACTTTAAGGGATTTTTTTTCTAAAGATAGTTATTATCATTATTCAAAAGATCAATGGGGATTTGCAAATACTACTGATCATACTGATCTTCCACCAGGAGCAGATTTACCATATGGTATAGGCTCTCATCCTGAATTAAATAATGGTCCAGAAGGTATATTGAGTACTAGATTATTTATTGGTGAAAATTATAGATATGATGGAATTTTTTATCCAGCTATTTTGGTTAAAACTGGCGGTTCTCGTTATGTTCCTATTTCTATAAATAGAGATCAGGGCGCAGTTCAGTATGAAGATGCCATATTTGAAGATGGTTATGGCAATCAAACAATAGTTAGTAGACCTAAAACATTTATTACTGCTGGTGCTTGGGAAGGATCTATTGTTATTGACATAATTACTAGAAGTTTAAGATCTAGAGATGATTTAGTTGAATTAGTAGCAATGTGTTTTACAGAAATACATTTTGATAGCTTATATGACGTGGGAGTATTAGTAAAACCGCTTAGTATTGGCTCTCCAACAGAGTCAGATGATAGAAATGATAAGTTATTTAGGCAAAGTATCACATTAGATATAAGAACTGAATGGCGCCGTGAAATTCCAGTAGGAAATTTAATAGATGCTATTTTGTTTTCTGTGGAATTTGCTTATTTAGATAATCCAAATTACCCAGCAGCCGCTAATTTGACTATAAATACAGAAGTTAATGTTGCAGAAGCTTTTGATGATTAATTTATAAAAATTAGCCCCTTAAATTAAAAAGTTTAAGCCGATCAAGCAATAATTTGTGTTAATATATCACCAAGAATAGGAATATTAATACATTTTAATGATAGAGTCTCTAATAGTGAGTATAAGGATATAATATGGCAAACATCCCTGGAGCAAATAATGTTTTACCTGGAGTTTTCACAGATGTGATTACTCAATCCCGTGGAGTCGCAATTCCTGGTGGTTCTCGTATTGCTGCAATGATTGGTGAGGGTTCTACAGATGAAACCTTAATATCACAAGCAGTTGGTGGTGGGCAAGATGGTTTAAATCCAAGTTATTCTTCATCATCTGGTGCAGATGGTAGACATTTTAGATTAAGTGCATTTCCAGTAATTGCTACAAGAACTACATTATTTAAAAATGGTGTACCATTAGTTGGTCTAGAATCTTTAATTGATAATAACCCATTTAGTAATAAATATGATTATAGAATTGATATTTCAACTGGAAAAATTGAATTACAAAGAGCACATCTTGTTGATCAGGGTGGGGCATTATATGTACCATTATCTACAAATACTGGCGATGGTTATTTAAATGGTTTAACATTAGATGATTCTAATGCTCCACCAGAAACCTGGACTATCCGTTGCGTTGGTGTTCAAAGAAATTCTATGAACCAACCAATACAAAATACAGCTAAATTTATGGCATTTGGATCTGTTTCTGGCGTTATTTCTGATGCTAATGGAAATCCAATTATTTGGATGTCTAATGGGGAAGAAGTTACTAATAATGTTTTAACTTTTGCAATTTATGAAACTCAAGTTTCTAACGTTTCCACAGCTCCATTTGTTGAAGGTGACGCATTTACTATTAAAGTTGCTTCTGGTGTTTTAGTTAGAAGTGATTCTCTAACCGCCAATTATATTCCAACAGCTAATTTAAATGATCCAGTTTTAGTACAAGGATTAGGCGATACAGTTAAGAGACATGGACTTCCAAGCACAGACAATAGTTTGTCATTAGGTGCTCAATTAGCTTTTGCTAATAGTGCTCCAGCTTTAATTACTGTGCAAGCTGCTCCAGCTATGCCAAGAAGAAGATCTTATGTATTAGAAAATGCAGTGAATTCAACATCAACTAATGATGATGATTTTATATTTCCATTACCTGCAGGAGTTACTCCAGATTTTAACTCTAACATTCACTTCTTTGTTACAAATAATACTACTAATGTAGAGACTCAAATTCTTCCTAATAAATTAGATTTTTATACTTTAGATACTACAGGTTTTCCAACTACAAATCAATTTATTACTAGTAATGTTAATGCACCATCAGGATGGTCATATTACTATACAGTTGTAAAAAGCTATGAAAGTTTAGCTACAGGTGAAGATGGATATATTGGAAGAGATTTAGCTTTTACAACTAAAGGAACTTTTTCTTCTTCTGTTGATTTTGATTCTACTTATGTTGGAAAAACTTTAAAATTAATTGATGCTACAAATACTGCTAATGTAGGAACATATACTGTTAATACTGTTTCGGGCGGAGATTTGTATGTAACACGAGTAGGATCTTTCCCAGATTTTACAAATGGAACTGGTAAGACATTTGCAGTAATTGATCCTGCAACTGATACTGCAGTTGTTGGAGGCTCAGCCACTAATGGAGCTATAACAGCTAATATTGGTTTAGGAACAGCTACCTTATCTAGTGCCTCTATTAATTTTACTGCTATTACTGGTATTACTGGATATAAATTAAGAATTTCTGGCAGTGCCACAGATAATGGTTTATATGATATTTCAGCTCCAAGTGGGTCTGGTCCATGGACTATTACTATTACTAAAACAGTGGTAACTGAAAGTAATATGAGATATGAAGTTGTAGATACTGCAGATGAAAGTAATTATGTAGTTATCAATAAAAATGTGGTTCCAAACGGATATGCATTAAGAGTAACTGTAATTGATGAAAAAGAAGCTGATTTTTATGATGCTGGATGGATAAATGCTCTAGAATCATTAGAGACAGTAGAATGTGATATTGTTGTTCCTCTTCCAAAACAAACCATTTCTGTTATTTTTCAAAATACATTAAACCATTGTAAGGCAATGAGTAATATTCGTAATAAGAAAGAAAGAGTATTATTCTGTGGTGCTATTAGCGGGTTAAAACCAGAAAACTTAACTGGAGCTGAATCAGCTGCAGTAGAAGACATTGGAGTATTAGAAGGAATTCAAGGAGAAACTGTTACTGATGTATTAGAAGGTAACGTGGAAGATTTAGCTAATTACTCAGTTCCAGATGCTTTTGGAAATACTTTTAGATGTGTATATTTTTACCCAGATCAAATTGTGGTACAAGCAGGAACCGAAAATGTATTGATTGATGGTTTCTACTTAGCAGCCGCCGCTGCCGGTTATTTATCTGCAGATGTTAAGATTGAAAATCCATTAACTAATAAAGTATTGAGTGGATTTACTATCTTGAGAAATAAACAATTCTCTACAACTACTCTTGAAAGTTTAGCTTCAGCTGGTGTATGTACATTACAACCAGTTGCAGGTGGTGGACGTGTTATTTGGGGTATTACTACTTCACAAAGTGGATTTCCAGAAGAGCAAGAAATTTCCATTGTGTTTATCAGAGATAGGGTAGCTAAGATCTTAAGATCTGGATTCCAAGGATTTATTGGTCAAGCTGAATCTCCTGATACTGGTGCAATTTTAAATACTCGTGCTGTAGTTTTATTGAATTCATTAATCTCACAAGGATTAATTACAAACTTCAAAGATCTATCGGTTGTTAGAGATGATGTAGATCCAAGACAATGGGACATCACCGTAAGAGTACAGCCCGTATATCCTGTCAATTATATTTATATAAGTATCACTTGGGCAATTATAACTAATAAAGAAATGATATATAGTCGTATATGAAAAGTCGACTATCTCAAGAACAATTAGATAAAATTCTCATATACTATAATAAAGGTTTAAGCGCCTCTGAAATAGAAAAATTGTTAGAAATTTCACATCAAACAATGTGGAGAATTTCCAAACAATTAAATCTTACTTTTAAAAAAGGAACAAAATCAAGTCTAACTCAAGAACAATTAGATAAAATAAAAGAATTGGCACCAATACATACAGCCGCTGAAATAGCTGAAATTGTTGGAGTTTCTTATCGAATTATTCAAACAGGTTTTAAAAATTTAGGATTAAAACCTAAGGGTGCTAAATTAGATCCTCTTACAGAAGATCAGAAGATCAGAATAATAGAGTAATAGAATTATTTAATCAGGGAATAGGTACAAGAAATATAGCAAAAGAACTGAATGTTTCAAGAGATGCTATAAATAATGCTTTTAAAGATTTAAATTTAGATAATTCTGGCAGATCTATGAGAAGAATTGCATATTTAGCTACTGAAAAAACATGTAAAATATGTTGTGAAACATTATCAATTGACAATTTTAGAAAAAGAATAAAGGGCGATAGGGTTTCTTATGAACCATATTGTTTAGAATGTGAATATAATTTAAATTTAAATAAATCAAAAATTTATGCTAAAATTCGTAGAAAAATAGATCCTGGATACTGTCTTAGAAAGAATATATCATTTTCCATATGGTATGCTTTAAAATTATCAAATTCAAGCAAAAATAACGAAAGTTGTATGAAATATTTGCCATACTCAATAAATGAATTAAAACAACATTTAGAATCACTATTTGAGTCTTGGATGACTTGGAATAATTATGGAACATTTATATCTGATGTTTGGACTGATAATGATCCAAAAACATGGACTTGGCAATTAGATCATATTATTCCTCAATCAGACTTGCCCTATACAAGTATGACAGATGATAACTTTAAGAAGTGCTAGGCATTAGAGAATTTAAGACCATTAAGTTCTAAACAAAATTTATTAGATGGAGTTAATAAAATAAGGCATAATAAGTAATAATATATAGTTAGTTTATTAGTTTTAACTGGAGCACACATGGCTTTTGCAGCAAATACACAGTCTACTTTAACATTACCAAATGGTGTTAATAAGACCAGTACAGCCGTATCAACAAACATAATCATTTTGGTCAATAATACACCAGTCGGTGCAGTTCAATCGTTAGCAATTAGCGAAAAAAGATCAATAAAGATGATTGATGAGGTAGGAAATGACGGTCATGTTGATTCAGTGCCAAATCAATCTACAAATATTACTGGCACTTGTCAAAGAGTTAGATTTGATAGACTAAGAATTACTGAAGCCTTTAGTAGAGGCTTTTTACATGCTCATGCACAAGTATATCCTTTTGATATCGTTATTTTAGATAAACAAAAGAGAGATACTGGCAGCCAAATTTCTACAGTAATTAAAAATGTTTGGATTTCCGGACTAGATTATACTTACTCTGCTACGGATTGGGTTATTACAGATGGTATGCAATGGGAAGCTGAATCAATCTTTAGCATACTAAATGGCGGCTCTTCTCCAATTCCTGGTGGAGTTCCAGCAGCCGTTGGTGGAGAAAGAGGCATTAAGCATATGGGTGCGGGTCCAAATGGTATTGTTACTATTCAGAGTGGTGACGGTCTCGTTAACATAGAACAACTTGCTGACACCGGGTCTGGTGGTAGACGTGGGTCTCTCGATGCTGCTGGTTTGATCGATATTGGTAGTGCGGGCGATCTTTTTTGATATAATTTAAGTTAGTTTTAAACAAGATATATAAAAGAGGGACAACATAATGTTGTCCCTTTTAATTTATGCGCCAAATGATTATAATGATATTTGTAAACAAACCTTTGGTGAACTCTATAATAAAACAATTAAAAGAGAAAATTTACTTAAAGAGGCTGGATTTACCTTGATGATAAAATGGGAAACTGAAAAATTATAAATAAAGTTATAATATGGCTCACAATTGTTATATAATCAATTGTGAGCTTTGTTTTTAGGGAGTAAAAATGCCGGAATTTAAAAGTACAATAGGTGGCAGACAATTTCAAGGAAAACAATTGAGAGAGTTTGACGTTCCAGATGGAAATGATGATGCGCCTCAATTTAACGTAGAGGAAGCCATTACTAGTGGACAATTTAAAAAATTAAATGCTGAAGAAATTGCTGATTTTCAACAAAGATTAAATGGAATTAATATTGAAGAAGAGGACAATTATCGTCCAGTAGCAAGACAGCAGGCTCCTAGAATGACTTATAAAAGCGATTTAGAGGCAACTGAAGAGGTATATCAAAATCGTAAGAAAGGCGTTAGTAGGCTGTCTGTTGGGGCTAAAAAACGTATAGAAATGCTCCTTGGAATTACTCGTTCTACCAGAGAAATTAATGTTAATAATACTAAATTTACTTTAAAAACATTATTGTCAAAAGAAATGAGAGAAGCTATTGCTTTAGCCTCACAATTTGATGGCAATGTACAATCTCCCTTTGAAATAAGAACTCAATTTTTAGCCCGTTCAATATCAGAAATTGATGGAATTACTATTGAAGAATTTATTGGATCTAATCTTATTGAAGATAAAATATTTTTTATTAATGAATTGGATGATATATTTTTAAATAGATTATATGAAGAATATTTAATTTTAACTAAAGAAGCTAAACAAAAATACGCAATATCTACAAAATCAGAGGCTGAGGAGGTCTCTGAAGATTTAAAAAAATAATATATGAACCGGAACATCGATTTCTGTGGTATTTATGTAAACATGTATATAATACTACTCCAGATGATCCACGTATTGTAAATATGGACCCGGTTCAAAAAAGATGGATGTATGAAAATTGGGTAGCAGACCAAAATGATGAGATAGAACTAGCTAAAAATCACGCATATTTATTAGCTTCCTTCTACAATCCAGAAGCTGTAAAAAAGATCATGAAAGGTAACGATTATGAATCTACAGATGAGGAATTCGAAGAAAGTACAGAAATTGTAAGAAAAGCTCGCGTTAATTCAGAACAAAAGGTACAAGAGCCTATTAAAAGAACTAGACGTCGCAAATTACAAGGATAATAAATGGCTGATGATTCAAACGTTATAACTCAGGAAACAGTAGATGCTGCTACAAATGCATCTAATGCTATGAATTTGTATTCAACAGCTTTAGATGCTGTAAAAGAAAAAATTGAATCTTATTCTAGAACCCTTAATGATACTAAAAATGTTCTAAATCAAAATCAGCAATTAACAGAGAAACAGGCTCATGTATTTAATGCATTAAGTATTGAGGTTCTTGGAGCACGTACGGCTTTTGATAGATTAAATAATATTGATACTTCTGGATTAAATACATTTACTAATCAATATCAAAATTTAAAAAATATAATACAAAATTCTCCTTTAAATAAAACATTGATCAGAGATTCTTTAGAATCAATTTCTAAAGCTACTGGTAAAGTTATAGATTCAGATGCTTTAGAACAAGCAATGAGTAAGGGTAAAGAAGCGGTTTTATCTTTTGCAGAAACTTTTTTAACTAGCGCTGATAATGGACTACGTTTACAGAATGCTTATTTACAATTATCAGCTGCTACAGGTAATTTGGATAATGTTTTTCAGGCGGCTTCTCCCAATTTAAGTAATTTAAATAATTTATTACAAAAACAACAAGACATTGTAAGTGCTACAGCTAAAGCTACTAATGTACCAACAGAAGTGGTTGAAAATTATTATTCACAATTGGGGTCCATTCCATTAGCACTAAATTCTGTGGTTAAGAGTTCAGGTGATACTACTAAAGAAGTTAGTATGTTAACTGCAACTATTCAATTAGCTACAGGATCTGGAAGAAAATATGCGGATGTTGTTGATGATTTAAGATCTGCCTTTAGAAATTATAATATTAGCGGAGAAGATGCCTTACAATTCACTGCTAGAATTAGTGAAATTTCTGGAAAATATGGAATAGAATTAGAAGATGTACGATCTGCTCTTAGAAGTACTTCTGTAGATTTTAGAATGTTTGGAAATGAGGCAGAAGGTGCTTCAGCTATATTGAACCAATATGTAGGAGCCTTAAAAAATACTGGAATTAATGGATCTGTTGCTGTTGATATTGTTAAAGGTATGACATCTCAACTTAAAGATTTAACTATTGCTCAGAAAGGTTTTCTATCAGCGCAAACTGGTGGACCGGGCGGCTTAATGGGAGCCTTCCAGATAGAAAAAGAATTAAGAGAAGGTAAACTTGATAAAGTTTTTGATAGAGTTAGACAAACAATGTCAAAACAATTTGGAAATATTGTTAGCTTAGAAGAAGCCTCTCAAAGTCAAAACGCAGCAGCGCAATTAACTAAACAAATAATGATTTTACGTCAAGGTCCTCTTGGACAATTTGCTAAGTCAGATCAAGAAGCTATTAGAATTTTAGAATCATTTAAAAATGTAAATAGTGGAAAGCAGCCTGCTACCACTTTAGGCAAAGATATTGTAACTGATACAATGGAAAAGGGCAATCAAATTTCTGACAGAAGCTATACTGCAATTGCTAAATCTAATTCTATTTTAGAAGAAATTAGAAACAATACTAGTATAATGTCCCTTAATGCTGCACAAAAGGGATTTACAGCAGCGGCGCCTAAACTTGGGGTGGATGAAAATTTTGATACTTTATCTGAATATAGAGATAATCTGAAACAATTTAAACAAAATGCAGGAGAAAAACGCACTAAAGAAAATGTAGATCTAAACTCTACAGATAAAACAAGAGTGGTAGCGTTTGATTCATTAAAAAATGTTGCAGGAGTAATAGATGATGTTAAAAACTTCATGCCAAAAGTAAAAGAAGTTATTAATGGCACTGCAACTAAGAATGAAAATAAAATTAATGTTGTATCATCATCTCCAACACCAACTTTTAATTTAGCTGAAGTTGCCCAAACTCCCCAACAAAATTTTGGGGATTTTACGGCTCAAGCTATTAATTCTGGTAATATACCAAATACTTCTCGTTCTCAATTAGGTGGAATTGCATCTCAAGCTACTAGTTTAGCCGGTACCCCTCTTTCAAAAAACCCAACCCCTACAATAACTACTGTTGCAGCTTCAACTAATGAAGTTAATGGTGAGATTACAGTGCATGTAGAAGGGTTTTGTTTAGACTGTGGTGAAAAAATCAAGGGACATAACCAAAGCTACTCTGTTAATACGGCACAAAGAGCAAAAAAATAAGGTGACATATGGCTAATTTTTTAGATAGTGCAATCAAAACTCTTGATCAAACTCAACAAGCATTAAATAATAACACTCCACTAAATCAAAATAATTTAAGTAATGGATTTAATTTGCCACCCAGTTATTCAGCTGATGGTAATGGTTTACCTTATTCTAAAGTTCCGAGTAATAAAGATTCTCAAATGAAGAGAAATATTGTAACTTGGTTTGTTCCAGAATTTGGAATTGTTAGAATGTATATTAATCCTTCGGCTATTACATATAATCATAAAAAACTTATTTCAAAAGATAAAACCAAAGGCGGTTTTAATCTTCAATATTGGGGAGAAGATTTAACATCACTTAATATTTCTGGTACTACAGGAAGTTCTGGTATTGAAGGAATTAATGTACTTTATGAAATTTATAGAGCAGAACAATATGCTTTTGATGGATTAGGATTAAGTTTAGCTGCAAATAATGCTGCAGCTGATATTGCTAACAATTTAGTACAAGGAGCAGGTGGGGCTTTAGGAAATTCTATAAATAGTTTGTTTGGAGGTAATACTAATAGTCCAACAGCAGGTGCAATGGGCGCCGGCTTATTAGGTGGTATTTTAGGTTTAGATTCTCCTAATAATAATTTATCAGCAAAAAATATTCCATCATTAGCTCAATTAGCATTTACTGTGGAAATGTATTATGCTGGCAAAGTTTTTAGAGGTTTCTTTGAAAATATGATAATAAATGAACGCGCAGATAATCGTCTTATGGAATACCAATTAACATTTACTGCAACACAAATTCGAGGATATAGAGTTAACATGTTTCCTTGGGAACGTTCAGCTAAAGATGGACCATCATCTTATACTTCTCCAAGCTCCTTTTCAGGAAACGTAAATGTAGGATAAAATGATTGAAAAAACGTGTAAGAAATGCGGAGAAACGAAGGACATTTTGTGCTTTTCAAAAAATCAAAGAGTTTGTAAAGACTGTAATAAAAGATATCGTGAAATCCACAAAAAAGAAATAAAAGAGTATAAGGATGTTTATTATTTGGAAAATAAAAATATCATTTTAGAAAAAAGTGCACTTTATTATGAAGAAAATAAAGATTATATTTTAGAAATTAACAAAATCTATTATGAACAAAATAAAGAAACAATATTAGATAGGGCAAAGGAATATTATTTTGAAAATAAAGAAAGTATAAAAGAATATCAAAAAAAATATAATGTTGAAAACAAAGAAGAAATAAATTTATATAAATCTAACTGGAGTAAAGATAAATGGGAAAATGATCCTATTTTTAAATTAAGAAGAACAGTTTCTAAAGAGGTGTGGACTGCATTAAAGAAAAATAAAAACAATTTATCAATTCTAGAATATTTAACGTATTCAATGAAAGAATTAAAACAGCATTTGGAGTCTTTATTTGAGCCTTGGATGAATTGGAATAATTGGGGAGTTTATAATCCTAAAACTTGGGATGACAATAATAGTTTAACTTGGACGTGGAATATAGATCATATTATTCCTCAAAGTAAACTACCATATAGTTCTATGGAAGATGATAATTTTAGAAAGATTTGGTCGCTTGATAACTTACGACCATTATCTGCTAAAGAAAATATAATTGAAGGAAATAGAAGGTAATATGTCTTTTTTAGCAACTCTAGCACAACAAATAAATAACCAGTTTTCTGTAGGAGAAAATACTACTCATACACTAGATGCTGTAGTTAATGGTCAAAATGTAAAATATGGAAGTCTGGGTGACTTATCTAAGCGTATAGATCAATCTGCTGAACGTCGATATGTAGAGGAAGGATATCTTAGAAAAGATCCTTATAATGTTGATCCAAAGCAGTTTGAAATTTTAATGCAGGAACCTAATGCGACTGTGTTAATTAAAAAGAAAATGTTTTCTTCTATTGGAGAAAATTTTCGTCCTGATTTTATGGATAGTGATGAAAAACTTTACTATAAGGCTATTAGAATTTTATTTCAAAATAAATGTCGACAAATATCGGCACTAGAAAAATTATCCAAGATTCAAAAAATTACATCAGCTGTGGGAAATATTTCTGAACAACTGATTCCAATTATTGCAAGCTTAACAGATGATGCGGGAAGTGGATTTAGTGTAGGTGGACCAGATTTATTTGGCGGCATTAATTCTAATGGTGAAATTAGCAATTTTACTAAAGTTATAGATAGAATTAGAAGAATTTATGCTTTTAATACTTCGGCAGAAACTACTAGTTGGATAACTGATAGTACAAATTTATTTCAATCACAATTTGGACAAGGAACTGGTGTAATAGAAATTACAGGATTTACTAATATTAGTACGCTTACTACTCTTGATATTGGATCTCCAGGAAATGTTAGTTTGACTGTATCAGATCCATATCAAGCTATGTTAATAACAGAATATGATATTGAAAAGGCAATTAGTGACGCCACTAATTCATTCTATAGTCATAAGATATTTCAATTTGGAAAAGAAAGTGCAGATCAAAATATTAATGATTTAAAAGTTAGGCTTAATCAATTAAGATCTGATAGAAAAGCCAGTCCAATTTCATTTAGAGTGTCTCCAGATACCTTATTAGGAAATAAAGTAACTGCTATTATTGATCGATTAGGTACTACCATCTTATTTACATATAATAGTGGTTTTGGAGGTGTAGGTGGGGGAGTATCTGTTGCTGATGAATATTTAAAGGGAGGAGACATAGCAGGATATGATGGATTAGAAATATCTCAACAACCTACTTTTGGATCTAATAGTAATGTAAAAAAATTATTTCCAGATTCTGAACTATCTGTGTTTAAAAGATTAGTTATTGCAATTTTTAATAAATTACAATTAGAGGCAAATTCTCATAATACTTTCCAAATTAATAATAATAAAACCAATTATGCTCGACGAAAATTAAGACAAAATTTTGCTGGTAAACTTATTATTCAACCTATGGATACTGTCCATATTTACGTGAATTCTAAAACTAGATATGATGGAAAATTATCATCGGGCTTAAACAATATGTTTAGCGGTGCCGGTATTTTGCAAAATCTTAATAAAACATTTACAGATTTAAAAAATGCAGCAGATACTTTATTTAACCCTGCAGGAAGTGTAAATTTTCAATTAGAAAAAACCACATATGTGGGTCCAGATTTTCCTAATTATTTGTGGGCTTTAATTAGAAATCAATTTATTAGTGAAAAAGAAGGCACCCATGTTTTTGGTGGCATTGTTGATGCTGCTGTAGATAATTGGTCTGATGGAAAATATATGGTCAATATAAGAGGTAGAGATAATACGGCTTATTTTGATATGGGTAAAGTTAATTTTAAGCCAGGAATTGATACATTTAATGGATCTTTATTTGACCCATTAACGCCATTTAAAACAAGATTTGATAGAATTAGTAGTAATGTAAAAGACGATACTCCAGAGCTATTAGATGAAAATAAATATCTGTTAGGCAATTCACAAGATACTGATTCTCCATTAGTTAAATTTAAATTAGGACCCAATGCAGGACAAAGGGCAACACAAGATAATTATATTCAAGATAGAAGTGTTGATTCCAATACTGGTTTTATTACTAAAACATTTTATGCTCCAGATGGTTTAGTTTATAAATGGAAAGAGGGCATTGGAGTATTAGTTCAATTTGGAAACTCTCTTGATTTAAATGATCCAAGTAGAGTTGGAACTCCTAGTATAACAAAAGAACCATTTGCAGGACAAGATGTAATGAATGTTTTATCATTGTTAATTTCTGGGCAACCATATAATTTTGCTAATTATTGGAAGGCAGTAGCTAACTTTGATGGTTTTGCAAGAGACCCACAAAGTCAACAAGACTCTGCTTATTCTTATTATGATTCTTTAAAAAATGATTTAACTAAAAATAATATTATTTGGGGAAACTTTATTCCATTTAAAAATTTAGTAATGGATGAGCAATCTTATGCTCAAGTACTTCAAGCTCAATTTAAAGCGCAGCAACGTAATGCAGATTTAGATGCTAAGTTACAAAAACTTTCAGAACTAAATAAACAAATTATGTTAATGGGTGCAGGAGCTTCTTTATTTACCCAATCTGATATTTCTTTTAGTTCTGATAGAGATAAAGTTAGAAAGCAATTTGATTTATTAGCTACTGAAACTAAAAGTATAATTCAAGAAATGCAAAAGGCAGATAAAAGTTTTTCTGCATTAAAAAATATTGGTAATGATACTTCAATTGATTTTAATCAATTTATTGATTCTAGCAAGTCAAGCAAGCAAGCATCTGATCCACAAATAAGAAAATTAATTAGAAGACAAATTAATAATCTAACTAGACGTATGTCTTATAATGTTAGAGGTAATGAAGATAAAAATCTTTTTATTGTTGATGATTTTTACGATAAAGATTATGATATATTGGCTTATGAACAATCATTAACAGATGGTATTAAACTTTATAATAATGAATTTACCAGTGTAAGAGATAAAATAGCTGCGACCGCCGACTTATTAAATTTAGAAGTTTTTTGTGATACCCAAGGACATATTAGAGTAAGACCATCTCAATATAATAGAATGCCAAGTTCTGTTTTTTATAAGATGATGTATCTAAAAAAATCTTATAATATTCAAATTTTCCCCCAATTTCTAGAAGATTTATTTACAGATCAATTGACTGCATTGAAACAAAGACTAGAGATTTTAGAAGATCAAATTAGATTAGATTGTGCAGTTTTAGGAATTAATACTGACTCGGCTGCTGTAGAATTTATTTTGGGAAGTAACGTTACGGGCGGCTCTGGAGATACTTTTTCATTTTTATCTAAAGAAGATAGCGGACAAATTAGTCAAATTAATGAAATTTTATCTCAAGCTCAACCAGATCAAAGAGATGATTTGCAAAGAAATGATTTTAATTCTATCTCACAACAAGCCAATTCAACAAAAGATATTTTTTCTAATGCTCAACGTTCTACAATTATTTTAGATTCTATAGAAAAACACAAATTAAGTCAATCAGGTTATGGAATTAATGATATTCAATCTTTTGAAGATAATGATAGGGTAGATGAATTAATTGCACGAATACAAACCGTATCAGGTCAGAAAATTCCAAAATCATCTTATATAACTACTTTGGAAAATGTTGCAGTTAATGGAACCTCAATACCATTGGCTAAGAATATTGATATTTTTAAAGTTACTAATGAAATTGCAGATAAAATTAGAGAAAGACAAAAAATACTTAAATTATTTTTTAATTCAATTAAAAATGCTGCCGAATATAAATCTTTAGATTCAAATAATGATAGTAGTAATGCTTTGTTGGTCCCAGGTAATTTTAGTAATACTAATATTCCAGAAGTATTTGAACATATGATTGAAGATGAAAGTTATGATGATTATGGTCCTGGTTCTGGATCTAGATATATTATTAGGAGGGCTCAAATACTTAATTTAAGTATTCAAGAAAATCCTCCTAGATTTAATTCGGTTATTGTTCAAGGGGTATTAAATCCACTTGCACCTACAGCCTTACCAGAAGGATTAAATTCATTTCCATCTAATGGTAATGGAATGGTAACTGCGGCAGCAGTTGATTATGATATGTGGCGAAATTATGGATTATTACAGACCAGTCCAATTAATGTGCCTTTTTTAAGTGATCCAAATACTCAATGTGCACCTTATGCGAGTATGATTTTGAGTAGAGCAAGAAGAGAAGTTTTAAGAGGATCAGTAACATTAGTTGGTAATGAATATATGCAGCCAGGTGAGGTTGTTTTTCTAGAAGATAGAGGATTACTATTTTATGTATCATCAGTTAAACATGATTATTCTCAAGGTAGTTCATTTACTACTACTTTAGAATTAACTTATGGTCATACTCCGGGAGATTATATTCCAATTCCACTAGATGTAATAGGTAAATTAATTTATAATAATAAAGATTCATCTAGTTTTATTATTCAAAGACAATCTAGTTCTGCTAATGATTCAAGTATTGGAGTAGTGCAAAGAGACCCTTCTTCTGCAAATCCAAATCAAGTACTTGATACTGGAGAAAAAAATAGTTTTACTACATCTTTTACTGCAGTTAATACTCAAACTATAAATAATATCTTATATACATCAGCATATATTATTAATTCTAATAATACACAAGGCAATACCATTAAAGCTTCAGTAGAATTAAGAATTTATTATGATGATAACACTCCACTTAATAATGATTTGTTGATTTTTGCAAATAATGTTCAAGAAACATTAACAATAGAAAATTTAGGTCCAAAACAAATTGCTACTTCTAATACTGGTAACTCTAGAACTGTTACTTTAAATAAAGATGATGTTAAAATAGTTCAAGTTAATATGAGTGATGATAATGAAAGAAGCTCTCCTTCCCAAAAGGCAATTGATGCTGCCCGAAATCAGATTAATGGATATAGTAGCAATGAGAGCGCCATTAAAGATAGAATAAGGATCGCTTTATTTAATAATATTGTTGACTGTTGGATTAAATTTGAACAAGTTTCAACAGAACAAGCTAATTTGATTGTAGGTTAATTATGAGAAAATCTAATAAACAAAATATATTAAGTTTTTCTAATAAAAACAAATCCTCTAAAGAGGAAAACAATGGGTGACACTAATATATTTAATGAATCAGTAGGTCTTTTAAGACGGGGAGCTATTGAAAGTTTTGATGAAGCTAAAGGTGTAATTAAAGTTAAATTAAATAATGCTACTATTGGTAGCAATAACCCGCCAGTAGAGATTCCAGCTCCTCATGCTTTATTTTACAATAATGGTTTATTTATTGGATCAAGACCAAAATCAGGAACACCTGTAGTAGTGGGGCAAGGTAGTGGAGGACAATACTATTTCGTTTCATTTTTGGCAGAAAATTTACCTAAAGTACCATCTTTAAAATTGGATGAATTACTATTACAATCTAATGATAATTCTTACATTAAATTAGATATTAAAACTAATATTAATATTGGATCGGACAATAACAGAATTCATATAAATGCTGTAGAAAATTATATTAGTACTAATTTTTATAATCAATTTGATTTTACTCAAGCATCTAGAAAAGTAGAAGGGCTAGTTAAAAGAGATAAAATTGTCAACACTAATTTTGATGAAAATTTAAAATTAGAGGATGATAGTTATAATTCTAAATTTTATACAATTGGTTTAGATCCTTCAACATCTCCTAATTCTAGTGTAACTGGTTCTTCAAAAAATCCACCATTTGTTGAACAAAGAGAGTTAATTTATGAATTTCAATATTCATCAGACATTGATGATGATCTAAATGAATCAATCCTTTATAATGGCGGAGGCACCAATAATAGGAATTATATTTTACCAAATCGTCGTAAAAGTCGTGCTGATACCTTAAGTTTAACATTGGCAGCTCCCAATTATTTAATGGAAACCATTAAGGGAACAATAGTTGATATATTTGGTAATATTTTAGATATTAACAGGAACCCAATTCCAATTGGTGCAGACCAAAATACTATTAGGGCAGAAAAATCTAGCGATAAATCTGCGGCATTTTTGAGAATTAAAGAGTTAGAAAGAAAAAGTTTAGCATATCATTTTGAAATTAATGCTAGAAAAGATCTTTCTGGTCAAAATGGAAAAATTACTTTACCAGATATAAATTCTAACAGTGATTATGCCAGAAATAGAAGTAGGTTTTTTATTGATATTGATAAAGAGGGTCAATTTAAAATTAATGTACCAGCATCTAGTGAAACTGGTAACGTTTCTTTATTAACAAGATATGAAAATTATTCTACTTTTGGATCAGAAGATAATAATAATCCAAATAAATTAATATTTAGAGATGATAATTTAGATATTTTTCATGATTCTTTTGCGGCTCCAAAATCCACACCTATAAATACGGGTTTTTCATATACAAATAATCGCGGATCAATTCAAATTAAAAATGGTACTGCAGATGGTGCGCCACTTGATAGAATAACTCAAGAACATATCAAACATGGTACAGCATATCATGATATTTTACAAACCTGTTATGTTCATCAAAATAATGATTTTATTAATTATCAAGCCGGCACAAGCACACATACTACCATAGATATTAATAGTATTACAGAATTAAATGATGTAGTATCTTCTACTATTAATATTTCTGGTGATAATGCAAATGCCGGAGGTAGAAGTGGATCAGTTAATTTTGATGGATCCTTAGAAATGAATATTGGAGCTAATACTGTTGATAGACAATCTTTATGGTTAGACATGGCAGGTGGATTAGTAGCTAATATTGGTAGAGACCTTAAAAATAGAAGCGCTATGATTTCTATGAATGGAGATTTAGTTATACAAGTTGGAGGATTTGGTGTTGTTGGAGATAGTAGATTTATAAAATCAAATAACGGAAGTATAGGGGCAGTGTTAGATTTAAGAGTTTTTACTTCTGGTGGGTATGTACATATGGTACGATGTGATAATAATGGAATAACAATAATGACTCCCGGAAATTTAGCAGTACATGCTAAAGGTAATATGAAATTTTCTAGTGATTCTAATATGGAATTTGAAGCAGAAACGGTTACTATACAAAATAGAGTTGTTAATAAAATTTTTGGTGGAAGTATTTAAAGGATATAATATGAAAAAATTAAATCAAGTAATTTATGAAAAATTAATTTTACAAGCAGAAGAGGCTAAAGAACAAAATATGACAAAATTAGCTAATGCTATTTTGGGATCTTTAACTACCACCCCAGCAATTGAGGATGAATTATATTCAGTTGCTGATTTGAATCGTGATATTTATCAAGATTTATGGAAAGTAGCCACTAATGTGCTAAAATATCATGATTTAAAAAGTGTTAATGCTGAAAAGGTTGATGAAGTAGTAGAGATATTTGCAGAAAAATTTATTAATGAGTTAGAACAAGCTTTAAGCATACCAGCAGGAACTATTGGACCATTAGAACCTAAATTACTCGGTGAATCAAAATAAACTTGATATATAATAAATAAAGAAGGTAATTTAAAATGTGTCCCTGCAGCCCAAATGATGTTTCAATTCAAGTACCAGATGGTCCTTCGGGACCTCCAATACCTGGTTTTGGAATACCTTTTGCTTTAAAAATACCAGACATTACTCCTGTACCAAACGGATTTCCAGAAGATCTTTTAGATATTTTAGATAAATTACAATTATTAATTCCTCCAGGAATTATTAAGCCGGCTCTTAATCCTAATTTTGGAAAAGATGTGTTTGATGGTATTATGAAGCTATTAGACCAATTTTTTCCATTTTTGATGCTTTATAAATTTTTTCTACCCGTTCTTAACTTAATTATTTGTATTATTGAAGTATTATGTGCTATTCCAAATCCCTTTAAATTAATTAGGGCAATGAGAAGATTATTTAGAAATTGTATACCAGCTTTCTTGAATTTATTTCCAATTTTTGCATTAATTATTATGATAATTTCTTTATTATTGCTATTATTAGCTTTAATTGAATATATTATTGCTCAAATATTAAAATTAGTTGAAGCTATGTTAAGAAATATTAATGCTTTAACCAAAGCATTTACTGATGGAGATCAGACTTCTGTTTTAGCAATTGCCAAAAAATTGGGTGCCTTATTATGTATCTTTCAAAATTTATTTGTTCTTCTTTCACTATTTAATATTATTATTGAAGTCATTAAAAATATTTTAAGAGTAACCTTCTCTATTCCTCCTTGTGACGATAGTGGCACAGGAGATGCTGATGGTTGTTGTACTCCAGATGTTTGTCCTACTATTGTTAAATCTCCATATACAAGATCAAGTGGGCATATTCAATATTTAAGAGAATTAGAATTAAGACCTACTACTCCTATTCCTGGTTTAGCAACTTTTGGAACAGTAATAAGAAATGAAAGTTTAATTATTTATGATGAACAACAAGAAATTGGACAGGCTTTCATAAATATTGTTGATGGATATGATGTGCCAGTTCAAAATTCTTTTGGTTATACCTCTAAACCAGTATTTTTTCCGACTGATGTAAATTATAATTCTGGAACCTCTCCACGACAAGCGGCATATACTGTCGATCTTAGAGTTTTTTATAATCCTGCTAATTTTGATAGACAAACTGGTTTACCAGGAGTTGGATTACCAAGATATATCAGATTTACTAATTGTATAGTAACTAATATTCCAAACAGAACTTATACTAGAAATGATGGAACAATTGTTAATATTAGTAATGGTGCATTACCATTAGCAGGAGGTTTAGGATATGAAGATGATGGTACAACTATATTAACTGGTTTTGGAAGTGATGGTATTACTCCAATTTCTAATCAGGCAACTTTAGAAAATTTTATTAATAAGCCAGCTCGATATTCTACTATTGGAACAATTCCGGCAATTCCATCTGATGGATATGTTTTTGATGAAGTTAATTATACCTTTAGACCTAATTTAGAAACATTACTCAATAAACAATTAATTACATTAGGATGTGAACCATCATTAGCTTTAAATAAAGCTTTTATTAATAGTGCTTTTGCTGGTGATGCTGCAATTAAAACACAATTGCTTGGCAATTTGCTTAATAGTACTAATAATCAGAGTAATAATCAAACTTTTCCAGATATTGATGCAGCTTTATTATGTTTGCAAAATGCATTATCTGGGTTAAGGGGCAATTTAACACCTGTTGGTGTAGCGCAATTTCAAGCTCAAACATCTTTATGTTTAGAAAAGTTACGAGATGATTCCAAAAATGCATTAGCAACATTGATTGGTATAGGTTTTGATGCGTGTAGTAGTGATTTTAATTTAACTCCACAAAAACAGTTTACTAGTAAGCCAATTGAAGTAAAAGTTAATTTAAAAGAACATAATGGTATTAATTTATCTGCTGGATTACCACTGGATGTTGGTAATAATATTGCTAAAAATATTAAAGCACATATTACTTTCGGTAATATTTCTCAATTTAAATATGATGGATATCAATCTTTTACAGCAAATTTGGAAAGTCAACTTCCAGGCAAAGGATCAGTAATGATATCATTTGAAAACAATATTTTCTGCACAAATACAATCCCTGTAGACAATACAATTGATCCTATGCATACTTTACAAAGTATTGATTATCAATTTATTTATGTTGGAAGCTCGGGTGCAGTACCAACTGCTGATGGTGATTTTGATGGAACGCCAAGACGTGATGCTGGTGATTTATCTAGGGATGGCACTTAATGGATAATATTCCTAATCAAGCTAATTTTTTGGATGAACAAAATTTTGATATCGATCTTGATAAATTATATTCTGATTTTATTCAAGAAATTGATAATAATAGAAGTATAGTAAATACATCTAATCAAGGAAACCAATCTTTTTTAAAGATATTAAAAAAAGAGACTATTACTAGTCTAGCTAAATTAGTAAAAGTAGAAACAACGCCTCAAGAAAGTCGATGCCACGCATTTTTTAGATTAGTAGGATTTCCAGTGATTTCTAAAGATTTAAGATTTTATAATCCTGGTTTTGATATTATTAAAGATGCAAATAGAAAAATATCATTGGATACTAAAATAGATATTGCAAATAATACATTTGATGGATTTTTTAATTTATCATTTAAAAGAGAAAGTTATGTTAATTCAATATTACAAACTTTTTCTCAAAATAATGGTATTACTGCGACAGCTTTAGCTTTGTCATCTGGAGCTCAAATACGCAATTTTTCTGATTCTATTAAAAATTTAGATCCATTTGATATGGTGCCTACTAATCAATCATATACTGCTAATTTTAAAGGACAAATTGGAAACAATGATTCAGTTAAATTAACTGAATATAAAGATGAAAATGGAAATGTTCCAAATTCTTCACAATTAAATCAAATAAGATTTCATATCATAAAACCATTTATTGTAGATCCAAAAATTGATTTTACAGTAGCTCCATCTTCTAAAAGAATAGCTGTTCCATTTGCTATTAATAAAAGTAACCTTTTGGTTGCGGAAAATACTTTTGTTAAAAGACCATTAATAGAAAAAGTTATCAGAGATAGATTTTATGTGAATAATCAAAGCAATGTTGGATCAGCAGAAAGTATTAAAAATTATATTTTAAGCATTCCTTCAGTAAAAGATGAAAGTCTTATTAAACAAATGACGTCTGATGTCTATAATATTTCTGAACAACAACAATTTAAAAAATATATTAATATTATTAGGGCAATGTGTAAAAAATTAGTTGAATCACAGCTGATTATACAAAAAGTACAATCTCTATATTATTGGGCGCCTATTACTTCCTCTGTAGGTCCAGAAGGCGGAAGTTCTGTTAGAGATGTTATTATTTCTAATAATTTTCCTTTAGATTATTTGACAAATTTTGATAAGTCATTAATTAATAATATTTTAAAACAAACATCAAATCAAATTAACATTCAAGCAGCTAATGTGGAAGGAATTCCTGATGTGGGAGGATTTGCTTTTGATAGTTTCAAAAATACATTTGATAATCAAACTAGTGATTCTTTAGGTGATGTCATTACAGATACAGTTACTAAATCTTTAAATAATAGAAAACAATACATGAATAATGCAAATAATGCTCTTAAAACCATCGAAATTATAATGGGAGAATTTAGTGGTTTAGGACTTTGTGATATTATTGCTGTTATGGGGGCATTATATATAATGCCTAAGGAAGATTTATTGGGATTTTTAGATGTAGATTCTTTTGCTAGAATGACTAAAACGGTAAATTACATTCCAAATGATGTATCACAAAGTTCTATTACAAATACTGCAAGCTCATTTTTAACTAGCGTAGCAGGATATTATAATTTAATGGATAAAATTTATCAAGATTTGCGTGAAAATAACGGTTTGTCATAATTTAGATTTTATTGATTTATCTAATAATTAAGCATACTAAAGACAGGAGTTTATGATGTCTTTTGACCTAAAACTAGATAGTGGAGATCTAGTTATAAAAAACGGATTACTTCAAACTGTAGTAGATTCAGAAAAGCTAGTACAAGATATTTTGAAAATGTGTTTAACAACAGCTGGTACAAATGCCCTTCACCCCTGGTATGGGTCTTTTATTTCTAGGACTATCGTTGGAAACCCTATGTACAGCTCTATTTTAGTACAAATTGCTAAATCTCAATTAAATACAGCACTAGATAATCTTAAGAATTTACAAGGAATTCAAGTAAAATCTTTTCAAAGAGTTAGTGCTGATGAACAAATTAGTGCTATTTTGGATATATCTATAATTAGAAACCAAATAGATCCAAGACTTTTTGATGTAAAACTTAAAATAATGTCTAAGGGTTATAAACCAATAACTCCTTCTTTTACGGTTTCAACTATATAATAGGGAAATATAAATGGTTTCAATTAGAAGTGTCAATGAAATAATATTAAGCCTAATAGATTTTTATAGGGTGGCTCAACCAGATCTTGACGTCAAACCAGGAACTGTAGCTAGAGATTTATTTGTTGATGGACCTTCTAGTCAATTAGCTTTACTTTACGATGAATTATCTTCAGTATCTAATCAGCAGTCTATGAGATTAGTAATTGGTTCGGATTTAGATAAACTTGCTAAAAATTTCGGAATTATTAGAAAACAAGCCACCCCTTCTACTGGAATAGCACTTTTAACATTTTCTTCTATTAATGCTAATATTAATATTAATAAGGGAGATAATATTGTTGCTAATAATGGATTTTCCTTTACCGTTTCAAATGGTATTGCTGTTTCTGCGACATCATCTAATTATTATAGATCAATAGCCTCTAAATTTAGGGATCAGTTAGATTTTGCTGGAATTTCCGATGAATTTGCTGTTGAAGTAACTGTTATTGCATCTACTGCCGGAAGTGCTGGTAACATTGGATCCTACTCATTAAATAGAACAAGTATTGCTGGTGTTTCTAATGTTACAAATATAAATTCTTTTAGAGGTGGAAATGACCAAGAAAGTGATTCTGCTTTTAGAAACAGAGTCTTATCTTCATTTAGTGGCTCAAGTGTCGGTACTTCTTTGGGATATTTAAATGTCGCTTTAAGTACTTCTGGCGTTTCTGATGCTACCGTTATTGAACCTGGTGACCCATTAATGACTAGGGATGGCACTATAGTTAATATTTCATCTGATGGAACTCATACAATCATTTCAGAAGGTACTGGTGGTAAAGTAGATGTTATTGTTTTAGGTTCCAATTTAATAGAAAATACTGATAGTTTTATTTATAGAGATAAAAGTAATAATAATGATCCTTCTAGTGTAAAAAATGATGTTGTATTGGGTCAAATTGCCGCCGATGCTGGTAAAACCATTAATAGAAAAAGAATTGATGATATTAAAAATGGTGTTTTACCATCCCAACCTATAGATACTTTATTACAAGTGACAGGATCAATTAGTGGCGGTAATTTTGTTGAAAAAAGTATAGATTCATATGGCAGATCTTCTGGCAACTTTGAATTAATTAAAGATCAAGGAGTTTATGGTGGAAGTCCTTTTGGATTTGATACTTTTCATTGGGTATCAGATAGAATATCAGATTTTAGTGAAGATAAAATTAAGGGGCAATTTAATGGGCAAGATGCTGTTACCTTTACTGATGTAACAGAAATTTCTAATGTTCAACAAAATTTATCTATTACTAATGAAAATAGTATAGTAACTTCGGATCGTTCAATTATTCAATTATTACATACCCCCATCACTAATGTTACTAGGGTTTTTAACGTTAATACAGGGGAAAGATATATTATATCAAATCAAAATTTAGATCAAACTGGAACATTTAATACTACGGGTAGAATTAAAATTGCCGGAAATACATTACCTACAGCATCTGATACTTTACAAGTTGACTATAGTTGGATTGTTAATTATGATCAATATTCTGATTTTGATGGATTGCTTGGAACATTTAATCCCAGATCTGTTACAGATAGTATTGATTGGGGATATGCATCAATTGTAAAAGATGAAAAAATTAAATTTGATTTAAATATTGGCAATAATTTTTTTCAAGGAACATCTTCTCAGCCCATTGCTAGTATTCTATATGCTAATAAATTTTTAGAAACTGATGGTTATGTAGAACAAGTAACATCTGGAACTTTTGTTGGTAGATTGTCTGTTGTTATTAACAAATTACAAATACTTACTTCTAGTGTAGATTCGGTAACATTAAAGAATAGTAATGTAGAATTATATTCAACAGCACAAGGCAATTCCTTTGTTAGTACAGCTACTGAAGTTGTTGGAATAGAAATCTTATATGTTACAACCATAATTTTACCATCTGATACTACGGCTATAATAGGAGATAAGGTAACAGTAATATTAAATAGTCAAAATGTATTTTCTTCAGGCTTAGTTTCTGGTAGTAATAATGGTAATCAAATTACTATACCATCCACATTAATTGATACTCCTGCAACTTCAATAATATTAAGGGTTACTTATGTTTCTGGTGTTTCAGATTTGTTATCAAATGCTACAACATCTTTGCCTGCTAGTAGAAATGGCAATGGATTTAATTTATTAAGTAACAATGGATTTACTAATTTTAGTGTTGTAAATATGGTTAGAAGAGAACATCAGGTTGTTCAAAAAAATCTAAGCAACCAATATTATGTTGAATTAAATTTACCCAGCACGGAATTTACTTTAAATTCTGATCAAATAATTTCAGCTATTAGATTATCTGATAATTTAGAATTATGGAACTTTAGTAATGTCGGATTAGTATCTATTGGAACGTCTGGAAATTTTCAATTAATTTTTAATGGTGTTAATTCTCCTGTTATTGGAGATAGAGTATTAGTTATATATTATGCCACTGATTCTAGAAAATTTCAACCTTTTAGTTTCAGTAATTCATTGATAAAAACAAAAATAAATGAATTGTCCATTGATTCTCCGAATAAATTTAATGTTTCTATTAATGAGTTTGTTAATCAAGGATCAGGATTATCATTTAATATAATAGAGCCAAATACTAACATTATTTTATATGGAGTGACTGATGGTTATTTATCCAATACCTTAGTGAATGGTGTTGCTGACATTTCTAGTTTAACAGTTAATTTTTCATCTACTAATGATATTTTATATAAAAAAATTGTAATAACTGGAGCCAATACTGCAAATAATAATGGAATATATGATATTATTGCTTATGATAATTTAACTAATAAAATAAAAATAACAAATACATTAAATAATATAAAACATGATCAAATATCTATTGTAAGAATATTAGATGGACAAGAATTATGGAATTATTCTGGAACAATAGATATTGCTAATAATAAGTTAATATTTAATGAGACAAACTCTAGTCATGTTAATGATGGAGTTTTTGTTATGTTTTTTAACTATAATAATTTAAGAAAAGCTCCGACAAGAATTATTGGAAATATCGTGGATCAAATTAATAATACTGGAGTAGTTTCTATTGCAGGAACTTCTTTATCAATTGCAAAAGATATTATTTTTACTGCCACTAATACTGGGTTAAAGTTAAATTTATCAGAGGCTTTAAGAAAAACTTTAAATATTAGTTCGACAGCACCATTATCTAGCGGATATAAAATTGCTAAAATTATAAAAGTAGAAAAAGTAATTACTGCCAGTGCTACTGATGATACAGTTTTAAAAGTTTTAAGTACATATGATGTTAAAAATACAATAATACAAAATAATTTATTATATTCTGATTTTATGTTAGGAGATTTATCTTTACAAAATCTTGATTTTATTTTACCAAGTACACAAAACAATACTTTAGATGTAGAAACACATAATTTACCTAAATTAGGAGATAAAATAAGGATCACTTTTTATTATACTTATGATAATGACTCTGAAAACCTTTCATATACTAGAAATGGAACATTATATAGTAATAAAAAATTTGCATTAATAAATAAGATTTATATTTCTAGTGGATTTAAATCGTCACAATCTACAAAATTTACTGTAACTTCATTTACCCAACCCAGCTTGGGTGCTAGATATAAAGTCTTTTATGACTACTTAGCTCCAAAGCAAAATGAAAGAATTATAGTTAAATATAATTATAATAAATTGTTGGGAGATGTTACTTTTAATTTAGAAGATGCTAGACCTATTAATGCAGATGTTTTAGCTAGAGAAGCAAAATTAACTGAGTTGAATCTTACTATGAATGTAGTGATTGATAATGATTATAAGTCGTCTACTAATACGGTGTTACAGAATTTAAGAGATAAATTAACTACAGCGCTGACTACCAATACTTTGGGCAATGTTATTGACGCTGTAACTTTAATAAATACTGCTCAAGCAGTTGCGGGCATTGCAAGAGCTAGAATATTATATTTTAATAAAGTTGGTGGAATTGGGCAAGTACTTAAAGTGCAAGCACAAAAAGATGAATATTTTGCTCCAAACAATGTTATAATTAATACTGAGACTAGATAATGGGTAACCTTAGAATACAAAATGTAGAAGTAATAGACGTTTCTAATATTAAAGTAGTATTTACCGAAGATTTAAATACTAATTTAGTAATTGAAAACATTTCTATCATATCTGATACTAATAATGTTCCAAATGCAGAAGTATTAAGTTTGAAAATTAAAGGAAATACTTTAACATTTAAATGTTTGCCTTTAAGCCCTTTAGCATCATATTTTTTAACATTTCAATCTATTAATTTACATCCATTTACTTCCTTGCATGGAGATTATAGATTAGCTGAAGATGGTATTACAAATAAATATTTAATTATAGCTCCATTATCTCCAGACAATCCCGTTCAAAATTATTTTGGTTCTTTTTATAAAGATAATATTTATAATATAGATGATGATACTACTTTAGTTGGAAAATATATTCAATCATTATCTGTAATTTTATCTAGAGCTTTATATGATATTAGACAAGTTAAAAACGAAAATTATTTGTCTTTTGATGTAATTGATGAAAAAAAAGTTCGTGGAGCAGGACCTTTTGATCGACTTGATGAAGAGGGGGCTTATGAAATTGTACGTTTAGGACGAGCCCCAAGCTCTAACAAGGGAGCTGCTAAGTTTCAATATGATGAATTTCCACGATTTCCTATTACTTTACAAAAAAATGTGGCAAATGAAAACATTTTACCAAATTCAACCAATGATATTGGTATTTTTAATGTTAATACTTTAATATTAAATCTTGGCTCTTTTCCCATTACTAAAGTTACAAGTATTGTATTTTTACAAAGTACATCAACTCCAAAGATCATATATGATATTTCTTCATTAGGATATCAAATAAAAGACTCTCGTTATGATCAAGATTATGCTTTTAGTTATGCTACATTAGAAGATAATCAAATTAAACTTAATGATAAAATTCTTGAAAATTCTAATTTTTCTTTAGATTCTATTATTAGAGTAGAAGTTATTTATGAATATAAAAATTTGGGTGTTGTTGTTGATCCAAATAGTGTTAAAGTAACTACAATATTTGATGTGATTAGAGAAGAATTGCCTCCAATTATTAATATTTTTAATTTAAAAAACTCTCCAATTGTAGATTCTAATGGAGATATTTCTGGATTGGGAGGCGTTACATTTACTGATCCAAATAATAATATTATAAATTCCTTACATCCTGCATTTAAAAAAGAAATTGTATTTAGATTAAATGGTTTGCCATCTTTGCCTGGACAATATGCTATTGATTATGAAACCGGAACAGTTTATGTATATGGTGAAGATTTAAATAATAATGGAACTGGACCATATCCACCGCTGGCTACATATAAATACAAATACACTTTTAAATCTGATCAAGATTATACTTATGATTCTAGTTTGTTTGATTTAGTTGCTCTTCCTTTAGGAAATTTAATAAATGAGGATGGGACTATTGTTTTTAATTATGAAGAAGTTTTGATTCCAGGATTAGATTATAATGCGGCTTTACATCAAGAAGAACTTTCTGAAAGAATAGAAAATAGGTTAGTGGCATTAAATGCCTTTAGAACAATTCATTCTCCTATCACTAATGTATTTAGAATTTTTAATGAAACATCAGGAGAAATATATACTCTTAGTAGATGGAATGATGATAAAATATATTTTAGATATAATAATCCTCCTAAAGTAATTTCTCAAATTGGTGAACGGTCTTCATTTGCATCTCAAATAAATGAAATGTTATTTGCAAATACAGTACTACAAAATGCATTGCCATTAAGAATATTTAAAATATTTTTAAATAACAATACAATTATCTCTTCAACTGAAGATAGTGTTGGTTCATCATTTAATTCTAGTGTTACTTTTACTAATGGTAATATATTTATAATTGAACGATGGTTTGATAAAGATGCTACTGAATCAGTAAATATTAATAGACTAACAAATATAGGAGATTATGTTATAGATTATATTAATGGTATAGTTTATATTGCTGTAAGTAGTACTCAAGATTTTAATTTAGGAAGTATTAGTTATAAATATAATAGTATTAAACCCACTTATCCACATGTAATTAGTGTTGAAGATATTTATTATCGTTTTAGTTCATTAGTACCTAAAAATAAAAATTTTAAGTATACTTCATTTGATGATGGTAGTATAGTTCCAGAAAACATTGACAGTGCGGATGAATTATATTTAAATGAAAATTCATCTGCGCCTTATCAAATTTACAATAATTCTGTGGGCATTTTTTTCAATTCTTCTTTTGTGCCAGGAGTTACTAATCAAGTAAAATTTGTACGTAGTATTTTTGAGCACAATGATCTATTAAATAATACTAATCCTATTAATTTTGCTAATTATAGCGTATCTAATGGATTTAATATTACTGTGGGAGAAATTAATAAACAAGTATTTGATACTGTTAAATATGATGGATATAATTATTACGTTAATGTTAATGAAAATATTCCATATTTATCTCCAAATATTAATTTTTATTTTAATGTTACTAGAGCTTCTGATGGTCAAAATTTGTGGGATAATGCTGGAATAATAGAAGAGGGAAATATATTAAAGCTTATTTTGTCAGGAGTAAATTCACCATCTATTGGTGATTTAGTTACAATTAATTATATTTTCTCAATAAATAATTTGTCTAGAATTGTCATAGATTATAATAAAGGCGATTTATTTGTAGATTATACTTATGTGGCAGATGAAATTATTGTTAGTTATGAATATGGTGATAATATTATTGATTTTAGATCTAGCAAATCTCTTTCGGCAAATACCGAATATTATGCCAGTTATAAAGTAGGTGCTTTAAGAGATGCTCTATTAAAAAACTTTGGAACTTTAGTTAATATTCCAGAATTAACTAATTTTGATGTTGATTTTAATAGAGAAAGATATCGTGATTCTTTAATGGCAGCCTTATCTTCTTTCATTCAAGGACCCACATTAAATGCTATTAAAAATATTGGAAAAACTATTTCTCATATTGAGCCTGAGGTTATTGAATCAATATTTGAAGGCTGGTCTTTGGGTAATAGTTTATTGTTTCCACAAGAAATTAAAACTGAAGGAAATTTTACTTTATCACCAGCCAAATATGGTAATGGGGCTTTAATTAATGATCCAGATCAAAAAATTAGTTTACCAGTTTCTTCTAATATAAGATTAGAGGAGGGTACTTTTGAGACTTGGATCTATCCACAATGGAGTGGTTTAGATAATGATTCCAATTTAACTTTTATTATTACTAAAGATGGATATTCAATTGATCCATCAGAAGTTTTTGTAGGACCTGCAGAATATCATCCGAATTTTGTTTCAGGAAAATTTACTATAAATAAAAACAGTAATGTAGAAGGTCAGCCTCATTTTAATAAAGATGGTTTATTTATATACTATGATATAGATCCTTCTGGTACTTTTAAAAGATGGTATGTTAATTTGTTAGATGGATATGTTTCTACCAATACATCTAATTATAAAATTAAAATTGAAACAGATGGTTCTTTTTATGATGTTAAAACTTTAGTTTTACCTAAACAAAGTAATGTTTTTCTATTTAGTGGCATTAATTCTGTTACATTAAGTTTTAATGGTGGCGGTACCATTGATGATGGCATAACATTTGTTTCTGATATTGATCATTATATAATGGATTTTGGAGAAAACACTACTAAGAGTAGGCTATCTATTTTTAAAGATATTAGTGGATATTTAAATTTTAGAGTATACGATAAAAATAAAACATCATATATAGTTAGTTCAGATGTATCTTCTTGGAATTTAGGTGAACCACATCATATTGCCGCTTCTTGGAAACTAAATACTCAAAATGATAGAGATGAAATCCATTTATTCATTGATGGATTAGAGGTACCAAATATAATTAAATATGGACAAAAGCTTAGACCATATTTACATGAAAAATTTAGAACTATTAATCCAGAAGAAATTGTAGGATTAACAGGAAAAGATATTGTATCATCAATTGATTTACATACAGTATTAAATAGTAATGTGGTTACTTCTAGTTTAAATTTTAGTGCTTATAATATATCAATAGGTGATATTATTTATATAGATGAAGACGGATTTAATACTGCGGGTTATACTATAACCAATATATTGGGGCAATCTTTAACATTAAATTCTCCTATGCCTATTTCTTTAACTAATGGCAGATTTTCTATTAATAGAACTCAGTATACTATTACTTCAGAAATAGACATTTTTCCAAATATAGCAATATCTACAATTCATGTATTTATTAATAACAATAATTTATCAGGATCAATAAATGGTAACACTGTTACCTCAATAGGATCAAATTTTGAAACAAATGGTGTATTGCCTGGTTATTTAATTAGAATTAATGGGGACTCAGAACTGCCATTAGCTGTAACTATATTGCAGGTTTCTGGGGATACATTAGTTATTGACGCGGAATTGTCAGTTAATCTTAGTAATACTGATTTTTGGATTTATTCAAATATAGAAGAAGAGATTCCTGGGGTCAGGGCGCTATTTCCATCTTATTCTATTTCTAAAGATAGTAGCTTTAATAATATTTTAACAATTTCTAATAATGTCTTTGCCGATGATTTAATTTTGATTAGAACTTTAGGTTTAAATTTTAGAAAAATTAATCGTGATTATTATGTATGGGGACATGATCAAGAAAATATCTTGATGACAAAAATGCCACCTCCCATATCTTTAGATGAAGTAAAAATATATAAAAACATTTTACCTAAAACTGCTATAAATTCTAATAATGCAACCTATTCAGCAGGTTTATATACTTCTAGCAACTTAATTACGGCTCAACCATCTAATTCACAAATTGGTAGAACTATTAGTGTAACTATAGCTGGAAACAATGTAGATTTCTCGGCGCCTGTATATGTGTATATTCAAGGCGTATCAGGAATTACACCAACATCTGAGTTTATATCATTTAGTGATTATGGAACCTTAGATTTTACAAATATGTATGTGTCTATTGATTTTGTAAGTGTTATTGTAAAGCCAATAAATTTAAATAGGGACGCTGTATCAATAGAAATAAAAGAAAAATACATTATCACACACAGCGAGTTAAGTGGAGAGGTTCCTGTTATTAGATTTAGTTATCAAATGAATCATGGTGAAAATTTATATAATGATACTGCTTTTACAGTAAGAGATGACAATAACTTATTTAGCTACTCTGATATAGGAAATTATTTATTAATTCAACAGCCAATTAATGTGGCTGGATACTATAAAATTACTAATATTTCTGAAGACAGAAAAACTTTATATATAGAATCAACAGTAGCTTCTTTTATTCAACCTTTAGATAATTTTAGTGGTGGTGTTTATCAAATATTAAATACTACAGCTTATAGGAGTGGATTACAAAGCGGATATTTTACTTTAGAATCAGAATTATTGCCAAGTGTGGGATACATGTTGTCAAGAGGATTCTATGAAATAGAATATACAACATACTGTACTATTAAGTTTGATCCTTTACATAAAAATGTATTTTTTGGAAGTGATTTTAATGGCAATAAACAATTAAATGCCATTATGGATCAAATAAAAGTATATTCAATAATGTTAACTGACACTAGAGTTGGAGAAAGTATACCAAGTAATCAAAGATCAATTACTAAAGATTTTAATTCATTAAAGGCACTTAAATCTGATAAAAATACACTTCTTTTAATTAATTTTGATGAATTTCCATTTGTAAATGAGGCAGATAAATATATAGAAAAAGATATTGTTAAACATCACTTTTTCTCTCCCGTAGTTGTTAATGAAAATTTTGGCAACAGTGTGGTAATACAAAATAATCCAATTATCTTATCTAATGATGGAATTTTAGATACAAGAAAAGAAGGAAGTATTGAGTTTTGGGTTAATCCAATTTACGATACTGGCAATGATCCTGTAGAAAGATATTATTTTGACGCATTTGGTGCTGTAATAGAAAATGTTGTTAGTATTAATGATGTTACTGTGAAAGTAAAAGGATCAGTAAGTAAAATATTAAATGTTAAATTAGAAAATGGAGATAATAAAACAGATTATTTTGCTGGTGGCAAAGTTGAAATTGATTCTCAAAGATCTATACAAGAAAATAGTATAAGTATAGGTAATAGTACAGCACAATCCTCTAAACAAATATTACAAGTAATTTCTGTAAAAATTGTTGGAGATAGAACTAATACAGATTATTTTACAAATGGTACGGTTGGTTCAGATAAAAAAACTATTTATCTGGGCAAAACTTTACCATCTATTAACTTACCTATTATTATTACATATCAGCCCACAGAAAGTGGATCCGATACCATTAATACTCAAGTTATTAGATTAAATAAAATTTTACCATATCAAAATACTAAAGTAACCGTTACTTATATTCCTAAGGGTCTTCAAGGTGATCGAATTTCTATTTATAAAGATAAGTTTGGGTTTATTAATTTTGGTATTACAGCCTCTGGAACTGATTATTTAGTTAAAGCTCCTACTTTTTGGGTCCATAATACTTGGCATCGAGTTAAAGCAAGTTATAAAATTAATGGTGGAATAAGTTCTGATGAAATTAGATTATTTGTAGATGGCTATGAATTTTCAAAAACTTTATTTGGTGTTGGTCTTATTTCAAATGATTTATTTTCAGATCAAGTTAGCTTTAATATGAGTGATGGTTATAATATCAAATTTAAAGATCCTATAAATTACTTATTTATAGGATCTGAGTTTACTCAAAGAAAGCCAATTTTTAGTTTGATTGATAATTTTAGAATCAGCAATATTTCTAGACCTATTTATCAGCCATACGGAGAGCCCATAGATGTGAATTATAGCAGCAATTTAAATGCTGTATTGCCTGTTACACATGATTTGTATACTACATATTTATTAGATTTAGATAATACAAGAATTAAAAATACTGATTTTTCTCTAATTAAGAATAAAGAAACAGGATTATTTAGCTTTTTAGTAAATATTTTTGATTCCTTTGGTATAATAAATAGTAGTCCTAAAGTTCAAGAAGTATTGGAAAAATTAATAAAAATACTTAAGCCCGCTAACTCTAGGGTATTTATTAAGTATTATAGGTGAGATAAATATGACTAAAAGAATCCCAGTATCTGGAACACAAAATATTTGGTTTGATACAGAACAAATAGACAATAATGATTTAAGTTTAGAACAAAATTATAATGATACTGTAACTTCTGGTATCATTAATAATCATATTGGAAGCGGCATATTATCTGAATCTTTAGAACAAAATACTATATTTGATTCTTTATTAACTAATACTTTTTTAGATGGTATAGCTGTTAATCCACAAAATCAACCAACTGATAATAATTTTGGTAATCAATTAGAAATAACACTTACCAATTCAAAAGTTGCTTCAAAAAAGACTGTAAAAGTTGGTATAATAGGATTAGATTTTGAAGGAAATCTTCAATTTGAAACCTTTTATTTTAGAGTAAATGAAACACAAATAAGTAGAAAACATTTTGCCAGTATTTTAATACTTTTATTTAATGACTTTATAGGAGATCCTGATCTTTCTATGAACTTAGGTGGTAGAATTCTTATTAGAGAAGCTAAGCCTATGACTTTGTCAAGAGATCCTATAATGGTTGCTCAAGATGTAGAACCTAATTTGTTTTTTAGAGACTTTTTTCTTAATGGCTCTATTTCCTTGCAAGCTTTATTACAGAATGCCTTACCAACATATAATATTGATTCTTTAAATATATTTACTGGAGAAAAAGATAATAAGGTATTATTAAATGGAGATGTTACTACACAAATAGGACAAAAATTTGTTGCAACAACTAATAATATTCAAAAAATCACTCTTTTATTATCAGTAAGAAACTTAGATTTAAATAATGAAAATGATTTAGTATGGAATGGTGACTTGGTTGTTAGTGTTTATCCATTACAATCTGACATTGATTGCCCAAGTGATATTTCTCCAAGTTTACCAATTGATTTTGCTCCATCTAATATTCCATTGGCACAACTTAGTGTGAATTATAATTCACTATTAGCTAATGGAATTGAACTTGGTTCTGTGCCACAGCCTGTAGATTTTGTTTTTAGTAATAGTTTAGTTGCCACAGGAAATGTTCTTGTGCCAGGAAATTATTATGCCATAGCAGTTAAAAGATCTGGTTCGGCAAACAAATGTGATATTTTATTTTCTGTAGGTAGTGATAGGGTTCCAAACTCTAGAATTACTTCTTTTACTGGTGATCTATGGGTTGATATTCCAGAAGAAGATTTATGGTTTAAAATTTGGACCGACTCTGCCAAAGTATCTGATGGACAAGCATATGATACTGGTCATGGAATTACTATAACAAAAACTATTATTGATGAAGAATCGCAATCAACTATTGATTATTGTTTTGATGATATTCAATTTGTTGGAAATGATGTATATAAAGCGGTTGTATCAGCCACTACATTAGAATCTGTACCAGTACCAGATCAAAGTACTGGAAATCCAGTTTTGAGTAGAAAACAATTTGTTCCAAAAGTTGACTTGTTAAATACTTTAGATATAGAAAATTTAGATGTAGCATCAGAGCCTTTATTAATTGGATCAATTTCTGATAAAAACAGAAAATTTTATGATTCTATTTCTGCTAACTTAAGTTCAATTTTATATTCTGCCACTATGGCAGAGGATGAACTATTGATTAAAGTAATTGATGACCCCACTGATGTTACAAGATACAATACTACTGTAACTGCATTAGTCACTAATTTAATAAATGGTGATTTTATAGGAGCAAAAATTACTCCTAATGCCAATAATCCCTCAGTTTTTTATAGGGTAGCCAGCGCTCGTTTGTGTTCAATGATTGTTGGTGACGTTAATGGTGACGGTATTATAGATAATGATGATTTAGATTTATTAAATTCTTATTTAGGATATAATCTAAATGTAGGTTTACCTTTACATGCCAGTGTAACGACTGATGGATATACTACATCTTTTATAAATGGATATAAAACATATATTCAGCCATTTACTAATTTATTTTCTGTAAATTTTCAATTAATTGATCCAAATACTGGAGACATTGTTGCTGCTGGAATAGATGGTGTTTTAGTTGCAAATCCAACAGATCCAAGATTAGCTGAACTAACTAGTTCATCGGTAGATTTTAGTTCTATTGTTGGATTGAGTAGTTATAAATTAGTTATATTTGCTGGTGGTAATGACGCTGACCAGGGCGGATTTGATGTAACTTCTGTTGATACATTATCAAATGTAATTACTATTAGAAAAGTAATTTTAAATGGAGATGTTTTATCTCAACTATTACGTGCGGACATTGATGGAGATTTTCATATTACATATACTGATGGTTATTTATTACAAAGTTATATAAACAAACTTAGTTTAGATATGCCTCCACCAACTCCATATCCTGCTCCTACCAGTAATCCTTATGATAAAATTGGTACTAGATTTAATGTTTTAAGATTTAAATTAGAAAAATTTGTAGATAGAGATGATGATTATACTAATTTAAGTACTGGTCGAGCTGCTGGAATACATGTTCCTCAAGATATTTTTTCTGAGGATGGTTATTTTTCATCGCATGATTTTTATACTTCACCCGTACCAATATCATTTGATAAACAGCTTACTTGGAGTGAATCATTAATTGTAACTAACAGTAGGGCAAAATTAGTTCCAACTGTTTTTACTACACAAACTGGTTTTAGTCAAAATGACTGTGCTATAAAAGGCACTAGTTGTGAAATTTATCCTTCAATACCAGATTTTGATTCTGGTAGAGTAGATTATTTTGTTCCTAATAATTTAATTATTGGAGATGGCGGAGAACTTAAAAAACCGGATGGTAATTTTTACAAGGTAGATTTTGAAGTAGGGACAGTAATACTTGAAATTCCTGATGGATTTTTTGGTTCAGAGAAAACTCTTAATATTATGGATGATTTTGTGGTAGATTATACAGGAGACGGTGTAACACGTTTAGGTTTTCCTGCTATGAAATTTGCTGATTGTTCTTATGTTAACAATACGGCTTTGCTTAATGATCAGGTTAGATTTTCTGTTTCAGTACAATCTTTTTCACCTAATATCAATGGTTTGAGTACAGACGGTTATGCCGGAATTATCGTGGATGGTAAAATTGGAGTGTCAGTAGATTATACTACCGGATTAATCACATTAAATTTTAGCAATTTATTTCAAGATGAGATTCTTAAAACATTAAGCACCAAAATTCAAATACATGTTTATTTGAAAAAGGGTGGATTTAATAACTCTCCTCTTTTCATAAATTCTACTAAAGTACAAAATTTATTAAACTTAACCAATTCTTTTAGTGATGCAAACAGCACATCAGATTCGGGTGATGCTGGTACTATTGGTATGGTTGTTGGTGGAGCTAGTGCAACCACCAGTATTAATAGTGGCGTTTATGTTCCATTATCAGGCACTTATAGTTATACTGGTGGAGATGTATTTACTTTAGGACCAAATTGTAAATTAACATATAATGGATTAATAGCAAGAGATTTTATTGTTACTTGCGTATTATCTTTAAATAAAGATGTATCTTCTGGGTTTGAGATAGATGGAAGTATATCTCTTAGTAATGATTATTTGGGAACTACATCTTCTCCTTGGTTTCAATCTGTAGATACTACAGTTAATAAAAGAGCCAATTTAACATTTAATAGATATGTAACATTAACTCCAGGAGCTACAATTTCTCCCATTGTATATGTGCCTGGCGGAACAGTAAGTGGAAATATTGTTACATTAAATGTTACTATGACCGTTCAGTCTGCCTAATTAATTTTATATTTGGGGTTGACATTAACAGACTTGGTGTTACTATCGTAAATAATGAAAAAAAGAAATATTTTTATTATTTTGTTAGCGCTGTGTGGCTGTACACAAAATAAAAATTTAGATACTAAATTATCTATAACAACAATTCAAGAGCAGTTTATTGTTCCAACTTGTGCACCAGAAATGTTACACATTACTGGCACATATTGTACACAAGTTATTCAATTGTGTAAATCTTATATGGAGCCACCCGAAACTACTCCCTTTGCCAGATGTTTAGAATTTAATAAAAGTAAATGCATTGGTAAAAATGTAGAAATGAATTTTTGTATAGATAAAGAAGAATATTTCAATCCGATAGATCGCATTCCATTATCCAATGTATCTTGGACAATAGCAAAATCACTTTGTGAAAAACAGAACAAAAGATTATGTTCGGAGCCAGAATGGAATTTTGCTTGTGAAGGAGAAGAAATATATCCATATACTACCGGCTATTCAAGACCATCCAAACAATGCAATATAGATACAGTGAAAGATATTATTTGCAATAATGGACTGTGTGATCATAGAAATTCAGTGGTTCAAAACCCTGAATGTTTGTCACCATTTGGTGTGCATAATATGTCTGGCAACGTTGACGAATGGGTTGAAGTTCCAAAATATCAACATAGTAAAATTCCAGATTTATGGATGAGATCATCTTTAAAAGGCGGGCATTGGTTACCAGTAAGAAATAGATGCCGCCCCAAAACAGATGATCATGATGAATCATTTCATCAAATTTCGGTAGGATTTAGATGCTGTAAGGATAGTGATGATTTACTTAAATAAAATATTTAAAATTCCCGGTCCTAAAGATTTAGGCATGTCTGATTCAAATAATGCAATGCCTATAGCTTGTTTTTCTAATGATGAGTCTGCTACATGGGAAGATTATTATGCTAAAGTAAAAAAAGAATATCCTATCAAATATTTTATAGCAGCAACCTTTATTGGATGCTTTGTATCTTTATTTCAAAGAAATAAAAGAAGAATTCAAGAATTTATTTATTGGATTAAATGTAATTATTTTAATAAATATAAATACCACATGTTAGACTTACGACAAAGAAAAAATATTACTTATGTTAATAATGGCATTACTAAATCTATTAAAAATCCAGATTATTATCAATATGGATGGCTAGATGTAGATGATAGAATGTTATATGCAATATTCGGACTATTAAATAGCTTTGTTGAAAATGAATTGAATACAATTAAAGTATCAGAAAATGACGTTCAAACAAATCCATTTCTTGCTAAACAAAAAGTTGCTCAGGATGAAATATTAAGTATTTATAATTGGTGGAATAATGATCGTTTTGTTGAAATGGAAGAGATAAATAAACTTAGATATAAATGGTCCTCTTTATCAAAATTAAAAAGAATAAATGCCAAACAACGAGCTTTGAATCAACTTATGATTAAAGAAAAAGAATTTGAAGATAAAACTGATGAAATGGTTGAAAAATTAATGAAAGTTAGACGTACCTTATGGTCGTGATATAGTATCATCTATGAAAATATGTTGGTATGGTTTTTTAGCTAAGAATCACTCGTGGAGTATAGTTGCGCAAAACATTTCTAGGGAATTAATCCGTAAAGGACATCAAGTAGATTTGTTTTCAACCAATGGTATTAATCATTTTCCACAAGATTTGATTCCTAATTTAAAAGGATTTGTTGAAGAAAATACTGCATTAACTCCCGATTCTTTTAAAGAATTAGTAGAAAATAAATTAGACAAAGAGTATGATATGCAGCTATCATATACTGCTTTGAAAAATTTCGGGCATCATTTTATTCGTGGATCCAAAAATAGATTTGGAATTTGGAATTATGAAACAACAGTTATTCCATCTTCATTTATTAAATATTATAAGTGCGTAGATAAAGTTTTACCATCCTCTCAATTTAGTAAGAAAATTTTTACTGATAATGGAATGCCTGAGTCAGCGCAAATAGTAATTCCACATGGCATTCATTTAGATAGATTTAATAATTTGGGTAAATATCCAATTAAATCTGACAAAAAATACAAAATATTATGTAATATTGCTCAGCCTCATTTAAGAAAAAATATCCCAGGATTATTTAAGGCTTGGGGACAAGCCTTTACTAACAAGGATGATGTTTCATTAGTATTAAAAATTTCTAAAAAGGGTGCTAATGGTAAAAGTGACATTAACTTTGATGATATTTTTAGAAATTTTAAAAAACAATATAAAAATCACGCCGAAGTTAAAATAATTGATACTTTTATAGATGATATAGAGCCATTATATAATGCATGTGATGTAGTGATGACTATGAGTTTAGCCGAATGCTATTGGTTACCAGGGCTTGAAAGTTTTGCAGCAAATAAAGTAACAGTGGCTCCTCGTTATGGTGGTCAACTGGACTATATGAATAATGATAATTCTATTCTTATAGATGGTAAGGAGATTAAAGCCGATTATAGTATGCAATATTGGGAACCATCTCCATATGCAAAAGCCTTTGAACCAAGTCCAGCTGATTGTGCAGCCAAATTACAAGATCTAATTAAGAATTATGATTCTTATCACGCTAAGTTCTCGCCTAAAATGAAAGAGGTGGCTCAAGAACATACGTGGTCCAAGGTTGCTGACCGCATTTTAGATTTATGTGAGGAATAATGTTGTCTATAGTAATACCAGTGTTTAATAAATGGAACTTTACTGAAGCTTGTTTAAATGATTTGCGCAGTCTTCCGCATAATACACATGAAATTATTGTTGTAGATAACAATAGTACAGATGAAACTCAGCATAAATTATTAAATTTATTTTGTACTGAATATGAAGAGATTCGATATCATAAAAACCCTGAGAACTTAGGTTTTGCCAAGGCTTGTAATATAGGTTATTCATTGTCCAAACACCCTAATGTTATGTTCTTAAATAATGATATAAGAGTTAAATCTAATAAAAATAATTGGACAGACAAGATAATTGAGAAATGTAGTGAGGGATTAGTAGGACCTACTATGGGACAATTAGACTCTCAATTAAAATTTATTAAAGAATCTAATTGTGTATTACCTGGCAATTCTTATTTATCAGGCTGGTGTATTGCTGGTTCTAAAGAAACATGGAATAAGTTAGAAATTCCAAGAAAAGCAACTCAACAATTTTCTAATGCCAATGTACCGCAAATATTCTCAGAAGAATATGGCTTAGCATATTTTGAAGATACGGATTTAGGATTTCGTGCACGAAAATTAGGAATTAAAACAAATGTAGTTGATATACCGGTTATACATTTTGGCAAACAAAGTAGTTCCCAGATTAATACTTATGCACTTTATTCTTATGCAAGATCTATTTTTGTAAAGAAATGGACAAATAAAGTGCCCTAATGGAAATTGTTTTTAATGCTGTAACGTATAATTTAACAAATTGGAAATTTTCTTATGAGGGTAGCGGTGGACAACCAATTCCAACATCTGTTAGTCGTTCTGTAATAGATCTAAAAAATCCATATCCAGTATTAAAAGATGAGATTGGATTTTTTATACCTTTAACTAGTCCTGATATTATTTATCAAGTTTATGGGCAAGGATCTTTAACAGATTTTGCAATGATATATAGTCGTGCCTTTAATAATATTTCTTATAAGCAAAAAGATCTTAATAAAGCTATGATTCATTTAGATGATTTTTTATTAAAATTAACAAAATTTAGTTGTTATTTATAGAACGATGAAATTAAAATTTAATAAACAAGAATTTGTACTTTCACACTGGAAAGTGATGAATAACTGTTATTGTAGAGTTTTATATGTCCCATCCTCTTGTTGTGATTTTATTATAAAACATCGGTCTGTTGGAGCGACTAATTTTTATATAAATAATCATTATATTTATATATCTGGATTAGATATTTTAACAATTAGCGGCGAAGGTTATTTGTCAAAAATAGCATATCAGTTTAATAATATTTATAAAGATCGTAAATACAAAATAAAAGAATTAGAAATAGCCAAAATGGATGTTACTAATTTTATTTTAAAGTATACAAAACTATATTCATTTACATGATATTAACGGTAAAAACCAATAATCATACTTTTGTTTTCTCTAAATGGATGAAATTCAGAACAAAACATGATTTTAAAAACTCTTATCCAGATTATATTAGATTGAGCGATGATTTTCCTTACTGGGATGTTGAAATAGGATTTAAATTAATTAGTTCAGAAATAGAGTGGCAACACAACCAGAGTACTGGCATTTGGGAAGCATTCTCTACTCCAGAATTTTACCATGTAATAAAGATTTATAAAAATCTTTATGGCAGTAAGGTATCATATGATGATATCGAAGCTGCTAAATCAAAAATGGATGAGTTATTAATTAAATATGATAAATTGGGGTGTTTTTTATGATTTTTTATTATAAAGAAAAAGAATATTGTTTAACAGATTGGACAATATCTCATCAAGGTTACCATTATTGGCGCAGGTTAGTTATGTCTGATGGAAAACCCTCCACTTATGATTTTATTGGTTATAGAATTTGGAAAGATAAAGAATATACTTTAGCATCTAGTGGTTTATTTGTAGAAATTCATAAGTTATATATTATGTATGATAATACTGCTGGAAAACCTGTAAGAATTGATGATAACACCTTATATCCTTTTAAAGAAAAATTAGATGATTTCTTATTACGAGTTAATAAACTAAAGGTGTTTATATGAGTATAATCATTGCAAATATAACAATTGGTGATTGGGAAGGCTTTGGTTCAGATGGTTATATTTGGAATTTTTGGAGATTCTCTTCTGGTAGTTTAGGAATTGGTTTATTAGTTGATAATTCAGATTGGTTTAAATTACAGCCCAATACCGCTACTTGGTCATTGATTTTTCATTCACCATTATATTTTTTACAAGATCACTTTAAAGATATTGACTTCGTGAAATATTCAGAATTAGAGTTAACAAAAAAAGAAATAGATTTAAGGCTTGATAAAATTTCAAAACTTAAAAGTTTTTTATGAATTTTTAATTCAAGCCATTGACAATTAAATTAATAAAATTAAGCTAACACAATTATCAAGACATAGAATACAATCTAACTGATTGGGAAGTCCTTAATCTTTAAATTTGAATACATGATTTTCACAATATAACTTATATATATTATGTTTTCTGTCTAAATAAATATTTGCATCTTTATAAAGCCATTCACAAAAACGTTTGACTTGGCGACTTCCTCCAAAACACAATTTATATGTATTGTTTTTATATCTTTCTGGGTGATATATTTGCCCCCTAATATTTAAATTTGATAAAATATTGTTTATTGAAATACACATTTCTTGTGTTGAAGCAAATTCAATATTTAATTGATCTTGATGTATATAGATACTCCCATCACCATCAAAATATCCTCTAATAAAATGTTGAATCAAATGATTATCAATCCATTCTGGAAATGTAATATTAAAACTTTTAGCGCCATGACGCCCCTTTTTTATTAATGATGTAGACAAATATCTACTGTTTAATTCAAGTCTATATGCAACGTATTTACCTTTATTTTTTAGTTGTTTAAATGGCGGGCGTGGTTTGCCAAAAAAATTTGCACATTTAACTAAATGATTTTGATCCATTTCTTGTAATTCTATAATAATTTGTCCGGTTTTTTCCTTATTATAAGCATCTGCATAAAAGAAACCCAACCAATATGCTTTTTCTTCACAATTAATTTCGTCCATTAAATTTTCTGTTATAATATATTTTCTCACTATAGGATATAAAATTATGCCCAAGATACCTGAAGTTAAAATAAATTTTGTAGGAGGTCCCATTGCCGGAAGGAGTTGAGCTAAGAATCAGTAAAGATTTGTTACAACCATTGGTTGTTAATAAGGTTGTAATGCAAGCCAATACTTGTCTTAAAGGCAGATATGCTTATGATAAAAGTGGTTTAGGTAAATTAAATCAATTAATATCTGAATTACCTTTAACAGTTTCTGAGGTGAATGTTAAAGGTAAATTTATGTATTGGGTATTTTCCAAAGATGATATAACTTTATTTTATATGTTTTCCACTTTTGGCATGACTGGTCAATGGAGTTATATTGAAGGTAAACATCCCTGTTTTGAATTTCAATTTTCGGATGGTTCTAAAATATTTTTTAATGATCCGCGCCATTTTGGAACTATTAAGTTTACAAATAATAAGCAAGATTTACAAAATAAATTAAATGATTTGGGCTGGGATCCCTTTACTCCATTTAAAGATAATAAAAATTTTATAATAAATGCTCTTAAATATAGTAATAAAACTATTAGTGAAGATTTGATGAATCAGAAATTATTTTGTGGTGTTGGCAATTACATACGGGCTGAGGCTTTATATGATTGTAAAATATCTCCTTGGTGTTTAAGTAAACATTTAACTGAAGATAATATAATTAAATTATGCGAATCTATTATAAAAGTTATGGAGGAGTCATATAAGCATCAGGGCGCTACCATTAGCACTTATAAAGACGCTTATGGTGCTGAAGGAAAATATACTAGTTGTTTTAAGGTTTATGGTAAAAAGATTGATACTAATGGTTATAATATTATAAAAGAAAAGAGTGGTGACGGTAGGACTATTCATTGGTGCCCCGACATACAAAAAATTGGGAGTTAATATGACTACTTTTCAAAAAATATTGCTTACTTTAGGAGTAGTTATTGCTCTTTTATTAGGATTTGTTATTTATCAGCAAAAACAAAATTCTGATCAACAAAATGCTATTGAAAAGCAAGTGGTTTTACAAAAAGAGTTAAATGATAAAATAGTAAGGGCTCAAGCAGAATATGCCACTAAAAATGATTTAGAAAATTTTATTAAAACAAACGGCATAGATTTAAAAGTAATTCAAAATGATTTAGATAAATTATCTGCCGATTTAACTAGTACAAACAAAGTAGTTGTAAATAGTAATGGAGTAAAATCTGATCATGTAGAAAGTACTAGCTCAGAAATTAAGAACCCTAATCCAACCTTACCTACCTGTAAGGATGGTACAATTTGTCCTAATGCTGACCCATTTGGGTATTTGTCCAAACAACAAAACCTTAAATTAAATGAGCCTTTTGGAGATACTAATGTTCCAATAGGTGAAGTAGGCTTTAGTGCTTGGCAGGATAAACCATGGAATCTTAATATTTCTCCTCGTGAATATGATTTAATTACTGTAGTTGGTGAGGATGAAAATCAAAGACAATATTTTTACAACAAATTTAAAGTAAAAGTAGATGGTAAAGAGTATGATGTTAAGATTAACACATCACAATCTAAACAAGAATATCCAACAGCCAAATTTAGTTTTTGGAACCCACGTCTATTTTTAGGCATTGATAGTGGATTAAATATTCAAAGTTTTAGGGGAGAATTCGCCCCCACTCTTAATTTACAAATTATGTCATATGGGCAATTTAAGAGTCAGCCTGATTTTTCTATTTTACAAGCTGGCATTGGTTATGGTATAGTTAGTAAAAAAATACAATTTGTATTAACTCCAGTTGCTTATAATATCGGTAAACATTTGCCGTTAATAAACAATTTATATGTAGGACCATCTATCATGGTTAATACTCAAGGAGATATATCGATTATGGGAGCTATTAGAGTAGGATTATAATGCATATTAATGTTTTTACGCTTAATTGGAATGGAAAAGATAAGTTACAAACTTTATACCCAACTTTAATTAATTCATTATCAGATTTGAATTATACATGGTTTGTAAAAGATAATGGTTCTAAAGATGATTCTGTTAGTTATTTAAATTCATTAAATGATGACAAGATAAAATGTATTGCTTATAAAAATAATTTGCAAAATTTTGCAACTGGTATGAACTATTTGTTTGCTGAAGCTGCTCCGAATGATGAAGACTTAATAGTGTTACTTAATAATGATGTTATTTTTAATGATAGTAATTCATTAAAATACATGATGTCAATCATTAATAATGATCCAAATGTTGGTGTAGTGGGCGCCCGTCTGTTATATACTGGTACAAAAAAAATACAACATGCTGGAGTAGTAATTGATAATAAGCATAAGATGCCAATGCATTATCGAGCACATCAGGAAATAGATAAAGATTCTGAAAAGAATAGAGAATTTCAGTCCGTAACAGCTGCAGTTGTATTAACTAAAGCTAAATATTTTAAAAACATATGTACTACTAATAAGTCTGGAATTAATGGAATGGATGAAAACTTTCATTGGGCATTTGAAGATGTCTCTATGTGTTTATCTATCAAATATAATATGAATAAGAAAATTGTATATTGTGGTAATACTAATATTTATCATGAGGAAAGCGCTTCATTAAAAAAAGTACCATCGAATAAATTGTTTATGCCACATAACACCAATTATTTTCTTAAATTATGGGCTGATAGATATACTTTAGATCATGATGCTTATAAGAATAATAGTAAGTATCAATTGTATGAGAAATAAAATATGAAGAAGAAATTACTAGTTACTGGAAGTTGTGGATTTATTTTTGGTAATTTTATCAGAAAAGTAATTTATAATTATAAAGAAAAATATGATGTAGTTAGCGTTGATAAGGTACAAAATAATGCTATCAATTCTATTTATAATAATAAAAATCATGTGTTTCATATCGCTGATATTACCGATCAACATGTTATGGATGTTATCTTTCAATTTGAAAGACCAGATATTGTAATTCATGGCGCCGCAGAGAGTCACGTTGATACTTCATTAAAAACCCCTAATGCTTTTGTGAATTCTAATGTATTAGGAACGCAAAATATTATTAATTCTTGCGTTAAACATAATGTAGAAAAATTAATTTATATATCAACTGATGAGGTATATGGATCTTTAACATCGGAAAATGATGTAGCTTGGGATGAAACTGCTCCCCTAAACCCTAAAAACCCTTATGCCGCCACTAAAGCTGCCGGAGAACTCTTAGTAAAAGCCGCTCACCAAGCTCATGGGTTAATTTATAATATTACCAGAAGCTCTAATAACTATGGACCCCGCCAATTCCCCGAAAAGCTTATCCCAAAGGCGATAAAATGCATTTTGGAAAATAAAAAAATACCTATTTATGGTCAGGGATTACAAATTAGAGATTGGACCCACGTCTTTGATAATTGTCAAGCTTTAATAAATATTTTAGAGAATGGTAAAGATAATGAGGTTTATAATATTTCTGCTAATCAAGAGTTTACCAATATTGAAGTGATACAAAAAATTTGTAATACTTTAAATAAAGGACATGAGTTAGTCGAATTTATTAAAGACCCTCGTGGAAACTCTCATGATTTTAGATATTCTGTTAACTCAAGTAAATTAAGAAGTCTAGGGTGGAAACCATCTTACAAATTTAAGGATGGAATTGTTGATACCATCGAATGGTATACCACCAATAGTTGGTTTTTAAAATGACTTTATCAGAAGCTGCTTCTGCATTAAATATACAATATAAAAATTTATTTACATCTAATTATCATAATACTATGATGGTTGGTATTGATGAATTTAATATAATAGTTTATCTGAATAATAAAAATAATATAAATGAACTACCGACCGAGTTTGAAGGCTATCCAGTGGATATAAAAGTTATCGGTGAAATTGTTCCAGCGTAATGGAGAAAAGTATGTCAGCTACATCAATAACAGAAGAAGACAAAAAAGAAGAAATTGTAGATAATATTTCAAATGAAGAAGCTGTTGATATGAACAAGTTAGCAGCTCTCAAAGCAAAAAATCAAGCCAAACAAGAGGAAAAGAAAATGGCATCCAAAATTGTTGCAAAAAAAGAAAGAAGTTTAGTATTAGGTGTTTTAGGCTCTGGTCAAGCAGGATCTAGAATTGCTGAATCATTTTATAAATTAGGTTATGACGCTGTAGTTGTTAATACTGCTGCACAAGATTTAAAATTTATCGAGGTTCCAGATTCTTGTAAATTATTATTAGAGTACGGAGTAGGCGGGGCTTCTAAAGAATTATCAATTGGTGCTGCCGCTGCGGAAGCTCATAAAGAAGAAATTGCTGAGTTAGTCCACAATAAGTTAGGTCATACTCAAGTTAATTTATTAACTTTATCATTAGGTGGTGGTTCTGGTGCCGGCTCTTGTGAAACATTAGTTGAATTAATGGCAGCTACTGGTAAACCATTAGTTGTTATGACCGTTTTACCAATGGATACAGAAGATGCTCAAACAAAAGCTAACGCATTAGAAACATTATCTAAATTAACAGAGTATGCTAAGAGCAAGAAGATTGCCAATTTACTAGTAGTTGATAATGCCAAGATTGAAGCTATTTATCACAATGTAAGTCAAATGGAATTCTTTGGTGTGGCAAATAAAGCCATCGTAGAAACTATTGAAGCATTTAACGTATTTTCTTCAATGCCATCATCTACTAAAGCTTTAGATCCAATGGAATTTACTAAAATATTTATTGATGGTGAAGGCTTAAGCGTTTATGGAGAGTTAACAGTTGAAAATTATTCTGAAGATACTGCTATAGCTGAAGCTGTAGTAAATAATTTAGATGGTAACTTATTATCTGGCGGGTTTGATTTAAAGCAATCAAAATATGTTGGTTTCATTGTTGCCGCTAATAAAGAAGTTTGGTCTAAGATTCCTGCAGCTAGTGTTAATTATGCTTCAGCCATGATTAACGATTTGTGTGGAAGTCCTAAGGGTGTATTTAAGGGAATGTATGTTACTGAATCTACAGATGATGTAGTTAAAGTATATTCTATGTTTAGTGGACTTGGATTACCATCTAGTAGAGTTGATCAGTTAAAGAAAGATACTAAAGAGTTACAATCTAAGGTGAAAGAAAAAGATGAACAACGTAATCTTAGTTTAAATTTAGATACTGGTACAAATGAGACAGTATCTGCCGCACAAAAGATTAAGGCACAAATTGCAGCTAAGAATTCAACTTTTGGAAAATTTGTGGGTGGTACAGTTGATCGTAGAAATAAATAATATTTAAATGAATATTAGAGACTTTTATGAAAATTACCGAAAAATAAATGAAATAAAGTCTTTTCTAGCCTTATTACAAAATACTGCAGATGATATTGATCTTATGAAAAGTTTTGTAGAAGCTCTTGATTTAAGAATTCAAGAATGTGAAGCGCTTGGTACTGAAAAAGCTATCGAACGCGCTCAAATTTTAAGACAAATCTCTAATGTCTTGCAAAAACGATTAGATTTAGAGATTTTTTCTTAATTATATTTATTAATAAATTACACCTAGTTATATTATAAGTTGTATAACTAGGTGTAACTATGGCAAAAATCATAATTAAAAATACTACTGCACAACTTCATAATGAAACTGATCTAGATCATATCTTGGCGCTTGATAAACATTTATCTTTTTATGTGATTGGAGCTGAGCACACACCTCAATTTCGCGGATACTTTAATAAAGACGGAGACTTTATTAAATGGGATGGCTTCAGAAAACTATTAACTCCTACTCTACAGTTTCCTATTGGATTAGTAGATAGAGTAAAAGATTTTTATGCTGGTGCTAATAAACAATTAGATATTGAAGATAAACGACCACCAAAATCAACAGGCATACCTAAAGACATTTTGGTTAATTTACAGAAATTAAATAAAAATCCTTATCCATATCAATTAGAAATATTAGATGTCATTGACAAAAATGATCGTGGAATTATTAAAGTAGCTACTGGGGGTGGTAAAAGTTTAATTGCGGCATTAATTGCTGCAAAATTAGGAAAGAAAACAATTATCTATGTTATTGGCAAAGACTTACTTTACCAATTTCATGATTTTTTTTCGCAAGCTTTTGATGAAAAAATAGGAATTGTTGGTGATGGTAAATGTGAAATTCATGATATTAATATAGTGAGCATCTGGACGGTAGGACAAGCTTTAGGTATAGAAAAGAAAAACATTTTACTAGAAAGTGATAATGACGAAGAAGATGTTTCCAAAAATAAATATACTGACATTCTAAATATGTTACATGACACTAAAGTTCATATTATTGATGAGTGTCATATGTCTGCTTGTGAAACAATTCAACAAGTATTTAAGAAAACTAAAGCTGAACACTTATACGGATTGAGCGGCAGTCCGTGGAGGGACGATGGCGCTGATTTATTAATTGAATCTGTTCTTGGGCGCTATATAGTTAATATTCCAGCGTCTTATTTAATTAAGAATGACTTTTTAGCACAACCTTTAATTAGATTTAGGGTAGTTCCATCATATCCATATGAGCTGGAAAAACAGTATCAATCTATTTATAAAAAATATGTAGTAGAAAATGATGTTCGGAATGGATTAGTTCTAGATGCTACTAAGGCTTTAGTTAGTAAAGGATACCAAACCTTAGTATTGTTTAGTAGTTTAAAACATGGAAAATTGTTATATAATGTTTTTAAACAACATATGAAATGTGCTTTGCTAGACGGAAGCAATTCTAAAGAAGAACGAGAGCAAGTTAAGAAGGATTTATTAGATCATAAAATAGACTGTATTTTAGCCTCCAAGATATTTGACATTGGTATAGATATCCCATCTCTTTCTGGACTAGTATTAGCTTGTGGCGGAAAATCAACTGTTAAAGCTTTGCAAAGGGTGGGTAGAGTAATTAGAAAATATAAAGGTAAAAAATATGCAGTAGTTATAGACTTTATAGATCAGGCTACTTACTTAAAGGAGCACTCTAAAATAAGATATAAAATATATTGCTCAGAAGATGGTTTTGATGTAAATGTACCTAAATCCATAAAGTGGAAAAGAAAAGGGCTTTAGCTAAATTTTTTAATGTTTCTAGATCTGTAATTAATAGTATAAAAAGAGGAATCACTTGGAAGCAACAAAAGAAGAGCTAAGAAATTTTTCTGAATTATCAGATGATATTTATAAGGTTCTTGAAAAACATAATATTACTGGTAAGAATGTTAAAGAGTTTTTGTTTGAAGTTGCTAAATTTCTAGGAAAAGAGCCCAACTACCAAAGTGAAAGTGGTGCTCATTTTGCAATACCAATATATGTTAAGAGATTACGAGAACATATAGGGAATAAGCCAGGCACTATTATAGTGCTTCCATCAGCTTATGGAAGATCCATAACTGGATTGGCACATCATGTTAGCTATATAAATTTGCTTCCGTCAGAAATAGAGCGTGTACTTAAATTAAAGTCATTTATGTAAATAGGAAAGAAATGAAAGACGATTTGAATATTTCCTTATCAGGCGCCCCAAATACAAAGTATGAAAAGTTTTTTGAAAAGTTTTCAGAAATAAATACATTAGATGTTAATAGCTGGAATGTTACACATCTCTTAGGATATTTTTGCAAAAAGTATCAAGAGACATATAAAACTCCGTATAAATTTAAATTCAATAGTCCCTCTCCAACTAAGTGTTTTGAGGTTTTTCAAATGAAAAAACTTGCTAGTTTATTAACTAGTCAACCCAAATTACTTAGAGATTATATTGATTGGGTTTATGAAACTAAAGTAGTAAAAGCCAAGAAAAAATTAACTTCTATTTCTTTTATGACACATGAAGGTTTAATTTTAGAATATCGGGACTCAGTTTTAATGGCTGGTCAAAAGGGAGAAGCTTTAGATCGTTCCAAGAACTTGCCAGATAATTATAAAGCTATTTTTGCTAAAGCAGGCGTTACATTATCTACTTATGGTGAATTGGCATTCTTATCACAAATGACAGAACAGTCCAATGAAATAGTTAATGCATTTAATGAATTAGTTGGTGCCGGCTTTAACAAAGATATTTTAAGTAAAATTGTATGAAAATAATATCTTCTTCAGATTTTGAAAAAGAATTTGGAATTAAAGTTTCTGAAGCAAAATCTTTAAATATTTTTAAAGAAATAGTTGGCAATCATTTTGTTGCCGGGCATAATACTTTTGTTAAAAAGTCTTCATATGAAATAGAATTGCAGGAATTATCTAGACAAATTAATTTACCAATTATCATTTATCATGATTTAAATAAAAAGCATGACAAATATTCATATTATTATATTTTAGGATTTACTTCAGAGGATCCTGTAAAAATTAAAAAAATAATTAAAGCTAGCAAATTAAAGGCGTTTTTATGACACAATTATTTTCATCAGAAGAAATATTTTCTAATAAAAATGGTTTAAAAAATAATTTAAATCATTATAATAATATGGCTAACGACGCTCAATTAAGTTTTGAAATTGAAAATAATATTATATTAACTGGAGGTAGCCATATTTCTTTAAATAAAGAAGATGAGTGTAGATATCTTAGAAAAGTTTCTATGGGAATGTCATTTGTAATTTATGATAGAGATAACTCTAAAAACTTTATATTAATTCGACTAGATCAAGTTCAGATTAACAATTTATATAAAATACTTAAATTAGAAAAGTTAAAGGCATTCTTATGATTGAAGTTCCAACTGGATCTCAAGTAACAATAAGTCTAAGTAATGGTCAACTGCTCACTGGAAAAGTAGAAAATTGGTCCTCCGAAAATATTTCATTACGAACTTCACCCGAAGCTGGTATAACGATCATAACACATCCAGAACGCGATATTGTTTTTGTTTATTATAAAGAAAATATCGAAAAAAATATTCAGCCTGTTGAGAAAATTTTAGACCAATCTAATCAAGAGTTTGAAAAAGTACTTAATGAACCCTTTTCTGAAATAAAAACTAAAAAGTTAGCTGAACTTAGAATATTAAAATCTAAAGCAGAAAAAGAAATTGTTGCTAGTCAACTTAAGAGTCATACAATTTCAGATGTAAAGAAAGTGAATTATGGAATCCCAAATATCAAGAAGCCGGGCACTTAATAATATTCCAAATCAAAAGATCCAAGATTACTTAGATAATATTAATAAATCTACTGATACAGATCAAGCTAAATCTCTTAAAGTAATAGTAGCCAATAGATACGCTGAAAGCAACATTCCAATAGAATATTGGTCTTTAAAAATGGACAAAGACTTTTATGGAGATCCTAGGCTATTGGAAAAATATAATAATTATGTGTCTGATTTAAAATCAGCTTATATGAGCGGAACGTCGCTATGTTTTGCTGGCAACCATGGTTTAGGTAAAACTATGACTATGGCATGTATTTTAAAGAAGACTTGTCAGAAAGGTTATACGGCATTGTATACTACTCTTTCAGATGTGGTTGTAGCTTTGACTCAAAGTGATGATAAATATAATGCAAAAAAAGAATTATTAATGGTAGATTTTTTAGTTATTGACGAGTTTGATAATAGATTCATGCCTTCAGATAATGCTGCAGATTTATATGCAAGAACATTAGAAAGTGTTTTTAGAACCAGAAGCCAAAATAAATTACCAACACTAATGGCAACAAATAGCCCTAATGTTGTTGAGAGTTTTAATGGTCCCCTAAAACAAAGTATTAGTTCTTTGATGAGTGGATATATTAAAACATTTGCAGTCTTCGGCAATGATTTTAGAAAAAGAGTTGGAGATAGTAAATGAATTTTGAAACATTAGATTTAAATATACTAAAAACCTTGGTTTCAAATAAGAAAAATGCATTAGATTTTGCTAATGAATATGATACTTCTTTATTTTCTCCCGAAGTATGGAATTTTTCCAATATTCTACTTACACATTTAAAAACCTACAAAGAGATTCCGACGCTTAGAGTTATTACTGAAAAAATATCTAAAGGAAATAATCAAGCATTGGTTGCTAATGTTAAGCAAATATGGGGAGAACTTGATAGGCATGTTTACGACGATAAAGAGTATAAACATGATTTAGAAAAAATCAAGAAGCGTTTTGCCGAAAAACAGCTTGTTGCTATGCGCGACAATTTAGCCAAAATAAATCCTGGAACTATGGATGTTAATAAAGCTGTATTGGATATGCAAAAGACCGTTCAAAGCATTAAAAACCTTAATCAGGCAAAAGCTTATGAACGTCGTACTCTAAAAGAAGCAGTACCTATCTTTAGAGAAGAATACAATGCAAAAATGGAAGATCCTACTTTTGATGCTGGAATCAAAACAGGATATTCAGTTTTAGATTTCGCTACTGACGGCTTTAGACCTGGCGAATTAATCTTGATAGGTGCCGAATCAGGTGGTGGCAAATCTATGTTACTAATGAATATGGCAATTCAAATGTGGCTAGGAGCCAATCAAGTAAATGGAAACGCCACTGAGTTTACACCAGGAAACAATATTTTGTATTTTTCTTTGGAGATGCCATTTAAACCATGTTTAAATAGAGTATTATCCAGATTATCTGGATGCCCCTCTAAATCAATTAGAAATGCTAGTTTAAATAATGATGATGCTGTAAAATTAAAAAATGTATTAAAGTTTATTAATAAGTACCCAAATCAATTTGAAATTGTAGATTTGCCACGTAATGCTACAATGGAAAGTATGGAACTTATTTTTGAAGATGCTAAAGCAAATTATGATCCAAAGATAGTTGTAATTGATTATTTGGGTCTAATGGATTATGATGGAGCCGATATGGATGATTGGCTTAAATTAGGTAAGATTGCAGAAAAAATTCATGAGTTTGCCCGCGTGCATGGATTAATCGTATTAAGTGCAGTACAATTAAATAGAGCTAAAGGTGGCAAAGACGTTGAAGAAAAAATAGGTTTACATCGTATTGGTCGTTCAGCTTTAATTTTACAAAATGCAAACATTGCTATTCAAATTGAAACAAGAGCTAAAGAAAAAAGTTATCCAGATATGATTTATCATTTGATCAAGAATAGAGATGGTGAATTATGTCATGGTAGAATTATTAAAAATCTTGCTTGTGGTACATTAATTGATGATCCTATGGAAATGCAAGAAAGTGATGCACAATTCGAGATGAGGGATCCAGATGACTTATCTCATAAGATTGAAGCATTAGATTTAGAATAAGTAGGTAGTTATGTTAGATGAGGTAATTGCAGAAGCTATCAGAATAGAAGTCGACGAAGATACTGGTAGAATGTTTATAGTATTTGAAGTTAAAAGTGAAAAACATAAAAGGGACATTAGAAAAAACTGGGCAGACGATATCGAATATCGTTTAGTTGGAAAGAATTTAGTACTGGATGAAAGATAATTTATCAGAAATAATATTTGTTTTATTAGATTATAAAATATCAGATATAAGAATTATTGGTAATGTCTAATTATATGAAAAATATTATATATGGTTTAGTATATGATAAATTTGGAATTAGACATTATGTTGAAAATACTATATTATATAATGTAAATGATAAAATTTATTATCAAGATGGTTCGCTTGTAAAAGAAAATCTTGTTACAGGATTGTTTGAGCCGCAAAATGGTGGTAAAGTTTGGTATATAGATGGTATCTTAACAGATGCCACAAGTCAAGAAGAATTTGAAAAGCTTTTAAAATTAAAAGCTTTCTGGTAAAGGAAAGTCATGCCAACTTATGAATATTTTTGCGAGATCCATGGTGAGTTTGAGGAATCACACTCTATTACAATTAAATTAGAATACTGTCCCAAATGTGGGGCAGAAGGTAAAGAGCAACCAATTAAAAGATTAATATCTTTAGGAGCTAAAGGTGTTGTTGAATTGTCTGGACAAGAGCTTATAGATCAAGTTAAGTCTGATGCTAAAAAATTACAAAAAGACGCTGCTAAATCTGAAAAAATTTACTCCAATCTTTTGGGCGAGAGTAAATATGAAAAATTACAACAACAAATGGATGCCAGAAAGCGCTAATCATATATAATATGTAACGTTATGATAATCAAGATCTTTTGAAAAATAAAAGATTGTGTAGAAAAATGAAAAACTTGCTGAACAAATTGACAGCATAAAAAAAGTAATTATACTGTCACTGAAATACGACAGAATTTAAGGATCAACAAATGCCAATTTATCTTTATAAGTGCCCAATTCATAATGAATTTGAAATAGAACATTCTGTACATGATCGTTTGGAAGAATGTCCAAAGTGTAAAGAAGAAGGAAAAGAGCATCCAGAAAAAGTCACAAGGCTAATTGCAGGTGGAACACAGTTTACTTTAATTGGTGGGTGCTGGTCCAGTGATAATTATAAGTGATATCATGTCAAACAAAGGTAGCAACAAACAAAAACTTCAACAGGTAATTGATTTGTTAAAGTTTGTTCTAACTTTAGATGATGAAGAGATTACTAAATCAACAATTGAGTCAGTTGTAGAAATTCTAGAAGAAATCAACAAGTAAATTCAGGCATTTATAAAAATTTGATTCTTTTTATTTTGTAGTATCAATATTTGTGTATAACATTACTTTAAAATCAAGAGAGAAATATGATAACAGAACAAGACGCACAAGATTTGATGATTAGGTTAATTGAGCTTAGAGAACAAGCAAAAAAAAGCGAAGATGTAAAGATAAAAAGTGCTCTAAAAAAGCATGAAGCACAATGTATTGAAAAATTTAAATATTTAGTAACCATGAAAACTGGTCGATACAAAATTTTTAGTAATTATGAAGACTTAAATCAAGAGGGATTTGAAGCTTTAATTAAAGCAATGAATAATTATAATCCAAATAAAGGTTCTTTCTTTTGGTGGGCACATAAATATATTGATACTCGTATTTCACGTAGTGCTAATTTACATACTACTATAAGATATCCACTTAAGGTAGCTAAAGAATCAACACCTCATAAAGAATCTATAATGCCAGTTTTGATTGAAGAAAGATATTGTCCTGACAAAGAATTAGAGTTGGCTCAAACCTATACTGCCATGGAAAAGGCTTTTGATAAATTATCAAACGAACAAAAAGATATTGTTAATCTTGCTTTTGGTTTTGATAGCGATAAACCAATGTCTATCAATAAAATTTGTAAGAAATTAAATATTTCAAGATTAAATTGTATTAAAACAATTAATGGTGCTTTATCTATTATGAAGGAGAGCATCAAAGTATAAACAAGTCTTATAATATAGTTTATTGCTTTAAACTATATTGGTATACTTTTATCTAAAAGGTCTTAATGAGCGTATTAACAAATAAAAATAATGATAGGTTTGTGTTATTTCCTATAAAACAACACGCTTTATGGAAAGCCTATAAAGATGCAGAAGCCAGTTTTTGGACAGCAGAAGAAATTGATCTTTCTGGCGACTTAAGTGATTGGGCAAAATTAAACGATAATGAAAGACATTTTATTAGCTATGTGCTTGCATTTTTTGCAGCATCTGATGGTATTGTTGGAGAAAATTTAGCATTACGTTTTTATGGTGATGTTGGTTATCCTGAAGCAAGAGTTTTTTATGGCTTTCAATTAATGATGGAAGGTATTCATTCAGAAACTTATTCATTACTAATAGACACTTATATAAAAGATGAAGAAGAAAAAACAAAATTATTTAAAGCAATCAATACAATTCCTGTAATTCAAAAAAAGGCTAACTGGGCTTTAAAATGGATTGAGTCAGGAGCTTCTTTTGAAGAAAGATTAATTGCCTTTGCAATTGTAGAGGGCATTTTCTTTTCGTCTTCTTTTTGTTCTATTTATTGGCTCAAAAAACGCGGACTAATGCCTGGACTTGGATTCTCCAATGAACTAATTTCTAGAGATGAAGGTATGCATACTGATTTTGCTTGCTTATTATACTCTTCATCCGATAACAAATTATCAATTGAACGTATTTATGAAATTCTAACTGAAGCTGTCAATATTGAATGTGAATTTGCAACTGAATCTTTACCTGTAGAATTAATTGGGATGAATAGTAAGCTTATGTCGCAATATATAAAATTTGTTGCAGATAGATTATTAATATCTCTTGGGTATAATAAGCTCTACAACAGTGCAAATCCATTTGATTTTATGGAAATGATTTCTTTACAAAATAAAGCTAATTTTTTCGAAAAGCGAGTGGCAGAATATCGTAAGTCTGGTGTGGGCAATTCGGCAACCCAAAATACAATTTCATTTGATGCAGATTTTTAATGAGGAACGATGTTTGTAGTAAAAAGAGATGGAAGAAAAGAACAAGTAAAGTTAGATAAAATTTCAAAAAGATTATCTACTGCGTGTAAAGGTTTAAAAAACACAGATCCACTTATTGTTGCACAAAAAGTTATTAATGGATTATATGATGGAGTTTCTACAGAAGAACTGGATAAGTTAGCTTGTGAAACAGCCTATGCTATGTCTGTAAAACATCCTGAATATGATACGCTTGCAACCAGACTAGTTATATCAAATTTACATAAACAAACGCCATCTACTTTTGTTGAAGTAATTGAAAAACTTAATTCTACAATTGATGTATGGGGAAATTCAAAATCTCTAATATCAGATAAGGTTTATAAATTTGTAAAAAAATATGGTCATGTATTAGATTCTACCATTGATTATAGTAGAGATTATTTATTTGATTATTTCGGTTATAAAACATTAGAAAGGTCATATCTATTAAAAATCTATGATAAAAATGATTCTGGAAAAATTACTAAAAGGATCATTGAGCGTCCCCAACATATGTGGATGCGTGTAGCAATTGGAATTCACTCAGATGATGTCGAAGCTGCAATTAATACTTATCACTTACTTTCTACTAAAAAAGCAACACATGCTACTCCAACATTATTTAACTCAGGCTTAGTTAAGAACCAATTAAGTTCTTGCTTCTTGATTGCAATGAAAGATGATAGTATTAGTGGAATTTATGATACACTAACAGAATGCGCTTTAATTTCTCAATCTTCTGGTGGAATTGGAGTTCATTTTCATGATATTAGATCTAAAGGATCGCCAATTTATGGGACAGGTGGTGTAAGTAATGGCATTGTGCCCATGTTAAGAAATTTTAATGAAACTGCCCGCTACGTTGACCAAGGTGGCGGACGTCGAAAAGGTTCTTTTGCCATGTATTTAGAGCCATGGCATGCTGATGTTTTTGATTTTTTAGATTTACGTAAAAATACTGGCAAAGAAGAATTACGTTGTAGAGATTTAAATTTGGCTTTGTGGGTACCAGATCTTTTTTTTAAAAGAGTAGAAGAAGATGGAAATTGGACCTTAATGGATCCTAATAAATGCAAAGGATTATCAGATTTATATGGAATAGCATTTGAAGATCAATATTTAAAATATGAAGCATCTAATTTTGGAGAACGAACAATCAAAGCAAGAGAATTGTGGTCTGCTATTGTGGAGTCTCAAATTGAAACTGGACAACCTTATATTTTAGCCAAAGATGCATGCAATAATAAATCTAATCAAAAAAATCTAGGAACTATTAAATCAAGCAATTTGTGTGCAGAAATTATTGAACATACAGATAAAGATCATACAGCTGTATGTAATTTGGCTAGCATCTCTCTTCCATCTTGTGTTGAAGGTAAAAAATATAAAAAGACATTTAATTTTGATAAGTTATATGAGATTACTAAAACATTAACGGAAAATCTTAACAAAATTATTGATACAGAATATTATCCAGTTGAAACAGCTAAAAGATCTAATTTAAAAGACAGACCTATTGGAATTGGTATTCAAGGATTAGCAGATGTATTTGCATTAATGAGATATTCGTGGGAAAGCGAATCTGCAACAAATTTAAATAAACAAATTGCGGAAACTATTTACTATGCTTTTTTAGAAACATCATGTGACCTTGCAAAAGCAGAAAAACCATATTCTTCTTATGAAAATTCCCCAGTAAGTAAAGGAATTTTACAATTTGAAGAATGGAATGTTAAACCGTCTGATTTATGGGACTGGGCATCTCTTAAGAAAAAAATTAAAAAATATGGTGTTAGAAATTCTTTAGGTATTGCATTGATGCCTACAGCCTCAACTTCCCAGATTCTTGGAAACACAGAATGCTTTGAGCCCATTACTAGTAATATATATAAAAGATCCACTTTATCTGGAGAGTTCATTCAAGTTAACAAATATTTAGTTGATGATTTAATTGAACAAGGTTTATGGACAGAAGATTTAAGGCAAAAAATTATCTCTAATAATGGTTCTATTCAAAATATTGATGAGATACCAAATGAAATTAAAAATTTATATAAAACTGTTTGGGAACTATCGCAAAAGATTATTATAAATATGGCAGCTGATCGTGGACCATATGTTTGTCAGTCGCAAAGTATGAATCTTTATATTAAGGATCCCAATGCCGCCAAATTAACTAGTGCTATTTTTCTTGCCTGGAAGAGGGGCTTGAAAACTTTGGTATATTACATGAGAACTAATGCGGCTAAAGATGCTATTAAAATAACTGTTGAAAAAGAAATTGAAAATAATTCAATTTCTATTACTAATGAAGAGGTGTTAAATAATGAGGAAAGAATTGCTTGTTCTTTGGATAATCCAGAGGCTTGTGAGATGTGTGGAAGCTAAATATATTTATATCAATTAACTGATATTGTAATTGAAAGGTTATGAAAGGTACAATACTGCTTAATTATGACGCCAATGTCAAACAAGTAGAAGAAGAAGAGCAAATGCGTTTTCTTTATAGCTTACTTGAATCGATGGGCGTTCCTATCCAAGATTTTTGGATGGGTGAAAATTCATTATCCGTAATTCAGAAAATTAAACTTAGAAACCTTCTGCATTTATACAATATCAAATTAGTTGATGATCGTGATGGTCACCTAGAAGTATACTGTGAAAATGAGAAAATTGCAGAGTGGCATAAGTGTACCTATAAGATCAAAAAGGATCTACAAGAATTAGATCCAAGAAAACAATTATATTTAGAAATGTCTGTAGATTGTTTTAGTGTATTTGATGAAAATGAGTAATAAAATAACTACAAAAATTTTTATTGAAAGAGAAAATTTTCTTAAATCTTCTGGATTTAATTTTGTAAGTATCTGGGAAGATGATTACAAAAAAGGTAATGAATGAAAAAATATATACTAGATACTTCAACGTTAATTTCTGATCCACAAAGCTTTAAATTTTATCAAGATAGTGAAGTTATCATTCCAATTACTGTGCTTAATGAATTAGATAAATTAAAAAAACAACCAGGAGAAGCTGGAAGAAATGCTAGAGTTTCCATTAAACTTATTGATGAAATAAGTTTATTAGGGGATATAAGTACGGGTGTGTTAATTGATAATAATATTTTAATTAAAGTAGATGCTACCTATTATGATATAAAAAATGATCCAAAATTTTTGGGGTTTGGTGACCCGACATATGGTGATACTCAGATTTTAGCATCTCTTTATACTCATTTTCTTGAGTTTATAAATGATGATGTTATTCTAATTAGTAATGATATTAATTTAAGAATTAAAGCAAAAGCCCGAGGCATTGATGCATGTGGTTATGAAGGAAATAAATTTTCCATTTCTGACTTATATTCTGGTAATCAATCATTTGTAGATGAAGGAACTGGTAATTTTTTATTAAAAAATGGATTTATTGATCCTGAAGTTTTTGGTTTAGAATTAAATCAAAATGAGTTTGTAAGTTTCGAAACTAAAAATAATGATTTAATTTCTTTTGGTAGAAAAATTGATGTTAATAGAGTAGAATTAGTTAAAAAAGTTTATCCCTGGGGAATTACTCCTAAAAATAAAGAACAAGCCTATTCTATAGATTTAATTATGGATCCAAATATAGATCTTGTAACTTTAATTGGTAAAGCTGGTACTGGTAAAAGTTTAATGGTGCTGGCAAGTGCTTTGCAATTAGTTTTAAGTAAAAAATATTATGAAAAATTTGTTATCTATCGACCAATACAACCAGTAGGTAATGATATTGGATTTTTGCCTGGAACTTTAGAAGAAAAATTAAGTCCTTGGTTTCAAGCAATTATGGATAACTTTGAGTTTTTATTAGGTGCCAAAAATCGTGAATGGAAAAAAGATTTTGAAATGTGGCAAAAAAAGGGATTAATAGAAATGGAAGCTATAACTTACATTCGAGGTAGAAGTATTCCTAATTCTATTATTCTTGTAGATGAATGTCAAAATTTATCAAAAGAAGAAGTTAAAACTATTCTCACTAGAGCTGGAGAAAACACTAAAATAATATTAACAGGCGATCTTGATCAAATTGATAGATCTGATTTAGATGCAACTAACAATGGATTAATATATGTTATAGAAAAACTAAAAAACTCTGGTATTTCTGGGCATGTAACCCTAACAAAAGGTGAACGTAGTAAATTAGCTACAATAGCATCAGAATTATTATGATAATATCAATACCTAATTCTCTTTTACAAACCGAACAAAATATTGAAAAATTTAAAGCTGCCCGTGAATTTGTTAAAATGTCTGATATAGATGAATTTGTTATTATAACGGAAAATCATTTAAATAATGATATGTTAAATATATTTTGTAAGGCGTTATGAGCATTCAAATAGGGCTTGGCACACAAATAGGACCTAACGTACAAATAGGGACTTATTCTCAAAAGTCTAGTATTATTGATAATAAAGGTGTTGAAATGAGTGAAGAAAATAAAAAGACAAAATTAGATGAAGTAGATCGTTTAGTTCTTGAGTTGGCAAAATCCCAAAGACAAGTTTCTTTAGCGGATGCTAAGACAGCTCTAGCCAATAATGAAAAATCAGAATTACAATATAAATATGTTGTACTTCAAATTTATATGAAATATAATTTAACTGAAAATGATTCCATAACTGAATCTGGTGATATTAATTATGGTGGAGCTATAACTCAACAAGAAAATAAGGCGTAATTATATGACCGCCGAATTGTCCAGTGAGATATCTAATTTAATTGTTATTCGCAATTATATTGATACTAATATAAATAGCGATACCATTTCTAGAGAAGAAGTAAATCAATTATATATTATAATGAAGAAAATAGATCGTAAAATAATTGATTTACTTCTATCTAAAGATCTGAAAATATAATTCTACATTAAGGTAAGTTACAATGAGAATTCAAACTAAAAATACTTTTAGTGATAATTGTATTATTAATTTAAAAAATGATGACTGGTTACATAAACAAAGAGTGGCTGGTAAAGTTGTAGCAAAAACTCTAACATTTCTTAAAAACGAGGTTGCTAATAAAACAACCTCTACAATGTTAGATCTAAATGCTTTAGCGGAAGAAATAATTATTTCTTCCGGATGTACTCCAACCTTTAAAAATTATAAAGGATTTCCATCTGGCGTTTGTATTTCCATTAATAAACAATTAGTCCATGGAATTCCAACTGATTATAAATTACAAGAAGGTGATGTAGTAAGTTTTGATCTAGGGGCAACTTACCAAGGTGCTATAGCAGATAGTGCAATAACTTGTATTTATGGTGAACCTAAGTCATTAGATCATGTTCGTTTAATTGAAGCAACTGAAGAATCTCTAATGAAAGGCATAGAGTCTATTAAAGTAGGCAATAGATTGGGTTGTATTGGTAGCGCCATTTCTAAATGTGCTAAATATCATGGATTTGGTTTAGTATCTAATTATGGTGGTCATGGATTAGATTGGGATGTTCCTCATGCTGCGCCCTTTGTTGCTAATAAATCTGAAATAAATGAAGGTATTAGAATAGCAGCAGGATTATCAATTGCTATTGAACCTATGTTAACAATTGGTAGCCCAACAACTAAGGTGTTAGATGATGGTTGGACTGTAGTTACTGATAATATTGGATCTCATTTTGAACACTCTGTTTATGTTCATGAAGATTATGTAGAAATTATTACAGACAGAACACAATACAAGATGGCTTAAATTATGACATTACATGCCACTGAATATGAAAAACAAAAAATTAATAAAATGGTTACAGAAATAGCCAAAATGTCTTTGTCTGAATGGCAATCTTTTAAAAAACTTTTTAAATACAAAGGATTGCGTGCAGTTGAAATACATATTAATACTAGTATTAAATATTCAAGTCATTATGTTGAATTTTTTTCTTATGATACAGTTGATAAATTTTGGGCAGATTTATACAAATTTAGGCATTTAAAAGCTTTCTTATAATAAGGTTTACATGAAAATAGAATTTGAGGATAAATCTTACATTGAATGTAAAAAATCTTCTGACGGGAAGATAATTATAATTATTTCAGCAAAAGATCATAATAATGCTCTAAAAAAAATTACAAATGCTGTTGAGATATCTATTGATGATTTTAAAAGACTAATTGAAGATGTTTAACGTTGAAGAATTTAATGATTATATAAAAAAGAATTATAATAAAAATATTATATTTATATATAATGAACAAATACAAAATATAATAAATAATAATACAGTTTGTAATTGTGAAAATATTGAAAAGTTGATAATTAATGTTATGAAAAATGAGTTTTTTGTAGAAAACTTAGTTAATATTCCGGATTATAAACAGAGTTATGATGATTTTTTAAAAACTTTTACCCAATATAGTTATAATAGATTTAATTATTTTTATTGTACACTAGCATCAACAAATAGTAGAGTAGTTGTTATTTTTCCACTTAAATATAGATCAGAATTTCATAAAAGATTGTCTAAAATAAATAATTTGAAAGTATTTTTATAATAAAGGATTAATATGAAAGTTTATTTTGTAGGATCACATTCAACGGGTAAAACAACTTGTGCTCGTTATATTTCTGAAACATATCAGCTCCCAATGATTACTGAGGTTGCCAGAATGATTTTATCAGAAAAAGAGCTACAAATTGACTCTATGAGACATGATTTAAATTTAGTTGACGAATATCAACAACAGATATTTTCTAGACAATTAGAAGAAGAATCTAAATATGTTTCATTTGTGTCTGATAGGAGCTTTGATCACTTAGCCTATGCTGCTCAACATACAAGAATCCTATCTAAATTAATAAATTCTTCCGAGCTTCGGGACTACCTGACCACCTTGCAGGCGCCGGATTCTTTTATTTTCTTTGTACGTCCCTCTAAAGCCACCCTTAAAGATGATGGTGTAAGAGAAAGTTTGAGTTGGGATGGCGTAATTGCTATTGACTCTAAAATTCATTTATTATTAGAAATGTTTTCTTTAAGATATTTTCAAATTAATACTGATAATATGCAAGAAAGAGTTAGACTTATGGATTCTGTTTTAAGTCTTTCTAATGAATAATTTATTATATTAAATATGAGCAAATCTATATTTATAACCGGATATCTCAAATGGGATGGCAAAAAATATATTATTAGAAATAATACTGAAAATATAGATGGAGAAATTACTGTTACATTAGATGATGAAAAAGTTGTATATTTTGTAAATGGAAAATGTAAAATTGTAAATAAAAATTAAAATATACGTCTTTTTACTATAAATCCTGATTATTTAAAATATATGTAAGCTGCCTGCTAAAATTATCATATAATATTAGTACTTAATGTTATGGTGGGTAATTAATGGCAGATTGTTCAGACGCAATTAACGCACTAGTAGAAGCTGTAGAAGCTATTGAATTTGAATTGGGAGTTACCCCAAGTACAGTCTATGCAAATGTTAGAGCTAGATTAGATATTCTAGAGGCTCGTATAAATAATCCATTTGCTCCAGCTCCAGATGTGGAAAATCCATTTTTTATTGGAAATACTGGTGTTACCATTAGAGTTGGAGATGGTTATCCTGGACCTGCTGATGCGCCTGGTTCTTTATACTTAAGAACTGATGGATATGGTGGGCTTGGTGGTCTTTTCACCAGAGGAGCTGATAATTTATGGTGGGAAATAGGAGCTGGAGGTGGAGGTGGTGGAGGTGGGGGCGCGCCTTCAGGTCCTGCTGGAGGTGATTTAACTGGCACTTACCCTAATCCTACTATTCAGCTGAATACTATAACATTTGCTAAAATGCAAACTATAGCTACTGATAGCTTATTAGGCAGAGATACTACAGGTACTGGCAACATTGAGAATATTTTATTAAATACCACATTATCAATGGATGGATCTGGTAATTTACAGAGATCTGCATTAACTGGCGATGTAACTGCTTCTGCAGGATCAAATACTACTACAATTGTTAGTGATGCAATTACCACTTCGAAAATTTTAAATTCAAATGTAACATTTGCTAAAATGCAAACTATAGCTACTGATAGCTTATTAGGTAGAGATACTGCAGGTACTGGTAACGTTGAGAATATATTGTTGAATACTACTTTAAGTATGGATGGGTCCGGCAATCTACAACGTTCTGCTATTTCTGGAGATATTACTATTGCAGCAGGATCTAATACTGCAGACATTTCTTCTAATGTTATTGTAAATGCTGATATTAATTCTTCTGCCGCCATTGATTTTAGCAAATTAGCCAATATAGCTACTGATAGTTTATTGGGTAGAGATACTGCAGGTACTGGAGTTTTAGAGACCATTGGTATTAATAGTACTTTAATTATGAATGGTTCACAAGTTTTGGGTAGAGCAGCTATTAGTGGTGATGTAACTATTGCTACAGGATCTAATTCTGCCACAGTAACAGATTTAACTATTACCTCAGAACAACAAGGTTCCATATTATATAACAATGGAAGTAATTGGGTACAATTATCACCAGCAACTGATGGTTATGTATTAACTACACACTCAACTGGAAATAATCCTACTTGGGCTACTCCATATGCAACAATAACAACTTTACCAACTGGCTCTCAAAATGTAGAAGTAGATTTTTTGCCCTCTACAATTGCTAGCGGAACTGTTAATACAGGAGGTAACGTTACATATGATGTAGCTTTGACTAGTGGTAAACGTTATATTATATCTTCTGATGTTTATGTAGATAACGGCTCTGGCGGATGTGCATATCAAAAGGGTTTAAGAATTACGGCACATAATACAAGTGGAACAGCTACCATTGACATAAATGCAACATTGGGAGACAATGGAGGTTCTGGATTTACCTTTACAGCAGCTATTTCTACTACAAATGTTAGATTTACTCTGGCTAACACATCTGGTTCAAATAGAAATTATAATATAATTATTTCTAGAGTAATATTGGATAGACCATGATAACTGGACCTATGGGGATACGTGCAGTTGGTAATATTACATTTAATCCATTTTTAATTGGAGGCTTAGTAGGTTGGTTTGATATGCAAGACACCACTAAGTTTACTCAAAGTGGAGGCTTTGTTCAAAGTATTACTAACAAGGCAACATCAGTCACTTGGAATACAGCCAATACTGTTTTACCAACCTATAATGCTACTGGTATTAATTCTTTTCCAGCAATGTCTTTTAATGGATCTAGTCAAGGAATAAAATCAACAACCGATACTACTTTATTAAATGCTATTGGTGGAGATTTTGGCTATACTTTATTAGCTGTTATCAATATGTCAAACATCTCCAATAGAATGTTTTTTGGAGTTGCTAATAGTGCATCAGCAAACGGATTTAAATGTTGGGGAGCTAATACTAATGGAAGTGTAAAGTGGTCTATTAATGGAAATACTACTGGTGGCACACAGGCAAATGTTTTCTCAACTGCCAATGCAGATTCCAATAATAATGTTTATGCTGCTTGGGCACCATCTACTACCACAGCTTCTCTAAGAATAAATAATGGCTCCGAAGATCCTAGTGGAACTGCCGAATCAGTTGGAACTTTAACTTGTAATAATTTATGCATTGGATGTAGACCACGTTCTACAAATGATCTTAAATGGCAAGGCTTTGTAGGAGAAATTATTATATATAATAATTCTTTATCTACAGCCGATATTACTGTATTAACTAGATATTTAGGTAATAAGTGGAATATTTCTGTTTCATAAATATTTTTTACATAATAACATTTTACTAAAAATATCTTCTCTTTCTTCTTTATTAACATTATAGTTATTCAATATAAATTTAAACATATCATATGATTCTTGAAATTTATTAGTACAAAATGCCGCTAAAGCTAATTCATATTTTATTAACCATAAATAACAATTTGTATATATAAATAAACCATCTTCTGGTAATTGTAAATTAATACCTAATTTAGCATAAAAATAACTTAATTGAAACAATTTTTTTCTTCTAAAAAAAATTGATAAAGCTAATAAAGATTCTGCTCTATGTGGCAAAAGATTATAAGCCATAGTATAGGCATTTATGATACTGTTAGTATCATTAGGAGACATTTCTTCTAATACGTTTCCTAATCTATAAGCTGCAAAAAATTTTTCTTCAATCCATCCATTTTCCATTAAAGCTCTTTTTTGATATGCTTCTGCAGATTTAGTAAAATACTCTGCAGATTTTAATATATTTTTTTGTTCTTTATAAATATAAGCAGAATCATAACAACTCTGTGCATAATAAAAAACATTTCTAGGATTAGATGGATTTTTTTCTATTTCTTTTTGTAAAATATTAGAATCCTTTACATATTTTAGTGGATCTTGAGATCTAGCACCATCTCCACCAAAAATAATATAGCAACCCTGTAATAATTTGGCTGTTATATTATTAACATCAATATATTCATGCAAAACTCCTATATATTGAGACTGTATTGTGCTAGATATTAAAGCAATTCTTGGATATATTGCACCACTATGATGAATGTTTAAATTATATACTGGATAATCTAAATTATTAAAACATAAATTATCATCAATTTGTAAGTAATCATCGGCATCAATAAATAGTAGGTAATCTGCTTTGGGTTTAGCTAAATCTAAAGAAATATTTCTATTGGTAGAAAAATCTACCCACTCATTTTTATGAAATTCTCCCGGTACATCTTTTAAAACTTCTTTAATAATTTGCTCAGTGTTATCTGTGGATCCTGTATCACAAATAATCCAATAATCAATGTAATTTTTAACTGACTCTAAGCACCGAGCAATACAATGGGCTTCATTTTTTACAATCATAGATAAACATATTGTCATAATAGTCTTTATAACCTATAATCGTTTTTATTAAATTATAATATTAACTAAAATTAAAAAGTGCTAGTACGAATGTCGAGCCAACCATTCCAAGCAATAGTGGTGGCAGCCACTCCATTAGCTCTAATTCTAATAATATTAGAAGAAGTATCTAAAGTAATAGTTGACGATGTTAAAGCGGCTGATCCTTCTGACGCCACAATTGAAGTTTGAGATCCTAGCAAAGAAACAGTTCCTGAACTAATTAAAAAAGTAGCAGAGGCTTTAATACTAACTCCATTACTTGATTGTTTTCCAATAAGGGTACCTTCCACTACAACTATACAATTATCAACAACTGGAGTGTGCGAACCTGGTGTCCATGTATGAATGGTTGTCGCCGTAGTAGCATCAGTAGTATTAACAGTTGCAGAATTAACGGTAAAGTGATTAATTAAAGTCATGATTTAACCTATTGTAGTAATGACATCTGAAGTATTTCTTGCATAAAGCTGTCCGCCACTAGCATAGACAATAACACCACTAACAGGAGATGCTGATGGTGCTGTCGTTGCATTTCCGATATAAACAACTCCATCTCCAGAGTTTGTTGGCATTTGAGTGGAAGTTACTGCAGTGGTGCGAGCTAAGCCTATAACCATTCCGCTACTTGGATTAACTATTTGAATGCCAATATTAGATCCTCTTTGTATTTTAACATCACCATCAGCACTGGTTCCAACTCCAGATTTAATAATAATATTGCCACCAGTTCTTGTTCCGCTGGCACCACTAGATGCACCAGCAGCAAGGGTAAGAATGCCACCAGTACCACCAGCTAATGTGGTAGCCTGTGCTGTAATTGACATTGCAGCACCATCAGCCGCTGGTTGGTTAGCTTGATTTATAACTGCAGATGTTTGTGAGGCGTCCCATTGAAATGTGCTTGTTAGTATTGTAATTTGAGATCCAATTCTAAATACATCAGATCCATTTGATAAACATCTAATTGAATTAGCTCCTGAAGGACCTGAAATAACAGTGTTAATAGTGCTATTACCTACAATAACAGCATCGCCATTATTAAGTTCTATCATTTTGGCATCAGCCCCTACTGTAGTTCTACCATAAATGCCTTGTGCATTTGATAATCTAATTGCACCAGTAGTTGCTGGAGAAGATCCAAAAGTAATATAATCTGCTGTGCCAGTAGTCCATTGCGCCACAATAGTGTTACCTTTTTGAATAGTAACATAACCATCAGCACTAGCACCAGTACCAGAACGTATGGTGATATTACCACCAGTACGAGTTCCTGATCCTCCTGTAGCGTCACCTCCACGAAAAGTTGCTGCACCACCAACAACTGTTGTTGTTCCGCTACCATCTTGAGCCGCAAATAATGTGGACTGACAAGTGACTGTATTAGAAGCATCGGTTTCTTGCTGATATCTTGGGCTAGCAACACTTGATTTGTGTTGTATTTTTGGAGCATAAGATGTTACATCTGTACCAACAGTAAATTTTAAAGTACCACTTGCAAGAATTGAAATTGTAGATAATCCATGTATAGATGTTGAAAAAGAATCATCACCTATATTTAAGGTATCTGTAGTGGTATTTCCCCAATCAATAATTAAAGAATTATTACTATTAGTACTATTTCTTCCATAAATAGTAGTTCCATGAGCTAAACGAATAGTTCCAGTATTAGATGGATTAGTGCCAACTTTAAGACCTATTGAGTTTGTAGTAACAATAGTTTGTGAGCCAAAATCTGGATTTATTTTTGTACCAGCAATAGCAGCAGCGGCATCAACGTTAATATCTTTAATAAAATCAGTAGTTAGTGATGTGCCAGTTCTTAAGAAAACATATCCATCAGTACCCGCAACAATGTCAACAACATTTGCAGTTGCATTAGTTGGATTACCAACAACTGATAATGCTGCAGATTGTCTAAATTTAGATCCGCTAACAACATTAGATGCAATTGTTGTTGCATTACTTCCAGCAGGAGCGGTTACATCACCAGTTAATGCAGATCTCTGTAACCCTCCAGCTCCAGTAAATTCTATTCCACCACCAATAGTTATTTCTTCAATTGGACCAGTTCCAGCAGTATCTCTACCTAATATTCTATCTGTAGTAATATCAGCAAGCTTACTAATAGCAATAGCAGCCGAAGCATTAATGTCAGAATTTATAATTACACCCGCGGCAATAGCTGTTGTATTAGAGCCTGCAGAAGCAGTAATGTCTCCAGTTAAAGCTGCCCTCTGTAAAGAGCCCGAACCAGTCATACTTAAAGTTGCATTTAATGTAATATTTTCTATATTGCCAGTACCTGCAGTATCTCTACCTAATAAGCTATCAGTAGCTATAGTTTGCATTTTAGCAAATGTTACAACATTATTAGCTATAGTGGGATTAGGATAAGTACCAGTTAAATCTCCTCCGGCTGCTCCACCAGGTATAGCTACATCCCAAGTAGGATTATTTCCAGTAGAATGTGTAGTTAACACATAACCATCAGTATTTGCGGCTAATCTAACCCAATTACTTCCATTAAAATATAGTATATCACCCTGTTGTTGTCCAGAAATAGTTAAATCTGTTACTGTGGGGTTTGGATAAGTTCCTGAAAGATTACCACCAGCTGGACCAATAGGTACAGCCCCACCATTGACTAATCCCCAAGTAGGATTATTTCCAGTAGAATGTGTAATTAAAGCATAACCATCAGTACCAGGAGGTAATTGTACCCAATTAGTGCCATTAAAATATAGTACAGATCCTTGAGTTTCTCCAGTAATAGTTAAATCTGTTACAATAGATGTAGTTGATCCTGCTGTTATAGTTACATCACCACTAATAGCTGATCTTTGTAGTCCACCAGAACCTGTAAATTCTAATCCTCCAGATACGGAAATTGTCTCTAAAGTTCCAGTACCCGCAGTATCTCTACCCAATAAACTATCAGTAGTTATAGTGGCTAATTTAGTAAAACTAATATTAGCATTACTATCAATGTATCCATCTACAATTTTAGAAAAGAAATTGGAATAACCATCACTTACATATGCTGTATTAACTAATCCTGTTGGTATGCTTCCAGAACCACCCATTGGTATCCATGATGAAGTACCCACTCCATCTTTACTTAAAACATATCCATTTGGAACACTGCTTAAATTGCCAATCATGTTGGCGCCATACACATTTAAAGTAGATATTAAATTAGTTTGTGTAGTATTAAAATAAGCAGCTTGACCACCAATATGAATATTAACAACCACACCAGCAATATTTAATACATCGTTTTCAATAATACTTAAATCATTTAAATAAAAATTAAAATTACCACCAGCCACGTTTTCAAATGGAGCATATCCAAGACTTTTTTCTATTCTAGCATATCCATCCATAGTAATATTGCCAGAAGGAGAACTAATTAATGGTGCTGTAGCAGAGTTTAATGTTCTAAATATAGCATTGTTTAACTTAATATCTGTTGAAACAAATGGCAAACTAGCTATTATATTTGGAGTAGATGTTGCAGCTCCCAATACTCTTAGATTTCTAAATTCATAAGAGTTTCTTAAAACTGCACCTTCTGGTAATTGCATAGAAGGTAATATAGATGTATCTCCAGCATAACCTTGAATAATAGTATTTTTACTTAAATTCCATGTGCCAGCTGGAATACTAGCTGGTGAAGATAATGAATCATCAATAACAATAGTGGCTAATCCATTTACAGCATTTCTTGCAGCCATTAATAATGACCAAGAGGTATAAATATTTCCAGTAGCAACACCTGCTGGTTTATAAATAAAAACTTGTCCACCTTGAGGACCAGTTGGACCAGTAGGTCCGGTTGGACCAGTAGGTCCAGCAGGTCCTGTTAGTCCTGCAGGTCCTGTAGGTCCTGTTGGACCTGTTGGTCCTGTAATTCCATTTGCTCCATTAGTACCATTAGTTCCAGGTGTGCCTGGAGCCCCAGGAGGTCCAACAGGACCTGTTGGTCCCGTTGGTCCAGTGGGTCCAACACCACCTCCACCACCACCACCACATCCTCCTGGATCTACTGTTGGTAAAGAATCTGGATCATCATATGCATTAGGATATTTAGTCATATTTAGTACCTACACGTTATACTTTAGTATACTAAATTTTTAGTATATAATAATATTAGAGGTATAAAACTTATGACTAAATATCCCGCTCAATTAGACAACTCTTCAAGTCTACCTATTATTTTAGATGATTCTCTTATTAATGGAAGCATTTATAATACATTGAGAGGGGCTGTTATTGCAATAGAACAAGAATTAGGGGTTAAACCAAGTGGAGTTTATTCTACTTTAAGAAATAGAATTGAAGTTTTAGAAGCAAGTATAGGGCAATCTTCAGGAGTTCAATTAAATAAGGATTTAGGTGGTACTCTTGAACTTCCGACAGTAATAGGATTACAAGGAAGACCCATAAGCGAAACAGATCCTTCAATAAATGATATTTTAACTTGGAATGGAGTTGCTTGGATACCTCAAGCTGGAACTGGAGGTCCTACAGGACCAACAGGACCTGCTGGCGCAGATGGAGCAATAGGACCTACAGGTCCCACAGGTCCTGCTGGAGCAAATGGAATTACAGGACCTACTGGACCTACAGGACCTATAGGTCCTACAGGACCCGCTGGTGTAAATGGAGATCCAGGACCAATTGGTGCTACAGGACCCGCCGGACCAATTGGTCCCATTGGTCCCGTTGGTCCAGGAGGACCAGGTGTTGATGAAAGATCTCCAAGAACTAGTGTTAGAGTTAAAGCAACAACTAATTTAAATATAGCTGGTTTGGTTAGTAGAACGCAAGATGGTGTTACTTGTACTGAAAATCAAACTATTTTATTAGGATCACAAACAAATCAAAGTGAAAATGGTATTTATATATTTGGAACAGCTTCTGCTGGCAATGCTCCTCTTATAAGAATTGATAGTCCATTTTCTAGTTGTTATGCTACTGGTTCTGGTTTTAGAATTATGGTAAGAGAAGGTACCGTTAATGCAAATACTCAATGGACAATAAATAGTAGTAAACTCGTATCTAGTGCAACTCCAGTTGGATTATCAGCTACTGACGTAGATATTGAAGATTTTTATATTACAACTGATGGAAATGATTATTCGCCTGCCTGGCATAGAATGCAAGGAGCAATGCGTTGTAATAATGCTATAGGTACATGTTTTATAAGAAGAAAATCTTCTTATAGATTTGCGACACCATTATTATTAACACAAGCTATTGCCATAAAGAGTAATGGTGGTACATTAAAGAACGGACCTCAATTAAATTTTGCTAAATCTGGTATTTGGGTAATTGGTGGAAATAGAGAAAGTGATGGCGGATTAACTAATGCTGGCGGCACTGTAATGGATGAATTGCTTTTGCTTGGTCCAGGCTATAATACAGCAAATTTTTGGTGTGGTATTAATGCCACTTGTCAAATTTTTGCAAACAATGTATCAGTGCAAAGTTTTCCTGGACGAGGGGTTAATTTATATGGATCAACAAGTCATGATTATGACAGTATAAATACAACTACATCAGCTAATTTTACTGTTCCAAGTGCTGGAACTACAGTATCCATTTCTTTTACAAATGGTGCTTCCATAAATACTGGAACAACTTTAAAAATTGCTGGTGCTGGATATTATTATGTTGAAGCCGTTTTAGGTGGCGGAACATTTACGTGTCAAAATATTGGATTTGCTAGCGATACAGCATATGCAGTTGCTAATGCTGTAGCTGGAACCGTAATATCATCAGGGGCAGTTACACGTGGCGTATTCGGAAATGTTGATATCTCAAGTATAACTGGTGGAGCTATGTTACAAAATGGATTATCTGGATTATACATATCTGGTGATAATTCTAATGCCAGCTATTTTCTTGGTGTAAATATTACAGATAATGGGAAAAGACAGATAAAAGATGATAATCATGGTGCAGTTGATGCATCATTTTTAGGTAACACCTGGATTATGATGCAAGCAGCCTCAAATACTGATCATGTTCCTTTAGGAATTCAAACTGCAGCTAATTTTAATTTGCCAGCAGAATCATATGGTACTACTGATTATGATAACACAAACTCACTTGGGGCGGCGGGATTACCAACTGTTACCTTAACTTTAACTAGTGTTGCTGGAATATCAGTTGGTGATAGAATAGCTATTGCTGCTGCAGGAACCATAGCAGTAGTTGCTACCCCGAGCACAAACGTACATCTTGCATCTAATCAAATTAAAGCTAATTTTTTGAGACATACATTGGCAGATGGTTATTTAATCACTAGCGGTAAAGATTTATTATGGCCAGCATATGCTTACTTATGTGAAGGATCTGGAGCTGACTCTGCTTATGTGGGATGTTATTCAGAATCTTCCGATGTTAGTAAAATTGATTTACCTTCTCAAGTTTTAAGCGGAAGAGTCGGAAATATAGGAACTGCTGGTCGAATAACTTCTACTACTGCAGCTACTGAACCTAATACTATGTTTTGGAGAACTAGGGGCAAACAACAACCATATTTTGGAACTGGTTTATTAGGATCTAATCAAGTCTTTTCATTTGGTTGTGATGCTGGAAGTGATGGAGGTAATGGATATACATTTGAGTGGGATGAAACAAATAAGTTTTATAACTTTTTATATGCTGGCAAAATAGCATCTTATTTTACAGGCAATAGTTTTGCTCCTAGTGGAAAAGCTTATGGAGCTGGTTTTACTAGTTTTCCTAGAGGTCACCTATTCGGATCACATCGCTTTCATTCTTCAACTGTTGCTAACGTACCAACAGTAAGTTCAGCATCTGATAATTGGGAAGTTGGAGATGTTATTATTAATAGAGATGCTACAGGACCATGGATGTATCGTTGTACATCTAAAGTTTCTAATAATTTAACATTTGCTTCTGATAGAATATCTTTAAAAAATCAAACTTGTAATTTAGGATCTTCTGTTGCAGCATCTACAGCTGGAACCACAGTTACTAAAACTTTAACTGGAGCGGAAGTTGGAGATAATGTTATTTGGAATTTAAGAGGAGCCCCTATAGCTGGAGTAACTTTTTATGTTCGTATTTCAACTACAGATACTGTAGAAATTATTGCATGGAATGGAACAAGCTCACCTCAGGACTTATCAGCCACCATTTTTGATTTTACTGTTATAAAAACATAATACATTAAATTTGTAATAATATCATTGCAAGTCATGTTAAATCTATTAAAACTAATTTTATTGATTTAAGTTTGATTTTAATTGATATAATATTCGATGCTAACTAAATATTAGGAAAAGCATGAATAATTTTGATGTTGGAATCATAGGTGCCGGAGTAGCAGGAGCATTTGCGGCTTTAAAAATTTCTAAAGATTATAAAGATGTAAAAACTATTTTATTTGATTTAGGTCGCCCCCCAATGAAACGTCGACGCCAGCTTGAAGGTTGGTTAGGTTGTCTTCCAAATAGTGATGGAAAATTTTATCAAACAGATGTAGATAAAGTTGCCACCTTAGTTGGAAATAAAAAAATTAAATCTGCCAAAACCTTTGTTAACAAAGCACTATTGGATGTAAATGACTTTAACCTTTATAAAGATAAAGGTCCAACACAATCAGCTATTAAAAAAATTAATAAAAATGGCTTTAATGTTATTTTAAATGATTATATTCAATTATATCCAAAAGATATTCATTTGTTATCTAAATTAATGGCTGAATTTATTGAAAGTAATTCTAATATATCATTTAGTTTTGATAATGAAGTTAGAAGAATACATAAACAAAAAAATATGTTCGTTATTACTACAGATGAGCAAGAATATCGCTGTAAAAAGATTATTTTTGCTGTAGGTAGAAGTGGATGGCGCTGGGCGCATGATGTTTATTCTAATTTTGGAATTATTGATGATAACAATACCGCTCGATTTGGAGTAAGAGTAGAGGTCAATGCGGCTAATTTAAAAGATTTTAATAAATCTAATTGTACTATATTAAAAGATGATGATTTAGAAATTGGACCATTATCTTGGAATGGTACAATTATTCCGGAAGATCATGTAGACTTAGCAATATCTGCATTTAGATCAAATGAAAATAGATGGAAAAGTGATAAAGTAAGTTTTCAATTAATTAAAAATATTAATTTTCCCAATGAAGGATTTCAGCAAACAGATCGAATTGGAAAATTAACATTTGTTTTATCAAATGATAGAATTATTAAAGAAAAAGTTTCTACTATTTTATCAGATAAAAGTAAAATATCTATTATTCCTGAATATGATTGGTTAAAAGATAGTTTTAATCAATTAGAAACAATTATGCCAGATATTTCAAACAAATCATACTTTCATGTTCCTACTATTGTGCCAATGGCGCCTAAAATATTATTAGGTCAAAATTTAGAAAGTGAAATAGAAGGAATGTTTGTTGCAGGTGAGAGTGCAGGAATAACAGGAATATTATCTGCCGCTTTAATGGGAGTTATAGCAGGAGAATCTGCTTGTAAATAATGAGGATAACATGTCAGACAAAGGTAGTGATTCTAATCAAACAATATCTGAGGAATTTAAGGATCAATCATCTAAACATACGTTAAATAAATTTGAATATGATTTATATCATGAAGAAGATGATGTTGCTTTCAAAGTAATTAGAGTTAAACATATAGGTCTTCCTAATAAAGGTGATAAATGGAAGATTATGGAAGATAATAAAAGTATTTTTATAATTGAAGGAAACAAATTAACAAAAAAAGAAAAAGATTTTTTAAAAACAGTTGATGGCATGAACTTTCTTATTTCACAATATAAGACTGGATTAAAATCTCTCAATTATTTAAAAAATGAAATGAAGAAAATTTTAAAATAATAAAGCTTGACATAAATATTTTCATGTTTAAACTAAAGCAGCTAAAATTTAGGAGGCATGATGAATAATTACGTTATTTACGTAGCAGATACTGAAACTACTGGTCTTGATGATAGAGTTTATGATATTATTGAGTTATCTCTTTATCGATTATCTGATGAAACTCAAAAAACTTGGTTTCTTAAGCCAACAAATGTAGATCATATTGATGATGGCGCATTAAGAATTAATGGTCATAAAAAAGAAGATCTATTACATCAAACTAAATATGGGAGAGATACTTATTTAGATTCTAGTAAAGTTATTGTGGATATTGAAAATTGGATGATGGAAGATGGCGTTCCACACACTAATAGAATTTTAGTTGGTCATAATGTTTCATTTGATCGTTCTTTTATGGAACAATTATGGATTAAATGTCAATCAAAAGATTCTTTTCCATTTGGTAGAAGATTTTTAGACACTATGACCGTTGAACTATTTTTAGACTTTTGCAAAGGAGAAATGGCAGAAGGTTATAGCTTAAATAATTTAACTAAAAAATATGGTGTAAAAAATGAAAAAGCACATAGTGCAGCAGCAGATACTAAAGCAACTAGAGAAACTTTTGGTAAACAAGTAGATTATTTTAAAAAGATTTTAAATGTACATAATAAAAATTTAAGTTTAGATGTATAAAATATTATATGCTGCTAATAATACGCTTAATTCTATAATTCAATTAAATAGATTTTTAAAGGCTATTGAAAATAAACCATTTACTATAAAAATAGCAGCATATAAAAACTCTATTAAATCATCTAATGTGGATTGGACATTAAATTGTTTGCATAATTACTTTGATAAAGATAAATTAAGTTTAGATAATGAATATTTTATAAATTATTACAATAGCATTAAATCATTTAATCCAGATTTAATTATTAGTGATTTAGAATATTTTACATCTTTTGCTGCCACCGATTTAGGAATACCACTTTGGCAGTGTAGCTCATCTTTATTGAACTATGCTTTGCCATGGAGAGAAAAATATAGTTTAAATGTATTTTCTAATTATTCATATTTATTATATAGAAGATCTAATCAAAAATATGTAAACATAATAAATAATTCAGATCTAAATTTAGTTTATTCTCATTTTGGTGATACAAAAGATCCTCCAAAGCTCAAACAAAATTTTGAATGGATTAGACCATATGCTTATATTGGTAACAAATCTGTTCCCTGTAAACATAATATTGTAGGGGCACTTTTATCTAATAATAAAAAAATATTTAAAAATTTAAATAATATTTATGATACTATTGCCTTTACGCCCCATATAAATGAAAAATATTCAAATTTAAAATTAAAAGATATAGATGATAATGAAGAATATCAGTGTAACGTGAAAAATTGTAATTTATTTTTGTGTGAAGGACAAACTAGTTTTTTAGCGGATGCATTTTATAATAATAAATTTGCTTTAGTTGTACCGAATTTGCATGATACTGAATGTATTGTAAATAGTATGTATTCTGAAAAAATCGGATTAAGTAAAAATATCTATAATGATATAAATCTATCTAAAATAGATTATCAAGAAATTAATTATTCTTTAAATGATAAAGTTTATTACCTTCATGAAAGGTTAGATCAAATATGAAATATGTAGCGTTTGATATTGGTGACGTTTTATGTCATTGTTTCGAAGACAAATTTTTAAATGCAGTTTCAGAAAGCGCCAATATATCTATTGATGATGCTTTGAGATTTTTTAAAAGATTTTGGGAGCATCATGACTTAGGATTTACAACTATTGAAGATGAACTCAAAGACAAATTGAATATCAAATCAGAAATAACTATTAAAAAACTTACTGATATTTGGATGGATACCTTAGTTCCTAATAGGGAGATGTTTCAATTTTTAATACAAAAAATGTATACATATAAATCTATTTCTTGTAGTAAAAGAACTGATTTACAAGTAGCTTTATTATCTAATATTGGTAAGGAACATGCCGCTACTCTAAAAGAAAAGTTTGATAATCAAACGTATACTTGTAGTTTTGGGTTATTTGATGATTGTATAAAGCATTTAAGTTTTGAGGTAGGGGCTAGAAAACCATCTTTAATATATTATCAAAGTTTCTTATCTCTACATCCAGAATTTACTGGGTGTGTATATGTAGATGATAGAGAAGAAAACCTTATAACTGCTGAAAAACTAGGATTTCATCCATTTAAATTTAGCTTAAAAAATTATACAAAAGATAATTATGTTAATTTTAATGATGAAAATAAAATGAAGGCAAAATTACTTGAACTCGATAAACTTATTTCAGCTTGATATATAATCGTTTGTACTTCACATAACTAGGAAAATAGATGGAAACCACAAACAAATTTCAAGCTCACGGGAATATAAAAGTAATTAATGGATCTATTTTAAATCCACATAATGCCGGATTAAGATTTGTATTATCTTTCAATAATCTAGCTGGCAAGCCTGAAGGAAACCCACTCTTACCTGTTTTTGATAAAAAATGGAAAAAAGTTAGAGAAGAAAGTCGTGGCTGGTTTACCAATAAAACTGGCGCTTATAAGTTAGGCGCTATTAATACTACAGCTGTACAGTCAGACGTTTGGGTAGTTCATTTGCTTTGTCAAGATGATGCGCTTAAAGTAGATTTAAGGGGATTAAAAAACGCCTTAAAAGCCACAGCTAAATTAGCTAAATATGAAAAAGCTACAATTCATGTTTCTGATATTTTAATTAAAACTGTTCCAGAATTATCTCAATTATTAGAAAGTACTGTTATATCAAATGGTATTTCTGTATCTTTTTATCAAGAGCCAGTGTAATAATCTAGTATTATTGAATGGCAAGACTGAAAGCTGGAGATCGTGTAAGCTGTAAGTTGAAAGAATCTAAAATCACAAGTCCATATGCTGACTTTGATGATATTAAAACATTTGAAATTATAGGTATTGATGAACATCTAAATGGATATTATTTATATATTCCATCTTATATTTTTGTTAAAGACTGTTTAAAAGTTGATAATTATAATTATAAAAAATTTAATGTAGCCGCCAAATATATTGGTGATGACTATGTTTTTATCGAAGAAAAATTAGTACATCAGGTTGTTTTTATTCTCGAAGGTACCTGTTGTTTCCGTTGCAAAGAATTTTTTGATTATGTACAAAACACTGATGAAAAGTGGCTTTGTTATTCTTGCAATAAAGACCCTTATAGATAATAATTTGTCATAATTACATGGCATACTCTAACGATATGGATTTGCAAGGTTTGTTGCATGAAATGGTTGATCTTATTAAAGGAAATAAGAGTCAATCAGTTACATCAATAAATCCAGCTTCTCCAGTTATTGGATTTCAATCACCTATTAAAGGTAACTATTATAATTCTGGTAATTTTTCACCAAATACAGCCACTGATGCTAGACATGCGGGCGGGCACCAAGGCATAGATTTGAGAGCTAGTGGTGGTACACCAATTTATTCTATTGGACCAGGCATCGTTACATCTGTTGGTACCGACCCCAAAGGTGGTAATGTTATAAATATTTCTCATCCCCAGGGCATCAAATCATACTATGCTCACTTAGGAACGGTTAAAGTTCATAAAGGAGATAGAGTTGGGATGGATACTCAAATTGCTACTATTGGAAATTCTGGAAATGCTAAAGGCACTTTTCCTCATTTACATATTCAAGTGTGGAAAGACGGTCAATTAATTGACCCTGGCACATTATTTCATGTTCCAAAGTATTCTAAAGTTGATTCAACTAAAGAAAAAGTATGGTTATCGGATCAAGCAAAAATACAAGCTGCTAATTTTGATATGAAATCTCATAAAGAACAAAAGCTTGCATATCATCAACATGGTGAACTGATGGCTCTAGCTGATATGTTTGAAAATTTAACTAAATAAAAGATAATAATTTTATTTTTCTTTTAAATTCTTCAGTATTTTTACATTCTATCTTCTTGCCTTCATACCAGTATTCATAAATACTATTTTGTCTATTAAGATAGAATTCATCAATGACAGCTGGACCATCTATTCTGTGTCTTTTGCCATTTGAATAAAATTCAACTCTACCACTATTCCAAATAACTGCAGGAGCATCATCTCTATGAATTTTACCTTTATATAAATAAATGTATTTAAAGTCTAAATCTTCTCTTGAAGTATACCACCATTTCTTTATAATACTAAAAAGAGTATAAATTTTCATAGTTACCAAAATGCTTTTAATTTTAAAAGTTTTTCAAACTCTTCTTGAGAAGAACAATTTAATTTATTTCCTTCAATCCACCATTCTTTTTTATAACTATAACTAACGGCAGGACCAACCAAACTATGTTTGTAAGAGTCCTTAATGCCATTCTCATATGTTATGATTTTTGCACAAATAAAATCACCATTTGAATACTCAAACTTTTGAGTATCATCGTCATAATTAATTAGTACAAATCCATTACCATTTGGATTAGTATAATCTCTTACATCAGAAATCTGTTTCATTTATTATATTCTTTTATATATACAATATTTTAATGTAGGAGCATCATAAAGATATTCCCAAGAATCTAACTTAAAAACTGTTGGATCTATCCATGGAAACTTGACTGAATTAGAATTTTTTTCTTCATCTGGAGTAATAGTTAAATGAATCTCTTGTGCATATTTCATGCCTTCTTGATATATCTGAGCTCCACCAATTAACCAAATTTCTGCACTATGATTTAAATTATCTAATGCTGTAAATAAAGATGGATATACTTCTATATTTTCAATAGGTGTCGAACTAACAACTATATTTCTTCTTTTAGGCAGAGGCTTTCCTATACTCTCAAAAGTTTTTCTACCCATAACTACTATAGAATTAATAGTAAGACTTTTAAAAAGTTTCATGTCAGCAGGATAATTGAAGGGAATTTTACCATCCACACCAATTACTCCATTACTAGTTACAGCAGCAATCATTTTAATCATATTAGCTCACATAAATATTAAAAGTTTTCTATATTTTTCTACTTTTTCTTGAAATTCATCCCACCATTCAGGGCATTCACTTCTACATTTTACAGTATAGTTTTTTAAATTTAAAACAAGGTTATTATAAATAATTACTTCAGGATTTATATTATGTCTTGCTTTATTGGCGGATTCACTTAAAAAGAAATATTTAAATAACAGTTCAACAAAGTTTTGAACTGTGCCTTTACATATAATTATTTTATCTTTATAAACATTCACTTCAGCAGATTCATCAGAAGAAAGTATAGTAAGATATTCATTATGTGCTGAATATAATATAACTGACTTCATATTGCCATAACTGCTTTAATGGCTGGATGGCTTATATATCCGTTTATTTTAAAATCTTCAAAAGACAATAATTCAATATCTGCTACTGAATTTAAATCTTTATTAATTTCTAACATAGGAAACGCATAAGGCTCCCTAGATATTTGTTCATTTACTTGTTCTTGATGGTTTAAATAAATATGAGTATCACCGCCACTAAATATTAATTCTTTAGATATTAAGCCTACTGTTTTGGCTATAATATGATTCATTATAGCATAGCTCATAATATTAAATGGTAAACCTAAAAAGGTATCAACTGAACGCATATAAAAATGAGATGATAGTTGTCCATTATCTACATAGTATTGAGCGAGGATATGACATGGCGGAAGTGCCATTTGTTCTAATTGGTTTGGATTCCAAGCAGAGATAATGTGACGCCGTCCGTTTGGATCTTTTTTAAGACCATCTATTAGATTAGCTAATTGATCAGTTCCATCAAAAGACACAGCTGTGTAATGTTTGTTGCCTTCAAAACATACTTTGTGGGCGCCTCCATCAAAATTACGCCATTGATATCCATAACCTTTACCCATATCACCTTCTGGTAAGTGAGTTAGCCCACGCTTATCTAAAAATTCTCTGGTAGTATTACCTTTCCAAATATTAACTCCCTTAGCCTCTAATTGCTTGGTGTCTGTATCGCCCCGTAAGAAAAATAATAGTTCCTCAATAACTCCCTTAGAAAACATTTTCTTGGTAGTTAACATTGGAATTTTATTATTTTTTAAAGAGAAGCGCAATTGAGTTCCAAAGATAGAACGAGTTCCAATGCCCGTTCTATCTTTTCTCTCAGAACCATTCTCAACAATATTTTTTAATAATTTTAAATATTCTTTTTCTTCAAAGCAATCTTGCATTATCTTTCTCTTTCTTTACTCAAAGAATCTGAATAAACAGAAGCAAAGGAAATTAAAGCCGTAGCAAAAGCACAAATAATTAATGTTACAATCCAATCAGCCCCAAATGATCTAGCGGCACCTGCAACTATTACATTAATACCAGCATGATATGCAAAAATTATTAAAAATAATATTAAGTATTTAGTTAACTTACTCTTTATCATTATTTTTACCGAAAAAATACAAAAAATCTTTGTAAACAAAAACACTAGTTCCTAGTGCAATCATAAAACAAACCAAAACCATAATTGGAATTTTAACTACTATTCCCCAGACAAAACCAGCTACTAGGGCAAGAAAAGTGATAAGTGTCAATATAGCTAATACTACTCTAAAATATGTATTCATTTTTATACCTCATAATTTAACATCGTGTGGAAGAGATTCTCTCAAACCAGCATTCGTAATTCTAACAAACTGTGGATCTTCTTTTAATTGTGTCAAGTTGGAAGATCCTTGATAAGAGCATCCGGAACGAACACCCTCTAACAACTTATTTAAAACATCTTTAAATTTACCCTTACAATCAACAAAAGCCGCCACCCCCTCTATATGGTTGGCTTTGTGAGTTGAGCTTCCCACATATTGTTTGTGTGGAGTTCCATTAACCAATATAATTTCTCCTGGAGTTTCTTCACAGCCTGCAAAAAGATTCCCAGACATTACCATATCTGCAAAACATAATGCTTTGGTGAGATCTCCGGAATTTTTAATTCCACCATCAGCAATAAAAGGAAAATCTCTATTTAATCCAGCAGCCCTAGCACGAACAATCATTTGTTTTTTAACTTCAGCCACTTCCATAATAGCTGTTAATTGAGGCACACCATTACCTGTTTCAATTCTTGTAGTACAAAGTGAACCTGGACCCACCCCAATTTTTATTACATCAGCTCCAGCTTCCCATAAATTTCTAGCCCCAGAACCAGTAGCAACATTTCCTGCAATTACAATAGTATCGGAATATTTATTTTTAATCCAAGAAATCATTTCCACACAATGAGAAGAATCTCCATGAGCAATATCAATGCAAATGATCTTAACTCCAACCTCACTAAACATATCAACAATCTCTCTGTCATTACTTTTAACGCCAACCGAAACTCCGATATATTGCGGTCCATAACGATGGATTAAATCTTTTGTTATTCTTATTTGATCTTCTAACGGCATGAATCTATGAAGAATGGCTAATCCTTTAGTTTCAGCAATTTGTGCTGCCATTTCCATTCCAGTGATGGTTTTCATATTAGCTGGAATAATTGGATGTTCGTAAGTATAATTACCAATTTTAACTGATATGTCTACCTGTGAACGACTTTTTAATGTTGAATGTTTAGGGACCATTAAAACATCATCAAATACAAGACCGTCTTTAATCATTAAACTCTCCGAATTGTGACACCAGGAAAGATATATCATCATCTTATTTTTGCAATAGATTCAATATATTATAAAATATCTAACTATAATTTAAAATAATTAATTAACAAAAATTAATTATATGGCTTTCATTGCATTTTTATGAGGTTATTATGATAAAAGGAACCATTATATTATTATCTTTATTTGCTCTGCATGATTGTACTCCAACAATTGGATCAGATCCTGTACCGCCTAAACCAACTCCAATTCCTACAGATACCGGAATGTGTCAATCAGCAGAAGATCATTTAACACAAATGTGTAAATCTGACCCACAAACAAATTCATATTGTTGTGCAGTAGTTGCTCCAACTAAAAAGGGTAAATCTTTTAGTCAATTTTGTCAAGATAAACAAAATGATGGCGTATCATTAAATCCAAAATGTTTATCTGAAGTTAAATCTTGTGGGGAAATAGATTCTTGTACTGGATCAAAGTGAGGATAACATGATGAAATTAAATGGCTGCATATTTGTAAAAGACCACACTAACCCACATCACCCTCTAGCTGTTCAAAGAGATGCTAAAATAGAGACTTTTGTACCCAGTGATACTTTAAAGAAATTAGGGGCAAGTAATACATCAGATTTATATATGATTCCCGAGTATACTCCAATTAGTGATCAAGGACCCCTTAGCTCTTGTGTTGCCAATGCTACCGCAGATGCTTTTGAAATTATCAAAGGTTTAGAAAATCCAAATAAAGTAAAACAATTAAGCAGATTGTTTATCTATTGGAATGCTCGCTTATATAGCAAAGATACAGATAAAGATGAAGGCACATACGTTATGTATGCCATGGATTCTTTATCTCAATATGGTGTTTGCGAAGAAACAACTTGGGGATATGATCCTAACAAAGTATTTGCTCAACCTAATATTGTGTCTTATAAAGAAGCAGATGATAATACATTAAAGATCGATAATTATTATAAAATAAGAACCTTAGATCAATACAGATTAAATGATATTGAAACTGCTTTACGAGCAAATCATCCAGTTATTTTTGGAACTAAAGTAAATCAAGATTTTGCTAACTTTGGTGGCGGCGACGATGCTTTTCCTGAACCTACCAATTATGTAGGTGGGCACGCAATGGTTATCGTAGGAGTTAGAACCAAGAACAATAATAAAGAGTTTTGTATTAGAAATTCTTGGAGCAGTAGCTGGGGAAATAGTGGTCATGCATGGTTAAGTAGCAATTATATTACTTCTAATTATACAGATGACCTTTATGTTCCTACAATAATGCCAGATTTGTTAAAGTGAGATAATTATGGGTCACTTAATACCAGATAGAGATATCAACTGTGTTGGCGGTAAACAATTTATCACTGATAACATTAATGATAATGGACAAAATAGAGAAGATAATATTATAAAAGAGGCATTGAAAGGAAATATACCTTCCTTTTTAAGAAATTTTGTTAGCATATCTATTGTTGAAAATACTGATAATATAACTTATTTGGTTATGCCTGATGTCTTTTCTATTGGTAGTGATGATGATTTTGTTAGAATGCCAATGAACCCATTAACTGCTAAAAAAATATGTGATAAATATAATTGTATTTTGCCAACTAAGAAAATGTGTGATCAGATTTGGAAGGCAGCCACTATTAAAATAGAGCCACAACCAAAAGGTCCACCTTATGATATGAGTATGTTAGCCAGCCAAACTTATTTAGATCATAATAATAAAATTGAAAAACAATTAATTGGCAAACCACGTGGCGAATTAGTATCTGGACATAAAAAAGACGTTATCTTTGATAAAATTTTATTGACAAAAAAAGATAATGTTGTTATTTATGGATGGTTTCATCTTAATGGAACCCCCATTCAAGGACCATTACCTAATAGTTCGAGTCATAATGTACACTACCGCGACTATTCTCATGGAATAAGATTAATTGCTCAAGATGTAATTGTTAATGGTCAGGTTAAAAATATTTATGATGTGCTAAATGATCCTAGTTTATGTCATTTAATCAGTCATGAAGGCTCTTATGATGCGAAAGGGTTTTATCAATAATGTCTAATGAAAATGTTATTATGGGTAATCCTTATTTACCATCGGATAACCAAATTGGTCCTGGACCTAATGGTGCTCCTAAAGGTCCACCAGCAGGATTTAAGCCTTTAACAGCCCCTTCAGCTGAAGTTGCAAGAATAGCCAAATCATTATTAGGAAATGATTTTGGAACGCTTATCCCTTTTAGCATAGAAGGTATTAAGTATATGGCTAGGTTAGAGCCACACTATCATCCACCAGGATTTAAAGGTGGACCAAATGGATGGCATAAGGGAGTTACTGTTTATCAGATCAATGATTCTATAAAAGAACCAAATAATAAAAAAGTTGATCGTCAAAAGCTTTACGATAGAATTGATGCTTTTTTAAATGAATTTGGTGATTTTACGTAAACACTAGTAGTTTGGCGTATTTTTTAATTATCCTTCCCATATCTGATACATTAAAATCAGGAACTTTAATATAGTTATTTGAGCTATCTAACGTAGAAAATATACAAGAATTCGATGAAGTCTTCATTAAGCAAAATTTTTGGTTTTTAGAATACAAATAAAGAGTATGTTCTTGGGAAGATTTAAATCTCTCAATAACAAAACAATGATGCTTATCCTTACATATAAATCCCTCAAAATACTTTATAGTAAGTTCATTATTACAATATGGGCAATTCATGTAAATGCTAAAAGCTTTAAATATTTTTCCATATTTCTTTTGCATATTAAAAACGAATCACTAACCTCAAATTTTTCTAATTTCATTTCCAAGATGGGTAGATTTTTCTCCCATATAGTAAAATAATTATAACGCCCACTAGTTTCTACAGAAAATTCTAAATTTTTACAAAATAAACTTAATACATAATCATTTTTTTTAGCATATAGAAAATTATGATTGCTATTTTTACATTCAAGACATTCTATGTTGCTATACATCACTGGTTTCATTTCCGATCCACATACCACACAAATCACTATTAATTGCCTTTTATTCTATAAACAATACGACCCATAGTCATATCATACTCAGAAACCTCAATTTTAACAGAGTCTCCTACTAAAATTCTAACTGAATTTTGTCTTATTTTACCAGATAAGGTACAAAGCACAATATTATTATCTCCAACATCTACTTTGAATCTGCCTTTATTTGAATCAACAACAACACCTTCAAGCTCAAGACGTTCTCTTTCAATATTCATATTACTTCCTTATATGTTTGTTTTTTAATAATTCTTCTAATAACTTCCGTCCGTTTAATCTTAAATTTCATAGCCAATTCTTTATAAGATAATCCTAGATTAAAGTCAATTCTTATTTGTCTTATTTCATCATTTGATAATAGCGCCCGTGGATTATCCTCTCCTTGATGTGATAATTTTGCGATATTAGACATTTTAATTTTCGCTTCATCTGAGTGATTTTTTCCAAACATTACATTTCCGCTGCCTGATCTCTGTTCTGACATTTTTATTTTTGCTTCAGGTGTATGTGTTTTTCCATACATTGGATTTTTATTTCCACTTAATGCTCCTCTACCACCAAAATCTTCATTATATCCTTCAATTTTCGAACGGAAAAATTCTATCCAAAACATTTCAGCTTCAATCATATCATTTTCTTCAGAAAATGACTCTATTACCATAAATTTGAAATTTTCAATACCATACTTATTTATAGCGGCATGAATACTACTATAATTTTTAGATTTTGTATTTTTAACAATTGACCTATGATCACTCCATCGTCTGGCGGAGTCATTAGTTCTTCCTACATATAATTTATAATTAATTAAATTTTGAATGATATATACATAAAACATTTATTTAAAAACACTTGATAAATTAGGATAATCCTTTTTTATCAGATCAATACAAGTTTGGTTTGGTGGTAGTAATGTTAGCCATTGGCTGGCTCGAAGACAAGGGAATGGTATATTTTTTAAATTGTCTAAACTTAAAAAATATTTAATGTCTGTTTTTGCTGCTATAAACTTTAAATTATTAATACCTAAATGAAGAGTAGAAATTTGATTCCATTCTCCGTCAAAAAAATAAGTTCTAAAATAATTATCTATTCCTAATAAACAAATATAATTTCTCTCTTCCAAAGTATCATCATCAAATCCGGCACACAAATAGGCTAATTTACTTATCTTTATCATATTTGATAAAGATAAACCATAGTATAAGTCTGTACAATTAATCTTATCTCTATCCAAAGATAGATCATTATAAATGATTTTGATTTTTTTATTCTTTGTAATAATGAATGAATTACCAAATTCATCTATCCAATGTCTTTTTAAAACTATTTTTGGATTCCGGTCTTTTAGATAATCAATAGGTACTAATCTACAAGATTTAATAATAAATGACAAACCTTTACATTCTGTATAAGATTCAGCGAGTAGTATTTGTTTTTGTATATTATGGTGAATTGATTCCAGACTTAAGCTTTTCATTAAATTTATCTTCATTTACTAAATAGTAAACTAGGAATGCTAAAAAGTGTGCCCAACCAAAAGATAATAAAATTGAAAACACTACCCTTCTAGTTATGGTAAAATATGGAGATGAAGATAAACCAGCTGTTATAAACCATACCACTATAGCAACTAATAATCCTATTATAAAAAATCCAAAAGGATTTATAAAAGTTGCCTTCATTATAATAAATAATATTATTGCGCCCAGCAAAAAATATGGTAAATTATGAATTGATAATTTATTACCAATTACTTGGTTTCCTTGAATGATAGTGTTTACTAAAATTAATGAACTTATGACGTGTAATAATAGAAGATAGTGCATGTTACTCTAATAAAGAAAGATCTAAACCTTCTTCATCAGTTGAAGAGTCTAAGTTAATTGTATGAATTGCTGTTTTAATAAATGGTAAGTAATCTACCTTTTTATTTTCAACTAAATCTTTGTGTAATAGATATGTATTCCTACTGTCCACTTTTGCGTTATGGGCGTCCGAAAACTTTTTTATCCCCGCAATTTCACAACTTGCATGTAAATTTACTTTGGGTTTAACTAAACCAATTTTTTTAGCATATTCTCTAGTCAAAGACATAGTGTCTAACCAAAGATCTGCTGGAAATCTTTTTCCCATTTGTTCCCATAAAGCATGAAGGAATTTTCTGTCGAATGGCGCATTATGAGCTATAATAATGCGATGCGCCGAAGTCAAGCCATCTTCATTAAAAAATTTTTCACATTCTTCTACTACTTCTCCTTTTGTATGTCCCTTTTCTAAATCAGCTAATGTTTTCTTCGTTATGGCTAAAGCATCAAAATTGGCTCGTTCAGGATATTCTGCTTTAATCTGTCTCCATAATTGTACACGATCAGTACATCTAATAATACCAATTTCAGTCATTTCGTGATAACCAGATTTTAGCCCTGTTGTTTCCGTATCGATCACATAATATTGTAAATTACTCATATTTAATTCCTTATTACTTTTTCTATTTTATTCTTCTAATGGTGGAAAAACTTAAATTACCTTCACTATAAATAAATGTGATAGTATCTTTATATTTAGATAAATGTGAGGAAATATAATTTTTAACTTCTTCTAAACTTTCTTTATCTGCTAAAGAAACAAAATCTGTAGGTAACACATCAGTAATTATAGTCCATTTGCAAGTATACCAGCAATATGTCTCCCAATTTATTTCATTTTTATTATTCCAATATTCTTTAGGAATGAGAGATCCGTTTCTTACACCAATAAATGTGGTCATATTTACCAAAATACTTTATTTTTACAAGCTCTTTTCATCTCTTCTTCCGAAAAAAATCTTTGTCCATAAGCCCAAAATTGCACTTCATTAATTTTATCTAAACAAATAACTAATTCATATCCTGCATAAATGACATTGTCAAGCCTGCAGATTTGATATCCATCCTCATATATATCTAATATATAAGCTTTCCAGTGTGGATAATAAGAGGAATGATCGGGATAAAAATAAGTACCTATTTTAATTAAATTAATTATTTCATTCATAAAAATGCTTTTAATTTAAATTTCTTATATTCAATTGAATTTAATAGTTCTTCATTAGATTCAACGAGCACCCTATTTCCATCAATATACCATAATTTATTATATGGTTCTATTGTAAATTCCACTGCCGGACCATTCTCATTATGCAGCTTTGTGTCTCTATACCACTCAACGTAATGTGCATATTTTACACAATAATTTCTAATTATTTTTTCTTTATAGGGAGGATGATATCTCATCTGACGGCTCCCACAACCTAAACAAATATAATGAAAATTATCATATAGGCAAATACATTTATATTGTATTTTACAACTATGACATTCAATTATCTTAGGAAAATAATATTCAATTAAATAGGCTTCTTTATTTAAATCTACACTCATTTTTTCATAAAAATATTTGTTATCATAAAAAGCGGAATAATGCCCTTTTGTTTATATTCCTCTTGTAGTAGAGGGTCTAGATATTGTAAGCCACTAATAACTTTTCTACAATTAAATGAACCACAATTGCATTGCATGGTCCAACTATCTAACGTATCAGTAGAACTAGTGGAATAATCAAATGTGATTTCTGTATTTGGCTCAATAACATATGTTGAATATAAAAAGGCTCGTTTGCCTACTATATGTAGATAGCAATTGGGGTTACAATTATGTCTAACAGCATCTCCAATATTTCCTGAAGGAGATAAATAATAATTTGGACCTATTTGTAATACTTCTGGTTGAGGTATTTTTTTATTATCATGTAAGTCGCCACCAAACTCTAAAACAATTGAATTTGCAGGAATTTTAATATTAGTAAAAACTCCAACACCAGTTTTGGTAAGAACTAAAGATAAATTTTGATTATACATTTAAAATAGTTTCCTAATGAATTTAATTAAATTACTACCTGCTGAGTAAACAGCTAATTTTAATTCTTTTTTTCCAGCTAATTTGTGTTTAACTCCTACTGGGGAGTGATGTTTATATAATTCAGCTGCTTGCTCTGGTGTTTCTGCTAAAACTCTATAAGTAACAGTGGCTGGTAGCATACATTCAACTTTTACATCAAAATAGAACTTTTGGGGAGGTTGTAATTTATCTTGTTTCATCTATTATTTATATCATTATACTCATACTTTAAATAATGATTATAATAAGTCTCGGGTGTACCCGTTAATTCGTAAAATCTCTTCATAAATAGATCTTTTGCTTGTTGAGGAGGCAATGGATCTATTATAAATGGGTAGGCTTCTTTTTTTATTTCCCAATCTGAACGAAGAGTTTTAAATAAATCTCTAGCTTCAGTGTATAACATTTTTGTATCGGCAAATTTAACGCTTTGTGGTTCATTTTGTGATAAACCAAATTTCTTATAAATAGTTTCTTGTAAAGAGTTTTCATATTCTTTAAATATATTAAACTTACCAGATCTTTTTAATGGGCTCGGTAAATCTATTAAATATGCTTCAGAAGCATCATGCAACAAACCGTGTAATGCATGTGCACTATCACATAAATGACTGACTAAAACAGAATGTTGAGCTACAGAGTTATGTGCACCGTAACCTTCAGCAAAATATGTTTTAGAGCTTGTTTCTAAAGCTACTACTTCTTGAACACCAAGATCTTCTATTTTTAGAATCTCGGACATATTAATGCTATCAAATTCTTTACGCCAATCACCATTTTTTAAACTATTTTTAAAGTTATTTATTAATCTTTTACTTTTAATTTTTCCAAGAGATTGTAATTTAGTAAACCATTTACCAGTTAAAGTAATATTTTTACAATTTTTATTTGTTTTATATTGTGAATTGGGCACTTTATTATTATCTAATAATTTTTTTATTTTGTTTAAAATTTCTCCCTCATTTTGAGCAATTGAAATAACAAAACCTTTCTTTTTTGCTGAAATAGTTGCTTCACCATCAAATATTCCTTCTAAATAAGCTAACTCATAATTTAGGGGATCTTCTTTCCACACATCAATAAATTTAAGCATAAATCTTTGTTTGCCTGACTTTACTGCTTTTACAATTCCTTCGGTTGTTTCCCAAAATTGATTTCTAGATTTTTTAGAACAAATAAGCCAAGGATGTTCAGCAGATGATTTTAAAATAGTTCCATCTGATAAATGAAGGGCAAATACATGTCTTTTTATTATGCCTGTATGTAGAACATATGAGTTATCTAATTTTCTACGACTCTCCCTATTATTTTTTTTTAAACCATCAACTCCAGTATTTTCATCAAATCCAATTAATTGTTCAAAATTTTTAAGTTCGCCCGCCGGCTTCCAAGTTAAATCTGCCGTTAAAACTTTTGTATCTGGAGTAACACAATAAAATTTTTTAATATGACCAGAAAATCGACATGTCATGGCAAGAGCATGAGCTATATCTTGAATTACAATTGTATCAGGATTTGGATTCAAAGGTGTAAATCTTAAACCCGTATAAGTTTGAATCCAAGGCTCAGATGGATCATAGTTGAAAGGATCTTGTTCTTTATTTTTTAAATCTGTATTATCATTATAAAACTGTTTAATTACATCTAATTCTTCTGGTTGAACCAACGGAGAATTTAAATCTTGTGATGCTGTTGATTCCCATTTTATTTTAACTTCGTCAAATTGGGATGGATTATTAATTATATCTTGTTTATCTTTCATTTTACTTTCCTGTACTACCAAATCCACTAGCTCCACGACTAGCATTCCTATTTTTACACAAGACATCATATTCTTCATTTGATATTTCTTCAACAATCATTTCTTTTCTTTTGACAGGAATAATTTGCCCCAAGGCATCCCCAAAATTAATTTCTAACTTTTTACTATTACTAAATGAAGTTTCATTATTAGTACAAATAATAGCTTCAGGTATATATTGGCAAGCTAATAATAATTCTCCTTCATAGGTTTCATCGATTGTACCATATAAACAGTGCAATCGTTTTTTACCAAATGTTGAAGATCTTGGCTTTAATTCAAACCACCAACCCTCTGGGCAAAAAGTTCTAAAACCTAATGGAATAATAGCTTTCTCAAAAGGAGAAAGCGATAAACTTGTGGCTGCTCTTACATCCCATCCTGTGGCATGTGGCTCTGCTTTTGTTGGTAAAAACTCTTTATTATTTTTTAGATCTTCTCTTAATGCAAACTTAAAATTTGGAATTTCTGACATTAATACTTTCCTGTTAATTTGATTCGATCGTCTATATCCTATGAAATTTTTAATTAATTATTACCAAAATGCTTTTAATTCCAAAGGTTTAAACATATTTTGTACAATTATTTGAAAATCATTCAAAGAATTAACATCTATTAAATATCCTTTATAATAGAATTTAATTTCATCATCTAATTCAATTGCAGGACCATTTATTCTATGTTTTTTGCCTTTTACCCAATATTCTTTTCCACCATCTTTATATTCTACTGCTGGACCATCTAAACGATGTAATAAGTCATTCTCATAATAATAATCTCCATATTCATCTGTAACTATTCCATTTTTCATAATTATCCTAATATTTACACATTAATTTATGCAATTGCCACCTGCCATCATATTTATAAATTCTGATTTAAATGACACCTCTAAGGCGACATTACGCTCACAACTTTATATTAATCAAATAATTACTGGAAAACAATTTGATGATGTAGTAGCAATTGATCCTACTTTTCCAGATCAAATTCATTTAAATGGTGCCAGGGTTCTAGTCATCCGAGATGAATTCTACCCTTATCCTAACTATAACCTTGCTGACGTGGTTGTATTTTTAAAACAAAGGCTAGCTACTGTTGAAAAAAATAATTTAGGTCCTCCCAAATTAACTTTATCATTAGATAGATTAAATATTTATGCTCTTTTACGTGGAGCTAATTCTCAATATGTTACTATTTTGCCACAATTACCTTGCGGTCCAAGATTAAATTGTGGATGTTTTTGCCATCAACATTGTAATGGATTTAGAGGAATTATTGGTATTGAATGGTATGCTAATGATACTACTGGCGTACATTGTAAAAATCCTGACAATATTTTTAATAATCAAGCCTTTATAAATAGAAAATAAAATTTATTTATGGCATAATAAAGTATGTTTTATAAGTTTCATCATAAAGGTGTTTTATGTCAAAGTTTGATGCATTGTTTAGTAAAGTAGACGTTTATGAAAAATTGTCTATCTATGGAGATAGATTAGACTTTTTACAATCTTTATCTCAAGATTATCAATCTGTTTCAGATAAGGATTTAACTGCTAATATCAATTCTGTTAAAAATGCAGTACAAAATTGGATTAATAATGATGCTGAAAAACAAGAAGATCTTCCGGGTGGTCAAATTCGTGGATTACCTCCAGGGCTACGAAGTCCTTATCAAGTAATTAGATCTATTAATACTTTTGATGCAGATACTTTACCACAAGTATATCAAGCTTTGCTTCAATTATCAACTGTAAATAATTTAGGTAATATGGGAGGTGATGCTAAATCTGCTTGGTTACAATCAGTATTCCCAGTACTTGGAACAGCTATGAAAGTTGTAAAACAACAAATAGATTATATAAAAGCTTGGTCAAATAAATTTCCAGTAGATGATGCACCAACAGAAAATGCAAATTATCATACTAACTCAGAGCCTACTCCAGTAGCTAATACAAAACATATGGTAAAATCAAAAAATGAAGAAGCAAAGTCATTATCTAAAATATTGAATAATAAAATAGAAAAATTACCAAATAGTCCAAATAGAGCTGCTGAACTAAAAAATATTAATGAATATGTAAAATCATTGCAAAATCATTTTAAAGCATTACAACACAACAATGATTTACAAAGTTATTTCGCCAGAATGGAAATTGCAAAATCATTACAAAATGCCTACAATACACTCGATTATAATGATCTAGACTTAGTAAGTGCTCTTAATTCTGGACGTGGAGTTCCAGAAAATCCTGACTCAAAAATATAAAAACATAGAGAATTAGGTTAGTCTCACTATCATATTAGGTTTGATGATAGTTGTTTAATAAATACTTATCTTAAAGGCGTTATTTAATCATAGCGCCTTTTTCTTTTAATTAAACGAACTTTTTCTCGACATGTGTTGAGGGGATCTATAGGGGAGTAGACATTGATACTGATCATAATAATTTATAAATTATTAATAACCTAGTATCTATTTATGAATTCAAAGAAACTTCTAAGATTTGCTATAGCATTCTATTCAATAGCAATGAAAGAAAAACTACCAGAAAATTCTAAAGATACTTCTAAAATACTTAAAAACTTAGAGGCATTAGAATCATTTAATGCTCGCAAAAGATATGCCAACGCCAATTTAAAAAATTTATCTTCCGGCTCATCCAGGATTGTGTACTTGACACCTGATAAAACTATCCTTAAGTTAGCAAAAAATGAAAAAGGATTGGCTCAAAATGAAGCAGAGTCTAATCCTAAAATGAAATCTAAGTATATTAATAAAGTACTTAAACGAGCTAAAAATGATGCTTGGATAGAGGTTCCATATTTAGATAAGATTACTGAAAGAGATTTTAAAAAGATGACAACATTATCTTTTAATGATTTTAGTAATTGTATTAGGTATGGTTTAAAATCAGTATCAGGAAATACTGATAAAGATAAACCTGACTGTTTTGATAAGGTGTCCAAACATCCTTTGTATGTAGAAATGTTAGAAATAGGTAAAAAATTTAAATTAATGCCCGGTGATTTATCCAAAATATCATCTTGGGGATCTAAAGATAATAAACCTATTCTTATAGATGCTGGATTGACACAAAAAGTATATGAAGAATTTTATGAATCATGATATTTAATAAAATCTTGGATGGATTATATTATTACGGAACATGTATTTTATGTGATGGTAATATGTCTATAAATAATGATGGATTTAATTACCAACCAGCTTATAATAATTGTGGTTTCAATTTAGTATTTAATCTTGACAAGATGGATAGACTTGTTGTAGATCCAATTTCAGAGTCTGTATATATAAATTATGAACCGGAAGAGTTACTTTTTTATAATAATGATGTTGATGATTTTAAAAATATATATGGATATAATGATTGTTTTACAACTATAATAAAATGTAAGAATTGTGATAAGTTTGCGTACTCTATAGATATTCATATTGATTTATATGATCAAAAAATATTACATAGTAATTTAAATGATATTACTTGTAATTATAAAGAAAAATATTGGATAATGAATAATTATTATCAAAATACAACAACATTATTAAATGATGTTAATGATGAATTGATTAAAGTGCCATTAATTACACTAGAAAAACAAAATATTAATTATATTTTTAATCGTTTACAAAAATTAATTATTTTCTCCTAATGCTATATGTAGTGGCATGTTATCTTCAAATTTTTTAGAGCATGGTAAAACGTGCCCAATTTGTAATAAAAAATTGTCTTTATATGCAATAGTAGGTGAAATAGGAACTTTTAAATGCAATAACAATTATGTTGCAAATAAAAAAAGAAAACTTAATTTTTATCCATTAAGAGATAAAATGTTTTTATTACACTCAAGTGTGAATAAAACTGACAATTTTGTAATTAAATTAATGGATGATAATAAATTTGATTTTACTTTCTCTTCTGAGAATTTATTTAAAACTATAATTAAATCTAATATAAGTTTTTTTTATATTTGTAATCTATCTTCATTTTATAATGAAACAAGCTATTCTATTAATAGCTATAATGTTGACGGGTTTAATGCATGTTATTATAAATTATCCAGTATTCTTTCTTTTAATTATAAAGACGATAATTTAACCCTAACAAATTATAATTCAAGTTCATGTCATTTAGAAATGTTCTCTCTATTAGAAGATAATAATAAATATTCTTTGATTTATAATTATGGAACTCAAAAAACTCTATTTTATTTTAATGACTCTAAAGAAAACAATATAGAACCATCCTTCTTTAAAGAATTTGATATTTTAGAATATTATCCTGATTTTACTAATCATTCTAAAGTTTTGAATAAATTTAAATCTTGGGTTCTATTATCATAAATGATTACTATTAATGATTTTATAAATAGCCGAAATCATTGTTTCTGTTGTGGTTCAAATTTAGAAATCTGTATAGAAAGTTTTTCTTTACAAAAAACACCTTCTTTATTATTAAAAAACAATATATTATTAATTAATTCATCTTACTTTGATATACATATAGATTTATTAAATAATTATGTAATAAAAGGTTGCGATAAATCACATTGGGAATTTAAACTGGTATTATTTTGTCCTTTACATAAAGAGTTGCCAAAAGATATATATAAGTATGAACTTATTTTTGATATTTATTGTGGAAAAATAGCCAATGAAACGCCTATAGAATACCTAATGACTGATAATTTTATTTTACAGTCATTTCCATCTCTAGATGAGATGGAATATGTTAGTTTAAAATCCAACAAAAAAATTACATTTCCTTACTTTGATTATAGTCAGATGTCACTACCAAAGTTAAAGAGTAAACTAAAGACATATTTGTTAATGCAATGAATACATATCAAAAAATAATGGCTTGTGAAGATAAATTTCAAGCTATCCAAAAAATTATCTCAATAGATGAATTTACAAGAAGACTTTCAGAAATTGATCATATTTGTAACGATCCTACTACATGGAATGATCATAAAGCTGCCGCACGTATCATGAAAGAACGGCAAAAAATATCTGATGTAATAAGTAAATATACTTACTTTAAAAATTGGGTTCTCTTTTTTAAAGAGATAGTAAATGAACTTCCAGAAGAAATACAATCGTTTAGCCAAGAATCTTCTACTCTGCTATCAGAATTGTCTGCATTTGAGATTAGTCAGATTTTTAAAGAAGAGTCTGATGATTTGCCTGCTATCCTCTCTATCAATGCCGGGGCTGGTGGTTTAGAGGCAGCAAATTGGGTTACTATGCTCTTACGTATGTATGCTAGATATGCCAGTAATAATAATTTCAAAGTAGAAATTTTAGACACCAAACCATCTGAAGAGCATAGTTCTATTTGTACTGATTCAGTATCTATTAGAATAGAAGGTACTTATGCTTATGGTTTTTTTAAAAGTGAGTCTGGTGTACATAGGTTAATACGTAACTCTCCATTTAGTTCAAATGATACTAGACATACATCCTTTGCTGCCGTGTCTGTTATGCCAGATATAGAAGACACTATTGATATTAATATTTTAGATAAGGATTTAGAAATAACTGCAATGCGGGCGGGCGGTAGTGGAGGACAACATCAAAATAAAACTAATAGTGCCGTTAGATTAAAACACTTGCCAACAGGGATTAATATTGCTGTTAGAGGTGAGAGAGATTATCATCAAAATAAAAGAACAGCTATGAAGATGTTGAAAGCTAAATTATATGAAATTGAGTTAAAGAAGCAACAAGAAGAAAAGAATAAACATTTAGATGCTATGCAAGATGTAGCTTTTGGTTCTCAAATAAGAACTTATACTATGAGTCCCACTCAAATAGTAAAAGATCATAGAACAGATTTTGAATGTAATAATACTAATAATGTTTTAGATGGAGAAATTGATGATTTTATTAGTGCCTATTTGCATATGATGTAATATGAATAAGCTTTTATTAAAAGATTTTATAAAATATAATAGTCCTTGTTTTGTCTGCAATAGTAATATTGAATTAATTGTTAATAATTATGATAATTTAACTCAACATAACTCTAGACTACATTGTCATGTTTCATCTAAACAAACTGTTATACCAATTAAAATTAAGTATAGTAATTCTCTAGAGTTAATCATTCATCATAAAGATAATAGATTTAGCACTAACAATATAGATGAGTTACTAAAGTATTTTCAAACAAACATTTTGTGGTTAACTAGCCAATGTTCAAATTTAAAATGTAATTCTGTTATTGTATCCTCTCAAATTGTATTAAATACTAAATTTTTTAGACTTGATCCTCTAACCATACAATATGAACATTTTTACTTAAAAAATTCTAATAAAATATCAGCTATAGTAATGACTGATTATAGAAATAATAGTACAGTCATATCTTTAGCTGATGAATTTAATATTATTCTTAATCTATCACTAACCGCAATGAGTTTGAAAAAATATAAAACTAAAGAACAATTCTTTAAAAAAATGAAAACGTATATTACATTTTCATAAAAAAATCTTAAGATTATTAAGCCTTTTACAGTATAGAATGGTTTCTACTAAATCACGTATCTTTAATTGATGTTCATTGTTGTCTTTAATCCATTTTTGTTTTTTAAATCTGTAATCTGTTTTAATATTTATCTCTTTACCTAATTCAAATAATCTAATTTGAAAATGACTAAACTCTCTAAGTTTTTTAGGTTTACAATCGTAAGCGTCGTCAAGAACTAATTGTATATTATAATCGCCTACCTTAATAAAGTTATCAAAAATAATCCTTTTATTCTTATTGTAGTAGGTATATAATATAATGTTGTCTCTTAGAGATTCTTTTATTTTATTTTTAGTAACTTTATTACTAAAATCTAAAATTACGGTTGTTTGTCTAGTTGCTTTAATTAAACTCATAATGTATGTTTGTAATGCAGGTATATTAATATGTTTGATGTAAATGATCCACATTGCTTAATTTGTAATAGACAATGTCGTGCTTTTATAGAAAACTTTTACTCCTGTGATCTTATGCCAGCTCATTATTTTTCAATAATGATCAAAGATAATGTAATTAAACATATTCAAATTAGATTGGAAAATTTTTGCGCAACTTCCAATTATTCTTTGAATAAAACTTTTATTTGGAAGCATTGTGATAATAATTTAAATTGTTCCAAAATTATTATGTCTCCGGCAATGGAATTTGATTTTAATAATTATATTAAGATGTTAAATAAATTGAAAACCATAATTAATTTTAGTTGATAATGTTACATATAAAAGTGATATTAAAACAAATGCCAATTAATTGTCCAATATGTAATGGACCCTTAGTCAATAACTTTAAAGAATATCCCAAAGGTAATACATATGCAATGGATAAAAATTGTTTTCAAGCCAGCCATTACTTTTATTGTGCTTCTACAAAAGGTAAGGAAGATGAAGTTGCTTTTATTTGTATCGGACTTGATCCATATAAAAAAGTAACGGCAAATTGGTTAGTCTTAGAAAAGAAATTATATATTTATGGTAATGAGTCTACCAATAATCGAAAAAATATCTCAGAAGTAAAAACGACATATATTCCATATGTTGAACCAGATTTTTCGGATCCTTTTAAATTAATTGACAAAATAAGATTATATTGTAAATTAATATAATCGTGTTATATGTCCATCATATGGATGATACTTTGCTGTGTCCTATCTGTGGCAGCAAGATGAGAAACCTTATTATGAATGATAAGTTTTGTTATCAAATTGGTAAAGTTCTCTCTTACATAGAGAGATCTTGTCATAATAAAGTAAATCATTATGTTCAAATGATTGTAGACAAGAGTTCTAAAAAAGTTTTTTGTGTAAAACTTCCTTTGAATCCACAATATTCTAAAACAATAGAAATAAATTTCTATAAAAGTGAATGTATTTTAAATCTTCTTAAAGATAAAATAAGTTATACTTTAAATATTCCTAAAATAATTGTGCCTGACTTTCCAAATCTAATTAAATTGAAACAACAAGTTAACTTATATTCTCTATTTTCATGAGGTGATATATATAAAGTATGATAAATTGTCAAGTCTGCGGACAAAATCTAGTGAGATCAGGCAATGCAGAAATATATACTTGTATGTCTTCTTTCCATTGGATTGAAACTTATAATAAATATATAGAATATAAACACTTTGCTTGTCATTTTAAAGATAGTAAAATATTATATAAGGTTGTAACAATCTATCCATATTGTTTCAAAATGTTTTATGAAGATAATAAAACTAGAATATCTAAATCCATTGTCAGGTCTGAAATTAAGAAAAATGGTAAAGAGACCGCTTACTCTTCTGAAGAAGTTAATATTTTAGAAATTGATTCTATCATAGAATTTCCTTGGTCTAATAAAGATCAAGTGCTTGATAAATTAAAATTATATTCTATCTTTTCATGAACTATCAATGTCATTATTGTAATAAAAATTTAGAAAGAACCTCAACTGTTACATTGTCTTGTATTGGAACAGGAAATTACATTATTAAATGTTTAAATTGTTTTAAAACTAAAATAAAATTTAAGGATTATAATATTTTTGATGTAATTCTAGTTGGTAATAATTATAGTTGTCTAAAATTTTCTAATAGTTTTGATAGTAATAAAAGTTGTATAGAGGTAAATTCTTCCGAACATTTATATTTAAATAAGTGTTTATCTTATGAAGATTGTATATTAATCTTTAAAAAATTTAACAAAATATCTGCTTTCTTATGATTTGTCCTATTTGTAACTATAATTTATCTAAAAGTGACCTTCATGAAGGCGTCTTTATTTGTCAACAAGAAAAGAAAGTAAAACATATTTTTATGTGTTATTTTTCTTTATCTGAACCAGATATTCTAGAAGATTATTATATAGAAGTTTCTTCTCTTAATTTAAATATTGATGGTTACCCCACTGACAATGAAACTCATATAACTTTTAATAAGAATACAATAATTTTCTCATATATAGATTATTGTGACGCCTTAGAACTCTTTAATAAAATAAAGAAAATGTATATATTTACTTAATTATGTTATGTCCCATCTGTAATAATCCATGTTCTCCTAAATTAACTACTAAAAATAATATTATTGGTGTATCTTGTGAAATAATTACAATTAGTAATTATTATCATATATTTATTTATGCTTCTGAAGACAATTTTATGCTGGCAATATATTACACTACCCTTGAAGAAGAACAATTTATAATTGTTGGCTGTTACAATGATAGTAATTCTGTAAATTTTATTTTTTCTATAAAAAATAAAACCTTTTTAATACCACAATTTAATCCCTGTTCTTCTTTAGAAGTAATAGATAAATATTTAAATATGAAGGCATTTATATAATGTGTCCTATTTGTTTTGAACCTCATCCTTCTCATAAAGTTAGATTTAATCATAGGTTTGTTTATATAAATGACTTTCATTGGTCTCTTTCTATACATTATAAAAATACTACTATAGAAATTAGCAGAGAATGTCCTAGTAATGGTTTTAATTATAATTATTATGTTTATTTACAGATCGGCTCAAACGAATACCAATTACCAGAATTTGAATTGTGTAATACTTTAGAAGTATTAAATAAATTTATGAAAATTAAATCATTTGCATAATTATTTTTAATTGCTTTATCGATTATCATGATTATAGTAGTGCTGATATAAAATTTTCAATGCATTGTCCAATTTGTAATAAATTTATAACGCCTGACGCCGATGCCATCAGAGTATGTCGAGGTAATAATCCAGAGGGATTTCATCATTTTTATTTTGAAAACCCAACTAATTTTAGTTTATTTTTTGAAAATGTAGAACTCCATGCCCTTAATAATAAATATACTTTTATAGTCGAAGAGCCCCGCCAAATAATAAAAATTAATTTAGATAAAATTGAATATTGTGAAATTATGGAAATTATAGATAGATATATGAAAATGTTGGTTTTTTCATGAATTGTCCCATTTGTCAGCTATCTATGACACTTATTAAAATAAATAATAAAGATGAAAGATTTCGCTGTGAATCAAATAAGCAACATTATTGTGTTTATTATTTAAATGGACTTACTTGGTGGGTGCAACATAATAACATGGAAATTGAATATGATCATCTATTTGGTTGTAGTTTAATTGTAAATGATGAATCAGGTATAGAACACTATTACAGAATAGATTATAATGTGTCTTTTCAAGATGCACCAAAACTTTTAAAATTGAAAGCTTTTTTATGAATTGTCCAGTTTGTAATCAACCTATGATTTATGTAAAAGAAGATGAAGGTGGTCCGCAAACCTTTAATAGAAATAAATGTAACTATCGTCCTGACCATGATACTAGGCATTATGATGATGGTGCCTGGTTTACAAAATTAAATAATATTCAAATAGGACATAATCTAGATGATCCTAATCTTTCCAACTTCTATGTAAGAATAATTGGCGAACATGAAACCTCCTTTTTAAATATTGATGCAATATCTTTTGAAGATAGTTATAATTATCTTATTAAATTTTCGAAATTGAAAGCCTTTCTATGAATTGCCCCATCTGTAACCATCAAATGGAAGAAAGATATAAATATTTAGCTCCCACAGGAATTTTCTTTAGATGTATCCAATTCTCACAACAGCATGATACCGTTTTTATTAACGAAAAAGAATGGACCGTTAGATATAACAGTATCATTTTGTTTACAATAAATAGTTTGTTTTATTTAAAATTTTCCACCAATAGTCAAAGCATTAATATTCCCAATATTCCTTTTAATGAATCTTTTAAATGTATACAAAAATATCTTAAATTACAAAGCTTTACATGATCTGCCCCTTTAATATTCTGCAACGTTATATTAATTTATCAGCTTTCTTATGATTATTCTTTATACTTTTCTCTTGTCTTTAATATTAGCAGCTTGGCTTACAGCTACCCCCAAATTACAGCTAATCCCAACTAAACATCTTCTTATATGTCCATTTTGTCTAAAACAATTGGATAAGTATGCTGTTATGTTTAGAGACTGTAATAATTTCCCTCCCCTGGAAAAATTAATCATGCTTTCTCTATGTTTGCAGAAAATTTCTATCTGATTGTTTATGCTGATGTTACTATTAAATTAGAAAAATATTATAATTCATATTTTATCACAATCAATGATAAAATATTTACAATCCCTCCCTTCCAAGTGTGTAATAGTTTAGAGGTAATGCATAAATATTTAAAATTATTGCCCTTTTCTTAACAACATACAATATCTCGATCGCAACTTCCCTCGCGCATAAAATTATGAAATGTCCCCTCTGTTATGATAGCTGTCAAACTCTCTATTCTAATGAATTTAGATGTACTAAGTTTGATCATAGTTTCGTTTTTTCTCATCATGATTGGGCTCTCTATCATATACCATCGGATATAATTACTACAACTTATGGGCTATCGTATTATACCAGTAATAATATTATCTCCTTTGAAACGCTAAAATCCCCTGATGCTGCTATTAAAATTTTGTTAAAATTCTTAAAAATATCCGCCTTTGCCTAAAATGAATTGTCCCATTTGTCAAGCTAAACTTATAAAATATCTAAGAATCCATTAGAAGAATTGTCTTGCTATAAAATGAAAATTATCCCGTTTTCAGAGTGTTATCAAACGTTACAACGCTATATCAAGATGTCTGCCTTCCTATGAAAATTTGTCCCGTTTGTCATCAGCCACTAATAAAAGAAAAATTAGGTAGTCCCATATTTACTTCTTATTATTGTACCGAATTTGGTCATGTTGCTTCTTGGTCTTCTTCTAACAGTTGGTCATTATACTGCTATGTTAATGATTATTTATATGCTATTATCGGCTCGGAAGATAAATGTAGTTTTATCACCTTTACTGATAATACAACAAAAGTAACAACAACGAATATTTATACTTCTTTTGAAGAGTCTTATCTGTCTATCCAACGAATGGTTAAATTATTAACTTTTATTTAAAATGAATTGCCCCCACTGTAATATAATGTGTTCTAAATCTGATCATACTTATGATTGTTTTAAAGATTTTAAACATACTTTTATCTTTTCTAACAAAAACTCTTGGTGGCTTATTATTAAATATGATAGTCTAATAGAATATCGTTTGGAAATTCATAATTCTCTTCCTACTTTTTATGTCTTTGCTAATCCTCCCTTTTCTATAGTCTTTGAATATGTAATACATGAACCCGTAATAGCAGCAAATGCTAAATCTATAATAGAAAAATATATTAATCATTATAATAAAATGAAAGCCTTTATATGAAAGAATTACCTGTTAAAAATGATAGTTATTTCTATAATGATAATAATTGGTCTGTTTATTATGTTTTCTGTAATAAATATAAGGTAAGAATTTGCTGCATCTTAGAAAAATGTTATGTCCATATGTTGAATGAACAATACGTAACGGTAAAATGTATGCCAATTAATTCTTTAAAGTTTGATGATGCAGATTCTTTTGTTAATAGATATTTTAATTTAATGGCTTTTTATTAAAATATAATGTCATAGGATGCTGTCAAAGGGAGCAAAGTGTTAGAAAGTGGGAGGGTGTGGGAAGATAGCTGAATTAATGTCTTTTAATGTTTTGGCTGTCATTTGGGGTGGAATAGGATAGAAAGAGAAGATAAGTTATACTTTGATTTAGAAGGTTTAAGGAGGAAAGTAAGATTTTGGATTGGTTTGAACTGTATTATAGAGCTTATAGATGGTTTGATGTGTTTAAAATAGCTGTAGACCGGGTCCCCAGCCGCCTCGGACCGTCAAACTCCCCACCTTTTCACTGCTGCTACAATACAGGGTTTGGCATACTCTCTGCATTATTCAATTAACATACCAATTATTCTTTTATAAGTCTTATTAATTAATTATACTTACATTACAATCATTTAATAAACATTATTAATCATTTATGGCATCTTTCTTGCTTTCGCTGTTATTTTGCCTCACTGAACAGCTTTTCAGCCCTTTTAGTAGTCTTGGTACAGTAACTGCAAGATGCAAAGCCTATACCATGCCATAGCAGTCATTCCAGTTACACTGCACTTACCCATCTTTTAACGGTTAGTACCTGATTAATGTAGCGGGTAGCTGAGATAAGGAGATTACTATGGCACAATTCAAGATTTTGTCTCAAGTCAATGGTTCTTGGTTGGAGCAGGGGAAAGATCTCGGCGGTACTACTGTTATGAATCAAGCTGCTCAATTGGAAAAGCAGGGATTGAATGTTCGAGTTTTCCGAACTGATATTCCCAAGTTCATTTATGAAACGGGAGCAGGATACCACGGAATCTGGTACTGAAAGAATAAAGGAGCCTAAGGCTCCTTTTCTTTTTATCTTTGTGGTATAGGATTTGCTTATTGCAATTAATATACCAAGACTTTTTAGATAAAAGAGCTCTACCCATCCTATAACGGAATCAAAGCAGCTATTGTAAGGTAGGTATCATATGGAATTCACCTATGAGAATGATGAAGGGGAAGACATTACAGTCACCTTCCCTAGTGTTAAGGTAGTTTGCCCAAGGTGTAAAGGGCACGGAACCCACCTTCACAATGATATTGGTAGCTATGCTTACAGCGTAGAAGAATTCCAAGATTCCTTTGATGAAGAAGAACAGGCAGAGTATTTTCGCCATGGTGGAAGATATGACGTTCTCTGCGAACGCTGTCACGGTAAAAACGTGGTGGATGAGATTGACGAAGAGAAGTGTCAGCAGGATCCGGCTTTGACAGAAGCCTGGCAAGCTTTTTGTCAGAAAGAAAAGGATGATGCTGATTATGAAAGACTCTGTGAATCAGAGCGGCGCTTTGGTTGCTGATTGAGATCCCATCCTATAACGGATTACTGCTAATAGTATGACAACCCTGCAGAATCTCAAGAAGCGTGACTTGTCTTTTGCTTACCAGATTGCAGTGGCAGACTGGAAAAAACTTTCTGCTATGTGTTCTGGGCAGTCAGCTGACGATCTGGCTAATGGCTTTCATGGTAAGTCATTGGCTGGAGTGCTGTTTGATTCGGAATTGGCAGTGGATCAGATTGCAGCTAAGCTGGATCGGTTGAATCCTTAAGGGATTGAAAGGGAGGTTTACCTCCCTTTCTTTTTAATTGATGCTGGTATGCCGTTTGCATATTGCAATGTTCGAGCCAACCGTCATAAAGTTTGCTTTAAACTTGTTCCCATCTGATAACGGATAGATCCTAATAGTATAGTTTTTCTGAGGGTTCTGACTAAAAGTAAAACCCTCCCCCTTTACGTTGCAAACAGTAACTGTAGTAGGCAATAAGCTTCCAGTTATATTGTAACAAAGTTTGGCGGTATCTTAAAACCGCCACATTTTTTAATCCCATCATTTAACGGAAAGGTCTAAGTAATATGAATACTCTTTTTAAGTTGGTTGTTGTGATGTTGGCATTGTTTGCCGTGACTTTCTTGATTCAAACCTATGCCAATTCTTGGTTTCATCAAGTGGCATTCACGGCTCCTATCATTGGAACCATGAGCTATGCAGCTTGTACCATTGTGGCAGTAGGTTGTGTGTTGCTGTCAAAGCTGCATTGGGGCAAGTAATGTTAGGTTTCGTGGTGTTTTGCCTGGTAGGTTTTTTTACTGGGCATTGGGTAGTGGGTGGTATTATTGGAATTGTAGTATACGCCCTAAATAAGTAACTCCCATCAATAAACGGTTGAATGTTATTGATATGACATATCATCCCAGTTACCGAGCAGTAGATTCTGTTGGTACTGAATGTGAAACTTTTGAACATGAGTATCAAGCGGTAGACTATTGGACTGGTGCTCCTACTGGAATTGATATTCAATATTGGAATGGTTCTGAATGGGAAGAATATAATCCTAGGACTTTCACTAAAGATTAATTCCCATCAATTAACGGATTGTACCTAGTTATTGAGATGCAAAACCTAAAAGACCGATTGGAAAAGTTAGCAGATTCTTTTAAGGGTACTACCAATTCTTTTGGTAGGTTTACCGTCACCAATGTAGGTTGCGGGATTCTGAGAGTTGATGGTGAAGGTGTGCAGTATACTCCCGATGTAATATTGGGTTTTCTCAATCGACACGGCATTAAGTAATTCCCATCAATAAACGGATTAGATCTATTAGAAAGGATAAAAAAGATGAAAGCATTCAATTGTTATATTGTCAAGCGCAAGGGCAAAGTCATCAAGGGTGAGAGTCGCAAGCTGCGCAATGCAGCCAAGCGACAACGTCAAGGTCGCTAAACCAAAAGAATGAGAGCTTAATTGTTCTCATTCTTTTTTAATTGGTCTTGGCATATGCTTTGCAACTTGCAATAAGCTTGCCAGGCGTTATATTTTTATATCCCATCTATTAACGGAAAGACATACTAAGTGGAGGCTGGTAATGTTCATTAAGATTAAAGCTTTGTTCAAGCTGTATGATCTGGGAATCATTAGCAGCGAACGTTTATCCGAAGCCTTGGTAAAGCTCTCCCCATCTGATAACGGATAAAGATTATTAATTATGAATACTCTAGAATTCAGCCGAGCTTGCCGAACAGAGTTTGCTGCTTTGCCGGAAGCCTATCGTAATGACGATGTCTTGGAATTCTGGTTTGAGGGTGGGCTTTGGTATTGCCGCCCCAAACTATCAGAAGTAACAATTCTAGGAAACTGGGAATGTTATTATAGTGATGGTGTATGGGAGAATCAAGAAGCCCATCTTTAAACGGATGATAGGAGTCTAATATGAAAGCCAGGACTCAGTATCTGATTAATGTTTATGTCACGTTGAATAGTGCTGGTCGTAAGGATCAATTCCGCCGGGGTCGTTACAATGACCCGGAACACTCTGCCATAGCTTGGGGTGGGGTTCATGGTCCTCTTTTGGGCTGCGAACCTTCCGCTGAGGAATTGCAAGAATTGGTAACAGAGGGTTACATTACAGTTAAGTCCAATGGCGCTGTAACTCCTACAGCTAAAGCTAAGGCGGCTAGGACTGGAAGCTTAGGCAGTATTAGTCCTTAATACCAATGAATAGTTTAGAGCCTAAAGAGACAGAAGATCAACGCAGAGCCCGATTAGCATCAAGAGAAGATCTAGCGTGTTTAGAGTGCCACCATAGGGTTTGCTTATACTTTTGCTCTAAGAGAGTTAAAAAGCGTCCCATCAAGTAACGGATTAGTGTATCTAATATGAAGTACCTAGATGAAAAGTCTGTTACTGCAGTGCGTCGAACTAAGCCTCTAGCAGTTAGGACTAGGTCAGGATATGGGAGTAAACTTCCAACTGATATTATGCTGCAATTGAATAAGCGTTGGTATCGGGTCTATGTGATGATCTATTCTAATGCTGGTTCGGCATATATCTTGCAAAAGGGAGAAAAGGTTTTGCTTGGGTCCTATGATCCTCAACCCATCTAATAACGGATTCCAGGGGAGCTGTAATGGCTCCCTTTTCTTTTTGGTGGGGTGGCAAGGCTTTTGCATATTGCAAGGCTCGTGCCACGCCCCAATAACAACCCATCTATTAACGGATTAATAGGTATTATGTATCCGATTGGTTGGCACCTTTTTAGTTAGTAGTGAAACATAATTCATTAGCTTTCACTGGCAATTAATGAATTATGTTCTGACTAAAACTAAGGTTCGATTCCTTAGAGTCGGGCTAATTCCCATCTAATAACGGTAGAATATAATTAATATGAATCGCACTAAGCAAAACCTAGATTCTGCTAAGATGCTGGTTGCTAAAGCTCTGGCTATTCTGGCGCAAGCTGGTTTGGCTCAACGATAGAGAAGACAATGAAAAAGCCCAATCAAGAATTGTTTCGGCTGCTTCGTTTTGCCATTCGTTTTCCAGGCTGGCACTCTTACGATTCCAGTGTAGCTAAACATATCAAAAGGGCAGCTGCATTGGAATTTCTGGAAGTTGATACCAAAACCAAACAATTCCGATTGATGCCAAGTCAATGGGCGGAAGACTTTCGCAAAGGTCCCATCGTTTAACGGTTGAGGGTATCTAATATGAATCTCAATAAAAGAATCAAGCTGGATCGTTCCTTCGAACTAGCAGAAGATTCTGCTAAGCCTGATATTACTGGAACCATTGTGGGCTTGGGACATATTGTCGGCATAACAGTTTATATCGTGGAACTGGATCAAGGTTTCTATTCGCCAGATAGGCGAATCTATATTAGCAGAATGGTAGTAGCAAGGGAAAGCCTTCGTCCCATCGAATAACGGGTGAAGGTAACTAACTGGGGACTGAAACCCGAGCTGACCGAAAGGAAAAGCTCCATATAGTATTACTGGATGAGATCCTAATCCGGGTTGTAAAAGAATAACGGTTGGTACCGTTTACAATCATGTCGAAAGACCTTAGGCTGGCGAAGTAAGTCCCCATCATTTAACGGCGGAAGATTAATAACATGAGGAAAAACGCTCAAAAGGTTCTGCAAGCTTTCAATGCTGGGCAGGCTGCTAATGAGAAAACCATTAGCACCAATGGTAAGGAATTGTTTTCCTACGCCATGTTGATCGCCCGCAAGAATGGCGATAAGGTAGAGCTTATCGATTATAGTAAAGCTCCCAGCAACACTACCCGCAGTCAGGTTAACGCAGTGCGGCAATTCTTTCCTGCTAGTCAGATTGTGGTAGTGGAGAGTTTCTAAAAACAAGTTTTCCTAAAACTTGTTCCCATCCTTTAACGGAATAAGGCTCTTACCATGAGAGTTGGTCCTGCTACACTATCCTACTTGAAACGTTTGGGCGATGAGGAAGCTGCTTTGATGTTGAAAGCCGGTTCATTGGTTTTCAGTCAAGCTCAAAAAGCAGGTTTGACGCCGGGTTTCTTTTTCATTCAAGGGCAACTGAGAATGGTGCCAGTACCCAAAACCTTTGCAGTGAGTCCCATCTTCTAACGGAAGGATCCTTCTAATATGGAAGAGTTAATGGATCGAGCCCGGGAATGGGTCAATGAGAATTATCCTCACTTGGAAGGCGATGACTATTCCGCCAAGCTAGAAGAGACACTATGGGATCTGGCGGAGATTGATGGCACGGATCCTATTAACTATCTGACTTATTATAATTAATTACACTAAAGCAATAATTGAGGTTTAATGATTCGAGCCCCGCCGAGCTAGGCGTCTCTAATGTTTAATAATAGTTGATTGAATTTATAAGATTACAGTTTGAGAGGAATGGGGAGAAGGCGACCTTCTCCCCATTCCAATGTTATACATTGGTATAGGCTTTGCATCTTGCAATCCTTATACCAACCTTGCTATTATCTTTCCCATCCAATAACGGAAGCATTCAATTAGATATGACAATTAGTTATCACAAGCGAGACTTGCAACATGCCCAAAAGATTGCAGAAGCAGAAAAGTACCATATCCTGAGTTTCAGTGACGGTGCAAACTCCGCGGAGCATCTAGTTCGGGTAGTAGAACTGGAAAACGATCTTCGTCGTATCTCTCAACAATTGAATCCCATCAAGTAACGGCTAGAGACATAATATAAGAAACATGGCAAAGTCAAACAAGTACTGTAGGGATTGTGAGTGTTATCATCCGGCAGGCGATTGTAATGGTAATGATCGTCGGCAAGATCATAAGAAGCGAGAAAAGGTCAAGCAAGCCGAAAGCCCCATGTTCTTCTATGATCAAGATCCAATGTTGATGGATCCATAAAAACCTGTTCCCATCTGATAACAGTTAATGTAAGTGGTTGTATCATTGAACGCGGCGTAAAAGACTATAATTAATAAGGTTCACGCGGGAAAAAGATAGTCTTTCCACTTTTCCATCTAATAACGGCTCCTAGATACTAATTGAAAGAATAAAGACAATGTTTTATGTAACCAAGAATGACGCGCAATACATCATGGCTGCCCTGCTGATTCCGACCCTGCTGGGCTTTTACTCTCTCTGCCTTTACTTCTAAAAACTTAATAGGCAGTTTAGAATAGCTGCCTATCTTTCTTCCGGTTTAGCTCAGTTGGCAGGGAAACATTAATGACAGCTAATTGGTTGCATAATGTTTCCCATCCATTAACGGTTGAAGGTGTCTAATATGACTTGGAATAAAGAACAGATTAGGATTGCCATTCAAACCCGTGATGTTGTGGTAGAGCGTGCCATTGTTGCTATCTATCAACGTCAGACACTAGACGAACAATCCTCAGAAGAAACCAAGCATTCTAATGGAGTTGGTTTTAGTGGGGCGCATGCACGTTTGGGCACGTATTATGCCAAGTGGATTCTTCAGGGACGTCACTTAACCGGAAACCATCTAGTCAAAGCTCGTGCCATGGCATTGCATTACGTAGGACAATTAGAGCAGATTGCTGCACAAGTTTAATTCAAACTTGTTCCCATCTATTAACGGATTGATATTACTAATATGGATTACCTAACTCGTAACATTCAAGACACTGGTAGCAAAACGGTTTTGATGCCAGCCAGCCACGTTCGTGGGAGCACCATTATCTTTTGGACTTGCTGTGTGTTCTGGACCATTGCCGCCATTGCTTATCACAGCATGCACTGAACCAAGATGCATATCTTCCTGTTAGTCATTATGGCATACTGTCATGTCTCCTGGGAATCTACCGATAGGGGACAGCCTGTTTATGATGCTAACGGGTATAACTACAGTGACAATGTTATCTCCTGTCATATCGATCCCATTGAGGATAATATAACAGAACAACGTCACCATATTACTTGCTGGGGCACTGATAAGCAGGTAGTGGTAGATCGGTCCTTGCATTGTGATAAGCAGCAGATTGAAGATTACATTGAAGTGCAAAGCTTATTCTTAGGCTGTAAGTATCACTGAATGTTAGGCATTATTCTTGCCGCTGTAATTCCGATAGTAATACCAGTTATTATTAATTGTTTGGATTACTTCATAGATTAAATCCCATCTGATAACGGAGAAGGGTTTGTAGGCATTATCAAGAGGGAATTTATATTACTGAACATTCCAATATGTTGGAGTTGATTAATCGTTGCAATAAGCTTGCAACCTTACAGACAACTATTACATGGATGTATGTAGTTGTCTGAGTTTATAACGGCACTGTAATGGTGCCGTTTCTTTTATGCGCGTGTTGGTACGTGCTTTGCATATTGCAATAAGCTTGCCAACCATCCGTCAAGCCAAATTATTATCCCATCTAATAACGGAAGGATACACGTAAATGAAGCTAAAGTTAATAGGTCAAGGTACACACACTCGTAAGGGTGCCGCAATCTATGGCGACTAATCCACATAGGTTGTTCTGATTAGAGAATAGCTTTAAAAGCTCCGAACACTTTAGCTTCCCATCCTATAACGGTTTCATACTCTGATTGAGATACACAATGAAGATCGAATGTACCACTGAGGAATTGGTAGCGCTGCAACGTACCACGGAACTGGAATCCTTGCAATATGAAGTAGTAGCATTGCGAGAACGGAATTCTTCCCTGGAAGATCGGATCGCTAACCTGAAGGATCACAACACTGACCTACAGCGGGAATTGGTGAAGCCGGCAGCTACTATTAATGGCGCCAGTATGCAGCAAGTTTCGGATCTGTTCAAGGTATACTTGGGTGGTGCCAATAGGGAAACCCCTATTGGAGCCCAAAAGATCGCTGCTATCAAAGCCGTTCGTGAAGTTTTCAAGTGCGGATTAAGGGAAGCCAAGTTTATCATTGAAGGTAACTTGGAAAACGAGCGATACGGCTGAATAAACTTCCCATCCTTTAACGGTTGATTGCATTCAATATGGATCCTGAGCAATTGATTCAGCAAAGCGCGGCTTCTGGGGAAACCATCAAGATTGATTGGAATGTCAAAGTGTTTTCTCACTTGATGCGCCGGTCTCCTATTTACACCGAATATACAACCTTCACGGAATTCCAGGGTAAAGAATTGGATAAGTCCTGGTGTATCCAATTGATACATTAACCCATCCTTTAACGGTTAGAGACACCTAACATGACATTCGATAAAGGACAGCGAGTCAACACTCCTAATGGTCTTGGTACTATTAATTACCAAAGGATGGTACCGCCCGATTACAGTGAAGCTATGATAGTTTCTGTCTTTCTGGATTCTCGCCAATTGGATCGGGACTTGGGAAAGTATTCTGGAACTATCTTTCCGGCAGATGTTGTTACTCCCATCCAATAACGGACTACTAATAATAGTATAAGACAAATGGTAAAAACCAACCACCATAACGAATGGTTTCGACCCGTTACCAAAACCACTTGCTCTTGCGGTCAAAAGAAAACGCAAGTTTATAGTTGGGGAGAATATGTGTGTGCCAAGTGGCGCACCATTGACTATGTGTGTCAAAACTGTTTTCCGATTGTAAGCGAACGTTTACAGCAGCATAAAAAGGAATGCGGCTGTGAATTTAAGCTAATTGGTTATCGCGGCTGTAGTTTGCCTGACTGGCTTAAAATGCCTGTGCAATCTTGCCAGTTTTCCCATCAAGTAACGGTTGAAGATGTCTAATATGACTAAGCAACAAGCTCTGCAGGACTTTAAAGAAAACGTACTGCCGGCAGTCAAACAGCAATATCCACATGATAAGCATGCTGTTATTCAAGCTTGGAATGATTACACTGACAGCTTGTGTAAAGACCGGCAGATTACCGCCAAGCAATACCATAACTGGTCCAATCCTTTTTGAGCCTCATGTCTAAGTGTGAACATGTATTTCCACGTGTAGCTAATTACGAGTTATTAGGCACTGGTGGCAAAAGGATTATATGGTCCTGCAATAACTGTCTTTCCATCAAGGTTCACTTCATTAATGATGTAAAAGTTAATGATAAATGGACTACATATGAAAAAACAGTCATAGTAGACTGTTTAGATTACGATCCTGATCCCATCCAGTAACGGTTAGGTACAACCAATATGACAACTATGTATCTAATACGCGATACCACTGGCAAGATATTGTCGAGTTGCTCTTTCAATTCCGTTGCAGCTTTATGTGAAGCAGTTAAGGTCTGGCATTATTTGGGCAACATTAGCGCCGATAGCTATGGTGTTGTAGTTATCTTTTAGTTCCCATCCTATAACGGCTAGGTACAATTAATATGAGCCAGTTATCCGAAGCCCTAAAAAAAGTCGCTGCTATTGCATCTTCTACCTACCTAGGAGAAGAGACTGAAAAGTATAGTCAAGGCAGCGGTACTTACAAGGTTAATAAGTGGAAAGTAGAATTGTCTTTCCAGGGGCGCCGATATACTTGTCCCTTATATAAGACAGGTGAAGGTCTTCGAAAGAAAAAGTACAGCTTTAATAGCAAGCTGGGACAATGGGGTAATTTTCCCGTTGCAGGATCAAACCACCCTGATGTAGCTGACGTTATTCATTGTCTGATTACTGATACTCATTGCGGCATGATGGCATTCGACGAGTATTGCAGCGAGTTTGGACTTGATACTGATTCCCGTGCTGCTTTCAAAGTGTGGGAGCAATGCGTGGAAACTGCTGGACCTTTTAGACGGTTTCTAGGTTCGGAGTTTGATCATCTGTCAATGTTGGAACACTAATGAAAACTTACAGGCTCAAAGAAAACCATCCCACCTATCAGAAATTTCTTAAGCTATATAATCTAGCTGAGAAGTTAGGTATCTCTCTTGAATTTATTGGAGATCAATGTTTTTTGGTAGATTTTGATCTGCCTAAGATACGGTTTCAAGTGAAAGATATAGAGCCTAATCATATCTTAACTTCGTTTCCTTATCCAACGGAATTTGAGATTACATATCAGAAGCCCCATCCATAGACGGAAGTGTGTATTTAATATGCGCAACTATCAAAGCATGATTGAGCGACGAAAAGCGGAATTCCAAGATCATTTCTCGGATGTTGGATTGTCCAAACAGTTCATTCAATATTACGAGAATGGCAAGCGTATCAAGGTGCGGTTTCCCGATGGTCGTACAGAGTGCGGTACCGTTGGAGTTACAACCGGTTGGGTCCCTTGCTTTCTGCTAATGCATCGCAGTACTGATACTGGAAGCTCTACAGTCTTGGCAGACATGGATAAGATTGTGGGCGTGCAAGTCAGTAAGAAGTACGTTACGCCGTGAATGGAAAAGGAGCATCTGCTCCTTTTCATTTTGCCCAATATGGTATGTGCTTTGCATATTGCAGCATTCGTACCACTACCTCCGGGGCAAAAAACAAACTCCCATCACATAACGGGTTGATACTAAAGGTAAGAGATATGAAAGTTAAAGTGTTTCCCGTCAATGGCAGCTATACTATCTGTGCGGTTTTACCTAACGGCAGCATGGATCCGCATTATCCTGCTATTACGGATATTGCGCATCATGGTAATGCGCAATACATTGCGGACAGAATCAATGAGGCTTATCGGGCGGGTGAAACCAATAAAGCCATTGAGATTCGAAAAGTCTTGGGTCTTTTATATTAATCCCATCTTCTAACGGATGAATGCAATTAATATGGCAAAACAATATCCCTGTGATGGTTTTACTCGACTCACAGAAGAATCAGACTTGGTTCCAGGTACCGTGCTTCGCATGGTTAACTTTATCGATAACCCTGCTGTTAGCGCTCCCTTTTCCGATTGTGTCATTACTAAAGTAGAAGATGGTATTGTCTACCTGAATCGTCCCATGGGATGGTCCAATGGCAAAACTCATACAGAAGAGTTTTGTGCCTACACTACCAGGGTTGTCAAGTTCTGGCATACTGTACTGACCGCTAGTGGTAAGCCTTATAGTATGTTTGGGGTGTAGTTCCCATCCTGTAACGGAACCAGTATATTAATTATGGATAGATTTACAAGGTGTCTGCTACTAGGTCTATTCTTCTTTGTTCTAAACGTTCTTTTATATAAGATGTTTAGGTTGGTTTATTGGGAACGTACAGTCATTACCTCTATAGTAGCACTTTATGTCGGTTGGTTTCATGGCAGTTGGTTTTTCAAAAAAAGAAATAAACCCATCCAGTAACGGATATTATCTTCCTATTGTAAGAAAGTAAAAGACAATGGAAATTCTTTCTCATTCTCGCAGTGTTAAGGTAGAACAATACAGCTTGTGTTTCGATTATATCGGAGCCAGCAAGCATCATGGTTTCTCGTTTGACTGCAATGCAGCTGGAGAAGTAGATGTTGTGGCTTTGCAGAAAAAGCCGGCAGCATATGATAACTATCTGAAATGTCTGTCAGGCGAGCATAAGGTTCATGCTCCTTACGTTCAGGACTTTTCGCATCGTTATACCGAGCCGGCAGTAGGTCGGTGTGTCTGCGGCTGCAAAGTAGAATTGGCTCGTTTTACCAATACCTGCGATGGTTGCAATCGGGATTACAATTACAGCGGAGATCTTTTGGCACATAGAAGCCAATGGGGTGAGGAAACTGGGGAAAGCTACTGTGATATTCAGGACCTGTAATGAAAAAGCGCAATCGCTGTAAGTGTAAAAAGTGTGGTACGATTATTGAATCCAAACATCGGCATGACTTTGTTTACTGTAGATGTAAGTCCATTTTCACTGATGGTGGAACTGATTACATTAGAAGGGGAGGAGATCTTTCTTTAATTGAGGAAGTTCCAGAAGATAACAACATCTCCTAACGGAATATATTATGAGTTACGAACTAAGCTTCAGTGAAACATTCTTCTTCGGCGAATGTGATCCCTACGAAACTGACATTACTGCAACACCTACCAGTGTGTATGCTGCTATCTGCTGCTGTAAGGAACTGGATCCTGACAAGTGGCAAGACATTGCAGCGGAAGTCTTTCAAGTAGAGCCGGATCTATTGACAGAGGAAGCTGTCATGAGAAAGATTCGTAAAACCGACACATGTTCTAACTTGAACGTGCCTGTACGGGTGTGGATAGATGAACAGGGTTGGTATAAACTAGAAGTGTATTGATCCCATCTGATAACGGTGGAGCATATCTAATATGAAGATTACAGCAGATCGTTTCAGTGAGCTATCTCTTTCGATTCAAGATCAAGCCACTAGTCTTTACAATAAGGCTTTTCGTTTGGGCTTTAATGCCGAGCTTGGCGCTAAAGATGGTGGCACTGAAACTGTCATTAGCATGATTACGGAACTGGAATCTACCTTGCGGGTATTGAAACGACGCCTGCAGGAAACCCTCCCATCCTCTAACGGGTAGAGATACTTATTATGCAAGCCAGTCTTTGTGATTCAGATTGCAGTGAAAATGCTGTCATAGCAATCCTTCAAGGTGAAGGTGCTGCTAAGTTTGCCAAAGAGACATGTCAATCGCTCAATGGTAGCAACTGGGAATGTGATGGCAATGATTTTGCCTATTGTCTCACGGAAAACTGTCCAAGCTTATTGGAAGAATTCCAAAAAGACTTGGGCGATATTGAGATAAACGATTCTGAGTATACTCCCATCACATAACGGATAATAAATATAATATGTTAACTCAAAAGGGAATGGAAATTCTGTTGAAGATGTATTCTCTACATCGCAGCAATTTCTTAGAAACTCATGATGGTTGCAATCGGAATGATTGCGAGCGGGATTTTCTCCATAACATTCTGTCGAAAGTTTCCGGTAGTTATAACGAAATTGTCTATGCCAAGTTAGCTAACGAGATTGAAAGCATTCGATGAAAGCTGTACTACTAGGATTGTTACTGTTAGGTTGCGGAGATCATGATAATCCTCCTCCGGAAGCCCCTAAGTTTTGCATTCAACCCGCCGCCACTTATGTAGAAAGTTTTAGTCCGGTCTATGGTAGTTGTCCAGGTTTACCATCAGTTTTGATTACCATTCCGGAAGATGGAAGTTTTCCAATCAATACGGATGAAACCTGTCATGTTAAGGTAGATGGTTGCAAGGCAGACAATACTGGGTGCGTGTATCAGAGTGACGGCTGCACTATCAAGTCTGATACCACTGTCACCTTTAAGGATGATGGTACTGCAGTAGGCTATATGACAGTATCGACAGCTAAGTGTGGATACGACTGTATGGGTATCTATGAGTTGTACTTAGTTAAGCAATAACTATGGAACTGGTAAAGTTAGGCGCTAAGCAAGGCACAGAATGCTGTACCTGTAGAAACAGGATTAAGCATAACGAGATCTGTTATCGAAAACAACGCTTAGCCGAAACTTATCACGAACGATTACATGCTAACGGTAAAGGCATGGTTCAATGGTACCATCACAAGTCATGCATTGAAAAAATTCCCATCTGATAACGGATACCTACGAGTAATATGAGTAGCAAATGCACAGTTAAGAAAGCCAAAGAGTTGAATGCCTATGACATTAAATTCAAGCTAACGCAGGGAGAATTAATTGCATTGTACAATGCATTAAAACGATATTCCTCTGCTTCTACTGGAGGCGCGGCTGTACACGCTTATCTGTGTAATAGTTTGCAAGAGCTGTCTGTGGAACATGGCGTCAAGTTTCCCATCGACTAACGGAAGAGCTTATTTAATATGCTAAGTATGAAGGTAGAGACGGTTGTTAACGCACTAGTTACTCAATTGCTGTCAACGGATCTATATAATGAAGCAATTCATTTCCACTTGGATTGCCGGCTCAATTACTTTGAGGATGGCAAGCGTAATTATCGAACGGCACGCGCCTTGCATTTGCTATATCAGCGTCATACGGGAAGCACCTATATCAGTGCCTTTTCTGCTGTCTTGGATAATCCATTCGATAAGATTGATAAGGTCAAAGATTGGAATCATGAATGCACTCATGACTACTGCTGGCGTAGTGTAAACTGTTTCTCTGCCGTCTATTTTTCTATGGCAGAAGATATTAATCGTCAGTTGGTAAAAGCTGGATTGTCGGAAGTAGCACCCATTGATATGAGAGAGTTTAACTCTTTTGGTGGCATTAGCGGAAATGTTTTCCAATTGGTTCCAGTCAAGGTAGAACTGGATCCTACAGACAAGAATCATCATAGAAGGATGATAACAGTTTCTCCCATCCTTTAACGGAATAGTGCTTAGATTATTACCAGGAAAGTAAATGAATTATATTAAATTAAGTGTGTTGCAAACATTGGTTTTCTTGATCTGTGCAGTTGCTTGTGGGCAAACTCTGCAAACTACAAGCTTCTCCGAAGGAGGCAGTAATTCTGCCATTGGTGGCGAGTCTGGAAACCCAGCTATGCTGTCAATGTCTGGTGGAGTAGCAGAAGATCCATCTGTCGGGGGCG